>Ga0209344_10000169_pt1 | contig 136180 bp, 130 predicted proteins | sample Cruoilmetagenom6_FD_187293 | JGI IMG/M metagenome (GOLD analysis project Ga0209344, IMG submission 187293) | Oil polluted marine microbial communities from Coal Oil Point, Santa Barbara, California, USA - Santa Barbara Oil Seep Sample 6 (SPAdes)... | ecosystem: Environmental > Aquatic >... | reverse complement strand
GATCTCCGCAGAACCGCGTCAAGATCAAGCACCCTGAACCGGGCTTGGCGGCTTTCCGCCAGCGCAGGTCGCGCGCCCGGTCAGTCGCGGGTGCCGGAAAACCGCGTTTGCCAATCCTCGCGCTGCTCGTCCGTGATCTTGGCAAAGAGCACTTCGGGCACGGTAAAGGCATGGCCGGGTGGCAGGGCTTGCAATGCGGCGGGGACATCATCGGGCCAACTGTCGTCATCCGTCTGCATGCCGGCTAACATCGCGGCGGCAGCGTCGGGGATGAAGGGCGCGCTGAGCACCGCGTAGACGCGGATGAGGTTGAGCGCGAGGCGGATCTGCGCGGCGGCGCGGTCCGGGTCGGTCTTGAAGGTGGTCCAGGGGGCGACGGTTTGCAGATACTCGTTGCCCGCAACCCAGATGGCGCGCAGCTCGGCGGCGGATTTGCGGACCTCCATCGCCTCCATATGAGCCTCGTAGGCGCGGATGCGGGTGGTCAGTGTCTCGATCAGCGCGGCTTCGTCCGGCCCCGGCGTGCCGTTCTCGGGCACGCTCTCGCCGAATTTTGCGCGGCAGAACTTGGTCACGCGGGACACGAAATTGCCCAGCACGTCTGCCAGGTCCTTGTTCGCGGATGTCTGGAAGTTCTCCCAGGTGAATTCGCTGTCGCTGCTTTCGGGCGCGTGGCTGAGCAGCCACCAGCGCCAGTAATCGGCCGGCAGGATCTCCAGCGCCTGATCCATGAACACACCGCGCCCCTGGCTGGTGCTGAACTGGCCGCCATCGTAGTTGAGGTAGTTGAATGACTTGATGTAATCCACCAGCTTCCACGGCTCGCCGGACCCGAGGATCGTCGCGGGAAAGCTGAGGGTATGGAAGGGTACGTTATCCTTGCCCATGAACTGGGTGTAACGCACGTCATCCGCGCCCATGTCGGTGCGCCACCAGCGTTGCCAGTCGGCGTCGGTCAGGCCGTGGGCCTGTGCCCATTCACCGGCGCAGGCGATGTATTCGATGGGCGCATCGAACCAGACATAAAAGACCTTGCCCTCCATGCCGGGCCAGTCTTCGGTGCCCTTGCGCACCGGAATGCCCCAGTCCAGATCGCGGGTGATGCCGCGATCGCGCAGCCCTTCACCATCGTTGAGCCATTTGCGCGCGATCGACGTGGTCAGAATCGGCCAGTCTGACTTGCTGTCGATCCAGTCATTGAGCTGGCCGCGCATGCCCGATTGCTTGAGGTAGAGATGCTTGGTTTCGCGCACTTCCAGATCGGTAGAGCCGGAGATGGCGCTGCGTGGTTCGATCAGGTCGGTCGGATCCAGTTGCTTGGTGCAGTTCTCGCACTGGTCGCCGCGGGCCTTGTCATAGCCGCAGTTGGGGCAGGTGCCCTCGATATAGCGGTCGGGCAGGAACCGGCCATCGGTATTGGAATAGACCTGCTTTTCGCTGACTTCGGCGATCAGCCCGTTCTCGGCCAGCTTGCCGGCGAAATGCTGGGTCAGCGCGTGGTTCTGCGGGCTGGAGGAGCGCCCGAAATGGTCAAAGCTGAGCCGGAAGCCGCGTGCGATTTCGGCCTGAACGGCGTGCATCTCGGCGCAATAGTCGGCGACCGGCTTGCCCGCCTTGGCGGCGGCCAGTTCGGCGGGGGTGCCGTGTTCGTCGGTGGCGCAGAGGAACATCACCTCGTGACCGCGCTGGCGCTGGTAGCGCGCATAGAGGTCTGCGGGCAGCTGACTGCCGATGAGGTTGCCGAGATGTTTGATCCCGTTGATGTAGGGGATCGCCGATGTGATCAGATGTCGTGCCATTTTGTGCCTGTTCCTGCGTCGCGCCGCCATCCTTTAACGCAGCTTGCTCAAGGGTGCCAGAGCGCGGTTAGTCAGAGTCCGGTGAGTCATGGTCGCGGCTTTGCTTTGTAAGGCGCCCAATGATGAAAGATGTGCGCGGCGACCAGACATAGCGGGTGCGATAACCGCGGGTGGGGCGTGCGCGCATCCGGGTGAGGCCAAAGAGGATGAGGGCGGCGTGTCCTACGGCGATCATCACGAACATGGCGGACGGGCCGAAGTCTTCGATCAGTTTGGACGCTGCCAGTGGTGCCGCGATGGCCCCTATTGCGTAGAAGAACATCAGCGCTGCCGACAGTTCCACCCGTTCGTCGTTCTTGGCAAAATCATTGGCATGGGCCGCAGAGACCGAATAGATCGGAAACGAGGTGAGGCCAAAGAAGAATGCGGCCCACATGACGCCGTTCCGCCCCAGATCGGGAAGAAGCGCGGTCGCGATGCAGCAGATGATTGCCGCGCCCGACAGGCCGATCAGCACATGGCGTCGGTCGAACTTGTCCGCCAGCCAGCCGGCGGGATATTGCGCCAGCGCCCCGCCCAGCACGAATGCCGCGAGGAACCAGGCGATCTGGTCGACCGCCAGCCCGACCTGCTGGCCATAAAGCGGGCCGACCATTCGAAAGGTCGAACTGGAGAGGGCAGCGACCACGACGCCGAAGGCCGCCAGCGGCGAGCACGCGATGGCGAGGCTGGGGCGCAGGCGCGGTGCGGTGGGGGTTTCGGGCTGCCGCGCCTTGGTCAGCGTCATCGGCAGCAGCGCGGCACAGCAAATCAAAGCAAGGATGTTGTAGGAAACATACGAGGCAGGCTCCAGCACCGAGATCATCATCTGCGCCACAAGTGACGCCCCCATATCGGCCACGCGGTAGATGCCCATCGTGCGGCCGCGGCTCTCGTTCGTGACCTTGGACTGTAGCCAGGCCTCGATCACCGTGTAGCAACCGGCCACGCAGATGCCGGTTGCGACCCGCATCAGAGCCCAGGCGTAGGGGTCTATGACCAGCATATGCGCCATCAGCCCGATCGTGCCCGCCGCCGTCAGCGCGGCGAAGGCACGGCTGTGCCCGACGCTGCCCATCAGTCGCGGCGCCCACCAGCACCCTATGAAGAATCCCAAGAAATGTGCCGAGCCGAGAAGGCCGATCTGTGCCGTGGTGAAATCAAGCGCGAGGCCGCTCAGGGCATCGAGCGGTCCGACACCGCCCGACGAGAGCTGCATGAAGATCACGGATAAAAAGAGGGCGGCGAAGGAAATAATTGTGCGCATAATTTCGCACATTGTCACGAAGCGCGGCGGGCGCGCCATGTGTATTCGACATCAGGGGGTCGTTTTCAAACTTTTCCCTCTGTCGAGCCTTACCTTTCGATCTGTACGATGATCCGCAGATCAATCTGGTCGCCGACAAACCCCGAAAACCCGTCCGCGCCAAAGGCCGCGCGGCTGACCGTGCCGGTCAACATCACGGTCAGCTTGTCCCGGCTGCCCTCGGGCGTGCCGCGCTGACGGTAGAGCCCTGCCTCCAGAGTCACCGGCAGCGTCACGTCACGGATCGTCAGATCGCCCGAAATTCGCGCCCCGGCCAGATCTCCCACGATCCGGGTCGAGCGGAACCGGATATTGGGGAAGCGCGCGGTATCGAGCACTTCGGGCCCTTTCATCGTCTGAGTGAGAAAGAAGGCGCCCATTCGCGCCCCAGCCGCATCGAGGGTCACATCAACCTTGCTGGCCGGTACGTTGTCCAGATCGATCAACATCTTCGCTGCCTTGACGGGCATGACGCCTGATTGCCGGGACCCCTCCGCGACGATGGTAAAGCGGACTTCGCTGCGGTCGATGTCGAGCCGATAGGGCTGCGGGGCGGCGAAGGCCACCTGCACGGTGAGTGTCAACGCAAGTACGGTGGCCGCTATGCGAGCGAACATGGGGGATCCTTTGTTTGGGGCTAGACGACAGTATGGGGCATGGAGCGTGAAAGTAACAGGAAACATTGCCGATGCGCCGCGCCGCCGGTGAACGGCGGGTACGATGCCAGTGGCGACGTTTGCGGGTGACGCGCGGCGCAAATCCGTTAAGTTGCGCCCCGAACCGAGATTGAACGCAGATTTGCAGGAGCGCGAAATGAAGATGAATCCGCTGGGCCGCACCGGCCTGCTGGTGAGCGAGCTGTGCCTGGGCTCGATGACCTGGGGCACCCAGAATACCGAAAGCGAAGGCCACGCGCAGATTGATCGCGCATTGGAACACGGCGTGAACTTCATCGACACTGCCGAGATGTATCCGGTCAATCCGCTCAGTGCGGAAACGCAGGGCCGCACCGAAGAGGTGATTGGCAACTGGTTCGCCAAGTCGGGGCGGCGCGGTGATGTGATCCTGGCCACCAAGGTTTCGGGTGCGGGCTACAAGAACGTGCGCGATGGCGCGCCGATTTCGCCCGCGACCGTGCGGCAGGCTGTCGAGGGGTCGCTGCGCCGGTTGCAGACGGATTACATCGACCTCTACCAGCTGCACTGGCCCAATCGCGGCAGCTACATGTTTCGTCAGAACTGGCTGTACGATCCGTCGCAGCAGAACCGCACCGAGACGCTGGCGCATATGGAAGAGACGCTGGACGCGCTGTCCCGCGAGGTCGAGCGCGGCACTATTCGCCATATTGGCCTCTCGAATGAGAGCGCCTGGGGTACGGCTCAATGGCTGCGGATCGCCGAGGCGCAAGGCGGACCGCGCGTGGCGTCGATCCAGAACGAATATTCCCTTCTGTGCCGCTTCTTTGACACCGATCTGGCCGAACTCAGCGCCCATGAGGATGTCGGGCTGCTGGCCTACTCGCCGCTGGCCGCCGGGCTGTTGACCGGGAAATATCAGGGCGGCGCAGTGCCTGACGGCTCACGGATGTCGCTGGTCAGCGATCTGGGTGGGCGCAAGACCGACCGGGCCTTTGTGGCCGTGGATGCCTATCTGGCGATTGCGCAGCGTCACGGGATCGATCCGGTGCATCTGGCGCTGCGGTTCTGCCTTTCCCGGCCCTTCATGGCCTCGGCCATTTTCGGGGCGACGGACATGGTGCAACTGGACCGCGCACTGGGGGCCAGCGAGGCCGTGCTCAGCGATGACGTGCTGCACGAGATCGACACGGCACATCGGGCCAATCCGATGCCTTACTGATCCGCTTGGTCCATTTTGGCTATGATACCGCGCAGGTGGCCGGGCATGTCGCGGGCGGTGATGGCAGCCTCGCGCACGAGGTGGTCGAAATGTTCGGTGATGGCGCGGACACGTTCGGTATCGCGGAACGCCATGTAGTTGCGCCCGATATAGAGCACCGCAAGCAGCGGGCCGAAGATCGTGATCGGCGCGGAATAGACCCGGCGCGCATCATAGAGGTAAAGCCGCAGGCTCGGGTAAAGCTGCTCTGTCATCTCGATCAGACGGCTCATCTGGGCGCGCCGGATTTCGTAGGGCAAATCGCGATAATACCCCTCACCCTGCGCGCAACTTTGAAGCTCGTGGATCGGCAGGGCGATTTCATAGTCTGACTGCGCGCTGCGCATCCAGGTCAGGCGATCCTGCGACGCGCCGATGACCTGATCGGTACTGCGGCCCAGATGGGGGGTGTATTCCCATTCCAGCATGGCGCGGGTTTTCAGCATATCGGGCAGGCCGGCAGGCACGTGGCGGATCTTGTAGCCCGCCGCCTCCTTGTGCCACTGAAAGATCTGCTCATCCACCAGCGCGCGGGGGGCCTCGGTCAGGGATAGCGAGTTGGCCAGGATATCGGCGGCGGTTTCGGGCCGGTCGGTGAGACCCAGCAGCCAGTCCGCAGAGATACCCAGCACCCGCGCGCATTCACCGACCACCTGTGCATTTGGCAGGCGCGGGCTGTCGCCCGAAAGAAGCTGCGAGATTGTCGAGCGGTCGACCCCGATGGCACGGGCCAGCGCGCTCTGGTTCATGCGGGTGCGCTGCATCGCTTCGGTCAGACGCCCGCGAAAGAGCAGGGATCGGATGCGTTTATCAGTCTTTTCCAACATAAGTTTAATATAATCACAGTTGCGGAAGAATGTTAACTAGATACGGAATGCCCTCCTGTCAGTTTCTGACGTAACGCTTTTGTGAGCAGTCAGTGGAAACCGGAACAGGAGGACGTATGGAACGACCCGTGGAATGGCCAACGCTGATCATGCTGGCGCTGGTCTATCTGCTCTGGGCGCTGGGGGTCACGTGGATCGCCGCGCTCTGGCTGCCGCTGGGGATGGTGGTTGTGACGCTGTGCATCGCGCAGCATTCTTCGTTGACGCATGAGGTGTTGCACGGTCATCCGTTCCGCAATCAACGCCTGAACGAGGCGCTGGTGTTTCCCTGCCTCGGGCTGCTGGTGCCTTACCTGCGGTTCCGGGATCTGCATCTGGAGCATCACCGCGATTCACTGCTGACCGATCCTTATGACGACCCGGAAACAAACTACATGGACCCCAAGGTCTGGCACCGGTTGCCGCGCTGGATACGCGTGGTGCTGATGTTCAACAACACGCTGCTGGGGCGGGTGGTCGTTGGCCCGCTGGTTGGACAGATCATGTTCATGCGCGCCGACTGGCGGGCGATCCGATCCTGCGATGCGGCGGCGCTGCGCGGCTGGCTGTGGCACATTCCGGCGGTGGCGCTGGTTCTGTGGGTTCTGAGCTACGGCGTGATGCCGATCTGGGCTTACCTGATCTGCACCTATGTCGCCTTTTCGATCCTGAAAATCCGCACGTTTCTGGAACATCGCGCCCATGAACGTTGCAGCGGGCGGACGGTGGTGATCGAGGATCGCGGGCCGCTGGCGCTGATCTTTCTCAACAATAACTATCACGTGGTGCATCACATGCACCCCAAGGAGCCGTGGTACCGGCTGCCCGGTCTCTATGCGCGCAACCGGGCGCATTATCTGAATCGCAACGACAATTACGTCTATCTCAGCTACGCTCAGATTATCCGACGCTATTTCCTGCGCGCCAAGGATCCTGTGCCGCATCCGCTCTGGCCTAAGCCTTAGTTTAGGTGCATGTGGGGCGGATGGAAGCCTGGATCATTCTTGCCATCGCCGCCGCCGCGTTTCAGACGCTGCGCTTCATGCTGCAAAAAACGCTGAGCACCGCCACGCTGTCGGCCGGTGGCGCGACCTTTGCGCGGTTTTTCTATTCCGTGCCTTTCGTCCTCACGCTGGCCGCCGGGTATCTGGTGTGGACCGGGACTGCGCTGCCGGGGTTTTCGGGGCGATTCTGGATATTCGCGCTGGCGGGTGGGCTGGCGCAGGTTCTGGCGACATGGTGTGTTGTGGCGCTGTTCTCGCAGCGCAACTTTGCGGTCGGCATCACGTTCAAGAAAACCGAAGTCGTGCAGACGGCAATTGTCGGCCTCATCGTGTTGGGGGACCGGATCAGCCTGCTGGGCCTCGGCGCGATCGTGCTGGGCCTTGTGGGGGTTCTGATCCTGTCCGATACGCCAGATCTGACCGGGCGCTGGCACCGCCGGATCGTCAACCGGGCGGCGGGGCTTGGTCTGTTGTCAGGCGCGCTCTTCGCCATATCCGCGGTGGGCTATCGTGGTGCCACGCTGGAGATCGCGAGCGACGATGCATTGATGCGGGCGCTGATTACGCTGGCGGCGGTTACTGTCTCGCAGACAATCGGCATGGCGGCGTGGCTGGCGTGGCGTGAAAAGGGCCAGATCACCAGCGTGGTCGCGGCGCGGCGCACGGCGGTCTGGTTGGGACTGACCGGCATGTGCGGCAGCCTGTGCTGGTTTACTGCCTTCACGTTGCAGAACGCGGCTTATGTCTTTGCGGTGGGGCAGGTCGAGGTGATCTTCTCGCTGGCAGCGTCGGTCTTGTTCTTTGGCGAAAAGGTGACGGCGCGCGAAGGCGTCGGGATCGCGCTGATCACTCTGTCGGTGATGGCTGTGGGCGTCTTCCTTTAAGGCGCAGGAAGAGGCTTTCTTCGTCATCGTTGCGAAAGAACGGAACCGATGCAGGCGGTTCGGGATCACCGGCGCGCGCCGCGATTTCGGCCAGTACGACTTCGGTGATGAAGGGCAGGTCAAAGCGCCGCGCGTCCTTCAGCGGCACCCATTGCAGATGCGACAGCTCTTCGCAGGCGGCGCTGAAATCGTCGAGGTCGCTGGCTATGTGGTCTGCATCCGCAAGAAAGAACCGCGCGTCAAAGCGGCGTGGTCGGCCCGGCGGGGTGATCGCCCGAAAGACGAACTGCAGCCCCGAGGCATCCGGCAAATGCCCGGTCTGCGCGTAGCTCTGCCAGTCGGTCGGGACTGTACCGTCCCAGTCGCCCGGCTGGCCAAGGATCAGGCCGGTTTCCTCCCACAGCTCGCGAATCGCGGCGACAGCCAGCGGGTGCGCAAGGTCGCGCGACGTGTCCTCGCAGAGCCGTTCGGCGCAGAGCGGGGGCAGGGGGCGGGCCAGAGGTATATCCGTGTCCCCGGCATCGACCGCGCCGCCGGGAAACACGAACTTGTTGGGCATGAATGCCGCCTGCGCGCCACGCTGTCCCATGAGGACATGCGGCGCGGAGGTCGGATCGCGCAGGACGATTACGGTTGCGGCATCGCGAAGCCTGGATTTGTCTACTGTCATGCCGGCCTTCTTTCCGTAGAGGATCGGCGTCAGGTGTTGTTTCCGAACCCGTGCATTTGCCGAGCCCATTGAAACGCCACGACGCAGCCTTTCAGTCTGGGCAGAAGGTAGAGTGACAAGCTGACGCAGCCAATAGCGAATATGGTGAAGAGCACCATAGGTTCGGGCCGGAACTGCACGAAAGCGATATGCAGCAACGGGGCCATGATGTGCCCGACGATCAGGATGGTAAGGTATGCCGGGCCATCGTCAGCGCGGTGGTGCGACAGGTCCTGGCGGCACACGGTGCAGGTGTCGCGGACCTTGAGATAGCTTTTCATCAATGGACCAGAGCCGCAATTGGGGCATTTGCGGCGAAACCCCCGGCGCAGCGCAGGCCAGAGTTCGCGCTCTTGCGCGGGTGCATCAATGATTTCGGCGGTGTTATTGGACATCGGGAGCCTCTGATTTATCTACTTGGAAAATGGTCGATCACGCGCCCAAATGAAAGGGGTTGCGACGCCTTGCGTCGCCATGTCGCGCGTTCGACGGCGTGATCAGGCATCGGTGATCGTCAAGATTCCGGAGGATCGCGTCGCCCACCGGGCTGCCAGAACTTGCCGAGGCGACGCGGTAGAAGTTGTCCGAATCTTTTACGGGGGCATCGTGCCGATAGCGAAGCGGCGCAAGCCGCGCAGCATCCGAAGCCGCGCCTCAGGCGGCGGATGTGGCGCTGTAGGTGACCGTGTTGCGCCCGCGCGCCTTGGCCCCGTAGAGCGCGCGGTCGGCGTCCTCAAGCACGTTGTCCAGGTCGAGCGGTCCGCGTGCGCCTTCAGCGCGATTGTCATGGACCAGTGTCACGCCGATGCTGACCGTCACATGTGCGGGCGGGGCACCGCCCGGCAGAGCGATGGCCGCAGCGCCGATGATCTGGCACAGCCTGTCCGCCGTCCCCCGCGCCACGGCGCTGGGTGTGTCGGGTAGCACGATCAGAAACTCCTCTCCGCCGATGCGCGCGATCATGTCACCGTCACGCAGATTTCCCTGCAAGAGCGCCGCCACCTGGCGCAGAACGGCGTCGCCCGCCACATGGCCGAACGTATCGTTAACCTGTTTGAAATGATCGTGGTCGGCAACCATCACCGCGAAAGGCTTGGGGTGTTCATCCGGTGTCTCGATCAGTTGCCGCAGGAATGGCATGGCAAAACGGCGGTTGTAGAGTCCGGTCAGCGGGTCGATCAATGCGGCCCGCAGCCCGTCCTGAACACGACACCGGAGATGATCGGCAACCTTTTTGCGCTGCATCTGGTTGTTGATCCTCAGCGCCAGTTCGGATGCATCGGTGGACCCGGTCATGATGTCGCTTGCTCCCATGTCGAGCAATGTAGCGGTCAGGCGCGGGGCGGTGTTCTGGACGACGACGATGATCTTGCTGTGGCGTGTGTCAGGTGACGCCCTCAGTTCTGCCATGACTTTCAGCCCGGTCTCGCGGCTTTCCCAGTTGGTGAGGATCACGAAGATGTCGGTCCGGCGCGCGCAGACCTGTGCCGTCATGGGTTGATCGGTGGCGATGATCGCCAGGCGGTGCGTGGTGCACTGCGCCAGCCTGGCCCGCAGGGCCAAGGCCTCTGCCCGGTTCTGGGCGACGATGGCAATCTGGCCGCGGTTGGCAAAACTGCTTTGGGCCTCGGCAAACCCGGCGGCGCCGTCGGGGCCGGCGTTGAGGCGCAACTCCTGCAGGTTGTGATGTTGTCGCAGGTGGCTGCGGATTTTTGCCATCAGGACACGCTCATCCATCGGCTGCGTCAGAACATCATTTGCCCCGGCCCTCAGGGCGGCGATGCGGCCCGGCTGATCATCGGCGTTCAGCAGGATGACGACGGGAATGGCGGCCAGATCGGGCCGCGCGCGCAATCGTTCGATGAATGCGGCACTATCCGCGTCGGGCAATGTCGCACCGGCAATGATCATATCGGGCGGGGTGATCGTGGCCGCGCGCAGCGCTTCGGCGGCGCTGGCGGCCTGGCTGACGCGGAAATGCGCCGCGGTCAGCTTGACCTTCAGGACGATCCTGTTGGTCGCGACGGCGTCGACGATCATGATGTTCCCTGACATGGGCCGTTGCCTTTCTGACTTGCCCTTTTTGCAAGTCCGACTATCCATGGGAGAAGTTAAGAAAACCTTTCCGGGATTGTTAAGAATGGCTCAAACGCAAGAGTCCGCCGAAACGATCGGCCTGAAATGTCTGGCCTGGCTGATCGGCAACGAGGATTTGCTGCCGGTCTTCATGGGCGCATCAGGCGCGTCCGAGGCCGATCTGCGGGCCGGTGCGAGCGATCCTGCCTATCTTGGGTCGGTGCTGGACTTCGTGTTGATGGATGATGCCTGGGTGATCGGTTTTTGCGAGGCCGAAGGTCTGCAATACGAGGCATTGCGCCACGCACGCGCGGCCCTGCCGGGCGGACAAGAGGTAAACTGGACATGAGCAGCACACGCGATATCGGCGGGATCGTCTTTGACAAGGACGGTACGCTGTTCGACTTTCACACCACCTGGGCTGGTTGGACGCTGCGCCTGATGCAATCGTTGTCAGAGACCCACGGCGTTCCTATGCAGCGCCTTGCCGATGCGGTCGACTTTGACCTGGTTGCGGCGCGCATCTCTCCCAGCAGCCCGCTAATCGCCGCCACCAATCGCGACTGTGCCGAGGCGTTGGCCGCCGCCCTGCCGGGCATTGATATCGACGCGCTGGAGCGTGAAATGATGCTCAGTTCGGCGGATGTTCCGCTGGCGCCATCCGTGCCGCTGTCGCCTTTCCTCGTCGGGCTGCGCGGGCGTGGTCTGCGCCTTGGCGTGATGACCAATGACACAGAGTACGGCGCGCATGCCCATCTGCGCAGCGCGGGTGTGCAGGACCTGTTCGATTTCATCGCCGGTTTTGACAGTGGCCACGGGGCCAAGCCCGCGCCTGACCCGCTGCTGGCCTTTGCCCGCGCCGCCGGGGTCACGCCAGAGCGGGTCGTGATGGTCGGCGACAGCACCCATGACCTGATCGCGGGCCGCCGTGCGGGGATGCATACGATCGGCGTGCTGACCGGCATCGCCGCGCAAGATGAGCTGGCGCCGCATGCCGATGTCGTGCTGCCCGATATCGGCCATATACCTGCCTGGCTGGACGCGTGACGCGGCATCCGCTCTTTGGGCTGGGGCTGGCGCTCTTCGGGGCGCTGGTGCTGACGCCGGATGCGATGCTGATGCGCCTGTCGCAGATGGACGGCGTGCAGATGATGGCCTGGCGCGGGCTGAGCATGGGCAGCGTGATGGTCGCCGGATGGGCCCTGTTCAGTCGCACGCGGCACGCGGATATCGCGGCTGGGGCCACGGGGTTCGGCGCAATGATCGTGCTGTGCCAATCCGTCAATTCGGCACTGTTCTGCCTCGGCATCGCCACTGCGCCGGTTGCGGTCGTGTTGTTCGGCGTGGCCACCGTGCCGGTATTTTCCGCCCTCTTTGCCTGGGCTCTTCTGGGAGACCGGACGCGCCCGGCCACCTGGCTGACTACTGCGGCAGTGCTGACCGGCATCGGCGTCGCGGTCTTTGGAAGTCATTCGGGTGAGATCGGGTTCGATTGGGCATCAGCGCTCGGGGCAGCGGCCGGGCTGGGGGTCGCCATGGCGCTGGCGCTCAACTTTGTCGTGCTGCGGGCGCAGCCCGATCTGCCGATTGCGCTGTTGATTGGGCTGGGCGCGCTTTGCAGCGGGGTGATCGGCATAGTGCTGACGGACATAGAGGCGATGCCCGATGGCCGGCTTTGGGCGATGATCCTGACCGGGGCGGTGGTGCTGCCGATCTCGTTCTTCTCGCTGTCGCTTGCTACGCGTTACACGCCCGCGTCCAATGTCAGCTTGCTGTTGCTGCTCGAGACGGTGTTGGGGCCGCTCTGGGTGTGGCTGGCGCTGGGTGAGGCGGCGAGCCCCACGATGCTGTTGGGCGGCGCGATTGTGGTGCTGAGCCTGGCGCTCTATCTGCTGAACGAACGTCGCGTGGTTCTGCGGCAGCGTTGCGTCGGCTGAACAGCCACGCCTCGGCGCGCGATCGCGTTGAATGCGTTTTTATCCTCCAAAAGCGACCGGTTTCGTCGCAAAGCGTCGAACTGCGCCGCGTTCAGCGTGCTTGTCTTGGGGCAGGCAATGGATGAGGAGACCAAGCATGGCCGATTCCCCCAAACGCAGGAAACGTGGCGGCGGCCGCGCGGGCAACGCAGACCGTCGTGGCAGCGCCGTGATCGAGCAGATGCCTTGGGCGCCGCCGATCAACCTGGACCGCCCCACCGAACCGCTGGATGAAGAGGGGGTCATGGCGATCCATGACGGCGCCATGCGGATCCTCGAAGAGATCGGGATGGCAATCCTCAACCCCGAGGCGCTGGAGGTGTTTCGCGCTTCGGGGGGCTGTACCATCGACGGTGAAAACGTGCGGATGGGCCGCGATTTCGTGATGGAGCATGTAGCCAAGGCCCCGGAAGAGTGGACGATCACCCCGCGCAACCCGGACCATGCCATCACCCTCGGCGGCAGGCATCTCAACTTTGGCAACGTCTCTTCGCCGCCCAGCTACTGGGACATGGAGATCGGCAAGAAGGTGACCGGCACGCGCGAAATGTGCCAGAACTTGTTGAAACTGAGCCAGTATTTCAACTGCATCCATTTCGTCGGCGGGTACCCGGTGGAGCCGCAGGACATCCATGCCAGCATCCGCCATCTCGATGTGCTCTATGACAAACTGACACTCACGGACAAGGTGGCGCATGCCTATTGCCTGGGCCGCGAACGGGTCGAGGACGTGATGGAGATGGTGCGCATCGCCGGGGGGCACAGCCACGAAGAGTTCGAGACCGGCCCCAAGATGTACACCAACATCAATTCGACCTCGCCGCTCAAGCATGATTACCCGATGCTGGACGGTTGGATGCGGCTGGCGCGACGCAATCAAGGCCTTGTTGTTACACCATTTACCCTGGCTGGCGCGATGGCGCCGGTCACGATGTCGGGCGCCGTGGCGCAGAGCATCGCAGAGGGGCTGGTGGCGGTGGTGCTGGCGCAACTGATCCGCCCCGGAGCGGCCTGTGCCATCGGCACCTTCACCTCTAACGTCGACATGAAATCAGGGGCGCCGGCGTTCGGCACGCCGGAATACATGCGCGCCACGCAGATGACCGGGCAACTGGCGCGGTTCTACAAGCTGCCAATGCGGGCCTCTGGTGTTTGCGCGGCCAACGTCCCCGACGGGCAGGCGATGTGGGAAACATCCAACAGCATGTGGTCAGCTGTGCAGTCGGGCGCGCATATGGTCTACCACGCGGCCGGCTGGCTGGAGGGCGGGTTGATTGCCAGCCCGGAGAAATTCGTGATGGATTGTGAAATTCTCCAGCATATCCAACGCTATATGGATCCGTCTTTGACTGCGACTGGCCCGGACGAGATCGCGCTGGAGGCGATCCGCGAAGTGGATGGAAAAGGGCATTATTTCGGCATCCAGCACACGCAGGACCGGTACACGACAGCGTTCTACCAGCCCTTTCTCAGCGACTGGCGCAACTTCGAGGCATGGGAGGCCGCCGGGGCGGTGTGGACGGCGCAACGGGCGCATCAGACCTACCGAGACATCGTCTCCAGCTTCGAGGCGCCGCCGATGGACGAGGGGATCCGCGAGGAACTGGCAGCGTTTGTTGCGCGGCGCAAATCAGAGGGTGGGGCGCCGACGGATTTCTGACGATCCCCTGAAATGCAGCGTCGGTAACGCGTCGGTATTCTGTCGGTCTCACGTCGGTGCGGGGCCTCAGATGTTTTGCCGGATCATCCCATCTTCATTTTGCTAAAAATACTCAAAGCGCATCCTCGCCGCCGCGTGTCCGGTCGAGGGTCGCGCGGCATGCCCGGTCCACGGCGGCATGCAGCAGCACCGTGAACACCGCCAGCACGATGAGGGCTGCGAACATCAGGTCGGTCTTGGCGCGGCCATTGGCCAGCAGCATGAGATAGCCCAGCCCTTTGGACGCGCCCACCCATTCGCCGATGATTGCGCCGATGGGGGCATAGACAGCCGCCAGCCGCAGGCCAGAGGCAAAGCCGGGCAGGGCGCTGGGCACCTGGATGCGCCACATGATGCGCGCGGGCGTGGCCCCCATCACGCGCGCCATGTCGAGCCACGGTTGCGGCGTCCGCATCAGCGCGTCAAAGAAGGCCGATGTGACCGGGAAATAGATGATCAGCAGCGCCATCACGATTTTTGACCCCATCCCGTAGCCGAACCAGAGCGTCAGGATCGGGGCCAGGGCAAAGACCGGCACGGCCTGGCTGAAGACCAGCATCGGGCGCACCAGTTGCCGGGCAATGGCAGAGGCCGCAAGGCCGATGGCCGTGGCACCGCCCAACACACCGCCAAGGACCAGACCGGCCAACACCTCGACCATCGTGACCCATGCGTTCTCCGCGATGATCTGGCGGCTGGTCCAGAGCGTTTCGGCCACGCGCAGGGGGCCGGGCAGGATGAAGGGCGGCATGCCCCCGAGGGTGACCACGGCCTGCCAGAGTGCCAGCGCGAAAAAGGTCGAGGCGAATATGGCGGTGTTACGGCTCATGGTGCCTCTCGCAAGCGTGCCAGCAGGCGGCCCTGGGTTTGCAGTGCTTCGGGATCGTCCACGTGGCGCGGGACGGGCGAGGCCGGGGCCGGGTGATCCTCGATCCCGGTTTCGGTCAGGATTGCAATCTGGTCACCCAGACGTGCGGCCTCGGCCGGATCGTGGGTGACCATGATCACGGTGCGGCCGCGCAGCCGGTCCGCGGTCATTTCCTGCATCAACAGGCGCGTGCGGGCATCGAGCGCCGAGAATGGCTCGTCCAGCAGGACGATGGGTCGATCCTCCATCAAGGTCCGCGCAAGGGCGGCTCGCTGACGTTGCCCGCCCGACAGCGTGTCTGGGCGTTTGTCAGCGTGATCGGACAGGCCCACGGAAGCCAGCACGTGGTTTGCGCGATCGGTATCGGGACGCTCGCCGCGCAATCGGCTGCCGAGCATGACATTGTCGGTGATGCTGAGCCACGGCATCAGCAGCGGGTCCTGCGCCATCATCGCGATGCGGCCCGCGAGGGGCGCGCCATCGGTGGCGGTGATCTGTCCGTCAAGCGTGGCCTCGTCCGCGACCCCGGCGATCACGCGCAGCAGGGTCGATTTGCCCACGCCCGAGGGGCCGAGCAGGCAGGTCCAGCGCCCGGCAGGCACTTCGAGCCGGATCGGGGCAAGCACTGGCACGGTGCCGATGCGTGCTGATCCGTTGATGATGAGGCCGGGCGCGTTCATGTCACGGTGCCAGTCCCATGTCCCAGAACCGCACTTCCAGCCGCGTGGCCGTGGTGAATCGGTTCTGGATCGCGGCCCAGCGGGGGCTGGATTGCGGTTGCGGGCCAAGGCGGCGCAGCACGGCCCCGTCGATGAGGGCGCCGACTTCCCCGCAGACGCGCTGATTGTCAGCCCCTGCATAGGTGTCGATCCATTCGCGGTAGGGCGTTTCGCCCGCCTCGGCCCCCAGACGTGCGCCAATCTCGCCATATCCCATGACGCAGGGCGCGAGTGCGGCCAGCAGATCGAGGAAATCGCCGGAATGGCCCGCGTCCAGCACATAGCGGGTATAGGCGAGGTTTTCCTCGCGCTCGGAGGTGGCGAACACGTCTTCTTCACGCAGCCCTTCGCGGGCGCAGGTCTCTACATGCAGCGCGATTTCCTCGTTCAGCAGGGCATCGAGCGTGCGGGTGGCAAAGCGCATCTCCTCGACCGTTTCGGCCTTGGTCACGGACAGCGCCCAGGCGCGCGAGAAGTGGACCAGGAAGCTGTAATCCTGCACGAGGTAATGCAGGTAGGCCTCCCGGGGCAGAGTGCCATCGCCCAGCCCTTCGACAAAGGCGTGGTGCGTATAGGCGCGCCAGTGCCCTTCGGCTCCGGCGCGCCATGCGGCAAAGGTTTGGCCGTAGGTGGTCATTCGGCACCCAGATCGATGGCCAGTTCGGAAACGGGGCGCACGGTGTCGATCAGGCCGGCCTCGGCCAGGAAAGCCTCGAACCCGGCGTAGCGCGCGGAATCGACTGCCGAGGGGCGCAGGGCAAAGCGCGGCAGGGTGTCGGCCCATGCGCGTTTGTTCAGCTCGTCGTCCAGTTCTGCCGAAGTGGATTTGAAGATTTCCCAGCTCTCGTCAGGGTGGTTGACGATATATTGCGTCGCCAGTTCGGTGGCGCGCAGGAAGCGCAGGATCGCGTCGTCGTTGCGGGTGTCCGCGTTGGCAACGTAGATCAGCTCGTCATAGGGGGGCACGCCCTCTTCCTCGAGGAAGAAGCAGCGACCGGGTTGGCCTTCGATGTCCATCTGGTTGAGTTCGAAATTGCGGTAGGCCCCGAGGACGGCATCGACCTGACCGGACATGACGGACGGCCCGAGCGACCAGTTGACGTTGATCATCTCGACATCATCCAGCCCGAAGCCGTGGGGCCGGAAAATCGCGGCCAGAAGCGCCTCTTCGACGCCTGCGACGGAAAAGCCGATCTTGGCGCCTTTCAGTTCGGCGATGGACTTGATCGGGCTGCTGTCGAGCACCAGCAGGCAGTTGAGCGGGCTGGCGATCAGCGTGCCGACGCGCACCAGCGGCAGGCCTTCGGCGACCTGCAGATGCAGCTGTGGCTGGTAGGACAGGGCCAGATCGGCCTTGCCGGCGGCGACCATCTTTGGCGGGGCGGAGGGATCGGCGGGGGCGATGACCTCGACCTCCAGGCCTTGGTCGGCGAAATAGCCGCGTTCCTGAGCGATCACGATGGGGCCGTGATTGGGATTGACGAACCAGTCGAGGATGAGAGTCAGCTTGTCCTGCGCATGGGCGGGAGTTGTGACGGGGAGTGCGACCAGCAGGGCCAGCGCGAGGGTGAGCAGTCTCATGACATATGTCTCCTTGGGGAACAGGTCTTGAATGCGCCGGGCAAAAGCGGCGGCGCGCGTGCGGAACGGGGAACCGGGCGGGGGGGCAACAAGCTGCATCATCGTCTCCTCGCATGGGTCACGGGCAAGGAGGCGGGACATATGCGCAAGCCGGATTTCGGCCAATGCATGCTCCGTTCCCTACGCCGGTATTGACCGGATCAGGTTCGGTGGGTTGGCAGATTGCCTCTCAGCCCCTTTGCAGGAGCACCCCAACGGATGGCTGCGGTCTAGCAAGTGGCGCGGGCGGGGGCAAGCCCCGGGCGGTGATGTGGGGCGCAATGCACGCCGGACCTGTTCAAGGGGCTGCGCGCTTGGCATATATGCAGGGCAAAGATGCAGGTTGGGCAGGAGACGGGTGATGGCAGAGCAAACCGGCAACACGGTGATGCGTGGCTCTCTTGCGCTGACCGGCGCGGTGGCGGGGCTGGCGCTCTGGGCGCTGTTCGACGTGATCCCCGATCTGGTGACGAACGCGCGGCTGGTGCTGTTTCTGGTGGCGGGTGGATGCGCCTTTTTCGGGGTGCTGTTGGCGCTGATCGGGCCGGTGCGGCTGATCCCTGCGGTCATGGCGGCGGCGGCGCTCAGCGTGGTGGCCAGCTTGCTGCTGATCTGGGCCAGCTTTCGCTACGATCTGGCAGAGACGTTCCTGGACACCGAGCATCACGTGCTGGCCTTTGCCTACATGCTGGCGATTGCCGTGCCCTTCGTGTCGGCGGGCCTGCAGGAGGCCGGTGGCTGGCGTCAATACGATCTGTTGTTCGACACGTCCTGGACCATCGTTGTGCGTTCTGCGGCTGCGCTGCTCTTTGTGGCGGTGGTCTGGGGCGTGGTGATGTTGTCGGATGCGCTGTTGGGCCTTGTCGGGATCACTGCCATCGACTGGCTGCTGGAGATCGACCCGGTGCCGTGGCTGTTGAGCGGTCTGGCGCTGGGCCTGGGGCTGGCGATCGTGCATGAACTGAGCGAGTTCATCTCGCCTTTCCTGATCATCCAGCTTTTGCGGGTGTTGCTGCCGGTGCTGCTGCTGGTGCTGGGCATCTTTATTCTGGCGTTGCCGTTCCGGGGTCTGGGCGGGCTGTTTGGCGGGTTCTCGGCGGCGGCGACGTTGATTGCGGTCAGCCTCGCGGCGATCACGCTGATCACGACCGCGGTGCACCGTGATGACGATCAGGCCGTCGAAGGCTATATGGTCATGATGACCAAGGCATTGGCGCTGCTGATGCCGGTCCCGGCGCTGCTGGCGCTCTACGCGATATGGGTGCGGATTGGGCAATACGGGCTGACGCCGGACCGGATGGCGGGGCTGATCGCGGCGGCGGTGGTCGTGATCTATGCGCTGGCCTATGTGGGGGCGGTGCTGGGCCGGGACAGGTGGGCAGCGCGGCTGCGCGGGGCGAACCGGTGGATGGCCCTGATGACCATCGCGATCGCCGCGCTGTGGCTGACGCCGGTGCTGAATGCCGAGCGCCTGTCGGTCGCCAGCCAGGTGGCACGCGCCGAGGCCGGTGTGCCACCCAAGGAACTGGCCCTGTGGGAAATGACACATGAATGGGGCCGGGCGGGCCGTGCCGGTCTGGTGCGGGTTCTGGACCTGACGGATCGCCCCGATCACGCCGAACTGGTCGAGGCGGTGGCAAGCGCCCGGGCGGCCAAATCCCGCTGGGCTTATGAGCGCGGGCAGGACGACCTGAAGATCGACTCGCTGGACGACATCGTGCCGCTGCGCCCTGAGGGGGTCAGCCTGCCCGTCGGGGCCTTCGACAAGCTGAGCGAACGCGACCGGCGGCAGTTGCACGAGGCCTGCGCGCGTACGCTGCCGGGCGGCCATCCGGCCTGCGTTCTGGTGCTGGCCGATTATGATCCGCTGCGCCCCTATCTGCAGGCCATCGTCCTGTTCGCTCCGCAGGACGACCGGGTGCGGCTGCTGGCGCTGGACCTGCGCGGTGATACGCTGGTGGCGCGCGGCGCCCCCGTTCAGCCGGGCGCGGGTAGTCTGACGTTGCTGGAGCCGCAGAGCATCATCGACGTGCTGGAGGGCCGGTTCGAGATCACGCCGGTGCCGCGCAACGTGCTGGATATCGGCGGGATCAGGCTGATGCCGTAGGACTGACGCTGCGTCGGCGTTGAGGAGATGTTAAGCCTCTGCTGCGATCCTGCCTGTCGCATCTGAGACGGAGCAGGATATGCACGGGCTGATCAACCGGGCCATCGAAAGGTTCGTTCGCGACACCTATGGGCGCGATACATGGCATCATGTGATGCGCCTTGCCGGGCTGGAATTTACCGCGTTCGAGGCGATGCTGAGCTATGAGGAACATACCACGCTGGATGTGCTGGCCGCGGCGCAGGATGTGCTGGGCCGCCCGGTGCCCGACACCCTGGAGGATATCGGCACCTACCTTGTTTCACACCCCAAGACCGAAGCATTGCGCCGCCTGCTGCGGTTCGGTGGCAGCAGCTTTCCTGAATTCCTGCACTCGCTGGATGATCTGCCAGCGCGGGCGCGGCTGGCGGTGCCGGACCTGGAGCTGCCGCAGCTGGAGCTGCGCGAACATGCCGCCGGCATTTTCAGCCTGACCTGCCGGGCGCGGCACCCCGGTTTCGGCCATGTGATCGTTGGCCTGTTGCGGGCCCTGGCCGATGATTACGGCGCGCTGGTCCTGCTGGAGCATAAGGGCGGGCGCGCGGGCCACGAGATCATCACGATCAAGCTGCTGAGCATTGCCCATGCCAGTGGCCGTCGGTTCGATCTGGGCGCGAGGGCAAGTTAGATGCAGGCGCAGGAGTTTCCGATTACCAAGCTGCTCGACACGCTCTGCCCGATGCACCTGGTGCTCGACCGGACGGGGCATATCGTGCATGCGGGGCCGACCTTGCGCAGACTCGACCCCGAGGGTGCGGCGCCGGGCAGCCGGTTTACCGAGCTTTTCGAGATCAGGCGCCCGCGCATCGATGGCACGATGGCGGCCCTGCGCGAGCATGCGGGGGAAAAGCTGCATCTGCAGATGCGTGGGGCCACGCGCGCCGATTTGAAGGCAGTGGTGGTGCCGCTGCCAGAGGCGGGTGGCCCCGAGGCGGGTGCCATCGGGCCGCGCGGGGGGGGCCGTGGTGAACCTGTCATTTGGCATCTCGGTGGTAGAGGCGGTCCGGGCGTTCAACCTGACCAGCGCCGATTTCGCCGCCACCGACCTGACCATCGAGATGCTTTACCTGATGGAGGCCAAGACCGCCGCGGTGGAGGCGTCGCGCACGCTGAACCTGCGGCTGCAGGGGGCGATGATCGCCGCCGAGGAAAAGGCCTATACCGATCAGCTGACAGGCCTGAAGAACCGGCGCGCTGCCATTTACCTGCTGGAGCGGTTGATCGACAGCGAACAGGATTTCGCGTTGATGCATGTGGACCTCGATTTCTTCAAGGCGGTGAATGACACGATGGGGCATGCCACGGCCCGGAATAACCGCGGCGAAAAGGGCAGGGCGGTCAGGCCGCCATCGCATCCTGCCGCGCCAGCCAGAGCAGGAAGTCGTGCACCGTGCCCTCATAGTCCTCGCCGGCCAGCGGGCCGCCGGTCGCGTGGGTCGATCCCAGCGCCACCTGCATTGCCTCCAGTTTTTCGCGGTCCTCGCGGTTGACCTCTTCCCACAGGCTGATGCGTTGTCTGATCGTCTCGTCGTCCAGTTCGTCGCCATAGACTGACATGGTCCAGCGCACCTCGATCGAGGTGGCCGTCAGCGGCAGGATGTTGAGTGATACCAGCAGCGATGCCGCGACGCTGGCCACCTGGCAGGGGAAGGCGGCAAACAGGCTGGAGCGGTTGCGCGCCGCCTCGTCGAGGCCGGGCGCACCGGCACCGCGCGAGGGGATGTTATTGGGGTAATTGGCGAAATAGCTGGTAAAGCCGGGCCCGTTGGGGCCCTTGCGGCTGAGGCCGGTGGGGGTGTAGCCGTGCAGCGTCACGGGATGCACGACCGACAGGTGATAGCCTTCCATGAAATTCTCGACCAGGCATTTCCAGTTGCAGTTCCAGACCTCCTGGGCTGAGTGGACGATGCGGTACTCCTCGGGGCGATACGGGCCGATCACGTCCGAAAGGCCGGCGAGCTCGACGTCGATGTCGGGCGGCTGATCGGCGAGGCTGACATAGATGAAGCCGAACCGCTGGTTGCAATGGAACTCGGGCAGCCGGCAGGATTTGGGATCAAAGCCCGCATTCTCCATGCGCGGCGCGCGCAGCAGCGCCCCGTCAGTGCCATAGGTCCAGGCATGGTAGCGGCAGACAAAACGCTTGGCACTGCCGCGCCCCTCGACCAGCGGCATGCCGCGATGGCGGCAGACATTGGACAGCGCCCGGATCGTCGTGTCATCGCGCACCACGACGACCGGTTCGTCCAGAAGCTGGAGGGTCAGGTAGTCGCCGGGCTGCGGCAGTTCGTCCGCGCGCCCGACACAGTGCCAGCCACGGCGCAACACGGTGGCGCATTCATGGGCGAAAAAATCAGCATCGACATAGGCTTGGCCGGGCAGGCCGCGCGGCGCGTCCGCGGGGGCGGCGGCGCAGGCGGCAAGATCGTGGCGTAGGGTGGCGCAATGATCAGTCATCTCCTGAAACTCCATATGAGGTGGCTTTGCATGGGGCGAGGGCGCGCCGGATACAGACGCCCTGCGGCTGCGACCGGCGGGTATGGGCGGCGTGGAGCTTGCGCAGGCGCGTATGTGCCATGAGCCCGGTGCTGTCAGTTACCGCGCGCGATGCGGCTGTAGATATACTGGGCAAAGTCGTAATTGGGTCGTTCGAGATGCGACAGGTGCCCCGGCGTGGCGGCGCCTGACGACAACCCGCGATAGACCTTTTCGGTGCATCCCTTGTCCTCGACATTCACCGCGTCCAGCAATGTCTTGAGCTGGTTGAAATGGGTCTGTGCATTGGCGTCGCCCGCGTAGTCGTCGGACATGCCGCCGCCAAAGCCGATGCGCACCTGGCCGACCCCATGCGGATGCAGCGTGAGATACCAGAAATAGCCCGGCGTGAGCGTGATCAGCAGGCTGGGATAGATCGCCAGCAGGTATGTGGTGCGACGGCGCTCGCCGACGAGGCGGGTGTTGGAGGGATGCGCCAACGCGATCTTGAGCGTGTCGTCCTTGAGGATGGTGTGATAGTTGAACGCCGCCTCGCCGGGCGGGCAAACCATTTCCTCCAGCTTGCTGAGACCGCCGATGGTGCCAGCATGGCAGACCGGCAAGTGGTAGCTTTCCATGAAGTTCTCGGCCAGCACCTTCCAGTTGGTGTTCCAGATATGGGTCTCGAAGAAGGTTTCGGTGTAGGCGGTCATGTCGAAATCGCCGACCAGATCCTCGACCTTGGCCAGTTGCGCCGCGACGGCGGGCGCGTCGGGGTTGAGTGTGACGAACACCCAGCCCAGCCATTCCTCGCAACGGATATCGGGCAGTTTGTAGTCTGTTTTGCAAAAGCCTTCGTTACGGGTCATCGCGGGGGCGCCGCGCAGCGTTCCATCCAGGTTGTAGGTCCAGGCGTGGTAGGGGCAGACGATGCTGCGGGTGTTGCCGCGCCCCTCGAGCAGGGTGGACATGCGGTGGCGGCAGACATTCGACATCGCCTTGAGCGTGCCCTGCGCGTCGCGCAACACGATGATGGGCTGGCCCGCCAGATCGAGAGTGACGTAATCGCCCGCCCCGGCCAGCGCCGAGGCACGTCCGACGCAGAACCAGTCCTGCGCAAAGATGTCTTTCAGCTCGCGGGCCAGAAAACCCTCCGACGTATAGACCGAAGGCGGCATCGCGCGGGCCTGTTCGAAGGGGGTTGCGACATTGTCGCGAAGCTCTTCAATGGCGTCCTTCATGGCTGGCTCTTTCTGCTGCTGGCGGGTCGACCCGGATTTAGGATGCGCTGCCTCGTCCGGGTCAATAGAATTGTCATGTGATGCGAAAGAAAAAGCGCCGCGCAGGTGGATTTCACAGCGGGATCGGCGACAATGTCCTTGGCCATGAGAAACCTCTATCCTGACAGGCCCCCGAAGGGGGACAGATGCGCGAACAGTTTCATGTTTGACGGTGGGGCCGAAAGTATAGACTTCCTCAGCCCCGATTAGAGCCTGCCTAAGCTGCCCGCGGATGCGGGCGGACAGGCCGGCGTTTGCGACCCTTGGGAAAGGCTAATAAATGCTGAAGCATTTCGTATTTTCCGCGCGACGGATCAGCAACTAATGTCGCTGGAAGGGTCCGCGAACGGGCGCAATGGATATGGAAAAAGGGGCGCGTGGTGCTACTGGCCCGACCTGCCAGGTTTCCGGTGATCAGGTGCTCCCGGTCAGCATGCGCTGACCGCGGGTACTCTTTCCTTGGCAGCCGGTGCGCGGCGCAGGGCGGACTCGATCGTGCCGAGAAGTTCCAACGGCTCAAACGGTTTCGCGATGACCGATAGTGCGCCCAGCGACATCAGTTCGTTCACTTCGTTTTGCTGGACCCGACCGGTCATGAAAATGACGGGCACATCCGAAACTTCGGGGATCTGCCTGAAGGCCGCGAAAACTTCGGGGCCGTGCATCGTCTGCATCATCACGTCGAGCAAGATGACATCCGGCCCGAAGGCTGCTGCCTTCTCGATGGCTTCTTCGCCGGATGTGCATTGCAGCAGGGTGACGGCCCCTGTCAATTCCAGAGCGATCGCCGTTATTTCGCGTGTGTCCTGATCGTCTTCAACGTGCAGGATCCTTGGTATATGTCCGGTATTATCATTCATCGCTCAAACCACCATTTTTCATCACTCAACCCACCATTGCCATATCGGTCTGGCCGGCATATGCGGCATGATCAACTGGCAACCTGAGCGAGAAGGTTGAGCCGATGCCCGGTTCGCTGGTGACGATGACTTTGCCACCATGCTGTTCCATGATCACCTTGACTATGCTTAATCCCAAACCTGTTCCCTTCCCGCTTCGTTCGCTATGATTGTCGGCCTGCCGGAAGCGGTCGAAGATCTTGTCGATATCGGCCTTTGCTATGCCCACTCCGAAATCCCTGACATTGATCCAGTAGTGATCTTCTTCCCTGTCAAGAGATACGACAACCTCGCCACCTGGCCTCGAAAATTTGGCCGCGTTGCTGATCAGGTTTGTCAAAACCTGTAGCATTCTGTTGGTATCAATCTTGGCATAGGCTGGCTCGTCGAGCCCCTCTGCCCGCACCGTAACATCAAATCTCTTGCCGAAGCCAGAATTTATCTGGACGGCGTCCGTGATCAGGGAACACAGATCGCTCGGCTGGAAGTCAAATTCCATGCGCCCGGCGGCGATCTTCTCGAGGTCGAGGATGTCGTTCACGATGATGGCCAGCCTGTCGGCATTCCGGTGCGCAATCGAGACAAGGTTCTGCGCTTTTGCCGGGAGGTCCTCTGCCGCGCCCGCGAGGAGCAGGCCAAGCGCACCCTTGATCGAGGTGATCGGCGATCTGAGTTCGTGGCTCACCGTCGAGATGAATTCATCCTTGATCCGCTCGACCTCGATCTTGTCTGAGATGTTGCGGAAAATCGCCACGAGACTACCCGGTCCGGAATCCGATCGAATGTATTGTACGAATATTTCGTTCGTTCCATCGTCCAGTTCGGCCCGTACATTGACCACGTCGAGGGTTCCATCCATGAGCGGAGCCACGAGATGGTCAAACTTATCCCGGTCAAAATTCGGGTCGGTATCAAGGACCGTCTTGTTAATATAAGTGCTTCTGTCCCAGCCAACCCGCCGCATCGCGGCTTGGTTCATGTACTTGAAGCGATAGGTATCGGGTTCGAAAATGAACACGTTGTCGAGGAGCTTGTCCAGGATCGAGACCACTTCGCGTTCTTCGACGGCGATTTTACCTGCTGTGATGTCCGTCCGGATCGACGTGGACCCCATGAAGCGGCCAGTTCGATCGAACCGGGGGCTGATGGTCGTGTGAGTCCACATGTGGGCACCGCCCTTACAGACGAGCCGGATCTCACCTGACCAGATTTGCCCGGACTTCAACCGCCGGGAGATCCTTTCCGGCTGGCCGGGGATGGTATGGATCTGGAAAGAGACAGGGTCTTTGCCCAAGAGTTCATCAGCGGTGTAGCCGGTCGCCTTGAGGAACCCGTCATTCACGAAAGTCACCTTCCGGTTCTGGTCCACGACCGAGATGAGGCAGTGCTCGTCCACAGCGTTGCGCATGTGCTCAAGCTCTTCGCTGCGTTCGATCGCGGCCCGCTTCGCTTTCTCCGAGATCCACAACTTATAGGAGTAAACCACGATGAGGACAGCAGACGTGACTACCGTGGCCCATCCGAGTGTCGGAGACGCGGTGAATGCACCACTGCTGGACAACACGAGCCCCCAACTAAGGCCTGCCACGATAAGGACTGCGTGACTGGTTGAGAATCTGACTTTTGTCATCCTGTTCGCCTCTTGTCACCGGTGATCCCGGCCTTGTGTCTTGGAACACTGCATCCCAGACATGGGCAATTGGTGAAGCAATTGAGGTATTTTTGGGGCATTCGGCTGTGTCGCGTGTCGCTGAGCATGTCATTGCGCAAGCGAGATTGATGAAGGTATTGAACCGGTTGGGCGTCTTTTCGCACCTTAAGCTGACTTAACGGAAGCTATTAATACTGATAGAGAAGGTTTCCGCTAGGTAACGCTCCTTATAGTGCGCCCGAATGACGGGGGTGATTCCGCCTGAATTTTCTGTGTTGACCTCGCGCCAATGATCTGCGTCGCGAGCCGCCTGACAGAGGGCAATTCCTCCAACGGCCCGGCGTGATGATAAAACGAATCGGAAGGCCAGGGGCATCGACGGCGCGAATCTTGGGTGCAGGCAGCCCTTGGTCGGCGAAATCCCGCTGCTTCAAGCGCCTGGTTGAGGGCACGCCCACGTGGATCTCGCCGATTGGCGCGTTCACGTAAAGGAGCCGGTTGTTTGACCCGGCCCGCTCACAGCTACCCGGTTTCCCTACAACCATGGGTTCAATGAGCGTTCATTGCCGGTCTGCCAAAGCGCACCTGCTCAAGAGTATCTGCTGCTTTTGATCTTGAACCGGAACAGCCGTGAATTTTATCTGTCCTGAAACCAATGGGCGGCAAAGCTGATTTTGTGTCTTTTGTGCCGGGTCTGTCCGGTCCCGATCATAAAAGGCAAACTCCGGGGCTTCCCGATCACTGGATTCTCGCCTATGGTTAATGGAGAAATTCAATTACCGCCCTCAACCTAGAGGCGAAATTTGAGCTTGGGCCAGTGGTGTACCGATTTGAGAATTGAGAATGATCTGAAGAGACGCGAGCCTTTGCCGTCAACGGGAGATGACAGGATTTCTGTCGTCCACGTTGATGATGACTCCGACATCCTGGCCATAGCAAAAACGGCGCTCGAAGTGCTTGGATCTTTCAGCGTTACCAGCTTCAGTTCAGGTGGCGCCGCCTTGAAAGAGCTGCCGTCGCTCTCGCCGGATCTGATTATTCTGGACCTTTCTATGCCTGAAATGGACGGCCGGGAAACTTTTTGTGGTATCAAGAAGATAACCGCCTTGGAGGGTGTTCCGATCGTCTTCCTTACGGCCGAGAATACACCGGCAGTCCAGCGGGAGTTGATCGCGCTTGGCGCGACGCAGGTGATTTCGAAACCCTTCGATCCGCTGCAGTTGCATCTTGAGATTTCCAAATATGTTGCATCCGCCTGAAGCAGTTCGTCTTTGACCTGAATCATCCGTCTAAGGCAAAATGCGCGCAACGCTGACGGGGCGTGCGGGTTTAACGAAAACACGTGTTTCAGACGCTTCGCGAAACGCTTTGATACTCGGCGCAGCTGAATGACATTCAGTTTCTGCTGCCGATTCGTTGAGCGCAGCGGTGCGTCAAAGTCAGAAATTCCCCCCTTTGTCCTTCGAGCGTGGCCCCACCTTCTTGCCGCGATGTCTGACCTGTTCCGGTTCGTGCAACTGCGAAGGGGCGAGTCATTTTTTGGCGGGGGCAACGCTCGCCTTTAACGGCTGCCGGAGGGGGGAAGGGCTGTTGATTCCCGTCCTGCTCTTGTCGTCTCTGATTGCTAAACGATTGGGATTTCAGCGGAAAGCACGACTGGCGCAGGTGGCGATCGGGGGTAGCGCCTGGATGCCGGCGCGCTGGGTTTGGTTGATTCGTTCCTTCGAAAATGGCGTTCTCGGGGTCGAGATCACCCAAGGATGATTGCGCGATCAGGGGGCTGTGCAAGCCGGTTGCCAATGCGACCCGTGACTTTTTGGACACAGCAACACGACAAACGGCCGGGAGGGGTCATAGCTGCCGCATTGTCAAAAACGAGCCATCGTCTCGCCATCTTTTGCCTCAACCTTAGGTTTTAGAAGGATCAAGCAGCACCACCAAATTGAATGTCGAGACAACGACACCGATAAAGAGGAAAGAGGAAAATGAAGATACTGGCAGTTGATGACGACCCGCTGAGCCTTGAATTGCTCGACGCATTGGTTTCCCAAATCGGGCCTCACGAGTTGGTCACTGCGACTTCGGCGGTCGATGCGTTGCAATGCATTGCCGAAAGCTCGCAGGATACTTTCGACTGCATTCTTCTGGATATCCAGATGCCGGGCACGAACGGTATCCAGCTTTGCGAGATCGTCAGGGCGCACCCGAGCTATAGCCGGACCCCGGTGCTGATGATCACGGCAATGTCGGACAAGAAGAATATTGATGACGCGTTCCTGGCTGGCGCAACCGACTATCTGACAAAGCCGTTTGAAATATCCGAATTGCGCGGGCGCATTCAGATGATCGAGCGCCTGCTGGAAGAAAGAGACCTGAACGCTCGGAAGATATCGGCGCAGAAGGCCGCGGACGGCAATGAGCCCGGCAAGAAGATCGATCTTTTCGACTCGGTGCCGATTGTCGAGGTGGCCGGGGTCGTCGAGTATAACGTGCTTGAAAACTACGTTGCCCAGATTTCCCGGAAATCCCTGTTCGGGTCCTCGGTTTTCGCATTGAAAACGGTTGATTTCGAAAGGCTGCACCAGCGCAGCTCTGCAACCGATCTCCAATTCATCATTACAGATGTTGCCGAGGCAATCTCGGATGCGCTTGAGGGGACGACCTTCCTTATGGCCTATGCCGGGAACGGCACCTTTGTCTGTGTCGTCGAAGGCGGCTGGCGGCCGGAGACAACCAAGCTGGTAAACGAGGTCCACCGGATCCTGGAAAGCATGGAGCTTTACACGACGGGCGGTGCGCCGTTGCAGGTTGAATTGCACCCCGGTCCGGCGATCCGCCTGATTTCACGCGTCGGGCCACGCGCGGTGGACGCATTGAGCGAAGCACAGGAAGAAGCCGAGAAAAGCTACGAGGACTCTCAGAGAAACCCGTTGGGTGAACTGTACTGGAATGTTTCAGCATGAGTGATGTCCTCGAAGACCGCCTGGCGGAAATTCGGGTGCGCTTTGTATCGCTACTCTGCACGCGCGGGGAGACCATACAAAACGCAATCGGACTGATCGAGACAGAGCGGTGTGCGCGATCTGCACTGAAAGACGTTCAGAATGAGCTTCACAAGATCACCGGAACTGCCGCCACACTTGGCTTCAGGGACCTGGGCGAACGCGCCCGGCATTTCGAAGAGCGAATCGAGAACTGCCCGGACCATGCGGGTGCGGAGCTGGATGAACTTCTGGCGGGTCTGAAAGAGTTGCAACAGATGATCATGAAGATTTGCAAAGATGCGGGCTGATCCGACGGCAGTGAATGAATGCAGCCATGTCAGAGGACGTAATATGAGAATACTCGCCGTTGATGATGATCCGGTCGTTCTGAGCCTGCTCATGGGAATCTTGGGCCGTGCCGGTTATGTTGATATCGCCTGCTGCAGTTCCGCAGCCGAGGCGCGTTGGCATCTGGATGATGGCCATGAAGTGGATTGCTTCCTGCTGGATATCAGGATGCCGGACGAAGACGGTATTTCGCTATGCAAGTCGATCCGGGCGCGTGCCGGGCATGTGAATACGCCGATCATCATGTTGACGGCCCTCACTGACGTCGAGTCCGTCAATGATGCATTTGAAGCGGGTGCCACGGAATATGTGACCAAGCCATTCGACGGCCTGGAACTGGGCGCCAGAATCAGAACGGCGGTCGCGCTCAACAGGATGCGTCAACAGGTGGCCGAGACGATCGAGGCGGCAAATCAGGTCGCGAAATTCCCCGGCGAGACGAGCGGGGGAACCCCGTATGAGATGCGCCCCTACCTGGGAGTGCCCGGCGCAATCGAGTTCGTGACGCTGGAGAATTATCTGCTGCGGCTCGAATCCCGCGTTTGCACGACCCACATCTTCGCCTTCCAGGTTGAGGGGCTTCAAGCATACCTCAGTGGTATCAACAACCTTCCTGCCCGCCATGCGCTGATCGCCGGCTTGCTGCAATGCCTGGTCTCCGGGGCCGCGGCGAAGGGCCTTGTCAGCTATGCCGGTAACGGTGTCTTCGTCTATGTGAAGTTCAACGGAAAACCTCTGAAGGCGGAAGAATTGGCGGATCGGCTCAAGAATGAGATCAGTGACCTCATGGCCAGTGATAAAAAGGCCTCCCGCGCGTCATGCAACGTCAAGATCCTTCGATATCACGAGCGTGAACTGCTGACAGGGCGCCAGGCGGCGGACTTCCTGAGGGCGTCGATCGACATGAGCGGCCAACGCGCCGGGATGAAGACCATCGAAGAGGAGTTGCGCGACATATTGTATGCGGATCTGGGCTATCCTCCTATCTTTGGACATTTGCGGGCGCTTTCCAAGCTGCTCTCGGCTCCTGCTGACCGGGTGCGCAAAACGGTCGCACCCCGTTCGACGACACCCTCGAGCAAAAGCCATTCGACGAACGCCTGACCGTTGCCCCGGCTGCTGGTCAAAAACGCCCCGTATGGGGCTAAAGCTGTTTGGCACATGCCCCGTCGCGCGGATGCCGACGGTGTTTTTGCGTAGAAAAATCCTTTGATATCGCCGTTTCAGCTCAGGCTGATTTTGGCATGTTTTCGATCAAGCGGGTCTCGAGCAATTGGCCGTTTTGGTAGAGAACCGGATAGGCCACCGACGCGATGTGGCCGTTGAACTCTCGAAACGAACGCAGTGTTTCGAGGTGAATATCGCTGGGTTCAAAACTTTCACTCCGTTGGCTTTGAAGGCGCTTGAGATGGCGTTTGCGGCTTTGTCTTTCCGCGCGCTTGATTTCGGTTTTCTCAAGGCTCAGGAGGCGCGCGCTTTCGAGGTCGTCTGACAGCAGGACGATCATGGCGAGCCTGATGTTGGCCAGGATGCTTTCATGTATCTTAACCAATTCGACCCAACCTTCGGCTGAAAACCGTGCTTGGCTGAGGATGCCGACTGAGCGAAGCGTGCCAGAAAAATGGAGTGCTGTGCTAGGAGGGCCGCCAACGGGGATATCCGCCGGCGGCTTCGGGTGATGGCGTCGTCAATCGAGGTGGGAAAATCAGATCGCCACGCAGTGTTTCCATCGCGGCAGCGATCCGGAGGATCTGCGCATCCTGTCCGTTCGGGGCCGCGATCTGCAGGCCGATCGGCAATGACCCTGCGGTCAGACCGACGGGAATGCTGACAGCGCACATATCGAGCATGTTCACGAAGCGGCCAAAGGTGGACAGGGGCGTCTGACGTTCATCGACTTCGTCCAGACGGGGGGGCGCAAAGGGTGTGGCGGGGGCTATCAGGGCATCAAAGCCACGAAACTGATCTTCAAACGCGCAGGTCATCTGACGTTTTTCCTGCAGGAGGTCAAGATAATCGGCAGAACTGATTGCGTTGCCACGCAGGATGCGCTGAACGATCTCTGGCGCGACCTGGCAGTCCGGCGCCTCTACGATGCCGCGCAATTCCGTATAGCTTTCAGCTGACATGATCAGACCCGCTTTCGTCGACATTTCCTCCATCGGGATCGGTAAGCGCAGCTTTGAAATCTTGAAGCCGAGCCTTCTGAAATCGGCCAATGCGGCGTCAAAGGCCGTGCGGATTTCCGGATCAAGCATCTCGAGTGCGGGATCTTCGAGGACGGCAATATGAGCAACTTTTTCCGGTGTTTTAAGGGCATCAACAAGAGAGCCTGACCCTGCCATGATATCCGCGCAGAGCGCCGCATCGCGTATTGTCCTGCACATCGGCCCGACCGTGTCATGACTGCGCGAGAGAAAGCGCATTCCGCTGCGATCAATGCGGCCTGTCGAGGTCTTGTACCCGACGATGCCGCAAAAGGCTGCCGGAACGCGGATGGATCCGCCGGTATCCGAGCCAATGGCCAGCGGCACCATGCCCGCCGACACGGCCACCGCTGAGCCGCTCGACGACCCTCCGGCCACACGATGGCACGCGGTGTCGTGGGGGTTTCGGGGGGCGCCCAGAACCGGGTTGGTGCCCCATCCGCCAAAGGCGAATTCGACCATATGGGTCTTGCCGATGATCACGGCGCCAGCCGCCTCCAGTCGGGCGACACATGTGGCCGTGGTCGCGGCCACATGATCCGGAAAGGCGCGCGAGCCCGCCCCGGTGCGAAAGCCCGCCAGATCAAAGAGGTCCTTGATCGCGACCGGCACACCGTGAAGCGACCCCGGCGCAAGCCCGGCATCCAGCGCCGCATCGCGGGCATGGGCCACCTTGAGCGCGCGCTCGGCAGTCGGGAGGACAAAGGCGCCAAGTGTGCCGTCGCATTCCTCCATGCGTTGCAGCGCCGCTGTCGTTACGGCCACAGCCGAGGTTTCCCCGTTCGTTATCGCCTGTGCGAGAGCGGTCGCATCTTGAAAGTTGCTCATTGGCGCACCCTCGAATTCGCCCGGTTGGCCAGATGTTTTGCCATCATGGAAAGGGGGAAGGCGATGGCGAAGTACATCGCGCCGACCCAGATATATATGTGCAGGGGCAGGAAATACTCGGATGCCAGGGCGCGGCCTTCGAGCAGAAGTTCGTTGACGGTGATCAGGGCCGCGAGCGAGCTATCCTTGAGCAAGGTGACAAAGGTTACGATGACCGGGGCCATGATGATCCGGACGACCTGCGGCAGAATGATCAGTCGCAGACTTTGCCATGGGGTAAAGCCCACGGCGGCGGCGGATTCCCATTGGCCCGCGAGGATCGCCTGAAAACCGCCCCGAAACACCTCGGCCATCTGGGCGGCATAGGCCAGACCAAGCCCGATCACCGCCGCCTCGATCGGGCTGAACAGGATTCCGATGCCGGGCAATCCGAAATAGAGCAAGAGCAGCACCGCTAGCACGGGAACCCCGCGAAAGACGAGGATGTAAGCCCTTGCAATGGCCTGAAACGTGCGGCTTTTGGTCATGCGCATCAAGGCCAGGGCCAGGCCGAGGACTGTGGCCACCAGGAAGCCCATGAAGGAAATTTGGGCCGATACCACGGCTGCCCTGGCAAGGCGCGGTCCCCATTGGTCTGCGTATTGAAAGAATACGGAAAGAAAATCCAGCATCAGTTTCTCCTTCCGAAACGGGCTTCAAGTCGGGAAATGGCATGGACCATGGGCAGGCTGATCAGCAGATAAATCATCGCCGCAGTGGTGTAGATCAGCGTGGTCTGGAAAGAGGACGTGACCATTGATCTTGCATTGAACATGATCTCGGGCGCTGCGATGGCAGAGACAATTGACGTGTCTTTCATCAATTGCAGCGCGTAATTTCCAAGCGGCGGAAGGGATATCCGGATCGCCTGCGGTGCGAGGATCAGCCAGATTGTCTGCATCGGGGTCATGCCGACAGCGCGCGCGGCCTCGGTCTGGCCGATTTTCACCGCGATGAATCCGCTTCTGAATATCTCGCAAGTGATGGCGGCGCCGACGAGCCCCAAGCCGATAATGGCAGCCGTCAGGCTCGACAGTCTGAGGCCGACGGCGGCGAGGCCAAAATAGATTATGAACAGATGTGTGAGCGCCGGGATGTTGCGGAAATATTCCGTGTAGATGTCGATGAGAATACTCAGTACCCGGAACCCGAGAAACTGGCGCAGAAGGGCCAATCCAAAGCCAAGTGCCAGCGCGAGTGCAAGAGAGGCGATTGTGACCGTGATTGTCACCAACGCGCCTGTCAGCAGGCTGGGCAGGACCGTCTCGAACAGGAATGCCATGATGATTTTGCCCTCACTGCGAAACTTGACGGAGGAAGTTTTTCGTAAAGTCTCTTTGAGGGTTATCAATGAGGTCCCTTGCGGGGCCCTGTTCTTCGATTATGCCGCTGTGAAGAAACATCACCCGGTCGGCGACGTTGCGCGCGAAGCTGATCTCGTGAGTTACCAGCAACATGGTACGCCCTTCGGCGGCAAGTTCCTGGATGACGTTGAGCACTTCGTTGACAAGTTCTGGATCAAGCGCTGACGTGGGTTCGTCAAAAAGCATCAGCTTGGGACGTTGGGCCAAGGCTCGCGCAATCCCGACGCGCTGTTGCTGCCCACCGGAAAGCTGTTCGGGCCACGCATCGGCCTTGTTGCTCATGTGGACTTTGGCCAGTGCGTCTTCGGCAAGCGCGTGCGCCTCTTCCCTGGACAGGCCCTGAACCTTGCGCGCGGCAATGGCCACGTTTTCCCTGACTGTCAGATGCGGCCAGAGATTGAAGCCCTGAAACACCATGCCCATTTGAGCGCGCTGGGGGGCGAGGTCTTTGTTAGACATGTTGCGCGAAGCGCCGCGGTGCTTCTTTATGCCGACGAGGTCGCCGTCCAACCGTATTTCGCCCAAAGTCGGTGTTTCAAGAAAGTTGATGCAGCGCAGGCAGGTTGACTTGCCGGAACCTGACGGGCCGATCAATGCAATTTTTTCGCCTGGCTTCACCTCGAACTCGATGCCTTTGAGAACCTCGAGTTCCCCGTAACTTTTGTGCAATCCGCGTACGGACAGGATTGGCTGATCGTCCATGCCATTCTCCATTTCTGGTAAAGTCATCGGAAACACCGGGATACAGCCTCAATGGGGGCTGCATCCCGGGACTCGCGGATGCGTCAGAAATCGCACTGAGGGAGTTCGTAATTGTCGGGCCGGTCCACGCCCGCACGCTGGTTGGCGCCTGAAACGGTGAACCAGACGTTATCCTCCAGCCCGTATTTGGCGCCGATTTCCTGCATCGCGCAGGTTGACCACATCTCCAGAACGATTTCGTCAACCGCCTGGCGCAGGTCATCGTCCTCGGTGTTGAAGCCGAACACGGTCTGGCCCATGCTGGTCAGAAGCGGAAAATCGGGTTTGTTGTCGGTGAAGGCCGTGAACTTCATGTTCCAGTCCGGGTTCTGCTTGATCGCGAAGCTGATCACGGGCGGATCGGCAACCACCGCATCGATACGCCCCGCCAGCAGGTCGCGTACAGCGGCGTCGGAGGTGTCATAGAGGCTCAACTCCAGACCATCGATGCTGCGCAGTTCGGGCACGAAGGAAAACCCGGTAATCGACCCGACGCGCTTGCCCTCAAGATCCGCCAGCGTGTTCCAGTTGGTGTCAGCAGATTGCATGATGCCGTTGCGGAAATAGTGGATCGGCTCGGACAGGGTCATCAACTCGGTGCGTTGCTTGGTCCAACCCATTGTGCCCAGCATGACATCGACACGGCCTGCCTGCACCGAAGCGATGGTGCCTGACCATTCCATCAACGCTGGCGTCACGCTCAGCCCGAGGCGATCGGCGACACTCTGCATGATCTCGCCATCATAGCCGATGAGTTTGCCATCCTGCCAGCCAGAGCCGGGCATGTCGCCCGTGAAGGCGACCGTGATCTGGCCGTCCGTGACCAGATCAAAGGCAAGAGCGGGCGTGCCTGAAATTGCAATATACAAGGCTAGTGCCGTTGCAGGCTGAGTGAATATCTGGCGGATTTTCATGTGGTTCATACCTTTCTGTTGGAAGACGTCGGGAGCTTTCTTGCTTCTTGCTTTCCAAAAATCTTAGGCAGAAAGGGGTGGCAGATATTTCAGGTTTCAGCCATATTTGTCAAAATTTCGCCACGAAGCGTGAGCCAAATGACTGACACCGCACCTTCGGATTCTCGCGATTACATCACTTGGCTGGACGCTATCTGGAACAAGCGGCTTGAGAGCGGATGGTCCGGCCGCCCCTCTCTTGCGGTTGGCATTCTGGTATGTCCCGGCTTTGCCATGATGTCTTTGTCCGGGATTCTGGAAAGCCTCCGCCACGCGGGCGATATCGGCGACAAGTCGCGCCAGATTGACTGCAAATGGGAAATTCTGGGGGATACGAAAAAGCCGGTTCATTCGAGCTGCGGCCTGCCTGTGGTTCCCACCAGCGACTATCTCAACCCCAACGATCTGGATTACATCTTCATCATCGGGGGGCTGCTGGACCAACTCGACACGGTCCCCGAGCAATATCGGCGCTACCTTCATGCGGCGCATGTGGCGGGCGTGGGGCTTGTGGGGGTCTGTACCGGGGCATTCATCCTGGCTCAGGAACGTTTCCTGAAAGGTCAGCTGGCCTGCATTCATCCCTACCACCGCAAGGATTTTCAGTTTGCCTTTCCGGGGCAGGCGTTCACCACCCACGAGGACTTCATCATCGGTGACAGGATCACGACGGTTCCGGGCGGTATCTCGATCCTGAGCCTGATGACGGAACTGATCAAGAAACACCTCGGTCCGGATCGGTCCGCCAAAGCGGTGCATCAGCTTTCGTTGTCCGAAAGGCGCGGCATTGGCCGGTTTGAGCGTACAGGGCTGACCCCGCATGTCGAGGTGGCCGATGCGCGGATACAAAAGGCATTGATCTTGATGGAAGACAGCACCAAGTCTCAGATCACCATCCCTCAGATCGCCTCTCAACTGGGGATGAGTGAGCGCAATTTTTCCAGGATCTTTGCGCAGGAAATGAAAGTGTCCGCCAAGTCCTATCTGGTCTCGACCCGGCTGAAATATTGCATGTGGTTGCTAAAGAACTCGGGCGACTCTGTCACGTCGATTGCCTATTCCGGCGGGTTTTCAAGCTGTTCACACTTCTCGACAGCCTTTCGCGGGCAATATGGAATGTCACCCAAGGCGGCACGGGCCTCGGCCAAGGCGATGGCAGGCCCGCAGCCGGGCTGATGCGACGGGCTAGGCCTGACAGCCGATGCCTTTGATCGGGCCGAGACATTCGAACAGCGGCGACAGATCGTCTTGGGTTCCGTAAAGCTGCGCTTCGATCCGGGTCAGCAATTCGCCCGAAATGCGAGCTCTGGCGAGCAAGGCGACCTTTTCCACCAGCTCAGCATCAGGGGGCGGGCGCGACGCTTCACCCCAAGGCGCGTCGATCCGATGCACCACTGTCAGTGCCCCGGTTTCAATGGTGACACGCGCAGGAACTTGCGCTGGGAACAGCGCATTCATCTCATCGAGCTCCACGACAGCAATCCTGCGGGCCAGATCAATCACGTTCGCATCGCCAAGGGCAGAGGTCGTCAATGGCATCAAGCTGGTTTCGCCGCGCACCGCTGCAAGCGCCATACAGAAGGGTACGCTATATTGTGCGCTTTCCAGGGTTTGCGGATCAGTCTGATTGTTCAAACTTTTGGCCTGGTGGAATGTCTCGACCCGAATGGCGCCAATTCCGGAGGGTTCCAGATCGTGGGCCGCCATAAGATGCATCAAGGCTTCGGTCGCGCTGTGTATCCAGCGACAGCAACTATATTTCTTGAAGTACGTCCGCATGATGGCGGGCTCGGGCCGAAGCGCGGCGCTGAGGGAAGCCCCATCAATCCTCTCTTCGATGTCGAGCGCATCCCGACTGCCGGTAAATCCCGCCTCTGCCAAATCGGCAGCGATCATCCCGGCGACCACTGACCAGGCCATGCTTTCCTTGACGTTGCTGCCCATTTCAGTGCTGAGCGTCAGGTTAGAAACGCGGGGGCCGTGATAGGCGCAGATCGCCAGAGCATGCTGAATGCGTGCGGAGTCGAGGCCCTTCAAGAGCGCCGCAGCGGCGGCCACACCAAAGGACGTGTAGTTGCCGGAATGGTACGAGGGCCGCTGTTCCGAGGTACCGATACAGACGGCCACTTCATACCCCGCGATGATCGCGCGTAGCAGGGTTTCCTTGTTGCTACCAAGCTCTTGTGCAAGCGCCAACGCGGCTGGAACAATCGCGCCGCCCGGATGGCCCATCGCTTGCCGGTTGCCGTCATCAAGATCAAGGATCGTGGCGGCAATCGAATTGACATAGGCCACACCAATGGGCCCGTATGTTTCGTCCAGAAACCACGGGTGAAGCGCGCCACCGGGGAAATGACGCTTGGCAACTGTGCTGACAGCCTGCGTCGCCGGATGGGTGCGCCCCGCGATGGCGCATCCCATGACGTCGAGAATGCAGCGCTCTGCCTGATGCAGCACGTTCGGATCGAGAGAACAGGACGCCAACCGAAGCACTTCCGAGGCCAAGCGCTCTGTCGCATATCGGTCCCGAGGCTTCGGCTCTTCAAGCTTAAATCCGCGTAAAGTCATGTCGTGATACAACTCGCCAAAATCCACGTGCTCGTTGCCAACATGCTATTCGGGCGATCCGCGCATGAATTTCACAAACTGGCCATTTATTTCAAAAATGGGCCAGAAGGAGAGGCGGAATGCCCAAGTCCAACCTGCAGACTCTCGTTATGAATGAGGGACCGGCAGGGGCACGTCAGTCCCACTTCCTCAGAATCAAGACGAACGCCACGCATTTCGAGAATACAGGGCGCGCCATCATTTTCGGGCGCCACATCGACTATCCGGGCCAGACCTTCCGGCCGGATTACTCAGGTTTGGCCGTGCCCACAGTGGCGCCGGTTCCCCTGCCTGCTTCCATCCTGTTGATGTTTGGCGGGCTGGGCGCGTTGTTCGGCCTGCGTCGAAGAAAATCCGGCAAGACCTGTGCCTGAAGCCGGATTGCCCGCAGAAGATGGGCTATGTGCCTCTTCTTTGGACGCCCCGAGAGGAGGGGCGCTTGGGAACCTGAATGGGGCTGACCTGAATTGGCGGACCCGATGAGGAGCAGGATACCAAATCTTTCGATCGCGGGCGCATCCGGTGAGATGGGCGGATCGTGACAGCTTCCTGAGGTATTGGTTACGCGGCGGATCGGATTGGGGTCTTGGGTAAAGCTTGCGCCAAGTCATCAAGCACGTCATCGACTCCCTCCAGGCCGATTGACAACCGTACCAGTCCTTCGCTGATACCATGCGCGGCACGTTCTTCGGGCGTGTATGTCGAATGTGTCATGCTCGCAGGGTGCTGGACCAACGTCTCGGCATCACCGAGCGATACGGCTCGCGTGATCAGGTTCAGCCGGTTCATGGTTTCGATCCCGGCCTGCATCCCGCCTTTGAGTTCAAATGCAATCATGCCACCGAACTGCGCCATCTGCCGTTTCGCCAGATCGTGCTGCGCGAAATCTGGCAGGCCCGGGTAGTAAACCTCAGCTACCGCATCAGACTGCGCCAGCATCTCGGCGACCTGCATGGCGCTGGAACAGTGGCGGTCCATGCGCAGCTCAAGTGTCTTGATCCCGCGCAGGATCAACATGGCATTGAAGGGGGCCATGACCGCCCCGGTCATGTCCTTCATTCCACAAAGGCGGATCTCGCTGACCAGTTCCTCGGATCCGACCAACAGACCCGCAACCACGTCGCCATGCCCGCCCAGGTATTTGGTTGCAGAATGTACGACGATATCTGCGCCGTGTTTGATCGGTTGGGTCAGGTAAGGCGTGGCATAGGTGTTGTCGACGATGACCAACGCGCCACTGGCGTGGGCGATATCGGCAACCGCCTGTATATCCACCAGTCGCATATTGGGGTTGGCGGGAGTCTCGAAGTAGACAACCTTGGTCTTTTGGCTGATCGCAGCTGCAAGGTTTTCTGGCTTCGTCAGATCAACATGGGTGATGGTGATGCCGAACTTGGCCAGTCCGTGCCGCATGAATGAAAATGTGCAGCCATAAAGCGTCTTGTCGAGAATGACCTCGTCACCGGGCGCAAGCAGCGTCCACATCGCAGCACTGATTGCTCCCATGCCCGAGGCCAAACCCAACCCCGCCTCGGCGCCTTCAAGGGCTGCGATACGTTGCTCCAGAAGGGCGGTCGTCGGGTTGGAAATTCGCGAATAGATATGCCCCGCGCGCTCACCTGCAAACATCTCACCGCCCGCCTCGGCGGTCTCGAACGCAAAGGTCGAGGTCAGGTGGAGCGGGGGCGTCAAGGCGCCCTCGTTGTCCATCGGATCATAGCCATGATGGATGGCGATGGTGGAAAAACTATCGGGACGATTGCGCATTTCAAGCTCCTGCATCTTTATGGGCACGATATGATGTAAATGAGGCTCTTAGATTGCAAGATAAGGCTGATATAGTTACTATTTTAGCATATTATGCCAAGGATTTGCCAATTGGACCAGAAAGACCGTCAAATCATCCGCGAGCTCCAGCGCAACGGCCGCATGACGAATCAAGACCTTGCCGCTGCGGTGAATCTGTCGCCATCCCCTTGTTTGCGCCGGGTCAAACTGCTTGAGCAAAGCGGCGCGATCATGGGCTATAGCGCCAGCATAAACGCCGAGGCTTATGGCCTGCCGGTCACTGTCTTTGTCCGTGTCAGCCTGAGAGGGCACACCGAGACCGTGGTGCAGCAGTTCGAGCAGGAAATCAGCCGCGTAGATCAGGTGCTCGAATGTTTCGTGATGACAGGAACATCGGATTACCTGCTTCGCGTCGTTGTCGCCGACCTGACGGATTACGAAAATTTCGTTCGCAAGCGGCTTCACCCTATCGGCAGCATAGGGTCGATCGACAGTAGCTTTGTCTATGGGGTCGTGAAAAAGACCAACGTGTTTCCGGTGGTTTCATAAGGGTGTATTGGCCGCTTGGCCGCTACTGCCAACCAATTTCAACCAGCCCTTTTCATGTAATTGAAAACAAATCACCCCATGCCCGTAGAGGACATTTCATAGTTGAGATGCAACTATCCGCTTCGGGCTGAGGTTAGCGGAATGCTGGACCATGCGCCCAAACAGTCATCGAATAACGTGTACCACTTTTGACTGGCGATACCTGGTGAAGCGTGAAGCTGGGAAAAATACTAACACACCCCTGGGTGCGATTGGCGGTGAGGATTTGAGCGCCAGGCATTATCTCCAGATTGCCGCCTTCGTAGCTATCGGAAGCACTTAACTGCAGCACGAGGGTGAGCTTTCGCTTTCGAGAGACCGGGCCTCCGCCAATATCGGAGTGCCACGCAAAATGTCCGCTATCTGACGCCTTGTAGATTGCCACCTGAGGGCTTTCGGCAAATTCGCGCAGATCGAATCCAAATTGATCTCTGTTTGCTCTCCGAACAAGTTCGATGAGGCGTTCCATCACCCACTCCATGCCAGCCAAGTTATCTGTCCAGACCAACTCTGCCTTGCGAAGATTGTGATTTTTATTGCGGCCAACGAGCAGAGCTTCATCGGTTGGCGCATCGGAAATGGTCGCAATAATCAGCTCGCATTCGCTTTTACTAAACGCATCGGGTATCGTATGTAACGAGAGCATTCCGTCCACCTTTTCGAATTTCAAAAGAGACTTCGTCAGAGCGCACGCAGGGTTGCCGTCAGCCTGCCAACTGTAAGGAGCTCGGTCAAACCTCGTAACATGGTTCGATCGCCAGTGTGCGAAAGATATGGCCAATGAATACTGTGAGGGTTGCACTCTGCACCGATGGCGGATTTCGGGATGCGCAGGGCAGTGAAGCTCCGTTTGGTGGATGGCCGCCAAGCTTCGCGCCTTGCCAGCGTGGCCGCGGTGTCGGTGGGATTCGAGCGTGCCGAAACCCTGCGAAAGTGGCTTTTGGAAAAATCTCCGCACTCGGAATTGCTCGTACACGATGCAACGAATGGGGGAGCAGACGCGCTGCGCGAAACCCCCATGGCAAAAGCGGCAATCGCAATCCTTGAACGGCAAGCATGGCTCGTCAGGATGGCCCCTGAAACAGTGGTGCGCGGGGCAGTCCACGTCAAGGTGGGAGATGCAATGGAGGGAGCTAGTTGTTGTTTAAGAAAGACAATTACTTATTCGAGATAAGTGGCAGCCCGTAGGGGAATCGAACCCCTCTTTCCAGGTTGAAAACCTGGCGTCCTAACCGATAGACGAACGGGCCAGCGCTGTCGTGTGGCGCTTCGTAGGCAAATCCGGTTTCATGTGCAAGAGGAAAGTGCGCGGTAGCCCCGGCAATTTTTCCGATCATCGCCTGACCGGTCTGCGCGGGGGTGTTTGCGCTCATTCCGCGGGGGCGGCGTCCTCCAGCCGCAGTTGCACGCTCTCGCGGCCTTGCCAGCGATTCAACTCCAGCCGCCCGGCAAGGTGGAACCGTGCCCCGCCATGTACCTCCAGCGCCGGACCCAGCGGGCCATCGAACGCGCCGAAAGAGATGGCGTCCAGTTGCGGCCCCGTATCGCCGCCAAAACGCAACTTCAGGTGTCGCTCGCCCACGCGTTTGGCAAAGGTGATTCGCATGGCGGCGAAGGCATGGCGCGGGGCAGGGGCGCCAGCTCCGAAGGGACCGGCGGCATCGACCTGCGTGATCAGTTCGGGCGTTGCCGCCCCCGGCATCAGCAGCCCGTCGAGCGTGAGATCGGCAATGCCCGCCCGGTCCGCCCCTTGCCGCGCCAGCAGCGCCGACAGGCGGTCCATCGCGGCCTCCAGCTTGTCGCGGGCCACTGTCAGCCCGGCGGCCATCTTGTGCCCGCCACCCTTGAGCAGCAGCCCCTCAGCGGCCAGTCGCTGAATCGCAGCACCCAGATCGACGCCGCTGATCGACCGGCCAGAGCCCTTGCCGGTGTCGCCATCGAATCCGATCACGATGGCGGGGCGGTTGGCGGCCTCCTTGAGGCGGCTGGCGACAATGCCGACGACACCGGGGTGCCAGCCTTCGCCCGCGGCCCAGACAAGCGGCGCGTCAAAGCCTCGCGCCTCGGCCTGATCAAGCGCGGCGGCCTGCACCGAGGCTTCGATTTCGCGGCGTTCGGTGTTCAGATGATCAAGCCGTTCGGCCATCGCGCGCGCCTCAGCCGGATCGAGGCTCGATAGCAGGCGCGCGCCAAGATCGGCCTTGCCGATGCGACCGCCTGCGTTCACCCGTGGCCCAAGCACATAGCCAAGGTGGTAGGCCGCCGGTGCGGTATCCAGCCGCGCCACATCCGCCAGCGCCACCAGCCCCGGCCGGGCGCGCCGGCCCATGATGCGCAGGCCCTGCCGGACAAAGGCGCGATTGACGCCGATCAGTGGCGCGACATCCGCCACCGTCGCCAGCGCCACGAGGTCGAGCATCGCGATCAGGTCCGGCCCGGTCTTGCCCGCCTCGCGCAATTGTCGCCCGGCCTCGACCAGCAGCAGGAACACCACCGCCGCCGCACAGAGATGCGCCAGATCGCCGCTCTCGTCCTGCCGGTTGGGGTTCACCACGGCCAGCGCATCGGGCAGGGTCTCGGCGCCCAGGTGGTGATCGAGGATGACCACGTCCGCGCCGATGGCCGCCGCCACGGGGCCGTGGCTGAGCGTGCCGCAATCGACGCAGACGATCAGGTCGTGGGTCTTGGCTAGGGCCGCCATCGCTTCGTCATTGGGGCCATAGCCCTCGTCGATGCGGTCGGGGATGTAGAGCGTCGCCTGGCGTCCCATCTGTCGCAGCCAGTCGATCAGCAACGCGGCAGAGCTGCCGCCATCCACGTCGTAATCGGCAAAGATCGCTATCCGCTCTGCGGCCGTCACAGCCGCCAGCAGGCGCGCCGCGGCACGTTCCATGTCCTTGAGGCTGCGGGGGTCTGGCAGCAGGTCGCGCAATTGCGGTGCAAGGAAGCTCTCGGCCTCGGACGGGGCTACGCCGCGCCGGGCCAGCACCTGACAGAGCGGGCGGGGCAGGGCGGTCTGTTGCACCAGCGCCTCTGCCTGCCTGTCCATCTCGAGCGTAGGGCCGGTCCAGCGGCGTCCGGTCAGGGAGTGCTCAACATCCAGAAATGCTGGCACGGCAATCTCCCTTCTTCTGTCCAAAAATATTCCCGCCGGATGAGTATCACCTACCGCTCGGGAAGTCTTGCAGATTTCCTGCACTGATAGACCTACTTCAAGCGCGGTGTGTCGTATTTCTCGTACCGTGCATCAAATGATCGTGCTGACCCAGATTCCGAATCCACAACGGGCACGGAATGCGGCCGCATTTCCTGCGATATGCGTCTGGCTTTCGAATGCGCCGTCAGCTCGTTCCTTGTTTTTTCGCCGGTTTTCTGCTTAGGTAGGGAAAGTCCATTTTTGCAGCAGAGCAATTTGTTTTCAAAAGTGCCCGCCAAATTGTTGCGGGGTATATCGCCTGTCATTTTGTAATGATTGAATTCTTTTTAATAAAGAATGAGGACATTGAAAATGGCCAACATGCGAAAATTATTGCAATTTCTACGTCAGTTAATCAGCGTTTTGGCCCTGTGCGGGATCGCCGGGATCGCGCACGCCGCTGACAATGAAATCATCATCATCATCGGTGACGAGGGCTGGTGCGACGGCGTTGGCCAAGAGGTGATCTATACCCCAGAAGGGGAGTTGAACGATTGCGGGTGTTCGGACGGGTTTGACCAGCTCGACCCACCGGACGAAAACGGCGAGCCTCTTTGCGGCTATGATTTCGGTTCCGACACGCCGGGTCCGGACGGAGATGGATCAGGGCCGGGCGACCCGCCGAGTGGCGGCGGTGATGATGCGCCGGACGCACCCACGCTGGCGCAATGCCAGCAGATGAATACGCAATGTCTGCGCGATGCGACCAATCTGACCCAGCAATGCCGCGACAATCGTACGCGGTTCAACCATAACCAGTTGGCAAATGGCGAAGCCTGCCATGACCAGTCTTTGGACGACCTGCTGGACGGGTTCCGCTATCGTGTTGCCTGGTTGACGATAGCCTGTACCCGAGAAGATTTCTTCGATATCACATCAACCTATACGGACAATTGTCGCCGTCAGGCCATCCGGCGCGGCATGGATCGCTGCCAGTGGGGTATCGACGCACGCTCGCAAAGCAACGGCAGCAGTTCCACCGATACGATTACCTTCAAATCTCCGATATTCAGCGTGAGCGGCAGCGGCACACGCACGACCACGCTGTCGGTCACTACCCCCTTTGGCATGGGGTCCAATCAAGCCTGCATGGCAATGGGCACCAAGGCAGTTGATCAATGCACCGCCGATCTGAATACTTGCACGGCCGAGGCTGAAGCAGGCACAACACCCACCCCGCAGATCGTCACACCAGGCGCGACGACCGATACGACGGCGACAATGTCGACGGGAACGCAACCGGTTGCAGCCGGTCAGGGGAGCAGTGGACCGCAGATCGCGAATGTGGATCAGCCGTTAGCAACTGATGCACCCGATACGCTGGCCCCGCTCAGCCTGAACGAGCGGTTGCGTTCGCAAGTGGATCGCGCCCGGCTGGGGCTGCTGGATGACAACGTGGCCCCAAGCACACGGCTCTATCGTGCGCTGCCTCGTCAACGGTTGGAGATCCCGGCGCTTTATACCGAACGGCTGTGGTTTCTGGCCAATTGGTCGCATTTCCTGCGGCGCAATGCGGTACCGGATGTGGCAATGCGGGCGATGGAGACTGCTCTGCGGGCAGAACAGTTCGCAGTGCAGTCGGAATTTCAGACCGAAACGGGGATTGTTGAGGCGGTTTTTGCCGTGGACATGCGTACCGGGGCGGTGGGCAGTGACGCTTTGCGCGATCTGTTGACCATGTACCGTGCGCGCGGCGGAGTGCGGCGTCAAATGGTCACTGGCCAGGCTCGGGTGCAGGTGGCCGCCAAGGAGGTCTTTGGCGAGACGTTGGGTTCGGAATTCATGGATACGGTCTGGCCGGGCATGTTGACCTTTGGCTTTGCGTCACCATTTGAACTTCGATTGGGGGTCAGTCCGGTCGAAGGCGGAGAACTGGCGCCGACCGGACCGGTCAATCAATAGGCGGCAAAGGCTGCCCGGTTTTCCAGGATGGGGAAACCACGCCACCTCTGTTTCGGCGACCCGCCCGGCCAGAAGCTGCCCGAGCGCATCACCTTGGAACGGTTTCGGTTGATCGGCGCAATCAGCCGATCGATGGTCTCATTCCAGACGCAAGACCGGAGCAAGCGGGACCAACCAAGGTCGCTGCCTACTTCACCGGGTTGCGATAAAGCATGCGGCGCACTGAACCGGTCTTGGACCGCATCAGCACAGTTTCGGTCTCGACATAGCCGGGGCGGCGCTTGATGCCTGCAACGAGCGAGCCATCGGTCACGCCGGTCGCGGCAAAGATCACATCGCGGGTGACCATTTCATCGCGGTTGTAGACGCGGTCGAAATCGGTGATGCCTGCCTTGGTGGCGCGGCCGCGTTCGTCGTCATTGCGAAACAGCAGCCGTCCCCAGATCTGACCGCCCATGCATTTCAGCGCGGAGGCTGCCAGAACGCCTTCGGGCGCGCCGCCGGAGCCCATGTACATGTCGATACCGGTCAGGCGCGCTTCGGCGCAGTGGATCACGCCGGCCACGTCGCCGTCGGGGATCAGATAGACCGCAGCACCGGTGCCGCGCAACTCGGCGATCATCGCCTCGTGGCGGGGGCGCTCCAGCACGCAGACGGTGATTTCCGACGGGGCGCAGCCACGGGCGGCGGCCAGCGCCTCGACCCGTTCACGCGGGGACATGTCCAGCGACACCACGTCCTTGGGATAGCCGGGGCCGATGGCCAGCTTGTCCATGTAGACGTCCGGTGCGTGCAGCAGGCTGCCGCGCGGCGCCATGGCGATCACGGTCAGCGCGTTGGGCATCGCCTTGGCGGTTAGCGTCGTGCCTTCCAGCGGGTCCAGCGCAATATCGACGCCGGGGCCGTCGCCGTTGCCCACTTCTTCGCCGATGAACAGCATCGGTGCTTCGTCGCGTTCGCCTTCGCCGATCACCACGACACCCTTGATGGCCAGCTGGTTGAGCTGCTCGCGCATCGCGTTGACGGCGGCCTGGTCGGCGGCCTTTTCGTCGCCGCGTCCGATCAGATCGGCGCAGGCCAGAGCGGCGGCCTCGGAAACGCGGGCCAGCCCCAGCGAGAGCATACGGTCGTTGAAATCAGGTTCGGCGGTCATCTGGGGTCTTCCTTCTGGGAGGTTCGGGGCAGGTGCCCGCAGGCATAATCAGCTTTATCGGCACATTTTGGGCCGCACAAGGGGCGGGACTGTGGCAGTTTCAGACGCTCTCGATGCGCAGGGCGACGGGTTCGGCGGTCATGACGTCGAGCCGCGACATGGCTGCAAGGGCAATGTCGAGTGCCGCGCGGGTGGTCTTGTGGGTGACCATAAGCACGGGTGCGGCGCTTTCGTTGTGCTGGTATTGACGCATGCGGTCGATCGACACGCCGGCTTCGCCCAGCACGGCGGCGACCTTGGCCATCGCGCCGGGTTTGTCCTCCAGCGCGAGGCGCAGATAGTAGGGCGCAGGTGTGACGGCGCGGGCAGGCTTGGCGCGTTCCAGCCCGGTGGCAGGTTGGCCGAACACCGGCATGCGGAAGCCGCGTGCGATATCCATCACGTCGCCCATCACGGCGCTGGCGGTGGGGCCCATGCCGGCGCCCGGACCGCGCAGCACGATCTGTTCCACATTGTCGCCTTCCAGCACGCACATGTTGGTGCCGCCTTCGAGCTGTCCCAGCGGGCTGTTGTCCGGCACGAGGCAGGGCGACATGCGCTGTTCCAGCCCGCGCCCGGTCATCTGGCAGACGCCCAGCAGCTTGATCCGGTAGCCCATGTCGGCGGCATGGTGAATGTCCTCGATGGTGATCTTTTCGATCCCCTCCAGCTCTACCGCGTCGAAATCGACCTGCGTGCCAAAGGCGATGGCGGCCAGCAGCGACAGCTTGTGCCCGGCGTCGATCCCGCCCACATCGAGGGTCGGATCGGCCTCCAGATAGCCCAGCTGGTTGGCCTCTTCAAAAACTTCGACATAGGGGAGGCCCGCCGATTGCATCCGCGTGAGGATATAGTTGCAGGTGCCGTTCATCACGCCCATGACGCGGGTGATGTCGTTGCCCGCCAGCCCCTCGGTCAGCGCCTTGATCACCGGGATGCCGCCCGCCACGGCGGCCTCGAAACGGATGACGCGGCCCGCCGCCTCGGCGGCCAGTGCCAGCGCGTGGCCGTGATGGGCCAGCAGCGCCTTGTTGGCGGTGACCACGTCCTTGCCGGCCGCGATGGCGGCTTCGGTGGCAGCCTTGGCCGGGCCGTCGGAGCCGCCCATCAGTTCGACAAATACGTCCACATCGTCACGCTGTGCCAGCGCGACCGGGTCATCCTCCCACGCGTATCCCGACAGGTTGACGCCGCGATCCTTGTCGCGCGAGCGCGCACTGACGGCGGTGATCTCGATCGGGCGGCCTGCGCGCGCCGCCAACAGATTGGCCTTTTGCCGGATGATCCGTACGGTGCCGGTGCCGACCGTGCCCAAGCCGGCAATCCCGAGGCGTAAAGGATCAGTCATGGGCGTATCTCCGCTAAAAAAGGGTGTCTGGCGCGATGTACATGGATCGCGGCGGCCATGCAACGCGGGTTTTGCCGCCGCGCTCAGGAGGCGATGCCGTCCCGCATTCGGGCGCGGGTGTCTCCGTCGATCACGGTGCGGCGCAGGCGGGCTGCGCGCGCCTTGAGTCGCGCCACCCGCGCTTCCACGGTTTGCGCGGTGCCCGGCGTGATGCGTCCCGGGCCGGTGCGGATATCCAGCGTATCGAGCGGCACCAGATCGGGGTAGGGCGCATCGCGGATGTCGTCGCTGACGACGGCATCAAGCTCGGGGAACTGGCTGCAGGCAGACAGAGCGACCACGAGGATCATCGTGATTGACAGGGTGACGGGCGCAAGGCGCATAGGGTAGGTCCCGGATCAAGGCGGCGGTTCAGGGCGGCGTGGAACAGTCTTGCCATTCTTTTGCAGGTCTGGGCAAGCGGGGGCTTTTAAATGAACAAATGTTCAGTTAAAAGTTGCGCATGGCCCGTACCATAGGTTCCCACTCCGGCACGACCCGTCCACGCATCCGTGCAGCCGCCCTGAGGCTCTTTGCGCGGCACGGCTATGCGGCGGTGTCGATGCGCAAGATTGCCGCCGAAGTGGGCGTGCAGGCCGGGGCACTCTATAACTATATCCCGGACAAGCAAAGTCTCCTTGTCGATCTGATGCAGGGGCATATGCGTGATCTGCTGGCGGCCTGGAATGACGTGCCCCAAGGTGAGACACCACTTGATGCCCTGGAGGCCTTTACCCGGTTTCATATCCGATTCCATTCGGGGCGGCCCGATGAGGTCTTTGTCTCCTACATGGAATTGCGCAACCTGGAGTCGGAAAACTTTGCGGTGATCGAAGGTCTGCGCCGCGACTACGAAGAACAGCTTGAAACGATCATCCGGCAGGGAATCGCGACAGGCGATTTTGTCGCGACAGAGCCGAAGGTAACGTCGATGGCCGTGATCGCCATGCTGACCGGGGTAAATACCTGGTTCCGGCAGGACGGGCGGCTGAGCCTGGACGATGTCGAGGCGCTTTATTGGGAGATGGTGCGCAAGGCGGTGGCGGCCTGAGCGCGCGGCTTCTCGGCCCTGGTGGGCATCCTCGCTAATTCGCGCGATTGCGCAGGAGGTCGCAAATATAGGCGACATGCCGCAATCCGCACGTCAATTTAGCCGAATTGAAACCCAAAGAGGCGGGGCAAACCAACATGAAAATCGGATTTATCGGACTGGGCAATGTCGGCGGCAAGCTGTCGGGCAGCCTGTTGCGCAATGGTGCGGATCTGGTCGTGCATGACCTTGACGCGGCACTGGTTGCCGGCTTCGTGGAGCGCGGCGCCGTTGCAGGCGGCAGTCCGGCTGCGATGATGGCGGCCTGCGATGCGGTGATCACCTGCCTGCCCAGTCCTGCCGCCAGCGCTACCGTGATGCAGGAGATGCTGCCAGAGGTCGGCCCGGGCAAGATCTGGATGGAGATGTCGACCACCGACGCAGACGAGGTGAAACGCCTTGGCGGCGAGGTCATTGCGCGCGGCGGCGCGGCCGTGGATTGCCCGGTTTCCGGCGGATGCCACCGGGCAGACACGGGCAATATCAGCATCTACGCAGGCTGCGACCGGGCCACGTTCGAGCGTATCCTGCCGCTTCTGACTATCATGGGGCGCCGGGTGCTGCATACCGGCGATCTGGGCAGTGCCAGCGTGCTGAAGGTGATGACCAACTACCTGGCTACCGCCAATCTGCTGACCCTGTGCGAGGCGCTGACGGTGATGAAGGCGGCGGGGCTGGACCTGGCGACAACCTATGAGGCGATCAAGATATCCTCGGGCACCTCGTTCGTGCACGAGACCGAGAGCCAGTTGATATTGTCAGGCTCGCGGGACGTGAATTTCACCATGGATCTGGTGCAGAAGGATATCGGCCTGTTTCAGAAGCTGGCCGATGCGCACGACGTGCCGTTGGAAATCTCGCCTCTGGTCATCGACATCATGTCTGACGGGCAAAAGCTCTATGGAGAACGCGCGCAATCCGACCAGATCATTCAGCGGTTGGAGGAGGCGACCGGGCTGGACATTCGCGCGCCCGGTTTCCCGACCGAGCTGATCGACGACGAGCCGGAAGAGCGGGGCGCGGAAGTCGTGCTGCGGCGGTAAAGTTTCTTGCGCTTTTCCTGAAACAGGGAAAGCGCAGATCGCTGTAGTCGGGGGGGATGGTGAAAGCGGGGCGAGCGCGTCAGATGCTGCGCCAAATATGCATGATATCGGCGCCCACCGGCCGCACCTCGTCCAGCGTGAAACGCGGCGCCTCATCCAGTCGCGCGATCCCCAGCGCGCCGATGCCGGGCAGACCTTCGGCGCCGATGGCCAGCCCGGCGGTAAAGCCGATCAGCCGGTCCACGAGGCCCGCGCTGAGCAGCGATGCCGCCAGCGCGCCGCCACCTTCGCAGAACACCCGGGTCAACCCGGCCTCGCCAAGTGCGCGCAGCACCGATGTGATATCCAGTTGCCGCCCTGTCAGCCCACAAGGCAGCAAGCGGGCGCCAAGGCCTGTCCATGCTTCGATCAGTGCGCGGTCGGCGTCCGGTCCGTGGCAGAGCCAGACCGGCACCTCTTGGGCGGTACGCGCCAGTTGCGACATCAACGGGATATCGAGCCGCCGCGAGACGACGACGCGCACCGGTTGATGCGCCACGCCCATGTCCCGCACCGTGAGGCCGGGATCGTCGGCCCGTGCCGTGCCCGCACCGACCATGACCGCGTCATGGCGCGCGCGCAGCCCGTGCACGGCGCGCCGCGCGTCCGCGCCGGTGATCCACTGGCTATGACCGCTGGCGGTGGCAATACGCCCGTCAAAGGAGGTGGCGAGTTTCAGGGTCACCTCGGGGCGGCCCAGTTCGGTGCGGCAGAGGAAGCCGGCCAGATCACGCCCCGCCTCGTCGGCCAGGACATCGGTGGTCACTGAGATACCCGCCGCGCGGAGCATGTCGAAACCGCGTCCCGATACGCGCGGATCGCTGTCGGCAAAGGGGGCAACCACCCGCGCCACGCCTGCGGCGATCAACGCCTCGGCACAGGGTGGGGTGTGGCCATGATGCGCGCAAGGCTCCAGCGTCACGTAGGCGGTGCTGCCACGCGCGGCTTCGCCTGCCTGTGCCAAGGCTTGCGCCTCGGCATGGGGTCGTCCGCCCGGAGCGGTCCAGCCGCGCCCGACAATGCGGCCCTCGCGCACCAGCACGCAGCCCACAGCAGGGTTGGGCCAAGTATTGCCCTGTCCCCTGCGGCCCAGCATCAGGGCCATGCGCATATAGCGATTGTCGGTCTGGCTCACGCGTCTTTCTTGTCTTCGCCAGCCGCCGTGTCAGGGCGCAATTCGCTCACGAACTTGTCGAAATCATCCGCCGCCTGGAAATTCTTGTAGACGCTGGCAAAGCGCACATAGGCCACGGTATCGATCCGCGCCAGGCTTTCCATCACGATCTCGCCCACGGTCTTGGACTGGATGTCGGTTTCGCCCATGCTCTCCAGTCGCCGGACGATGCCGGAAATCATCTGTTCCACGCGCTCGGGCTCTACAGGGCGTTTCTGCAGGGCGATGCGGATCGAGCGTTCCAGCTTGTCGCGGTCGAAATCCTCGCGGCGGCCATTGGTCTTGACCACGACCAGATCACGCAACTGAACCCGCTCATACGTGGTGAACCGTCCGCCGCACCCGGGGCAGAACCTCCTGCGCCGGATCGAGACATGCTCTTCCGCGGGGCGGGAATCTTTTACCTGTGTTTCAATGTTTCCGCAAAACGGGCAGCGCATAGGCCGTGTCCCCTTCTTTTCTCTGCCTCTAGCATGATGGGTCTGTCGCCCAACTTATCCACAGCCACTATAGGGGAGCCGCAAGGTTTTGGGTAGATGGAATTTCGACCCCCAAGATACATGCCGTGGACCTTTTCGCGCCCGCGCGTGTTACCTTGCCATATGCAAAAGGAGCCATCATGACCGACAAAGTTCTGTTCATCACCGGTGCGTCGTCCGGGATCGGCGCGGCCACTGCCCGGCAGGCGGCCAGTGCAGGCTGGCGCGTCGCGCTTTTTGCCCGCAACCACGACAAGCTGCGCGATTTGTCCGGGGAAATTGGCAAGGACAGCGCGCTGGCGCTGGGCGGCGACGTGACCGATCTTGATAGTTTACACAGGGCAATCGGCAAGACGGTCGCGCATTTCGGGGGCGTGAACGCGGTCTTTGCGAATGCGGGCACCGGGCTGGACACGCCGGGCATCGAACATGGCGACCCCGAGGAATGGCGCGGCATGATCGGGGTCAATATCCTTGGCCCGTTGTTGACGCTCAAGGCCGCCTACGGCGCGCTCAAGGTGTCAAAGGGGCATTTTGTCGTGACCGGATCGGCGGCGGGGCGCAGGCATATTCCGGGCTCTGTCTATGGCGCGTCGAAATGGTTCGTGCATGGGCTGGCCGGAAATGTTGCCGAGGAAATGCGCGCATGGGGCGGGCGGGCCACGGTGATCGCGCCGGGCATGGTCGATACGCCGTTTTTTGAGCAACCCAAACCCGACAAGCTGAAGCCTGACGATGTGGCGCGTGCGGTGCTTTACGCGCTAGAGCAGCCACGCCACGCGAATGTGCAGGAAATCTTTGTGATGCCCACCGGTTAACCCGGTGTTCGATCTGCCATGAAATGCGCCGCGACGCTTCTGCGATGCGGCGCGTTTCTGTGTTCAAACAGGTAGATGCCCTGCCATGTGCCCAGCCGCATGCGCCCGTCTGCGACAGGTATGCTCAGGCTGACCGGCAGCATGGCCGACTTGATATGCGCGGGCATGTCGTCCGGTCCTTCGTAGGTATGGGTGAGATACGCCATTGAGGGTTCAGTGGTCGGTGGCACCAACCGGGCGAAATAGGCCTGCAGATCGGTCTGCACCTCGGGATCTGCGTTTTCCTGAATGAGCAGCGAACAGGACGTGTGCTGCACGAACAGGGTCAGCAACCCATCGCCGCGCAGCCAGCTGGCGACATCTGCGGTAAACTCGTAGAGGCCGGGGCCCCTGGTCGGGATGGTGAATGTTGTCTGCATCGCTGGAAGGTGCAGCACGAAAGCGCGGTGTTCAAGCGTCGATGACGCATACCGTTTCGGGCAGGTCATCATTGAGCAGAAAGCCGGGCAGCCATGTGCCATCGTCGGTCACGACCGGCCGTTCGTCCAGTTCGGCCAGCGTGGCGCGGCATTCGGCGAGTTCCGTGGCGGGGACGCGGATTTCAAAAGTGTTGGATGCGGCGTCATCAACGGTCAGTGCAAGACCGGCAATCGGCGCGCAGAGGGCAGCGATGAGCGCGAGGCGTGACATTGTGTTCTCCGTTTTGCGTTACTTGTTCAACGCGGGCGGAGGGCAAAAGGTTTCGTGCCGGTTTGCATAACTGTTCTGTGGGGCTCGCAATTTTCCCTGACCTCAGTGCGAAATCGCTACGGTGCACAAAAAAACGGGCCGGAAAGACATTCCGGCCCGATCCTCTGCAATTGTTGTAGCGCCTCGCGGCGTGCGCGCTACTGGTCCAGGAAACTGCGCAGCTTGCGCGAGCGGCTGGGGTGCTTGAGCTTGCGCAGCGCCTTGGCCTCGATCTGGCGGATACGTTCGCGGGTCACGCTGAACTGCTGGCCGACCTCTTCGAGCGTGTGGTCGGTGTTCATCCCGATGCCGAAGCGCATGCGCAGCACGCGTTCTTCGCGCGGGGTGAGGGACGACAGCACGCGCGTCGTGGTTTCCTTCAGGTTGTCCTGAATGGCGGAATCCAGCGGCAGGACGGCGTTCTTGTCCTCGATGAAATCGCCAAGCTGGCTGTCTTCCTCGTCGCCGATGGGCGTTTCCAGCGAGATCGGCTCCTTGGCGATTTTCATCACCTTGCGGACCTTTTCCAGCGGCATCTGGAGCTTTTCGGCCAGTTCCTCGGGCGTCGGTTCGCGACCGATCTCGTGCAGCATCTGGCGGCCCGTGCGGACCAGCTTGTTGATCGTCTCGATCATGTGGACCGGGATACGGATCGTACGCGCCTGATCGGCAATGGAGCGAGTGATCGCCTGACGGATCCACCAAGTTGCATAGGTGCTGAACTTATAGCCGCGACGATACTCGAACTTGTCCACGGCCTTCATCAGGCCGATGTTGCCTTCCTGGATGAGGTCGAGGAATTGCAGGCCGCGGTTGGTGTATTTCTTGGCGATCGAGATCACGAGACGCAGGTTGGCTTCGACCATTTCCTTTTTCGCCTGCCGCGCTTCGCTTTCGCCCTTTTGCACCTGGTTCACGATGCGGCGGAATTCGGAAATGTCGAGACCGACATACTGCCCGACCTGAGCCATGTCGGCGCGCAGCTCTGCCACCTTTTCGGGCGAGCGTTCCATGAACATCTGCCAGCCGCGCCCGGGTTTGGCCGCCATATCGTCCAGCCATGTCGGGTCAAGCTCGCGGCCGCGATATTCTTCGATGAATTCGCGGCGGTTGATACGTGCTTGGTCGGCCAGCTTCACCATCGCGCTGTCGATCATCATGATCCGGTGGTTGATGCCATAAAGCTGGTCGATCAACGCTTCGATCCGGTTGTTGTGCAGGTGAAGCGAATTCACCAGCTCGACGATCTCGGAGCGCAGGACTTGGTAAGTGTCCTCCTGCTTGGACGAGAAGGAGCCGTCTTCATTGAGCGTTGCGGAAATGCGGCTGTCCTGCATTTCGCTCAGCTTGATGTAGTCGTCGGCAATCCGGTCCAGCGTTTCCAGCACGGTGGGCTTGAGCGCCGCTTCCATCGCGGCAAGGCTCATGTTGGCCTGTTCGTCCTCATCGTCGTCATCGTCGTCGGCGATGGGATTGCCGTCTGCGTCCAGCTCCTGGGTGTTGCCTTCTGACTTGGTCGAAGACGGCGGAGTGGAGACGTTGGCTGCCTCGACCACGGGTTCGCCATCGTCGCCCATCTGGTTGCCGAAGGTCGTTTCCAGGTCGATCACGTCGCGCAGCAGGATATCCTCGCCCAGCAATTCGTCGCGCCAGATGGTGATCGCCTGAAAGGTCAGCGGGCTTTCGCACAGGCCCGCGATCATCGTGTTGCGGCCGGCCTCGATCCGTTTGGCGATGGCAATCTCGCCTTCGCGGCTGAGCAACTCGACGCTGCCCATCTCGCGCAGATACATGCGCACCGGGTCATCGGTGCGGTCGAGTTTCTCTTCCTTGCCGGAGCCGAGGATGATCTCGCCGCGCTTGCCGGTTTCGGCAAGTGCTGTCGATCTCTGCTCTTCTTCCTCGATCTCGTCGGCCTCGATGATGTTGATGCCCATCTCGGACAGCATCGACATCACATCTTCGATCTGTTCGGAGTTCACCTGATCCGGCGGTAGCGCCTTGTTCAGTTGATCATAGGTGATGAAGCCTTTTTCGCGTGCCTCCGCGATCATTTTTTTGATCGCGGTCTGGCTCATATCAAGAGACATTTCCGCGTCCTGGTCGTCTGGCTTCTGGTCGTCGGTGTCCTTGGCGGCCATGAAATTCTCCTGAGAGGTGGGGCACGGGTGATTCGCTGAAAACGAATCATCCGCTTCGCTGGCTGATTCGCAACCCGTTTACCCTGATTTTCTTAACTATTCTTCCCCAAGTGGCCTCAACGGCGCGTTTTGGAGAAGCTTATCTTGTCGAGCAGCGCGTCGAACTCCTCGCGTTCCCCGCGATTGATTCGCGCGCCGTTCTCCGCAAGGTCGTATTCGGCCTGGTCCTCCTGCTGGCTGCGCACGGCGCGATTGCGCGCTTCCGCCGCTTGTCCCAAACGCCACGTTACGGCCTCGTCGGCGAGGCCCATCAGATCTTCGGCTGCATCCATGATCTCGGCTTGTAATCCTCGTCTGGCGGCAATCTTGGCCAGTTCCTCGGCAACGGTCATGCGCGCAAGCGCCACGTCCCCGGGATGACGGACCGGTGTACTGATCGCGACATGGGGTAACTTCATAAGATTTTCAAGGGCATCGGTGCCCACTGCGCGATTGATTTCGGCATCGACGGCGCTTTTGCCATCCGCTGCGTGACGCAACAGAAGATCACGCAATTTCGCATGCAGTTGGTCGTGGCATTCCATCTCTTGCAGCGGGGTTTCGAAATCGTGGCAGATATCGGGCGTGGCGATCAGCGCGGCAAGGATGACCGCCTCTCGCTTGTGGTCCTGAACGCCGTCCCTGGATGTCGCCAGCAGCGACTGTTTGGTGCTTGGCCGTGCGGCCATATCGGGTTTGGCCCAGCTTCCCTTGCCGCCCTTGCCGCTTTTGCCGCCACCCGAGGGGGCGCGGCGCGGTGAAAAAAGCTGCCAGCGCAGCTCCTTGATCGCCTGACCGTAATGGCCCTGGAGCGAGCGATCGCGGATCAGGGCGATCTTCTCGCGCAGCACCTTGTCGAGCGCCGCTTTTCGCTCGGGGCTGTCAAACACACGCCCTTCCGTCTCGCGCTGCCACAAGAGCTGAACCATCGGCAGCGCGCCTTCCAGCAGCTTTTGCACCGCGCCCTTGCCTTCGGCGCGCAGGATGTCGTCGGGGTCCTTGCCTTCGGGCATCAATGCAAAGCGCAGCGATTTGCCGGCCTCCAGCAGCGGCAAGGCAAGGTCGATCACCCGGTGCGCGGCGGCCAGCCCGGCCCGGTCACCATCCAGCGCCATGATAGGCTCGTCCGCGACGCGCCACAGAAGTTGCAGCTGTGGTTCGGTAATCGCCGTGCCCAGAGGGGCCACTGCCGCGCCAAAGCCTGCCTGCGACAGCGCGATCACGTCCATGTAGCCCTCGGCCACGATCAGCGGCGCACCTTTGCCTGTCGCTTCGCGGGCGGGCGCGTAATTGTAGAGCGTGCGGGATTTGTCAAACAGCTCGGTCTCGGGCGAGTTGAGGTATTTGGCGTTGTCGTTCGGGTCCATCGCGCGCCCGCCAAAGGCGATGCAGCGCCCACGCGCGTCGCGGATCGGGAACATGATGCGGTTTCGGAACACGTCGTAGGGCTTGCCGCCCTTGGTACTGGGGCGGGCCAGGCCGCAGTCGATGATCAGATCGGGGGCAACCCCCTTGCCGGTCAGGTGATCCCAGAGATGCTGCCAGCCATCGGGGGCGAACCCGATCTCGAACTGGTCCTGCGTGGCCGCGTCCAGACCGCGCCGCTCCAGATAATCGCGCGCGGCGGCACCAGCGCCGGTTTTCAGGGACAGGCGGAAATGCTGTACCGCCTGTTCCATCACCTCGGTCAGTTGCGTGCGCTTGTCGGCCTTGGCCTGTGCCTGCGGGTCGCGTTCGGGCATCGGCATGCCTGCCTCGGTGGCGAGGATGCGCACCGCCTCCATGAACTCCACGTTCTCGGTTTCGCGGACGAACCCGATCGCGTCGCCCTTGGCATGGCAACCAAAGCAGTAATAGAAGCCCTTTTGGTCATCGACGTGAAAACTGGCGGTTTTTTCGTGGTGAAACGGGCAGGGGGCCCACATGTCGCCCTTGCCCGGATTGGACTTGCGATTGTCCCACATCACCTTGCGCCCGACCACATGGGTCAGCGAGATGCGCGTGCGTAATTCGTCAAGGAAGCCGGGCGGTAAGGACATGACACCAATATGGGCTGAGTCGTAACCTTATCCAAGGCGCGGCAGTCACCAGAAGTGCCGGGGGACGCGATTACCGTAACCGGCGGGTAGGGATTTTCCATGGCGCGCGCGCTTCGCGAGAAGCCGCGCGGCCGGTTTGTCGCAAAACGCTTCAGTTATGTTCGAGGCAAGCTTCCTCGAACGCGGTGGAAGCCTCCACGGTCAATTGATCCTCGGGCAGGGTATAGACCCATTCGACCAGCATCGGCACGGCCGGGTCGTATTTGTCGTCGATCCCGCCCTCGTCAGAGGTCAGGAATGCGATGGCGCCTTCCTGCGTGTTGCCGCCCGTGCGCGCGTTCACCGCATCCGCGACGATGCCCGCGGTAGCAGCGCAGTTGGCGGTCTTGTCATCGGCGGCGTTCGCGCCTGCGGGCAGGACAAGAACGAGAGAGAGGATGGCGGCGGTGCGGAACATGGCGGTACCTTGGCTGGTTTGGCGTTTCAGTTTGCCATCCTGTCAGACCCCGCCACGCGCCGCAACGCCCTGCATCGCGGTTTTCAGCACATGGGCGAGTGTCTGCGCAAAGCTGCGAAAAACCATGATCTGCCAGGCTTGCGCGCTGATCCGCGTCAATGATGCGTGCATGTGCATCAGATCGGTGCGCGCCGTGTGGCCGGCGCGGAAATGGCCATCGCGCAGATCCAGAGGCACCAGTCGCGCCAGCACATCCGCAAAACCCGGCCCGGTCAGGTGCATGACGGCCCAGGCATCGGATTGATCGGTGAGTGCCGCATGCTCGGACAGCGCGGCGTCCGGCGCCGGCCCCAGCAGCAGCGCCTGCCGCTGGCCGAACCAGATCACGCGGCTGCCGTCCTTGCCGGTGGCCCGGTTCGGCGCGGGCAGGGCCATGCCGTGCGCGGCCTTCAGCGCGTCCGACAGCGCGTCGTCCCGACCCTTGTAGGGGCTGAGCGACGTGATCGTGCCGGCGTCTACCTCGGTCAGGCGCATCGCGCCGACCTCGATGGGCAAGAGGCCCGCGCAGGGAGTAATGGGGTACAGATCAATCACGGACACGTCCTCCGTCAGGGTCGAATTGCACCGGGTCCTGCACCTTGACCAGCGTTTCGACGCCGCGCAGGTGGTCGACCATGCACAGGACTTCGCCATGACGGCTGAGCCCGTCCTTGAGGAAGCCGAGGCCAAGGAAACAGCCGAAGGTCGGTGAGAAGCCGACAGAGGTGATGTAGCCCTGGTCGTTGACGCGCACAGCCTCCTCTCCTTGATTGAACAGATGCGCGCCGCTGGTCAGTTCCTTGACTGCGCCGACCGGCGTCAGCCCGACCAGTTGCTCGCGCCCCTCCTCGACCAGGCCAGGACGTGCCGCTGCCGCCTTGCCGATACAGTCCTTTTTGGCGCTGATCATCCGGGCCATGCCTATATCGCCCGCCGTGACGCGGCCGTGGATTTCGGCATGGGTGATGAACCCCTTTTCGATGCGCAGCACATTCAGGGCCTCCATCCCGTAGGGCCCGCCGCCCAACGCCTCGGCCCGGGTCAGCATTTCGCGGAACAGCGCATCGCCGTAGCATGCCGGCACGGCCAGCTCGTAGGCATGTTCGCCCGAAAACGAGATCCGAAAGAGCCGTGCGGCAACCTCATCCACTGTCACGTCGCCGCAGCCCATGAAGGGCAGATCACCCACGGGTGCGTCCAGCAGATCGTTGAGCAGCGCACGGGATTTCGGCCCGGCGATGGCAAACTGCGCCCATTGCTCGGTCACCGAGATGAACCGCACGTCGAGATGCGGCACAAGGCATTGATGGACGAATTCCAGATGCCGCATGACCTGACCTGCCGCCGCCGTCGTGGTGGTGATCAGGTAATGCGCCTCGCCCAGTCGCGCGCAGGTGCCGTCATCCATGACATGGCCATCCTCGCGCAGCATCAGCCCGTAGCGCACGCGGCCCACCTTCAGCGCCGACATCATGTTGGTGTAGACCAGATCAAGCAGGGCTGCGGCATCCGGGCCCTGAATGTCGATCTTGCCCAGTGTCGAAACATCGGCGACGCCCACCGTGTTGCGCACCATGTTCACTTCGCGATCACAGGACTGCCGCCAATGGGTCTCGCCCGGCTGCGGGAAATAGCTGGGGCGGTACCACAGTCCGGCCTCGATCATCGGCGCGCCGCGTTCCTTGCTGGCGGCGTGGCTGGTCGTGAACCGTTCGGGCGCAAAGCCCTTGCCCTGCGCGCCGGACCCCATCGCCGCGATCGGGACAGGCACATAAGGCGGGCGAAAGGTCGTGGTGCCGGTCTCGGGGATGCCGCGCCCGGTGGCGTCGGCCAGAACCGCCAATGCGACCACGTTGGAGCTTTTGCCCTGATCGGTGGCCATGCCCTGGGTCGTGTAGCGTTTCATATGCTCCACCGAGCGGAAATTCTCGGTCGCCGCCTGTTTCACATCCTTGACTGTCACATCGTTCTGGAAATCGAGCCAGGCCCGGCCCTTGCCCGGCACCGCCCAGAGCGGGGCAATGTCATAGGCGCTGTCTTCTGCCTTGGGGATCTCGACATGCGGCAGCTCGAGGCCGAAGCCCTCCAGCACTTCCGCCGCCGCCCTTGCGCCAGCTTCCAGACAGGCGTGGGTGGAAAAATCGCCTTGGCAGGCTCCCGCCGTGACCATTCCCGGTATTGCGCCCTCGGTGGGGGTGAAGGCCGCGATATCGCGGTTCCAGGCGGGCCGCCCGTTCATGTGGCAGGTCAGATGCACCGACGGGTTCCAGCCGCCCGACATGGCGAGACAATCGGCCTGCACCTTGTCCTGTCCCGAGGCGCGGCTGATGGTGATCGCCTCCAACCCTTTGCGCCCGATGGCATCCGACACCTGCGCGCCTGCATAGAACGGCACGTCGAGGTCGGTCGTCGCGTGATGGCGCGCGTCGATCAAGGCGCTGACATGCACCCCCGCTGCGATCAGGTCCGCCGCCGTGCGATGCGCGTCGTCGGTATTGCCGAAAATCGCCACGTTGCGCCCGGGCACGACGCCCCAGCGGTTGAGATAGGCGCGCACCGCGCTGGCCATCATGATGCCGGGCCGGTCATTGTTCTGGAACGCCACGGGGCGCTCCAGCGCGCCCGCCGCGAGGATGCAGCGTTTGGCCACGATCCGCCAGAAACACGCGAGCGGGGCACCGGGGCGCATGGCCATGTCGGGTGCGATCCGCTCCAACGCGCCATAGGTGCCGCCATCATAGGCCCCGGTGACGGTGGTCCGGGCCATGATCCGCACATTGGGAAGCGCCGCCAGGTCATCGGCCAGATCGGCGGCCCAGTCTGCCCCCGGCATGCCGTCCATCTCCAGCGTCTCGGCATTCAGACGCCCGCCGGGCCGCGTATCCTCATCGACGAGGATCACATCGGCCCCGGCTTCGGCGGCCACCTGTGCCGCCATCAGCCCCGCCGGGCCCGCACCGATCACCAGCAGATCGCAATGCGCCCAGGCGCGTTCATATTTCTCGGTAATCGCCTCGCCTGAAAGGGCTCCAAGCCCGGCCGCGTTACGGATGACCGGCTCGTAGACCGCTTCCCAGAATTTGCGCGGCCACATGAAGGTCTTGTAATAGAATCCCGCCCCAAGGAACGGTGCGGCCAGGTCGTTCACCGCCATCACGTCCCAGTCCAGCGAGGGCCAGCGGTTCTGGCTGCGGGCGATCAGCCCTTCGTGCAATTCCAGCGTGGTGGCGCGCACATTCGGTTCCTGCGCCGGGCCAAGCCCGGTCGTGACCAGCGCATTGGGCTCCTCGCTGCCTGCTGTCAGCACGCCGCGCGGGCGGTGATACTTGAACGACCGGCCCATCAGACGGATGTCATTGGCCAGAAGCGCCGAGGCCAGCGTGTCGCCCGCGAACCCCTGGTAGCGATGCCCGTCGAAGGTGAAGCTGACCGGGCGGGTGCGGTCGATTTGGCCCTTGCCGTCGATCCTCATGGCTGGGCCTCGCGAACATCGCTGGCCAGTTCGGTGTGGTAAACCTCATGCGTGACGGTGTTGCGCGTGACCACGACCCAGGCCGCGCAGCCGCTTTCGTGATACCACAGGTCGCGCGTCTCACCCGCCCGGTTGTCACGGTTGTGCAGGTAGTCGTCCCAGGCCTCGGGGCCGGCATCGGCGGCGGGCCGGTTCAATGCCACCGCATCGCCGACATAATAGAATTCGCGGCGGTCACGTTCCCCGCAAATCGGGCAGCTGATCCTCATATTGCCGCGTCCCCCGCTTTCATCTTTCCAAAAATACCTAAAATCCCGCCCTTGCCACACATATCAATGCAGATTGTGCTGGCTGCCGGTGCCTTCTTCATCCATCAGGCCGCGCCCGGTGCGGAACCGGTCCAGCCGGAACCGCGCGGCGGGCTCATGGTGCGTGTCCGTGGCGACAAGATGAGCCATCGACCAGCCCGATCCCGGCACCGCCTTGAAACCGCCGTAACACCACCCGCAGTCGATATAGAGCCCGTCCGTGTCGGTCTTGTCGATGATCGGGCTGCCGTCGGGCGTCATGTCCATGATCCCGCCCCAGCTGCGCAGTACGCGCGCCTTGCCGATCATCGGCATCAGGGTCATGCCTGCCTCCATCACATGCTCCATCATCGGCAGGTTGCCACGCGCCGCGTAGGACGCGTAGAAATCCAGATCACCGCCAAAGACCAGCCCGCCCTTGTCCGACTGGCTGATATAGAAATGACCCATGCCGAAGCTCACCACATGGTCAATGCAGGGCTTCAGCCCCTCCGTGACAAAGGCTTGCAACACGTGGCTCTCGATCGGCAGGCGCATGCCGGCCATCGCCGCCACCTGGCCCGAGCGCCCGGCGACGATGATTGCCACCTTTTTCGCGCGGATCGCACCGCGCGTGGTCTGCACGCCTTTGACTGCGCCGCCCTCGATGTCGATGCCGGTCACTTCGCAATTCTGGATCAGGTCCACGCCCCGGTCGCTGGCGCCGCGCGCATAGCCCCATGCGACCGCGTCATGCCGTGCCGTGCCCGCGCGCCGCTGCAAAATGCCGCCATGGATCGGAAAGCGGGCGCTGTCGAAATCGAGATAGGGTAGCATCCGCTTCAGGTCGGCGCGCCCGAGCAATTCGGCATCGTCGCCCTGATTGATGATCGCGTTGCCACGCCGCACGGCCGCATCGCGTTGCCCGTCGGAATGAAACAGCGATATCTGGCCGCGCTGCGAATGCATGACGTTATAGTTGAGGTCCGCCTCCATCCCTTCCCACAGTTTCAGCGAGTGCGAATAGAATTCCGAATTGCCGGGCAGGAAATAATTGGCGCGTACGATGGTGGTGTTGCGCCCGACATTGCCGCCACCGAGATAGCCCTTTTCGAGTACCGCAACATTGGTGATGCCGTGGTTCTTGGCCAGGTAATAGGCGGTCGCCAGACCGTGCCCGCCGCCACCGATGATGACGACCTCATAGGCATCCTTGGGCGCCGCGTCGCGCCAATGTGCGCCCCAGCCCCGGTTGCCGGTCAGGCCTTCTTTCAGAACACGCCAGCCAGAAAACCCCAAGTGTCTACTCCTCATCCGATCTCGTCCGCGACTTGACCAATTTGCGCGCCAAAAGGCAACCGGCAAGCGTGCTTCAATCATTGCTGAAGCGATGAAAATTTCTGTTCGCGTTCACCGGCCTGACTGCCGCGGTCTCGCCTGTCCCGCGACTGCGGCGGCTGGGTGGTGGCGAGCCGCATACGTCGTGTCATCCGCGGCCAAAGAAACAGCCGCCCCGCATCAACGGGGCGGCCAGTAACAGCATAGCAGGGCCCTGAAAGTCAGAGGCCGAGGGCGCGGTAGCTCGATGCGACCTTTCCGATCGACACCAGATAGGCGGCGGTGCGCAGATCGGTGACATCCTCGCGCCCGTGCCATGTTTCGCGCATGGACTGGTAGGCCGCACGCATCGTGTCATCCAGCCCTGAACGCACCAGCTCCAGTTCTCCGGCGCCGCGCAGATATTGCTTCTTGAACCCCGGTGTCAGGGTCCAGCCCAGTTCCTTGTCGGCGCTCAGCTGCTCCAGTTCGTCCACCAGCAACTGGTGGCGCGCTTCCTCCTGGCGGCGGCCCATCCGGCCAAAGCGGATATGGCTGAGGTTCTTGACCCATTCGAAATAGGAGACGGTGACACCGCCTGCGTTGGCGAACATGTCGGGGATGATCACGCAGCCCTTTTCGCGCAGGATTTCGTCAGCGCCCGCCGTTACCGGCCCGTTGGCCGCTTCGATGATCAGCGGTGCCTGAATGTTTGCGGCGTTGCCCATGTGGATCACGCCCTCCATCGCGGCGGGGATCAGGATATCACACGCATTTTCCAGCACGCTTGCGCCATTCTCGACATACTTGCCGTGAGGATACCCGGAGACACCACCGTGTTTGCCGATCCAGTTCCGCACCGCTTCGACGTTGATCCCCTTTTCGTCGATCAGTGCGCCGTCATGTTCGACGATCGCAGTGATCAGGCAGCCATCCTCTTCGCTCAGGAACTTGGCCGCGTGGTAGCCCACGTTGCCGAGGCCCTGCACGATGACCTTCTTGCCGTCGAGCGAGCCGCCCAGGTTGGCCGCGTTGATATCTTCGGGGTGCCGGAAGAATTCCTGAAGCGCATATTGCACACCGCGGCCCGTTGCTTCGGTCCGGCCTTGGATGCCGCCGGCATTCACCGGTTTGCCGGTGACACAGGCGCGGCTGTTGATGTCGGTGGTGTTCATGCGTTTGTACTGGTCGGCGATCCAGGCCATCTCGCGTTCGCCGGTCCCCATATCGGGGGCGGGCACGTTCTGGCTGGGATGGATCAGGTCGCGCTTGATCAGCTCATAGGCAAAGCGGCGCGTGATCCGCTCCAGCTCGTCAGTATCCCATTCGCGCGGGTCGATCCGCAATCCACCCTTGGAGCCGCCGAACGGTGCGTCGACCAATGCGCATTTGTAGGTCATCAGCGCCGCGAGCGCCTCGACCTCGTCCTGATTGACACCCATCGCGTAACGGATGCCGCCCTTGACCGGCTCCATATGTTCGGAATGGACAGAGCGGTAGCCGGTAAAGGTGTGGATCTGTCCGCGCAGGCGCACGCCGAACCGAACCGTGTAGGTCGCGTTGCAGACCCGGATCTTTTCTTCCAGTCCCGGCGGAAGGTCCATGAGCGCCACCGCGCGGCTGAACATCAGATCGACACTGTCGCGAAAACTCGGTTCTTTTATGCTGGCCATTTGGTTCCTCCATGCACGTTGGTCCGTTCCGTATGGACCTGGGTGCTTCAGATGCAGATTGCGAGCACATGGTTAAACCCTGAGGGGTTAATGTCCAGTGGTCCCTGCGGCGGGTGCATCACAAACCCGTTGTTGCCGCATTTAGCGCGAGGCTTGTTTCGTGTCGGGAAACAATCGGGGGCATTGCGGCAAAATGTTGAGAAATAACATAGTTTTAGGCCATGTTTCCCCCGTTTCGGCCCTATTTTCGCCACAGTGATCTGCGAGAAATACGGCGATTAAATCCGAGTCGTGTAGTGACGATGGTTCGCGAGGTAGACAGGTGAAACATAAACTTTCCAAGTTCCGATCGCTCGGCGACGGTGCCGACCGGCGCCCAGCCGAAACTTCGATCAATCGCCGGTCATGGTTGCATCGATTTGCCCGCGACGAAGACGGCGCGGTGATCGTATTCGGGTTTTTCATCCTGCTGATGATGCTCGTCGCAGGTGGCATTGCAATTGACATATCGCGCCACGAGATGGAGCGCGCACGCCTTCAGAATACGCTGGACAGCGCCGTTCTGGCCGCGGCCGGCGCGCCCTTCGGGACCGATCCAAAGGCGATCGTCGAAGATTACTTTGCCAAGGCGCAGATATCGGAATACCTGGGCGAAATCAAAGATGACGACATCGAGACGACGCTGAACACCAGCCGGGTCACGGCCAGGGCGTCTATGACGATGGACACCTATCTGATGAAGCTGAGCGGCATCAAGACGCTCACCGCGGCAGGCAACTCGACCGCCGTACGGCGTGTGCCCAAGCTTGAAGTGGCTCTGGTGCTTGACGTGTCGGGTTCGATGGGCAGCAACAGAAAGCTGATCAATCTGAAGGCCGCTGCGAAAACCTTTGTCACGTCGATCCTGAACAGCTCCGAGCTGGGTGACACCGTGATCTCGATAGTGCCGTTCAGCTGGAACGTCGCCCCGGGCGAAGGCATCTTCAATGCGCTGTCCGTCAACGAGGTGCAAAACTATTCGACTTGTCTGCGGTTTGACTCAGATGATTACGACGAGGCTGCGATCGACCCTGATTCAACCTATGACCAGCAGATCTATACGTCGCTTTATGGCAGTTTCGACAATCTTACCGCGAGCTGGCGGTCGTGCTTTACCGAAGATCGGGCCGAGATCATGCCCTATTCGTTCAACGAAGCTGATCTGCACGCCAAGATCGAATCCCTGGATGCGGACGGCAACACCTCCGGTCACCTGGGCATGAAGTGGGGCGCGGCGCTGCTTGATCCCAAGTTCCAGGCTGTCGCGACTTCGCTGATCGACGCTGAATTGATCGACGATTCCCTGACAGAGATCCCGGCAAGCTACACCGAGTCGGAAACGCTCAAGGTCATCGTGATGATGGGCGACGGTCAGAACACCACATCGTATTTCTTCGATGACAACGGGAGCTACCGTGGTCCCAATTCCGACCTCCACCAAGTGCGGTGGCAGGAGATGGAGTTCAAATACGCCTACCACATCTACAAGCACACGATTAAATACGACGAAAGCAAGTGCTCGAAATCCAAATGGAACTGCATTTACGAGGCATCGGGCGAGGAAAAGTCCGCAGATTTCCTGCATGACCGGAATGACAACCGTTACTGGAATATCCAGCAGGGCAAGTGGATCAGCGAGTATGATTTCAACCGCCTGGACGAAACGCTCGAAGGTTTCATCAGCAGCGAGGCGCTGGACTGGGAAGAGGCATGGGGTCGCATGTCGCCGGACTACTACTATGACATCACCGGCAACTCGGGTCCCTGGAATGACTATGTCAGTTCGAACCGGGAAGACGGGTCTGACAAGGATGGCAATATGCGCAAGATCTGTACGGCCACCAAGAACAAGGGTGTCGTGGTTTACACGATCGGTTTCGAAATCAGCCGCGGGGGCACCGCCGAGAGAGAACTTAAAGCCTGCGCCTCATCCACGGCTCACTATTACCGGGCCGAGGGCGTGAACATCAACGACGCGTTCAACTCTATCGCTTCGAACGTTGTGAACCTGAGGTTGACCCAATGACCGGTTTCATTCGCAGAATGCTCGGCGCCTTTCGCCGGGAGGAGAGTGGCAGCGCTTCGGTCGAGTTTGTCCTGGTCTTTCCGGTTTTCCTCGCGCTGATCATCATGTCGCTCGAACTCAGCATGATCACCCTGCGTCACGTGATGCTGGAACGCGGGTTGGATATCGCGGTACGTGAGATCCGCCTGGGCACCGGTACGTCACCGACCCACGACGCGATCAAGGATCGTATCTGCGAAGAGGCGCTGATCATCAACGAGTGCTCTGACAGCCTGCGCCTGGAAATGGTGCCGTCTGACATGCGCAACCTGGTGACGCTCGGTGGCGAGGTGATGTGTACCGAACGCGAGGAACAGGGCGAACCGGTTCTCAGCTTCACGCCGGGCCAGCAGAACCAGCTGATGTTCCTGCGCGCCTGCCTGAAATACGATCCGATCTTCCCGGCCTGGCATCTGGCGAGCCGTCTGGAGAGCGATCCCAGCGGCCAGCTTTCCATCGTTTCGATGTCGGCCTTTGTACAGGAGCCGCTCTGATGTTCATGCTTCCTCTTACTCAATGGCTCAAGCGTTTCCGCGATGACGAGACTGGCACCGTGACCATCGAGACGGTGGTGGTTCTGCCCTTGCTTTTCTGGGGCCTCGCGGCGACATACGAATTGTTCGAGCTTCATCGCTACAATTCTGCCCGCGACAAGGCAGGCTATGTGGTAGCTGACATGCTGTCGCGGGAAATGCAGTCGGTCACGCCGACCTATATCGACAACACCAAGACGGTGTTCGACACCATCTCCAACGATAACGGTGAAAACCAGATCCGCGTTTCGGTGGTGCATTATGACAATGATAGTGACGAATTCTCGGTGCGCTGGTCGCAGGTCCGTGGCCCCGGCACGCTGGAGGTTCTCACCGACCAAGATGTGCGCAACGCGCATGATACCCTGCCGGACATGAACGACGGGGAAGAGGTCATCGTCGTGGAAAGTCGGTCGAAATATCCGGCGCTGTTCAATATCGGATTGAGCGATGATCTGATGATCGAAAACCGGATCCTGACCAGCCCGCGCTTTGCACCGCAGATTATCTGGGAAGACGACTAGAACAATTCCGCGAAGTACCCGTACGTTTGGTGCGGCTCATCAGAACAGAACTGCAAAACGCCCGCAACGTCCCAGGACAGCGGGCGTTTCGCTGTTTCCCGTGAGCCACGAAGGAAAGAAACCCCTTAGCCGCGTTCAGCGATGATAGCCGACAGGATTTCGGCCATGGCCTTGGTTTGCGGCGCGGAGGCCACGCCGCCGACACCGATCCTGCGGCCGGTGCGCCACCACATTCCCGGCTCCCATCTTCGCGGTGCCTTCTGCGATACGCGCAGCAGGAACCCGTTTGATGGCTTGAACGCAAACAGCCCCCGGTCGACTGCTTCGATCTGCGCCACGTCGGCCAGCACTTCGCCATCTCCGGTGCGTAATTCGGTTTCGGTCAGTTCCAGCGATAACCGCGTGGAGCGGCGCAACCGGTTCGTCAGCCACAACACGACGAGACCAAAGGCGATCAGAAACGCCTGCAACCCCAACTCTGCGGGGGGGCGGGCCAGTGCGAGGTAGAGAACGATCACGCCGAGAGACAGCAAAGTTCCTACCGCAAAATAGCGCCGCGGCGCAGAGGCTTGAACCACCATCAGGACTTTGTCTTGCATCACCCGTACCTTCCCCGCGATTTTTCGTACCCAGGGAAAGCGGAAAAAGGACCACACCCCGTCGTTGTCATGTGCGTTTCTCATCAAACCGGTCGCCCGGATCAAATGCAAACGCTTCAGGATCCTTCTTGACCGCGGGGGATAGCGCGAACTGCGCGTCAATGCGAGGGCAAAGCATGGCCCGTGCGGGCTGCCCGGCTGGTTTGCTGCGAGGGCAGGGACGGATCACCGCCAGAGCGCGGCGCGCGAGGCAAGCAGGCCCTGCAACTTTGCCAGCAGCCGGTTGGCGTAGCCGGGATGCGGAACGGTGCCCGAGGCGAGCCGGTCAATTACCACCTCGACGGGGCAAGGCTGTTGCGTGACGGGATCGAAGTAGCGCGGATAGTCGATAAGTGCGGCATGCAAGAGGCCCGCGATATCGGGACGCGCGCTGCGGCGTGCGGGTGTGCGCCCCAGATCAGTGGTCAGGCCCCAGCCCGCGTAAAACGGGGCGCCGGTGGTGGTCACGGGGACCCCGCGCAACAGCGCCTCGAACCCCATGAGCGAGGTCATGGTCCACAGCGCATCGACTTCGGACAGCAATGCCGCGGGGTCGCTGCGTGGCAGTACCGCGTCCGCCAGTGCCGCCAATTCCGCGTCGGGCACCGCACCGTTGCGCAGCCCCGCTTCCACATCCGGGTGCGGCTTGTACAGGATCACGGCGTCGGGATTGGCAGCGCGTGCGGCCTGCAAGAGGCCCAGATTGGTTTCGATCTCGCCCGCACCCAGACGGATCGACGCATCATCCTCGACCTGGCCGGGGACCAGAATGCGGTGGCCTGCGGGCAGGTTCGGCGCGGCGCCGCCCAGATTGTACTTGCTCAGCCCAAGCGTGATGAGCCGCGAAATCAGCGCCTCAGCCCGGGCCCGTTGATCGGGGCGCAGGGTGGCACGGCGGGCAATCCACGTCTCCAGATCGCTGGGCCGGGTCGGATCATAGTAGATGCCCTGCGTGTCGCATACCAGGCTGAGCGGCGGGATCAGCTCGGCCCCGAGGCCACGCGAGCGCAGAAACCCGTCCTCTACGCGCACCGCGCCTTCGTGGGCAGAGTCGGCTCGCCCGGCCCAGACCATGTCGCGGCGGGGCGCGTGGGCGGGTCGGTCGAACGTCATGCGTTCATGCTGGCCAAAGAAGCGCTGAAGCGGACGGCGTTTCCACAGGCGCATGCCGTGCGCGGACCAGCCGTGGCGATCCTCGCGCCAGGCCCGGACCTGTGCTTCGAGGATCGAAATCGCATCCTCGATCTCGCATCGCCGGTCGCGGTGCGGGTCATACCAGACCGGGTAGAGGATCATCGCGGCGGCAAAGAGCTGCGCGCGGCTGAGGGTGCGGCCACGCCGTGCGATGCCCAGAGGATGCCGGTCCTCGGTCAGGTTCCATCCCGCATAAAAGGGCTGTCCGAACACTTGCGGCCGGTGCCCGGAATAGATCGCCTCGAAGCCGAGTTGTGAGGATACGGTATAGACAGCCGTCGCCCCCTCCAGCAGTGCCCAGGGGCTGACCGGATCGCCAAGCAGCGAAACGCGGTCCGTCACATCGTCGGGCCCGAAATACCCGGAGCGGTGGCCATTCGCAGTTTCGGGATGGGTCTTGATCAAGATGCGGGCGCCGGGATTGTCCTCCTGCGCATAGTACAGCATCTCGCGAAAAGTGTTCGCGTCGGCGCCGCCATGGGTGATGCTCGCGTCGCCGCGTGTCTGGTCGATCACCAGAACGTAGCCCGGCGCAGGGCAGGGCGCGGCGGGATCGTAGGCGTTGTATTTGCTCAGATGCGCCTCTTGCAGGCGGGCAATCGCGCCGCGGGCACGGTCCAGCAGCGCGGTATCATCAAGCGGATGGGTGGCCAGCAACGTCTCGAGATCGGACGGCGTGCTGTGATCGAAATGCACGCCGCTGCGGTCGATCGTCAGGCCCAGCGGCGGTGCACCTGCGCGGCCCGGATAGACGGATCGCAGGAAGGCATCCTCGACTCGCAGGATCTGCGCGCCGGTCTTTGCTGCAACCGCCTCACCACGCGCGGCATAAGGGCTGCGGCCCCAGACGGCGATCAGGTCGTCCGGCCCGGGCTTGCCCATGTGCAGGTCATACCCTGCAAGCGCAAGGATGCGCCGCACCCGCGGCTGGCGCAGAAAGCCGAGATTGAAATAATAAGCCCGCCGGGGCGCGTCTGCTCCGGCGGGCGAATTGTCATCTCTCAAGGTCATTAGCCGCCGAGGGCCGTTGTCGCGGTGGAGACGGTACTGACCGCTCCGAGCGCTCCGGTCATGGCGCTGATCACCTTGCTCCACTGGGCGAATGGTGCCTCAGTCACATAGAGCGTGTCCTGATCGCGGATCGAAAAATCGCGCGCCATGAACATGCCGTTCGGCTTGGTCAGGTCGAGCACGTAGATCATCCGCTGGTCGCCGATCAGATCGTTGCGGCCCAGCACCTGGTTGGCGATTTCCGCTGGCTCGTTGCGCAGGACAAAGACGCCGGTGGGATCGGATGTCGAGGAGATGAGGCCGCCGACCGTCGCGATCGCCTCGATGGCGCTCAGCGTCTGGGTTTCAAAGGTGACACGGGCTTGCGCGCCAGTGGCACCCAGCGCGGTAAAGGCGCGGCTGTCTTGTTCGACAAGGATGCGGTCGCCGCCCCGCAGGGCAATGTCGAATTCGGCATGTTTGTAGAGGTCCTGGAACCAGACCTTGCTGCGTTCTTCGCCACGGATCACGGTGATTTGCGCCACTTCGGCGGGAATGGTCAGCCCGCCTGCCGCCGATAGCATCGCGGCCAGCGTGCGCGTCGGGCGCTCGATGGGATAGACGCCCTGCGCCCCGATTGCGCCGACCAGTGTCACGGTAGAGCCATCTCCGGCCAGGCGGCGGACCTGCACCTGCGGGTCAGGCGTCTGCTCGTCCAGCTTGGCTGTGATGATCCGGCGGATGCCTTCCGGCGTGTTGCCTGCGGCGCGGATGCGGCCTGCGTAAGGAACAAAGATGAAGCCGCTGCCGTCGACCTGCACCTCTTCGAGGATGGTCTGGTTGGTGGCCTCGCCCGCCAGCAGCCCGTCATCGACGTTTTCCCAGATGGTCAGCCCAAGCGTGTCGCCGGGGCGGATCGTGTCAGAGCCGATACGCCCGGCATTCTTGAACTTTTCGGAGAAACCCAGAGCAGGTTGCACGGCGGTGGCGCGTGTCACCCGGTCATTGACCGATACGACAAATGCATCGCCCGCGCGCTGCACAGAACCGGAATAGATCTGGCGTTTGTTCGGGCCCACCTGCGGGAGGGTGCTGCAGGAGGCGACCATCATCAACGCAATGGACACCAAGGCGACGCCACGCGCCCACAGTTTTGTAGGGGTTTTCACTGCTCGGTCTCCTCGACCTATGTTACTGCCTCAGTACTTTTTTTATTTTTGTACTTTTACTTTGCGCTGAATCTACCTGATGTGGCTGCATAAATCCAGCGCTACCAGTTATGTGCTTCAAGTCACCAGCCGCAACTGTTGCCGTGGTGCCGCTGTCCCGCTCTTGAGTGCATCATAGGGATCGTCCGCGCTGAGCATCATGTCGACAGCCTGTCGCAGCAACTGACGGCGGCCCCGCGCCGAATAGAACCCCCCCGCGATCTGGCTGGTTTCAAGCAGATAGCGGCGGTAATCGGCATAGGCCTTGCGGTCCGGGCGCTCGGCCCCGGCAAAGAAATCGGCCAATGGTTTGGTCGAGACAAATTCCGGCTTGGCATAGACGGCCTCGCCAAAGGTCTTGAGTGGAATGCCGCGCCAGAGCACCTGTTGGCCTGCGGTCGAATTCACAGTGACCGCACTGCGTGCCTCGTCCAGCAGTTGCGCCAGCTTGCCGCCGCGCACGTAATGAACGCGGTCGGCCACGCCGTAAGCCCGCGCCAAGCGCCGCAGGTCGCGCCGTACCGGCACGCGGCCATCCTCCAACGGGTGCGCCTTGACCACCAGATGATGATGCGTCGGTGCGCCACGGGCGAAACCGTCGATGACGGTTTCCAGAAAATCGCTCATCGTGTCGAACGGCGAATGCATCTGAAAGCTGCTGTCATGTTCCAGTTGCAAAAGCGCCAGATGATAGGGGAAGCCGCCATGCCGGATGCGCCATGTCGCAACGCGCCGGTCGATGGCCTGGAACGGCATCAACAGCAGACGCTGGACATAGAGCGCGAATTCCTTGCGCACGGTGATCGAGCGATGGGGCCGGAAATTGCGGTAGGCCTGATTGGCCAGCAAGACGCAGCCATGATAGAGCGCGCCGTAGAAGATATGATGCCGCATGTCGCCCCAGCTGGCGGGCGGCAGGGCGGTGTCCATGTCCGACAGTTCCAGATCGGTGCGCATCTCTTCGACCGATTTTTCCATCAGCCGTGAATTGCCGTTACTGCCGCCGCGTTCATAGGTGACCCAGTAGGGGCGCATGTAGCCTTCTTCAAAGACATGTACGGTCAGGCCCATTTCTTGTGCCATGCGAACCGCTTCGGCGTGTATCGGGCGGGTGTCGCCGTAAAGGACAAGATCGGTGATCGCCTTGGTCCTGATCGTCTCGGCCAGCATTTCGGGCCATTCACCGGGGGTGCCGCGAAAGGGAATGTAGCTGCGCCGTTCGGGCCAGAAGAAACGGTCACCGGCGTTGAAGCCGACGCGCCAGACATCGGCACCGGCCCGGCGCAGCATCCGCGCCAGTCTGGAGAAATACGGTCCGTGCGGTCCCTGCAAGAACAGGAACACACGGGGAGAACCGGCTTTTTCGCTCATTGTTCTATTTCACTTGACTGCCTGATGCCTTGATTACGTGCGGAGTTGGGCAAAAATAAGACCTTTGCCTTGTTTTGCTCAAGCGTGCCCGTTACCTCGGGCGGCAGGCGAGATAGGAGACAGGCCATGTTCACAGGTATCATCACCGATCAGGGCGATGTGCGGCAACTGGATCAGCGCGGCGACCTGCGCGCGCGTATCGGCTGCGGCTATGATACGTCGCGGATCGATATCGGCGCTTCAATTGCCTGCGATGGCGTGTGCCTGACGGTGATCGAGCTGGGCAGTGACTGGTTCGACGTGGAAATTTCGGCTGAAACGGTCTCCAGAACCAACCTGTCGGACTGGCGCGTCGGGCGCCGCGTCAACCTGGAACGCGCGCTGAAGGTTGGCGACGAGTTGGGCGGTCACATCGTGTCCGGCCATGTCGATGGTGTGGCCGAGGTGGTCGGGATCGAAGCCGAAGGCGACAGCACCCGCGTGACGCTGCGCGCGCCCGAAGCACTGGCGCGGTTTATTGCTCCCAAGGGATCGGTCGCGCTGAACGGGACGTCGCTGACGGTGAACGAGGTCGATGGATGCGATTTCGGTATCAATTTCATCCCGCACACCAAGGACGTGACGACCTGGGGTCAGGTGGCGCTGGGCGATGCGGTCAACCTGGAGATCGACACGCTGGCGCGTTATGTCGCGCGGTTGCAGGACTGGGCCTAATCGCGCGCCGCGCGTTCTGCATTAGCCTCAATCGTTGTCTGACAGGCCCGCACCCGCGCCCGACAGGCGGCTAGCCTCGGTGTCCGGGGCATAGGTGCGATGGGCGTAGGCGGCCAGCAGATCGCTTGTGGCCGCGGGCATCACGTAGCGCAACTGGCACGCAAGCAGCGGCAGGTCGGGGCCGGTGCCGGCACTGACGCGGACATCCGCCGGGCCGGTCAGGGATACTGACGCCCCGCGCGCGTCGGCGGCAAAGGCGAAGGCCCCCTCTGGCCAGTCCACGCGCAGCGCCGTACCGGTCTGCGCGGCGATGGCCGCGACGAAAGGCACCAGCAACAGCGGTTCGGCCACTTGGCGGAGCGTCCCCCCGTCGCCATAGGCGACAGCTTCGGCGCGGTCTGCCAGCGCCGCACCGGCGATCAGCGGGCAGAGCGGCCCGGCTTCTGCCGTCCAGACCGCGCCCTTGATCAACGGCGTGCCGCATGAGCCGCGTTCCAGACGGGTGGCCAGCGTCTCGGGGCCCGGCAGCGATACCGAGGCAAGCCAGCGGACCGCGCGCCCGGCTTCTTCGGCCAAGCCCCAGCTGAAACCCGCGCCGCGCGCGGCCTTGCGCGCCAGAGCTTCGACCTCGTTCATCGACCAGCTCAATGGCCTGCTCCCAGCGGTGGCAATGTCCAGTCATCGGCGTCGGTCTGACCCAGTTCGGCAGGGAAGGGCGCGTGTTTGTACATGTTGATGCGCACCCAACGATCCGAGCGCGGATCGAAATGGCACGCGCCGAAAAAGCTGAGCTTGGCGCGCAGCATGTCTATGGGCAGCAGCTTTGCGCTGATCGTGTTGTCGCGGATCTCGGCATAGGGCAGGGCGGCTGCAATCTGCGCCCGGCGCACAATGTGGCGGTGTTCGGGGTGGCGCAGGGTAAAGGCGGCGACGGTTGCCTCATCGAAATTGCACAGATCGGCATACATGCGCGCCGCATCGCGTCCGGGGCAGAGCGGCTGCTCATAGGGCGCAATCGGTTCGGCATGGCGTTCGCCCAGCCGTGGCTCCAGCTTGGCCTCGGAGACGTACCAGACGCGGGCATCGGCGGCGGGATTGGTCCAGTCGGTGTCGAGCGCCCAGCCATACACCTCTTGGGTGATCGCCCGCAGCCTCTGGACGCTCATGGCACCGTCGATGCGCCATTGTGCGGCCTCGTCCGCCGCCATGCCGGGGCCAAGATCGTCCACCAGATGCCCGTATGGTTCCAGCAGCAGCGAGACGAGTTGTTCCTGCCCCTCAAGGCCAAGCGTGCCTTCGGCCCAATGCCACAGGCGGTCCCAGGGGGCGTCGGTCGTCAGATCGGCGGTTTGAAGATGGGCATCCAGCGCGGCCAGATCGGCGCGCAGGGCTGTCAGCTTGGCGATCTGCGCCGGATGCGCCGATTGCCATTCCTCCGCGTTCCGGTGGGCACGGCGCACGAGGCTGCGCAGGCTGTCGGCCTCGTCGCTGCGCACGGATGGCAGCGACCGCACCCGCGCCAGAGCGGTCTCGCGGGCGTTGATCCAGCCATGCAGCAAGGCCGGGTGATTGAGCAGGAATGGCGCCATGCCAAGCCCCGTGGAATTACCGATGCCGAACTTGCGGCGCAATGCGGGATCAATCGGCACAGCGGTTTCGGGGCCGCGCTGACGGGCCATGAATTCGACCAGGTCCATCACGAAGGCGCGGATCAGGTAGACATGCAGCATCTCGACCTGAAAGGGCGCCTTGAATTCGGGCCGGTTGCAGGTGGCCTCGCGGTCCGCCGCGCCGAACTTGCCAGAGCCGTAGACCGCCGTGGTGCGCATCAGGTAGCCCACGTCGCGGATTTTTTCCGCATCGGGCTGTTGCCCCGTGGCAAGGCGGCTCACCACATGGTCCCACAGGCGCACCGACCGATTGGCGCGGGCCAGTGACAGCTCGCGCTCGGACACGCGGCCGGCCTCCTGCAGGGGGACATTCTGCGCCAGCCGGTCCAGATCGGCGGCGTCAGGTATCCCGTCAAACAGCGTGAATGTCGCGTCCCAGGCGGTCGCGATCACCCGGTCCGAGCGCATCTCGGGGGGCAGGTCATGCGCGAAGGCGACGAGGGAATAGCTGTTTTGCGGCCCATGAGCGGTATAGACCGCGCGGCCTACACCGTTTGCGTCGATCTCGAAGAGCCGCACCTCGAAGCGCCAGTTTTCGGATTTGAAGCGGCGCAGAAGCTGGCGCATGAACGAAAGGCGGCACTGGTGGAAGGAGCCCATGCGCGCCAGCTGCATCACGGTGGCGGGATCGCGCGGCGCGATGCCGGGTGATTGCGTTGCCTCGTGCTGCATGTCAGCTCCTCCTTGGCTTGGGCGTCATCCTGCGTCGGACGGCGTGAAATTTTCCTCGAAAAAGCGCAGCCAGTTGCCGCCCATCAGCCCGGCGACTTCTGCGTCATCAAAGCCGATCTTGCGCAGGCCGCTTTCGATATTGCCGAAATCGCGGTTATCGGTGAACCAGCCCGGTTGCGGCGGGAAGCCGGGGGCGGCAGCAGAGCCTTCGCCGTAGTCCACGCTCTTGGTCCAGCGCCCGGTGCGCATCCATTCCACCACACTGTCGGGCTGATCCTGACACAGGTCGCTGCCGATGCCGAAATGCTCTGCCCCGTAGCGTTCGGCAGCGCTGGCGATCATGGTGCAGAAGCTCTCCAGCGTGCAGTCGGATTTGTCCTTGAGGTGGTGAGGATAGAGCGAGAAGCCCATCATGCCGCCGCGTTCGGTGACCGCGCGCACTACATCATCGCGTTTGTTGCGCAGGGCTGGCTGCCAATCGTGCAGGTTGGCGTGGGTGATGGTGATAGGCCGCGCCGACAGCTCTGCGGCCTCAATGGTCGAGCGATCTGCCGAATGGCTCATGTCGATGACCAGCCCGACGCGGTTCATCTCCTTGATGACCTCGCGGCCCATGCGGGTGATGCCCGGATCTTCGGCCTCGTAACAGCCCGTGGCCAGAAGCGACTGGTTGTTATAGCTCAGCTGCATGAACCGCGCACCAAGATCGTGCAGCACCTCGACCAGACCGATATCGTCCTCGATCGGGCTGGGGTTCTGAAAGCCGAAGAAGATGGCGGTTCGGCCGGTCTCGTGCGCGGTGCGCACATCGCCTGCCCACCGCCCCTTCATGATCAGGTCGGGATATTGTTCGAACCAGCGGTTCCATTTCTCGATGTTCAGCACGGTTTCGCGGAAATTCTCGTGATAGCTGATCGTCACGTGTACCGCGTCCAGGCCGCCCTGCCGCATCTGGCGAAATATCTTTTCCGACCAGTTGGCATATTGCAGGCAGTCGATGCGGTAGGTCATGCCGGATCGCCCGCCGCGATATAGGCAGTCTTGACCACGGTGTAGAATTCGCGCGCGGTCTGGCCCTGTTCGCGCGGCCCGTAAGAGCTGTCGCCTCGCCCGCCGAAGGGGACGTGATAGTCGGTGCCGGCGGTCGGCAGGTTGACCGTGACGACGCCGGTGCGCGCGTTGCGGCGGAAATGCGTGGCGCGTGCGAGGCAGCGGGTGACGATGCCCGAGGTCAGGCCGAAATTGGTGTCGTTGACGGTGTGCAGGGCTTCGTCATAGCTGCCCACTTTGATCACGGCGGCCAGTGGCGCGAACATTTCCTCGCGGTTGATGCGAATGGCGTTGGTGGTGTTCAGGAAGACGCCGGGCGTCATGTAATAGCCTTCTGTCTCGCGCTCGACCCGGACGCCGCCGCAGGCCAGTTCGGCGCCTTCGGATTTTCCCAGTTCAACATATTTCAGGTTCTCTGAAAGTTGGGCCTCGCTGACCACTGGGCCGATCTGTGTGCCTTCTGCCAGCGCGTGGCCGACCTTCATCGCCTGCGCGCCCTTGACTAGTTTTTCGACGAAGGCGTTATGCACGGCCTCGTGCACGATCAGGCGCGAGGAGGCGGTGCATTTCTGACCCGATCCACCGAAGGCGCCGCCAAGTGCGAGGGTCACCGCCAGATCGAGATCGGCGTCATCCATCACGGCGAGCGCGTTCTTGCTGCCCATTTCCATCTGTACGCGGGTGAAATTCTGGATCGCGGCAGAGGCGATGCCGCGGCCCACGGGCACGGAGCCGGTGAAGGAGATGGCATCGACCTGCGGGCTTTCGACCAGACGCTGGCCCACGTCGCGACCTGCCCCCATCACCAGATTGAACAGCCCTTTGGGGATGTCCTGACGGCTAATGATTTCCGTGAGCGCCACTGCAGAGGCGGGTGTGACGTTCGCCGGCTTCCACAGCACCGCGTTGCCATATGCCAGGGCGGGTGCGATTTTCCAGCTGGCGGTGGCGGTGGGGAAGTTCCACGGGCTGATGACGGCGACCACACCCACCGGTTCGCGGCGCACGTCGATCTCGACGCCGGGGCGCACGCTGTCGGCATTCTCGCCCAACTGGCGCAGGCATTCGGCGGCGTAGTAGGTGAAAAACTGTCCGGCGCGGTAAACCTCGCCCTTGCCCTCGGCCAGCGGCTTGCCCTCTTCGCGGCTCAGCAGGGTGCCCAGCTCTTCGGCGCGCGCCATCAACTCGGTGCCGATCGCCATCAGTACGGCCTGCTTGCGTTCCATCCCGTAGCCGGCCCATTCGGTCTGCGCGCGGCGGGCGGCGGCCAGGGCCTGATCCAGCTGGTCTGCGCTGGCTTGCGCATAGATGCCGACGAGGTCGCTCAGGTCAGACGGGTTGCGGTTCTCGATCTCGGACGCGCCAGCGCACCAGTCACCAGCGATGTAGTTCTTCTGAAGATCGGCCATGAGTCGTTTCCTTTCGCGCGCATTGAGGGGGCAGGGTGCATCTAGCCAGAGGGCGCAACTTGAGGCAAACGAAAACTTGTTGAAAATAATTCAGTTTCCCTGAAGTTTCGAGGGCGGCAGGATTTCCGCATTCCGGACCGCCTGGGCCAATGCAGCGGCGGCGGGTGTCATGGCGCTGTGCGCGGGGGTGAGCATCCAGACATCGCGTCGGGTGGTGGTGTCGGCAAGTGGCAGGAACTCAAGGTCCATGAATTCGGGCAGCACTGCCAGTTCGGGCAGGATGGTGATGCCAGCACCGGCGCGCACGAGGCTGAGGATGGATGCGGTGTTATGCACCATCAGGCGAGAGGAGCGCAGAATGGGCTGGAATGCCGGATCGCTGATCTGCTGACAGAGGCCGTTGGCAATGAAGTCGAGCGCCTCCAGATCGCTCCATCCCATGTGGGTCCAATGCTGTGCCAGTGGGTGCCCGACCGGGCACACAACGCCGAAAGCGTCGGAAAAGATCAACTCGCGATCAAAACCGGGGAAGGGCGCGAGGGTCGCCATGCCGATGTCGGCGTTGCCTTGCTCCAGATCGCGCTGCACTGATGCGCTGTCGGTGTCTCGCATCTCGATGCGGACACCGGGGCGGTCCTGCATATAGCGTTCCAGGATTGGCGGCATGATGGTTTGTGCGACCGAGGGTGTGACCGACAGGCGCACATGGCCCTCCTCGGCGCGGGCCAGCGCCTCGATCGCGGCCACTGTCCGGTCGAAATGGCCCAGTTCCTGTGCGGCCTTTTCGGCGATCTGGGCGCCCAGCGGCGTCAGGCGTGATTTGCGGGCGCTTTCGAACAGGGGGGCGCCGACATGATCTTCAAACTGGCGCAGCATCATAGAAACGGCCGACGGGGTGCGACCCAGGGCTGCTGCCGCATCGGCCAGGCTGCCGGCATCCGCGACGGCCCGAAAATACCGGAGCATTTCGATCTTGATGGCCAAGATTCAACCTCACTTGAATTGCATGGGAGTTACTTCACCTATCCTGACATTCTACGCGACGCGCAGGCAAGGGGGCTGCGGCGGCATGACCTGCCAGCGCGCTGCGATGACACCTTGCCCAAGTGCCGTGAATTTGGGATAAACGCCTGAGCTAAAAGGAGACGCGCATGCCTGCCCGTATTTTCAAACCCGCCCGTAGCGCAATGTCTTCGGGCACGGCAAAAACCCGTAAATGGGTTCTGGAATTCGTCAACGATACGGCGCGCGAGGTCGATCCGCTGATGGGCTGGACGTCGTCCTCGGACACGCAGGCGCAGGTGCGGCTGACCTTTCCGACCAAGGAGGCCGCGCTCGAATACGCGCGCGAGCATGGCATCGACGCTGTTGTGCAGGATCCCAAACCCCGCAAGACCAATGTCCGCCCCGGTGGCTATGGCGACAATTTTGCCACCAACCGCCGGGCCGTCTGGACGCATTGACGCCGCGCCCGGCGAGGCGTTTCGGGCGCTTTCCATTCCCTTGACCCTGATCAAGACATGCAGCGTGAGATAGCGCTAGCATGGTCGTGTATCAGCAGGGAGGACACGCGGGATGGTAAACAGGAGCGAAACTGCCCCCACGGGCAAACCAATGAAGGCCGGGCAGGTCACGACAGAGGCGGATGGTGCTGCGGAGCTGGCGCTGTCAGCGTCGAAAACCTCCCCCGACACTGCGGATGAGCTGCGCCATTCATTCGAGAATGGTGAATATCCTTACAAGGACAAGCTGGGCCGCGCGCCCTACGAGGCGCAAAAGGCCCTTCTTCAGACCGAGTTGCTGAAGGTGCAGCACTGGGTCAAGGACACCGATCAGAAGATCGTCTTGCTGTTCGAGGGGTGCGATGCCGCGGGCAAGGGCGGCACGATCAAGCGATTTACCGAGCATCTGAACCCGCGCGAGGCCCGGGTCGTGGCGCTGACCAAGCCGACCGACAAGGAACGCGGGCAGTGGTTCTTTCAGCGCTATATCGAGCATCTGCCAACGACCGGAGAAATGGTGTTCTATGACCGGTCCTGGTACAACCGTGCCGGGGTCGAGCGGGTCATGGGCTTTTGCGAGCCGAACGAATACCTCGAATTCATGCGCCAGACACCAGAACTGGAGCGAATGCTGGTGCGTTCGGGGATACGGCTGTTCAAATACTGGTTCTCGGTCACGCAAGAGATGCAGAAGCGCCGTTTTGCCAGCCGCGCGACCGATCCGCTGAAGCAATGGAAGCTGAGCCCGATCGACAAGCAGAGCCTCGACAAATGGCAGGATTACACCGAGGCCAAGGAGGCAATGTTTTTCTATACCGACACGGCGGATGCGCCATGGACGGTGATCAAGTCGGATGACAAGAAACGCGCACGGTTGAACTGCATGCTGCATTTCCTCAGCATGCTCGATTATCCGGACAAGGACCCCGAGATCGCGGTCGCGCCTGACCCGCTGATCGTGTGCAACGCGCAGCACGTCATTCACAATGCGTCGCACATATTTGGCAAATCGCTGCATCCCGAAGGGCGCGCGCCGCGCTGAGGGCGACGCGCTCTCTCAATCGGCATATTCGCCCAAAGGACAGCTTGCCGTGCGGACGCGCGCGACATAGGGGTAGGGCATGAGACAACATGGACAAAATCGCCACCACGCCAAGCGCCTGCTAACGTTGGGACTTCCGTTGGTCGGCAGCCATCTGGCGCAGTTCGCCATCACGCTCACGGATGCGCTGATGCTGGGGTGGTACAACGTCGATGCGCTGGCTGCCGAAGTGCTGGGTGGGACGCTGTTTTTCGTGATCTTTATCATGGGATCGGGCTTTGCCTTTGCGGTGATGCCGATGGTTGCCTCCGCGCAGGCCTCGGGGCAGGAAACGCAGGTGCGACGTGTCACGCGCATGGGGTGCTGGGCATCCATTGCATTCGGCGTGGTGATTTTGCCACTGACGTATTTTTCAGAATCGCTTTTCCTGGCGCTGGGCCAGGACGTCGGGATTTCGGCCATGGCCGGACAATACCTCAGCATCGTCGGTTTCGTGATAATCCCGGCCTTGTTGGTGATGGTGTTCAAATCCTGTCTTGCGGCGCTGGAGCGCACCCATGTCGTTCTGTGGGTCACGCTGGGGGCGGTGGCGCTGAACGTGGTGGTGAATTACCTGCTGATTTTCGGCAATATGGGTTTTCCCGAGCTGGGTATCGTAGGCGCTGCCATCGCGTCGGCAACGGTGACGACCGCATCCCTGCTGGGGCTGGCGATCTATGTCGCTTTCGCCTTGCCCGAACATGCAATGTTCACCCGCGTCTGGCGCCCCGACTGGGAAGCGTTGCGCGATGTGTTTCGCCTTGGCTGGCCGATCGGCATGACCAATCTGGCCGAAGTAGGCCTCTTTGCCGCGTCTTCGATCATGATGGGCTGGCTGGGCACGGTGCAACTGGCGGCGCATGGGATTGCGCTTCAGATCGCGTCCATCACCTTCATGATCCATCTGGGCCTGTCGAACGCCGCGACCGTGCGGGCGGGGCAGGCTTACGGTACCGGCGACATGCGCAGCCTGAAAGACGGCGCCAAGGTTGCGGTGGCCATGTCTCTCGGGGTTGCGGCGCTGACGATGATCGTGTTTTTCACGGTGCCCGAATTCCTGATCGGCACCTTCATGAGCCCAACCGAGCCGCAGCGCGGCGCGGTGATCGCGATCGGTGTCTGGCTGTTGGCGGCGGCGGCGCTGTTTCAACTGGTGGATGCCGGGCAGGTCATGGCGCTGGGCCTGTTGCGCGGGGTGCAGGACACCCGCGTGCCGATGATTATCGCCGCCTTCAGCTATTGGGGTATCGGCATTCCGGTCAGCTATGTCTTTGGCTTCACGCTGGGCTATGGGGGCGTGGGCATATGGCTGGGCCTTGCGCTGGGGCTGGCCTTTGCGGCGGTGTTCATGCTGGCGCGGTTCTGGCTCTGGCTGCAGCGGCATGCAAAGGGTGGGCCGGCAACCGGGGTCTGAAGGCCCAAAATTGGTTGCTGATCGGGCGCCGGCCACGGCGTCCATGGCGCGCAGCGGGTCTGGCCGCGTTGCCGGATTGCGAAATATGCCGACCCGTGTGATCGGGTGCGCGCGCCCTAATCGTCATCCGCGTCGTCGTCGCCTTTCAGCAGCATGTCGGCCTTCTTGCGGACCAGCACCGTGCGCAGATCGTGCATCGCCAGCAGCAATGCATCTGTCACCGCCTCAAGCTGCTCATCGGTGGCGCGCGATTGCGCCCAGTGGGTGGTGGTGTTCAGGTAATCGACGGCCCTGTGGATGTCGTCGATATCGCGGTATTCCTGCAATTCCCGACGTTCCGCCATCCATTCCTGAATGACTTCGGTATCGCGCTCTGACAGTTCCCGGTCGCCATGCGGCTTGATCTGGCCGTTGCGGATGTTGACCACCGCAATTTGGTCCATGTCGATCCGGCGCTGCCGGTTCTCGGTATCGACGCGGAACACGAAGGCACCGTTTTCGCGTACCCTGAAATAATATTCCGGTAGCTCTCCGGCCATATGCGCCCCTACGAAACATTGATATGGGTTTACGGTTTTATCCGGACATAACAGGCGGGTGGCTTTTAGGAAAGTGTGCAGAGCATCCGGGGGGTAATCTCTGCGTTTCAGGCGATCAGGAGGCCTGATGCCGGGTGCGCTGGCGGCTGGAGCGTTTGCGAAAATCGAGATCAGGCAATGCCAGATGGGTCGCAAGGCAGGGAAAGGGATCAGCCGCATTCGGAATGTCGGAGGCGTTCAGGAAATATTTCTGGAAGCTCGGATGTGTCGCCGTCTCGATATTTCGGATGGTCCGCACCGCGCCCTCGATCCGGTGGCGTGCGCTCACATCAAGAAGCGCAATGCATGCGCCGCTGCCTGCGGCATTGCCAACGGCGGTCACCTTGTCGAAGGCGCAATCGGGGATCAGCCCCAGCACGATTGCGTGTTTCGGCGAGATGTGGCTGCCGAATGCACCGGCAAGAACGATCCTGTCGACCGTCTGCACGGCAGATTCGTCCATCAGCAGGCGAATGCTGGCATAGAGCGCGGCCTTTGCCATCTGCACCTCGCGAACATCGTTATTGGTAAAGCAGATGTTGGCGGCGTCGTACAAGGACACCGAATATGTCCGACCATCCAGAAAGCACTGCGCGCATCCGGTTTCCTCGGGGCTTCCGATGCGCCCTGTCTGGTCGATGAGACCTGCCATGCGCATTTCCGCGACAAGCTCGATCACACCCGAACCGCAGATGCCCGTAACGCCGATGTCGCTGATGGAAGCCGCGAAGGCCGGATCGTCTGACCAGACTTCGGATCCGATGACCCTGAAGCGGATCCGCTTGCTGACAGGATCAATGCGGACGGTCTCGATCGCGCCGGGGGCCGCGCGCTGCCCGTGGGTTATCTCGGCCCCTTCGAGGGCCGGACCGGTCGGAGACGAGGAGGCAACAATGCCAGAGGCGTTGCCCAGGAAAATCTCTGCATTGGTGCCGATATCGACAATCAGGCTGAGGGCCTTGCTGGCCTCGGGGGTCTCACTCAGCAATACCGCAGCGGCATCTGCGCCGACATGATTGCCAACAGCCGGCAGCAGATAGACCTGCGCGCGCGCATGGATGGGTAGCCCCACGTCGCGGGCGGCAACACGAAGGGCATTCGAGGTGGCAAAGGTAAACGGCGCCTGGCCCAGTTCCACCGGATCGAACCCCAGATAGAGGTGATGCATGATCGGGTTGCACACGACTGTGGCATCCAGCACGTGATCCGCAGGGACACCACAATTTGCGGTCAAATGCCCGACCAGTTGGCGCACCCCGTCCCGAACCGCAGCGGTCATGTCCAGATGCGTGCCGGGATGCATCATCGAATGGCTGACCCGTGTCATGACATCCGCGCCATAAGTGACCTGCGGATTGACGATTTCGGCGGCGGCAAGAACATCGCCGGTTGCGAGGTCACACAGATAGGCCATGATCGTGGTCGATCCAATGTCGACGGCAATCCCGCAGGCGACGGGTGCCGTCGTGCCCGGCCAAATGTCGATAAGTTCGGGATTGCGGCGCTGGTCGCCCAGCCGGATCACGCAGGTCACGCGCCAGCCATTGGCGCGCAGCTTTGCTTGCAGGGATGCCAGAACTTCAATCCTGACATCCGGCTCAAGACCGGAGCTTTGAGCGAGTGCCGCTGTCAGGCGTTCAAGGTCGCCGAGCGTGTGCGTATTATCAGGGGGTGGGACCACCACTTCGATCAGCCTGATCGACGGGTTGACGGGAAATTGCTTCCTTTCAACCTGTTTGAAGACAACGCCCTGTGTCGCCGGGACAAGTCTGGGCTGCTTTTTCAGTGGCAACCGGGCCATTTCCGAGGCGTCTTCCATCTCCGTCTTCCCTGTTTTGCAGCGGGTCAGGAAGCGACCCCTCTGGCCGGTCCCCCGTGGGAGCCGAAAATTCGGGCCTGACGCGCCGTGGTTGGCGGCGCGCGCATTGATACTGTCATAGATGATTAATAGGTATTGTAAATGCCAATTATGGCGCGCTGCGTCTAACAGGGGGCGCGTATGCCTGTTGCCGTGAGTAAGCGTTTGCAGGATCTGGTGTCATCCCTGCTGGCCTTCTGGCCCGAGGGACAGGGATACCGGAGCGTTGAAAGCGCTCCGGTTGGATGTAGGTGGCTCGCGCCCTATCGTAGTGCTGCGCAGAACGCCTGAATGCGCGTGCAGGCGTCTTCCAGCGCCGCATCGGAGGTCGCATAGCTGACACGGAAGTTCGGAGAGAGCCCGAATGCCGCGCCGAAGACAACCGCGACGCCGGTTTCCTCCAGTAGCGCGGTGGCAAATGCTTCGTCATCGCTGATCACGGTGCCGCCCTTGCTGGTCTTGCCGATCAGCCCTGCGATTGAGGGATAGACATAGAATGCGCCATCCGGCGTCGGACACTGGATACCCTCTGCCTCGTTGAGCATCCTGACCACCAGATCGCGGCGGCGTTTGAACACGGCGTTGTTTTTGGGGATGAAATCCTGGGTGCCGTTCAGCGCCTCGACCGCGGCCCACTGGCTGATGGTGCAGGGGTTGGATGTACTCTGGCTCTGGATCTTGCGCATCGCACCGATCAGCCACTCGGGCCCGGCCGCATAGCCGATACGCCAGCCGGTCATCGCATAGGCCTTGGACACGCCGTTGCAGGTCAATGTACGATCATAAAGCTGTGGCTCGACCTGCGCCGGGGTGCAGAACTCGAAATCGCCATAGGCGAGGTGCTCGTACATGTCGTCGGTCATCACCATGACATGCGGATGCCGCAGCAACACGTCGGTCAGCGCCTTCAGTTCTTCCCAGCTATAGCCCGCGCCGGTGGGGTTCGACGGCGAGTTGAAGATGAACCATTTGGTTTTGGGGGTGATCGCCGCCTCAAGCTGATCGGCGGTCAGCTTGTAGCCGGTCTGCATGGATGCCTCGGCAATGACCGGCTCGCCGCCTGCCAGCAGCACCATGTCGGGGTAGCTGACCCAGTAGGGGGCGGGGATCACGACCTCGTCGCCCGGATTGAGCGTGGCCATCAGCGCGTTGTAAAGGATCTGTTTGCCACCGGTGCCGATGCTGACCTGTGCGGGCGTATACTCCAGCGCGTTGTCGCGTTTCAGCTTGGCGCAGACGGCCTGTTTCAGCTCGATGATGCCGTCGGGGGCAGTATAGCGCGTCTTGCCTTCCTGGATCGCACGGATACCGGCGGCCGCGATGTTCTCGGGCGTGTCGAAATCGGGCTCACCGGCACCGAGGCCGATGACGTCGCGACCGGCCTCTTTCAGCTCTCTCGCCTTGGTGCTGACGGCGATGGTTGGCGATGGCTTGACGCGCGATAGTGTCGCGGAAAGGGCATTCATGACGGGCTCCGGTTTGAATCATGGCTCGCAATGTCTTAGGTTGCGCTGGAAGGTGGATCAAGGATGATCGCCAGAAAGGACGATGATGACTGCAATAGCACTCGATGGTTGGTATCACCCGGATGCAACCACATTCGGCGACCGCTTGGCGGGCGCCCGTGAACAGGCCGGAATGACCCAAGAGGAACTGGCAAAGCGTCTGGGCGTCAAGAAGAAGACGATGGAAGATTGGGAGAATGATCATTCCGAGCCGCGGGCCAACCGGTTGTCGATGATGGCCGGTTTGTTGAACGTATCGATCAGTTGGCTGCTGACCGGGCAGGGCGACGGCCCCAGCGAACCCGAAGGGGCGGTATTGTCGCGCACCGCGTCGGGACTTTTGAGCGAAGTGCGCGAGATCAGCGTGCAGATGCGTCTGGCCTCCGAGCGGCTTGTTCGGGTCGAGAAAGAGCTGCAAGCTCTCATGCGAGAGCCCGAGATTGCCTGAGGAAACCCGCGCGATCAGGTTGCGGCGACTGGGCATGCGTTCGATCCGTCGCGGGACCAAGGAAATGGATATCGTGCTGTCGCGTTACGCGGCGGCACGGCTGGAGTCGTTGAGCCCCGAGATGCTGGACCTCTACGAGGCATTTCTGGAGGAAAACGACCAGGATCTCTATCAATGGGTCTCGGGGCAGGTTGCCCCACCCGAGCGGTTCCGGGAGTTGAACGACGACATCATCCGGTACGGCGCGGCGGCAAAATAGGTCGCATTTTAGGTTCTGACGTCAGGGTTTAACCGATTGTTGGGCATTTTCGATCAGGGTCACTCTCCAAGCGGTTTCGCACGGAGATGACAATGAGCTTGCACGACACCCTGACGCCCCCCGGCACCGAACATGTGTTCATGACCGGCTATCTGGATGCCCTTGCACTGGTTGAACGGCTGCACCGGTTGTTGCTCGACGTGATCAAGGATGAATTCGAGCGCGTCGGCATTCTGGACATCAATGCGGTTCAGGCGCTGCTGATGTTCAACATCGGTGATAACGAAGTGACCGCTGGCGAGCTTAAATCGCGCGGTTACTATCAGGGCAGCAACGTCAGCTACAATCTCAAGAAACTGGTCGAGATGGGCTATATGCACCATCAGCGCTGCGAGATTGATCGTCGCTCGGTTCGGGTCCGCCTGACCCAGAAGGGGCGCGAGATACGCGATATCATTGCCGGCCTGTTCGAGCGGCACGCCGAGGGGTTGCAGGGCAAGGGGGTGCTGGGCACTGACGGCATCGACCAGATCGCCACCGCCCTGCGCCGGGTCGAGCGGTACTGGAGCGATCAGATCCGCTACATTTACTGATGTCCCTACGGTGCGGCACGCGGATTTTTCTGCGCGGTGAGCTTCGAGACGGTCATCGTCTGGACTTCGCGCAGCAGCTTGCGCGTCATGGCCTTTTCGAAGTCGTCAAAATCCGCCGAGGTTTCGATAAAGCTTCCGGGGCCGCGAATCACCTGGCTCAAGTAATAGTGTGCCAGCGTTTTCGCTTGGCTGAGATCCTTGTCGGTGTTGTCGCGTCCAGCGGGGTTGACCACCAGCCCGTTGATCGTGATCCGCCCGTCGCGCGGAAAACTGCCGGGGTGTGGCCCCGCATTGGACGGCCCATCGCCCGAGATATCCAGCGTATGTTGCCAGCATTCCGCGCGTTGGTTCAGCAGCGCCGCGCCAAAGTCGATCGCCGCGCCGATGGCGGTGGACGGGTCGTCGAACCTGAGCGTGCTGGACCGAAGCCGCGCTGCCACCAGCGCGGTATCCTGGCGAGTGCGAAGCGTTGTCCAGTCCAGCAACAGATATTGCTGCGAGGGCGCGCCCCATTGAAAGACGGCAAGGTCCACATGCGCGCGGGGCTGGGCAAACAGCGCGGCCTGCACCGCCTCCGCTTCCAGCGCTGCGGCCACCCCATCAAGTTGCAGCCGGTACTCACGGGCATCGACCGATCCGGAGACATCCAGCCCCAGCACCAGCGCAAGGCGGCAGGCCGCCCCGGCGGGCGCGGCACAAAGGCAGAGCCCGCACAGAAGGGGGATCAGCCTCATCCGTGCGGCCCGGCCTCCGCGATGCCGGGCGGGTTATGCACCGCGCCCAGCATGATGTCGCTGATCTCGCGGAGCAGTTTGCGGGTCATCGCATTGCGGAAATCGGCGAATCCGTTCGCCGTCTCAAGGAATGCGCCGGGGCCGTGCAGGACTTCGCTGAGATAGAAAGCGAACACATCGGGGTCGTCTCCGAGTATCACCAGTCCGTTCACCACCACATCGCGAAACGGAAAGTGCCGGTAGGCATTGCCGGGGCGAAAGCCGTAATTGTTCACCCCGTCGCCGGACATGTCGATCACGCGCCGGGTGCAGGCAGGGCTGCGTTCCATCACCGACGCGCCGTAGGCCAGTGCCTGTCCGACCGAGGTGGGGAAATTGTCATGACTGCGTTTCATTTGCCCCAGCGCCAGAACCGCGCGGTCGATGTCGCCGTGACTGCGCAGCAAGGTCCAGTCGAGATGCAGTTTCTGTTGGTAGTGACCGGACCATTCATAGACCGCCAGCGCCACATCGCCCGGCGCGCCCTCCAGGATGGCGGCCCGGACGTCAGCCGAATCGAGCGCCGCCGCCAACCCCAGCCGTTGCAGGTCATATTCGGCCGCATCCACCGAGGCCGACACATCCAGCGCCAGGATCAGCGCAAGCCGACACTCGGCCTGCGCCACTCCGGACCAGAGCAGCCCCAGAAGGCATGCAAGCCTTACCAATGCCCGGTGTTTTGCATGCTTGCCCACGGTTCTTGCGGGGGCAGCGCGTCGCCTTCCTGCAGCAGCTCGATCGAAATGTTGTCAGGGCTGCGCACGAAGGCCATATACCCGTCGCGCGGCGGTCTGTTGATGGTCACGCCATTGTCCATAAGATGCTGGCACATCTCGTAGATGTTGCTGACCTCGTATGCCAGATGGCCGAAATGGCGGCTGTCGTCGGGCAGTGCATCGTCGCCGTCCCAATTGTAAGTCAGTTCGACCGGGCATTCCTCTTGCCCCTCGGGGGCCATGAAAATAAGGGTGAACCGCCCGCCTTCATTTTCCATGCGGCGGGTCTCTTTCAGCCCCAGAAGGTTATAAAAGGCGATGGATGCCTCGAGATCTTTGACGCGCACCATGGTGTGCAGGTATCGAACTTTCATCGGTGGTACTCCTGTTTTGCGTGTTGCCTCTGAGTCTAGGGGCAATTGCGGTGCCGTCTACCCCCGGTCACCGGCATGATCAAACTTGTGATCCTGCAAGCCGCCGGGTAACTCTGGACCAAAGCGCAGAGCCTCGGTGGCCATCGGTCCACCATAGCGCTATTGTCATGGCCCGAGGTGCTGGATGTGAATTACTGCTTTCGATAATGTAATCGACATCTTCCTCCCCTCTCACTGACGCGAGGCCTACCTGTGCGACATCCTGAATATCAATACCTCGATCTGCTGGCCCAAGTTCTTGAGAACGGAGACGAGCGTGTCGACCGGACTGGTGTCGGCACTCGATCCATCTTCGGAGCAATGGTGCGCTTTGATCTATCCAATGGCACCGCGCCTATCCTTACGACCAAGCGCGTCTACTGGAAGACGGCAGTGAAAGAAATGCTGTGGTTCCTGACGGGAGGGACCAACATCCAGCCACTCTTGCGTGAGAATGTTCGCATCTGGACCGACTGGCCGTTGGCGACTTATCGGCGCGAGACCGGAGAAAATATAACGCAGGAAGCCTTTGAACAGCGCGTTCTCGAGGACGATGCCTTTGCTGCGCGTTGGGGTGAGCTTGGTCCCGTGTACGGCAAACAATGGCGCCGGTGGCTGGGTTCAGATGGGCAGGAGCATGACCAGATCGCCGATCTGATCCGGACGCTCCGAGAGAACCCCACGAGCCGACGGATGCTCTTCCATGGTTGGAATGTGGCAGAACTCGGCGCCATGGCATTGCCGCCATGTCACATGGTCTACCAATACCACGTCACCTCGGACGGCCGTCTGAATTGCCTTCTGTTTCAAAGGTCTGTCGACTTGCTCCTCGGGGCGGCTTTCAATTATGTCGGCGCCACGGCCCTGCAATTGATGCTGGCACAGCAGGCCGGATTGCGGCCAGGAGAGTTGGTGTGGGTCGGCGGTGATGTCCATCTTTACCTCAACCACCTTGATCAAGCGAGCGAGCAAATCTCGCGAGAGCCGACACCGTTTCCCCGGATGAAGCTACTGCGGCACGCTGACAGCATTGATGACTACCAGATCGAAGACTTTGAGGTAGAGGGATACGCTCCACACGCAGCGATCCGAGCGGAAGTCGCAGTGTGAACCGCACCGAGTTTTCCGGAGGCGGAGAGGCTGATTAGTCTTGGTTACGCGGCCATCCTGATCTTTCCAGAGGCAGCGTAGAAAGACACCAAGACCCGCTCTCAGCACGCGGCCGCCAAGTTAATGCAACAGACCCAAGGTAACATAGCCGTAGTAGGTCATCCAATTTTGATTGGGGGCCTTTGCTTTGGTTCCTCTCCCAACCAAGAAACCCCAAGCTCAAACAAGGGCGTTTTCGTGGATCACAGAACGTAACAAAACGGGGGCAGATTTTCTGCCCCCGCTATGTTCAAATCACAGGCAGTTCGGGAGCGGCGCGTGTGGTCAAGAGGCGGCCACCTTCTGGAGTTACGACGATGTTTTCTTCATGAACCATCATCATCCCATCCCCATAGGACAGTGAGGGTTCCAGGGTCAGCACCATGTTTTCCTGCAGCACCGTGCCGACGCCTGCCATGTGCGAGGGCTGTTCAGTCAGTTGCATGCCCAGCCCGTGACCCAGCCGGCCGATATCGCCGCCGCTGTCGTCCAGTTCGGAAATGACCGCAGACATCGCGGAAAACAGGTCGTGACAGGTATTGCCCGGTCGCGCGGCTTCGAGCCCGGCCTCGGTGGCGCGCCACAGCACGTCATAAGCGCGTCGGGCGCTGTCATCAGCGCGGCCGATGGCCCAGTTCCGGTCGAAATCACAGAAATAGCCATCCCAGACACAGCCGGTGTCGAGCATCAGCACGTCGCCTGCGGTCAGCGGACGGCGTGAGGGCGGCGAGATACAGTCGGCATAGCCGCCCTGATCCGCCGCGCCGACCACATAGGGGGCGTCATCCGCGCCCTGTGCCAGCGCCTCGCGGCGGAAGCGGCGGAACAGCTCCTCGAACGGAAGGCCCAGGCTCACCATCTCGGGGACACGTTCGAAGGTGGCCGAGCCGATGGCGCAGATATGGGCGAGCTTTTCGATCTCGGTCGGTGACTTGACCATGCGGAGCCCCTGAACGAGCCCGGTGGCATCCGCGATCTCGAGCCCGGGCAGGGCGGCGATCAGCCGCTCCCAGTCGCCCAGTGGCATCCGCAGCAGCGTTTCATGCCCCTTGAGCACACCCAATCGGGATTTGGCGCGGGCGAACGGCATCAGCAGCTCTGTCAGCAGGCTGACGCCGTCATCCTCGGGCACAGGGGCCGACCAGGTTCGCACGTCATCGAGCCATGAGCGCCGCATCAGTTCGGCGCCGATTTCCGGGATGACGGCCACGGGTTTACCCTCGGCCGGCACAAAGACGAACCACGGCCGGGTCGGGCTCTGCCAGAAGAGGGTCTGGAAGCCGGTGAAATACCGCACCTCGGGTTCGGTCATCAGCAGCATGCCGTCGAGGCCGTCCCTGGCCATCAGCGCCTGGGCGCGTTTGGTCCTTGCCTCGAATTCCTCGTTGGGAAACCCTCTGTCGAGAGTATTAGGCTGCATCTCGCCCCTCCATGATCATCTTGAAGATCGCCGGGTCGGTGACGCCTTCGGAGCCGATCAATAGCACCCGGGAGGTGCCGTCGAGCCCCAGCTTCTCCGACAAGGCTGCATCCTGGCGCGAAGCGATCAGCGCCGCAAGCCCGGCCACTGCGCTTTCACCGGCTTCGATGGGCGTGTCACCACCCAGCGGACGCGCCAGCAGCCGCACGCTGGGTGCGACGAGAACCTCGGGGATGGTGAGAAAATCGCTGGCCTCTTCGGCGAGGATTTCCCATGCCATTTCGGAAGGTTCGCCGCAGGACAGCCCCGCCATGAGCGTTTCCTGCGCGATGGTGAAGTTGGTGGCCTTGCCGGTTTTGGCGCTCTCAAAGAGGCAGGCGGCGAGCTCGGGCTCGACGATGACCACGCGCGGGGACGCATCGCCCCAATATTGGCGCAGGCCTGCCACGACACCGGCAGCCAGGCCGCCGACGCCGCCCTGAAGGAACACATGGGTCGGGGCGTCGTCCAGCGACTCGCAAATTTCCTGAACCATGACGCCATATCCCGCCATCACGTCGCGCGGTGGCATCGAATAGCCGGGCCAGGAGGTGTCGGAGACCACGAACCAGTTGTTCGCCTCGGCTTCGGTCTTGGCCAGCAGAACGGATTCGTCATAATCGCCCTTGATGCGAATGACCTCGGCCCCCAACTCGCGCATGGCCTCGGCGCGGCCTTCGCTGACCTCGGTGTGAATGTAGATCCGGCAGGGGGCGCCAAACCGCTGGCAGCCCCAGGCCAGGGACCGGCCGTGATTGCCGTCGGTGGCGGAAACGAGGGTGATCTCGGCGCAATCGCTGGCATGCTTGCCATTGCGAATATCGGCCAGCGGCACTTCGCGGCCGAGCTTGGCCGAGATTTCGCGCTGCAGGACGCGTAGCGCAGCGTAGGAGCCACCGAGCGCCTTGAAGCTGCCCAGGCCAAAGCGCGGGCCTTCGTGTTTGTAGAAGATCTCTGCGACGTCCACCTCCCGCGCAAGCGCGTCCAGCGAGACCAGTGGGGTCGGCTCGTAGCCGTCCCATTGGGTGATCTCGTCACGCGCGGTGGCGAAATCCTCGCGCGAGAGCACGCGTTCGGCGGCATTGCCGGTCTTGCGGGTGGCGGCCACATGGGCCACGCCGCCGCGGGGCAGGAGATTTGTCATGCTTGGTCCTTTCGATGGGGCAGGCGGCTCCGTACCAGATCGGCCCAAAAGGCCGCGCCTACGGGCAGGAGCGCGTCGTTGAAATCGTAATCCGCGGCGTGGAGCGGTTGGCCGTGGGGGCCGGTGTCGCCATTGCCTAGCAGAATGAAACAGCCAGGCACTGCGTTGGCGAAATGGGCGAAATCCTCGGAAAAGCTCATCGGGGGGCGATCAGGGATCGTGTCCAACCCGCTGGCGCGGGCGGTTTCGATCACTGCCTCGGTCGGCCCGTCAGCGTTGATCACCTCGACAAACTCGGTGTTGAAACTCATCGTGGCCTTGACGCCATGGGTCGCGGCGACGCCGTCGACGATCTGGCGCATGAATCTCTCGATCGCCTGGCGGTCTTCGGGCAGACGGGCGCGCACATCGCCCTTGAGCGTGGCGCGACCCGGCAGGACATTGCGCTGTCCGTCGGTAAGGAACTCGGTTACCGAGACGACGGCCCCGGCCCCCGGGGCGAGCTTGCGCGAGACGATGGTCTGAAGGGCGAGCACCATTTCGGCACCGACGGTGATCGCATCGACACCCACATGCGGCATGGAGGCATGGCCGCCCTGACCGGTGATCTCGATTTCGAAAAGGCTCTCGCTGGCGCAGATTTGGCCTTTGCGGGTCGAGAGCTGACCGAGCGGGGCGCCGGGCAGGTTGTGGATGCCGTAAACCTCTTCGATGGGGAAGCGATCGAGGAAACCCTCCTCGAGCATCGCTCGGGCACCCAGCCCGTGTTCCTCATTGGGCTGAAAGATGAAAACGACGGTGCCGTCGAAATCTCGTGTTTCAGCGAGCAGTTCGGCGGCGCCAAGGAGCATGGCCATATGGCCGTCATGGCCGCAGGCATGCATCACACCGGCGGTTTGCGAGACATAGTCATGGGTGCTCGCTTCGGTGATCGGTAGCGCGTCCATGTCAGCGCGTAGTCCGATAGCGCGGTTGCCGCTCCCGGCGCGAAGGATGCCGACGACGCCGCGCCCCTCGTGCACTTCGAGCCCAAGGTCGCGCAGCAGTGCAGCGACCCGCGATTTGGTGCGATCCTCGTGAAAGCCCAATTCGGGATGGCGATGGAAATCGCGGCGCAGTTCGGTCAGTTTGGTAGGGAAATTGGCCATTGCGCACCTCCTGGAGTGTTCGGCGTCAAGATAGTCGCAGCGAGCGTAATTTTGCGTCAAAGTTTGCAATAAGTGAGATTTTTTCAGTATGTCTTGGTTGAATTTGTGATCTTTTTCGGAAGCCATCTGCGGATTAGACCGGTTCGCCCACGATTGCCTGGGCAGAGAATTCGGCCAGTTCACCGCGCCAGATCTGGGCCCCAAAACAAAAGGCGCTCCCGTCGCCGTCGCGGATCACCTGTTCCAGCGCGATACCGGGATGATAGGGGGCAAGCCCCAGCAGACTGGCCTCATCGGGCTGCATGGCGCGCATCCGGATGGTTATGTCGCCGGTGCGGGGCGAGATCCCGTAGTGCTGCTCCAGGAGCCGGGTGCTGGATTGCCGCAGGTCGTGTGTTAGGAGATCCGGAAAGCGGCTTGCGGGCACATATTCTGTTTCGATAAAGGCCGCATGGCCTTCGGTGCGAAAGAGCCGTGTGTACCGGTGCAAGGCGGTTGCTTCGGGCAGTTCGAGCGCCCGAGCAAGCCGCGCGTCGGCAGGGATCGTGCCTTGCGACACCAGCTCTATTTCGAGCGCATCGCCACGGGCCTGAGCCTTGGCTGCGAAACTCACCATGTCTGAGATGTTGTAGATGATGCGCTTGGGCGAGACGAAGCGACCCTTGCGGTCTTCGCGATAGCTCAGCCCTTCCGCATCCAGAGCCTCCAGGGCGCGGCGGGCGGTCATCCTGCTGACATCGAAACTTTCAGCGAGCGACCGTTCCGAAGGTAGCGGTGTATGGGCCGTGAGCTCGCCTGTGAGAACCCTGTCGCGCAGGTGATCGACGATCTGCCGGAACATCGGTGTCTCGGCGGTAGTGTCTGCGGAATGCTGCGGCATAGACGATAACCTCGAAGTTTTCTTTGACTAACACGATTGCTGGTATATACCAAGAACCCAGCTGGTATATACCAGACTCGTTTCAGGTGAGTCATCAAAGATGAACGACGCGCAACATATTGAAACTTTGGAGTTTGAGACCGATGAGGGGCTCGGATCAAAGGCCCGAATCGGGCTGATCGTGCTGCAGACGGATCAGACGATGGAGCATGAGCTGTCCGGGTTGCTGCGGGGCGAGGGGGTCGCACTCTACCACGCGCGGATCCCGAACGACACGGAGGTGACGCCCGAGACATTGCGCCGGATGGAGCAGGACCTGCCAGCGGCCGCGAGGTTGCTGCCGGAGAACTTCGTCTTTGACGCCATCGGCTATGGCTGCACCTCCGGGGCTACGATGATCGGCGAAGAGCGCGTGGCCGAAATCCTGCGCGAGGTTCATCCCGCAGCACAGACCAGCAATCCGCTGAGCGCCTGCAAGGCGGCTCTGGCAGCTCTGGGGCTGCAGCGGATCGCACTGATCACGCCCTACGCCCCTGAAGTCACGCGCGAGATGCAGGATAATCTGCAAGCGGTCGGGATCGAGATCAACGCGGTGGCCACCTTTGACCAGAGCGACGATTTCGTTGTGGCGCGGATCACCTCGGCGGCGATCCGCGAGGCGATTCTTACCATCGGCGCGCGCGACGATTGCGACGCGGTCTTTGTCTCCTGCACCAGCCTGCGCGCGCTGCCGGTGATCGCCGAGGCCGAGGCGCAATTGGGTAAGCCGGTCCTGTCAAGCAACCAGGTGCTGGGATGGCACTTGGCGCGGCTGGCCGGGCTGACCGCCGACCGGCCCGACGCCGGCCAACTATTCAAGACACAACTGGTCACACATAGCTGATCGAAATTCTGCAAGGGCACTCTGGCATGGCTAAACAAATTCCCTCTCACGCGCAGGTCGTCATCATCGGCGGCGGCATACACGGCTGTTCAGTGGCCTACCACCTTGCGAAAGAGGGTTGGAAGGACGTGGTTCTCCTTGAACGCAAACAGCTAACGTCGGGCACAACCTGGCATGCAGCCGGTCTTGTCGGCCAGTTGCAGGGCAGCCATGCCACCACTACCTTTGCCAAATACGGTATCGAGCTGCTGGAGGAGATCGAAGCCGAGACCGGCCAGAACCCGGGCTATCGCCGCTCGGGGTCGATTTCGATTGCGGTGAATGATGAGCGTCACGCCGAGTTGAAGCGCAAGGCGGATTTTGCCCGGCTGTTCGGCATCGAGGCTCATGCCATGACGACAGAGGAAATCCGCGAACGCTGGCCGCTGATGAACCCGGAGGGGGTGCTCGGCGGGATCTACATGCCGAGCGATGGCTCTGCGAACCCGATCGATCTGACCACGGCGCTGGCCAAGGGCGCGCGGATGCATGGCGCACAGGTTTTTGAACATATCAAGGTTGAAGAGGTGCTGCTCGAGAATGGCAAGGCGGCAGGCGTGCGCACCAGCAAGGGCACCATTCGCGCCGATGTCGTGGTCAACTGCGGTGGCATGTGGGCCCGCGATCTGGGTCGGCAGAGCGGGGTCGGCGTACCGATCCATGCCTGCGAGCACTATTACCTCGTGACCGAGGCGATCCCGGATCTGCCCGCCGATCTGCCGGTTCTGCGGTCCTATTGCGATGGCACCTATTGGAAGGAAGATGCCGGCAAGCTGTTGTTCGGATTTGCCCATTTCCATGCCAAGGCCTGGGCCAAGGACGGCATTCCCGAGGAATTCGAGTTCGACAGCCTGCCCTTTGTCGAAGATGACGTGATGGATGTGCTCGAACTGGCGATGAACCGGGTTCCCCTGTTGCAGGAGACCGGAATCCGCACCTTCTTTAACGGTCCCGAGAGCTATTCCTACGATGGCCGGTTCACCCTCGGGCAGGCGCCGGATATCAACAATTACTATGTTCTGGCCGGGGTGAATTCGACCGGCATTCAGTCCGGCCCCGGCGCCGGGCGGGCGCTGGCGCAGTGGATCATGAAGGGGCATCCGCCGATCGACCTGTCGGAGATGGACCCGGCGCGCTGCGAGGAATTCCAAGCGCGTGATCCCTATCTGCGCGAACGCTGCCCCGAGACGCTCGTTCTCACATATGCGATGCATTGGCCGAACCGCCAGCGCGAGACCGCGCGCAACCTGCGCCGGACTCCGTTTCACCACGCGCTCAAGGCGCGCGGCGCCTGTTTCGCGGAGGCGCAGGGCTGGGAACGTCCCGGTTGGTTCGCGCGCGAGGGAATGACACCCGAGTATGAATACAGTTTCTATCGCCAGAATTGGTTTGACTGCGCGCAGGAAGAGCAGAAAGCCGCCCGCGAAGCGGTGGCGATGATCGACTATTCCATGCTGGGCAAGCTGATGGTCGAGGGCCGGGATGCCGAGAGTTTCCTCCAGCGGGTTTGCACCAATGATATGGCGATGCCGGTGGGGAAGGTGGCCTATACGCTGATGCTGAATGCGCGTGGCGGTATCGAGAGCGACGTGACTGTGGCCCGCCATGGCGACGATGCCTTTATGGTGATGAGCTCGATTTCGCATACCCGCCGCGATTATTTGCACCTGCGGGATCAGATCGCCGAGGGCGAGGACGTGCGGTTGCGCGACGTGACATCTGCCTATGGGGTTCTCGGCTTGATGGGGCCGAAGAGCCGGGAAGTCTTGGCCGAGGTGTCGGATATCGACCTGTCAAACGAGGCTTTTCCGTTCAACAGCCTGCAGCGGTTCTACGTCGGTCATGCGGAGGTTTTTGCGCAGCGCCTGTCTTATTCTGGCGAACTCGGCTGGGAGATATTCGTGACCCCGGATTTCGCCGAACATGTATTCGAGGTGCTGGAGGCGGCTGGCAAGCCGCATGGGCTTCGCCTCATCGGTGGCGAGGCGCTCAATGCGTTGCGGATCGAAAAGGGCTTTGTCCATTGGGGGCACGACATGGCCTATACCGAGGCACCGCATCAGATCGGCCTGAGCTTTGCGTGCAAGCCGAAGAAAAGCATCCCCTTTATCGGACGTAATGCCTATCTGGCGCGCAAGGAAGAGAACAAGGGCCCGTTCCTGCTCTATCTCAAGCTCGACGAGCCCGAGCCCCTCTTGCATCACAATGAGCCGGTTCTGCGCGACGGGCAGGTGGCGGGCTATGTGACCGCCGGGGCCTATGGCGCGACGATTGGCTCGGCGGTCGGGCTTTGCCTGATCTCACCTGCAGATGGCTCGAATGGGAAAGCCGGGTTGGCCGAAGGGCAGTACAGCGTTCTGGTCGAGGGGCGCGAGGTCCCGGCCACTGTCAGTCTCCAGCCGTTCTACGATCCGAAGAACGCGCGGATGCTGGGATGAAGAGACGGTGGTCAGCGGGGCGGGCAGCCTATGCCTGCCGACCGCTGGCCACCCAAGAGTGCGACAGAGGCGCGGGCCGGGGTGGAGGGCCTGTCACAGAGGGGGGATGGCCGGTGAAGACGGTCTTACAGGATATCGAGGGAAACCTTGACCCGGTCCATGACGATGGACGACGTGAATTTGTTTACGTTGGATTCGTCAAAAAAGCACTCTTGGGTGAATTCCTCGTATTCCTTGATGTTGTTGACCACGACAACAAGGATGAAATCGGCCTCTCCGGTTGTGTAGTAGCATTGCTGCACCGCGGGCACATTGCGCATCTTGCGTTTGAAATTCTCGAGATACATGCGGTTTTCGCGTTCCAGCATGACCTGGACGATTACGGTCATTTCTCGGCCGAGCCTGGCCGGAGAGAGCACCGCGATCTCGTTTTCGATGACGCCACTTTCGCGCAGTTTCTTGAGCCGTTTCTGAACCGCGGGCGGCGACAGTCCGATGGTCTGGCCGAGCGTTTCGGCGGTCATTCTGGCGTTCGACTGAACCAGTTTCAGGATTTCGAGGTCTTTATCATCCATGGTGGGATTAAAATCTCTGTTTTGTCATTTGGCAACATAATTCATCATAAATGCCGATATATTGATCTATTTCGGAATAAATTTTCACATATACGTCTCTGCAGGCTTGCGAGGGGAACCCGCGAACTACAGACCCGTACGGAGAAAACGCAGCGCCCGCCAAGTCACAGAATACCAACCGTTGCTGTCCGTACAGCTTGAGTACCGCATCATTTACAAGGAGGATCAGATGCCACTTAACCTACTAAAGACCATCATCCCGGCCGGTATCGTTCTGGCTGGCTCCGCACTCTCGGCAATGGCCGGTCCGTTGATGGACCGGATCGAGGCGGGCGAGCCTATCCGTATCGGATTTTCCAACATTCCGATCTTTGGCTATCCGGACGAGAGCGGTGCGCCGAAGGGCTTTGTCAACGACATCGCGATCGGCATTCTTAACGAGATGGGCTACGACAATGTCGAAGCCACCGTCACCGAATGGGGTGGACTGATCCCGGGTCTCAAGGCCAACCGCTATGACATAATTACTGGCGGGCTCTACATTCTCAACAGCCGCTGCGAAAACATCGCGTTTTCGGAGCCGATCGCCACCACCGGCGACAGCTTTCTCGTGCCTGCGGGCAACCCGAAGGGGCTGAGCAACTACAAGGATGTGCTGGCCAGCGACGGTGCCATTCTGGCGTTGTATTCCGGGGCCAACACGGTCGAGGCCGCGCGCCGCGAGGGCCTGAGCGATGCACAGATGATGCAGCTGCCCGGGCCGACGGAAACGCTCGCAGCGATGAGGGCCGGCCGCGCGGATGCGGCGGCGCTGACGTCGTTCGAAGCCGTCTATCTCGCCGACCAGTCCGAAGGTAAGTTCGAGACCACCGATCCCGGCGCGCTGCCGAAATGGACACAGAACTGGGTCGGCGTCGGTTTCCGCTTTGAGGACGAGGATTTCTTGAAAGAGTTCAACGCTGCGCGTGAGCGCTATCTTGGCTCCGAAGAAATGCTCGCAAAGGTCAAGGAGTATGGCTACGTCGAAGCCAACCTGCCTGGCGACACCACCACGGAATGGACCTGCGCCAACCGCTGATCTGAAACCTTGCGGCGGTCCCTGCTGGGCCGCCGCTCGGATCCCCTGTGAAACGGATCTTGCCCATGACCATCCTCGACTTTCTCGCCCAATACTGGCCGCGACTGCTGTCAGGCACAGGGGTGACCATTGCGCAGTTCTTTCTGGCGGCGGTGCTCGGTATCGCGATCTCTCTCGCCATGGGCCTGATGAAGCTCTCGCAGAACCGTGTCCTGCGCGGCGCGGCCATCACCTATATCGAGATTTTTCGCGGCACGTCGCTGCTCGTTCAGCTCTACTGGATTTTCTTTGTGCTGCCGCTCTTTGGCGTGAGCATCGACAAGTTTACTGCCGGCTATGTGGCGGTGGGCATGAATATCGGTGCCTATGGGGCCGAGCTGGTCCGCGGCGGCATCCTGTCGGTGCCGCGTGGACAATGGGAGGCGGCGCTGGCCATCAACATGAGCCCTGCACGGCGTATGTGGCGGATCATTCTGCCACAGGCGTTGGTCAACATGCTGCCACCCTGGGGCAACCTGATGATCGAGCTGCTCAAGGGCACCGCGCTTGTGTCGCTGATTTCGGTGGCCGACCTGATGTTTCAGGCCAAGCAGATCAACGGCTCGACCTTCCTCTCGGCGCAGGTCTTTGGCACCGCGCTGGTGATCTATTACATTCTGGCGCGCTTCCTGGTGACCCCTTTCATGCGCTGGTTAGAGCGGGCGATGGCCCGCAAGCTGGGAAAGGTGTGACCGATGTTTGACTGGAAATGGGATTTTGTTTGGGAGATTCTGCCCCGGCTTCTGGTCGCCACCGGCAATACGCTTCTGGCGGCCGGGGCTGGCTATGCCATCGCCCTGGTGCTCGGGCTCGTTTTCGCGCTGGCGCAGCGCACGCCCTACTGGGCGCTGACCTTTGTGGTACGGGAATTCGTCGAGTTCATCCGTTCGACGCCGCTGCTGTTGCAGATATTTTTTGTCTTTTACGTCGGACCGCAGTTCGGCCTGCGTTTGAGCCCCTGGACGTCCGGGATGATTGCCATCGGTCTGCATTATGCCTGCTATCTCTCGGAGGTCTATCGCGGCGGCATCGAAAGCGTGCCGAGGGGCCAGTGGGAGGCGGCGACCGCTCTGAACATGACGATCACGCAGAAATATCGTCGCGTGATCATCCCGCAGGCCATCCCGACGGCGCTGTCGGGCATGGGCAATTACCTCGTGGGGATCCTCAAGGATACGCCGATGCTCTCGGTGATCGGGGTTGCCGAACTCATCCATGTCGCAAATGCCATCGGATCGGAACATTACCGTTTTCTCGAGCCGATTACGATGGTGGGTATCATCTTCTTGGCAATCTCCCTGCCGGCAGCGGGCCTGATCCGGCTGTTGGAAGGGCGTGTGCGCCGTAAACTGGGATTGTAACAATGCTGGACCATACTGGCTTTCCTCTCGAAATCACCGGTGAGACCACACCGATGGTAAGTTTCCGCAAAGTGCGTAAATCCTATGGCGCGCTGACCGTTCTGGACGAGCTCGATCTCGACATTGCCGCAGGCGAGATGGTGTCCATCATCGGCCCCTCGGGATCGGGCAAGACCACTGTTCTGCGGATGCTGATGACCCTTGAGCAGATTGATGACGGGGTCATCTATGTGGATGGTCAACCGCTGACCCATATGCCGAAAAAGGGCCGTCTGGTGCGCGCGAACGAGCGTCACCTGCGCAACCGGCGTGCTGACATCGGCATGTGTTTTCAGCATTTCAACCTCTTCCCGCATATGACGGTGCTGGAAAACTGCATGGAGGGCCCGGTGCATGTGCTGGGGTTGTCCAAGGCGGAGGCGCGGGATCGGTCCGAAGAGTTGTTGGAACTGGTCGGCATGATTTCGAAAAAGGACCAGCGGCCCTCGCGGTTGTCCGGTGGGCAGCAGCAACGCGTGGCAATTGCCCGTGCGCTGGCCATGCGTCCCAAGGTGATGCTTTTTGACGAGGTTACGTCGGCGCTGGATCCCGAGGTGATCGGTGAGGTGACCAATGTCATTCGCAAGCTCGTCTCCGAACACAACCTGACCATGCTGATGGTGACGCACCAGATGGGATTTGCGCGCGACATCTCTGATCGTGTGTGTTTCTTCTACGGAGGCAAGATCGAAGAGCAGGGGCCGCCAGCCGAGCTCTTTGGCAACCCCCAGCGGGAGCGCACTCAGCAGTTCCTGCGCGCGGTCAGAGAAGCGGTCTGAGATCGGGGTGGGGTCGGCGCGTCAGAGCGGGATCCCGACATCCCTGATCAGTTCGCGGATCTGGTTGGTCAAAAGCCCGTTACGCCAGATCACGAAATAGCTGCGGCCCGTGGCGAAGCGGTAATCCTCCAGCGCCACGAGCCGCCCGGCGCCGATCTCGAACTGCAGCACATCTGGACATCCCAGCGCGATCCCCCGGCCGCGGATCGCGGTGTCGAGCGTGCTGCCATAGGAACCCAGGTTGACCTTGGTTGCTTGTTCGATCTCCATATGGCCGGTGAGGGTGGCGAAATTCCCCCAGTTGACCCATTTTGGGGTCAATTTGTCGAAATCGAGAAGTGTCGCCGATCCGAGGTCGTCAGATCGCCGCGCCACCTCGGGTGCCGCGACCGGGAGCCAGGTTTCCTCGAAGAGGAGCGAACCATCCCACCCCGCCGGAATGTCGGAGCCGTAGAACACCAAAGCATCGGACTCGAGCGCGAAAAGATCGGCGTCTTTGTCGGTGGAGGTGAGCGTGACCGGCGCGGCATCGCGCCCGAGCAGGTATTCGTTGATCCGTGGCGTCAGCCAATATTGCGAGACGGCGACATTCGCCCCAAGCGATAGACGGCCCGAACCATGGGTGCGGCGCAGCTGTTGCAAGCATGAGCTCAGGTAATCCAATGCCTCCCCCGAGTTGGTGGCCAGAAACTTACCGTTCCGAGTCAACGAGAGGCTGCGACCACGACGGTCGATAACGGCCATGCCAAGCCAGTCTTCCAGCACCTTGATTCTTTTACTGACAGCGGCCTGGCTCACGTTGAGCTCTTCTGCGGCACGGGTGAAATTACCGTGTCGGGCGACGGCCTCGAAGAACAGGAGGTAATCAAGAGGCGGGAGGGTGCGACGGTAATTCTTCATAACCCAAAGTTATCATAAGCCTGAACGATATGTCACTTTGGAAAGCGTGTCGGGACACGTAGTATTTTGAGGAATGCAGCGGCCAGAACACCGTTTGCCATGCCCGTCAACCTTCATCAGGGAATTCCAATGTTCACCGAAAGACTGTCCCGCTTTCAGACGAAACTGGCCGAGGCCGGGATCGATGTTGCGCTGATCACCGATGACGACAACGTCTATTACCTGACCGGCTACTATGACTATTTGCACATGGAATTCGGGCGTCCGACAATCCTCGTCGTGCCTAAGGATGGCGACACTTTGTTGATCACTCCGACCATCGACCTCAACAGCGCCAGGGCCGCGGCACGGGTGGATCGCATCGCCTCGTGGAATGACGGCATGGGCAACGAATGGCGCGAAGAGCTGCCGACGGCGGTCCGAAATGCCGGGCGGGTAGCCATCGAGCCGGGGCATATGCCGCCGCCGGTACGCAGCTATGTGAACGATCTCGTCGCGGCAGACAAAATTACCAGCGCCACGCCGATACTGGCAGAAATGCGGATGATCAAATCGGCAGAAGAATTGCAGCTCGCCCGCCACGCGGGAGAGGTGGCAACGGCGATGATGCAGGCCGGGCGGTTGGCGATCGGCGATGGGGTGCCGGAATTCGAGGTGGCGATTGCGACATCGCAGGCAGGCACCCGGAAAGCGGCCGAACTGCTGGCCGCGCATTACGACGATGGTGACATGTCGCCCAACACCCATTTCCTGCAGATCATGGCCTCGGGGAAGGACATCGTGAAGACGCATCACCGTGCCTCGACCCGCATCATGCGGCAGGGGGAGCCGGTGTTCCTGTGCTTTTGCGGGATGACCAATTTTCACCGTTTCAAGCTGGGGTTCGACCGGACATTCTGGATCGGTGACGCGGAGCCTGCTCAGGTGGCTGTCTATGAGGTGGCCGTGGCCAGCCAGAAGGCGGCGCTCGACGCGCTGCGACCCGGCGTGACGGCCGAGAGTGTTCACGCGGCCTATGCCGAAGTGATCCAAGATGCGGGCTATGAATATCCGTTCCGCTGTGGCCGTGCGACCGGGTTCAGCTTTCTCGAGGCGCCGCAGTTGGTGACGGGGGACACCACAGTGATTCAACCGGGCATGGTTCTCGCGGTAGATGGTTCGGTTTCGGTCGAGACATTCCGCGCCCAGGTGGGCGACAGTTTCATCATCACCGAAGACGGATGGGAACCTCTGACAATCCATCCGAAATCCGTAGACGAGGTCATCCTCTGATGTTCCAGTCCGGTCAAGCCATCCAGTCCAAGCCGCGCAGCCCCGAGATGAACGCAGGGCGTCATCATCGTGCCAAGCTGGGTTTTATCCTCATGTCGACGGACCCGAGCGCCGAGGCCGATTTCATGGACATGGCGCCCGAGGGTGTCGGTGTCCACGTCACGCGCCTGAAAACAGACGACCTCACGACGAACGAAACGCTGGCCCGCCATATCGACCATATGGCGGACGCCGCCGCCCGCATTCAGCCCGAAGCCAAGCCGGATGAGGTCAGCTACAGTTGCACCAGCGGGTCTATCGTGATCGGCGAAGACCGCATTTTTCAGGAGATCCGCAAGGGCGCCCCCTGGGCGCAGCCCATGTGCCTCGTTCAGGGGGTTCTGGATGCGCTGCGTGAGTTGGGCGCGAAGAGTTCGGGCAAATTTTTAAACATCCGGGCCGGGTGCTGAAATGCACTGCCTGAGACACCGACAAGGCAAGACAATATGACCCGTTTTTCCGGATGGAATGTCTTTTGGCAGGGGATGACCGGCCAAAAGGGCTGGGCCCGGCAATGGCGCGACCCGCAACCAAAGTCACATTACGACGTCGTCATCGTGGGTGGCGGGTTGCATGGTCTTGCCACCGCCTACTACCTGGCCAGCAATCATGGCATTCGCAATATCGCGGTGCTCGAAAAGGGCTGGGTGGGGGGCGGAAATGCCGGGCGCAACACCACTATCGTACGATCCAATTACGCACAGCCGGGCAACCGGGAATTCTATGAGCATTCGCTTAAGCTCTGGGAAAACCTGAGCCATGATCTGAACTACAATGTGATGTTCAGCCAGCGGTCTCATATCGCGCTGCTGCATAGTCCCGGGGCCATCGATGCCGCATCGCGCAATTACAATACCATGCGGCTCACCGGCACGCCGGATGCCGAGATATGGGATCTGGACCGGCTGAAACAGGCAGTGCCGCATCTCAACTATGCGGCCGATGCCAGATTTCCAATCATGGGCGCCGCAGTTCAGACGCGAGCCGGGACGGCGCGACATGATGCCGTGGTCTGGGGCTATGCCCGAGCTGCGGATCAGCTCGGGGTCGATATTGTGCAGAATTGCGGCGTGACAGGGGTGGTGCGTGAGGCTGGCCGGATCACCGCGTTGGAAACCCCGAGGGGGCGCATCACGGCAGGGAAGATTGGGTTTGCCGTCGCGGGCAACACCTCGCGCCTGTGGACCATGGCCGGGCTCGGGCGATTGCCGATCGAGTCACACAAGTTGCAGGCCTTTGTTTCGGAACCGCTCAAGCCGCTGCTCGATCAGGTGGTCGTCTTTGGTATGGGCGGGTCGCATTTCTACATCTCGCAATCAGACAAGGGCGGGATGGTATTCGGCGGCGATCTCGATTGGTACAAATCCTACGCACAGCGCGGCAACCTGCCCATCGTGCAGGACGTGGCCGAGGCGGCGATGTCTGTCATGCCCTGCCTTGGCCGGGTCAAACTGTTGCGCCACTGGGCCGGGGTGGTCGATATGTCGATGGATGGCAGCCATTTCATCTGTCGGACCCCTCTCGACAATCTCTACCTCAACACGGGCTGGAACTATGGCGGGTTCAAGGCCACGCCGGCGTCGGGCTGGTGGTTTGCGGACCTCATCGCCAATGATCGGCCGGCGCCGATGATTGCCAATTTCGACCTCAAGAGATTTGAGCGCGGTCTTCAGATCGATGAACGCGGCGCCGGTCCAGATCCCAAACTGCATGGATGAAGAAAGTTTAGCATGATCCGGATTCCCTGTCCTTTCTGCGGTCCGCGTGACCACGCCGAATTCAGCTATGGCGGCGACGGCTCGATCACATATCCGGCGTTGGATGCGCCGCTGGAGGCGTGGCACGATGCGGTGTTCCTGCGAGAGAACATCTGTGGCCGTCAGGTGGAAACCTGGCAGCACGTGCATGGCTGCCGCCTGTGGCTAAAGGTCGAGCGTGACACGATGAGCCATGAAATATACAGCGTCACCCCGGCCGATCCCGCGCTGGCAAAAGTTCTGGAGGGCGGGGAATGACCGCACGACGTCTAGACCAGGGCGGACGGATTGACCGCGCGACCCCTCTTACTTTTCGCTGGGATGGCAAGGAGCTAACTGGCTATGCCGGCGATACGCTCGCCTCCGCCTTGATGGCGAATGGCGAAAGGGTGTTGGGGCGGTCGTTCAAGTATCACCGACCGCGCGGCATCATGTCCGCGGGCGTGGAAGAATCCGGTGCCATCGTATCTGTCGGCCAAGGCGCGCGGCAGGGGCCCAACGTCAAGGCGACGATGCAGGAACTTTATGAGGGGCTCGAGGCCCGAGGTCAAAATGCCTGGCCCAATGTGCGGCGCGATCTGGGGGCTGTAAACGGTCTGTTTGGCCGCTTTCTCGCGGCTGGGTTTTATTACAAGACCTTTATGGGCGTACCGCTCTTTGAATGGGGGCGGGGCACCGGGCTGTGGATGAAATACGAGACGCTTATCCGCAAGGCTGCAGGCATGGGACGGGCGTCGCGAGAGGCCGACCCGGACCAGTATGATCATGCTCATGCCTTTTGCGATGTGCTGGTGGTCGGGGGCGGTCCGGCAGGGCTGCGCGCGGCGCTGACCGCGGCAGAGGCCGGGCGGGACGTGATCCTGGTCGAACAGGATTTCGAGCTTGGCGGTGATCTGCTCAATGATCCGGCGGGCGAAGCCGAGCGCGGCGCGCTGGTGCGGTCGGTCGAACGGGCCGGGGTGCGGGTAATGACGCGGACCACGGCCTTCGGGCTCTATGATATGGGCGTGGCGGGGCTTGTGGAGCGTGTGTCGGACCATCTTTCGGCACCTGCGGCCTATCTGCCACGGCAGCGGTTCTGGACCGTGCGGGCCGGGGCCACGGTGCTCGCCACTGGAGCGTTGGAACGATCTGTGGCCTTTGGCGGGAACGACCGGCCCGGGGTGATGACCGCCAATTCTGGGCGAAGCTATCTCAACCGTTACGGAATCCTGCCGGGAGAACGGATTGTCGTCGCCACCACGAATGACAGCGCCTATGTGACCGCAGGGGAACTGGCCGCAGCAGGGGCAGAGGTGACAATCGCCGAGGCACGGAATGCGCCCGGTTGCGAGTTGCCCGCTGGTGTCACGCTGCGCACGGGCGTCGCCCCCTTGGAGGCCGAAGGACGGAGCAAGCTATGCGCCCTGCGGCTGGCGCGGCCGAACGGAGCGGGCTGGCAAGCGGCGGGTCGCGAAGCCTGCGACCTGCTGCTGGTTTCAGGCGGTTGGTCGCCGGTCGTCAACCTTGCGTCGCATCGCGGGGTAAAGCCCGAATGGGATGCCGAACTGGCCTGTTTCCTCGCAGGAGATTGTGACGAGCCTGTCTACATGGCAGGGTCTGCGGCCGGGGTCTGGACGCGCGAGGCCTGCGAGATCTCCGGTGTGGAGGTCGCCATGCGAGCCATGGGCCTCGCGTCAAATCCGCCTGCCGCCGGTGGTTGGGCCGCGCCTATCAGACCGCTCTACGAGGTGCGGCTGCCGGGGCGCAAGGCCAAGGCGTTTGTCGATCCGCAACATGACGTGACCTGTTCGGATGTGCGTCTGGCGCATCAGGAGGGTTTCGTCTCGGTCGAGCATCTGAAGCGCTATACCACGTTGGGCATGGCCACGGACCAGGGCAAGATGGGCAATATCATCGGGCTCGCGCTGATGGCCGAAGCGCTGGGTAAGGAAATTCCGGGGGTGGGCACCACGCGCTTTCGCCCGCCCTATACGCCGGTGGCCATCGGCGCGCTGGCCGGGCGCAATGTACACGGCCATTTCAAGCCGCTGCGCCGCACGCCTCTGCATGATTGGAACCTGCGGCAGGGTGCAACCATGACCGACGCCGGGCTTTGGCATCGTCCGTGGTATTTTGCCGGGCCGGGCGAAACACTCGGTGATGCCTATGTGCGAGAGGCTGCGACCGTGCGCCAGACCGTTGGCATCTGCGATGTGAGTTCGCTCGGCAAGATCGCAGTGCAGGGTCCGGATGCGGCGGAGTTTCTCAACCGCGTTTATACCAACGGCTTTGCCAAACTGGCCATCGGTAAGGCGCGTTATGGGATCATGCTGCGTGACGACGGGATGGTGATGGATGATGGCACCACCTGGCGGATCGGCGAGGCCGATTTCCTGATGACCACCACCACCACTAACGCGGGCCGTGTCATGGTCTGGCTGGAGGAGTTGCTGCAACTCCGCTGGCCCGAGCTGAAGGTCCATGTCACCTCGGTGACCGATCAATGGGCCGGCGTCTCCGTTGCGGGGCCGAAATCGCGCGCGGTGGTGGCGGCATGTCTTCGCGATCCTGACAGTGTTTCGCACGAGACGCTGCCCTTTATGGGCGTGGCGCCGGTGGTGCTGCGGGACGGCACCGAAGGGCTGATTGCCCGGATCAGTTTTTCCGGAGAATTGGCGTTTGAGCTCTACGTTCCGGGCAACTATGGCGAGGCAATGATGGAGCAGCTCTGGACGGCGGCGGCGCGTCACGAAGGCTGTCTCTACGGGTTGGAGGCGCTTGGGACATTGCGCATCGAAAAGGGCCATGTAACCGGGGCCGAGCTGGACGGTCGGGTGACGATCCGCGACGCAGGGCTCGGTGGCATGGCCTCTACCAAGAAACCCTATATCGGAAAGGTTTTGCAGGAACGACCCGAGTTGCAGCGACCGGATAGGCCGCGCCTCGTCGGTATCCTGCCGAAAGATCGCAGCAAAACGTTCAATGGAGGGGCGTTGCTCTGTAAGCCGGGGGCCCTGAGCGGGTTTGGAGAGGGATGGGTGACGGCAGTGACCCATTCTCCAGCGCTCGGCCACTGGATCGGGCTGGGCTATATCTCTGGCGGCCATAATCAATGGGTCGGACAGCTGGCGATAGCCGCAGACCCGGTGCGCGGCGAGCCGGTCGAGGTCGAGATCGTCTCTCCTCACATGTTTGATCCCGAAGGAGTAAGGATGCATGGCTGATCAGGTGACAGCATTGCGGGCCTATCATGACCTGGGCGAGAAGGCCGGCCGGCCCGGCCCGGCGGGGGTGACCCTTCGCGAAGTGTCGGGATTTTCTCTGACGCAGATCGCGTGCTGGCCCGAAACATTGACCGAGGTCGGGGCGATGGCGGCGCAGGTCGCAGAATGTACCGAAGCGCCGGTGCCCGGACAGTTGGCATCGGGCGCACAGGGCATGCTGCTCCGGGTCGAGCCGCTGAAATGGTGGTTGATCCGCGAGGCAGATCGCCAGCCCATTGCGGACATGGCAGCCGAGGTCGGTGCCGCGCTCGATCTCTCATCGGCTCGGACTTGGGTACGGGTCGAGGGGGAGGATGCCAGCATGCTGCTCAACCATTTCCTGCCGCTCGACCTGCGACCACAAGCGTTCCCGCCCGGCAGCGTAGCTTCGACGGCGTTTCATCATGTCGGCATCACGCTCTGGCGGAGCGGGGAGGCGTTCGAGCTGGCCCTGCCGCGCAGTTTTGCCGCTTCGCTGTGGGAGCTGCTTGTCGACAGTGCCCAGCAATACGGCGTGGTCACAGGTGAAGTCGCGTATGAGCTGGAAGAAGGAAGCGAAAAATGATCCCACGTATGTCTGTTAACGAACTGCTGGAGGCAGTCGCACGCAACGCAGCCCTGCCGGATGAACTGGCCGAGGCGACGCCGCCACAGGTCTATACCTCGCCCGAGTTTCTAGAACTCGAGCTGGACGAGATATTCAATCACGAATGGTTCTGCGTTGGTCGCGAAGACGAGTATGAGAACCCCGGTGACTACCGCACAACCACAATCGGGCGCGATCCGGTCATCGTTCTGCGCGACCGCGATGGCATCCTGCGGGCAATGTCGAATGTTTGCCGTCACCGCATGGCCACTCTTCTTGAGGGGGCCGGCAACATCCGAGGCCGGATCAGCTGCCCCTATCATGCCTGGACCTACAATTTGGATGGCCAGCTGATTGGTGCTGCTCATATGCGGGACAATTTCAACAAGAAGGAAGTTTGCCTGCCGCAGTTCCAGGTCGAGATATGGCAGGGCTGGGTCTATGTGTCGCTCGATCCTGACGCCGCGCCGCTGGGTCCACGGCTCGCCGGTCTTTCAAAGCGGCTGGAAAATTACCAACTGTCGAAATACCGGACGTTGTTCCGGGCCGAAGAGATCTGGAACACGAACTGGAAGATCCTGGTTCAGAATTTCACGGAAGGCTATCACCTCTTTGTGGCTCACGCCGAGACGATTGAACCTGCGATGCCGACCCGGCTGGCCAATGCCATGCACGGCGGCGCGGCCTATAGCCTGTATGAACAGGGGCGCGTGCCCGGCAAATCTTACGAGCGCAATTCCGAAATGAGCGTGGACAATCCCCTCTTGACCGAGGAGGAGCGCAACAAGGCGGTTTTGTCGGGGATTTTCCCCTGCCATGTGATGTCGGTGACCGCCGAACGCACCTTCTGGCTGTCAGTGCAGCCATATGGCGTGGATAAGGTCAAGGTTTTCTGGGGGGCGGACCACTATCCCGGTGCCGTGCCCGATGACCCGGAGGAACGCGCGGCATACGCTGCCGAATTGAAGGCAGGCTTCGACCGCATCAATGACGAGGACAAACCAATCATCGGCGCAATTGCACAGAACGCCAAGGCGCTGGCAGCGAAGCCTGGCAGGTTGTCCCCGAAAGAGCGTACGATCTGGTACTTTCAGCAATATTTGGCAGCGCAACTGGGTGTCTGACATCGGCGCCTGTGGGAGAGATTTGAGGATTTGAATAACGGAGGATTTCTTGTTCATCCTAGCTTTCAGGGAGCTAGGGTGAACAAGACATTCGGAACCTCGAAGGAGGGAGTGTCATGAACTCTGTGTATCTGGTCCGGCCCATGCGGGTTTCAGATACGGTCACGCATTGAAGCGTTCATCGAACATGATAGCGAATTGATTGCGGGCGGCAAACCATTCTCGGACATTTCTGCCGTCCTTTTCAAAATTGCGGATGGCTAAGTATATCAGCTTTGTGGCTGCATCGTCCGTCGGGAACGAGCCCCGTGTCTTGATGGACTTGCGGATGACGCGGTTCAGGCTTTCGATGGCGTTCGTGGTGTAGATGATCTTTCGGATTGCGGGATCAAAGGCGAAGAATGGGATCACCTCTTGCCAAGCTCGACGCCAGGCCGGGGCGATGGACGCATATTTCCCTGCCCATTTTTGCTCAAACGCATCGAGTTGTGCAGCGGCCTGATCGGCGGTTGCGGCCCCGTAAATCGCGCGCAGATCGACTGCGACGGCCTTGCGGTCTTTCCAGGCGCAGAAGTTCAGGGAATGACGCACCAGATGCACGATGCAGGTCTGGACAGCGGCTTCCGGGAAGGCTGCTGTGATGGCCTCGGGAAAGCCTTTGAGCCCGTCCACGACGGCGATCAGGACGTCCTGGAGGCCCCGGTTCTTCAGTTCGTTCATCACCGACAACCAGAATTTGGCACCTTCGTTATCAGCGATCCACAACCCCAAAACCTCTCGCAGGCCGTCCCTGTTGACGCCGAGGGCCACATAGCCGGCCTTGTTCTTGACCATGCGGCTGTCAGCATCGCGGATCTTGACCCTGAGCGCGTCAGAAATGACGATGGGATACATCCGGTCCAGCGCGCGAGACTGCCATTCGCGCACCTCGTCCAGCACTGCGTCAGTGACGCGACTGATCAGGTCCGGTGACACCTGAAGACCGTAGACGTCCTCGAGATGGGCGCGGATGTCGCGCGCCGTCAGACCGGCGGCGTAGAGGCCGATGATCTTGTCATCCATGCCGTCAATCCGAGTCTGGCCCTTCTTCACCAACTCCGGCTCAAAACTGCCGTCTCTGTCGCGTGGCACCGAAATCGGCACCTCGCCGTCCTGGCCCTTCAGGCGCTTGCTGGTAGTGCCATTGCGTCGGTTCGGTTGGTTCGGTGGGGCGTCTTTGCCGTCCTCATAACCCAGATGCGCGGTCAACTCGGCCCCAAGCATCCGCTCCATCAGCCTGATCTTGAGCTCTTTCATCAGCCCGGCATCGCCAAGCAGATCTTCAGGCCGCTCGCAGCCCTTCAGCAGTTCGTCCAGTAATTCCTTGGAAATTGTCATTGTCCTTGCTCCTCTTAGGAAGCATGGACCAAAGCGCAGTTACACAGATGGGGTGGTTGCCGTCCTCCCTCAACGGCATCGCAATGTGCCAAAGTGGTGGTGTTTCATCCACAGAGCAAAAGGACGACAACCATGGAGCAAGATACAATGATTGGGGTGGACCTGGCAAAGAGCGTTTTTCAGCTTCACGGCGCCTCAATGGTGGGGCATGTGAAATTCAGAAAGAAGCTTTCTCGCCAGCAGTTTCGCAAGTTTATGACAGATCATCCACCGGCGTCAGTCGTGATGGAAGCTTGCGGCAGTGCCCATTACTGGGCACGGGAACTGACGCATCTTGGCCATGAGGTGAAGCTGATCGCCCCGCAATATGTCCGGCCCTTCGTGAAACGGCAAAAGAATGACGTGGCCGATGCCGAAGCGATCGTGATCGCGGCGCAACGTCCCGAAATGCGCTTTGTCGAGCCAAAATGTGAGGGCCAGCAGGCCCGCGCCGTGCTGTTCCGTGCTCGCGAGCGCCTTGTCCACCAACGCACTGAACTCGCAAATGCGCTGCGCGCGGTTCTTTACGAATTCGGCAACATCGTCCCACAGGGGATCAGGCATCTGAAGCGCATCGATGGGATGCTTGAGGAGCCGAACAGCGGTTTGCCTATTCTGGTGCGCGAAGAATGCCGGGACCTGATGGCGCAGATTGCCGAAAAGACGGCACGGATTGAGGCAAAGACCAAGAAGGTGAAGGAATTAGCTAAGCAGACCGACATGGCGCGTCGATTACAGACGATGCCCGGTGTCGGCCCCATGACCGCGCTTGCCATCGAGGCCTTTGCTCCGGACATGAGCAGCTTTCGGCGCGGACGCGACTTTAGCGCTTGGCTGGGGCTGGTGCCGCGCCAGCATTCCTCGGGTGGCAAGGAGCGGTTGGGACGCGTCTCAAAGGCCGGTCATACCGACATTCGGCAACTACTGATCATTGGCGCAATGTCTCGGCTGAATTGGATGGGTCGCAGGTCGATCCCGGAAGGCTCATGGCTCGCCGAAATGCTGTCAAGAAAGCCGCGAATGTTGGTCGCGATCGCATTGGCCAATAAGATGGCTCGCGCCGTATGGGCGATGCTGACGAAAAACCAAGATTATCGAGATCCGATCTATGCGAAAGCCGATGTAGCGTGAAGCTTCTGCTGCATCGGAAACGCGGAGATCGGTAAGTGGGGGTGTGAAAAGTCGATGACCTGAATGGGCAAAATGATCGAATAGATCTGGATTGGGAAAACCAGGCGATCTTCCGGAGCAAGAATAGCTCGGTACACAGATATGGACCCAATCCGCGGATCACCATCCCGGCCAGCGGCTTCTGAAACGCCGCACTCAAAGGCCTGACAGAAGAACGCGCTCGATCACATGTTCAAAGAGTCAGAAGCTTCTTGCATCAAGGACGGCAACCACAGAAGAAGATCGGACACTCTCTCGAAGGACGCGGCGGAACAGCTGGTCAAGGTCATCCGCCGCAAGACCCTGCAGACCTATTCTGCGGACGAGAAGATCAAGAAACTCACAATCCGACACCGCTGCTTGCAACATCAAGAACAAGCGGCATAATCAATTACAACACAGAGGCAGAGCCTCCCATGCTCAAACGGCTCTGATATCCGGTGTCAAATGACGACGGATAAGTTACTGGAAGAGGCCCGCAAGTGTCCGAAAGGCGAGGGCTGCGGAGAGCGAGTGTCAGAACGCCCCAATGTCTCGCTACGAAAAGGAACCAACGAATGGAAGTCGAAACCACGGCCGCGAGCGAAGGAACCGCAACAATAGAAGTTTCGCGAAAAATTCGGATGGTCGGAAAACCGTTCAACATCGCCTCTTATGCGCTTTTGCTGCATAGGTTGGGCGACGCGCATATCTATCTCAACCATATGGAACAGGTGGAAAAAAAATTGGCGCGTACGCCCAAGCTGCTGCCGCAACTGCGGATCACCCGCGATGTCAATTCGCTGTTTGATTTTCGTTACGAGGATTTCGAGATCACCGGGTATGATCCCGATCCGGGCATTCGTGCCCCGGTGGCGGTCTGATGCTGTCGCTCGTCGTCGCCCGCGACCGGAACGGGGCCATCGGCAAGGACGGGGATATCCCCTGGCATGCGCCAGAGGATCTGGCGTTCTTTCAGCGCGAAACCACTGGCGGCGCGATCATCATGGGACGCAACACATGGGAGAGCCTGCCCTACAAGCCATTGAAAAACCGTCTGAACATCGTCGTATCGTCACGTGATATCGACGGTGCTGAGCGGTTTGGTTCGGTACGCGAAGCGCTGGAATTCGCCGCGTCAAAGGGACATGCACGCCTTTACGGGATCGGCGGTGCGGGCATTTACCGGGAGATGATCGGGATCGCGGACCGGCTTCTGATCACCGAAGTCGATCTGGAAGTGGACGCCCCCGATACGTTTTTCCCGCAACTCGAAGCCTCCGATTGGATCGAGACATCGCGGCAGGTGCTGCGTGTGGGCGATCCGCGCTGTACATTGGTCGAACTGATGCGGGCCCGTTGATGGCGCGATATCGCCCACATGCGTTCATGCCCGGTTGCGCTCGGACCCGTGTTCCATTTAGATCGCCATCTCGCAGCGGCGCAGGCGCTGTCGCGCGCCATTCCCGATAGACAAGCGAAAGTGAGCCCAGAATGTTTTCCATCGCCAAATCCATCCTCCGGGGACCTGTCGGCATCTGGCTGATCTGTGCAGGTCTTGCTGCATCGGCCAGCGCGCAAGAGGCGGAGCAGCCGAAGCGGACAACAGAAGTCTTCGGTGACTGGGTCGTGGAATGTGTTGCACCTCCGGCCAAAGAGGGCAGCACGGAAAAGCCGCGCGAACAGTGCGAAATGCGGACACAGGTCACGGTGCGCGGTGATGACGATGTGGAACGTCCGCTCATCCAGTTGGGAATCGGCCAGCTGGGGTTGGACAAGGATTTCTGGATCGTGGTTCAGACGCCGCTCAAAGTGTTGTTGCAGGAAGGCGTGGAAATCGTCCTGAACACTGCCGAAGGCGATGACCCAGATGCGGGCGAAGCGCTTGCTCAGTCGCATTTTCTGTACTGCCAGCAGACCCATTGCGTTTCGCAGGGGTTGATGAAGCCGGCGGAATTGGATGCGCTGGCAGGGGCTGACGGCGCGCGGGTGATTTTCGTCGCGTTTCCCGAGAAAAAGCTGGAAATTCCAGTATCGCTTGACGGAATGTCGGCTGCCTTGGCGGCGTTGAAAAAATAACCCGCGAAATCAGCCGGCACGATCCAGCCAGGCCCGCACCGTCGCCTCGAATGCGCGCGGTTCTTCCGCGTGCAACCAGTGACCTGCCCCGGGCAGTTTGACGAATCGAGCCTTGGGGAAGAGGCGCTTGATCTCGGGTCGGTGTTCGGGTTGCACGTAGTCGGATTGACCGCCGGTCAGAAACAGCGCCGGTCGTTCGAATGAGGTGTCGATCTGGGGGAATCCCATGATGTCCGGCATCGCCGCCCCCAATGCATCGAGGTTGAGTCGCCAGCGCCCCGCGGCAACGTCCAGCGATTGCAGGAAAAACGGGATGAGCGCCGGGTCGTCGATCAGCGGTGCCATCCGCTCGGCCGCGTCCGAGCGTTTCTCAAGCCCGGACAAATCGACGGATTTGAGCGCATCAACATAGCGGATCTGGCTGTGTTCATATGGCACCGGCGCGATGTCCGCGACGATCAGGCGCCCCACCAGATCGGGGTGTTGCAGGGCCAGCGTCATGGCGGCCTTGCCGCCCATGGAATGCCCCAGAACGTCGAACGGCCCGTCCTGCACGGCCAGCACCTCGGCTAGGTCAGCGGCCATTTCGGGATAGGTGTGGCTGCTGACCCACGGGCTGGCCCCATGATTGCGCATGTCCACGGCAATGACCTTACGGGTGTCTGACAGCCGCTTGGCGATCACGCCCCAGTTGCGGGCCGAGCCGTAGAGGCCATGAGCGATCAGCAGGCCGGGCAGATCGGAGCGGGTTCCATGTTCGATGAAGTTCAGCATGATCCCTAGATAGGCGGTTCGTGCGCAAAGCTGAACGGCCGAATTGCGCGCCGCCTGAAATCTTTCGACAAGGGCAGGCCAGTGCAGCCCGGAATGCGCGTGGCGCGATTTGCCATGCATTGAGGCTTGTGCGGGCGCGCGGTATGATGCGCGTGACTGGATGGGCAGGGCTGTAACAGTGATCGATCAGGATCGGTTCGCGCGCGATATCGCCGCATTGATGGACAAGCTGGGCGACAGGCTGGGCGTGCGCGGCGCACGGCTGAGCACGCGGCTGCGCCGGGCAGGGCGACGTCTGCCGAAATCCGGCCATCAGGCAGGTACGGTTCTGGCCGAGGCCGAAAGCTGGATGGCAAACCCCAAGCTGCGGATACGTCTGGATGCGGCCCGTATCAATGCGGCGTTGGCCGAGATCAACGGTCAGCTTGACGGTATCGATCCGGCGGACCGGCGCAAGGGCATGCTGCTGGGCATGGCAGGCGGGATGGTGTTCAACCTGATGCTCGTGGTGGCCGCTTTGATCGCGGTCCTGCGGTGGCGGGGCCTGATTTAACGCAACTTGCCCTGATGATCTGTGGTCATGCGCGGACCGCCGAAAACGGCGGCACCTTTGGAAGGCGCCGCCGCGTTTTATTCAGAGGTTGGGGTAGAGCGGGAACCGGGCACACAGTTCGGCCACTTCGCCGCGCACCTTGGCCTCGACTGCGCCGTTACCTTCGGCACCGTTGGCGGCCAGCCCATCCACCACTTCGACGATCCAATCGGCGATCTGGCGGAACTCGGCCTCCTTGAAGCCGCGCGTCGTGCCAGCAGGGGTGCCGATACGCACGCCCGAGGTCACGGTCGGCTTTTCGGGATCGAAGGGCACGCCGTTCTTGTTGCAGGTGATATGCGCCCGGCCCAATGCGGCGTCGGTGATGTTGCCGGTCACTTTCTTGGGACGCAGATCGACCAGAAGCACATGGGTGTCGGTGCCGCCAGTGACGATATCCAGTCCGCCCTTCATCAGTTGATCGGCGAGGGCCACGGCATTGGCGCGCACCTGCTTGATATAGGTCTTGAACTCGGGGCGCAGTGCCTCGCCGAATGCAACGGCCTTGGCCGCGATCACATGCATCAGCGGTCCGCCCTGAATGCCGGGGAAAATGGCCGAGTTGAACTTCTTGGCCAGCGCCTCGTCATTGGTCAGGATCATGCCGCCACGCGGGCCGCGCAGTGTCTTGTGCGTGGTGGTGGTGGCCACATGAGCATGCGGGAAGGGCGAGGGATGCTCGCCTGCTGCCACGAGGCCGGCAAAGTGGGCCATGTCTACATGCAGATACGCGCCGACCATATCGGCAATCTCGCGCATGCGTTTGAAGTCAATCTGGCGCGGGATGGCGGAACCACCGGCGATGATCACCTTCGGCTTGTGCTCTTTGGCCAGCGCTTCAACCTGATCGTAGTCCAGCAGATTGTCCTGACGACGCACGCCGTACTGGATCGCGTTGAACCATTTGCCCGACTGGTTGGGGGCTGCACCGTGGGTCAGGTGGCCCCCTGCATCGAGGCTCATGCCCAGAATGGTATCACCGGGTTGCAGCAGGGCCTGCATCACACCTTGGTTGGCCTGGCTGCCCGAGTTGGGCTGCACGTTGGCGAATTCGCAACCAAAGAGCTGCTTGGCCCGGTCGATGGCGAGGGTTTCGGCCACGTCGACAAATTGGCACCCGCCATAGTAGCGCCGTCCGGGGTAGCCTTCGGCATATTTGTTGGTCAGGACCGTGCCCTGTGCCTCCATCACGGCGGCGGAAACGATGTTCTCGGACGCGATCAACTCGATCTCGCCGCGCTGGCGACCAAGCTCGTCAGTGACGGCTCCAAAGATTTCGGGATCGCGCGTGGCGAGGGATTCGGTGAAAAAACCGGAATCGGACATGGGGGCAGGCTCCGTCTGGGGTTGCGGTTGCGCGATTTCGTATCGGAAACCCTGATAGTATGTAAGGCTGTAAAGCGACAAATTCCCTTGCAGGACCGTCATGGCTGGTGCAGGGGAAAGGGATGTGCCGTTTGGCGCAAGAAGATGTGCCGTTTGGCGCAAGAAATGGTGGACCAAAATCGGAACCCTTGAGGCCATGACAATCAGGATCGCCTTTGTCGCCAGTGAGACCCCGACCGCGCAGATTGCGCGCGCGGCGCTGGTCTGTCGCTTCGGTGAAGTGGCCGAGGATGCGGCGGATGTCATCGTGGCACTGGGGGGCGACGGGTTCATGCTGCACACGCTGCACCGCACGCAGGGTCTGGATGTGCCTGTCTACGGGATGAACCGGGGAACCGTCGGGTTCCTGATGAATGACTACAGCGAAACGGATTTGCCCGACCGGCTGGCTGCTGCCGAAGAAGAAGTGATCAACCCTCTGGCCATGGAAGCCGGATCTGTGGATGGCGCAATTCATCATGCGCTTGCGATCAATGAGGTCTCGTTGCTGCGGGCGGGCCCGCAGACGGCACAGTTGCGCATCACGGTGGACGGGCATCTGCGGCTGGAGGAGTTGATCTGCGACGGCGCGCTGGTGGCGACGCCCGCAGGGTCCACGGCCTATAACTATTCTGCGCATGGGCCGATCCTGCCGATCGGATCGGATGTGCTGGCGCTGACGGCGGTGGCCGCGTTTCGTCCCCGGCGATGGCGTGGGGCGCTTCTGCCCAAGAAGGCAACCGTGCGGTTCGATGTGACTGATCCGGACAAGCGGCCCGTGATGGCGGTGGCAGACAGCCGCTGGGTGGAAAACGTGCTGTGGGTCGAGATCAGGTCAGAGCCGCTCATCGGGCACCGTATCCTGTTTGACCCGGGCCATGGCCTGGAAGAACGGCTGCTACGCGAACAGTTCGTCTGACCCCGACAATTTTTCTTTGCCAGTTTCGGAACAAGCACGTGCGTGCCGGCGTTTTGATTGCGAATACCGGTACGGTGATGATCGCCGTGCCAGAGCGCAACTGAAAGGAAAGGATACCTGTCATGAATTGGGATCGTATCGAAGGCAACTGGAAGCAAATCAAAGGCTCTGTCCAGGAAAACTGGGGCAAACTGACTGATGATGAGGTCGACCAAGCGCAAGGCAAGCGCGATCAGTTCGTCGGCTTGATTCAAGAGAAGTACGGCGTCGCCAAGGATGAGGCCGAGCGTCAGGTCGATGAATTCGCTGCCAAGCAGTAACGCTTTGCAGGAATGAGTGTCGACAGGGTGATCCCGCTGGGGTCACCCTGTTTCCGTTACAGGCTGCGCATCTCGTCCGCCCTTGCGGGCGTTATCGGCAGCGAGAGTGTTGGCTGCCCAATAAAAGACGGGTCGCGCGCTACTTTGCGTAGCCGATGGTTTGCAGCGCTGACTTGATCTCGTCCAGAATGGCCGGGTCGTCGATGGTGGCGGGCGGCTTGAACGCCTCGCTATCGGCGATCTTGGCGATCGTGCCGCGCAGGATCTTGCCCGAGCGGGTCTTTGGCAGGCGGTCCACCACCAATGCCAGCTTGAACGCGGCGACCGGGCCGATCCGGTCACGCACAAGTTTCACGCATTCGGCGGCAATCTCTTCGTGCGGGCGATCCACCCCTTTGGACAGGCAGACGAAACCAACGGGTGCTTGGCCTTTCAACTGGTCTGCCACACCGACGACGGCACATTCGGCCACGTCCGGATGGCTGGCCAGCACTTCCTCCATCGCGCCGGTCGAGAGGCGGTGGCCCGCCACGTTGATCACATCGTCAGTGCGGGCCATGATGTAGAGATATCCGTCCTCGTCGATCAGCCCCGCATCGCCGGTCTCGTAATAGCCGGGGAAGGTGGTGAGATAGGATTTCACGTATCTCGCCTCTGCATTCCATAGCGACGGCAGCGTGCCGGGGGGCAGCGGCAGCTTGATGGCGATCGCACCCAGTTCGCCGGGCTTCATCGGTTGGCCATTGTCGTCAAGGATCTGCACGTCGTAGCCGGGCATTGGCACGGTGGGCGAGCCGATCTTGACCGGCAATGCCTCGATCCCTGCCGGGTTGCCGACGATGGGAAAGCCGGTCTCGGTCTGCCACCAGTGATCGTAGACAGGCACTTGCATGACCTTTTGCGCCCATTCGATCGTGTCCGGATCGGCTCGTTCACCCGCAAGATAGAGCGCGCGCAGGCAGGAGATGTCGTAGTTCTTGATCTCCTCCCCCTTGGGGTCCTCGCGCTTGATCGCACGCAGGGCGGTGGGGGCGGTAAAGAAGCTACGCACGTTATGCTCGGAAATGACCCGCCAGAACGTGCCCGCATCGGGCGTGCCGATGGGTTTGCCTTCGAACACGACCGTTGTGTTGCCGTGAATGAGCGGCGCGTAGCATATGTAGCTGTGGCCAACGACCCAGCCGACATCCGACGCGGCCCAGAACACATCGCCCGGATCGACGTTGTAGATGTTCTTCATCGTCCAGTTCAGCGCCACCAGATGCCCGCCCGTTGGGCGCAGCACGCCCTTTGGCGCACCCGTGGTGCCGGAGGTGTAGAGGATATAGGCCGGATGGTTGCCTTCGACGGGCACGCATTCAGCCGGCTCGACCCCGTATTGGAAGCCGTGCCAGTTCACGTCGCGACCTTCGATCAGGTCGGCCACCTCTTGTTCGCGTTGAAAGATCACGCAAAATTCCGGTTTGTGGCTGGCCATCTCGATGGCGCCGTCCAGCAGTGGCTTGTAATGGACCACACGGCCGGGTTCGAGCCCGCAGGACGCGGCGATAATGGCCTTGGGGGTGCAATCGTCGATGCGGGTCGCCAGCTCATTCGCCGCGAAGCCACCGAAGACCACCGAATGGATCGCGCCCAAGCGTGTGCAGGCCAGCATGGCCTCCAGCGCCTCGGGGATCATGGGCATATAGATGATGACGCGATCACCTTTTCCGACGCCCTTGGCGCGCAGGGCGCCCGCCAGGTTGGCAACACGATTGCGCAGCTCGACATAGGATATTTCGCGCTTGGTGTGGGTGATGGGGCTGTCATAGATGATGGCGGTCTGTTCGCCGCGCCCGTTTTCTACATGGCGGTCCACCGCGTTGTAACAGGTGTTGACCATGCCATCACAGTACCACTCATAGAGCGGCGCATTGTCATCAAAGAGCGCTTTGGAAGGTTTGCGGGTCCAGTCGATCGCCCCGGCGGCCTGCATCCAGAACGCTTCGGGGTCAGCCTTCCAGCTGTCATAGACGTCTTTGTATGCCATCGTATCCTCCTCCAAGGCGTTGGCTTGTGTTAGGCCCGCGATATCCTTGCGGCAAGCGGCTTGCGCTGTTGCGCGGCGGAAGGACGCAGGATTTTGCAGTCTCGCCGCGCAGCAAGGTGCAAATTTTTGCAAACTCTTATTTCAGGCATGGTTTTCGCGCCGCGATTATCCATTTTTGCAAACTTGCAAATGCCATCATGCAAAGCAGCCCCGAATCACACTTCAACCGTAATGCGCTACTGGCGTGCCTGCGATGGCCGCCATGTTCAGCAGCCCGCGCGCCGTCACGCCGGGCGATACGATATGCGCGCGGTTGCCCATGCCCATCAGGATCGGGCCGACTTCCAGCCCGCCGCCCTTCATCTTGAGGATGTTGCGCACCGCCGAAGCAGCATCGGCGTTGGAGAAGATCAACACGTTGGCCGACCCTTCCATCCTGTTGTCGGGCAGCAACCTGGCGCGCAGTTCCGCATCAAGGGCCGCATCGACGTTCATTTCGCCTTCGTAGCAGAAGTCGCGCGGTTCGGAGTCAAGCAGTCGCAGCGCGGCGCGCTGGCGCTTGCCGGAATCCTCGCCCTGGTTGCCGAATTGCGATTGCGAGCAAAAGGCGATCTTGGGTTCAATCCCGAAGCGACGCACATGGCGCGCCGCCCCGATCGCGACCTCGGCCAGATATTCGGGGCTGGGATATGTGCGCACATGGGTGTCAGCGATAAAGAGTGGGCCGTCTTCCAGTATCATCAGCGAAAGCGCACCCTGTGGGCGATATTTGTCATTCCCCAGAACCTGGGTGACGTAGTTCAGGTGCCAGCGATATTCGCCGAAGGTACCGCAGATTAGGCTGTCCGCTTCGCCGCGATGTACCATGACCGCACCGATTGCTGTGGAGTTGGTCCGCATGACCGCCTTGGCGAGGTCGGGGGTGATTCCGCGTCGCTGCATGATCTGGTGGTAGGTTCCCCAATAATCGCGGTACCGCGGATCGTCTTCGGGGTTTACCAGATCGAAATCGCGCCCGGGCCGGATATCGAGCCCCAGACGCTCGCAGCGGGAGTCGATGACCGATGGGCGCCCGATCAGGATGGGCCGTTCTGTCGTCTCTTCCAGGATGGCTTGTGCGGCGCGCAGTACCCGTTCGTCTTCGCCTTCGCTAAAGACGATGCGGCGCGCGTCCTTCTTGGCGGCCTCGAAGACCGGACGCATGAGCAGCGACGATTTGAATACAGATGCATCGAGCCGGGCCTTGTAAGCTTCCAGATCGGGGATCGGGCGGGTGGCGACACCGGTTTCCATCGCGGCGCGCGCCACGGCGGTCGAGACGATCCCCGAGAGACGTGGATCGAAAGGTTTGGGGATGAGGTAATCGGCGCCGAATGACATTGCCTCGCCCTGATAGGCGGCGGCGGCCTCGGCCGAAGTGGTCGCGCGCGCAAGGTCAGATATGCCTTGGACGCAGGCCACCTGCATCGCATCGTTGATCTCGGTCGCGCCCACGTCGAGTGCCCCGCGAAAGATGAACGGAAAGCAAAGCACGTTGTTGACCTGATTGGGGAAATCGCTGCGGCCGGTGGCGATGATGGCGTCTGGCGCGACCTCGCGGGCGACGTCGGGCATGATTTCGGGCGCGGGGTTTGCCAGCGCAAAGACGATCGGGCGGTCAGCCATTTTCGCGACCATTTCGGGGGTCAGGACATTCGGGCCGGACAGGCCAAGGAAAAGGTCGGCCCCCTCTATGATGTCATCCAGCGTGCGCAGTTCGGATTTCTGCGCAAACTCCGCCTTTTGCGGATTCATGTCCTCGGTTCGGCCTTCGTAGACCAGCCCGTTGATGTCGCACAGCCAGATATTCTCGCGGCGCACGCCCAGTTTCAGCAGCATGTTGAGGCAGGCAATTCCAGCCGCGCCGCCGCCGGTAGAGGCGACCTTGATGTCCTCGAATTTCTTGCCGGCCACATGCAGTGCGTTGGTGGCCGCAGCCCCCACGACGATTGCGGTACCGTGCTGATCATCGTGGAAAACCGGGATGTTCATCCGCTCGCGGCAGATTTTCTCGACGATGAAGCAGTCGGGCGCCTTGATGTCTTCAAGGTTGATCGCGCCGAAGGTGGGGCCGAGCGCGCAGACGATTTCGGCAAGGCGTTCCGGATCGGATTCGTCCAGTTCGATGTCGAAACAATCGATATTGGCGAATTTCTTGAACAGGACGGCCTTGCCCTCCATCACCGGCTTGGAGGCCAGCGCCCCGATATTGCCCAGCCCCAGAACGGCGGTGCCATTGGTGACGACGCCCACAAGGTTGCCGCGCGAAGTAAAGCGGCTGGCATTGGCAGGATCATCCCGGATTTCCAGACAGGCTTCGGCCACGCCCGGTGAATAGGCGCGCGCCAGGTCGCGGCCATTGGCCAGCGGCTTGGTTGCGCGAATTTCCAGTTTTCCGGGTTTTGGGAATTCGTGATAGTTCAGCGCCGCCTGACGGGTGGTCTCGTTGGCATTATCGTTCATGTCCTGATCCCCTGACGCTAATTGATTTAGCATTCAACTATATCGCCCGACTGTGACGGTCGGCGTGATCTTGTTTGGTATGTTCTACGCCAGCTTGCATCTTTGAGACGCTGCGCGCAATCTTTGGATGGGTCTGTAGGGGCAGGAGGAAGACAGGATGGATTTGCGCGCGGCAGCAGCAGAGGTGCGCGCCATGGCTTATGCCCCATATTCGGGGTTTCGGGTCGGTGCGGCGATCCGCGCGGCATCGGGCAAGGTTTATCGGGGCTGCAATGTCGAGAACGTCGCCTATCCCGAAGGCACCTGTGCCGAGGCGGGCGCAATTGCCGCGATGATTGCGGGTGGGGATGCGGAAATCGCAGAAGTCACTGTGATCGCGGGCGGCCCGACACCGGTCGCTCCCTGTGGTGGATGCCGTCAGAAGCTGGTCGAGTTTGGCGCAGGTGATGTGCCGGTGACGATGTGCACGGTGGACGGGCAGGCGCAGACGGTGGCACTGCGCGATCTGTTGCCGGGGGCGTTTGGCGCCGATCAGATGGGCGGCAAGTAAGGAATGGATGCACGCCAGATTATCGCCGCGCTGCGCGATGGCACCGATCCAGAGGCCGATGCGCTGCGTTGGTTCGCGCAAGGTTTGGCCAGCGGTGTCGTCAGTGATGCGCAGGCCGGGGCGTTTGCGATGGCGGTACGTCTGCGGGGACTTGGGCCAGCGGGCCGCACGGCCCTGACGCTGGCAATGCGCGACAGTGGTGACCTGCTGGAATGGGATCTGGACCGGCCGGTGATCGACAAGCATTCGACCGGCGGGATCGGCGATTGCGTCAGCCTCGTTCTGGCGCCGGCGCTGGCGGCCTGTGGCGGGGCGGTGCCGATGATCTCGGGCCGGGGGCTGGGGCATACCGGCGGCACGCTGGACAAGCTCGAGGCGATTCCCGGCCTGTCCACCCGCCTGAGCGAGGCGCATCTGCGCCGAATCGTGTCAGAGGTGGGCTGCGTCATCGCGGCGGCCAGTGCGCAGCTCGCGCCCGCCGATGCGCGGCTTTACGCCGTGCGCGACGTGACCGCGACTGTGGATAGTATCGACCTTATCTGCGCCTCGATCCTGGCCAAGAAGCTGGCGGCAGGGCTGGATGCGCTCGTGCTGGATGTCAAGACTGGCAGCGGGGCTTTCATGGAGCGACCCGAGGACGCGCGCGCCCTGGCCGGGGCGCTGTGTGAGACGGCCAATGCCGCCGGGTGTCGTACCAGTGCGGTGATCTCCGACATGAGCCAGCCTCTCGCCCCGGCGCTGGGCAATGCGTTGGAGTTGGCAGAGGTGATGCAGGTGCTGACCGGAGTACGACGCGGGCGACTGGCAGAGCTGAGCACCCTGTTGGGCGGCGTGTTGCTGGAACGCGCCGGACTGGCCGCGACGGTGGATGACGGTGCCAAACGGATCGCGGCAGCGATCGCGGATGGGCGTGCCGCCGAATGCCTTGGCCGGATGATCGCCGCGATGGGCGGTCCCCGGCGATTTGTCGAGGATTGGCAGCGGTTCCTGCCCGAGGCGACAGTGATCCGCGAGGTACCCGCTTGGCGGGGCGGTTACATCACTGCGATGGACGGGACAGCGCTGGGCATGGCGGTCGTGGAACTGGGTGGCGGCAGGCAGGTCGAGCGTGATCTGGTGGATCCGTCTGTTGGCCTCAGCGATGTGCTGCCTCTGGGCACGCAGGTCAGTGCGGGACAGCCGATCTGCTGCATTCATGCTGCGCGCGTGGCGCAGGCGGACCGCGCCGAGGCAGCGTTGCGGGCGGCGATCACGATCAGCGATGCGTCGGCGCCGGTGCCCGATCTCATCCGGGCGCGGGTCGACTGATGGCGCGCGCATTCCTCATCGTGCTCGATTCTGCCGGTATCGGTGGTGCGCCGGATGCCGACCGGTATTTCAACGGCGATTTGCCCGACACGGGCGCGAACACGGTGGCTCATATCGCGCAGGCAGTGGGTGGGCTGCACCTGCCGCATCTGGATGCGCTGGGGCTGGGCGCGGCGGTCATGCTGGCCTCTGGCGTGGCCGCGCCGGGGCTGGGCGCAACACCGACCGGCCTCTGGGGGGCGGCAACCGAAATTTCGCGCGGCAAGGACACGCCGTCGGGGCATTGGGAATTGGCCGGTGTGCCGGTTCCGTGGGGCTGGCATTATTTCCGCGCGACCGATCCGGCATTCCCGCCCGACCTGTCACGCGCCGTGGCCGAAGCGGCAGGCACGGCCGACATTCTGGGCAATTGTCACGCGCCCGGCACCACCATCATCGAGCAGTTGGGCGCTGAGCATCTGCGCAAAGGCTGGCCGATTTGCTACACCTCCGTCGATAGCGTGTTTCAGGTCGCCGCGCACGAAGCGGTCTTTGACCTGGCGCGGCTCTATGACCTTTGTGCTGCGATTGCGCCACGATTACATGCGATGAACGTAGGCCGGGTGATCGCGCGCCCCTTCACCGGCGACGCGACGCGCGGCTTCCGACGTCTGCAGGGGCGCCGCGATTTCGCGATTGCGCCGCCCGCACCGACATTGTGCGATTGGGCCCATGATGCGGGCCGGGCAGTCCATGCGCTGGGCAAGGTTGGCGACATCTTTTCGATGCGCGGCATTGATGATGTCGTGAAGGGCGGCGACGCGGCGTTGCTCAAGGCGCTGACCGGGCTGATCGACGATGCGGAGGATGGCAGCCTGATCTTCGCCAATCTGGTCGAGTTTGACAGCGACTATGGCCACCGGCGTGATCCGCAGGGATACGCCGAAGCGCTGCGACGGTTTGATCAATGGCTGGGCACCGCACTGGGGCAGTTGCGCGAAGGGGACATGCTGCTAGTCACCGCCGACCACGGCAATGATCCGACGTGGAGCGGCACCGACCACACCCGCGAGCGCGTGCCGGTTCTGATTGCCGGGCGCGGCACCGGCACGCTGGGCCATGTCGCGATGACCGACATAGCTGCTAGCGTTGCGGCGCATCTGGGCATTCCGGGGCAGGGGCCGGGGCGCAGCTTTCTCTGAGTGACGGCCCGTCAGAACGCGCGGCCCATTGCTCTTTGCTACCGCAACTGTCTAAAACCGGCAGAAGCGCAGACCGGAGGGACCCCATGCAAGACCATCTCACAATCGTCAAACACCCGCTCGTACAGCACAAGCTGACCCTCATGCGGGAGAAGGGCACCTCGACCGCGGTCTTTCGCCAGCTTCTGCGCGAGATCAGCCAGCTTCTGGCGTATGAGGTGACATACGAGTTGCCGATGGCCACCAAGATCATCGAAACACCGATGGAGGAGATGGAAGCGCCGACGCTTGCCGGGCGGAAACTGGCGCTGATTTCGATCCTGCGCGCCGGCAACGGCCTGCTGGATGGAATGCTGGAGCTGATCCCCTCGGCGCGGGTTGGGTTTGTCGGGCTTTACCGCGACGAGGCGACACTGAAGCCCGTGCAGTATTACTTCAAGGTGCCGGACCGGCTGGAAAAGCGGCTGGTCATCGTCGTTGATCCGATGTTGGCCACGGGCAATTCATCTGCTGCCGCGGTGGACCTGCTGAAAGAGGCCGGCGCGCGCGATATTCGCTTCCTCTGTCTGCTCGCCGCGCCAGAAGGTGTCGCCCGGATGAAAGAGGCGCACCCGGATGTACCGATTGTCACAGCCTCGCTCGACGAGAGGCTCAATGACACTGGATATATCCTGCCGGGGCTAGGAGATGCGGGTGACCGCATGTTTGGCACAAAATAGGCTGCTAGGCTGTTTACTCAACGTTCTTTTTGAGGCACAGTTTCCCCACATCTTGTGGGGGCAATATGAAAATCACTAGAGCCATCGCACTCGCGGTCATCGTAGCGTCTTGCGGCTTGGGATATGCTCAGGCAAAGGCGCTGAAAGATGCCGGCGAGCCTGCCGAATTTCCGCCTTCGTCCTATACCGGTCGGCAATATGTGGACAGCAAGGGCTGCGTCTTCATCCGTGCCGGAATTGACGGAAATGTAACCTGGGTGCCGCGTGTCTCGCGCGGGCGTCAGACCGTCTGCGGCTACCAGCCATCGCTGGCAAAAGCGCCTGCGCCAGCGCCTGCGGCGAAACCGGCAACGAAGCCTGCCAGCGTCGTTGCCGCGGCTCCTGCGCCCAAGCCAGCGCCGCGTGTCGTGAAGGCTGCGCCGCAGCCGGTGCGCGCCAAACCTGTGCCCACTGCGCGCGTGCCCATGGCCGCCGCGCCCGTCGTCGTCACCGCCCCGGCACCGAAGCCAAAACCAAAACCGAAAAAGGTGGTCGCCACGGCCCCCGCACCGGAACGCCGTGTTGTTCAGGCACCGACAGGCTGCCCCGGACGCAGCGCGGTGTCGCAGCGCTACATGGGCGGCAGTTACGCGGTCCGCTGCGGCCCTCAGAGCGAGGAACACGTCACCTATTCGACGAATGCTGCCGCGCCGCGCCGGGTCGCACCCGTGCCGATCGTGACACAGGTTCCGACCTACACCGCGCCCAGCTACCAACCTTCGGACACCGGGCCCCGCTACCAGACGTCGGGGACAACCCAGGCGATGGCACCCAGCGCCGGCTACACGACCGCTACACGAGTCGCGCCCAAGCATGTCTATGAAAACCAGGTGGCCAGTTCGAGAGGTCTCAGCGGCATACCCGAAGGGTACAAGCGGGTCTGGATGGACGGGCGGCTGAACCCGCATCGTGCGCATCAGAATTTTGCCGGCAAGGCGCAGATGGATCTGGTCTGGACCAAGACCGTACCGCGCCAACTGTTCGTCCGTGAAACCGGGCAGGTGGTCACGCCGGCCTATCCTGGGCTGATGTACCCCTATACCAGTTACGAACAGCAAGCGCGCGCCAACGTCTCGCCCGCCTACGCCGCCCGTCAAGCGCGTAGCTATGGGTCGACAGGGGCCGCGCCTGGCTACGTCACCCAGACGCCGACGGTTTCGACACGCTCCAGCGCCACCGTGCCAAGTCAACCGGAGGCTGCCGCCAGCCACCGTTTCGTTCAGGCGGGAGTCTTTACGACACGGGCGCAGGCTCAGCAGGCGGCGCAACGTGTCGCGGGCTCCGGGCTGCCGGCGCGGCTTGGAACGATGCGGCGGAACGGGAAGACCTACAGCCTTGTGTTGGCAGGGCCTTTCAGCAGCCAATCGAAACTGAACTCGGCGCTATCGCGCGTGCGCGGTGCGGGCTTTAACAACGCAAAGCTGCTAAAATAAAGCAAGTTCGCCGATTGTAGACAACATCGCAGGGCCGATCCTTCCCCGGGGTCGGCCCTTTTCCTTTTGTGCCAGCATGTCGCGTCAAATCAGATCATCTAACGATCCGCGTCAGCTGCCGCAGATCCCCTGCAGACGCAGCCAATCGCCATCGCTGAGAATTGGTTCGGGGGATGCGACCTCGAACGGGTCTGCCTCGATTAGCGGCAGAACTGTCTCGCCCGAGATGTCACGCGCATAGGCGTAGGGTGTCGAGCGCACGGACAAAGCGCGAAACCCGTCGAGCAGAACCTCGTCATCAAGGGGCGCAGGCGGGGCCGTCAGCAGATGCTCGGCATAGCGTGTCAGTGCCGCATCGCCGGGATGGCCGGTGGTCATCAGGCGGAAGGTTGCGATCAACCCGGCATGACCGAGAAGCAGGTCGAGCGGATCGTGGTCGCGGGCGCGCAGACGTTCGGCGATGATGTAGCCGGCTACCACGTCGGGCTCCTCGTGGTCCTCGACCAGCGAACGATTGAGCACGATGGTGCCGCCGGGCAGGGTGATCGCATCGGTCCCGCCGTTGCGCACAACCACCAGACTGCCCGCGCGCTTGTCCGAGGGCAGACGTGCTGCGAGCTTTGCCAGTGCTGCAGTTCCTCCTGCCGCGCGGCAGGGCGGGCCGGTGACCGGCAACATGTGCAGCAACAAGGTGCGGCCGATCTCGGCGCGTTTGACATCGGGCACGACCGAGACCGCATGGCTGCGCACCGCGCCGGGCAGCCAGAATATCGCCAGTCCTGCCACCGTGAGCAGCGACGCCAGCAACACGACCAGCCGCAGCCGCCCCGGGTGCGGGCGGCGGCGTTCGACGGCGGCGCGCAGTTTTTCGATGGCGTCGATCATCGCGGTTTCGGAGGCGGCCAGCTCCAGTGTTTCACCGGGATCGCCGTCAGGGTGGTAGATTGCGGGACGGTGGCCCGGATTGGCACGGGTGATGGCGGGGATCGACCAATGGGTCAGCGGCCGGTCACGCAGGTCACTGATGATCAATGTCGCATCACCGATGGAAACCACCACTTCGGTGCGCTGCGCATCAGGTGCGACGCGCCAGAGGCCGGAGGCTTCCAGCCGAACATATTCATCAAGTGCGGTCATATTGCGCCGGGCCTGCTCTGCCTCGTTCCGCCCAGCCTAACACGTTGCAACCTGGCGCTCAATTGCGCGATATCCGGCACCGGGGCCGAGGACTTTCGCCGAAAAATCTCGCTCGTGGCGAGGAATCAAAGGTCTTTGGCACGTTTGCGCAATTCGAATTTCTGGATCTTGCCGGTCGATGTTTTTGGCAGTTCCTCGAAAACGACCTTCTTGGGCGTCTTGAACCCGGCCAGCCGCTCGCGCGCATAGGCGATGATGGCGGCCTCATCCGTTTGGGCGCCTTCCTTCAGCTCGACGAAGGCGCAAGGCACTTCGCCCCATTTCTCGTCTGGTTTCGCCACCACCGCGCAAAGCAGGATCGCGGGGTGGGTCATCAACACGCCTTCGACTTCTACCGAGCCGATATTCTCGCCACCCGATATGATGATGTCCTTGGCGCGGTCGGAAATCTGCAGATAGCTGTCGGGATGCTGGATCGCGATATCACCGGAGTGAAAGTAGCCACCTTTGAACGCTTCTTTGGTCGCTTCGGGGTTCTTGAGATATCCTTTCATCACCGTATTGCCGCGAATCATGATTTCACCCTGGGTAGTGGCATCCATGGGGGTCTGGGTCATCGCATCGGGGGCCATTGCGGTGATGTCTTCGACCATGCACATGGGCACACCGGTCCGGGCTTTTATCGCATAGCGTTCCTCGTCGTCCTTGTCGTCCCACTCGGCATGCCATGTGCATTCGGTCACGTGCCCGTAGGTTTCGGTCAGCCCGTAGACTTGCGTTACCTTGAAACCCAAAGGCTCGATCGCGCGCAGCGTGGCGGCGGGGGGCGGGGCGCCGGCGGTAAAGACATCGACGATGTGATCGAACGGGCGCCGGTCTTCATCCTTGGCGTTCACGATCGCATTGAGGACGATGGGCGCGCCGCCAAAATGGGTCACGCGCTCATCTGCGATGGCGTCATATATCGCGCGGGCATTGATGTCGCGGCAGCAGATCACTGTGCCGCCCAGCAGGGGCATCATCCATGTATGGTTCCAGCCATTACAGTGAAACAACGGCACGATGGTCAGGTAGCGCGGGTGGCGCGTCATCTGCCAGCTGAGCGCCGTGCCCATGGTCATCAGATACGCGCCCCGGTGATGACAGACGACGCCCTTGGGGCGCCCGGTGGTGCCGGAGGTGTAATTGAGCGCGAGGCTCTCCCATTCATCCTCGGGCATGCGCCAGTCGAAAACGGGATCGGCGCGCGCCAGCAGATCCTCGTATTCGATATGGCGCCCGGTGGCCGCATGGCCTGCCTGGGGGTCAGCCACCTCGATGATCGTCGGCGCCGTGCCCTGCATCTGCGCTATCGCGGCCTCGGCCAGCGGGATGAACTGCGTATCGACCAGCACCACCCGCGCCTCGCCGTGACCAAATATGTAGCTGACGGTGTCAACCTCCAGCCGGGTATTGATCGTGTTGAGCACAGCCCCGGTGGCCGGTACGCCAAAATGGGCCTCTGCCTGGGCGGGAATGTTGGGCAGGATCGTGGCCACCACATGGCCGGATTCAACGCCCATCGCGCTCACCGCGGAAGCGAGCCGCGTGCAGCGATCATGGTATTCGCCATAATTGCGTCGGATGCCCTTGTAGACCACTGCTTCGTAATCGCGGAACAACGTCGCGGCGCGGCGCAGATGCGACAACGGCGTGAGCGGCACGAAATTCGCGGCGCATTTGTCCAGCCCTGTCTCGTCCTTCATCCACCCCATGCCATCCTCCCCGATGATCCGATTCTGGTCGCGTTCAACCTGTTGAGGATATTAAGTTTGGCGCGGTGTTCAATTGCTTTCTCTTCCGTGCCTTTCGGCTGAGGAGATGACGCTGGCTCTGAGCCGAAAGGTGACATTCCGTTGCTGCGGTCCCGGGTCCGATCAGTCCAGGTGATAGCCGCGAAACTCCTTGACCGTCGCCAGGCTGAGCAATGTCTTGATCTGCAGGACAGACGGGATCTGCGAGATCCGGTTGCGGTAGAGATCGGCGTAGGCGGCGGTGTTGCGCGCGGTCACACGCATAAGGTAATCCAACTCGCCTGAAACGAGATGACATTCCAGAATTTCCGGCATCCGCGCGATGGCGGTTTCAAAGGCCTGGATGTCTTCCTGCCGCTGGCTGGTGAGGCGGACTTCGATGAACACCTGGATTTCCAGCCCCAAAGCCTCGCGGCTGAGGCGCGCACCATACCCCTCGATCAGACCTTCAGCCTCCAGATTCTTGACCCGCCGATGGCAGGCCGAGAGCGACAGTCCGACCCGCTCTGAGAGGCGTGCCATGGAAATCTGACTATCATACTGAAGTATGGAAAGAATTCGCCTATTTGTGTTGTCCACGACAAGATTTCCGAATATTTGGCTGTATTCCACCGATAATTACAGAAAAAATTCCAAAAGGGAAGGAAAGAGCGCGCCATTTACATTTGACAGCCGGGTAGAGTGGTGGAACGCCTAGAAGGGCGGGAATAAACCCATAGGGAGGGAAAGAATGTCTCATACAATCGTCGTCGGGTACGACGGCAGTGACAGTTCGCTGCGCGCGCTGGACTTTGCCGTTGACCGCGCCAAGTCTGAAAAGGCCGAATTGGTCGTCGCCCATGTGCTGGAGTGGTCGCCTTACTCGTTTTTGACTCCGACCGAGCTGGAAGAGCGGCACAAGCGCCGCACGGAGGAGTTGGAACGTGCCCGCAAATTCGTCCTGGAGCCGCTGATGAAGCGGCTGAGCGACAGTGGCGTGAAGGTTGCAACCGAACTGCGCTATGGCCGGTCGGCGGACACGCTCTGCGAGATCGCGTCGGAAAAAAAGGCAAGTCAGATCATCGTTGGCCGTACCGGTGAGGGGGGTCTTGCCGCGCGGCTTTTTGGCGCCGTCGCCGGCAGCGTGGCGCAGATTGCGACCGTTCCGGTCACGATCGTTCCATAATAGATAAAAACGAGGGACATATGACACAATTCATGAAATCCGCGGCGCTTGCCGCGACGGGCCTTGTGGCGGCATCTGCCCCCGCGATGGCCCTAACGCTGGATGAAAAGGTGAACCAGGTGTTCGCCAGCGCAACCGGCTGGTTCGTCAACTTGATCTTCAGCCCATTCCCCGGCTCCGAAGCACTACTCGGCTATGCCTTCCCGTGGATCGTGCTTTGGCTCGTCGTCGCGGCGACGATCTTTACGCTCTATTTCGGTTTCGTGCAGTTTCGCGCCTTTCCACATTCCATCTCGTTGGTGAAAGGCGACTATTCCGACCCCAACGACGCGGGCGAGGTCAGCCACTTCCAGGCGCTGGCAACGGCGCTGTCGGGCACCGTCGGTTTGGGTAACATCGCAGGTGTGGCGGTGGCGGTCGGTATCGGCGGTCCCGGTGCTACATTCTGGATGATCCTTGCGGGCCTTATGGGCATGGCATCGAAATTCACCGAATGCACGTTGGGTGTGAAATACCGGAATGAATATCCGGATGGGACCGTCTCTGGTGGTCCGATGTACTATATGACCAAGGGTTTCGAAGAGCGTGGCCTGCCACTGGGCAAGTTCATGGCGATCCTTTTCTCGATCTTCTGTATTCTTGGCGCTCTTGGTGGCGGCAACATGTTCCAGGCCAATCAGGCACATGCGCAAATCACCAATGTGGTCGGTGACTATCCCGGCTGGATCACCGGCATCATCTTTGCGGGTATCGTGTTTGCCGTGATCGTGGGCGGCCTGCAATCCATCGCCAAGGTGACCGAGAAAATCGTGCCGATCATGGGCGTGCTTTACGTTGCGACGGCCATCATCATCCTGCTGATCAACTATGACAAGATCGGCTGGGCCTTCGGCCAGATCTTCGGGGGGGCCTTTACCGGTCTCGGCGTTGCTGGTGGTATGGTTGGTGCGCTGATCCAAGGCTTCAAGCGTGCAGCGTTCTCGAACGAAGCGGGCGTTGGCTCGGCGGCGATTGCCCACTCGGCAGTGCGTACCAAAGAGCCGATCACCGAAGGTTACGTGTCGCTGTTGGAGCCGTTCATCGACACTGTCGTGATCTGCACAATGACGGCGCTGGTGATCATCATCACCGGTCAGTTGGTCTCGGACCCGACGACGGGCCTGTATATGCTCAATGAAGCGGGTAACGCGATCCAGACGATTGACGGCAATTCGGGTGTGGCCCTGACCTCGGCCGCGTTCTCGGCTTCGTTCGGTTGGTTCAAGTACATCCTCGCGATTGCGGTGATCCTCTTTGCCTTCTCGACGATGATCAGCTGGTCCTATTATGGCCTCAAGGCATGGACCTTCCTGTTTGGCGAAGGCAAGAACAAGGAACTGGTCTTCAAGATCATCTTCTGCATTTTCGTGGTTATCGGTGCTGCGGCCAGCCTTGGTCCGGTCATCGACTTCTCGGATGCCGCGATCTTTGCGATGGCGGTGGTCAACATCGTCGCCCTCTATCTGCTGATGCCGATCGTGAAGCGCGAGATGAACAGCTACATGAGCCGTCTGAAGTCGGGCGAGATCAAGAAGTTCCACTGACCCCAGAGGTCGGTGGTGTGAAACGGGGCAGGGCGCGCAGGCGCCCTGCCTTTTTTGTGCTCTGCGGTGGGCTGGAACACCGCGCTGCGCCAATGCGGCAGATA
>Ga0209344_10000168_pt1 | contig 137348 bp, 115 predicted proteins | sample Cruoilmetagenom6_FD_187293 | JGI IMG/M metagenome (GOLD analysis project Ga0209344, IMG submission 187293) | Oil polluted marine microbial communities from Coal Oil Point, Santa Barbara, California, USA - Santa Barbara Oil Seep Sample 6 (SPAdes)... | ecosystem: Environmental > Aquatic >... | reverse complement strand
ATTTTATTAGCTCCTTTCGGTGCAGGCTACCCTGATTTACTACAACGTTTTTGTATCTTTGGTATTTTTGCCATTGGTTTTAATATCCTGTTTGGATTAACTGGCTATCTCTCTTTTGGACATGCTGCCTTTTTAGGAGTGGGCTCTTATTCTGCTGTATGGATGTTTAAACTTCTGACGATGAATGTTATTCCAGCGTTGATATTGGCTGTTGTGGTTGCTGGTTTGTTTTCACTATTGATTGGTTTTATATCGTTACGCCGGTCTGGGATTTACTTCTCAATCCTAACTCTTGCTTTTGCGCAAATGAGTTTTAGTTTGGCGTATTCTGTTTTAACTCCGATCACTAATGGTGAAACTGGACTTCAGCTGACACTTGATGACCCTAGAATTTTAGATGCTGCGAACACAAGTGGTGGTTTGCCCTCCACGAATTTCTTTGGCCTTACAATGAACTCGACATCTAAGGTGGAGTTCTTTGGTATGGTGTTCCAATTTAATGTTGGGTTCTATTTCTGCGCAGTTATGCTCATTCTGGCCTTTTATTTGGCGATGCGTATTTTCCGCTCACCATTTGGCTTGATGCTAAAAGCGATTAAAACCAATCAAAACCGTTTGAACTATACTGGTGTGAACACCCGCCCGTATACTTTAGCTGCCTTTGTTATTTCTGGCATGTATGCTGGATTAGCTGGTGGGTTGATGGCTTGTACTGACCCACTTGCTGGTGCTGAGCGTATGCAGTGGACAGCGTCTGGTGAAGTTGTTCTTATGACCATTCTTGGTGGTTCAGGCACTTTACTAGGTCCTGTTTTAGGTGCTGGTTTTATTAAATATTTTGAGAATATTTTCTCTAAAATTAATGAAAGCGTATTGCATGGCTGGTTCTCTTTTTTACCAGACGGCTTAGAGGACTTGATTGTTTGGGTTCTTCATTTCTTTGTTGGTAAGGGGTGGCATCTCACATTGGGCTTATTGTTCATGATGGTTGTTATATTCTTGCCGGGTGGCCTGCTGCAAGGGGCTGCACATATCATAGATTGGATAAGAGGTAAGAAGCGAAGTTCTTCTACCCAGATATCTAATCCGAATTCAATGCCTGCTGAATAGGAGAGGACGTATGAGTATACTTGAAGTCCAAAACGTGAATAAAAGCTTTGGCGGGTTGAAAGCATTGCAAAATGTTAACTTGAGTGTTGAAGAAGGCACTATCCATGCAATTATCGGCCCTAATGGGGCTGGCAAATCGACTTTGCTCAATTGTTTTATTGGTAAGTTAATTCCTGATACGGGAACGGTTAATTTTGATGGACATTCTCTTTTAGGAATGAAGCCGCATGAGATTAACCAAACCGGTGTTAGCCGTGTGTTTCAAACACCGGAAATTTTCAGTGACTTAACAGTTTATGAAAATATCATGATCCCTTGTTTTGCTAAACGGGATGGTAGTTTTTGTTTGAACCCGTTAAACCGTGTTAAAAGTGAAGTTGATATCCATGAGAAAGCAGAGCATATGATGGAAGACGTCAGTATGGCTGATAAGAGGCATATGATCGCTTCTTCTCTTTCTCGTGGCGATAAGCGTCGTTTGGAAATGGCCATGTGCTTGGCTCAAGACCCACAATTGCTTTTATTAGATGAGCCAACCGCTGGTATGGCACGGGCTGATACTAATAATACTATTGAACTCTTGGCTGAAATTCAGAATAAGCGACACATTACTATGGCTGTGATTGAGCATGATATGCATGTTGTTTTTTCGTTAGCTCAAAAGATTTCAGTATTAGCTCAGGGTACGGTTATTGTTGAAGATTTACCGGAGAATATTAAAGGCCATCCGAAGGTGCAGGAAGCGTACCTTGGAGGGGCACATTAATGTTGGATAATGTAAAAATGGAAAAACCTAAAAACGCAAATCATGCCAAGAATGCGCCTGCCTATTTCTCTGCCTGGGATCTGCATGCTTATTATGGTGAAAGTTATATTGTGCAGGGTATCAACCTTAATATCCATGAAGGTGAAATTTTGGCGCTGCTTGGCCGAAATGGTGCTGGTAAAACATCAACTTTGAGAGCGCTCGCGCGTCTTGATGAACCGATGATTACTCATGGTGAAGTTTGGCTTGATCATCAACCTTTGCATAATATGAAAGCTTTTGAAGCCGCCCAAGCTGGGTTAGCTCTGGTGCCAGAAGATCGTTCTATCATTCAAGGTTTGACCGTTGAGGAAAACTTGCAATTGGCACAAATTGAAAAACCTATAGGTTGGTCAATTCAACGTATCTATGAATTGTTTCCTCGTCTTGGTGAAAGACGCACTCAAGAGGGCACAACTCTTTCTGGTGGTGAGCAGCAAATGCTTGCGATTGGTCGGGCCTTAGCACGTGATATTAAAATCTTGTTACTTGATGAACCTTATGAAGGGCTAGCTCCTGTTATTGTTCAGGAAATTGAGAAAACTCTTCAACTTATTAGAGAGCAGGGTATTACGACGGTTATTGTAGAACAGAATGCTGTTGCTGCCCTTAAATTAGCAGATAGAGCTGTTATTCTTGATACGGGTAAAGTGGTATTCGATGGGACGGCTGAAGAGGTTCTTGGAAATGAAGAACTTCGTCATGAATATTTGGCGATCTGATTGATTTTTATACTTGATTTATGGCTGTGTGATCACTCTCACAGGACTAACTTGCGCTCGATTGTTTTATTACAATCGAGCGTTTTTTTTATTTTTCTTCACTTACCTCTTTATTTTTTAAAGAAGATAAAAAAGCTAAAAAATCAGTGATTTGCTCAGGGTTAAATTTAAATACTGGCATATCATTGTGACCGACAACAATGCCTTCTGCTAAAGCCTCTTCAAGGCTTTCTAAGGGCCATTTTTCACTAAAGATGCGAAAGGGCGGTGCAGCCTTGTTTGTGCTTTGGCTCTTCTTGTCAATAGAGTGGCATTTAGAGCATAGCTCTTTAGCTATTTTTCTACCTTTATCTATGGAAGATGCTGTTGCAATTGTACTTGCAAGGCAGAGTGCTAATAAGAGTGTTGTTATTTTTATGAGTTGTTTCATTTGATCACCTCAAGTTGGCATTTTTTAAAACTATTCTTTCTCATTTTTGTAATGAGAGGATGTATTTGGCTAAATGATCAAGATTTTTTTCGACGTCTTTATTTATTCCGTCTCGATCCTCTTGCAACCTTCCTTTAGACATGGATTGAATTGCGAGCCATTCTCCCCAAACAGGCATCTCTGGAATGCCATGTGCTCTTGGCATTGTTCTGCCGTCAATCCGATCTTTGATGACTTTTGCATCAAATGCGTCTCCCATTTTTTGCTTTAGTGTGGTTAGATCCTTTGGTTTTGTATTTAACTGGGAAGCAACAGGGCCATTGCCAATGCCAGTTACACCATGACATGAAGCGCAGAGATTGATGAAGAGGATTTCACCACTGGTTTTGTTCTTAGCATTCACACAGGAATTGATTAGGATTAAAGGAAGTAAAATTAGGAAAAGAGTTGTTTTTCTCTGCATTATTGCCTCTATGATTGATTTGTCTATTAAATGAAAACCGAAAGATGATGAAGCACTAGCTTAAAGGGGAGGTAAGACTTGTTTTGTAATCTCTCTAGTACTGATAGGTTAATCTCATTTTTGTTGTTTTTATTTGATTTACATCAATCAGATTTAACTTACAGACTTTGAAATTTCTTATATGTTTTCTTTGAATTTATCTTACACGTGAAGGTGCAGACCGAATGGATCGTCATTACGTCAATTTTTTCTCCAATTTTTTCAAAAATATCACTCACCCATCTAAAAATTTTTTAAAGTTTAGAAGTAAGAAATCACCAGCTGGGAAAACAGGGACTTATGCTCCTCATCCAACTTCAGGATCAAAGAGGCGTGAGTATTTTGGACTTGGGTTATCTGGATTTCATAAAATTTCTTATCAGGAATGGGATGTCAAAAGAAGATCTTTTGCTCGTAAGGTACGCAAGCCATCTGTTGTTTGTGTTCATGGTTTGACAAGAAATTCGCATGACTTTGATAAGATTGCTGATCAGCTCAGTGAAGATCGCCGGGTTGTTTGCCCTGATATTGTTGGGCGTGGACATAGTGACTGGATTGCTAATAGTGCCTTGTATGAAAATTTACAATATAACGCAGATATGAATGCTCTTATTTCACGCTTAGATGAAAGAGAAGTTGATTGGATTGGGACCTCGATGGGGGGATTGATTGGCATGATGCTGGCCGCATCTGCTAATAGTCCAATTCGTAAATTGGTAATCAATGATGTGGGGCCTTATATTCCTTTTGCAGCTTTGTCCAAAATTGGTGCTTATGTTGGTCGCTCTCCTGAGTTTGAAACACTCAACGATGCTGAAAACTATTTACGAAAGATACATGCTGAATTTGTGCCTATGACTGACGAAGACTGGCAAGCTATGACCAGGTATGGTGTGCGTGAAATTGAAGGTGGGAAGTTTGCGTTAAATTATGACCCTGCTATTGGTGACCCTGTACGTGCTGGGTTAACGGGCTTTGATGTGAATTTATGGGGCTTATGGGAGATGATTGAGTGCCCTGTTTTGGTTTTTCGTGGTGAGAACTCTAAATTGCTGACAAGCTCAATAGCGGAGCGGATGGAGCAAACAGGACCTAAGGCGACGGTGATTAATATCCCTGAAGCAGGGCATGCTCCTACGTTAAATATTCCAAGCCAGATACAGATGATTTCTGATTGGTTGGATAAATAAAACGCCTCTAGTTTTTCTCGCAGGAAGGGATGAGCTTAAGAGGCGCTTTATTTAGTAGGTATCAATGATTTAGTGATGGCTTTAACGGTCTGTACAAACCCAGCGTTTGACTTTGCAGTAGCTATCGAATTTGCTGCAAGTCTTTTTAGCTTTCCACTTTGCGTTTTTAACTGAATGGCCCCAGTTTGCACCCCAACCACCATTATTACCTATGGCGATTGCGCCGCAAGCATTGCGGAACCATACTCCAATTTTACAATCTGACGCGTATTTGCGGCATTTTTTTAAAGCCACTTGATTGGCTTTCCATTTAGAATTGTAATTGTATGACCAGCCCATTGCTTTTGACGATGGAGAAATTGCGATTGCGCCAAATTTGTTTTTAGCATGTGCTGTTGTCACTGAGGTAACAAATAGCAGGCTAGCCATTAAAATGAATGCGATTGATGTAAGTGTTTTTTTCATTTGTAACCCCTTTACATTTAGTTTTTAGCGACTGAAACGTTTTTATCGCCTGAATTAATTTGATCTGACCAGTCTATTGTTATTGGAGATCAAGGGGATATTCAAATTAAATATCTGTAATATTGTACGTTGTTTAATTTTATCTGGTTGTTTGTTTGGATAATATGAGGGTGAAGATATGCTCTTTTTCTTATAGCTTTCTATGTTTTTTATTTATGAAATTCCTTATGTATAATAATGAGTTTAAGGTTTTTCTTTGTGTGAATTGTAAGTTAATATGTTTTCCAATTGAATATTGTTTTCTGGCTCTGTTTAAGAACGTTGAGCTGTGGTAATAGATAGAAACCCTCATTTAATATAGAGGTGTTTGGGGTTGTTAGACTTCTAAATTGCATTGTGTTTAAGTTGTTGTGTTTAATTTATTGTGAGGCAAAAAATATGCGTTGGAGAGGCCGTGAGGGCAGTAAAAATATTGAAGATCATCGGGGTCGTACAGGTGGGCGTTTTGGCATACCACTTCCTGGTGGCCGTGGTCGCAGCATTCGGATGCCTGGTCGACGGGGTGGTGGAATTAGCATTTGGACAATTCTGATCTTACTTGCGTTTATGTACTTTACTGGTAAGTGCGATCCGAATTTGATTTTGCGAGAACTGACTAAGGGACAAGGTGTTCCTCAAATTGAACGCCAACAACAACCTCGTTTTGATGTTGAACCTCTGCCCGATACGGGTGGTGAATTTAATCAATCACAGTCGAACAGTAAGCTAAACAAAACCAACTCTAAAATACCTCAAGTCAAAAAAGATGATCTGGCTCAATTCACCTCAGTGGTTTTAAGAGAAACAGAATTAGTTTGGCAAAAGATCTTTAAGCAAATTGGTAAGCGTTACGAAGAACCTAAATTACGAATGTTTTCACAATCTACACAATCAGCTTGTGGACAAGGACTTCGAGCTATGGGACCATTTTATTGTCCGCTTGATAAAAAGGTCTATATAGACTTGATTTTTTACAAGGAGCTTAAACAAAAGTTTGGAGCTCCTGGAGATTTTGCTCAGGCCTATGTGATTGCTCATGAAGTGGGACATCATGTTCAAACACTACTTGGAATTGCTCATAAAGTTCAGGCTGCGAAACAGCGTATGTCTAAAACACAAGGCAATGCATTGCAGGTACGCATGGAATTGCAGGCGGATTGTTTTGCTGGACTTTGGGCACGCCATGCAGATGCGGCTAACCAAATTTTAGAAGAGGGTGACTTACAAGAAGCACTTCGAGCTGCCTCTAAAATTGGTGATGACAATATTCAAAAGCAAACTCAAGGCCATGTTGTGCCTGAAGCTTTTACTCATGGTTCCTCTGCACAGCGTATGAAATGGTTTCAACGTGGGTATGATACTGGAAACATGAAAGCGTGTGATACTTTTAATGCATCTAATCTTTAAATTATCAGTTGCTACTGTTTTCTGAGAAAATGAAAGGCCCGAAGAAGTTTCTTTGGGCCTTTTTTTATATCCAGGATTTTTTCAATGATCGTTTAAAATTTTAGAAAAGAGCTTTAAGTTCTAAATTGCACTACCTTGGTAGATTGTTTGTTTGCAATAAGTTTTTGCCTGCTGAAGATGAAAGCAAATTTTGGCTGCATCTAGGGCATTTTTAAGCGGGCCAGAGACCAATTTATATTTTGGCTGATTGTTTACAACAATTGTTATGTATCGTGGTTTTAAAGGGCTTAGGGCTGATTTGTATTTTTTATTTAATTTGGCCCAAGCTCTTTTAAGTTGCTTTATGTTTTGAAAATTACCAAGGGAAACTGCAAATTGTGTTTGAGTGATTTGCTGTTGGCCAGCTTTACCAAGTTTTTTTGCTTTTGGTTTCATCACTGGTTTGCTGATTTTTGATTTTTTTGATTCTGACTTTTTGTTCTGAGTTTTAGCTGCTGTTTTCTTTTGCACAATAGATTTGGTTTTACTTAAAGGGACGAGAGATCCTGTAATATCTATTTTTTCAAGTGGCTTTTGACTTGTTCTTGGTAAAGTCGCGGTTTCTATTCTGCGGACTTTTTTTGATAGATTTGAAGTGTTTTTCGCTAAAACTTCTACATCTTTGCGTAAATCAGCGACTTGATTGTCCAAACCGTAATATTTTACGTTCAGTTGTTTTAAAGAGTGATTTGTTTGGCCGATACCATCCCTGATGTCAGTTAGAAGCTTTTCAGTTTTTTTAGATGTTTGGTTTGCTTCAACTGTTGTTGCGAATGGTTTTAGGTTGAGGTCGGTGTTCTCCATCAAGAACGCCATATAGGCAATTGCCCCTATAGCGCCCATAAACCAAAGGCTCATATATATGAACGAAGTAAAACTAGATCCTGTACTGCTGGTTTTTTGTTGCTTGTTCATATAAATGGTCTCTAAAAAACGTTTATTACATATTGCACAATCAAATTTTTCTATAGAAGTGATCTACAAGGCTGATGTGGTATTAGTTAATTACCTATTCAGAGTCGTTAGTTTTGGTCAATGTTCTAGCTCTGTATAGATATCCATGTTTGTTCTGCTCTGTTGTAAAGATGTTTCATATGGGGGAGCTCAACAATGATTTCTTTTAAGTTAATAGCTTTCGTGTATTGATTTTACTCTCTTTGAAACTCCTTCAGGTTGATTTATTCGTGTTTCAGATGCCCGCAGAGCATCCGCATTAATCAAACGCTCTATTTATTAAAACAGGTTGCATTTTTTAGGTGAGAAGTTCTAAAAAGGGATGGTTTTTAAATTTTAATTTGGGTTTGTTACTATTATGGCAAATGTTGCTTCTATGACTGATTCTTCTCTTATGATCCTCGTTCTGGCTGCTGGCATGGGAACGCGGATGAAATCCAAACATCCTAAAGTTATGCATGCGATTGGTTCAAAACCAATGGTTGGGCATGTTCTTGATCTTGGTTGTTCTCTTGGGGCCGTGAATTGTTCAGTTGTTGTTGGCCCTGATATGCCGCAAGTTGAAGGTGTAGCTAAATCTTCTTTTTCAGATGCTCAAATATTTGTTCAAACAGATCGCCTGGGAACGGCTCATGCTGTTCTATCTGCTAAGGCTGCTTTAAAGGCTCATGAAGGTTATGTTTTGGTGCTTTATGGAGATACACCGCTTTTAACTAAAGATGCACTTAATGGTCTTTATTCAGAGCTTAAGAATGGAGCTGATGTGGGTGTGCTTGGCTTTGAAGCTGAAGACCCTACAGGTTATGGTCGTTTGTTGGTTGGTGACAATGGACAGTTAGAGGCAATTCGAGAACAAAAAGATGCGAGTGAAGAAGAGTTAGCTGTTAAATTTTGCAATTCTGGTGTTATGGGATTTAGAACGACCCACATGCTATCTCTTTTGGAAAAAGTTGGTAATGATAATGCTAATGGAGAGTATTATTTAACTGATGTAGTTGAGTTAGCCCGGCAACAGGGTTTAAAAACTGTCGCAACTGTTTGCTCTGAACAAGATGTGCTTGGTGTGAATGATCGTGTTCAGCTTTCAGAAGCTGAACGTATTTTTCAAAATAGAAAAAGAATTGAAGTTCAAAGGAATGGAGCGACATTGATTGCACCAGAGAGCGTGTTTTTTGCAGCTGATACGGAAATTGGTCAAGACGTTATTATAGAACCAAATGTTGTTTTTGGCCCTGGTGTTATTGTTGGTGATGATGTGCACATTTACGGGCACTGTCATTTTGAAGGGGCAGTGATTGCGGCCCAATCTAAAGTTGGTCCTTTTGCTCGTTTGCGGCCTGGTGCGAATATTGGTGAAGGGTGTAAGGTTGGTAATTTTGTTGAAGTTAAAAAAGCTGAAGTCTCTAAGGGGGCTAAAATTAATCACCTGACTTATATTGGTGATGCGGAAATTGGCGAAGATGCGAATATTGGGGCTGGTACCATTACTTGTAATTATGATGGGTTTAACAAAAACATCACCAAAATTGGTGCCAATTGCTTTGTTGGCTCTAACAGCTCTCTTATTGCTCCGGTGACACTTGGGGATGGGGCTTTCATTGGTTCTGGAAGTGTGATTTCTGAAAATGTACCTGCTGATGCCCTTGCCATTACGCGCCCAGAGAAGAAAGTTTATGAACAATGGGCGGCTCGCTTTAAAAGAAGTCAGCAAAGATTAAAAGATAAAAAAGCAGCTCAAAAACAACAGTAATTGTATATGTCATTTCTTAGGAGCATTAAATATTTTGAAATGGCACGTGATTTGAACCTTACAGCGAACTTAGCTAAGCGTTAATCCCTATCGGGGCTAAAATACCGGTAGATTGTATTATATTGAGAAAATGGAGCCAATTGAATGTGTGGTATTGTCGGTATTATTGGGACATCACCTGTCGCTGGAGACCTTGTTGATGCGCTAAAGCGACTAGAATATCGTGGCTATGATTCAGCTGGTATTGCGACTTTACATGATGGGAAACTTGACCGCAGGCGTGCGAAGGGCAAACTTAAGGCGTTAGAAAACCGCTTAGGTGATGAACCGTTAGCTGGAAACCTGGGTATTGGTCATACGCGCTGGGCTACTCATGGCAAGCCAACTGAAGTGAATGCGCACCCGCATATATCTGATGGTGTTTCTGTTGTTCACAATGGTATTATTGAAAACTTTAAAAGCTTACGCGCTGACCTTGAAAAAGATGGGTTTGTTTTTGAGACAGAGACCGACACTGAAGTTATAGCTCATTTAATTGCAAAAGAATTAAAAGTAAATAAAACACCGAAACAAGCTGTACAAGATAGTTTAGGCTCACTTGAAGGTGCTTTTGCACTAGCCGTGATTTTTGAAGGTCATGATGACCTGATGATTGGTGCGCGCCGTGGTAGCCCTTTTGCAATAGGATTTGGTGATGAAGATAGCCCTGGTATGTATATTGGCTCTGATGCGATTGCGTTAGCTCCGTTTACAAACCGTGTAGCTTATTTGGAAGATGGTGACTGGGTTGTTTTAACAGGCCAAGGAGCTACGATTTATAATGAGAAAAATGAAGAAATAGAGCGCTCGATCTCTACCTCTATGGCGCAGGCTCTTGTGGTTGATAAAGGTAATCATCGTCATTTCATGGCGAAAGAAATTCACGAACAGCCAGATGTTATCTCGCGTACTTTGTCTCATTACATTGATCTTGGTAAAGAGTGTGTTGATTTTTCTTCTCTTGAAATTGATTTTAACACATTGCCTCGTTTATCGATCACTGCGTGTGGTACGGCATATTATGCTGGTGTTGTGGGGAAATATTTGATCGAACAATGGGGGGGCTTGCCTGTTGATATCGATATTGCTTCGGAATTCCGTTATAGAGAACCTTTAATGAGTGAAGGGGGAGCCGCTTTATTTATTTCGCAATCTGGTGAGACGGCTGATAGTTTGGCGAGCTTAAAATATTGCAAAGAGCAAAACCAAAAAATTCTCTCTATTGTCAATGTGAATGAAAGTTCTATTGCGCGTGAAAGTGATGCTGTCCTGCCAACTTTAGCCGGTCCAGAAATTGGTGTGGCTTCAACCAAAGCGTTTACTTGTCAACTTACTGTCTTGGCTGCACTAGCTATTCATATTGGTCGCCAGCGCGGTGTAATTGATGAGGCAAAAGAGGTTGAACTTGTTCGCTCGCTGGTTGAAGTGCCTCGTCTTATTTCTGAAGTTTTAGCGAATGAAGATGAAATTGACCGAATTTCACATTCCCTTTCAAAGGCGCGTGATGTGCTTTATTTGGGCCGTGGTATGAGTTTTCCAATCGCTATGGAAGGTGCGTTGAAGCTCAAAGAAATCTCTTACATACATGCTGAGGCTTATGCGGCTGGTGAGTTGAAACATGGACCGATCGCGTTGATTGATGAAAATATGCCAGTAATTGTTGTGGCTCCTGAAGATCGATTATTTGATAAGACCATCTCTAATATGCAAGAAGTCGCTGCTCGTGGTGGCCAAATTATTTTTATTAGCGATGCTACTTTTGATAGCGCTGGGTGTGATTTGTCTCATCACATTGTGATACCTGAATGCCATGAATTTGTGACAGCTTTAATTACGGCCATACCTGTTCAATTGTTGGCTTATTATACAGCGGTTCATATGGGAACGGATGTAGATCAGCCTCGTAATTTGGCTAAATCTGTCACGGTTGAATAATTTAAGAGTTTTATGGGCCTAGATAGCTTTTGGCCTGAGATTTTTCTTAATTTACATTGTAGTTCTTTTAAAATAACACCGAACGGCACTTTGCAATTGTGTGCTTAAATTTTGTTGTGAAAATGCAACAAGGTGACGGTAAAGCTTAGAGCCAATCAAATTGCTGAGATACCTCATACCTTTATGATGGAAACTTCATTTCTAGAATTGCTGGATAGTCCTGTTAATAGGGTTCTTAGGGCTCTGATTAACAAAATTTTCTATTTAGCAGCATTGTTTACTTTAATTGTGGTTATTGGAAATTTGTTCTTAATATGTTCTTGTGGATCATAGTTTTGCCCCATGAATTAGACTATAATAATCTCAATTTACTTGTGAATTTATAATTTGGGTTTGGGAATGATCTTTAAAAATATGAAATTGAGTGTTCTCTTTTTCACCGTTGGTTTATTTGTTTTAACCAGTGGTACTATTGCTGCGCGCGCAAATGCGGCTCTTGACCAAGTTGCTATTTCCTTGAGCCAAGGCAAATATAAAGAGGTTGTTCGCTCTGTTAGCAAGATTATTGCAGCTAAATCCAAAGCAGATGTCGTTGCACAAGCATTGTTATACCGAGGTATTGCTTATCGTAATCAGGGTAAGGTTGCACAAGCGATTGCCGATTTTTCTAATGCTGAATGGGTTCGTAAGTTAAAAGGACCTTCATTGCGTCGCCTTTATGCTGAGAGAGCACTTGCTTACGATGCTGTTGGACAAAAAACGTTGGCAGCCAAAGACCGTCAATTGGCTGGTTCTAAAAATATTGAACTTGCTCAACGTGCTTCTGCTATAAATGGCATTAGCCTTACCAATAATGCTGTTCGGCAAACTTCGGTTGAAGCTTCTAAATCAACGACACAAGAATTGTTTGGTGGGTTGCAGAACCTATTTGGATTTAACAGTAATAACCCACAACAAAAAATTGTTGTAAAAAAACCAACTGTTAAGCAAGGGGTTGGTGTAAATAATGATGGTTCTACGTTTAGAGAAATTCCTACATTAGATTCTCCTGAATCTAAGAAAAATTCTCAAAAACTTAAAACGGCTGTTCTTCCTCCTAAACAAAAGGCTGAATCATTATCTCAAAATAATGTGCCATCTAATAGTGCTTGGGCTGCCAAACGGGCCGATGAAATTCAGGCGAATAAAAAACAGACGCAAGGTCAGCTGAAAAAAGTCAATGGTCTGACTACGAGCTCTCCGGTTAAGTTGACCCCCAAAAAGCTTAAAGAACCTAAAAATACGAATGTTGTTGGGAATTTCTTCAATAATATCTTTGGTGGTGAAACGAAAAAAGAAGCCGCCCCTATTAATCCAGGTGACGATGTTATTGTTGCTGAACAGGTTCAAACACCTATCGTTCCGCAAACTCCACAAAAGGCTGCAAAAAAGACCGTAAAAAAGAGAGTGGTTAAGAAACAACCAGTTAAAAGAACGCCAGTTAAGAAAGCTGCTCAGCGGACGAAAGTTGCAGCTGTTAGCAGAAAGGTGGCGGCACCAAAGGCAAGGTCTTTATATCATGTGCAGTTAGGCGCTTTTGGGGAAGCTGGTGCAGCAGATAAATTTGTTAATCGATTGAATTCCAAATATAAGTCTTTGGTTGGCAATAAAACTGCTATGGTTGTTGAAACAGATCTGGGTAATTCACGCCGGCAATATAGAGTTTTTCTAGGGCCTTATCGTAGCCGTGAGAAGGGGAATAAGACCTGTAGTGTTTTAACCCGATTGGGCTTGGGCTGTTCTATTGTAGAATAATTTTTTATAATAGATTCCTTGATTTATGATAAGGAATACACACATAATTAAAGTGCTGAGTTTATCTTAAGTTTTAGCTCTATGTTATTTGAACTGTTTTTAATTTTGTGTTTGGGATGATGACAAAAAAAACAACGAAAAAAAATCAAACTCACACAAAACAAGAAGATAGTGGGGCTTCTGCTGGTAGTCTTGCTCAATTAACGCAGCAGCCAGATGATGGCAAGTCAGGTCGGGTTGGTGCGCAATTGCGAAATTCTTTTTTAACAGGCCTTATCATTGTTGGACCAGTTGGAATCACTGCCTACATGGTTTATTCGTTTGTGAATTTCATTGATTCATGGGTGAAACCGTATGTTCCGGAACAATATAACCCAGAAACGTATCTTCCCTTTTCTATTCCAGGCCTTGGATTGATCTTTGCAATTTTTATCATCATGGTGATTGGTGCAACGACTGCGAACCTGTTTGGTCGCTCGCTTGTGAGTTATGGTGAAAGCGTCCTTGATCGGATGCCGGTTGTTCGTAACCTTTATCGTGCGATAAAGCAGATTTTTGAGACGGTTCTTTCGCAGAGTGGGAATAGTTTTCAAAAAGTTGGAATTATTGAATACCCGCGTAAAGGACTTTTTGCGATTGTGTTTGTTTCTACAGAAACATCTGGTGAAATTGCTGATCTTTGCTCTGAAGGTGAGCCAATGCTGAGTGTGTTTTTGCCTACAACTCCGAACCCAACATCTGGTTACTTATTATTTGTGCCAACAAAAGATGTTCAAATTCTTGATATGTCTGTTGAGGAAGGGGCTAAGCTTGTTATTTCTGCAGGTCTTGTTGTTCCAGAGCAAAAGGCAGCTGAATTGATAGCGGAGAACAGTGCATAAGACTGGTCATTATCTGGATTGTTACTTAAAATTATCCGGCTCGAAATAGTTTTATTGCCTCATCACATTCAAACAAATAAATTAATTTTCTTAAAGCTTTGCCCCGCTCACTGGTGAGATCTGGATCGGTATGTAAAATTAGTTTTACGTCATCATTGGCTGCTGTGATAAGTTCTTGTTGATTAGGAACATTGGCCACTCTGAAATCTCTCTCACCGCTTTGCCTGCGACCAAGCATTTCACCGCCACCGCGTAATTTTAAATCTTCTTCCGCGATGATAAAGCCGTCTTCTGTTTCGCGCATAATTTTCAATCGAGATTTGGCTGTGGCACCTAAAGGAGAGGTGTAGAGGAAAATGCATGATGATTGTCGCTCACCCCTGCCTACACGCCCTCGTAGCTGATGTAACTGGGAAAGACCAAAGCGTTCCGAATGTTCAATGACCATGATGCTTGCATTGGGTACATTGACACCAACTTCAATCACGGTTGTTGCAACGAGTATGGGGATTGCTCCATTTGAAAACTGCGCCATAACTTTATCTTTTTCTTCGCCTTTCATTTGACCATGAATAAGGCCAATTTTATCGCCGAAATGTTGTTTTAAATAGGCGTGACGTTCTTCAGCTGCGGCGAGTTCTATTTTATCTGATGTTTCAACTAAAGGGCAAACCCAATAGGCTTGAGCTCCTTCTTGAATGGCGCGCTTTAAACCGATCATAACTTCTTCGAGGCGATCAACTGGTATGACACGACTGGTTATTGGTTTGCGGCCTGCTGGTTTTTCAGTAAGTTTTGAAACATCCATATCGCCATAGTTTGTCATCAATAATGTGCGAGGAATTGGTGTGGCTGTCATAACTAAAAGTTCAGCACCTTTGGGGCCTGCTTTTGCTTGTAGGGCAAGGCGCTGCTCAACTCCAAAACGGTGTTGTTCATCAATGATGGCAAAGGCAAGATTTTTGAAATGAACATCTGACTGAAATAGGGCGTGTGTGCCGATCAAACAATCTATAAGACCTTCTTCTAGCGCGAGAAGGATTTGTTTGCGCACTTTTCCTTTTTCTCTTCCTGTTAGGAGGCCGAGACGTATTCCTGACTTTTGTGCTAGTTCTTCTAAGCTTTCTAAATGTTGACGGGCTAATACTTCTGTTGGTGCCATTAATGCGACTTGATGGCCTTCTTCAATGGCGGCAGCGGCTGTCATGAGTGCGACAATGGTTTTACCAGAACCTACATCTCCTTGTAACAGGCGGAGCATTCTGTTTTCGCTGGCCATGTCTGCAAATATTTCGCCTAAGGCCATTTCCTGTGACCCTGTTAGCGCAAAGGGGAGGGCTTCAATGATTTTATTTCGAATGGAACCATTGCCTTTAATTGCCCGGCCTTTTTTTGCACGAAGTTGTCGTCTCACTAAGGCTAAAGAGAGTTGTTTGGCCAATAGTTCATCATAGGCCAGGCGCTGCCGGCCTAAACTATCTGCTTTGATATCTTCAATCTCTTCAGGGCGATGGAGAGATGTGAGAGCATCATGGAAGTTTGGCCATTTTTGTTTTTTCACCCATTCAGGGTCTTGCCATTCTGAGAGATCTGGTATGGCGGGGATGAGTTGGCTCATTGCTTTTTGTAAGGTCTTGCCAGTTAGACCTTGTGTGAGAGGGTAGACTGGTTCCAGGTTTGGAAAGGCGTCGAATTCTTCTTTAGTTAGCATATGGTCTGGGTGTGAAATTTGCAAGTAATCGGCATATAGCTCTGGTCTGCCTGAGATGTATCTAATTTCCCCAACTGGCATTTGGCGCTCTAAGTAGCGTGGGTCTATGCGGAAAAAAACTAAATCTATTTCACCAGTGCTATCTTCCATCTTAATGCGGTAAGGAGCTTTGGAAAACTTACCTTTTCCTTTGAATTTTGGTCCTTTGTGAGCAATGACGGTTGCGTCGAAGGTGGCAAGTTCTCCTGATTTTAAATCTTTGATTTTAGGTCGATTTCGTCTATCAACAACACCTGTTGGAAAATGCCATAATAGATCTATTTTGCGCGGGTCTTTGAGTTCCCCAGGGCGGTCAATAAGTTTGGTTAGCATTGTTTTTAGACGTGGTCCTATGCCTTTTAAGGTATCGACATCAGTAAACAGAGGCTGGAGAATTGTTGGGCGCATTTATAAGACCTACAGGTTTATCCTTTGGATTAGATTTGTGAGTTTGTATTGTTTATTCGCTCTTTGTATTGCTCAATGGTATTGAGCTTTGTTTGCATTGGTGTTTTAACAAGGTGCAAATGGGTGTTATATATGCTATTTGCCTTTAGCTATATTAAGCTGCACCCCCTTATATACAAGATAAAAACTGAGGTTTTTCATGGTTGAGCACAGCTCTTTAACAGACAAACAAAAACGCCTTATCTACCGCGCTAACCATCGAGGTACAAAAGAGATGGATTGGCTGATGGGTAAATATATCGAAGCAACCGTTGCTAAGATGGATGAAGGTAAAGTTGACCATGTGGATATGCTTTTAAAATTTTCAGAACCAGAAATTGAAGGATGGTTGATGGGAAAAACATCTGATTATCCTGACGAATTTTCTGAATTAATTGGTGAAATACAAAAATTTCACAAGTTATAGAATTTGCAGAACCTTACTTCTTATTTTTAACTCTCAACTTATAGATGTTTTTTAAACAATGACGACTTCAAGCTCTTCTCATATCCAATCTCTTTTGCGTGTCAAACAAAGTTTGGCAGAAGCGATGTCGCCGCTTTCAATAGGTTTAGGGCGTATTGTTGAGGGGCAAGAACCGCTTGTCTTGGCCGACCTTCTTGAGTTGCTTTCAAAAGTTAAAGATGGGCGCCATGATGTTATTCATGTTTGTAGGGATGATCAGAGACTTGCTTCTCTCAAAGAGGGGCTTGAGTTTTTTGCACCAAATTTAAAAGTTTTGAGTTTTTCTGCCTGGGATTGTGTGCCTTATGACCGCTCTGGACCTAGAGCTGATATTATTGCCGAGCGGATTGCAACTTTGGCTCAACTTGAAAAAGGAAAACGCAGAGGGCCACGGCTAATTTTAACAACGCCGCGTGCGCTTCTACAAAGAGTGCCGCCTCGCTCTTTTATTCGTAGTAACATTAAGATTTTAAGCCCAGGGAAACGGGTTGACCGCGCTCGTTTGTTGGCCCGCCTTTCAGCTATGGGGTACATGCGCTCTGAAATGGTCATTGATAAGGGCGAGTTTGCCGTTCGGGGTGGCATTGTTGATTTGTTCCTAGCCGGGTATAAGCAGCCAATTCGACTTGATTTTTGGGGGGATGAATTAGAAAGCATTCGCCAGTTTGATGCAGGATCTCAGAGAACGACGAATAAACTCAACAGGGTTACGTTGTTGCCTGTGAGTGAGGTTGATTTTAGCGAGGATGCGCGCGCTTTGTTTCGCAAACGCTACCTTGAACATTTTGGTGCGCCTCAACGCAGTGATGCACTCTATGATGCGGTGAGTGAGGGGCAAAGCTTTCAGGGCCAGGAACATTGGCTTAGTTTCTTTCATGACAATCTAGATTGTTTGTTTGATTATGTATCTGATCCGATTATTTCTGAAGAGGCTGATATATCAGGCGCGATTACAGCCCATTTTGATCAAATTGATGAACATTTTGATGCCCGAAAACAAGCTCTGGAGGTACAGAACTTTGGAGCACCGCCTTATAATCCTGTGCCAGTTGAGCAATTATTTTTAACTCGCAAAGAGTGGCAAGGTTTTGAGAACCAATATTCATACTTGCAACTTAGCCCATTTGATTTAGATCGCGATGAGCGGTTTGATGAGCTTTATTCCCTTGAAGGGAAGGCTGGGATTAATTTTGTAGTTGAGCGCCGTGATGAACGCTCTGAACTTTTTAATTCTGTTGTTCGTAAAATTAAAGACCGACACGGTAAGGGCAAACAAATTTTGATTGCGGCTTGGTCAAGCGGGTCTCGAGAGCGATTGATTAATTTATTGCAGGATGCTGGTTTAGAAGCGCATGAGAAATGTGAAAACTGGCAGGAGGCTCAGGCGCTATCAAAAGCTGTTGTTGGTTTCATTGTACTTGGGCTTGAGGCCGGGTTTGAATCAGATGATTGCTTGATTATTGGTGAGCAAGATATTCTCGGTGATCGTTTGGTGCGCCGGAAGCGCCGCACTAAAAGTGATGCTGATGTTTTAAAAGAAGCGTCAACGCTCTCTATTGGGGATTTGATTGTTCACAATGAGCACGGTATTGGTAAATTTATCGGGTTGAAAACTATCACTGCTGTGGGAGCTCCGCATGATTGTCTGGAATTGGTTTATCATGGAGGTGATAAGCTGTATCTGCCTGTTGAGAATATTGAACTACTCACTCGGTTTGGCACTGAGGGTAGTACAGCAGAATTAGATCGGCTTGGTGGGACCGCCTGGCAGGCTAGAAAAGCTAAAATCAAGAAAAAGCTTCTTGATATGGCGGGCAAGCTGATTGACATCGCTGCTAAACGTGCGCTTCGTAAAGCCGAGAGTTATGAAGTGCCGAATGATCAATGGGATGAATTTACGGCGCGGTTTCCTTTTGATGAAACAGAAGACCAGCTCTCAAGCATTGAGGCTGTTCGGGATGACTTAGGTTCTGGTAAACCAATGGACCGTTTGATATGCGGTGACGTTGGGTTTGGGAAAACTGAAGTTGCAATGCGGGCCGCATTCATTGCTGCTATGAACGGGGCACAAGTTGCGATTGTTGCACCAACGACTCTTTTAGCCCGGCAACATTATCAAGGCTTCACCAGTCGATTTGAGGGGTTACCATTAAAGATAGGTCATGCGTCTCGTTTGGTTTCTCATAAAGAATTACGTGAGACGAAAGAGGGCTTGAAGGATGGCCAGGTTGATATCGTCATTGGTACGCATGCACTACTTGGTAAATCCATTGATTTTCATAATCTTGGACTATTGATTATTGATGAGGAGCAGCATTTTGGGGTTCAACATAAAGAGCGATTAAAAGAGCTTAAAGATAATGTACATGTGCTCACTCTGTCAGCAACGCCGATCCCTCGTACATTGCAAATGTCTTTAACAGGGGTGCGGGATCTTTCGTTGATCACGACGCCGCCTGTTGACCGTTTAGCCGTTCGCACTTATGTCAGCCCGTTTGACCCTGTTGTAATTCGCAATGCGCTCCTTCGTGAGCGTTTTAGAGGTGGGCAGAGCTTTTTTGTTTGCCCGCGGGTGAGTGATTTGGATGAAGCGGAAAGTTTGCTTAAAGAACATGTGCCCGAAATTCGTGTTGCACGCGCACATGGTCAGATGCCGACTGGTGAACTTGAAGACGTGATGAATGCTTTTTATGACCGGAAATATGACTGTTTACTTTCAACTACAATTATTGAATCTGGTTTGGATATCCCTACTGCGAATACAATGATCATTTATAGGGCTGATCATTTTGGTCTCTCACAGCTTTATCAATTAAGAGGCCGCGTTGGGCGCTCTAAAACCAGAGCGTATGCGTACATGACGACACCGGTGAATAAAGCGCTGACACCAGCAGCTGAAAAACGGCTAAAAATCTTAGCGTCACTTGATACTCTTGGAGCAGGTTTCACATTAGCTGCTCATGATCTTGATATGCGCGGTGCTGGTAATTTGGTTGGTGAGGAGCAATCTGGTCATATTCGAGAGATTGGCTATGAGCTTTATCAATCTATGCTTGAAGAAGCAATTGAAGATTTGAAACATGGCGGTGGAGCTGAGCGTGAAGAAGACTGGACACCTGTTATACAAGTTGGAACTGCTGTGCTTATTCCGGAAAGCTATGTGAAGGATTTACAGTTGCGTCTTAGCCTTTATCGCAAGGCGTCAACATTGCCTGAAAAAGAAGACATTGATGCGTTTAAAGCTGAGCTTCATGACCGGTTTGGACCATTGCCAGATGAGGTGAAACACCTTCTTTCTATTATGTATATTAAAACTCTTTGTAAAAAATGCGGTGTTGCAACTATTGATGCTGGGCCAATGGGGGCGCAAGTCTCATTCCATCGTAATAAGTTCTCTAATCCTGGCGGATTAATTGAGTTGGTGGCAGCGCAGCCTTCTAAAGTAAAATTACAGGCCAACCATAAATTGACCTTTAAAGATAAGTGGGAAGATGATGATGAGCGCATTGCAGGTGTTATTGAATTAATCGAGCGGTTGGTGCAATTATCAGCTCAGGTTGAAGCTTAGTTTATGCAGCATTTTCTTCTGTGTTTTCTTCTGAGATTTTTTCTTTGACTTGCTCAGTTGAGTTCTCTTTTTGAATGAGCTGTTTTTTTAAGAACTCATCAGAGTTTTTTTCACCATCATATTCGGATATTTCTGCGTTTAGATTGACGGTCATTGGGGAGCAGTCACTTTCGCAGATGAATTTTGTTTGTTTTAGAATGCCTTCAACACGCTGTACAACATGAATAGCCTGTTTTTGATTGGTGTTTGGAAGGGTGAGAACAAACTTACGTCCTGAAATTCTTGAAAGAAGGTCTTCACCGCGGTTGATTGTCATTAGTATTTCTGAGACTTGTTTTAAGACTTGATCGCCAGATGCAAAGCCATAATCTCTATTGATTTCTTCGATGTTTTCGAGAGTTACTGTGATGAGAGAAAACTTCTTATTTAAGGGAAGGTATTCTTCAAGAAGGTAATCTAAATGTTCTCTGAAGTAGCTATATGTGTATAGGCCTGTTAGGGAATCATTTGTTGGAATATGCCGGGCTTCTAGGTAAGTTTTGGCGAGTGTATCTCTGAAACGATGTTCTTGGATCAATGCTTTTGTGCGCAGCACTAGCTCGTTTTTGTTTAATGGGGCTTCAATGAAATCTGTAACCCCTGCTTCATATGGAATGTGGCTATCCGATAGTTTTGATGGATGAGCTACGAGCAGAATGGGGAGTGAGTAAAGCTCCGCGTTCGTTCGTATGGTTTCTATGAACTCCAGGTATCTTGCGGGGTTTCTTCCACCATTAATAATAAGTATGTCGAATTTATCTCTATCTAAATAGTCAAAGGCAGCTTGTGTCGAAAGAGCGCCAACTAGGGTTGCCATAGGAGAGAGAGTTTCTTCAATTCGAGAAAAACCGTTTGGTCGGCCTGTGACCAAGAGCGTTGCGTTCTTGTGAGAGACTAAAGAAGACTTATTGTATTTTTGGGTTAGGCCATATTGTTCGTTGATCGTGCTGCGACGTTTCAATTCTTTATCCATCGTATCCAGTCTTACTAAAGATTTGAGACGAGAAATTATAGACGGCACTCTTATGGGGCCAAACAAAAGGTCGTTAAATGAATGATTAAAGATCTCTTTTGTTTGCTCGCAGATTGAATTTGAAATACCTATGCTGAGAATTTTAATTGTACTGGTCGAGGGATTGTTTTTTATCGTTTCAGCGAGTTTGTTGCATTTTAGAAAGCCGGTTTCTTCAGTTAAGCCTTCTAAATTGAAAATTAGGATATCATGCGCATGGGCTTGTTTTAAAGCTGTAGCTAAGTCTTGAAATGTGGTTTCATTGGTATCGAAACCCGATTGATTTATGGCGTTCATCAATTTTTTTTGTTGGTCTGAGGCAATTTTGTTTGAGCCAACAAGTATGACTGTGTTTTTCTCGGTCATTTGATGTTCCATCGTTTTTAATTTCAACACAAACTATTGCATTATTTCCTTTAAAAACTGGTAATTTTAAGTGTTTTTCGGAACCAAGTTTTTTAATTTTTTTCTCATGAGTTTTCCTGCTTGATTGCGGGGGAGTTTCTTAATGAAATGAAAGGATTTGGGATGTTTATAGTCGGCGAGAGTTTCTGAAAGAATGTTGTTTAGCTCGGTTAGAACTTGAGCCTGGCACTCATTTTCTGTTTTTAATACTAAAAAAGCTGAAATGATTGATAAATCAGACCGAATTTGTTGTTCGTAAACGGCTGCTTCTGAAATTTCTTGGTGTGTGTTTAATGCGGTTTCAATTTCTTGAGGGGATACACGATATCCCTGGGCGTTCATTACGTCATCAGCTCTGCCCAAATGGGTGAGATTATTGTATTTATCGATTAAACCCCTGTCACCAGTGATAAACCATTCACCACAAAAGGCCTTTTTCATTTCATCAGGTCTGTTCCAATATTTAAGCATAAGCCCTGGATCAGATTTGTGAATGGCTATTAGTCCTTCTTCGCCTTTTTCACATTCAATCGGTTTTTCATTTATTGTTTTTTCTTTAAGAATAGTCACTTTACGGCCTTGCTGAATACGCCCTTTGGCTTGTGGTGGTATTTCGATGTCTTTGGTTGTTGAGACATATGTAGAAATTTCACTTTGGCCTAAGGCTTCATATAGCTTGGTTCCGGTTTGTTTTTGCCATTCATTGTGGAGTTTTTGGTTTAATGCTTCACCAGCTGTTAAACCGTGTCGTAGCGAACTTAAGTCTTCTTGTGTGGGAGGGGCATATTTTAGGATTTGCCTATAAACACCTGGGACAGCTGCGAAAATTGTCGCGCCATGAGTTTTAATAAGCTCTGGCCAAAGTGCGGGTGTTTTTTCTTTAGAATTTTTTGCTGAATAGATTAATGCTGTTGCTCCCCAAATCCAGGGATCCATTAAACCAACGCCTAATGTGTAGGTCCAATTAAATTCGCCTGCGTGAAGCACCGTATCTCTCTCATTCATCTGGTGCCATCCAGCTTGCATTGGTAAGCGACCCTTGACCACACGATGTGCGTGTAACACGCCTTTTGGTCTGTTTGTAGTACCGGAAGAGTAAATTAAAAAAGCTGGGTCATCATCATGAGTTTTTGCATAGGGCGCCGGCGATAATTTTTCTATGAATGATAGAATTGTTGCTTCGTCAATTTGATTGATCGGGTTCTGGAGAGATGTCGGCATTGATAATTCTTTTGATACGGCACAATGTTTAGCTTCAGTATCATTAAGAAAGAAAGAGATTTCAGTTGTTGTGAGACTAGGTGAGAGAGGAATTGGGACAATGCCTGCAGCTATTGCGCCAAAAAAAGTGAGTGCAAATGGTGTGTCGCTTGTTAAGCGAAGAGGGAGGAAGTTGCCAGGGCTTACCCCTTCGTGAAGCAGTCCGTTTGCGATGCTTCTTATGGCGTTATCGAGTTCGCTGTAGGTCCAGGTTTGTGGCAGAGAGTTTTGAGCGGAATTACTGATAATTTTAAGGGCGACAGCGCTTGGCGTTTGAATAGCTTTTTGACCTAATGTGAATTCACTTAAGTTAAAGGGTTGTTTTTTTGTAGTTGAAATGTTTTTCACTTTTTAAGTGCTCCTTCAGGTTGCCCACAAGCAACCGTCGCGGATTAAGTGCTCCTTCAGGTTGCCCACAAGCAACCGTCGCGGATTAAGTGCTCCTTCAGGTTGCCCACAAGCAACCGTCGCGGATTAAGTGCTCCTTCAGGTTGCCCACAAGCAACCGTCGCGGATTAAGTGCTCCTTCAGGTTGCCTACAAGCAACCGTCGCGGAAGTCTAACTCATAATTGGGCTTTAGACCCTAGCCAAAGTTTAAAATGGCTTGGCGCTCTATGATGCCATCAGCTGACCTTGGGATTTCCTCAACTGTGACTAGTTTTTCAGGTATTTTAGCGGGTGAGATTTGTTGGTCCAGTAGAAATTGTTTGAATTCTTCATAGGACAAAGCTTCTTCAGGAGTGGGGATGATCGCTGCAAATAAGCGTTCTCCTAAGGCTGGATCTTTTATTGAAAAAGCTGCTGCATCCACGAAGCCTGGGTATTGTTGGTAAATTTTATCAAGCTCAGAGCCATTTAACATGGTGCTGCCATGATAGATTTCATCCTGTGATGGGATGATTTTTAGCATAGTCATGCCTTGATCAATGATTTTTACTGTGAGATTGGTTTTTTCCCAGTGGGTATCAAAATTGCTCAATTGTGTGGTTGTCATGATTGGTTGCCATTCAGTGAAACCAACAGCCATGCCATTTAACTCTAAACGTCCTTTTAATGTGTCACTTTCGTCGCCTGCCTTTTGAGCGGCGCCTTGAATTCGTGTTTCTATGAATGGAGGGTTTAATTCTTCACCATTTGTGCCAGGTTGTGCGCCGAGACAGATTTCTCCAAGCGTGATGATTTGCTCATCTCTATTTTCATGTTTGTGTTGAGCGTAAATGCAAAGCCCGTTCATGTTGTAGATATGTGTTTCTTGAGCATTTAATTTAACTTTAGGCAGCTTTTCTGGCAGTTTATAAGGAGTTGGGGATACTAGTGCTAAGTGAGGGTATTGTGCAACTTCTGAGAAGCTTTGTGTAAATGCTTGATCTAACTTTTTACCTAGAGACTGAGGGATGACAACAAGGTTTATGTTGTGCTCTTTTATGCGCTCAATCATTGGTGCGGTTTTTAAGGACCCGGCAATGTGAAGAGTACCTGCCTCTAAGATCAAGGGAAGCAAGGTTGTAACAAGCCCTGTTAAGTTTGTTGGTCCATATGTTGAGAGGATCTGGGGTGATGATTGTAGTTTTATTTCAGAGCTCACAATATGCGCATTCGCCATGAGCTGTATATGTGTGTAGGCGACAGGGTCAACTTTAGATGTTTCAGAACCAGTGCAGCTTCTTGTCCATCCTATGAAAGCAACCTGCTCTCCAGAGCGCGTGATTAAAACCTCAGGGCTTTCATCTGTGGCCAGGTCTGTTGTAATTGCTGTTGTTATGTCAGGTAAGGGGGTGACACCGTCTGTTAAATCATCACCAAGGCCATAGATGAAACGAATGCTTGTTTGTGCTGCTGCAATTTCAAACATGGTTTCAAAGGGATTATGGTCTAGGATCGCTTGGTGAGCAATTATGGCTCTCGGATTTAATTTTTCGAGTGCTGCTTCTATTTCTACTTTTCTCCAATGAGTGGGGATAAGGCAAGGAACGAGCCCTGCGTTTAAAATAGATAATAGGATTAGCGGTGTCTCAGCGATGTTAGGTAGTTGGACAACAACGATGTCACCGTCTGCGAATTGAGCTTGGCGCAGGAAAGCTGCCGTGTGACGGATATAGCGTGCTGATTGTTTGTATGTCAGTTCATCAATTGAGCGGAGCCCCAGACGTTCTCTGTTGGCGCTATCTGTGAGAGCTAAGGCGTCTGCTTGTTTTTCAGCGTGAGAAAGAAAAATAGTATCAATTGTCTGACTCATTTAGATGTCCGTAGCTTTCCAATTTGCCGATCAGCCTCATTCGTCCTATACATCGCCAAAACGAGTGTGCGCCACTGAGGCATTCAATTATTCGAACTATAGATGTACCATTGTTCTTCTTTTAATCGGCAGACTTGCCTTTGAAATGGCTGAGTTTTACACAAATTTGTCTTTTAATTTACAATTTTTGGAGTTTCTAGGGACGTTTGACAGTAATTTTGACGTCCAATCTATACGTGTTTGCACATTTGCTCTGATGGCACTCGGCTGATTTTAGTTTTTAGATTCTATTCTTTTATCCCACCAGAAATCCAACAAAGCCCCATAAAAAGAAGCTTTTTTCGGATGTTCTAAGTAAGCGCGGTGGGCCATCCATTGCCCTTTCAAATGAAAGAGTGGGATGACGTAATCACCTGCGAGCAATAGTCTATCCAGGCTTCTAACACTTGATATGAAGGTATCTTGATCTTTTGCTGCTAAGAGGGCGTCTATTGCTTTGTCGATTTGAGGGCTTTTGATGCCTGCAAAATTATAAGAACCTTCTGTGATGGCTTGTTTTGAGCTCCAACGGAATAGTTGTTCATTACCTGGTGAAAGGGAGCCGGACCAATTGTTTTGAATCATATCAAAATCGAAACTTGATTTGCGTTTTTGATATTGGGTTGAGTCGACTTGTCTGATGATGGCTTTTACACCGATCAGTTTTAAGTTTTCTATGTAATTTAACAGCAACGCTTCTTGAGATTTTGTCACTGTCATGATTTCAAATTCAAAAGGCTCACTTGTCGATTGGTTGATCATTTTACCATCAACTAATTTATAGCCAGCCTTTTTAAATAGCTTAATAGCTTCGCGAATGTTTTTACGGCTGATATTTGAACTGCGATTAATTGGGAGTTTGTAGTTACCTTTCCATAGCTCTGGATACTTAGTTTCAAAACTACTTCCTAAGATGTTTTTTTCAATGGTATCAACTGGTTTGTCAGTAGAAGACAGGATTGAGCGATCGAAATAGCTTTTGGTTCTGCTATAGAGCCCATGATAGAGTTGGCGATTAATACCTTCGAAATTAAAGAGAGCAATTAATGCTCTGCGGATGTCTTGATCTTTAAAAATAGGTCGCCTTGTATTAAAGGCGAGAGCTGACATGCCTGATGGTATTTTTAATTTGAATTCCTTTTTTAAAACCCTGTCATCTTTAATTGAGTTGAAGTTATATGACTTAGACCATTTGCCAGGGTCATTTTCATATTGGACGTCATGTAGACCTTTTTTGAATGCTTCAAACAAGGTGTTTGAGTCGCGGTAGTAGGTGTACTTGATAGTATCAAAATTATAACGCCCCTTGTTGACTGGTAGATCTTTTGCCCAGTAATTTGGATTGCGTTGGTATGTTATGAATTTACCTGGGTCAATTTCTGAAATTGTGTAAGGACCAGAACCGAGAGGGACTTTCAGATTGGAAGCTTTGAACTTCTCTTTGTTCATTATATGTTTGGGTAGGATAGGCATGAGACCCATGATGAGTGGCATTTCACGATCTATCTTACCGTCAGCGCTGGGTTTGAAATTGAATTTAACGCCATTCGTTCCGATTTTTTCAACTTTACTGACTTTGCTATAATAGGTTCTGTGGTTGGGTCTTCCGTTTTCTTTCAGAAGTTTGTGAGTAAAAATAACATCGTCGATTGTGATTTGTTTGCCATCAGAGAATTTGGCTGAATTGTTGAGGTGAAATGTTACGTTAGATCTATCTTCTGAGAGATCTATTTTTTCTGCAATCAACCCATAGAGAGAAAAGGGCTCATCTAAAGCTCTTCCTAATAAACTTTCATATATATAGCCGCGCACTCCTGCGCCGGCGCCACCTCGGATATTTAAGGGGTTCATATTTGTGAATGTACCCATGACTCCTAGGTTTAATATGCCGCCTTTGGGTGCATTTGGGTTGGAATAATCAAAGTTTGTGAAGTTATTATTGTACTTTAGTGTGCCATGCATCGAAAGTCCGTGATGTTTTTTTGTCTCAGGGGTGTCTTTTGCCATGCTTATTGATGCGCTCTGAATCAAGAGTGGAATTGCAAAAATATGTAGTAAAACCAGCTGCTTGATGTTCAGTTTTGACATGAGATTTCTTTCTTTTCATTAGCAAATGCGATTTAAGCCGTTGTACGCGTTAATTTGATCTTTTAAAAGCTTTGAATAGAGAGTAATAAAGAAGCCATAATCTGACATTTTAATGATTTTAGACGCAATTTTAAGTGTCTTTCATATCACGGGGTTAAATAAACCTTGAATTAGGTGTCAATAAATTCGACTTGTCACTGGATTGCCTTATTTCGGTGTGTTCAGGGGTATAAATAATATTGTAAGATCAATTTACTCAGGCCCCATATAATTGAAGAGGCCAACTGTTATAGGAGAGAGGCAGAAATATGAGTTCGCGAATTAAACTTTGGAGCCACACTAAATTGGGGGCTCAAAAGAACCTGGTAAGCTCAAATAAAATGACTGCTACAGTTCGATTTACTGCTGCTGCATTATTAAGTTTGGCTGTGGGTGGCATGATGCTTGGGGGCGGAACTCAAGCTTTTGCAGCTGATAAGAAAAAAGCCGCTGCTAAAGAAAAAAATGCCTGGATCAAAATTTGTGATGATGTGCAGCTCAAAGAAGTTAAAGAGAAAAAAGCCGCTTCTAAAAAGATTTGTATGACCCATCATGAGAGCTTGAGTGCACGTACAGGAACACCACTTGTATCTGCTGCTGTTCGTAATGTTTCAGGGCATAAAGTAGAGCGTTTTCTAGTGACGGTTCCACTTGGGATGGCTATTCCAGCGGGCGTACACCTCAAAATTGATGAAAATAAACCGCTAAAAATCAAATATTCATTTTGCCATGTTGCAGGTTGCGTTGCTGAAACGCAAATGACACCTGACCTAATGAAACAAATGAAAAGTGGCAAGAAAATTGTGATTGCGACAATTGGTATTAGTGGTAAGCCAATTGGTTTTCCAATTCCTTTAAGTGGTTTTGGTAAAGCTTATGCTGGTAAGCCGATTGATAGCAAAAAATATGCAAGTGCACGTAAAGCTATGATGCTTGATATTCGTAAGCGTCAAATTCAGGCAGCTAAAAAAGCTCAAGCTAAGAAAGATGCTGTAATTCTTAAAAACGCTGATAATCCTAGAAAGAAATAATAAAGCTTAATGCTTTATCTATTTTCACCTAAATTATAAAAAACGCCCCTTCAAATAATTTGAAGGGGCGTTTTTTTTGAACACTAATTTTAAAACTTACATTTCGTAAGCTTTTGCCATTTCTGGGTCTTTTGTTGCTACTATTTTTGCTAAGTCTACGATTACCTTGGCCTGTTTCCAGGTTGCATCATCTTGCATCTTGCCATCAAGCATAACCGCGCCTGTACCATCTGGCATGGCTTCTAGGATGCGTTTAGCGAAAAGGACTTCATCAACATTTGGGCTGAAAACTTCTTTCGCGAGTGTAATCTGACTTGGGTGTAAACTCCATGTACCTAAGCAGCCTTGTAAGAAGGCATTGCGGAATTGAGCTCTACAGGCGTCACTGTCTGAAAAGTCGCCAAATGGGCCGTAGAAAGCTTTAATTCCATTGCCCATGCAAGCGTCTACCATTTTAGCGATTGTATAGTGCCATAGGTCTTGTTGGTAGAGAGTGCGTTCTTTGTCGCCATCTGCGTCTTCTAAAACACCATAAAATGGATGCCCACCACCAACTCGGGTTGTTTTCATCCCTCTTGAGGCTGCAAGGTCAGCTGGACCTAAGCTCATGCCGTGCATTCTTGGACTTGCACTGGCAATGTCTTCAACATTGTTCACGCCTTCAGCAGTTTCTAGTATGGCATGGATTAGGATAGGTTTTTTAATTTCGTGCCGTGCTTCTAATTGGGCAAGAAGTTGGTCTAGGTAATGAATGTCCCATGGACCTTCAACTTTTGGCAGCATGATGACATCAAGTTTGTCACCGATTTTAGACACGATTTCAGTTACATCATCTAAGAACCACGGGCTGTTTAAGCAATTTACCCTTGTCCAAAGACCTGTGTTTCCGAAATCATTGTTTTGGCCAATTTCAATGAAGCCAGCTCTAGCGTTTTCTTTTTCATCAGCGGGGATGGCATCTTCAAGGTTTCCTAGGATCACATCTACTTTGGGGATCATGTCACCGACTTTCCCCCGAATTTTTTCGATGTGAGGTGGGATAAAGTGAATCATCCGCTCGAGGGATACTGGTAATTGGCGATATGGTTCCGGGGCACCAATGGCCAGAGGTTTGTAAAATCCTTGAGGGGTTTTGGTTTGTGACATGTTTCTTTCCTATTTTCAGTTCACATCTTTTTTGGCTTATCCGCTCAACTTTTATGAGTTTGAGCTTCAATTTATTTTGTTTCTTATGACCAGCGTCTATTGGACCACATGAATTGTTCTGGATATTCTCTTATCCATCCTTCAAAGGTACTTTGTATCTCGGTGATGATTGACTTGATATCAGCTTCTTGGTCATCTGTCCTTGGTACTTTAATTTCATGCATTTCAACGCGAAAGTTTGATTGTGTTCCAACTCTTACGCAGCGGCCAATCCATAATCTTGTGCCAATTCGCCTTGCCAGCATGGCGGGGAAGGGAGGAGATTTAGCGTCAATCCCAAAGAATGGAACTTCAACACCGTTTCTATCCCATTGATCTGCTAGGAAACCTAACCGGCCACCTTTGCGAACATAAGCTCCAATTTGTCTGGCTGTATCTCGCCCTGCATTGATGCCTGCACCGCTTCCTTTGGCAAAGAGCCCACCAGGGTAGAGTTCTTTTCTTTGGCTTCTTAAATACTGGTCTACCAGAGGGTTTTTGACTAAGCGATAGACGCCGGCTGGCTTCATACCCTTAGAAGCTAGTGGCCACATGGCTAATTCCCAGTTGCCGGAGTGCATGGAGACACATATGGCTGAGCCCATTTTACCCTGATATCTATCCAAAATTTCTGGATTTGTAATTTCAATGCAATCTGGGTTTTCTAAGATACGATCCATCTGCATGGTCTCTGCCATAACCCGGCCGAGATTTTCCCACATAGCAAGTGCTATTTCTTCTCTTTCTTCTTCAGATTTCTCAGGATAAGCCATTGCGAGGTTGCCTAAGGCTCTTTTGTGCCGCCGACCGCGTCCTGCCAGAATACGCCACCAATAAGCAGAAAACCTTACAGCGGTGTCTAGAGGCATTAATCGGATCATGCCAATGATTGATCTAAGAAGAAAAAATTCTGCCCAATATCGAATATGCAACCAAACTGTCATTTATGAGGCCTCAAGCGGTTTTTTACGGTGATATATAATATATAAAGTATGGGTTAGACATCAACAGGTTAAAGCAAGGATCTAGACCCTAAGAGCATAAAAGATAATCATTGGTCAAGATTTCTTTCGTCTCGTGTTTTTGTCTTCAGTTTATTTTGGAATAAATGATTAAATATCAGCCTTCATCAGTTCGGGTAAGCTTTGCTCATCTCCTAAACCTTGCTGCATGATTAATTGCCTTAGTGATTTAAAATTTCTCAGAGCCGTCAGACCTGCGCTCCTCATTGATTTGAGTGAGATGTTGTTTAATAGAAGAGACTTATTTAATATATCAACGACAAATGTTCGGCTTGAGATATCTGACTTTCTTGAGTGGTTGTATTTATCTTCAATGTCATTAATTTGACCGTCCAGAGATGAATGTTCTTTTAGAATTTCAGCCAGGTGTGCTGCGTCTCTCAACCCAAGGTTCATGCCCTGGGCTCCAATTGGTGGGATGACATGGGCTGCTTCACCAACCAGGGCTATTTTATTTTCAGCAAATTTTTCTAACTTTAAGCCGGAAATAGGGAAGGCTACTCTTGGTTCAACTGATGTGATTGTACCCAATATTGCGTGAGAGTTTTCATATAATAGAGAACTAAACGCTTCGTCATTTAACGAGACAATTTGTTTTGCGTCTTTAGGTGTTAGAGACCATACGAGGCTTGAGCGGTTTTCTTCTAGTGGAATTAGGGTCATGGGACCCGTTTTCCTGTGAATTTCTGTTGATGTCGCATTATGTGGTGTGGAATGGGTGAATGAGCAGGCGATAGCCGTTTGATTGTATTGCCACTCAGTCGTTTTTATTTGTGTAGCTGATCGACAGATTGAGTTTTTACCATCAGCTCCTACGCAAAGTTGCGCTTTATATGTGTTGTTTTCAGATGTTGTTATCTCGACCTTGTCTGCGACATTTACAATTTTGATAACGGCCTTAGTTTCAATCCAGTTGATCTTCGGAGCTTTTTCAATATGAGAAATGAGAGCTTTATTTAAATCACTATTGGGAATGTTTTGCGCGAAAGCCGTCATGTCTAATTCATTACAGGAAAAATGACAATCAGGTGCTCTTATTAATGAGCCGCAATCATCGATCATTCTTAAATGTTTTAGAGGTGAAGCATTTTCTTTGCATTCAGCCCAAACATTACAGTTTTCTAGTAAATTTACTGACGGGGCCATAAAGGCTGTTGTTCTGGTATCTCTTGCTAAAAAATCCTCATCTGGTTTTGGCCCGAATATATTAATTTGAAAGTTGGTCTCTTTAGCTAGAGTGATGGCGGTTATGAGGCCAACGGGGCCAGTCCCAATGATGGCTATGTCAGAAGTGAGGTGTCTCATGATAACGGACCTTAGAAATTTACTATTTATAGAGTCATACTCTTTTAAGCGCAGAGAGACAATCCTGATAGATGTTTGTAGTGAAGGGAGTTTTTTCTTATTACTTTATTCTATCTCATAGATTTTTTTGTTTGTGAGCATTCTTTCGTTTTCTATTCAAAACATAGGAAGAAAAGGCTTGATGATTGAATGTGACATAATAAGTGTTTGTCATATCTCAAGGTTTTTAAATGAGCACACTTTTCGTAGTGATCTTCATTTTATACAAAGAGTTTTAGAGGGTGATTGTGATGGTGGGAACTAAGCTTTCGTTTTTACTATTTATACAACTAAGACCTCTCTTTAAGTGGCTGCTAGCGTGTTTTAATCGGTTTACAGAGGTTGCTTCATTTAGATGTGTCATCTGAGATACAACGTTGGCAGACATTGTTCTGTGTGCAGGGTTTGTTACAGAACTGTCATACAATTCTTCTAATTCTGATCATGGGTCTAGCAGACAGGTGCACTCATATTTTGAGGCTCTTATGGTCGTTATTTAGATCGTGTGTAGTCAATGAGTATATCCATTCTGAACCGAAAATTATTTAATCTCATCTGAACCTTACAAGTTACAGGGTTCAATAAACAATTATAGTGGAGAAATATTGTGATTGGGGGAATTATGACTTCCAGACTTTCTATGGCAGCTTTGGTTGCTGGCGGCATTATGGTTGCTACTTCTTCAGCTCATGCAGCTGACTTGGGTGGTGATTGCTGTGCTGATTTAGAAGAACGTGTAGCTACACTTGAAGCTACAACGGCTCGTAAAGGAAACCGTAAAGTTTCTTTGAAAATTTATGGCCAAGTGAACCAGGCTATCATGTTCTGGGATGATGGCAATGAAAGTGATGCTTACATTCTAGATAACGACAACAGTTCTTCTCGCTTTGGCTTTAAAGGTAAAGCGAAGATCAATTCAGATTGGTCAGCTGGTTATAAAATTGAACTTGAAGTTGAGTCGGCTTCTTCAGTTGGTGTTGACAGAGATACAGATGATAACGGTGGCACACCAGCTATTCGTAAGTCATTTTTATACCTTAAGAGCAAAACTTTAGGTAAAGTATCTATTGGTCAAAACTCAGTTGCAACTGACGACATTACTCATGACACACAAACATCTAAGACTTCAAAGTTTGTACAGCCTGACATTAAATATGGTCGTGACTTTGAATTAGTTAATTCTACTGGTGGATTAGTTGGCACTGAATGGGGACAGCTATGTGGAGCTGGCACTTCTGATGGTGACCAATGTTTTGACGTAGGTGGTCGCCAAAATTCAATTCGTTATGACACACCTTCAATTGCTGGTTTTAAGCTTTCTGCAGCTTGGGGTGAGAATGACTTCTGGGATGTAGCGCTTCGCTATAAAGGCAAGTTTGACCAGTTTAAAGTTGGCGCTGGTGTTGGCTATGCTAAATGGGACGGCGATGATGCAAATAGTGATGAAGATGAATCATTCGCTGCTTCGGCTTCTATCATGCACACACCAACAGGTATCTTTGTAAACGGTGCTTACAGACATCATGAAGTTGACTTTGGTGCTACAACTGCTGAGTCTGATAGCTATTACCTGCAAGCTGGTATTAGTCAAAGATGGAACTCACTTGGTAATACAACTATCTGGGGTGACTATATGAACTCTGAAGATGGTCTTTTAGTCGGTGAAGATAGCGCTCAAACATTCGGTGGTAATGTTGCTACTGGTTCTGAATATGAGCGTTTTGGTTTTGGTATTGCTCAAGATATTGATGCTGCTGCAATGCAAATTTATGCCGTTTATCAGCATAACCAAGCTGATATCGATACAGCTGCCGGTACGGTAGATGGCATCGAGGACTTTGATGTATTTGTGCTTGGCGGTATTATCAAATTCTAACTCTTCGAAGATTTACAATAACTAAAATAGGGCCTCATATTTGGGGCCCTATTTTTATTCTTGGTCCAATTTGTTAATTTTACGGACCTGTTTATAAAGTGATGACTGTAGCATAATACCTTGACGTTTTTGTGATCAGTGAATGTGACAGGCTATATTGCTGTAATTGTTACACATTCTATAATGCGAATGTTTCTATAATGCGGTAAGTATCTTTTGTACAACGATTTTTTGGTGTGGTAAAAAGCCACACAGGCTGTGATTATATTATCACTCGAGTTGTGGTTGTCTTGTTGATTACTACTTTGTGACTTGCAACTGACTAGTTGGTAAGGCACGTTTTCCCAAGTGATTTGCGAATGATTTGCACCTCACATTGATAGTTGAAAGTTCTGATTAGAAACGTTTTGTTTTCTAATCATTATAAAACTAAAAAGCTCTCTAACTTTCTGTAGGTAACTGATTAGTAAAATGATTATTAATTTTTAGTTATCCAAAAAAAGTGGTTTTCAATCGCCAAGGCGATTTTAGAGATCACTGTATCTATATCTGGAGAAAAAAACCTTATGATCGGGGAATTTATGAAAACGAAACTTTCAATCGCAGCACTTGTTGCTGGTGGTATGATGGTTGCTACAACAGGTACTGCAAGCGCTGCTGACTTAGGTGGTGATTGCTGTGCAGACTTAGAGGAGCGTGTAGCTACACTTGAAGCTACAACAGCTCGTAAAGGAAACCGTAAAGTTTCTTTGCAAATTTATGGCCAGGTAAACCAATCTCTTTTGATTTGGGACAATGGCAGAGATAGCGATGCTTACGTTGTTGACAATGACAGCTCAGCTTCTCGTGTTGGCTTTAGAGGTAAAGCTAAGATCAATCATGATTGGTCTGCTGGTTACCGTATTGAAATCGGTGTTTATTCAGCTGAATCAGATCGTGTTGATGAAGTGAATGATGATGGTGACGGAAGCCGTTTGGATCTTCGTCGCTCTGAAATGTACATCAAAAGCAAAACATTTGGTAAAATTTCATGGGGCCTTACTAGTCACGCACTTGATTCAACAACGACACAAGATTTAAGTGGTACACATGTTGTTGCTCGTAATGGAGGCCTTCGTTATGTCGAAGATTTTGCTATCCAGAACACGAATGGTGCAGCTTCAACGGCTGATTGGGGTGCTATTTTTGATGGAGATACAGAACTAGATCGTCGTAATGTTATTCGTTATGATACGCCTACATTTGCGGGTTTCAAAGTGAGCGCATCTTGGGGTGAAGATGATGAATGGTCAGTCGCTGCTTTCTATAAAGGGCGCTTTGATCAGTTCAAAGTTAAAGCTGCTATCGGTTATGGTGAAGACCAAGAAGGTAATGGCGGAGCTGTTAGTGAGAACTTCAATGGTTCTGCATCGATCATGCACACACCAACAGGTATTTTTGTTACTGGTTCAGCTGGTGAGAAATCTAAAGGTGATGGTGTTGACGAGACTTTCTACCAAATTAAAGCTGGTGTTCAACAAAGATGGAACGCTCTTGGTAAAACGACACTTTACGGTGAATATGTAAATGGTGAAACTGATGATGTTGGAGAAGGTGACATCTACGGTTTTGGTGTTGTTCAAAAAGTTGACGCTGCTGCAATGGAGCTTTATGCAGGCTTCCGTCACTATGAAGCTGACCTTAACAATGGTGTAGGAACTGAAGACTTTGTTACTGTTGTTACTGGTGCTCGCATCAAATTCTAATCTAAATTAGATTGTAAAGTTTATGAAAGGGCTCTCATATTGGGGGCCCTTTTTTATGTCTGGTGCAATTAAATAAGGCAGAAACATGACAATGATACATATTTCTGTTGTAAAATTACGACTCACTGTGAACTTAAATTACCGCAAATGTTAATTTTTAATTGCAATTCAACAGGTTGTACTATTTAACTAATTTCTTGCAAAAATGGTAAATTTAACGCATTTTTATAGTCACAGGGGATTGGGGTGATTGTCTGTAATTTGCGTATGAGGTCAGGTTCGTGAAACCTTTAGTATATTTAAGTGCACTTGCGTTTAGTGCGGCTTCTGTCTTTGGTATTTCTAAAGCTTTAGCTTTTCAGGAAACTGAAATAGTCGTTAAATCAGAATCTCTAGTTAGTGGGTCAGGTGTTAATGAACCAGTGATTGGCGGATCAATCCAAAAATCTAAATCTCAATTTAATTCACCTAAATCTGTTGGAGCAGGTGGAGATGAGCGTACGTCTATACGTATTCCCGGGTTTGGTATTGTTGGTACTATGCCTAAGTTGAATTTTGGGTTGGAGCTTCTTTATCGTGATGAAGAAGAGGCTGGAATAGTTGGTCAGAGTGAAACAGATGACCTGTCAATTAAGGGCACTTTGAAGCACAAATTCTAAGTATCCTTAGTTTGTTTGGTGACTGCTTGTCGTGGCTTTGATCAATGAAGCTCTGATCATTTTTGATTTTCTGTGGTGTTTCTTAATTTAAATTCTTTGTCTGATTTTATTGTTTTATTATGAGGCCGTTAGGCCTTTTTTTATGTTTGCTGTTCATTTTTGCTTGAGGTGTTTTCTATGGAACTTGGATTAAGTTTTTCTCTATTAGATCCGAACATTTGGGGCGGGTTACTTGCTTTGATTGCTATGGAGATTGTGCTTGGTATTGATAATGTTGTTTTTATCTCTCTCATCATTGCGAAAATAGACGAAAAAAAACGTGAATTGGCACGTAAAATTGGCCTTAGTCTAGCTTTGATTTTAAGAATTATTCTTCTGCTTGGTATTAGCTGGGTTATTGGATTGAAAGAAACCGTGATTTCATTTGCTGGTTACTCTTTCTCCTGGAGGGATTTAATTTTAATTGGTGGCGGTTTGTTCTTACTCGCTAAAGCCACTCAGGAAATACACAATGATATTGAGGGTGATGGTGAGTACCATTTTGGAGCTTCTCGTTTTTTCGTGCTGATTATTCTACAGATTATTTTTATCGATTTGGTATTTTCAGTTGATTCAATAATAACTGCGATTGGTATGACTGACCATGTTGAGATTATGATTGCTGCTGTAATTTGTGCTGTTATCGTTATGTACTTTGCCTCCAAACAAATTTCAGATTTTATTGAAGTGCATCCTACGAGTAAAATTATAGCGCTGAGTTTTCTCTTGTTAGTTGGTGCTGCATTAATTGCTGAAGGTTTCCATGTTCATATACCTAAAGGATATATTTATTTTGCTATGGGGTATGCAGCATTTATTGAGTATCTCAATATTCGTCGTCAGGGGAAAAAGGCTAATTAAGGCTGCTTTATATCGACTATAAATGCTCGATGTTTGAAGGGATTTTTGGTTAACTTTGCTTTTTTTCTGATAGCTGTTTAAACGTTTCAAAGTCTTCCGGTTTATTAATATTGAAAAAAGGGTCTATTGTTGCGCCGTTAAAATGCAAGTCTTCAAACTCAATTGCGCTGTTTGGATGAGTATTTGTCCAGGCTCTAATTTTTCTCACACCTGCGTTTAATTGTGCTTCTAAATCTGAAGCGAGCTCAATTGGCCATAAACCAAAAATTGGATGATGCCATCCTCCCGACTTGGCCAAGATAATGGCTCTTTCATTTAAGCTGTTGGCATGATTGATCATTTTTTGTGTGAAATCATCTGGGAATAAAGGACTATCTGCTGCAACTGATAAAATGTGAGTGTGGTTTGGTTTGTTTCCTATGGTCCATTTCATTGCTCCTAAAATTCCCGCAAGAGGGCCTGCTAAATTGTCTTCTGGTTCTTTGTTGCTTTTCGTAATTATAGGGTCTTGGATGATTGGTTTATTGTATGCGTTTAAACGTGAAGGATCTCCATTTGCACTGATGATGAGAGAGCTGCATTGTTTGTCAAAATTCTCGACTACAGAACTTAAGATGGTTTTTCCAGCGACTTCTTTTAGGAATTTATCTCCACCACCCATTCGTGTTGATTGCCCACCAGCCAAAATTACTCCGGTTATCATATCCTTTGATAATTCTATGGGCTTCATAAGGACTATTCTTTCTTCGATTTTCTTTATCTTAGTTAGATGAGGCTTAGTTGGTTGAGGAATGCGTGAGTAAAATTGTTGTAATTTACACAGCTTCTTTTGTGGAGTTTAATTCGCTTTCCTCGTTGTCAAAGAAGAGCCTATCAAAGCCGGAGAGGGCTACAAAACGTTTGCCCCGGGCTCTACCGAGTAGAGTTAAGTTAGCAGCTTTCCCTAATTTGACAGCCCATGCGGTAAAACCTGACCTTGAGATTAAGATGGGTATCCTCATCTTAACTGTTTTGATGACCATTTCACTTGTTAGGCGTCCGGTTGTGTAAAAATATTTATCATCCGGATTGATGTTATTCATAACCATGTAGCCTGCGATTTTATCAACAGCATTATGTCGGCCAACATCTTCCATATATATGAGTGGCTCTACTCCTTTGCATAGGACGCAGCCATGTATGGCGCCAGTTTTTAAGTAAAGCCGAGGTGTTTGGTTGATGGTTTTTAAAAGAGGGTAGAGAGTTGAGACATGAATGTGATTATTTGTTGCTAATTCTACGCCTTCTATATTTTCAATTAAATCCCCAAAAATGGTTCCTTGGCCACAGCCTGAGGTTTGGATTTTGCGTTTTAATTTTTGTTCGAAATTAGTTTCAGTCTTTGTGCGAATGACAATTGTTTCTATGTCTTCATCATAATCTATTGCTGTGATTTCATCGGCGTTTGGTAACATGTTTTGGTTGAATAAATAACCGACTGCTAGAAGGTCTGGATAATCACCTATTGTCATTAATGTCACGATTTCTCGAGAATTGAGAAAGACTGTAAGCGGTCGTTCTTCAATAATTGGAGCGCTAATTAATGAGCCGGTATGATCCAACGCTTCGAGGTCCTGGTAGAGCTCTTTATTTTCTGGATTTGGTTCAATAATTTTGTGGCTCATATACAGTTCACCTTTATGCTTGGTCTTTAGTCAAAGTATAGAAGTGGAAATAGAAACAAAACAAGTGGTATGAGTGCCTTTTTCTGCACTCTTAGCGAATTAATTTTCACTCGCTTTTTTTGATGGACATTATGACACTGAAATTAGACAGAATGTCTACATTTTAGAGTAAGAGCCGCATGAATCATCATTTTCTCTGCGTATGGCAAGATATGTTTGGCTGATATATTTTAAGGATTTTGGAGATTAAAAGAGCATTTACAAATCAATTTTGGTTTGTTCTCAATGTTTTTTACATTGAGCATTCTAAGCGATACTGAGTAGCTTATTGTTGTTGGTTATCAGTTTAATGTCTCATTTTCATTATAAATTAGATTATAATATCATTGTAAATATACTATATAGTTATAAAAAATATTTAATTGTTTGTTTGAGAGTAGGGACGGTTATGGCACAAATTGATCAATCTAGTGATATGCAGGTGGGTAGTAGCTGGAGGATTTCAGCCTGGGTTTGGTTCATGAGTTTGCTGAACTTGGTTTTGATTCTAACTCTTGGTTATGTGCTCTGGAAAGTGATCCCCGGAGGGGATAATTTGCAGCGTGTTATGCAGGAAAAAGCTGGGATTGTGCAAGAACGCGATCTTGCTAAATATCAGCTGCAGCAAGAAGTTGCTCAAAGAAAAGTAATGCTTGAACAAGCTAAGAAAGATCGTGATCAGGCAATCATTTCACGAAACCAGGCCATTATAGAACGTGACCAAGCTTTTATACAAAGAGATAAAGCCTTTGATGAACGTTACAAAGCTTTGATCAAACGTTTTGATGAAGCAACGAAGACTTTGAATGCCCTTGATAGTCAACTTACATTGGCGCAAGAAAATCAGAAAAAGCTCGGCGTACTTATGCTTGGCCAGACTGATAGCTTTAATGCGACTGTAAATAAGCTTGAGGAATTAAGTAATGCATTGCCGAGATAAGTTGCTTATTTTACTCCTCAGTTTCTTGTTGGTTCTTAATTTTAGTTCTTCTGTTGATGCCGAGGAAACAGGAAATATACAGAACGTCATTGAAAAATGGGAACGTATTAAAACGCGTGTTAAAGCGATTAAAATTCCAAAAGATGAGACCATCAATGTTATCTACCGGAAAGAACCTTTTGAATATGTTGAGACGATCGAAGTTTTAACTGGATCTGGGCGTTTACCTCTCAGAGGGGTTGCTTTTGATCTTGCTAAGAGCCGTGTTGTTGTCATCCAAAATTTATTTGGTACTGCTGGAGCTCAGCTTTCTTCAACGGCTGAATTGCAATTTAAAAAAATGTTACGGAATTTGCTGCCACGACAATCATTGCAAAAATCATTTGAACTTGAGGTCGTTGGATTTACGGATATTCAAAATTTTGGAGAAGCATTTGCTCATAAGAACTGTGATTTTGTAGAGCCGCGCAACAATGCTTGTTTAGGCTTGGCACGTGCTAACAACACAACAGTGACGCTAGATGAATATGTTAGAAGTACACTCGGGGCGCAATTGCCGATTGTTAAAAAATATGACCCTGATCCTTTGATGCATAATTTAAACCTTAGATCTGATGGTAAAATCTGGAAAGCAACAGGTGCAGGGGATACAGCTGCAGAGATTTCCCAATTACTATCGTTCCAGTTAAAGCCACAAAAAACGTATAGTAGTGATGATATTAAAAAAATACGTGCTGAAGCAAATAAAGTTATCAAACGTATAGGATCTGATTTCGAAAATTTACTACAGCCGTTTCGCTGCGCGATTGTTATTGCTTGGCGTAGCTAGACTGTTGAGAATTGTGCTGTGTGCTGTTTATTTGGGACTGATGTTATCAAATTAGACTAGGGCATTCTATGTTCAGATTGCGCCAACGCATGGTGAAAAATGCTACATCACATATTCGCATAATATATATTATGGAAAATAATGTTTTTGTCATTCTTATAACTCATTGTATTTAAATAACTTATCAGGCCGCACTATCTGGCGTTGTTTGTTGCCTTCCAAGATTTTTGATTTAGGTTTTATTCTAATAGCTTTCGTTCTTTTAAAATCCATACGTTTTCTATTGCAGTACATTTGCCTTTTAAGCCTCTATCTACGTCCTGACAGACTAAATTTGAGATTTCGTAAGTCTCCTGATAGTTGTTCTCTAGCTCGTTTAACGGGATAGAAAATGGCGGACCTTTCATAAGAGATTGATTGTATTCATAAGCTATAAGAAGTTGGGAAGCATTCTTTGTTATATGCATTAGGTGCTGACTGTAGTTGATGCGGATTGTTTTAGGTAATGCCACATAGGCTCCCCGATCATATATTGCGTCGACGTGTCCTAAGATTTCTTGTGTCAGGTCAAAGATATTTCCAACGTAGATATCAATATTTGGTGCGCTGTAATGCTTTAATGATCCCGTTTCTTTTATGGTTGGTGCTACATCTAACTGTTTGAATAACTCAGTTACTGCAAATTCACTTAATTCAGCACCAGCTACACTCTGCCCTTTTGACAGGAGCCATCCTATATCAAGAGTTTTACCGCAGAGTGGAATGAAGATGCGGTTGTTTTCTTTTATGGGCAGTTTATTAAAATTATTTACTAGCAGTGAGTTTACTTCGCTTTCGTGAAATGGAATTTCATTTTTTTCCCATCGATCGTGCCAAAAGTTATGGTCCATATGTAGGCCTTTTAAATTAGAATGTTTATTTGATTGGGCTAGTATGCAACCTTAAGTCAACTTGAGGTCAAGTGAAATGTTGGGATGGCTTTATGGATATTGGAATTGTTGCAAAAAATTCAGGATTACCAGTTTCTACTTTACGTTTTTACGAGGAGAAAGGCCTCATTCATTCCATAGGCCGGAATGGTTTGAGGCGTGTGTTTGATGATAATGTTTTAGAGCGATTGGCTTTAATAGCCTTGGGTCGTCAGGCGGGTTTTACCTTAGATGAAATAGCTACGATTTTTACTGATGATGGCGCGAAAATAGACAAGCATCAATTATTACGAAAAGCGTCAGAAATTGAGAAGACAATCAAGCAACTTACTAGTTTACGGGATGGATTGAAACATGCTGCGGCTTGTCCTGCACCAACACATTTTGAATGCGTGAAATTCCAACGATTGCTAAAGCTTGCAGTTAAAAATCAACAACGGGCTCGTGGGTGATTATCTAACGAGTTTTATTTGTTTGTTTTGGTTGATCATAATTAAAGAGCCACCAGTTTTAGCTGATGGCTCTTTTTAAGTTTTGAGTGGTTTTAGGTGTATTTATTTTTCAAAATTTTCTGAAATCCAGTTGTTCAACAGATCAACACCGTAACCAGAGCCCCAGCTTTGGTTGATAGCTGATTTGTTTGAAGCCATGGCGACACCTGCGATATCAATATGGGCCCATGGAGTTTCATTTACATAGCGTTGAAGGAATTGAGCTGCTGTAATCGCCCCTCCCCATCTGCCGCCGGTGTTTTTCATGTCAGCAAAGGTACTGTTGATTAGCTTGTCATATGACGAGCCAGGTTCACCCAATGGCATACGCCAGACTTGTTCACCAGTATCTTTACCAGAGGCAACCAGCATGTCTGCCAATTCATCATTGTTAGAGAACAGCCCTGCATATTCTTTTCCAAGAGCTACCATAATTGCACCGGTTAAAGTGGCTAGGTTGATCATGTATTTGGGATTGAATTTTTCTTGGGTGTACCATAGTGCGTCGGCTAGTACCAAACGACCTTCAGCATCTGTATTAATGACTTCGATGGTTTGGCCTGATTTGGAAGTTAAGATATCGCCTGGGCGTGTTGCTTGCCCATCTGGCATGTTTTCCACTAAACCAACAACGCCAACAGCATTGATTTTGGCCTTTCTTTTAGCAAGAGTTTGCATGAGACCAACAACTGTTGCGGAGCCGCCCATATCGCCCTTCATGTCTTCCATGCCGCCCGCACCCTTGATTGATATGCCGCCGGTGTCAAATGTTACACCTTTACCGACGATTGCAAGGGGTTGTTCTGATTTGGCTCCACCCTTCCATTGCATGATGGCTAAGTAAGAACCTTGACGACTGCCTTCCCCGACGCCTAAAAGGGCGTGCATTTTTTCAGCTTTGAGTTCTTTGTCTGATAGGATTTTAATTTCTAACCCTAGGCTTGATAGCGCTTTGATGCGTTTTGCATATTCATTTGGGCCAAGAATGTTAGCTGGTTCATTCACCAGGTCGCGGGCTGCAAAAACACCTTGTTGAATGGGAGTTAAGTTGTTTGTGAATTGTTTTTTTGCAGCTGATGCGTCAATTGACTGGATTGAGACTTTTTGTAGTTCACTCTCTTTTTCAGCTTCATCGTCTGAGTTGTTTTTGGCTTTAGACGTTTTATATTTATCAAACTTATATTGGCGCAAGGTTATACCAAGTGCGATATTTGCTATCAATTCTGCATCATTTTCTGTTTCTGTGATCAGAGTTGCACTCTCAATGTTTTTGGCTAATAAATGCCCACAAATTGTGCCACCAAGATTTCGCCAATCAATTTTTGTAAGGTCTTTGTTGTCACCCAATCCAACAAGGATGATGCGGTCATAATTTGCTGACTTCGGATCCGTTATTGAGGGGGATAGAATTTCTAAGATTGAAGATTTAGCACTTTTAAAATTAGCGGCTTTAATGGCTTTTGTAATGAACTTGTTGTTCTTTGTGTCTAGCTCTTTTGCAAGGTCTGAGAGTTTGTTTGACTTTGTTGTAAATAGAACAACGGTGCCCGAATTTGGCAGGCTAATTTTTTCAAAATTTATTTTTGCTGTTTTGTTCATTCATTGCCTCTTTTTAAAACTAGTATGTGCTTGTTTCGTTTTAGATTTTGGGTAGGTTAAACTGTTCGCATCTGAAGCTCAAGCATCTTCATTTGGTTCTTTTTTCAAGCGGGTTTAGTTTCCCCTAAAATTCACCACAAGCTACTGTAGTAACATCTATGCTTTTATGTGGCCACATGGCGTGAATGTGATCAATACATTATTTTTGAATCAGCTATTTGTCTCAATTTGGCCTTCTTGGGTTTTTAGATCTTTGGTGAAGTTATTGTATTGTGGGAACTGGTATGAAGTTCTTTCCTTGTTTCTTTATTTATGTTCTTGTGAATAGGATTTTTTATGTGATATGGCCTGTTAATTGATTTTGGTTTTCATTGTTCGTATTGTCTTTAAATAGCACTGCCCCTGCCTTGTTGTTTCTGAGTTAGAGATTGTAGATTTACTTATGGATTTATTCAGTCGCTATGTTTTTATGCAAGTTTCAAATGCCCTAGTTATGATTGTAGGGTCGTTGAGTGCAATTGTTTGGATTGCGACATCTTTGAAACAACTTGAAGGTCTTTCCGGTGGCTTTTTTCTTTTCATTAAAATGACAACACTTGCTATGCCGCAAGCCATGGCAATTGTTGCCCCCATCGCGTTTTTAATTTCATGCCTTTATTCACTCAATAAGCTCAACTTAGATAGTGAACTCATTATTATGACTGCGAGTGGTGCAACGGTTTGGCGTTTCATCATGCCTTATGTTGCCTTGGGTCTTATTGTGAGTTTTTTGGTTTTAGCGAGTAATTTATTTATTCAGCCTGCTAGCTTACAGAAATTGCGGGCTTACATAACTCAAGTCAGAGCCGATTTGATCACGCATGTGTTGCAAGCTGGGAAATTTTCCAGTCCCACGGGCAAAATGACGTTTCATATACGTGATCGGAAAAAAGATGGTGATTTGCTTGGTTTGCTAGTTAGTGATGAGCGCAACCCTAATATTCAGCTTACTTATTTGGCCGAAGAAGGTGAAATGATTAAGCTTGATGGTAGCGTTTACTTAAAAATGACGAACGGGCATATTCATCGAAAATTAGCTGGCAAAGATGATGTGCAAATTGTGAAATTTGATCAATATGTTTTTGATTTAACTAACTTTGGTAAAGCCAAGGGGGGAGCTGCCCTTCACAAGCCACGGGCACGATATCTACCTGGATTGTTAAATCCACCTGCATCTGAGTTGAAAAAGCCAAAAATTTTAGGTCGTATTCGTGCAGAAATTCATAGTCGTTTTTCAAGCGCTCTTTACCCTATTTTATTTGCTTTTATAGCTGTTGCTGCCCTTGGTGTGGCACGTTCAACTCGGCAAAACAGCTCTAAATTACTCATAATTGGTTTTTGCGTGGGTATGGGGGCACGTATGCTTGGTCTTGCTTCAATTAATATATTGAAGGTGAACCCGCATGCTGTATGGCTTGTTTATGGAATTCCGATTGGGGGAACGCTATTATGTATGCTGTATATTTGGAGAAATATGGCACCTGAATTGTTCGCTAATTTTCTTCTTGGTAGTAGAAAATTGAAAAAAAGCGGGGTTCAGTAATGATTAAGATCCTCAATAGATATATGTCTCTGAAGTTTCTGCTCACTATATTTATGGTGTTTTTGTTGTTTTGTTTATTGATCCTTCTGATTGATTTTATTGAGCTTTTACGAAAATCCAGTAAGGGCGGCGATATTTCGTTGCAAGACGTTTTGTATATTGCTTTGTTGCGCGTGCCTTCTTTTGCAGAATTAACCATTCCATTTGCTGTTCTAGTTGGCACCATTGGTGCTTTTTTAATGTTAGGGCGAAGCTCAGAGCTTATTATTATTAGAGCGGCTGGCGTCTCTGTTTGGCGTTTTTTATTGCCACCATTAGGGGTTGCTATCGGCATTGGTGTTTTTGCGATGTGTGTTTATAACCCGCTAGCTGCTTATTCTAAGGCTGAATCTGAGCGTGTTTATGCCAAATTATTTGGTGGCTCTAAGTCGCAATTGCGCTCCTCAAATAATCAGATTTGGTTTCGCCAGGATGGAACAGATGGTCCATCAGTGATGAATGCGAAGGCTTCTGCTAATCATGGACATAGTCTTGTTGGCGTCACGTCTCTTCAATATTCTAAAAATTCTAAGTTTGTTGAACGGATTGATGCAAAAAGAGCTGATCTTGAGGAAGGACACTGGGTTTTTCGTGATGCATGGGTCTCTAGCGTTGGTCAACAGCCTAAATTTCATAAAAATTACTTATTAAGTACTTATTTAACACCGACTCAGATAACAGATAGTATGGGGAGCGTTGAAACCGTATCTTTCTGGGCGTTGCCTAATTTTATTGAGATTGCAAATAAGGCTGGCTTACCTGCAACACGTTACAAGATTCAGTATCAATTGTTGCTTTCAAAGCCTTTTTTACTTGCAATTATGGTGCTAATTGCAGCAACCTGTTCGTTGAGAACGTTTCGTTTAGGTCGCATTCAATCCATGATTATTTTAGGGATGTGTATCGGGATTGGATTTTTTATCTTTGCGGAAACATCTCGACAATTTGGACTTTCAGGTAAAGTTGCACCGGAAATAGCTACTTGGGTGCCACTTTTTGCGTGGAGTTTTTTGATTATTACTGTTTTATTGTTTCAAGAAGACGGTTAAGATCAGTTAAGTTTTTGGATGTGATCGTTTCGCTTTCTTCGAAACTGGGATGAATATTATAGATTAGGGGGAAAATCAGACGTTTTGAACTTGTTTGAGGGGATGTGCCTTCACTTTGGTTTCAAATGTGTGATTATTTCTTAATATCAGGGGTTTGATGACTTTATTGAACAGATATATCGTAAAGGGCGGTCTTTTGGCCGTAGCATTTTCTATTGCTGCACCCTTAACGGGAATTTCGACTGTTCCGACTGTTGGTGCTCAGGAATCTGATGACCCTACTGTTGAGAAACTCATTCCAGGCGTTGATAAAAACAAGCCAATGCTTATTCAGGCTGATGATCTTATTTATGATAATAAGAATAATCGGGTGATTGCTCGTGGTAATGTTGAAATTTACTATAATAACTACACTCTTTTAGCGAATGACGTTATTTACGACCGCGGGACAAGTAAGCTTGTTGCTGATGGTAATGTGCGTATTAAAGAACCTGATGGTGCATTGGTTAAGGCTGAACGTATTGTTCTCACTGATGATTTTAAAGAAGGCTTTATACGCTCACTTCAAGTTGTTACTACAGACGAAACGCGCATTGGCGCGACACAGGCTATTCGTCGTCCTGGAAATGTTACTGAATTTAAAAATGGTGTTTTCACACCTTGTAAGGTTTGTGAAGATAATCCTAAGAAAGCTCCACTTTGGCGGATTAAAGCCAAGCGTATTATTCATAACAAAGAAGAAAAAACAATTAGTTATGAAGATGCTACGTTTGATGTGTTTGGGACATCTATTGCCTATTTGCCTTTTTTCAAACACCCCGATCAAACCGTAAAACGCCAATCAGGTTTTTTAATTCCTCGACCGATATATTCTTCTGACCTTGGTGCTGGAATTGAAACTCCTTATTTCTTCAATTTAGCTCCAAATTATGATTTCACATTTAGTCCGAGTTATCTTTCTAAGCGTGGTTTCTTGCTTAAAGGTGAATGGCGTCATCGTCTAAAAAACGGTAGCTACAATATTAAAGTCGCTGGTATTTCAGAAACTGATCGACCAGAAGATTCACCATCAGATGATAAATTTAGAGGATCTATCGTTTCTGAAGGTGATTTTAAAATTGCTAGCGATTGGGACTTTGGTTGGGATGTCACATATGAAAGTGACGATACATTCCGTCGTTTTTACAAATTAGATAATATTAAACGAGAAGACCGTGTTTCTAAAATCTATCTAGTTGGCCAAAAAGATAGGAACTACTTCTCGGCAAATGCTTATTCATTTGGTGGTTTACTTGCTGATGATACGACCCAGTCAGAATCAATAGTTCATCCTGTTATAGATTATAACTATATTTATTCGGATCCTGTTCTTGGCGGTGAATTAAGCTTTAATACTAATGCTTTAAGTCTGACGCGCGATGATGATGGTGTTGATAGCAGCCGTTTGAGTGCTGATATTGCATGGCGTCGTAAGTTTGTTGATGGTTTAGGACAAGTTATAACTCCTTTTGCTAAATTGCGTGGTGATATTTACACAGGTAATAATTACGTGAATCCTGAGACAGGTAATTTTAGTGATGATACAGGAAGTCGCGGTGTTGCTTCTGGTGGTTTAGAATATCGCTTCCCATTTGTTGCTCATACACAAGGGGCCTCTCATGTGATTGAGCCGATTGCACAGATTGTTGTGAGAAGTGATTTAAGCCGTAAAAATCAACTTGATGTTTCGAATGAAGATGCCCAAAGTCTTGTTTTTGATGACACTTTGCTTTTTGATACTGATAAGTTCTCTGGTTATGATCGTATTGAAACAGGTACGCGGGCGAATGTTGGTATACAATATACTTTACAGAATTATACTGGTGGCTATATGAGAGCTGTTTTTGGGCAAAGTTATCATCTTGATGGAGACAATGCTTACGCTCTTGATTCGAATACACAGATTAACAGATCAGGTTTGCAGCAAGATGAATCTGATTTTGTTGGGGGTCTTTATTTTAAACCCAATGATAATTTGACGCTCGTTGCTCAAAGCCGTTTTGATGATCAGGAATTTGATCTTCAAAGACAAGATGTTTATGCGAGCTTTAGTACTGGTCCTCTTACAGGACAATTGAACTACGCCTTTGTTAAGGGACAAGGCGATAAATCAATTATCTCTGATGAGCAGGAAATTTTAGCTAATGCTCGTTTGAAATTGACACAATATTGGTCTCTTATTGGTGGTATTCGATATGATATTGAAGATGACTTTAGAGTTTCTGACTATGTTGGTTTAGAATATTCTGATGAATGTTTTTCTCTATCTGTTTCATATAATGAATCATTTATTGATGATCGTGATGTTGATCCTGACCAATCTGTAAAAGTGTTCTTTACGCTTAAACATCTAGGGTCGTTTGGAGCACAACAGGATATTGGTCAATCTTCAAAATCTGGAAATTCTAGCAACTAATATATTTTAGATTGTTTTAGACATTATTTGCACTCTATGATTGCCATCATCTAGACATTGTTTTGTAGATAAATTGGTTTATATCTTCTTAATTTATTGTCTGATTCTTTATTGGCTTTATGTGTTGTTTTATTTCTGGATTGATATGAAAACTTTTAATTTCCTATTTTTATCGTTGTTAATTCACTGCTTTTTTTCTTCTGCTTCTTTTGCTGGAAATGCACATAAGATCAGGGTTTTAGTAGAAGATAGTCCTATTACTGATTTTCATATTAGCCAAAGAGTTAACCTTCATTTGATGTCGTCTGCTGAATTGACGAAACGGTTACGCTCTAAGATGAAATCTAAGTCAACTCAAAAGCGATGGCGTGCTTATATTCAAGAAGCAAGGCCTACCAGTAAAGCTCAAGTTGTGAAATTACAAAAGCGATTTGTGAAACGTTTACAGAATGAGGCCAGACGAGGATTAGCTTCTGGTTTGAAAAAAAAAGTTCTGGAAGAACTTATTAATGAGAGATTGCAAATTAGCGTTGCAAAACGACAAAATATTATCATTAGCGATACTGTTCTTAATGGACAGATTTCCCGGATAGCCCTACGTAACAATAAAAAAGATAAGCCTGCTGTTGCTACAAAAAAATTCTATGCAACATTAGCAGCTCGTGGTGTTGGTTCTTCTACATTTCGTGAGAGAATTAGAGCCTCTTTGGCTTGGCAACAATTAGTTCGACGTAAATTTGGTCGAGATGTTTCTTTTTCTGATAGAGATGTTGAAAAAAAACTCGGCTTAAATCAGGAGCAACTACAAAATAAAAAAATACAATTGAGGCTTGTTCAAATTATTTTGGCTGTAGCTAGTCAAAAAGACCAATCTCAAGTCGTGAAACAATATGTTGAAGCTGATGCTATACGTAAGCGTTTTAGCGGATGTTCTAATATGAAATCTCTTGTTGCCCCATATAAAAATGCTACATTTGTGAATTTAGGCCGTAAGACACTTGATCAACTGCCCTCTCCTATCAATATTATTTTGGGTGATATGAAGGCTGGGCAGATCACACCTCCACAGCCGACATCTAAAGGGTTAGAGATGTATGCGGTTTGTGAGCGTAGATCTGTTGCTATTGATGATAGCAAGCGTCGTAAAACTCTTGGTGAAATGAGACAAAAGGCTTTTGGACTTCGGGCTAAACGCTATATGAAAGATTTACGCCAAGATGCTCATATTGAATACAGAGACTAAAGGAAAAAAACAGATAACTACATATGGTTGGCTTTGTTTTCTATATGATATCTGATTGATCTTTATTCTTTCCCTTCATCTTTTTTACGTTATTCTGTCTTTTTTAGCTTTCTCCTCAACGTGAAATGAACCTCTTAAATGTATACTCAATTAGAAAAACCTCTTGTTGTCTCACTTGGTGAACCTGCTGGTATTGGACCAGACATTATTTTAAAAGCTTACGCTGATAGAGAAGAAAATGGATTGCCACCTTTTTATGTGCAGGGGTGTACAGAAGTTTTAAACGAACGTGCTAAGGCTCTTGGGTTAAAGATTGCTATTAAAGATATTGGCATTGCTAATAGTAAGAGTGTTTTACAAGGCTTTTCATCTTATTTACCTGTTGTGCAAAGCTTGTCATTAGTTCCAGTTAAGGCGGGGCAATTATCTGTAAAACATGGTGACTTTGTTATTCAGGCCATAAAGAGTTCTGTACAAGATATTCATGCTGGTGTTGCTAGTGGCCTGGTTACCGCTCCTATTCATAAGGGTAGTTTATATGGTTCAGGTTTTGAATTTCCTGGACATACTGAATATCTCGGTTCATTAGCAACAGAATTTTATAATGTTGATTGTCTTCCTGTGATGATGTTGGCCTCTGATGAATTGCGTGTTGTTCCTGTTACTATTCATGTTCCTTTAGCTGATGTGTCTTCGCTTTTAACAAAAGAGTTGATTTGTTCAACGGTTGAAGTTCTTTCTAAGGACTTATCTGCACGTTTTGGGCTCTCATCTCCGCGCATTATTCTCACAGGCTTAAACCCCCATGCAGGGGAAGATGGAACGATTGGTCGGACAGAGATTGAAGTGATTGAACCAGCTGTACGTGAACTTTGTAGCTCAGGATTAAATGTTACAGGCCCCTTTTCAGCTGATACGTGTTTTCACCCAAGAGCGCGGGCGCAGTATGATGCTGCTGTGACGATGTATCATGACCAGGGGTTAATTCCGATTAAAACACTGAGTTTTGATGATGGTGTTAATGTGACTTTAGGGCTTCCTTTTATTCGCACTTCTCCCGACCATGGAACTGCACTTGAGATCGCAGGGACTGGTAAAGCGATGCCTGATAGTTTTATAGCGGCGCTTAAGATGGCAGCCCAAATGAGTATGCTTTCTTCACATAGCTGTAACGGGATTTAACTATGGCCTTAGATGATTTACCAGCTTTAAAAGATATTTTAAATCAGCATGACTTACGTGCGAAGAAATCTCTTGGTCAGAATTTTTTACTTGATCTAAATATCACTAAAAAAATTGCACGCCTTGCCAATGCTCGCCCGGATGCTACTTTTGTTGAAGTTGGACCTGGACCAGGTGGATTAACGCGTGGCCTTTTAATGGAAGGCGTTGATCATTTGCTTGTCATTGAAAGAGATGTCCGTGTTCTACCCATATTAGAACAGGTTGCGGAACATTCTTCTGGTAAAATGTCTATTGAAATAGGTGATGCCCTTAAAATTGATTGGGCAAAGGATAATTTAGGTTTGTCTTTGGCAGTTGATTTGCCATCTCCAATCGAGATTGTTTCTAATTTACCTTATAATATCGGTACCGTTTTATTGACGAATTGGCTTGAAATGAAATGGCCTTTACCGATTTCTTGTATGACCTTAATGTTTCAAGAAGAAGTTGCAGAACGTATTGTTGCTAAACCTGGCAGCAAAGCATATGGGCGACTTAGTGTGTTAGCAAATTGGCGTTGTGAAACTGAAATTGTTTATCGTTTACCTAGAGATGCATTTACTCCGCCTCCTAAGATTTCATCAGCGATTGTTCAATTGCGTCCCAAGGATGTATTAGAGTATACGCCCTCACCTTTGGTATTTAGGAAAGTTACTGCAGCTGCATTTGGACAAAGACGTAAGATGCTGCGTGCTAGTTTAAAATCACTTTCAAAAGATATTATTTCTATTTTGACGGAACTTGATATTGACCCGACTGCACGTGCAGAGACCTTGCATTGGCAAGATTATTGCCGTTTAGCGCTTGCTTTAGAGGAAACATCTTAAGCTATTCTAATAACATAATTTTTACTGTAATATTGATCGTTATTTTCCAATTAAAACATGCGACTTTTGATCTGTTTATGTTTGCAGATGATGGTTGTTTTTTTTATTCAACTTGGCTAATTTCGCGCTAAATTCTTCAATTAAAAGGAAATTCTATTATGGTTATGGTGGGACGGAAATTCCCTGATGTGAGCACGCCTGCAGTTCTCACAAATGGTGAAATTGTAGACCAGTTTAATGTTCACGATTATGCAGAGAAATCGCATACCGTTGTTTTTTTCTATCCGCTTGATTTTACCTTTGTTTGTCCAACAGAGATTGTTACTTTCAATCATATGATGTCTGAATTTGAAAAACGGAACGTTAAAGTTATCGCAGCCTCTGTTGATAGTGCACATTGTCATGCAGCTTGGCGCAGAACCGAAGTTAATGATGGTGGCATTGGTGAAGTTAACTTCCCTATGATCGCCGATATTAAACGCGAACTTTCATCTGAGCTTGGTATTTTAGCTGAGGCGGGTGTTACCTATCGGGCTAGTTATTTGCTTGATGCTGAAGGTATTGTTCGTCATATGGTTGTGAATGACCTACCGCTTGGTCGTAATGTGGAAGAAATGATCCGTATGGTTGATGCGCTACAATTCACGGAGCAACATGGCGAAGTTTGTCCTGCGAATTGGAAGCAAGGACAAAAAGGTATGGAAGCGAATAGAGAATCTACAGCTGCTTATTTAAAGGATACTGCGGCTTAAATTTTTCTTTGATTGTTTTTTTAAGGACCGCTCATATTTTATGAGCGGTCCTTTTTCTTATTTGGGCTATCTTCTCATATGTCTTCAGTTGGCCACTTGCAACCGGCATTTTGTATTCGTGCTATTATTCCATTTTGGTTGTCATGTTCCGAACAAAGGCAGAAAGCCCAACACGTCTTTCTCTTTTTAATCGCTCAGCATTTAGTATGTTTTGAACTTCACCTAAGCTTTCATCTAGATTTTCATTGATGATTACATAGTCATATTCGGCCCAATGGCTGATCTGATTTGCGGCCTCTTTCATGCGTGCGGCAACAATATCGTCTGCATCTTGACCGCGGCGTTTTAAGCGATCTTCTAGTACTTTTACAGATGGGGGGAGAATAAATAATCGAACAAGATCTTTGCCGACCTTTTCATGGAGTTGTTGTGTGCCTTGCCAGTCAATATCAAATAGAACATCTTTGCCATTTTCTAATTTTTGCTCAACGGCTTTTCTTGGGGTGCCGTAAAAATTACCAAACACTTCAGCCCATTCAAGTAGTTCATTGTTCTCTATGGCTTGGTTAAACTGGTCTTTGCTGACAAAGATGTAATCTTTACCGTTTTCTTCTCCTGGACGAGCCTTCCTTGTTGTCATGGAAATCGACATGGAGATATGTACGTCTTGTTGAATTAGCTTTGTAGCAATTGATGTTTTTCCGGCGCCAGAGGGAGATGAGAGTACATACATTAACCCTCTGCGCTCGATGTCTTTTGAATTGTTGTATGTCTTATTCAATATTTTGTACCTGCTCTCGCAATTGATCTATAATGGTTTTTAATTCTAAACCAATATAAGTCAATTTTTTTACGCTTGCTTTCGAGCAGATAGTGTTAGCTTCACGGTTAAATTCCTGACAAAGGAAGTCAAATCTTCGACCAACGGGTTCAGTTTTTTCCAAAAGTTCTTCAGCCTGAGCAACATGTGCTTTAATGCGATCGAGCTCTTCGGCAATATCAATGCGTGTAGCTATAATCATGGCCTCATGATGCAGGCGGTTTTCATCAAGTTCTTGTATTTGCTGATCAACTAGATTGTTTATTGACTGTTTTAAGCGCTCTTTTATGGCTTCTGGTTTTCTTTCTTCTAATTTTTCAGCTTCTTCGGATAGTTTCTTGATGTTCGATAGGCGTTCTTGAATGGTTTGCCCCAGTTTTACGCCTTCATCTTTTCTTGCTTTAATAAGGTCATCTAGAGCTGAATTAAAGCTTTTCATGATGCGTGTGTGCATCTCTTTAATTTTAGCGTCTGACTCTTGTCTGTCCGCTTCTTTTAATATGTTGCGTGATGTTAATAAGGTTCCAAGTTCTGGCATGGGAAGGCCAGATATTTCTGATGCTTGTTTTGCAACTTTTAGCAGGTCATTAAATGCAACAACATTCAGTTCTGTTGAGCTTTCAGACTGATGCTTCTTCATGTTAAAATTAACTGTGATATTGCCGCGTGAGAGTTTATTTGAGATTTGTTTTCTAAATTCGCTATCAAGTGCTTCTAAGCCATTTGGCAAACGCACTCTCATATCTAAACCACGCCCATTAACTGAACGCAATTCAATGATCCATTGAGCCTCATCATAAGAGCCGGTTGCCCTTGAGAAGCCTGTCATACTTTTAAGCGGCATTATTAATCTCTATCCCTCTTTATTATTTATAAAGAGTACCGCTGGAATAGAACTTACTCAAGCCAAATAGGGTGGGTCAAAAGGTGGCAATTGGTAGACTATTTGCCAGTTTTTTTGCGATTTTTTTTATTTTTTCTGAGGTAAAGGTATATTCACCAGATTTGCGATTATTGCGCTGTTAGGTGATTGGCTGTCTGATTCTGACTTATTTTCTGTTTTATTGAGGTTAAAAGAGACGGTTTCTTCTTTGTTTTCTTCTAATTTCTCGAAGATATTTTCGTTAGAGCTAATTTTGGAAGTTTCTTGATCATGATTGTTTAAAGATGATTTGTCATTTTTCTTATTAGTTGATTTGCTATCAGCATCAAGTTTTTTTGCTTCTTGTTCGTCACTTTTCTTTTTTTCAGCTTCTTTTTTTCGCTGTTTCTCAATTTGCCGCCAATTACGAACATTAGATTGATGCTGTTTTAGAGTTTTAGCAAAAATATGTCCGCCAGTACCGTCTGCTACGAAATAGATGTCATCTGTGGTTTTTGGTTTTAGCACAGCCTGGATGGCTGCTCGGCCAGGATTAGCGATTGGTGTTGGAGGTAGACCATCAATTTGATAGGTGTTGTAGGGTGTATGTTTATCGATTTCTGATCGAAAAAGCCCTCTACCTAGTTTGCCAACGCCGCCTACAAGGCCATAGATAATTGTTGGATCTGATTGCAAACGTATACCTTGATTTAATCGGTTCATAAAGACGCCAGCAATGTGCGGCCGCTCACCTGCAATACCTGTTTCTTTTTCAACAATAGAGGCAAGGGTCAAGGCTTCAGATTTTGTTTTAATTGGTAAATCTGCTTGCCTGTCATTCCAGACCTTGTCGATGTACTTATCTTGAGCTGCTTGCATACGTTTTATGAGTTCTGTGCGATCCATTCCTCTGGTGAAACGATAGGTGTCAGGAAGCATGCTGCCTTCTGCCGGTATTTCTGTTATTTCACCAGTTAGGATTGTATTTGCATTCATACGGTCAACGAGTTGTTGACTGGTCATACCTTCAGGGAATGGTAGTGAGTGAAGGATTGATTTGCCTTCAAGTAGACGATCAATGACTTCGCGCATGGATGATTGTTTTGGAATTTCATATTCACCGGCTTTAAGTTTATTTTGAACGCCGAAATACATAACGGCCGCTTTAAACAATCTCTTGTCTATGATGATATTCTTTCGCTCTAACCGGTTAGCGATGGCGCTTAAGCCCTCTCCTTTAGGAATGGCGATAATGTCGGAGTGAGGTAAAGGCCCTGGTTTATCAAACATGTATTTAGCAAGAGCAAATGATGCGGCGAGGCCGACGAAAATCAGAACAAGCGTTGTTAATGTTCCGCTCATAAATACGAGGGTTTGATGATATTCTCTTTTTTTACGGGAAATTACAGGGGGTTCTGTTGCGCGCATTGGTTCCAAGGTTTCTGCTGGGCTGCGCGGCATTGTGCCATAACCACGGCGCCCTTGTTTTCTGGTCGTACTACGACCGTTATTTGCACCTGAATTATCCCAATCAAAACCTTTGTTTACAGACATGGCCTACTCTTCACTCTGATAACGGGTAATGGACGATAGGTCATTTTTGACCCACTAGATATCTATTTGGCAGATTCAAAGCTTCTTTAGCATAGATTACAATTGATTTGTAACAATGATTTTAGCGTGATTAATTCGATACTGCCCGATATAATACCCTATCCCAATTTTGTTAGTCAGAACCAAAAATAAGTCTATTTTTCGACAATTTAAAATTTTGGCTTTAATTGGCTTTATTCAGGTGTTTAATTCACGTTTTTGAAAATAAGGGAAGCGTTTGTTCCACCAAATCCAAATGAATTGCTCAAAGCAATATTAATTTCTTTTTCAACCGCTTTATGAGCACAAAGGTCTATATTTGTTTCAACTGATGGGTTGTCGAGGTTTAATGTTGGAGGTGCAATATTTTTCTCAATTGCTTTGACAGAAAAAATACTTTCAACAGCACCAGCTGCGCCAAGTAAATGGCCTATAGCTGATTTTGTTGATGACATGTGTAAATTATCGGTTGCCCCCTCGAAGAGTCTCTCGACTGCTCGCAGTTCAATTTCGTCGCCCATGGGTGTTGATGTGCCGTGAGCGTTTACATAATCTATGTCACTAGCCTGAAGACCAGAGCGCTTTAACGCGGCTTCCATACAACGGAAGGCACCTGAGCCATCTTCTGAAGGCGCTGTGATATGATAGGCGTCACCAGATAAGCCATAGCCAACAATTTCAGCATAAATTTTTGCGCCGCGTGCCTTGGCCTTTTCATATTCTTCCAGAACCACAATGCCGGCACCTTCACCCATCACAAAACCGTCGCGGTCTTGATCATAAGGGCGAGAGCCTTTTTCTGGCGTGTCATTAAAGTGAGTTGAAAGCGCTTTACACGATGCAAAGCCAGCAATTGCTAAACGGCAAAGAGGAGATTCTGAGCCACCAGCAACCATCATATCGGCGTCATCTAATGCAATGAGACGGGCCGCATCACCGATTGCATGAGAGCCGGTTGAACAGGCTGTTACAACAGAACTGTTTGGGCCTTTTAGGTTGTGACGAATGGAAACATGACCTGATGCCAGATTGATAAGACGGCCAGGAATGAAAAATGGACTTAATCGACGCGGGCCTTTTTCAGCAAATAACAGTGATGCTGTTTCAATGCCTTGTAGTCCGCCAATACCGGAGCCAATTAATGTTCCAGCGCGGAAACTGTCTTCTTCTGTATTTGCTTGCCAGTTTGCGTCCGTAATTGCTTCTTCAGCCGCTGCAATTGCATAGGTGATAAAATCATCTACTTTGCGCTGTTCCTTGGCTGATAAATATTTGTCTGGGTTATAAGTGCCATTTTCGCCATCCCCTCTTGGGATTGGGCAATAGATTTGACAGTTAAGATCTGATGCATCGAATTGATCGATGGATTTTGCACCATTTTCGCCTTTTATTAGTCTTTCCCAACAATGATCAACACCGACACCTAGTGGCGATACCATTCCAAGCCCTGTGACAACGACACGTCGCATGACTGCCCTCCCTCTCATTATTGAAGATTGACCTATAGCAATGATTTAAGACAATTAATATGGTAGCACTTTTTATATACGCTCACCTATTAAGAGGCATAGCCTCTAACGCCAAATTAATTTTTTAAGACTTAGATTTAGACTAAGACTTTGTAGGTTGGCGCGGTCTTTAATAAAGGCTCAAAGTTTTATGTTTTTTGTTTTAAAAACAAAAATGAAAAAGGCGCCGAGCTTTTTTAATAATGCTCGGGCCTTCATCAAATATGCTTAAATATTAAGCAGAAGCTTGTTCTAGAAACTTAACAGCGTCACCAACAGTTTGGATTGTTTCAGCTGCATCATCTGGAATTTCACATCCAAATTCTTCTTCAAATGCCATAACAAGCTCAACTGTATCCAAGCTATCAGCGCCAAGATCATCGATAAAGCTCGCATTTTCGACAACTTTTTCGTCTTCTACACCTAGGTGCTCGATGACGATTTTTTTGACGCGTCCTGCAATGTCACTCATATTTCTGCCTCATGATTATTTATTTAAGGTCTTTGTATTTAAAAACCAAATGAGAACTGAATTTAATAAATCAAGTTCAGAAAACTCTTTTGATTTCGCTCATTTTCAAACACTTTTAAAGTCCAACTTATGAAACATTAAGCTGGTTCAAAGTCTTTGAGGTATTCCAGTTAATAGGTCTATTAAGATTGACTACTTTATAGGCCCCCCAAAATCAATTTAAATAATTTATTTAATGACATTTCTATCCGTTTGGTAAAAATTTCACCCCTTAGGATGCGTCATTTTTTATTATTTAGGCAATATTTTGAGTATTTATTATTGTTTCAGGTACTTTCGCTAGCACCATTTAAATCTTTCTGCAAGAGGGTGATTGGTTTTAAACCATCACCAATCCCCCATTTATATGCAATGTTTGGCCCGTCATATACTTTGCTTCGTCTGAACTTAGGTAAAGAACGGCTGCTGCAATGTCATCTGGGTCACCAAATGTGCCTGTTGGGATTGCCTGTGCTATTTGTTCAACTTGTTTTTCGTTCAACTCATCTGTCATAGGTGTAGAGATGAAACCTGGAGCAATACAGTTGACTGTTATGCCGCGAGGGGCAATTTCTCTTGCGAGCGATTTTGACATACCAACAAGGCCAGCTTTACTTGCTGAATAATTTGGTTGACCAGGGTTGCCAATGACGCCGCTAATAGACGCAATATTAACAATGCGGCCTGAGCGGTTTCTCATCATGCCCCGTAGAGCCCCGCGCATTAATGTGAAGGCGGCTGTCAGGTTAACAGCAATTACATCATCCCACTCTTCATCTTTCATACGCATGAAGAGATTATCTTTGGTGATGCCTGCATTATTGACAAGAATGTCCAATTTTCCACCCACAGCTTCTTCTGCTTGGCCAATGAGAGCATTCACAGCTTCTCTATCACTAAGGTTGCAGGGAGTGATATGGACACGATCTGAGCCCAGTGAGCTTGCCACTTCTTCCAATTTTTCACGGCGTGTGCCTGAGATGGCGATGGTGGCGCCTTGATCGTGCAACGTTTTTGCAATTGCCGCACCAATGCCACCTGAAGCACCAGTGATAAGTGCTGTTTTACCTGTTAAATCGAACATTGAATTCTCACTTTACTATTTTAATACTTTTATATTTGTTCTTGCCGTGCCACGTGACTGTCAAAACTGACTGCTATGTGACCTCACTATTTTCTGTACCATTTATTAAGCGCTGAATATCTCAGCTGAACTTTTAATATCATCTGGTGTACCAATTGAATTGGCTTCTAAACTGCGCTCAATACGACGTGCTAACCCCGTTAAAACACGGCCAGACCCTACTTCATAAAGCGTTGTGATGCCATTTGCGGCCATAAACTCGACTGATTCTCTCCAGCGAACTTGGCCGGTGACTTGATTAACCAGCCCTTCGCGGATTGTATCAGCGTCTGTAACAGCCTTTGCTAATGTATTGGCTACTAGCGGTACCGCAGGATTGTCCATTTCTGTGTTTGAGAGCGCATCCTTCATCGCGTCTGCTGCTGGTTGCATTAGAGAGCAATGGAACGGAGCGCTTACATCCAACAGGACTGCTCTTCGGGCACCGAACTCTTTTGCAAGCTCTACAGCTCGCTCGATAGCAGCTCTATGACCACTTAAAACAACTTGTCCAGGTGCATTGTCATTTGCTGCATTACAAACTTCACTTGAGCCATCTTCTGCTAGATTTGCTTTTTCAGCTAATTTAATAGCGTCCGGTAAGTCTAGACCTAATAAAGCTGCCATTGCGCCTTCATTAACTGGAACGGCTGCTTGCATTGATTTGCCTCGAATTCTCAAAAGTTGAGCTGTATCGGTTAATGTGAATGTCCCTGCTGCTGCTAGGGCTGAGTATTCGCCTAATGAGTGGCCGGCAACATATTTAACCTTTGAAGCCAAATCAAAACCGAATTCGCTTTTTAAGCAACGCATAACCGCAATTGAGACAGCCATTAAGGCTGGTTGGGCATTTTCGGTTAATGTTAGGTCTTCAGCTGGGCCGTCCCACATGATTTTTGTGAGGCTTTTTCCTAATGCATCGTCTACTTCATTAAAGACATCGCGAGCTACTTGATAGCTATCGGCTAGATCTTTACCCATGCCAACTTGTTGGCTACCTTGTCCTGGAAATGTAAATGCTATGGACATATTATTCCTGCCATTTTAGGTTCGACTTAATTTAATTTTGCTCTATTAATCGTCTCTACACCTAAAAAGCAAGAGATAGTTACCGTTACTTCGGTGAAATCCCGCCAAAACATTGCTTGGTACGAACTATTTTGCACAATATTTCCTTTGCTTTTTTGCTTTTTTTCTCATATATAGCTTTTTTTGGACTGATTCAGTTGAAGGCTGAACTTTTAAGGTTTTCTTATTAGGTGTCTTCACTCCATACGAGTTTGGATCTTTAGAATGCGCTTCAGTTGCTTTTTAAACGGCTTCAGTTTCTTAAACTAGCAGCCGCCGTAACAGCAACCGCGCTGGGCCTTTCACAGGGCTCGTCGAAGGCTATGCATTGGATCAGTTCATATCATTTAATATAGAAAGGCTCTTTCATGCCACTTTATGAGCATGTTCTCCTCGGTCGTCAGGAGCTTTCAACAGCGCAAGTTGATACGTTGATTGAAGAATTAAAGACGATCCTTGAAAAAGGTAACGGTAAAATCCTCAAGAATGAATATTGGGGTATTAAACCGATTTCTTACAAAATTAAGAAAAATCGTAAAGCACACTACACATTGCTGAACATTGATGCAGAACCAGCAGCTATTGCTGAAATGGAGCGTCAAATGAGCATTTCTACAGATGTGCTACGTTTTATGACTATTCGTGTTGATGAACATGATGAAAATCCATCAGCAATGATGCGCAAGAATGATCGTGATGATCGCCGTCCTCGTGGACGTGGTGATGATCGTGGCGACCGCGGTGATCGTGGTGACCGTCAAGATTTCAGAGGAAGGTCATAAGAGATGCAAAATATAGCTCAATTACCAGTGCGTCGTCCTTTTCATCGTCGCCGTAAAACTTGCCCATTTTCAGGAGATAACGCTCCGAAAATTGATTATAAAGATGTGAAATTGCTACAACGCTTTATTTCAGAGCGCGGCAAAATTGTTCCATCTCGAATTACAGCTGTTTCAGCTAAGAGACAACGTGAACTAGCTAAAGCGATTAAGCGCGCACGTTTTCTTGGTTTGATCCCTTATGTAATTAGCTAATCGAGTTGATTAGATAGATTATCTACTGACCCAACTTTTTATGTTGGGTCAGTTAAATTTTTCTTTTGAAAAGTTTAGTTGAGCCCACTTTCCTGGCTTTTGTATCCAGAATTGTTAGCTCTAACCGCGAAAGCGGGACAGCGAATGAAAGAGTGATGACTCTTTTGTGCTTTCAGATTGCCCACCAGCAACCGGCGCGAATATCTCCTCTTTTTCTCATTCTGTTCTCCCTCTTTTATAAATTAAAAACTTACAAAGCTTATTAGTGAGCTAAATTGAGAGACTGTTATGAAAGTTATTCTTCTTGAACGTATTCGCCGCTTAGGCCAAATGGGTGAGACCGTTATTGTTAAAGATGGTTTTGCACGTAACTTCCTACTTCCACAGGGTAAAGCCCTTCGTGCGAATGAAAAAAACCAATCACATTTTGATGCTCAACGGGCAGAACTTGAAGCGCGTAACCTTGAACTTAAAGGTGAAGCTACCAAAGTTGGCGAAAAAATTGCTGGTGAAACTTTCATAGCAATTCGCCAAGCTGGTGATACAGGGCAGCTTTATGGCTCAGTTAGCTCAAGAGATATTGCTGAAACGATTTGCGAAAATGGCATACAAATTGATCGTAACCAGATCTTGTTGAACCGTCCTATTAAGGTTCTTGGTGTACATGAAGTGCTTGTAAGTCTTCACCCAGAAGTTGAAGTTAATGTGAACATCAACGTAGCACGTACAGAAGAAGAAGCTGAGCGCCAAGCCCGCGGAGAAGATGTAACAATCGAAGTTGAAGAAGTTGAAGAAGAAGTTCTTTCAACTGAAGATGTATTTGAAGAAGGTGCTGAACCAACTGAAGATGATGATGCATCTGAAGAAGAGACAGCTAACGAAGCGGCTTCTAGTGATGATGACAAAGACGCTGATGCGTAAGGCGTTTTAGATTATGTACTAACTTATTCCTTTTTAACTAATGGGATTTTGGTGCTTTTGATCTAATTGTTTATAAAGAGGACATTCTTTTTGGAATGTCCTCTTTTTTTGTTTTTATGGTACTCTTTGACTCAGTTGTTATAGGATTTTCATTGATATGACTAAAACGGATCTGAACAAAAACGAGATAAAGCAGTCTTTCATCAAGCAAGATTATACTATTGATGACCTGCTTGCGATTATGGCGCAATTGCGTAACCCTGATGGTGGCTGCCCGTGGGATTTGAAACAAGATTTTAAGTCGATCTCTCCTTATACAATTGAAGAAGCGTATGAAGTTGTTGATGCGATTGACCGGGATGACAAGGAAGACCTCTGTGATGAGCTAGGGGATCTTCTTTTTCAGGTTGTTTATTACGCACAGATGGCTTCCGAAGAGGAGAGCTTTAAATTTCAAGATGTGATTCAAGCTATTTGCGAGAAGTTAGTTCGTAGGCACCCTCATGTCTTTGGCGATGATGATTTGAAAAGTGATTTAGAAATTAAAGGTATGTGGGAGCGTATAAAAACTGAGGAAAAATTAGCTAAGTCGGAAAATATCGAAGATGTACCGTCTTCCATTCTTATTGATGTTCCTATTGGATTGCCTGCCATTAGCCGCGCTGTAAAATTGCAAAACAAGGCTGCTAAAGTTGGATTTGATTGGCCGGATGTTTCACCTGTTTTTGCTAAAATAGAGGAAGAATTAGCTGAAGTGAGAGAAGCTATTGAGGATGGTCAGAAGGATAAAACAGATGAAGGTTTGTCACAAAACTCACAGGTTAAACTAAGCGAGGAAATTGGTGATCTTTTATTTGTTATTACCAATCTGGCAAGACATATGAAAATTGATCCTGAACAAGCAGCCCGATCTGCCAATCATAAATTCTGCTCGCGATTTTCTTACATTGAAAAAGAACTCAAGGCTAACGGCCTCTCTTTGGATGAGGCAAGCCTTGAGGAAATGGATGCTCTTTGGGATGAGGCAAAAACTTTAGAGCCAAAGAATTAGCAAAGATATTTGTTTTGTTGATTTAAATATATCACTTAGAGATTAGTACACTTGGCGATTTGTATTTTTAGTTCAGATTTAATTGTCTCATTTGTTAGTTCATTTTTTTCTTGATCGAAATTATCATAAAAACTTGGGACAGAGAGATTGGCTTTTAGGTTTGCTCCAAAAAATGGAGCTGATGTTACTGCTGTATTTAGCACACCCTTAGCGCCACCTGGTCCTGGTGAGGTTGACAAAAAAATCATTGGTTTATCTTGAAAGAATTTTTGTTCTATTCGTGATGCCCAATCAAATAAATTTTTATAAGCGGCAGTATAGGTGCCGTTATGCTCAGCAAATGAAATGATTACAAGGTCACTGGATGCTATTTCATTTATGAAGTTTTGAGCAGTTTCAGATTTACCAATTTTTGTTTCTGTATCTTCACTAAAAATAGGATTTTCAAAATTGTTTAAATCCAGAATGTTTATTTCTGCTCCTTCTACTAGATTAGCCGCGTAAGTTGCTAAGGTTTTATTGATAGAATTTTTGCTCGTGCTTGCACCAAAAGCTGTGACTTTCATCTCTCATTTTCCTTCTTATTTGCTTGATTGAATGATGATCAGATTTGTTTTTTCTGTTGCAGTTAACTCTAGTTGTTCACCTTCAATCAGATCGTTTGTTTTTACAGAAAGTCCATTTGCTTGCGCTTTGCCGTTGGTTATGAGAGCAATGAATTTACCGGCAAGAGAAATAGCCTCCCCTTCACTTAGCCCTCCGACTTTACAAGTCATATTGCTGTTAAAGAGCTCTGTATCATCACCACCTAAGACAGTGATTAAGTTATTTTCATCGAGCTTAAATTCTTGATATGCTGGCGTTAAGTCTTTACTTGGAGGGCGAAACCAAATTTGGATGATTTCTGCTTTACTGTCATCTAAGTTAAATTCAGAATGCTCTATGCCAGAACCCGCTCTTTGTACTTGAACACCTGGTCCTTCAATGACTGTTCCATCACCTAATGACCCTTTGTGACCGATCCTACCGTTAAGGACGACACTGACTATATCGACATTGCCATGGGGATGCATTGGTGCTCCCTCGTTTGGTTTGAAATGACCGTTTGCAAGATAGAGAAAATCTTCAAAACCATGAGAGATATCTTTACGCGTTGCTGCATCTTGCCAGACATCAGGGTTCATAACCATTCTTGTTTCAATAATCCCGGCAAAGCCACCCTCTGGAAGGTCTGATTTAGATATGATTTTTAATGGTACCTGACTCATGATTTTTCCTTTTGCGATTGTCTTTCAATATTTTCAAAAGATATATCCCATGCTAATCTGGAATATAAGATAATCATTTTGAATAATCTTTATTCTAAAAAGGAATATTTAGATGGATAAATTTCTATCTATGAGGGCTTATGTACGTGTTGTTGAGACGGGAAGTTTTTCTTCAACGGCAACTGAGTTCAACACGACACAAGCTACAATAAGTAAACGAGTTTCTGCTCTTGAAGGGGCATTAGGCGCACAATTACTTATAAGAGGTAGCCGTGAGCATAAATTAACTGAGGCGGGTCGGAGTTATTATGAGCGTGCTAGTTTTATTTTAAATGAACTTGATGAAGCTGAAAGTGAAGTTGTTGGCGGTGAACAATCTCCCAAAGGCTTTTTGAGGGTTTCAGCTCCCTTAATGATGGGGAGTTTGTTTCTCTCACCTCTTATTCCATCATTTTTGAATTTATATCCGGATATTTCTCTTGAACTATTATTGAGTGAGAGAAAGGCTGATTTGGTCGCGGATGGTGTTGATGTTGCGATTAGAATTGGGGAACTGAGTGATAGCTCTATGATTGCGAGATATTTGGGACAAGATGAGCTTATTATTGTTGCCTCTCCTTTATATATATCAAGGTATTCTGAACCTAAAGAATTGAAAGATTTGGAAGGACATAATTGCATGATTTATAGTCTCTCGCCTGACCTGAATAGATGGTCTTTCTCAGAGCCTTCGCTTGGGGCTTCTCAACAAGTTCAGGGTAATTTTCAATGTGATAATGCAACTGGATTATTAGATATGTTACTTGCTGATGCTGGCATTGCTCTTATGCCTCGTTGGTTTGTGATGCCATATATTGAGACTGGTGAACTGGTGCATCTTCTACCGGCTTACAAAAAGAAAATGCCTATCCATGCGATTTATATACAAAACCGTTTTGTCTCAACGAAGCTGAAGTGTTTTCTCGATTTTTTAAGCATGGAAATGAAAAAGGAAGTGCATTTGTGAAGACCTTACTAGTACCCTCCCCTAAAAATATTATATATGAAAGGCTATTGTTCTCTTTCCGGTGTAAGCATCTTCTCTAGCCGACCAGCGAGGCGTTTGGGGAGTGTTACTGAATATTCTGTTTCACCTGAATTATCTGTATCACCTTGAGTGACTTGACCATTTTCGTATAGCCAACTGACGACCATGCCTTGGTTGGCTTTTAGTTTTAGATCTAAGTTGATTTCATGTTCTTCTAATTGTTTATCCAAAGCGTTTAGAAGGTGATCAATCCCCTCACCTGTTTTGGCTGAGATCAGAAACGGTGTTGTTTCATCGCTGTTCGTATCTGTTAGAATTGGCGTTTTATCTATACAACTATCATCAGGCTCCTCATCTATTTGAGGAATTTGATCGATTTTATTCCAGACTTCAAAAATGGGCGCGCTTTCTTCTTCTTCTTTTATGCCCAATTCTTTTAGAATTTTGATGACGTCACTGCGTTGTTGGTCCCTGCTTGGGTTGGACGCGTCTTGCACGTGAAGAATGATGTTGGCTTCTAGAACTTCTTCCAAGGTTGCTCTGAAGGCAGCTACGAGCTGGGTTGGTAGGTTTGAGACAAAACCAACTGTATCCGACATAATGACTTTAGCGCCGGATGGTAAAAGGATTGAGCGCATAGTTGGGTCTAGTGTGGCAAAGAGTTGATCTTTGGCCATAACATCTGCACCGGTTAAACGGTTAAAGAGTGTTGATTTCCCGGCGTTTGTATATCCCACGAGAGCTATGATGGGGTATGGGATTTGTTTACGTTTTTTGCGGTGTAAATCCCTGGTTTTTTTGACCTTCTCCAGGTCTTTAGTCAGACTCATAATTCTGGTTTGGAGTTGGCGTTTATCTGCTTCCAACTGAGTTTCACCTGGCCCCCCCATAAAGCCCTGGCCGCCTCTTTGACGTTCAAGGTGTGTCCAGGAACGAACAAGGCGAGACTTTTGATAGTTGAGGTGGGCGAGGTCTACTTGGAGCCGCCCTTCCCTTGTGGCAGCACGTCTGCCAAATATTTCGAGGATTAAACCTGTACGGTCTAGGATTTTTACATCCCACTCTTTTTCCAAGTTTCGTTGTTGTCCAGGGCTTAGGCTATGATCAACAACAACAAGCTCTGAATGATTGTCGTGGATGATTTCTTTTAATTCTTCGACCTTGCCTTGGCCAAACAAAGTCGCTGAGCGGATCGTGTCCAAAGGGACTGCAATAGATGCATTGACTTCTAGGTCAATAGCTTGCGCTAGACCCAGCGCTTCTTCCATCCGATCATCAATGGGTCTTGGGTCAAGTTCTGCCGATTTTGATTTGGATTTTTTATTATCGTAAGGGGCGAGCAACGTTGTTTGTACAGCTGGTTCGTCTTCTATTTGAAATTGAACCGTTTGGTTTTTTGAGCCCTTTTTTTTAGATTTGGGACTGCTGTTCTCTCTTGTGCTGGTTATTTTACTGCTCGCTTTTAAGGTGGTTAACTACCGTTGTCTGATTTTGATCGAAAAAATTCTTAAGTAGCATTTGTACTGATCAAATCTAAGCATATGTTTGATCTTTGACCAAATGAATTCCTTTGTCCAAAAAACTTAAGTTTATTATCTTAAGTCATGCACTTGAGAAATAGGCCTGAAAAGTTTGTTTATGGCCTTTTAGATGCGGCTAAGCTGTTATTCGTTTGTTTCGTCGGCTGCTGGTTCGCCTTCAAACATCTGAACAGGTTGGCCTGGCATTATGGTTGAAATGGCATGTTTATATACCAATTGAGAATGACCATCTCTGCGTAAGAGCACACAGAAATTATCAAACCATGTGACCACACCTTGTAGTTTTATTCCATTCACCAAGAAAATTGTTAGTGGAGTTTTGCTTTTTCTCACATTATTTAAGAATGCGTCCTGTAGATTTTGATTTTTATCGTTAGCCATGTTTTTTTTTCCGTTATTTTGTTGTGGCAATTACTTTAGGAACACAGAATATTAATTTGATTTAAATTTCTTTGTCCATTTTTATTATTAAACTACTTTTATTTAAACTCATTTCTTTAGATCTTTTATTCTAAACTTATATTCAAATCATTTACTTAGTATCTCTGATGTTAGAGATTTTTAAAGCCCTCACAGTGTTTTTTCCGAATTTTTTCAGTGTTTTTTCTGTGGATTTAACACTGCTTAGTGGGATATTTGGGCAAATTCATGAAATATTTCTCTTAATTTTAAAGAAATTGGTCCCGATTTGCCATCATTCACAGTTTTTTCGTCAATTTGAGTAACAGGCATGACTAAATTAGTTGCTGCAGTGATAAAAGCTTCTTTTGCCTCTTTGGCCTCTTCTATTGAGAAAGGTCTTTCACTAAATTTAAGGTTTAACTCTTTTGCGAGCCGCATTACCCCTTCACGTGTTATTCCTTTTAAAATGGATTGATTGGCCGGATGAGTGATTAGCTCATTTTTATTATTCACAATCCATGCGTTGCTAGCTGCCCCTTCAGTGATAATTTCATCTTCATTATACAGCCATGCTTCTTCAGCGCCCTGTTCAATGGCTGTTTGTCTTGCTAACACACTTGCAAGCAGGCCTGTTGTTTTGATGTCAGGTCGTTTCCACCTCAGGTCGGGGTGAGTAATGACCTTAATACCTTTCTTAGATTTTTTATCCAATTTCAGGGGATTTTTAGATCGAGCAAAAATGATGAGAGTTGCCGGTGTTTCATTTGTCTTTGGGAAAATGAAATCTCTTTGAGCGCAACCTCTCGATACTTGGATATATACATAGCCATTTTTCACTCTGTTGCGGCGAATGCTTTCTCTTATGATGAAAGGAATTGTATGGAGTGCAAAATCTGTTACCAATTTTATTTCGTTTAAGGAACGTTCTAGTCGTTCTAAATGGGCATCTTGATCAACGAGATTGCCTGCTTTTACTTCAACGACTTCATAAACGGCGTCTGCGAAAAGGGTTGCTCTATCTTCTACGTGGAGCAGTGCATTGTTATAAGGTTGATAGCAACCATTTACGTAAATTGTTCTACTCATTCTTATTGTTCCTTCAGTTGCACTTTTTAATGGACCTTCGGATTTCCGACTGGAAACCGGTCCGGCAACCGTCTCTGACATTCTCACGGCTATTCTTTTTGTTGGGCTTCAGTTGGCCCACTACGTAACCGCCCTGGAGGTATCCGGAGAGCAGCGCTAGGCGCCGGATGTCCCTCGCGGCATGTCCTTCAGCCCAAAAAGGGCTGAACGCCTTCTTCGTATTGTTCTCTTCTATTCGTTGTCATTTTTAAGTGCTTTTTTATTAGCTCACAAGCATCCGTATAGATCAATGTCTCCAGAATGATATGTTAAAGAGACTTATGATGATTAGTATTTCTAGCCGTCCTATTATCATTCCAATAATCATCGCTATTTTAGCTGTTTTTGCTAACTCTATAATTGGTATGGTCTCATTCAGATGAACAAATGACATTTGTTGATAGCATGCGCCGCAATTTGATATTATACCGGTCGCTGCAAAGAAGGCTTCTTCTAGACCCATACCATGGAATGACAGGATCGCAGCCAAAAGGGAGATGACCAATACAGTTAATCCAAAGGTGACCCAGACTGTTGAGATAAACAGATGATCTTTATTTTCATTGCTTAAATAGAGTGGGCGTACTTCATGAGGGTATATTAGAGAGCGTAACTCTCTATTTGACTGGCGGAACATCATTAAAATGCGTGTGAACTTAACACCGCCGGCTGTCGAGAGTACACCGCCACCTATCAACATTAAGATGATGGCTATTGCTGGTGAGATGTGTTCAAAACTATATGTGCTGGCTGCAAAGCCAGTCGTTGAAATTAAAGATACAGCATTCATAAGTGCTGTTGCGGTTTCTTTGTTTACGGCTGAGAACTCTCGCCCACCATCGAATGTTAGTTTTAAGAACAGCATTACAAGGGTAAGAGTTAATATGGCGCCTCCAATCCAAAGAGGCTCCGTGAATTTTTTTAAGTTTAGCCACTCCTGTTTGATGAGGTAACTCACCCATAGAATGCTAACGCTCCCAAGGAACATAAAGATACTCAATATCCATAAGATATTTATATTACCATAGGTGGATAGAGCTCCGTCTCTTGGCATAAAGCCTCCTGTTGAGACTGTAGAGAGAGTTAGGCAAATGGCATCGAAGATGGGAATGCCGCTAATGAGAAGAGCGAAAAGCAATGCTACGCTGAGCCCTAAATAGACAGGTATGATCAATCTTAGAGTTGTGAAAAGATGTAACTTTTCATCATTTACTGAACTTGAGGTCTTGTATATTTCTTTTGTCACGCGTTCGGCACCCATGAAGCGGACCAAAGCATAGGTGATTGTGAAAAGGGTCATGAAGCCACCGACCCACTGTAGTTGAGCGCGCCAATAGATAATGGATTGAGGTAAATTTGATATTTGCTCAATGAGTGTTGCTCCTGTTGTCGTGAGCCCTGAAGTTGCTTCAAATATCGCGTTTAATCTGCTTGGAATTGCGTTTGATGCTTCAAAAGGGATGGCGCTTATGAGGCAAAAGGTTGCCCAAAGCCCAATGACCAGAACAATCTTTTCACGCCTAGAGACCTCAATCTCTCGCCCTTTTAGTGCAATTATGAGAGAGCCACCAAAGAAGCCGGACGCCAGCCCTGTGACTAGAAAGGCAGCCAATGGCAAAGCTTCATTATTAGCAAGAGCAATGATGAGTGGGGGAATTACTGTTAACGAGAAGAGTGCTAACCCCCATCCATATATATATCCTAGTGCATGGCCGTTCATTTGTTATCCATGAAATCTTAATGTGATTTTTTTCGTTGCGCTTCAGGTTGCCCATCTACAACCGCGCTCTTTTTGTTGCGCTTCAAGTTGCCCACTAACAACCGCATTCTTTTAATTGCGCTTGAGTTGCCTTTTTGATGGACCTTCAGCTTTCTCACTAGAAAAAACCCATTCCATTTTTAGGTGATACGTTCTAGTTGTCACTCAATTTAGTTTGTCTTGTTTAAAAATATTCAAGACTAACTCTGAATAGGTGCTCGACCTGGCGTACACTTTCTGTTAGTGCAAAAATAATAATTCTGTCATTGGCAATGATTTCTGTTTCACCATTTGGAATGATCACTTCACCTTTTCTGTGAATGGCACCGAGGCGAATACCGTGAGGCAATTGTAGTTTCTTTAATGGTACGCCAATTAATGGTGATGTTTCGAGAGCTTCGGCCTCGATGACTTCGCCGGTGCCATTGTGAACAGAGTGAACGCCTCTGATGCGCCCTCGCCTTACATGCTGCAAGATTTTAGAAACTGTGATTGCTCTTGGGTTAATGCTATCTCCGATATTCAACGAGCGAACAAGAGGCATATATGACATGTTGTTAACAAGGCATAAGTTTCTCTCACAGCCTAGCCTTCTTGCGAGAACGGAAGAAAGTATATTGACCTGATCATCATTGGTGACAGCTATTAGCGTATCTGCAGATGTTACATCTGCTTCTTTTAAAATTTCTTCGTTAAGGGCACTGCCATTTAGCACAACAGTTCTGTCGAGCTTTTCAGCAATTTCGATAGCCCGGCTTCTATCTAGCTCGACTATTTTTGCGCGTCTGTTGCTTGCACTTTCTTCAAGTTTTTTACCAACATAAAGACCAATGTTACCACCACCAGCAATAATTACACGTTGGGCTGTTTTCTCAGTGTGACCAAATATTTTTAAAGTTCTCTGAACTTCTGTTGTTTTGGCAACGAGATAAACATCATCCCCTGGTAGAAGGGCATCATCACTTGATGGGACGAATAACTTACCATTCCTTGTGCCTGCAACCACTAAAGCTTTTAGATCTGGGAATAGCTCGGTTAGCTGCCGCAGGGGTGTGTTGATAATTGGGCATTCTTCTGTGCAACTTACCCCGATGAAGGTAATGTCCCCTTCAGCAAAATTTACCGTTTCAAATGCGCCTGGAAGACCCAGGCGGCGCATGACCATGTCACCTACTTCGATTTCAGGGGAAATGATCACGTCAATTGGCATATGATTTCTGGTGAACAAATCTTGCCAATGTGGCTCTAGATAAGTTTGAGCGCGGATGCGTGCGATTTTTGTTGGTATGCCAAATAGTGAGTGGGCCACCTGACAGGCGACCATATTCACTTCATCATAAAGGGTGACTGCAATAATCATGTCGGCGTCTTTAGCACCAACTTCATCGAGGGTGACCGGATGGGCGCCGTGGCCTAAATATCCCCGCACATCAAGGGTGTCATTTACTCTTTGAACGAGTTCGGGAGAGTTGTCGATTACGGCGACATCGTTATTTTCAGCTGCTAACCGCTCAGCGATGCCGTAACCGACTTGACCTGCGCCACATATTATTACTTTCATTTTGGCCTTGTTGCTTTTTTTAGTTGGTTTCTGCTTTTGCTGTTTGTCTTTCAGACGAATTCACACCAAGAGCTCGTAATTTTCTGTGTAATGCTGAGCGTTCCATACCAACAAACTCAGCAGTTCTAGAAATGTTACCACCAAATCTGTTGATTTGGGCCATTAAATATTCACGTTCGAAGATTTCTCTTGCTTCTCTTAAGGGCAGAGACATGAAATGCTCGCCGTTATTTCCACTTGAGGCGAAGCCTGCGGAATTTCCGGCATCATCTGGGAGCATGTCAGCACTTACGACAGCGCTTGCTTCTCCGTCTGTCAGGATCATTACTCGTTCGACCATGTTTCGTAATTGGCGAACATTACCAGGCCACTCATTCGTTTGTAGGATGGCCATAGCGTCATCACCGATACGTCTTACGGGTAGGCCTGATGAAATAGAAATTTGGTTCATGAAGAAATCAACAAGGCCTGGGATATCTTCTCTTCTTTCTGCTAGACCTGGAACTTTAATAGGCACTACAGATAGACGATGATAAAGATCTTCTCTGAAATTTCCGTCCAGCATTTCTTTGTTTAAGTCTTTACTGGTTGAGGACATGATGCGCACATCAACTTCAACTTTTCTGTCACCGCGCAATCTTTGGAATTTTTGTTCTACTAAAACACGCAAGATTTTACCTTGTGTTTCCATTGGCATATCCGCGACTTCATCAACAAATAAAGTACCACCATGAGCTTCTTCTAGTGCGCCGACTTTGCGTGCAAAGCCTCCCTCACCTTCAATGCCGAACAGTTCTTCTTCCATACGTTCGGGTGCCATGACTGCTGCGTTAATCACAACGAATGGACCCGTTGGCCTTAGAGACTTTTCGTGCATAACACGAGCTGCGAGTTCTTTGCCACAGCCAGAGGGGCCTGTGAACATGACGCGGCTGTTGGTAGGGGCCACTTTTTCTATTTTTTGGTTGAGCGAAGTCATGGAAGCAGAGAGGCCAATTAGCTCAGTGCTTTGTGGGTTTTTTTCTTTTAGTTCTTTATTCTCACGGCGCAGTTTTGAGGCTTCTAAAGCTCTTGCCGTAATGAGTAGCAAGCGATCTGCTTTGAAAGGCTTTTCTACATAATCATAGGCCCCAAGTTTAATCGCTGTGACCGCTGTTTCAACGTTACCATGACCTGAAATGATAACTACAGGTAGATCTGGATGGCGTTTCTTTACTTGGTTTAACACCTCAAGGCCATCCATGCGGCTGCCTTGCAGCCAGATGTCCAAGATGACCAAATGTGGTTTTCTCTCTTCAACAGCCGCGAGTGCTTCATCGCTGTTTTTGGCCAGACGTGTGCTGTGCCCCTCATCTTCTAAAATTCCCGAAATGAGGTCTCGGATATCTGCTTCATCGTCGACAATCAGAATGTCTGAAATCATGTCATAGCCCTATTAACAAAAGTGGTATTAAAGTTTTCGTTATTTATAATTCAAAATTAAATTCGTTCTTATTTAAGCAGCGTTTGATTTTTCTTTTTTTTGATCAGATGGTTTTTGATCAGCTGGTGTCTTTAACGGAATAACCAAACTGATTTTCGCTCCATGTTTTCTTTTTGCAGTCACTGGTGCATCTGCTAAACGCAGCGAGCCTCCATGCTGCTCGGTAATTCTTTGTACAATTGCCAGCCCAAGCCCCGTCCCTTTGGTTCTTGTGGTCATATATGGCTCGGTTAATCTATTGCGATTATTTTTTGGAAGGCCGCAACCATTATCAAGCACATCGATGTAGACAGTTTGATTTTTAATCCGAACACATGTTTCTATTTCGCCGTTTACATCTATGCCGTTTTCTTTGGCCGTTTCAATTGCTTCACTGGCATTTTTCACCAAGTTCGTCACGGCCTGATTAATTAATCGTCGGTCGAAATAGGCAATGACGGTTTCTTTGGGCACATCGACATTTATTTTTATGTTGGATTCACTGACCTGGAATAAAAAGACTGCTTCTTTCACCACTTCACGGATGTCTTGAAATTCCATAGTTGGTGTTGGCAATCTTGCAAATGATGAGAATTCATCGACCATACGGCCTATGTCGGCCACTTGTCTGATGATAGTGTCTGTACATTTGTCGAAGACATCGCGGTCTTCTTTAATTTTATCACCATATTTTCGGCGAATACGTTCAGCTGAAAGTTGAATTGGTGTGAGTGGATTTTTTATTTCATGAGCAATGCGGCGAGCGATGTCCGACCAGGCGCTGTTTCGTTCGGCACTAACGAGTTCCGTTATATCATCAAAAGTGATCACGTAGCCATATTCCTGGTCTTCTGAACTCTCTTCAGTTACCCGGACGGCAAAACTACGTTCGACATCTCCTGCCATTAGTGTGATTTGTCTTTCGCAGTCAGTTTTTTGTTCCTGTTTTAAATCACGCCAGATTTCATAAATTTCGGGAACGGCCGTGCTCAATGGTAGCCCGACAAGGTCTTCTTCATTTTTTACCAGGAGCGCCCCAGCGCTTTTATTGACAAGATTGATCTTTCCATTCAAATCTGCCCCCATGATCCCAGCGCTAACGCTTGAAAGAACCGCTTCAATAAAGCGCCGTCTTTCATCTATGGTGAAATTAGCTTCCATTAAATTATCGCGCTGCTGGCGTAATTGACCAGTCATATTATTGAATGTTTTGGTCAGATGACCTACGTCGCCATCTCTTTTATGTACGGGGACTTCTGCATCCAAATCACCAGCTGATACTTTTTGAGCTGCGCTGATCAGGTCTCTGATAGGTGAGATAATGCGATTGGCAAGCCAAATACCTAACCAGACAGCTGCAAGGAGAAGGATTAATGCAATGAGGACATACATTAAGCCGAAGGCAACCTGAATACCGGCTCTGTTTTTCTGTAAGGATTTGTAAGCGGCGATATGTTCTTTGGTGCGATTAAGGTGTTTGATGACGTTCTGATTAACTTGTCGGTACACATAGAGATAGGCGCCCGGGATTTTTTCTAATTTTTTGACAGCGGCTAATTCATTTGTTGAACCTGGTGGAATTATCGAGACTTTATTATTATCTACTGTTGCCATGACAACATTGTCAGGTTGTACGAAATATCGGTTTGGTTCTGTAGCAGCTTTAGCTAAGACAACTCCGTCAGCATCAAAAACATAAGACATTTGCAAAGATCTCAAAGCTGTTTGAGACGTTAGAATTTGGTCGAATTTTTCTCTATTACCTTGTATGGACTTCCAACTCTCATCCAGATCTGTTGCCATGGCCACAATATCTGATCGGATGACTTGACCGTGTTCATCAAGGAAAGAACGGGCTACGTCACCGGATGTGTCAATGATGGCGGCAATTCGTTTTGAGAACCAATAATCAAGGCGTTGATCGAGAGAAAAACTGGCGAATATAGCAAGTATGATAGCAGGCAGCATGGCAATCATGCAAAAGAGACTGACAATACGAATGTGAAGCTCTGCTCCGGCTGTTTGACCTTTTCTATCTTGCCATAAAAGATAGATTTGCCAGAGTACAATGGTCACTAGAGCGAGAATTAATGCGCAGTTTATCAATAGCACAGTGATGACTACATTATTCGACGGCGCAATTGGTGTGAGGCCTGTCAGGATCAAAAATGTTACGACTGCTGATAGAAGAGCCATGACAACGGTGATTAGTCCGGCTTTAAATAGGAGTGGTCTGTCTATATGAGAGACTATCTTGCCCGCTTCAATGAGCTTTTTTGCTGATTTTTGTACTGTTGCTTTGGTGAGGCGGGCGGTGTTTTTTAAGGTGTTTTTATTATTTTGATTTTTTTGAAGGGTTGGTTGTTCTTCGGGGCCCTTTTTGGGGGAGCCTGTTTGTTCGGCTTCTATGTTAAATTTTTGTTCTGACATTTTATAAGACCGAAACTCTTTACCGTTCATAAACTCAGATACACAGGCTTGTGTACAGTTTTTTGCTAGATAATTTCTGATGAAATTCCATCTAACTGTGATCAGAAAGCATCACAATTCCCTGTTGCTAATGAGTGACAGTTTTTCCCATGAAACACAAGTTTTATTTGTGTAAGATGATTAACAGAAATTCCATGATGATTACATGACACTAACTGAGATATTATGGCAACAAAAAGGGCAGTCGGCATTTTTTTTACCAACTAACCCTTTTTTCTCTAAAATGCAATTTGTCGTTGCTATGTGACTGTTTAGTGACGAATTGGATGGAATTGTATATCCAGGTCTCTTATTTTTTTTCTCAATGTATTTCGGTTAATTCCAAGAAGGTCTGATGCTTTAATCTGATTGCCATTTGTGGCTGCTAACGCGGCCAGAATAAGGGGCTTTTCCACTTCTTTTATGACCCTGTCATAGAGGCCTGGAGGCGGTAGATCGGCGCCAAATGTGGTAAAATAATTTTGTAGGTGGTTTGCAACAAAACCTGGCAAAGATTTTTCTTCTTTCATTACGGGCTCAGATGGGGAAATTGAACTTGAAAGTTCTTCTTCCACAACTGTTTTTGTAATGATCTCTTCTGGGTGAAGGGCCGTGATACGTTGTACAAAATTTTCTAATTCTCGGACATTGCCAGGCCATTGGTAACTTTGCATACGTTTAATGGCTTCAGTTTCAAAGCGCTTTACTGGAAGGCCTTGTTCTTCGGCTTTGCGTAAAAAATGATGAGCTAAGTCTGAAATGTCGTCTAATCTGGATCTTAATGGTGGTACTTTAATTGGAACCACATTTAATCTGTAGTAAAGATCTTCTCTGAAGGTGCCTGCATGTATGAGTTTTTGTAAATCTCTATGAGTAGCGGCGACAATTCTTACATTGGTTTTGATAGGTACGCGCCCACCAACCCTAGTGTACTCACCTTCTTGAAGAACCCTTAGTAACCTTGTTTGCGCTTCTAGAGGCATGTCACCTATTTCATCCAGGAATAGAGTGCCGCCTTCGGCTTGTTCAAAACGGCCAATGTGACGCCCCTGAGCCCCAGTAAAAGCTCCTTTTTCATGGCCAAACAATTCGCTTTCGATTAACTCCCTTGGAATGGCAGCCATATTGATTGCAACGAAAGGACCTGCAACACGATTTGAGAAATCATGCAGAGCTCTGGCGACCAATTCTTTACCAGTGCCACTTTCACCTCGTATCATTACCGATAGATCGGTTTTCATGACCCTGGCTATAACGCGATAAATGTCCTGCATCGCAATTGAGCGACCAATAAGTGGTAACTGCTCGTTTTCTTCTTCAATTTTATTAGTGATATTTGGTTTGGCGGGCTCTTCCAGTGCGCGCTCAATGACGTTCATTAATTCCTTTAAGTCAAACGGTTTTGGCAAATAATCAAAGGCCCCTTTTTCTGACGCTTTGATTGCCGTCATGATGGTGTTTTCAGCACTCATCACAATGATGGGGAGGTCTGGCCGTTGTTTTTTTATTTGCGGGATGAGGTTGAAGGCGTTTTCATCTGGCATGACAACATCCGTTATAATGAGGTCGCCATCTCCAGCTTCGGCCCAGCGCCAGAGTGTTGCTGCATTACTTGTAGCTCGAGGTGAATAGCCGGCCCGACTTAAAGCCTGAGTGAGTACCGTGCGAATGGCGGCATCGTCATCTGCAATTAATATCTCATTATTGGGCATTGCCTATTTCCTCTTTTTTTTCTTTTTCAATAGCACTTGGTGCTTCCGGTGCTTTTGTTTCGTTTGCAAAGTTTGTTTCTGCAATGGGTAATCTTGTCCGGAATATTGTTCCACTTTCACTGCTGTCACACTCGATTGTGCCGCCATGATCTGAAATCATTTTTGCTACTAAGGCGAGGCCAAGACCTGATCCTTTGGCTTTACTTGAGACGAATGGATCGAACAAATGCGGGAGAATATCTTCTCTGACGCCTGGGCCATTATCCTTCACTACGATTTCAAGCGGGAGAATTACACGTTCTTTCGTGCCTGGTAATGTTAATCTAAAACCAGGACGGAAGGATGTTTCTAATGTGATAACCCCGTCTTCTCTGCCCTCTAATGCTTCGGCCGCATTTTTAATTAAGTTCAGATATAACTGGATCAGGAAATCTCGCTCGCCGGCAACTTTGGGGAGGCTTGGGTCGTATTTTTGTTCGATTTGAACTTTGCTAGCAAAACCATTTTTTGCAATTTCTGTTACATGATGGAGTACGGAGTGGATATTAATCGGCACAGACTGAATTGGGCGCTCATCTCCGAATATTTCCATCCGATCAACAAGTTTTTTAATACGGTCTGTCTCTTCGCAAATGAGACGAGCTAGCATTTGATCATCTTCTGTGACAGCCATTTCAAGAAGTTGAGCAGCACCTTTAATACCTGAAAGTGGATTTTTAATTTCGTGAGCAAGGACAGCAGCGACACCGTTCACTGTTTTAGCAGCTCCTCTGTAACTGATTTGTCTTTCAATCATTTGTGCCATTGAGCGAAGTTGAAATTGAATGAGAATGTGACTTGAGCTTGCTGTGCTGTTGTTGTTTGATTGGTTGGTTGCGCTCTCTCCTATTGGTCCACAAAACACATCGACAATGTAGTTTTCTTTTAATTTAGGTGTCGCGATATTGATCCCATACTCGTTGAAACTACAAGATTTGTGGCGGACTTGATCTATGGCTGTCAGGATAGGACAGCCAAAAGGTAAGAGGTCATCAATTTTGTTTTTCTTTAACAATTCCAAACCGGAATGGTAAAATAACTCTGCCGCTGCATTTGCATAAGTAATGTCGTTCTCATCATTGACAACAATGATGGGGTGGGGAACTGCATTTAAAATTTGATTGTTATCCATCCCTAGTCCTGTTTAAAAGCCCTGTTTTAAAATTTTTTCAATGACAATTTCTTTGAATTTTACTTAGTCCCCTCTTTCATCAAAAAATGAATTGAGGTGTTTCGTTACATCTGTGATGTTTTCTGTGGAGCATAACCTCTGTCTCCAGAGTTTTGCCTCCAGTTCATTTTTTTCAAAGTGATCAACGTACCAAACCAGATGTTTACGCGCGCTTTTAACGCCATATTTTTTGCCATAGTGACTGAGCATGTGTTCATAATGTTCGAGCACACAGTTTTTATAATCTGATAATGTTGGATTTAGAGGTTGCTGGCCATTTAGTTGTCTCGAGATTTGCGCTGGGAGCCAAGGGGCACCGTAAGCGCCTCTGCCGATCATAACCCCATCCGCTTTAGACGCTGCCATTGCTACTTTTGCATCTTTTAAAGTGCAGATATCTCCGTTTACAAAGAGCGGTTTTGAGATGGCTTCTTTTACAGCTTTCACCTTAGACCAATCAGCTTGACCTTTATAAAATTGTTGTCTGGTTCGGCCGTGGACTGTGAAGGCTTGTACGCCAGCGTCTTCAGCTCTTTTGGCGAGTTCTGGCGCATTGATGGAGTTATCATCCCACCCAAGTCGCATTTTTAAAGTGACAGGTACTGAGGAGGCACCCACTACGGCTTCTATTAGAGAAAGAGCATGATCAAGGTCACGCATGAGGGCTGAACCGGAAAGTCCTTTAGTGACTTGCTTTGCAGGGCACCCCATATTGATATCAATAATATCAGCACCAAGATCTTGAATTCTTTTCGTAGCTTCAGCCATCCAATATGCTTTTCTACCAGCAAGTTGAATGACAAAGGGGGCTAAGTGTTCACCAATAGCCCGGCGGTTCATGTCTTTATTGTCAGTTAGGAGGCTTTCACTGGCAACCATTTCAGATACAACTAGAGGTGCGCCCCATTGATGGGCTAATTTGCGAAAAGGAAAATCAGTAACCCCTGACATTGGCGCTAAGATCGCCTTGCCATTAAGATTAAAATTTCCAATTTTTATAGGTTTGTCGTTCATACCCACTGTTTTCTTGCTTCCAGTATTTAAAAACTGATGCTTTGAATTGCTCTTACAGCCTATGCTTTTAGTTGCTTGATGCTCTCTGTATGATTTGCATCATTTGCCTTTTGATACCTCTAAAGCATCCTATTTATCCACTTATTGTAGCCCGTTTAATTCTAGTCGATGCCTAGATATTCATCGGAGGGCTAAATTGGTTAAATAATACTCAGTAAAAACTTTGGTTAATGCCCTTTTTATGGGCCTGAATGATTAATTATTAAGCAAGAACGCTGACCCTTGTTTAAATTGTAGGCATTTATGGTTATTGCGTATAATTTAATCAATTATAGCTGTTTCTTTGCAAATATGAAGCCAATTCTGTTTAAATTTAATATCCCTGTTGTATTTAGAGAGTTCTGCTAAAAATATTTATTGCTGGCATTTCTATTATTGTGAAATTTTGCTAGTCAATTTAACAGAATTTACGTTTAGTTTTGCGGTTTGGACCATTTAATAAACTTTCAGTATCTCGCTTTACTGATAACTTTGGGAACTTTTAATGACACTTACGATGACTAAGGGTACATTTGTTTTGGTTGTCGCTGCGGGCCGTGGAGCCAGAGCAAAAAAAGAAAATTGTGATCAGCCAAAGCAGTATGTTTCACTTAAAGGGCGAGCCGTTTTACAACATGTGTTGACTAAATTTCACTCTATTGACTCTATTGATGGCATTTTAGCGGTGATTCATCCAGATGACCTGGATATTTACCAGGATATTGCTAAAGATTTTAGTGAAAAACTCCTCCCGCCAGTATTTGGTGGTGATACGCGACAAGCTTCGGTATTAAATGGCTTGGAAGCTCTTAAGGATTTATCTCAAACACAAGATGTCCTGTCAGTTTTGATCCATGATGGAGCGCGTCCTTGTTTTTCAGACGATCTTATAGCCCGTCTTTTAAATAAACTAACATCTTCTGATGCTGTATTACCTGCCCTTCCCGTGACGGATACACTCAAACTCTCAAATGAAATGAAGGTTGTGAAAACGGTTGATCGGTCAGCGTTGTTTCGAGCACAAACGCCACAATGTTTTCAGTTTGATGCAATATATGAGGCGCATAAAGCTGCCCTTAAAGATCCTCAAATGGTGTTTACGGATGATTGCTCTATAGCTGAATGGTATGGTGTAGATATTGATATAATATCTGGAGAAGAACAAAATATTAAAATTACGACAAGTGAAGATTTTAAAAGGGGAGAACATTATTTGGGTAACATGATGGATGTACGTGTTGGACATGGTTTTGATGTTCACGCCTTTGAGGATGGTGATGAAATTATATTGTGCGGTGTCCCTCTTCCTTTTGATAAAAAGCTAAAGGGGCATTCTGATGCCGATGTTGGTCTTCATGCGTTGACTGATGCGATTTATGGTGCGTTAGGTGCCGGTGATATTGGAACCCATTTTCCTCCCTCTGATGAGAAATGGCGCGGGGTTTCTTCGCACGTGTTTTTAAAGGCTGCGGTTCAGTTGGCGCATGATAAGGGGGCTCGCATTTCTAATGTTGATGTTACTTTGATTTGTGAAGAACCTAAGATTGGTCCTCATAGCCTCAAAATGCGCGAGAGTGTTTCTAAGATTACAGGGCTTGATGTTGAGCGGGTTAGTGTTAAGGCAACAACGACTGAACGGCTTGGGTTTACTGGGCGCGGTGAAGGTATCAGCGCTTTAGCTACTGCGACTTTATTATTTTAAAGGCTATATTTCTTATGTTTGATCAAAAGATCCTCTCTGTTTCTGATGAATTAGTAAAACGAGCAATCGGTTTTGGGGTTTGGATTTCGACAGCTGAAAGTTGTACCGGTGGGCTGATTGCTGGAGCGCTAACCTCAGTTTCTGGAGCTTCGGCTTGTGTGGGGGCTGGATTTGTTACCTATTCAAATGAGGCTAAGATCAATGCGCTCAATGTTTCGCCTCAAAGTTTAGAGCTTTATGGTGCTGTTAGTGCCGAGGTTGCTGGGGAAATGGCGCGTGGTGCTCAAATTAAAGCCAAGGCACAATTGGCTATTGCTGTAACAGGAATTGCTGGCCCGGACGGAGGAAGTGCTGAAAAGCCTGTTGGGTTGGTTTACATTGCGTCAGCTGGTGGAACTGATATTCATGCGCTAACTGTTAAAGAATTCAAATTTGGTAATATTGGCAGAAGTGAAGTTCGCAGGGAGACTGTTCTTTGTGCGCTTGAACTTGGGTTATTGGCGCTGAAGCCTCAAAGTTAAATTTTGCTATTTTTTTTTAATGTGTTAGCTCTGTTTTCAAAGCTTTTAGAATATGTTCGGAAGGCCTTATCGAACATGCCACCTAAGAGTTTTTCCATCATCCAATTTTTAAATTCATAATCTATAGTGAAGTGAATATCTGTACTTGTTTCAGTAACAGGTACGAACCGCCAATTATTTTTCATATATTTAAAGGGGCCGTTTATATTTACCGATGTAATGAGTTTGTTAGTTTTATCAATTGTTACTTTAGAGCGAAACACTTCTCGAATGGCCTTATAACCAACGGTCATATCGGCTTCCAGAAGTTGAACGCCCTCTTGTGGACTGTCTGATTTCGAAATGATTTTAAGATCTTCGCAGAGTTCTAAGAATTCAGGATATTTTTCAATATCAGCAACAATGTCATACATCACATCGCATCCATGTTGGACGCGGTGAACTGTTTCAAACTTAGGCATGTAAGGATCTTTATTCGCTCATAATTATGTTAGTCGTACTGGTTATTTTTAGTGTGCCTTTAGTTGCCCACTAGCAACCGGTACTTTCTTAGTGTGCCTTCAGTTGCTCACTAGCAACCGGCACAAAGCATCCGCATTTCTGTGCTTCAGATGTCCACTAGCATCCACTTTTTCGCATCGGACTAGCACTGTTTTCTATCATCTTTAGTGGTGAGCTCCAACTTTTTTAGCACGAGCTTGTTTTAATTCTTCAAAGTCTTCACCAGCGTGGTGAGAGGAACGTGTGAGTGGTTTGCATGAGGCTTTTAGGAAACCTTTTGAGTAAGCTATTTGCTCAAGCGATTTAAATTCTTCTGGTGTCAGAAATTTAGCAATTGGTGCGTGTTTTAGCGTTGGCTGTAAATATTGACCGACGGTGATGAAATCTACATCTGCACTTCGAAGGTCATCCATAAGCTGGAGAATTTCTTTTCTCTCTTCTCCCAGGCCAACCATGATGCCAGATTTGGTGAAGATCATTGGGTCGAGTTCTTTCACTTTTTGCAATAAACGAATTGAGTGGAAATAGCGAGCGCCTGGGCGAATGTCTAGATATAGACGTGGAACTGTTTCTAGATTGTGATTGAATACATCTGGCTTGGCTTCTACGACGACTTCTAGTGCGCCTTCTTTGCGCAAGAAGTCTGGTGTTAAAATCTCAATACTGGTTGTAGGAGCGGCTTTTCTTATAGAGCTGATCACTTCTGCGAAATGCTGAGCGCCGCCGTCTGCTAAGTCGTCTCGGTCAACAGATGTTATGACAACGTGATTAAGACCTAATTTAGCGACTGCATCAGCTACTCTGTTTGGCTCATCTTGATCTAATGCTAATGGCAGACCTGTTCGAACATTACAAAAGGCGCATGCTCTTGTGCAAATTTCACCCATGATCATCATGGTTGCATGGCGTTTTTCCCAGCATTCCCCAATGTTAGGGCAAGCGGCTTCTTCGCATACGGTTGTGAGCTTATGCTCTTTAACAATGTCACGTGTGGTTTGATAATCTTTAGAGCCTGGTGCTTTTACACGGATCCAGTCAGGTTTGCGCATGGGTGTTGAAACTGGATTGTTTCGTTTTTCTGGATGGCGAACCGGTTGTGTTTTAGCGGTAGATTTGTTTTGCTGCTTTTTATTATCAATAAGAGTTACCATTCGGGGCAATCATCCTTTTGTGTATCTGACATTGTGTGGCTAATCTTTCTCAGATTAAGGCCATAGAATTTGGGGGCGTTTTTTTTTAAAAGCCGGGCATTCTTTCAAAATTATGGAAAATCAAACATTTTCAGAAATTTGAAAGGTTTGCTAAGACTTATAGTCTACAAGGTAGCTATTTAATATCAGCTTTTAGGTCAGATGGCTATAAAACATGTATCTAAAGTCGAATAATGCGAGATTTTTATGAGCTCAATTTCTAGTTTAATGGATGGCCGAAATAATAATTTTAACCTCCTTCGTTTATTAGCTGCTTTTTTTATTGCCTACTATCATTGTTACTTCATGGCGCTGGGTCCTATGATGGATGAGAAGGTCTATGTTGGCCTTTATGAACTCAGTCAAATTGCTCTTAACTTCTTCTTTATTACCAGTGGTTTTTTAATTGCGCTGAGCTTTACACGGCGCTCTTCGCTTCTGTCTTATTTTGTTGCTCGTTTTTTGCGGCTTATTCCAGGGGTTTTTGTTCTCTCACTATTGATTTGTTTTGTTATGGGCCCTCTAGTGACGAGTGTTTCTCTTAGTTCTTATTTTTCGTCTTTTGATACATTGGTATATGTGCCGTTTACGACACTTCTACAACCAGATAGAACTTTACCAGGCGTTTTTTCTAATAACCTAAACCCAAATGAAATTGACGCAGCTCTTTGGACGCTTAGATATGAAATGATTTGTTATGTAGGCTTAGCTGCACTAGGTGTGCTTGGGCTTCTAACTGATCGAATTAAATTTGGCATTGTTTGTTTTGCTGTTTTATTCGCGTTTCTTTTTATTACATTTTTTACTCATTTAAGAGACATAGCCGGGATCAATCATCTGGTTCATTTTGGTTTGAGTTTCTTTATAGGTACAGTTGCTTTTGTTTATAAAGATAAGATACCGTTGCATTGGCTAGGCTTTGTTATTTCATCTGTTTGTGCTTTGGTGATGTATGTTTATTTGCCGCGCTCTATCGCAGAACCTTTTATCATTTTAGCAACGGCCTATTTGGTCTTTTGGTTGGCTTATGTACCGCGTGGATTTTTGCTCGGATTTAATAAGTTTGGTGACTATTCTTATGGTATTTATATTTATCACTACCCAATTGAACAATTACTTATGCAATATGTCGGCGGCTTTACACCCTTCACTTTGTTCTTAGTTACGTTACCTCTTAGTTTCATTTGTGCGGTAATTTCCTGGACGTTGATTGAAAAGCCAAGCCTTGCATTGCTTCCACGAATGAAGCGTGCTGTCGTTGCTCAACCAAGTTTATAATCCTCCAAAGGTAAGTTGACTTTGGACTACAAATTTAAGCAGTCATTAGTCTTTTATATTTTTGAAGTAAAAAAAAGCTGTGAGAAATAAAATTCTCACAGCTTTTAAAGTTTTTATAGTTCTCTACTGTTTTAGTAATGAAGAGCTCTGCCATACGCGTCAAGCACACTTTCATGCATCATTTCTGAAAGTGTTGGATGAGGGAAGACTGTTTCCATAAGCTCGTGCTCTGTTGTCTCTAAGCCCATAGCAACGGCATAGCCTTGTATAAGTTCAGTAACTTCAGTGCCAATCATATGAGCGCCTAAAAGTTCACCGGTTTTGGCATCAAAAATGGTTTTGACCATGCCATCTGGTTCACCCAGCGCCAACGCTTTACCATTTGCCTGGAACGGAAATTTACCCACTTTTAATTTGTGGCCTTTTTCCTTGGCTTGATCTTCAGTTAGACCAACAGAAGCAATTTGCGGCGTTGTATAGGTGCAGCCAGGGATGAGGTTGCCGTTCAACGGTTTGACTGAATGACCGGCAAGTGTCTCAACTGCAATGATGGCTTCGTGACTGGCTTTATGAGCCAACCAAGGTGGGTTGGTTACGTCTCCAATGGCATAGATATTTGCTACATTGGTTTTGCCCCAACCATCAGTTTTGATAAAGCCACGATCAAGCTCAATGCCTAAACCTTCAAGACCGATGTTTTCGACATTTGGTGTGATGCCGATCGCAGTAATTACACGATCAAAACTTTCAGTTTTGGTTTTGCCGTTCTTATCTTCAATGGTCAGGCTTATATCTTTTTTACCTGGTTTTGCTTCCTTCACACTTGATTGAGTAAGGATTTTAATTCCAGATTTTTTAAATGCTTTTAAGGCAAAGTCAGAAATTTCCGCATCTTCAGCAGGGACGATACGGTCTGCTAATTCGACGATGGTGACGTCTGCGCCAAGTGCATTATAAAAGTTTGCAAATTCAACGCCGATTGCGCCAGAACCGATGACACAAAGTTTTTTAGGCATGATGTCTGGCATTAATGCTTCACGGTAGGCCCAGATATATTTTCCATCAGGCTCTAAACCAGGTAAGTTTCTTGCTCTGGCACCTGTGCCAATAATGATGTTTTTAGCTTTTACCGTTTGATCGCCTTTGGCTGTTTTTACAATCAGACTTTTGTCTTTGGTGATAGCGGCTTCACCTTCTATGACTTCGATTTTGTTTTTCTTCATCAAATAGCCAACACCCTGCGTTAATTTATCAGAGACGTTTCTTGACCGTTTAATGATTGCATCGAAATCAAATTTTACACCTTCAACTGAAATGCCAAATTCATCAGCATGTTTGATGGTTGTATATATTTCAGCAGATCTGAGTAGCGCTTTGGTTGGGATACAGCCCCAGTTCAAGCAGATGCCACCTAAGTTTTCACGTTCGATCAAAACTGGTTTTAAACCTAGCTGTGATGCACGAATGGCAGCTACATAACCGCCAGGTCCGCCGCCTATGATTGCGACGTCGTATATTGTACTCATTTAATTGTTCCTTGTACCAACATCGTTAAACCAACATAGTCACAGGGTCTTCGATATAGCCTTTGAATGCGTTTAATAATTCGGCACCCAAAGCTCCATCGACCACCCGGTGATCACAAGAGAGTGTCACAGACATGACTGAACGCGCCTCTACTTTGTCACCAACAATGACAGGGCGGCGCTCTCCTGCACCTACTGCTAAAATGGTTGATTGAGGTGGGTTGATTACAGCATCAAATTTCTTAATGCCGAACATGCCGAGGTTTGAAATTGATGTTGTACCACCTGTGTATTCATGAGGTGCCAACTTTTTAGAGCGAGCTCTGAAGGCAAGGTCTTTCATTTCATTTGAAATCTCAGACAAAGTTTTCAATTCACAGTGGCGGATGACAGGAGTGAACAGGCCGCCCTCAACGGCAACGGCTACTGAGACATCTGATCTTTTGTGGCGTAAGATGCCTTGTGTCGACCAGGTTGAGTTTGCGCCTGGCACCTGCTGTAAGGCTAAGCCCATAGCTTTGATGATAAAGTCGTTTACTGAGATTTTAAATGCACCAGGACCTTCTGTTGGTGCTTGGGCATTTAAACGTTTGCGTGCGTCGAGTAGACTGTCTAGCTCGCAATCAATTGTTAGATAGAAATGTGGGATTGTTGACTTTGCAACAGTTAGCCGCTCAGCGACTACTTTGCGCATATTATCTAATGGAATTAGATCATATGTGCCCTCTTCGTAAGTGGCGAAGATCTCTTTATCAGATACAGGAGAGATTGCATGCCCGCCTGAAACAGGTGCGGCATGCGCGACCTCGCCCATACTACGAGAAACAGCTGAGCCTTCTTGCGCGCCATCTAAATCTGCTTTGATGATGCGGCCATTTGGGCCGGAGCCTTTAATGGAGGCAAGATCAATGTTTTTTTGTTTGGCAATCCGTTTTGCAAGAGGAGATGCTATTATGCGTCCATTTGCATTGCTGATCGGTGCGTTTTTAGTTTTTGGCGCTGAAACAGGTTTTTCAGCTGGGGCACTTTTTTCTTCTGCTACTGGTGCTTTTGCAGCTGGGGTTTCAGTCATTGTGTCCAAAGCAGATTTATCTTCGCCTTCAAGCAAGAGAACTGCGATGGTTGAATTTACCGCAACATCAGCGGTACCTTCCTCGATGGTAATGGAGCCAATGGTTCCTTCATCAACTGCTTCAACTTCCATTGTGGCTTTGTCGGTTTCAATCTCTGCTATGATGTCACCTGAGGAGACTTCATCTCCTTCAGTGACATGCCATTTAGCAAGAGTGCCGACTTCCATTGTTGGGCTTAGTGCCGGCATCAAAATTGGAATAGGCATTTTGTGCTCTTTCTTTCAAAAAATTATTTATGTTCTGTAGGTAACTTTCTTGACTGCATCCACAATCTGATTGGTCGTTGGCAAGGCCAACGCTTCCAGATTTGCCGCATAAGGCATCGGTACATCTTTACCACTGACCTTTAACGGTGGCGCATCTAGCTCGTCAAAAGCGAGGTTCGTTACACTGCTACAAATTTCTGATCCAATTGAACAAATAGGCCAGCCTTCTTCAACGACAACCAAACGATTGGTTTTACGAACTGAAGCTAAGACCGTTTCCATATCCAGTGGGCGCAAGGTTCTAAGATCAATGATCTCTGCGCTTATGCCCATCTCTTTCAGTTCAACATCAGCATTTTCGACATATTCAATACCACGAGAGTAAGAAACGATGGTTACATCTGATCCTTGTTGTCTGACATTAGCTTTGCCGATAGGGATGATGTGATCATCTGTATCTGGGACGGGGAATGATTTTCCATATAGAATTTCATTTTCAAGAAAAACGACCGGATTTGGGTCTTTAATGGCAGCTTTAAGCAAGCCTTTTGCATCACTTGCGCTGTATGGCGCTAAAACTTTAAGGCCAGGTACTGACGCATACCAGGCTGAATAGTCTTGGCTGTGCTGTGCTCCGACACGGGATGCAACTCCATTTGCTCCTCTGAATACGACAGGACAGCGCATTTGCCCGCCTGACATATATAACGTTTTTGCAGCTGAGTTGATGATATGATCAATAGCCTGCATCGCGAAGTTGAAGGTCATAAATTCAACAATTGGTTTTAAACCAGCCATCCCAGCGCCACATGCGATACCAGCAAAGCCATATTCAGTAATTGGTGTGTCTATTACTCTTTTTTTGCCAAACTCATCCAGTAGGCCCTGTGTGACTTTATAAGCGCCTTGATATTCGGCAACCTCTTCACCCATCACAAACACTTTATCATCAAGACGCATTTCTTCAGCCATTGCATCTCTCAATGCTTCGCGGACTGTCATTTCGACTTGATTGGTCAGAGGGGCTGGTTCTTCGTTTGCAGCGACAGTTTCAGCCACTGATGTTTCTACTGTTTCTGTGGCCACTGTGGTGGCCTCAGTTATAGCAGTTTCGGCATCTTCGCCTTCACTTAAGATGATGGCTATTGGTGTGTTTACGGCTACATCCATTGAGCCTTCTTCAATTAATATTTTGCCAATGGTGCCTTCATCAACAGATTCAACTTCCATAGTTGCTTTGTCTGTTTCAATTTCAGCTATTACGTCACCGGAGCTTACTTCATCTCCTTCGGTGACATGCCATTTGGCTAGATTGCCTTTTTCCATTGTTGGAGAAAGGGCGGGCATTAAAACCTCTATAGGCATATAGTGTCCTTACTTCAAAATTAAGCGGTCTCTTCCAGATGTATGTCTGTATATAATTCAGACGGATCTGGTTCCGGAGCGTTTTGGGCAAATTCAGCTGCGTCATTTACGATTTTTCGTATTTCAGCGTCGATTTGCTTCAAGCCATCTTCATCAATGTCTCCATCATCCAAGATTTTCTCTTTTAGCGTGATGATTGGATCATGATCCTGGCGCATCTCATTTACCTCATCTCGGCTTCTGTATTTAGCCGGATCAGACATTGAGTGACCGCGATAACGATACGTGATCATCTCTAAGATAAATGGACCATTCCCAGAGCGCGCATGATCGAGAGCTTTCCGCCCTGCTTCCATGACAGCATCAACATCCATGCCATCCACCTGGACGCCTGGTATGTCAAAACTTGAGCCCCTTTGGGACAGATCAGTTGTTGAAGAGGCACGCTCAATGCTTGTGCCCATGCCGTATCTGTTATTTTCAATCACGTATACGACAGGTAAGTTCCAGAGCTTTGCCATATTAAAGGCTTCGTAGACCTGGCCCTGATTTGCAGCGCCATCTCCGAAATATGCCAGTGAGACATTATTGTTTTCACGGTATTTATTTGCAAATGCCAGGCCGGTTCCTAATGGAACTTGAGCGCCAACAATGCCGTGACCACCATAAAAATGTTTCTCTACTGAGAACATATGCATTGAACCACCTTTGCCGCGCGAATAACCATCGACACGGCCGGTTAGTTCTGCCATCACGCCATTTGGCTCCATACCTGCTACCAGCATATGGCCGTGATCGCGGTAACCTGTTATAACCTGGTCACCCTCTATCATGACAGCATTCATACCTGTCACAACAGCTTCTTGTCCGATATATAGATGGCAAAAACCACCAATAAACCCCATGCCATATAATTGACCGGCTTTTTCTTCAAAACGCCTGATTAATAGCATATCTTTATACAGATCTTTTTTGGATACTGATTTTTGGGATTTTGAGCTCATGAGTGAAATACCTCGCTCATTATAAACCTCTCTAATGTTTCTCTGCTTCAATATGTCCCATTTATTTTGTAAGTGATTGATAAATTTCTTACGATTTAGGGAGATGAAGCCAGTTTCTTGGTCTAATGTATAAACCCAACTTTAGTCCAATTTCAAATGATTATTACGAACTATGTCAAAGATTTAAAAAAAAGAAGAGACTGGGTACGCAGTAATAGGTAGGTAAATTCACTAAAAGCCTATTAGTCAAATAAGACTAGATCTTTCGGATCCGCGTACTGAAGAGATGCTCTAGCAAGTTCATCGACCAAATCTTTTTTGGCACGATTGGATGCAATCAGATCTATCCGATTTTCATAAACTTCACGTGTGCTAGATAATTCTTTAAAAGATGTTTTTAAGCTTGAAACTTTTTGCTCAAGGCGCTCATGAGACTCGAGGCCATACTTCCCGCCAGCAAAATGAAGAGAGAAATAGCAAAAGAGCGCTGCGCATAACACAACAGGAAACAGCGCGCGCGCTCCTTTGCTAATTTTTATGTAAACTCTAGTAAACACACGCAATACTTAAACTCTCTACTAAACTGCTTACTAGCCTAAGATAGTTGGCTGAGGTTAATAGTCGGTAAAAGAAATCAATCAAATTTTGCAATTTAATTTTAAACGACGCCGTTTTGTCGCACGATAAAACCTGTAGATGGATACAAATTGTAATTTTTATAATCTTTGCACTGAACGTACTTGATTAGTTTTTTACTCTTTATTCCTATGCTTCATATATTTGAAATTTTGGTGATTGATTATGCCTACTGAAGAAAGATTTATTAAGTTCACTTTGAATGAAGCTGTTGAAGCTCTCAGAGCAATATCTAAACGTGGAAAATTTACTTTACCAACATCCAGTGCGAAGACGGCTGTTGAAACAGTGACAACAGAAGATGAACTTGCTGTTGAATTGACGTTTAATGGCTCAAATGAAACTGTCATTATACCTAATACGGTTGTCGCTGCTGCCTTAATTAGTTACTGCGGTCGCTTCAATATACCTATTCCAAAACAGGCAAATAAATGCTTGGGGGTCATGGGGCAATCTATGATGTTACGTATTAATTCTATGGGAACTAATACTTCAAAAACAAAATCACCTAGCAATAAAATAACCAAGAAAAAGTGTGAAAAAGACACACTGGATGAAGAAAAAAATGACGAAACTGATGCTGAAGAATTTTTGCTTTAGTTAAATTTTACATTTAAAGCTTTAAAAGCGGACCTTACATTTTTGTAAGGCCCGCTTTTAAATTTGCGCTTTTGAGGTTTTTTTAGTGTGCCTGTATATTGCCCACCTGCAACCGCGTTATTTTAAAATTGATTTGCCTGCAAAGATGCCGGTTGTACCTAAGCCTTCTTCAATACGGATAAGCTGGTTGTATTTTGCTAACCGGTCAGACCTGGCTAATGAGCCTGTTTTAATCTGACCTGCATTGGTTGCAACAGCAAGATCTGCAATGGTTGCATCTTCTGTTTCACCAGAGCGGTGAGAGATCACAGCTGTCATCCCAGCGCGCTGGGCCATTTCAACAGCTTCTAACGTCTCTGTTAGCGTGCCTATTTGGTTGACTTTCACTAGAATTGAATTCCCGGTGCCTTTTTCAATGCCGGTTTTCAAACGCGCTGGGTTTGTTACAAACAGGTCATCGCCAACCAATTGGCACTTATCGCCAATAGCATCAGTCATTGCCTTCCAGCCGTCCCAGTCATCTTCAGCCAGGCCATCTTCAATTGAAATGATCGGGAATTTTGAAATTAGGTTTTGGTAATAATCAATCATCCCGCCAGCATCTAAGACTTTGCCTTCACCTTTTAGGTTGTATTTGCCATCTTCGTAAAATTCGGTTGAGGCTGCGTCCAAAGCTAAGTAAATGTCTTCGCCTGCTTTATAACCAGCCGCTTCAATTGCTTTGATGATAAAAGCTAGAGCATCTTCAGAAGACCCAATGTTTGGAGCAAAGCCACCTTCGTCGCCTACATTTGTATTGTGACCTTCGTCTTGCAAAGCCTTCTTTAATTTATGAAACACTTCTGCGCCCATTCGAATGGCATCTGACATAGTCTCGGCTGACACTGGCATGATCATGAATTCTTGCACGTCAATCGGGTTATCAGCATGTTCGCCGCCATTGATGATATTCATCATTGGAACTGGCAAGATATGAGCGCCTGCACCACCAAGATAACGATAAAGTGGTAATTCAGCGGACATTGCTGCTGCTTTCGATACTGCCAGTGAAGCTCCGAGCAATGCATTTGCGCCTAAACGAGATTTATTCTCTGTGCCATCTAGTTCAATCATTGTCGCATCAATACGGCGTTGCTCTTCTGCGTCTAAGCCTTGCAAACAATCAAAAATTTCACCGTTTACGCTTTCTACGGCTTTTTGAACGCCTTTACCCATATAACGGTCGTCACCATCGCGAAGTTCATGGGCCTCATGGGCGCCAGTAGATGCGCCTGATGGTACAGCTGCGCGGCCAACAGAGCCATCTTCCAACATCACATCAACTTCAATGGTTGGATTGCCACGGCTATCTATAATTTCGCGACCAAGAATATCGACAATAGCTGTCATTTAACTTGCCTTTCATGAGGAGATTTGTTCATGCTTAGCTTGTACTAGCTGTGTTAACTGTCTTGCAGCTAAACACATAACAAATCATTTATATGGGATTTTCATTTGTTTTGCGGGTTTTAGCTTATCTCTCGCAGTTGTGGAAGGGTTAAAACGGAAAAAATACTGTTTTTTCAGTTTTACTCTGCTCTTTGGCATGGTATGCCAGCTGGCTTTAGTTCTGTTTCTTGTTTTATTGCATGTTTTGTTGGTTCTTTGCTGTGTCAAAAGGTCATAAATTTGATTTTTACAGCCTTTTTTGGACTAGCTTGCTTTGTTTTTCCTAAGATTGGTTCTCTTTATAATGACTGGTGTTAAAAATTTAGATCTTAATCGCGCTCTTGTTTTGTTTTCTGGAGGACAAGATTCAACGACATCTTTGGCGTTTGCTTTGGAAAAATACGATTATGTTGAAACTGTTGGTTTTGACTATGGTCAACGTAACAAAATTGAACTTGATTGCCGTCTTGAAATTTTAAGCGCCTTAAAACAAAAATTTCCTCAATGGGCTTCTAAGATTGGTGACGATCATTTACTCGACCTTTTAACTTTTGCCTCCCTTTCGAACAGTGCCCTGACAGACCATAGCCAGGATATAACTGTTGGCGAGACTGGATTGCCGACAACATTTGTACCAGGGCGTAATTTGTTCTTTTTCACTTATGCGGCTGTGATTGCTTATAATCGCAATTTGGGTGCTCTTGTTGGTGGCATGTGTGAAACAGACTTTTCTGGTTATCCTGATTGCCGTGAGGAGACTTTGAAATATTTAGTTCTAACCCTTAATCATGGTATGGGAACTGACTTTGAAATTGATACTCCCTTAATGTGGAAAAGCAAAGCTCAGAGTTGGGAGTTGGCACACACACTAGGTGGTGATGCCCTCATCTCTCTTATTCGCACGAGCAGTCATACTTGTTATAATGGTGTGCGTGAGGAGTTACATGACTTTGGATATGGGTGTCAGTCATGTCCAGCTTGTGAACTTAGAGCTAAGGGTTATGCTGAGTGGAGGGCTAAGCTTTAGTGTAATTGGATTAAGTTTCATTGTTCAAAATGTAAAAATCATGTGCCTTGTAATTTTGGGAAAGTTTATAAAACTAGTTTTATGTATCAGGTAAAAGAAATATTTTACACCTTACAAGGTGAAGGCACCCATAGTGGTCGTGCGGCTGTATTCATGCGTTTTAGCGGCTGCAACCTTTGGACGGGCCGTGAAGTCGATCGCAGCACTGCCATTTGCCAATTTTGTGACACAGATTTCGTTGGTGTCGATGGCGAGAATGGTGGAAAGTACACAACAGCTGAAGAGCTGGCCTTAAAGGCTTATCAGGTTGCCACGGGGTTTAAAAAAGAAGAATCTGAGACTTTAGAGGGTTTGCTTATTGTTCTGACTGGCGGCGAACCTTTACTGCAGGTAGATGAACCTTTAATTGATGCTTTGCATGAGCAAGGTTTTGAAATTGCAGTTGAGACTAATGGTACGATTAAGGCGCCTTCCGGCTTAGATTGGGTTTGCGTTAGTCCAAAGGCTGGATCTGATATCATTCAAAAGTCTGGAAATGAATTGAAGCTTGTTTATGGGCAAGAGGAAATTTCACCTGAACAGTTTGAAGCCTGGGAGTTTGATCATTTCTATCTACAACCCATGGACATTAGTAATGTGGACACTAATGAAGATGACACTAGCAATGTAAGTAGAGATGATAATGAGCGCTTAACGAATGAAGTTATTGAGTACTGCAAGGTTCACCCTAAGTGGAAACTCAGCTTGCAGACCCACAAGATCTTAAACATTGCTTGAGGTGCAACTTGCCCTTTCAAACTTGTACTATATAACTGGGTCCTCTAAACAGGTTAGTGTTACAGCCTAGAAGATCCATAAATTGAGAACATACAGCCGAAACCACCATGCTTATATATAAAGAATTTACATTTGAAGCCGCTCATTTTTTACCCTCAGCGGAAAAGGGAACAGCCAATAGCCGTATTCACGGGCACTCTTTTCGTGTTCGTGTGACCTTAAAAGGAGCGCCGGATGATGATACCGGCTTGATCTTGCATTTAGGCACAGTTGAAGAGAAGCTGAAGATTGTTCAAGGTAAACTTGACCATCGCTTTTTAAATGAAGATGTTCCTGGATTAGAAATCCCAACATTAGAGCATATTGCTTTATGGATTTGGGGTGAGCTGCATCATGAACTGCCGCTCATATATGAAGTGAGTGTGATGCGTGATAGTTGTGGCGAGGGCTGTATTTACAGAGGGTCTCAGCACAATAAGGATGTGATCTAAGTTATGAGTGATGAAGACAACTTAAAACAACACATCTCACAATTAGGGGGCTCAAATGAAATAGCGAGTTCTCCTGAAAAGGCCGTGCTTGAACGTGTTCCTAACCCACAAGCCGACACATCATATGTGGCTCGCTTTACCTGCCCTGAATTTACGTCTCTTTGTCCTGTGACCGGGCAACCTGACTTTGCTCAATTGATGATTGATTATGTGCCAGGTGCATGGCTTGTTGAATCAAAGTCCTTAAAACTCTATCTCACTTCGTTTCGTAATCATGGCGCTTTTCATGAAGATTGTACGGTGGCAATTGGTAAGCGAATAGTCGAATTATTGGAGCCACAATATTTACGTATTGGTGGATATTGGTATCCACGAGGCGGCATTCCTATTGATGTGTTTTGGCAATTTGGTACTGTACCTGAAAGTGTGTGGCTGCCAGACCAGAATGTGCCCAATTATCGTGGTCGCGGCTAACTTCAATTTATTTAAGCTCTTCTTTGCGTTTCAAAAAGGTTTTTCCCCATGCGACTGCTCCCCAAACTGCTGAAAAAAGCTATCAAGAAGGGTACATTACGGTTGCGAGGGCCGAAGGGTGAGGTTCACGTCATTGGTGGCCTCGAAGATGGCCCTGAGGTGAGCATTGAAATCACCGATCCATCCTATGATTGGAAAATTGTTCTCAATCCTGAGCTTTATGCGGGTGAAGCTTATATGCACGGGGCCCTTAAGATTGAAACGGGCGACATCTATTCGTTTTTAGAATTATTTTTCCTCAATAAGCGCAGTTTTGATCTCACAGCCAGTCAAATTTACTGGAAAGGCGTTGCACGCAAACTCAAGCGGTTTCAACAGCACAACCCTATTGCCAGAGCGCGGGCCAATGTGAAGCATCATTATGATTTAGGGAATGAGTTATACCGCCTCTTTCTAGATGATGATATGCAATATTCCTGTGGCTATTATGCGGATGGTGTGCAAACTCTTGAAGAAGCGCAGCTCGCAAAAAAGCGACATCTAGCGGCGAAACTTGGCTTAGAAGATGGGCAGCGGATTTTAGAGATTGGCTGTGGCTGGGGTGGTTTGTCGCTTTATCTCTCACAGCTGGCAGATGTTGAAGTCACCGCGGTGACACTTTCTAAGGAACAGATTGATATAGCGCGCGCCAGAGCGGCGGCTGCTTCACTGACGGACCGCGTTAATTTTAAGCTTTGTGATTACCGTGAAGTTTCTGGCACGTTTGATAGAGTGATTTCTGTTGGCATGCTTGAGCATGTGGGTGTGGGGCATTTGGATGAGTATTTCTTGAATGTGCGGGATCGCTTGAGCCCTGATGGCTTAGCGCTAATTCATTCGATTAGCTCGAAAGCGCCTCCTGGCATTACCGGACCGTTTTTGGCAAAATATATTTTCCCGGGTGGTTATAGTCCGTCTTTATCAGAGGCAATGACAGCTGTGGAACATAGCGGGCTTTGGGCGCTTGATATTGAGATTTGGCGTAAGCACTATGGGCATACGCTGCGTGAGTGGCGCATGCGATGCGAAGAGAATAAAGATCAGATCATCAAACTCTATGATGAGAAATTTTATCGGATGTGGGAATTCTATCTCGCCGCTTGCGAAGGCGCGTTTATGCACGGGGCGTCACATGTGTTCCAAATGCAGCTTGCACGCTCTCCTGATGCTGCGCCTTTAACGCGGGGCTATGTTGAAGAGCGGACAGCTAATATTAAAGAGCGCGAACCATTATTTCTTGATCGTTTGCAAGACGCTACTGATGAAGCTTTTACTGGTTAGACTTAATTCTAACTCTTCACCACATCATCAATCGCCTTGAGGCTTTGTAACAAGGCCTTTAGCTCATTGAGCGGGATCATGTTGGGGCCGTCTGAGGGGGCGTTGTCTGGATCGTCGTGGGTTTCGATGAATAGGCCGCTAACGCCGACTGCGACAGCTGCTCTTGCCAATACGGGCACAAATTCTCGCTGGCCGCCGCTTGATGTGCCATGACCGCCTGGTTGTTGGACGGAGTGTGTTGCGTCAAACACAACAGGGCAGCCGGTTTCCGCCATGATGGGCAGACCTCGGAAGTCTGTCACCAAGGTGTTATAGCCAAAGCTTGCGCCGCGCTCTGTTAGCAAGATGTTTTGATTGCCGGTTGATAGGACTTTATCGACGACGTTCCTCATATCCCAGGGGGCCAAGAATTGACCTTTTTTTATTTTTATGATTTTACCGGTTTTACCTGCAGCCAAAAGTAAATCAGTTTGGCGGCACAAGAAGGCTGGGATTTGTAGGACATCGACCACTTCGGCGACAGTAGCGCATTGGCTTGCATCATGAATGTCTGTGAGAATTGGTAGGTCTAGCTGCTTTTTAATTTCACTGAAAATTTTGAGACTTTTATCAAGCCCTAGTCCGCGCTGGCCGCTGGCGCTGGTTCTGTTGGCTTTGTCAAAAGAAGCTTTGAAAACAAAAGGGATGTTTAGTTCTGCGCAGATTTCTTTAATGCCTTCAGCCATCATAAACCCATGGTCTCTGCTTTCTAACTGGCAGGGGCCTGCAAAGAGCATAAATGGTGCATCGTTACTAATTACATTTTGATGGATGGAAACTGAGGAATTGGGCTGCATTTTTTGTCCTAATTGTTTGGCCTTGAGAGCTGAACCAAGAACTTACTTAAATAAAGTTTTAGGTACGTTTAAGCAAGTTCTTTATATAGGTGATCGTGCCATCTATGGATCACCAAATTAGGACTTGAAGGGTAAAGGAAGTGGGGCGGAGTTCTTTAGGATTGTTTTTTCTTTTTATCTTTGGAGTGAGTGAGTGAGTAGACACCAATACCTATGAAAAATGCTACAAGAAGAATTAAACCGTACATGAGGAAAATTTCTACATTTTTATCAAATGCTACTCTAGAATTCTCAAAATAGCTGATCATATCCCCAGCCGCTGCATTTAAACCTATATTAGGGATAGCCCCTTCAATAAACGTGTTTAGGCTTTGAATAAAGAAAGCTAAATTTTCAGTCACTTGAGCGAACATATTCTATCTCTGTATCTGTATCTGTATAAATTTGCGGGTAACTAATCCCTATCTTAAATCACAAGCTATATTTATATCAATAGCTTGTAAAAATGGTTAAACATTTCTATTTAAGCTTATCAATATTACTTACTGAAAAATATGGTTAATCTTTGTTTTCTAATTTTAGAGTTAGCTAAATTGATATTTTAAGATAAATCAGATCTATACAAGACGGCTTTGGTCTAGTGCTGCTGATATGAAAGCGGCAAACAAAGGATGTGGTTCAAATGGCCGAGATTTCAATTCTGGGTGGAATTGAACACCAATAAACCAGGGATGGTCTTTTATTTCTACTATTTCAGGTAATAACCCATCTGGAGAGACACCTGAAAATGTCATACCGGCCTCTTCAAGCTGATTTTTGTAATTCATATTAACTTCATAGCGATGACGGTGGCGCTCAAAGATTGTTTCGGTCCCATAGATCTCTCTGGCTTTTGTGCCTTCAAGTAACTTGGCCTCATAAGCTCCCAAGCGCATTGTACCGCCGAGGTCATCTGAGCTACCGCGTTTTTCAACTTCACCATCTTTTTCCCATTCAGTCATGAGACCTACAAGTGGGATTTTCGGGGTGCCAAATTCACTTGAGCCCGCACCACTTAAATTAGCATTGCTTCTAGCAAATTCAACAACTGCCATTTGCATACCTAAGCAAATACCGAGATAAGGCACTTTTCTTGTTCTTGCAAAGTGAGCTGCGGCTATTTTACCCTCAATACCGCGTTCGCCAAATCCACCAGGAACGAGGATTGCGTTTACGTTTTCAAGGTATGGATTTGGGTCTTCACGCTCAAAAATTTCAGCATCAATCCATTCTATATTGACCTTGGCTTTGTTCGCCATGCCGCCATGTAACAGTGCTTCATTGATGGATTTATAGGCGTCTTTTAGCTCTATATATTTACCAACAATGGCAATCGTTACTTCACCCTCAGGATTATGGACCCGATTGGAGATTTCATCCCAACGTGAGAGTTCTGGTTTTTTGCGATCTTCTATTGAGAAGGCTTTTAGAACTTCACGGTCGAGACCTTGCTCATGATAAGCTTTCGGTACATCGTAAATGCTAGAGACGTCCAGAGCCTGGATAACGGCTTCTTCCCGAACATTACAGAACAGACCAATTTTGCGGCGTTCATCTTGTGGCACTTCGCGATCACAACGACACAATAGGATATCCGGTTGGATACCAATTGAGCGCAATTCTTTAACTGAGTGTTGAGTTGGCTTCGTTTTTAACTCACCTGCGCTGGGTATGAATGGGATGAGTGTTAGATGAATGAAGATTGAGGTATTTACTGGTAAGTCATTGCGCAATTGTCTGATGGCTTCAAAAAATGGCAAGCCTTCAATGTCACCAACGGTGCCACCAATTTCACACAAGACAAAATCAACATCATCATTACCATCGATGACAAAGTTTTTAATGGCGTCAGTGACATGCGGAATGACTTGAACGGTTGCGCCCAAATAGTCGCCGCGTCGTTCTTTAGCAAGGATATCTTGATAAATACGGCCAGTGGTGATGTTATCCGCTTGTTTGCAAGGAACACCTGTGAACCGTTCATAGTGGCCAAGGTCCAAATCAGTTTCAGCGCCGTCATCTGTTACGAAGACTTCGCCGTGCTGATAAGGGCTCATAGTGCCTGGGTCTACATTTAAATATGGATCAAGCTTGAGCAGCCGGACTGAATAGCCTCTAGCTTGCAAAAGTGCTCCGAGTGCTGCTGAGGCTAACCCTTTTCCAAGGGAAGACACCACGCCGCCTGTAATGAATATATAACGCGCCATGGGACCTTAGATTGCATGTTTATTTACAGATTCGAATAGAAAAATTCAGTTGCGAACAGTTAAATTAGAAAAAGGGCGAAAGTGTTGACATTTTCATCACACTTATCGCCCTTATGTTATTCTAATTATGTATTATTTTTTAGGTGCATCAGGAATTGGGACAACTGGCCCATCAAGTTTTTTAGGTGCCGCCGGAGGTGTTGGAATTCCATCCAAGACTTTTCCTGCTTTTTTAGGTCCATCAACTTTGATCGCATCAATTTTAGATTCACTTGTTGTTGTGGTGCGAGCTAAAACTGTAAGGCCGATGCTGCTTGCGAAAAAGCATGCCGCTAAAATTGCCGTTGTTCTTGAGAGTAAATTACCTGTACCTCGACCTGATGTCATCCCGCCGCCGCCGCCAATTCCAAGGGCGCCGCCTTCTGAACGTTGCAATAACACTGTGGCGATAATACCGAGCGCGATGAGCACATGAATGACCAATAAAATAGTTGCCATTATACTTCCTTTGTTAATTACAACGAGATGAAAGGTATTGATCCCTCTCTTAAAATCACGTTGTCACGTAAATCATATAGTCATGCATAACAAAACGCATGGATCATATGTTAATTTGTCATGTTTTATGAGCGTCTTTTGTCATTTTGCTCAAACCCTTCAAATCTATAATGATGGGATTTGTGAGGAGCAAATCGTTTAGTTAGCTCAAATCAATTGATTTAAGGCTTATATCGCCTTCTTTGATAAAAAATCAATAGTGAAACGGTTTATAGTCTTAAGTTAGGCCAGATACAAGGTGATTAATCTCGTTGAATATCCCTATCCTTAATATATTTCACAGACTTAGATGTTTTTAGAAGCCTCTCATGTTCTTACAGAGATCATATTTAAGATTTTTCTTGATTTTCAACACTTGATGGAAAGATCGTTTCAAATAGTGTTGGTTCAGTTTTTTTAGTTGTTCCGAGACTGGATTTTTCTTTTTTGTTTTTCGAAGGCTTCTTTTTTGTAGTATTTTTCTTAGTTTTTACTTTTTTCTTTTTCTGAACCTTCGTTTTTATTGTTTTTACCTTAATTTTGGATTTTGTCTTTTTATCAACTAAAACTTTTTTTGGATCTAACTTCTTAGTTTTTGGTTTTGGGGCTTTTTTCTTTCTTGGCTGTGGACACCGAAATTTATATTGCTCTTCGGTTTCGATGAATTCCTTAATTGGTAGGAGATCATCACCTTTCATGTTTTCTTTCACCCATTCAAAGCCTTTTGTCATATTGATCACGGCTGGGCTGGCTTTTAAGGTTTTAAGTTTTGTTTTGAGCGTTTTACATTCATTTTTAGCTAAAGGTTTTGCGCTAACGGAATGGAATGAGGCCGTATTTATAGCCAAAGCAACGAGAGTGAAGATAAGCGTAAATGATTTAATGGATGAAATTGCCCTGCGGATACGCGTAACAAACATGAATTTTATGCCCCAAATATTGTAGAAAGGTACAGTCCTACCTATGGTTTTAGTCTTTAACCATAAGGAATTGGACTGCACCTTATATCAGCTATTCGTAGGCTGCAATAATTCCTGCAAAATCTTCAGCTTTTAAACTAGCTCCGCCCACAAGGGCGCCGTTGACGTTACTTGCCGCCATTAGTTCTTTAGCATTACCTGGTTTAACAGAACCACCATAAAGAAGGCGCATATTTGAGGCTGTTTCAGATCCTAAGGTCTCTATTAAGTTGTTTCGGATGAATGTGTGTACTGTCGCCACATCGTCTACTGTTGGAGTTAAGCCCGTACCAATGGCCCAGACAGGTTCATAAGCGATGATAAGGTTTTCAGCTGTTGCCCCTTCAGGGATTGAATTTTTTAGCTGCCGCTCTATAACTTTCAAGGTTAATTCAGCTTTTCTCTCACCGATTAATTCACCCACACACAGTATAGCTTTTAAACCGGCTCTCCAGGCAGCTACGGTTTGTGATTTTACTACTCTATCTAGCTCTCCATGGTCCATACGACGCTCTGAGTGGCCTGTGATAACATAGTTAGCACCGCAATCTTTCAGCATTTCTGCTGATAAATCACCCGTATGGGCCCCTTTTTCATTGCTGTGACATGTTTGTCCACCTAATTCAATGGAAGTGCCCTTCAAAACATGGGAAAATGCCATGATTAATGTTGCTGGAGGGCAGATTAAGACATCGCAATTAGAAGGTGAACTGACCTTATCTTTTAATGAATTGATTTCAGATACGGAATTTGAAACCCCATTCATTTTCCAGTTGCCGGCTACTATTGGTCTAATCATTTTTAAAAAACGCCCCTCAGTTTACATGTGTATTTATTTTGATCTTTTTATAAAGACAATTAAGCCTTTTGTTATTTTGCTTAAAAAATGGCTTGCCAAGACCTTCCCATCCACTTTAGGAAGGTCTATTAAGCTAGAAACCTTACCACCAAAGAATTGTTGGCATTCGCCTAAGTGGATACTATGATGGGTGGAATTTGTACATAGATCGTCTTTTTTTGTATTAATGACAATGATTATCATTAATTTCAATGCGGCGAATCGAAACATAAGATGGAATTTAAATGCTAAGTGTTCTTCGCAAAGGTGCTACCACCTGGTTAGCCAAGATATTAATTGGTTTATTAATTTTGAGTTTTGCTGTTTGGGGTGTGCAGGGTTTGATACAAACTCAGGGCCAAACGGAACTTGCCAAAGTTGGTGAGATTGAAATCTCTCGCCAGGATTATGATCGGCTTTTACCGACAGTAGTTAATGAATGGAATACTCGCCTGAAGCGCCGGTTAACGCGTGATCAATTGAAGGCCTTTGATATTCCGAGCCAAGTTAAGTTCCGTCTGATCAACCAAGCTGTGGTTGATAATCATGCGAAAGTATTAGCGCTGGGTGTATCAGATGATGCGATTGGTGATGCCATTAAGAATGATCGACAATTTCAAGATCAAGCGGGTAATTTTAATAAAGAGTTGCTGAAGCAAATTTTGCGTTCTGAGCGCATTTCTGAGCAAGGTTATTTTGATACTCAAAGAAACTCAGCTCTTAGAACTCAAGTGACAAGCTTGTTCACTCAAAAGAAGCGTATCCCTAAGATTATGATTGATAGTCTTTATCACTACCGCGAAGACAAAGTTGAAGCAGAGTATTTTGTTGTTCCTAGCAAAGGAATTAAGAAAGCGGCTAAACCTACTGATGCGCAATTAAAAGAGTTTTATGACCTTGGTAAAAGTGCATACAGAGCTCCTGAGTTTCGTAAAATTGCTCTTTTCCCTCTTTCGTTAGAAGACTTGAAGAAGAAAGCTGTTCTCTCTGAAGACGATGTGAAGAAAACTTTTGAAGTGCGTAAAAAGCGCTTTAACTCACCGGCGAACAGAACCTATAGCCAAATTGTTTTTGAGAGCATGGAAAAAGCACTTGAAGCTCACAAAGCCCTGAATTCGGGTAAGAAGTTTGATGATGTAGCTAAGGAATTTGGCCAAAATAAAAAAGCTGATGCTGTTGGCCCGGTGACGAAAGCAAGTATGGCTGACCCTAAACTTGCTCAGGCTATTTTCGATATTAAAGAAGGTGAGTATACCGCACCTGTTGAAGGCACTTTTGCCATCACCATTGCGAAGGTCACAAAAACTGTGGCTGCTGTAGAGAAAACTTTAAAAGATGTCCGCCCTCAAATCGAAAGTTATTTAAGAGAGACAGCTGCTCGTAAAGAAGTACGCATACTTTTTGATAAGGTTGAAGACCTAAGGGCTAGCGGTATGAGCATTGCTGATGTTGCCAAGGAAATGGATGGTAAATCCATTTTGATTGATGCAATTTCGTCAAAAAGCCAAGGTTTAGATGGTAAGGCTGTTAAAGATTTACCTGCTTCTCAAAAACTACTTCAATCTGTTTTTTCTTCAGCTATTGGAGACGATACTGTTTCAGTTCGTCATGCTGATGGTGGTTATATTTGGTTTGATGTTTTAGAAGTCACTCCAACACGTATTAAGCCTCAAGACGAAGTTAAAGACGCTTTGTTGAAAGCTTGGACAACGCGCGAGAATAAAAAGCTGGCCACTGAATATGCTGCGTCTCTTGAAAAAGAGATACAAGATGGAAAAAGTTTTGCTGATGTGGCGAAGGGCTTAAAAGCTAAAATTGTTCCGGTTAAACCTGTTGGCCGCGGTGCTGTTGTTGAGGATATCCCGGCTTTCTTTACTAATCGGTTATTCAGTGTGAAAAATGGTGGCATTGCTTCAGGATTAGATGCTGAGAATAAAAACTGGCTTATTGTCAGAGTTAAAAAACACGTTCCGGCTAAAACAACTGGACCAGCTTATGATGCTTATGTGATTAAGCTTGAGAATGAGTTGCAAGAAGAGATGACAAATGATCTCGTCACTCAATATTTAGAAGGTGCAAAAGCTCATTTTGGCGTAAGCGAAAATAATCAGCTTTTCAAACAACTTAAAGATGGCCTTTAAAGTTTAATCTTTTTTGTGTTTATTTTAGCTGTGCCTAAGGAACTTTCATTTCTTGATTTGTTTCCTTGGGCACAGTTTTATTTTATAAGTTGCGCGGTTTTTATTGTTCGAGGCTATTTCTTATGAATGAAGTTCCAAATTCAGGGGGCAATAAATTCGCTCCAGAACTTTCATCCTTTCAAAAGCTCTATAAAAAGGGACAGTCTCAGGTTGTTTGGGCACGCCTGGTTGCTGATCTAGAAACTCCCGTTTCAGCGTTTTTGAAATTAACTGAACGCAACCCTCAGAATAGTTTCCTGTTTGAAAGTGTTGAGGGCGGGGCTGTTCGTGGGCGTTATTCAGCTATTGGTTTAAATCCTGACCTCATTTTTCAAAGCAATGGTGAAAGTGCTGAAATCAATGAAAGCTGTCTTGAGGGAAAAACTGAATTCACTACCCTTCCCCTGCCAACACTTGAGGCTATGAGAGAGTTATTAGAGCGCTCAAAGATTGACCTCCCAGATGAATTACCTCCCATGTCAGCGGGTGTCTTTGGCTATATGGCTTATGACACTGTACGGTTAATGGAGCATTTGCCTGATGTGAATGAAGATGTTTTAGGAGTTCCTGATAGTATTTTTGTTCGACCTACCATTATGGTCATTTTCGACGCCGTTAAAGATGAAATGGTTATGGTTCACAGGGTTGATGTAAAAGAAGGTGTCTCTGCTAAAAAGGCCTATCTTGCAGCGATTGAGAACTTAAAATCTGCAATATTGGATTTGAATGCACCGGTTCCTCATCAAGTTGAGTTGGATATTGATGATGAAGATGGATCACCGATTTTTGAAGAGCCTACCTCAAATACTTCTCCTAAAAAATATAAAGAGATGGTGAAAAAGGCGCAAGACTACATCACTGAAGGTGATATATTTCAGGTGGTACTAAGCCAGCGATTTACAGCACCTTTTTCATTACCGCCCTTCTCGCTTTACCGTGCCCTTCGACGTACGAACCCGTCGCCTTTTTTATATTACCTAAACTTTACTGAGTTTTCAGTCATAGGATCCAGTCCTGAAATTTTAGTCAGGGCGCGTGACGAGGTTGTTACCGTGCGCCCAATTGCTGGCACACGTCCGCGCGGGGCTACCGAAGCTGAAGATATAGCTCTTGGTGAGGATTTATTAGCCGACCCGAAAGAATGCGCGGAACATCTTATGCTTTTAGATTTGGGACGTAATGATGTTGGGCGTGTTTCTGAGACCGGAAGCGTTACAGTGACTGATCAGTTCTTTTTAGAGCGTTATAGTCATGTGATGCATATTGTCTCAAATGTAGAGGGGAAACTTGCACCTGAGTTTGATGAAATTGATGCTTTAATGGCTGGTTTTCCTGCTGGTACAGTTTCTGGTGCCCCTAAAGTCAGAGCAATGGAAATCATCGACGAATTAGAAGTACACAAACGCGGAATTTATGCCGGATGTGTTGGTTATTTTTCAGCTACTGGGGAAATGGATAGCTGTATTGTATTGCGCACCGCCATCGTTAAAGACAGTGAAATGCATGTCCAAGCCGGTGCTGGAATTGTGGCTGATTCAGTTCCTCAATCTGAATTTGAAGAATGTGTAAATAAGGCAAAAGCGTTATTTAGCGCTAGAGCGGAAGCCCTTCGTTTTGCTGGTATTAAACGAAACATTTAAGCTCATTTTTTCTTGTTGGCTTTTTATTCTAATTCATATTCAAAGTGACACAGATAGTTGAACGAAGCTTGCCCCAAACAGAGGAAGCCTTTATTGTTATACAAACCTTAAGTATCACCTTTCTCAGGACAACTAAATTTAATGATCACTCTCATCGATAATTACGACAGTTTCACGTATAATCTTGTTCACTATATTGGAGACCTTGGGGTTAGTTCTGATGTGGTGCGTAATGATAAAATTACGGTTACAAACGTCATTAAGTCCAAACCACAGGCTATTGTTCTCTCTCCTGGTCCATGTTCTCCTAATGAAGCTGGTATTTGTCTTGAGTTAATTGAGAAAGCAGCTGGCAAGTTTCCTATCTTTGGAGTTTGTCTTGGGCATCAATCTATTGGTCAAGCATTTGGGGGTACTGTTTTGAAAGCTCCTGTGCTTATGCATGGTAAAACCTCTCAAATCAGCCATGATGAACACTCCGTTTTTAAGGGATTACCGTCTCCTTTTACGGCAACGCGTTATCATTCACTCATTGTTGAAAAAGAGACATTACCTGATTGCTTAGAGATAACAGCTGAAAGTTCTGATGGGTTGATTATGGGGTTAGCACATAAAGAATACCCCATTTTTGGCGTACAATTTCATCCGGAAAGTATTGCTTCTGATTATGGGCATCAGATTTTAGCTAATTTTCTTGAAATTGCAGGACTTTCGATTGATCATAAAATTTTAGCAAAACAGGCCAATGCCTAAGTGCAAGGTTTAGGACAATATAGATTTAGATTATTGAGATTTGATTTGTTTGATAGTGGGGACTAAATGGCACGCATAGAAGATTACATCCAAATTGTATCAACGGGGGCGAGTTTGTCTCGGCAAGAAGCCTCTGAGGCATTTGAACTTCTTATGACTGGTCAGGCCGAACCAGCTCAAATTGGTGGGTTTTTGATGGCGCTACGTGTGCGCGGAGAAACTGTTGATGAAATAACTGGTGCTGCTGAAGTGATGCGGGCAAAAGCTACCGGTGTTACTGCACCGGATGGGGCGGTTGATACCTGTGGTACTGGCGGCGATAGTTCTGGTACGTATAACATCTCAACATGTAGTTCTTTTGTCGTTGCGGGGGCTGGTGTTCCTGTTGCGAAACATGGAAACAAATCAATATCATCAAAATCCGGTTCTGCAGATGTTCTGGCTTCATTGGGTGTAAATTTAAGTGTGACACCAGAGGTTGTTGAAACCTGCATCAAAGAAGCTAATATTGGATTTATGTTTGCGCCTGCGCATCATTCTGCTGTTCGCCATGTGGGTCCTGCTCGGGCATCGCTAGGTGTGCGAACGATTTTTAATTTATTAGGCCCTCTTTCAAACCCGGCCGGGGCCAAACGACAAGTACTTGGTGTGTTTTCAGATGAATGGCTACTGCCTATTGCTGAAGTGCTGCGTACTTTAGGCTCAACCAAACTGTGGGTTGTGCACGGTGCTGATGGGCTTGACGAATTATCAACTACAGGAGAAACAAAAGTTGCGGCTCTTGATAAGGGTGAAATTACAACTTTTACAGTCCATCCTGAGGACGTTGGTTTACCACTCTCAAGCATAGATATGCTAAAAGGGGGTGATTCTGAAGTGAATGCCGCCGCCATTAAGGAAGTTTTAAAGGGTGAGATGGGACCATTTAGAGACATTGTCTTGCTCAATGCAGGTGCAGCACTTGTGGTTAGCGGTCAAGTTGATGATTTGAAAGATGCCGTTACACTTGCTGGTAAAGCAATTGATGATGGTAAAGCCCTGGACGCATTGAATACGCTTATCAAATTGACCAATGCTTCTGTTTAATGGACTTCTGTATTCAAGCTTCAATTTAGTAGAGCATAACAAGTGAAACTCTGAGAGCTGTTTGAAGTTATGACACGCTCTGATTTTATTTTTTTATTTTTAGGACCTCAGTTATGAAAAATATGCTGGATAGAATTATTGCCCACAAAGCGACAGAGGTGGCTAATGCCAAAAATATTTTGCCGCTTTCAGAAATTGAGACACAGGCCCGTGCGGCAACGGCGCCGCGGGGATTTATAAAATCCATTCAAAAATTTCATGCTGAAGGTAAACCGGCTTTGATTGCTGAGATAAAAAAAGCAAGCCCTTCGAAAGGTTTGATCCGGCCTGACTTTGACCCAGCTCACTTGGCTGATGCTTATGAAAGTGGTGGTGCGGCTTGTATTTCAGTTTTAACTGATATTGCTTTTTTTCAAGGCCATCCTCAATATTTAAAAGAAGTTCGCACGGCCTCTACTTTGCCCGTATTGCGAAAAGATTTTATGATTGATACATATCAGGTGGTTGAAGCCCGAGCGTGGGGTGCAGATTGTATCTTGGTGATTATGGCAGCGATTGATGATGTCGTTGCACAATCAATTACAAATATGGCACGTAAGTGGGGCATGGATGTACTTATTGAGGTTCACAATCGACAAGAATTAGAACGCGCGCTTAAGCTAAATTCTGTTCTGATCGGGATTAACAATCGTAATTTACAGACCTTTGACATCACCTTAGAGACAACTGAAGGTTTGGCTCCTTTAATACCTAAAGATCGCATCATTATTAGTGAAAGTGGTATTACTACCCATGATGATTTAGTAAGACTGTCTAAAATTGGCGCTAATACATTTCTTGTTGGTGAATGTTTGATGCGAAAAGAAAACGTTGAACAAGCTACACGCGTTCTCCTTGGACAGGAGCAAGCCCCTGATTTTTTTCCTGAAGTAAATGGTGGAGATGCTGGCAAGAAACCAGAACAACAAGCAGCACCCAAAACGGAACAGGGCTTGGCAGACCATTCTGATGCGCAATCTATTGATGAAAACAAGTTTAATGAGGAACTCAAACAAACGAGTAACCTCGCCGGTGCTGACAGTGTTTCAGCTAGTGATAATGCAAATATTAAAATCCAAGATGTTCAACTGTTAGGCGATGACTTTGAATCTGCTATTGAAGAGCTTGGGGCTTTGATTAATTCTGGTGCAGATGAAACTAGTAAGCCGGCAACTGATGTTCCGCATTCCGAAACCAAGCAAGCCGTGAGTTCAGTACAAGAACAAAGAGGAGCCCAAGAAGTTCCTGTTGTAAAGGATGATATGCCAGCTAAACTTTCTCATGTGAACGCCTCTGGTGCAGCTCATATGGTGGATATATCTGAAAAAGGAGTTACCCAGCGTGTTGCGACTGCTGAAGGATTTGTTGCTATGCAGCCGGAGACTCTAGCTCAAATTCAACAGAACGCCATGAAAAAAGGAGATGTTTTAGCCACTGCTCGGATAGCAGGTATTATGGCTTGTAAAAAAACATCTGATCTTATTCCTCTATGTCATCCTTTGCCGGTGACTGGTGTTGAAGTTGATTTTACTCCTGTTACAGAACCTCAAACAGGAATTTTAGTTAAAGCTACTGTTAAGGTTGATGGGAAAACAGGTGTTGAAATGGAAGCTTTGACGGCTGTATCTGTTTCTTGCCTAACTATTTATGATATGGCGAAAGCGATTGATAAAGGCATGAGTTTTTCTGGAGTTCGGTTGCTTGAGAAAACGGGTGGTAAGTCAGGCACATACAGAGCGACTGATGCTGCAGAATAGGTGTAGCTGAATAGTTGATGTTATTTTTTCTTTTATGAGTTTTTTGGAGTGTTGAATGAGTTTACTTTCGGTTGCTGAAGCCCAAAATCGTATGATTGCTAAAGGGCAACTTATGGCAACTGAAATGTTGCCTTTGGAGTTTTGTGCTGGACGCGTTGTGGCTAAAAACACCTCCGCCAAGATTACTCAACCTCCATTTGATGCCTCCGCTATGGATGGTTATGCCGTTCTGTTTTCGGATTGTTCCTCACTTTCTTCCTCTCACAATTCCTCTACTTCTGTAACTCTAAAACTCATTGGTGAAAGCTCGGCAGGCCACCCGTTTCAAGGTAAGCTTTCATCTGGAGAAGCCGTTCGAATTTTTACAGGTGCTGTTGTCCCTTCTGGTGCTGATGCGATTGCCATACAAGAAGATTGTGAACGAGTGGACCAACAAAGTGTTGTTGTGAAAGAGGTCGCTCAGCCAGGTAAATTTATACGCCCGGCGGGATATGACTTTAACGATGGCGATGAGCTTGTTTCAAAAGGGACTGAACTTGGTTATCGGCATTTAGCTCTACTTGCATCGATGAATGTTGCTTCAGTTGAAGTTTATAAGAAGCCAAGGGTTGCAATTATTGCTACAGGTGACGAGTTAATTTTACCTGGTGAGAATTTATCGCCAGGGCAAATTATTTCTTCTACCCCATTTGGTATGAAACAACTTTTTGATCAAGCCGGGGCTGAGGCCCACTGTTTAGGTATAGCGAAGGATAATTTACCAAGCCTTAAAAACATCATATCTGTGGCTAAAGCACCGGAAAACAAGTTTGATATTATTGTTACCATTGGCGGAGCGTCTGTGGGCGACCATGATTTAGTGCAGGAAGCTATGAAATTAGCGGGCATGGAGCTTGATTTCTGGCGGATTGCGATGAGGCCTGGGAAACCTTTGATGGTTGGTACTTTGAATAAACAGAGTATTGTTGGCGTACCTGGTAACCCTGTATCAGCAATGATCTGCGCTGAAATGTTTGTTGTGTCGCTTATTCGATCAATGCTTGGTCACTCATCTCCAATAAAGCCCACTCGCCAAGCTATTTTACAAAATGAAGTTAGCTCTAATGGACCGCGAAAACATTATATGCGTAGTTTCTGCTGGGTTGATGAAACAGGTCAACAAAGGGTTGAATGCCGTGAGAATCAAGACAGCTCATTGCAGGCCACTTTTGCTTTTTCTAATTGTTTGATTGTTAGAGAGCCTCATTCTGAGGGGGCTAATCAAGGTGAATTTGTTGATATTTATCCGCTTGATTAGAAATGTCTCTACTAATTTATAACAAACTCAGTGTTTTAGCTGTTTTTTTCGTAGCTTTGTAAAAATTGCAACGCTGAGTTGATCAAAATGGTCTACCTCACTTGTTCTTTTTTCCTTATCTTTAGTACAAGAGAAAGTTTTCTCAGTAACCAGTGTTCATCGAACACTTAAGGAGAAACACATGTCACATGAAACTAAAGACATAAGCATTGATGATGTGAACTATCATATCAACCAAGCTCATAAATTAAGAAGTGATGCATTGTTTGAAACATTTTCACTCATTGGTCATTCAGGCTCTACTGCAATATCAACTGCACGAGATGTTTTAAGTCATATTCATTTGCCTAAGTGGGTTAAAATGAAGCCTAACCTTCACTAATTTTAGCTCATTTAAACGAGTAAAGCATTTAGGATCGCAATAATATTATTGCGATCCTTTTTTCTTTTGTAGTTATGAATGTATTTTGCCTCTTGCGGAACAAGACGGGAACATGCATAATGTTCTCGATTCGTACTTTTGTTTTATTTTAGAATCACAGACGTAAAGAGATTGCACAAATTTTGAAATGTAAGTTTTGAATGAACAGTTGCATTCTCACTATTACCATCATGAGTATCAGAAGTTTTACTGTCTCACTGTCACTGTCACTGTCAAAATAAAGGGAACATATTTTATGCTAACTAAGAAACAAAAAGATTTATTGCTTTTTATTCATGACAGGGTCCAAGAAACTGGTGTCTCTCCTTCTTTTGATGAAATGAAAGACGCTCTTGAGTTAAAATCTAAGTCAGGTATTCATCGATTAATCACCGCTCTTGAAGAGCGCGGTTTTATTCGACGGTTGGCTCATAGAGCGCGAGCATTGGAAATTTTAAAACTACCGGAAGGTATACATGGAAAAAATGGCAAACATGGCAAGACCTCTTTGCAAACTGATGCAACTGGTGCTGCTTTGAACAATAATGTTGTTTCAATTGCAGACACTCAATTGAAACCTTCAGGTGATGCCCAGCCCGATGCATCTTCTTTCACAGTTCCGGTTATGGGGCGAATTGCGGCCGGTGTTCCGATTTCTGCTATTCAAGACCACAATAATGATCTTGTTGTATCCCCCCACATGCTTGGTGCTGGCAATCATTATGCCTTGGAAGTTCATGGAGACTCGATGATTGATGAAGGCATTCTTGATGGCGATACCGTTTTAATTAAAGAAACATCATCTGCCAGGAACGGTGATATCGTAGTTGCTTTTATTGTTGAAGAGGAAGAAGCAACATTGAAGAAAATTTATAAATCAGGAAATACCATTGAGCTGGTGGCAGCTAACCCTGCTTATGAACCACGCCAATTCACATCTGATAAAGTTCAAGTTCAAGGGCAACTTGTTGGACTGGTTCGAAAATATCATTAGTCTGGAATTTGATATTTGGACACTAATTTTAGGTGATACGCCATAGAAGCTACATTATCTATATGCTGACCAAATTCTATTTTTTCTAAATTGATTTGCTGAAATGATTTCCATTTTTCCATCCTTAATATAGATAGAAAGCGTGCCGCTATTGGTTAGCTCTTTTTTCGATAAGATAAGTTTTGGATTTTTGCATTTTCTTGTGATTGAAAATCTGTAGATTAGGATATCCGCTGTTTGGCACGCCTCTTCTAATGCAGCTATGGACTTAATAAGTGTTACTCTTAGGTTGGATGTTTTGCCTGTGCAGGCGCTATCATCGCAGAGTAGGTATTGTGAGTTTCTTACATAATTTATTGTTCGTGTATCTCCATCTGCTTTCAGCCAATTTTTTAGAACGAATGTTCCTTTGCGCCCTGTTGGTGCATAAAGTTTTTGGTCTTCCCCTCTTAGGGCGATGAGTTCTGCTGTTGCTCCAATATAAATATCTGGTTTTTCTTGTTTTAAGGTTGATATTGGTGCGATTATTATAAGCATCGCTCCTATTAGATTGACCGGACGATTTGTAAAAAACACAAGAACCAGCCCGGCCATCATGATTAGAACTGTGCTTAAACTTATGGCACCAAATGTTATTGTTGCGGGATAAAAGCTAGCTGTCCAATGGGCTGTACTTAAAAGAATTTGGATTGAATATTTTAAAGGAATAAAAGCAAGAGCCTCTAAACCAAACGGCATCAATATCAATGAAATGAGTGCTGAAGGCATTAACAGTAAACTGAATACAGGGATTGCTAACATATTTCCGACTGGCCCCATATAAGAGACATTCTGAAAATGATAAATGGCAAATGGTGCGGTTGCAATCGTTGCGATTATTGACGTTATCCATATGCCCCCAAGATAATAGAACGGTTTTAACCAGCTGCTACTTGGAGTGTGTTTTAAATTTTTAAGAGGCTCAAAGTCTCTTAACATTTGGTACGTTACTATTAGGGCTGTTACGGCAGCAAAGGACATTTGAAAGCCTGCTGACATTAAACTTTCAGGTTTAAGAAACAAAATGATAAGCGCTGCAACAGCAACATTTCTTAGTGTTAAAGCTGTGCGTTCTATCATAATCGCTGTGAAGAGAACTGAGATCATTAGAACTGCGCGCTGTGTTGGAATTGATTGCCCTGATATTAAAAAATAAACAAAGCTACCAATAAGAGCAGATAGAGCTGCATATTTTTTTATAGGATGGTTTTGACTAAAAATTGGAAAGAGAGCTAGTAATGCTCGAATTAATATAAATAAGGTTCCACCAAAAACAGCCATATGCAAACCTGAGATTGCTAGCAAATGACCTAGTCCTGCTTTTCTCATTGCTTCTAAATCATCTCTATTAACCCGGCCTCTATCTCCTAAAATTAAGGCTCTTGCCATAGCTCTTTCAGGTTCGTTTAAACCGTTATCTATTTTATTGCCGATGAAGCTTCGGATGTTTGCAATGAGTTGACTAATTGAAGATTGGTGTTCAATACGATCTTGATTATAGGGACATAACCTTAAAGGAGAGATATTAAAACCAGTTGCTCCTATTTGTTTAAACCATAGAGCAAACCCAAAATCATAACCTCCCGCTCTTATTGGTCCCTTAGGTCTGGCTAGCATTGCTCTCATGCACAGCAAGTCACCATATTTAAATCTTGGACCCTGGTCGGTTGTACGAATTCGCACTCGTTTTGGGATTTTGTTTTTTGAAAGTTTTGATAATGAAAGGAGTTTACCGGTGTATCTAATACGACTTTTTTGTAAGGGCTGATTTTCTTCGACCATCATAACAACGTCAAAAGATTTTAGAGTTTGGCTTAACAATGGGGTGGTGCTTGTGTGAGTTCTATAGAGTGCCAAACTGTAGCCTATGATGATTATTAGGGCTCCGATGATTAGATTGTTAACATATCTATAGTTTTGACTAAGGCCTCCTAGAAACAGTAAGGTGACTATGAGTAAAGCGCAGACTTTTGAGTTTCCTTCACCGGGTAAATTAAAATAAAGACCGATGCCTGTTGCGATACATAAAAGTGTGATTGGGATATTGTTTTTGAGGATTGCCGTCTGGTTGTCTGATTTTGTTTTTCGGTTTTGATTTTGTTTTCTTTGATAGGAAGAATATTGTTTTTTTAATTGATCTTTACCACTATCGCTGTTTGGCCAGAAATTTTTAAGGGACAAGTAATTTTTTAAAAATATTTGTAATTTTTGCCCTCCTTTCATTGCTGACCCTTTAGCTATTATCAAACTCTACTTTTAATGTTTTTTATCTCAGCAGAGTTTTCATAAAAATTCTATCAGATTAAAGCACTTGGTTCTTACTATTTATCATATTATTTCCCGCTATGCGCTTTGATAGAGCTATGTTATTACCTGCCATAATACTTTCCCATTTACCTTAGACACTCTCAGGAATTAAAAATGTCTCATCCTATCATCACTCGCTTTGCTCCTAGTCCAACTGGTTATTTACATATTGGTGGCGCACGGACCGCTCTTTTTAATTGGGCCTTTGCTAAGTCTCAAGGTGGGCAGTTTTTATTACGAATTGAGGATACTGATAAGGCGCGCTCAACTGAAGATGCTATTGCAGCGATTTTAAAAGGCATGGATTGGCTTGGTTTAAAAGCTGACGAAGAACCAGTATTTCAATCAAGACAGCAAGAACGACATGTTGAGGTGGCCGAATTATTATTAGAAAGCGGTCATGCATATCGTTCATATGCGACAGATGAAGAAGTTGAAGATATTCGCAACAAGGCACGTGAAGCTGGTGTCGCAGCTCGATATCCAGGAAGAGATGAGCCTATTGCAGAAGAGTTTGTTGACCAATCTGTTGTTCGCTTTAAAGCACCGATTGAAGGTGAGACTAAAATTACTGATCAGGTGCAGGGAGATGTGATCATTCGCAATGACCAGCTTGATGATTTGGTTTTATTACGCTCTGACGGGTCTCCTACTTATATGTTAGCAGTTGTCGTTGATGATCATGATATGGGGATTACCCATGTGATCCGCGGAGATGATCATTTAACAAATTGCGCAAAGCAAATTCAAATTTACAACGCACTTCAATGGGATTTACCTGAATTTGCACATATCCCTCTTATTCATGGGGGCGATGGAGCTAAGCTTTCTAAACGCCATGGGGCACTTGGTGCTGAGGCCTATAAAGCAATGGGCTATTTACCTGAAGGAATGAGAAATTATCTGGCTAAGCTTGGGTGGAGCCATGGCGATGATGAAATCATCCCTACAGATAAACTTATTGAATGGTTTGACTTGAGCGGCATTAATAAAGCACCTGCTCGCTTTGACATGGCGAAACTTGATCATATTAATGGTCATTATGTCTCTTTAAGTTCTGATGATGAAATTATGAAAGACCTAACATCTCTCATTGAGGACGATGTATTTACGCCTGAACTTTCCTTTTCCTCTAATTTAATTGATTTGAAGACAATCGCACCTAACCTTTCTTTCTTGAAAGAACGCTCTAAAACTTTAATTGAATTGTTAGAAACCGCGGCTTACCTCTTTAAATCCATACCTCTTGATATGGATGCCAAAGCAGAAAAAGCTCTAAACAAAGACGGTGTGAATGATATTTTAATAGGGGTTTTATCTAAATTTACGAACTTGCAAGAATGGAATCGTGATGGAATCGAAGCCTTATTGAAAGATTATGCAAGTGAGCATGACCTTAAATTTGGTAAGATTGCGCCACCTCTTCGTTCTGCACTTACAGGATCCATGGTTTCGCCTGGAATTTACGATGTCATACACAGTTTAGGGCGTGAAGAGGTATTAAAACGACTTGAGGCTGTTATAAAGGCCTAAAGATGTAGAAAAACTTGCAAAATTGCGCTCCAGGACTTATTAAGAGGGCATTGAAAGCAGATTATCGCAATCTGTTTTACCTACATATTTCAATGAATGCGCTAAATAATGTCAAATAAATTGCTGAAATTCGCAATTTTTTCATTTTTATGAATTATAGACTGTGCTTATAGCAATTTAAAAAACTTTATGTTAGATCTTACGCCATCTGCGTCATAGGGACGCAGCTCACTGACATTCGGCGCGATAAATAAAAGGGTATGTTTATGACTACTGTTCAATCTTCTACTAATGGTGACCAGCTTAATCAAGATAACGATAAGTCCAATCTTATAGTTGAAGGGAAAACACTCGACTTACCACTTTACAAGGGCTCAATTGGGCCAAGTGTGATTGATATCAGCCGTTTGTATGCTCAAAGCGACATGTTTACTTATGACCCAGGTTTTACATCGACTGCTTCTTGTGAAAGTAAAATTACTTATATTGATGGTGATAAGGGTGTTTTATTACATCGTGGGTATCCTATTGATCAATTAGCTGAACAGGGTTCGTTCTTGGAAACTTGTTATCTGTTGCTTTATGGTGATTTACCTCAAGGCGAACAATTTGAAGATTTTAAAAACCGCATCACATATCATACGATGCTACATGAACAAATTCACACCTTTTACAAAGGTTTTCGCAGGGATGCACATCCTATGGCGATTATGGTTGGCGTTGTTGGCGCTCTTTCAGCGTTTTATCACGACTCAACCGACATTAACGACCCGACGCAACGTAATATCGCCAGCTTGCGTATGATTGCTAAAATGCCAACAATTGCAGCAATGGCTTATAAATATTCTATTGGTCAGCCTTTTGTTTCACCTCGGAATGATCTCGACTATTCAGCAAATTTCTTAAATATGTGCTTTAGCGTTCCTGCTGAAGACTATAAAGTTGATCCGGTTCTTGCTCGTGCAATGGATCGCATCTTTGTTCTTCATGCTGATCATGAGCAAAATGCATCAACATCCACAGTTCGGTTAGCCGGTTCATCTGGCGCGAACCCATTTGCTTGTATTGCTGCTGGTATTGCTTGCCTTTGGGGCCCTTCTCATGGCGGCGCTAACGAAGCTGCGCTTACTATGCTTGAAGAAATTGGTTCTGTTGATCGTATTCCTGAATATATACGCCGGGCTAAAGACAAAAGTGATCCATTCCGTCTTATGGGCTTTGGTCACCGGGTTTATAAAAACTATGATCCACGTGCAACTGTTATGCAAAAAACTTGTCACGAAGTATTGGACACGCTTGGCCTTAAAAATGATCCACTTTTACAAGTGGCAATTGAATTAGAGCGCATTGCTCGTGAAGATCCTTATTTTGTTGAAAAGAAGCTTTACCCGAATATCGATTTCTATTCCGGTATTACACTTCGTGCATTAGGTTTTCCACCTGAGATGTTCACTGTGTTATTTGCATTAGCGAGAACTGTTGGTTGGATTGCTCAATGGAGAGAAATGATTGAAGATCCGCAACAACGCATTGGACGCCCACGTCAGCTATATACTGGTCCAACTGTGCGTGACTATGTACCTACTTCAAATCGCTAAGAAACTACTGAAGTAAAACAAATTTATAAAGCCACCCTCTAAAAATTTAGAGGGTGGCTTTTTTTATTTCTTGTTTTTATATATTGTTTCAATGGTTTGCTTGGCTGCAGCGATTGAAGGTCTTGGGCCTGCCTCAAACATTTTCTCATCTATTTTTTCCAGATGAGTTTTTTGATCTTGATACTCTTTGGAAGAATGATCAAACAATGGTTTGAGAGCTTTTACTATTTTTTCTGGAGTGCAATCATATTGAATAAATTCAGGAAAGGCTTTTCTTCCTAAAATATGATTTGCCAATGCGAACATGTCTGCTTTGATTATTGGCCTTAGTAGGTGAAGCAACTTATCATATTTATAAGCTACGACCATTGGCGTGCCAGTTATAGCCAACTCTAGCGTGACAGTACCCGATGCGGCGAGTGCTGCTGTTGCGCACTTAAAAGCTCTGAATTTATCTTCCTGACCATCAATGATATGAGGCTCTATGGGCCAAGACTTTACAGCTTCCTGCACAGATGCTTTCACTGACTTTACAGTTGGCAGAAGAACTTCTATTGGTCCGATGGCTTCATTTAATTGACCAACGACTTCACCAAATGGTTCCATCAAATGCTTTACTTCATTTGATCGACTTCCTGGTAAAATTGTCAAGATTTTAGCGTCGGTTTTTAATCCAAGATTTGCGATTAAACTTGTTTCATCTAGCTCAGATATCCATTGTTTTTGCTCTATGAGTGGATGTCCGACATAATGGCAAGATGGCCCGCCGAGTTCTTTATGTTTTTGTGGTTCAAATGGAAGTAATGCAAGAACTTCATCAACATAAGGTTTCATTTTTTTTGCTCGACCTGGTCGCCATGCCCAAACTGTCGGACTAACATAATTTACAATCGGAATATTGGGTGCTTTTTTGCGAACTCTTTTGGCTATAGGGTGCGTGAATTCTGGACTGTCTATTATGATTAAACCATCAGGATTGTTATCGATGACATGGTCAACACATTGATGAACCCGTTTTATTAAATTTGGCAATCTAGCAAGAATTGCGAACGGCCCCATTATCGCAACCTCTTCCATCGGAAAAAGTGATTCTAGACCTTCTTTGGTCATGGCTTCTGAACCAAGCCCTTGAAAGGATACGTTTTCTTCACCCAATTCTTCTTTCAATGCTTGCATTAGTTTACCACCTAATGCATCACCTGAATGTTCACCTGCTATGATATGTAATTTAAAGGGCGGAGTTTTACTAATAGCCTTTGGCCTTTCAGTTTTGTACTACTGATTTATTTAGATGATTATTTTTTATATGTTAAGTTCTTCTTCTTTTAGCCCAATGATGAAGATACCTAATTGATTTGCTAAGTCGATGGTTTTTTGTTTTTCACTCATCAGGACTTTATTTTCTACAATAGCTATTCCATTGAGGCCAGCATCAGCCACTAACTCAATGGTTTTTGGTCCAATGGTAGGCATATCTATTCTTAATTCTTGATTGGGTTTTGGTAGCTTTACTAATACACCGTGTCGTTTATTTAACCAGCCTTTGCCCCATTGCCTCAGCCCTTTAGCGCGCTTTAACATATTATCTGTGCCTTCTGCGGCTTCAACACACAAGACATATTCACGGGCAACGATTGCCCCTTGCCCTATGTCCATTTCCCCTAAGGAAATAACCGTTTTAATGCCTTTTTGTATATCTTTACGATCTATTTTAGAGGGTGTTTTTTTTGTAAAGCAACCACTATCGGCTGTTAACTCTGGTACGACTTCATGAGCTCCGACGATTTGGAAGCCCTTCTTCTGAACGAAAGTTACGATGTTCGTTAGAATTGTATCATCACCGCCCATGGTGAGACTAAATACAAACCGTAGATTTCTGATCATGCCGAAATCAAAGTGAATGTTTTTAAATTCTGGCCGAGAGACTCCGCCAATAAAGAGGAGTTGCTCGACTTTTGCTTTTTTTAAAGCGTTAAATAGTTTGTCGACTTCCCCCCATTTAACCCATTTATGCGGATAGGCTTCTATCTCTTTTGATGCTGTTCCCTCAATGCCAATGATATAAACATCTCGGCCAGATTTCTTGGTTCTTTCAGCTATGTAGAGAGGAAGGGAGCCATTGCCAGCTAATATGCCCAAAGGTGATTTGGGGTGGTCTTGCTGCTGTTCTTGTTGCTCTTTTGGCAAATTGATCTTTTGCATCATGCTATGCTTCCTGGATGCGATAAAATTAGCAAGATCTGCAAACCCAAGGGTTTTATTTTGACCCTTGGGTTATTTGAATTTTTGATATTAACCAAAGACAGTTGTGAAACGCTTTAGTTATGATCTCTTGGTACACACAAAGCACGACTAGATTCGTTACGAATAAATGTAATCATTTCTTGTACGCATTTGTTGTTTTTATAATCGATTGCTACTTGATCAACACGCTCTTTCAAGGTTGCTTTATCGGCAAATATATCTTGATAGGCACTTCTTAATTGATGAATATCTTCACGAGTAAAACCAGAGCGTTTTAAGCCAACGATATTCAAGCCACCTAGGCCAGCTCTGTGACCAATAGCCATACCATATGGTATTACATCATGCTCAATGCCTGACATGCCGCCAATAAATGCTTTTTGCCCAATGCGAACAAATTGATGAACTGCTGTAAGACCACCAAGGATGGCTCCGTCACCGATAGAGCAATGACCGCCTAATGTAGCGTTATTGGCGAAGATAACATCATTGCCTAAGAAGCAATCATGAGCGATATGAGAACCAGCCATGTAGAGCCCGTTGTCTCCGACCTTTGTTATCCAACCGCCATGTTCTGTACCTGAATGCATTGTAACGTGTTCTCGGATACGATTGTTTTTTCCGACTATTAGTTTGCTTTGCTGATCTGGATCTTCAAAGTTCGCAACTTGAGGTATTTTACCTAAAGAGGCAAAGGGATAAATTTCACAATCATCGCCAATTGATGTTTGGCCACATAAAACAACATGCGAATGAAGTTTTACGTTATCACCAATCTCAACATTTGGACCGATCTGACAAAAAGGTCCAATTTCTACATTTGATCCAATTTTTGCGTCAGCTGAAATATCGGATGAAGCATGTATTTTATTATCTGACATTTGATCCTTATACATCCACGATGGTTGCACTAATTTCGGCTTCAGCAACACGCTCGCCATCTACTTTAGCTTCAGCTGAGAAACGCCATACACGCCCCCTACTTCTGATTTTCTGAACATGGTAATGAACTTGATCACCAGGACCTACAGGTTTGCGAAAACGTGCGCGGTCAATTGCCATGAAGTAAACCAACTGTTCTGTTGCTTTTTCTTCTAAATTTGCAACACATAAAGCACCGGCTGTTTGAGCCATGCCTTCAACTAGTAATACGCCTGGGAACACCGGATGTTCTGGAAAATGTCCTTGAAAGAAGTTTTCATTATAGGTGACATTCTTAATACCAACGGCACTTTCATCTTTATACATGTCGATGATGCGATCTATGAGTAGAAAGGGATAGCGGTGTGGGAGATATTTCATAATATCTGCGATATCTGCGGTCCCTAACTCTCCTTTTGTTGCGCTCTCATCCATATTCTTAATCCTTAATAATTTCAGTATGCCTACATCAAATAATTCATGTTTTAATATTCTATTTTTACAAGAAGACCATGCTTTATTAGATGCCAGGTTTTTTTAACTTTGAATCGCGTGTCTCAACCATTTTTTCAACAGCAATAATTTCTTTGAACCATTGTTTCATTGGCTTGGCAGGTGTACCACCGTAACGCGCCTTTGCTGGGACACTTTTATGAACATTGCTTGATGCTGCGATTTGAGCACCATCGCCAATTTCAATATGACCAACAGCACCTGTTTGGCCACCCATAACAACGTAATTGCCAATTTTACAACTACCAGATATGCCTGTTTGAGACACGATCACTGCGTGACAGCCAATTACCACATTATGACCTATTTGCACAAGGTTATCTATTTTTGTGCCCTCACCAATGATTGTGTCGGTTAAAGCACCGCGATCAATTGATGTATTTGCTCCAATTTCAACCTTATCTTGAATGATTACACGGCCTATTTGCGGTACCTTTTTGTGGCCGCCGGCGCCCATAATATACCCAAAACCATCCTGGCCGATAGCTGCACCTGAATGTATGGTTACTTCATTACCTACAAGACTATGTGTTAGAACTGTGTTTGAGCCAATTTTACAATTCCGCCCTATATAGGCTCTATAGCCTATAACTGCACCAGACGAAATAATTGTACCTGAGCCTATATGAGCTTCTTTTCCAATTACAGCACCTGCTTCGATAATTGCGCCCTCTTCAATGACAGCTGAAGGGTCGATTAAGTTACCAGTATTTAGTGTAGCCCCTTGTGAGGATGCCGTTGGATAAAATAGTTTGATGGCTTCCACAAACGTTTCGTGTGGCTTGTCTGTTATCAAGCCGACCATGTTTTCAGGAACTTTATCTTTAAATCTTGAAGTCAGAAAACAAGCTGATGCTTTAGAACTTTGAAATGTTTCAAGTAATTTTTTATCTTCGAAAAAGCTTAGATGCCCTTCGTTAGCGGCAGCAAGACTTGCTACATCAGTAAGATTGATCTCTCGATTACCATCTTGTGGAATAATTTCATCAATATTGAGTTTTTCAGAAATTTCAGAAATCCGAAATGGACCGACCTTTTGGAAAAATCCGGGGTGCTCCATGGGCTGTCCTTTATAGAAATACCCTCATGCTTTCATTTGAAAGCATGAGGGTCTGTTTTTAGAAATTTATACTAAGACTAGAACTTTGTTGAAGCACCGAAGCGGAAAACTTCTTCTTCGTCAAAGTCTTCTTTTTGAAGAACATGAGAATAATCAGCTCGTATTGGACCAACTGGAGAATCCCATAATACAGATATACCAACAGAAGCTCTGATTGAATCTTCGTCAAAGGCTTTGGTTGTAGTATTATCCGGCAGGTCGACGTCATAGACTGAGCCAGCATCCGCAAATACAGCTCCTGAAATACCCGTGTTTTCAGTTAGATAAGGAATTGGGAAGCGTGCTTCAACTGTAGCAGCGTAGAATACTTTACCACCCAATGCATCACGATCACCAGTTGTTTCGCGTGGACCTAAGCCACCTGAATCAAAGCCACGTACGGTTTCACCGCCTTTGAAGAAGTGGTCATTCAATCTTACTTTATCACCACCAGTACCTGAGATCACGCCACCGATGACACGACCAACCAAGGTAATTTTATTCCATAAAGGATAATAAGCCCGAGCTTCACCAACTGTTCTTAGGTAGTTCACATCACCACCAACACCAGCGAAATCTTGAGAAAGAGAAAGATATAAGCCGCGGTTGGGTTTCTTACGGTGGTTACGAGTATCATAAGTTAATGAGTAACCAATAGATGAGATATTTGAAACACCTTCTTGCTGCCTAATAGCATCAGAAGCTCCACTTGTAATTTCGTAAATATCATCACGGGTAAATGTATATCGTACAGAACCGCGTATATTTTCAGTTACAGGGAATCCGAGACGTATCCCGCCACCAGTTTTACGGTTTTTAAAGTTAGATTCGTCAGAACGGTCAATTTCTTTATGGAAAAGATCGAAACCAGCAGCCAAGTTCATATCTAGGAAACGTGGCTCTGTGAAACTCAAGTCAATTTGCTGACGTTCAAAGCTACCACCTAAACTTAAGCGAAGGAACTGACCATTACCGAGCAAGTTACGCTCTGTGATTGAGATATCACCGATAACACCTTCTGAAGTTGAGTAACCAGCACCAAAGCTTAATTCGCCTGTGTTTTTCTCAACAACACTTACATTAAGTACAACACGATCCGGAGATGAACCAGTTTCACGTGAGATATCAACTTTTTCAAAGAAACCAAGTCTTTGTAGGCGTTTTCTTGCATTTTTAACAAGCAATCTGTTATAGGCATCGCCTTCAACTAGTCTAAATTCGCGGCGAATAACATAGTCTTTTGTCCGTGTGTTTCCGTATACATTGATGCGATCAATATATACCCGTGGACCTTCTTCTATCATGTATGTAATGCCAACAGTACGACCAATCGGGTCACGTTCAACACGTGGTCGAACTTGAGCAAAGGCATAACCTTGAGCTGAAACGGCCAAAGTCAGAGCTTCAATTGTTTTATCGATTTTTGTAGCATCATAGATAGAGCCTGGCGTAGTTAGAACGCTTGCTCCTAGATTATCTACATTAATAGCTGCAACTGTTGTTTCAACATTTACATTACCAATCCTGTAAAGCTCGCCTTCATCAACAGTGAAAGTGATGAAAAATGCTTTACCTTCAGCATCGATATCAGCAATAGCGTTTAATACACGAGCATCGGCATAACCATTCGTTAGGTAGTACCTGCGCACTAATTCACGGTCTACGTTTAGACGATCCGGGTCATAAATATCATTAGACTTAAAGAAACTTAAAAGCCCAGATTCTCCAGTTGTGATTACATCTTTTAGCTGGCTATCAGAAAATGCCTGGTTGCCAATAAAGTTGATACTCTTAACCTTCGTGGCATCCCCTTCTACAATTTCGTAGACAAGGTTTACACGGTTATGAGGAAGCTTGATGATTTTAGCTTCTACTTTGGCAGTGAATATACCACGCACTTGGTATAGATCTAAAATACGCTGAATATCTGATTGCACACGGGCACGTGTGTAGATTGCGCGGGTTTTAGATTGAACTTCGGCAGACATAGAGGCATTGTCGACTTCTTTGTTGCCTTCAAAAGCCACTTTGTTAATTACAGGATTTTCTTCAACTGTAACTGTAACTGTACTACCTGACTTATCAATTGAGACATCACTGAAAAGTCCTGTTCCAAATAAAGATTGAAGCGATTCATCAACAGAAAAAGATGAATATTGATCGCCTACTCCAAATTTTAGATAGGATTTAACTGTTTCTGGTTCAACACGGCGGTTACCAGTCACCCGAATAGCACGAACTGTGCCTGATTGAGCATGAGCTGTTGCTATGCTGAATGGTGAAATGGAACTTCCAGCTAATTGCGCTTCATTTAATGATGCGCCAATTGCGAATGATGCACTTGTTATCCCTAAACACAAGATTGCTGCCTTGACGGCTCGATCAAGGGTTTTTAGCCCCTTAACTGACTTCACCAATTTGGCATTACATACAAAAACCATTCTAAATACGTGCCCCTTAAAAAGTGCGCTTGTTACACAACACTAATTTGACTTTTTTATACGCATTTACCACACGAAAACACATGTATCCCCAGATCCTTTTATAAGACAATTTAAAAAGCTTTATAAAAAGTTCCCTAACCTGAAGACACATTCAGTGTAGCTTACTGTTACAACTCTACAGATTCATTCCCCAATTGCAAAGAGCCTTTTAAGCAACATTTAACTTTATTTAATGTTTTTTTAGCTTTTTTACGTTGGTTAAGTCGTTAATTAAACCATCCAATATCGTTTTTTGAGGCGAGAAGCATCATTCCTAATAATAGAGCCAAACCAGCTCTGAAACTATATTCCATTACTCTTTCACTGGCTGGTTTGCCTCTAATCGCTTCAATTGCATAAAATACCAGGTGTCCGCCATCCAGCATAGGGATAGGAAATAAGTTAAACAAACCAATGCTTACAGACAAAAGCCCTGCGATATACAGCGTGGATACCAGACCAAATCCAGAGAAATGATTAACAATTTTTCCTATGCCAATAGGACCATTTAATTTATCAATAGATTCCCGGCCTGTTAATAACTTAGAGATGTAACCTAAAGTGCTGGTGATAATAAATTGAGTTTGATCTTTTGCAGCAATTGCCGCGCCTACCATGGTGTATTTTTCAACGACCCATTTTGTTTTATCTCTTGAAGGGCCTACGCCAATTCTTCCCATGGAAACTTTGCGCCCCATTCCATTATCCACCATTTTTAGTTCTGGTGTGATTGGTATTGTCAGCACTTCTTTTTCTCTTAAAACGGTGAGTTTTAAATTTTCTTCGCCACTAAATGAAACTATGCGGAAAATATCATTGAAGAATTTAGTCTCAGAGCCGTTAATATGAGTGATTTGATCACCTTTTATTAATCCTGCTTTTTCAGCGGGGCTCTCTTTTACTACTATTTCAATTAAACCTGAGGGGCCTTGTTGCCCATTTGAATAATGAATTCCAGAGAAAATAATCCAGCCAAGCAAAAAACTGGCAATTGGGCCAGCTGCGACAACCAATGCTTTTTGCCACAATGGTTTATGATGGAATGCACCAGCTTTTTGTTCTGGTGTTAATTTTTCAAAGGCTTCTTTATCTTCGACACTGGCAGCGTTTGCATCATCAGCAAATTTGACATAACCGCCAAGAGGGATCCAACAGAATTTCCACCGGGTGTTTCTGCTATCTGTAAAGCCAAAAATTTCTTTACCAAAACCTATTGAGAAAGCATCAATAGTTACATTACACCATCTAGCCACCATGAAGTGACCTAGTTCGTGGAAAAACACTACAAGTGTCATAACAAAGAGTATTGGTAACACCCAACCCGTTATTACACCCGGAATTGAGGTTATAATCTGTGTTATTAGTTCCATAATGCAGTGTATCCTTTAATTTGGTTACTAAATTAGCTTTTAATTTGTCAAAATTCAGGCCGTTTTGATATCGTTTATGTTATTTGATCAATATTTGAAACCTTAAAATTAGTCTCGTTTTTGAACAATTCAACTAGGCACCATATTTTTTTGAGACAAATGAGGGTGAATTGGTTTTTTAAATTGATCTGATTGCACTTCGTCTTTGTTTATAGCAAGTTTAAAGCCATATTTCGTGCAAGCTGGTCTATTTTCAAGATATCATTAATACTAAATCTGTCTGTTGAATTTAATTCATTTTGAATTTTGTCGAGTACTTCTTCGATTATTTGAGGGATTTGTATATATGTACATTTATTCAAGAGGAATGCATCCACTGCGACTTCGTTTGCCGCGTTTAAAGCCGGCCCGTTAAACGTATCTGATTCCATCACTTGTCTAGCTAACTTCAAACAAGGAAAACGATCTTCATCACCTGCTTCAAAATCCATTTTACTTATCTCAACCAGGTTAATTGGCTCAATAGGTGTTTTCATTCTTTTTGGCCACGAGAGACTATAGGCAATTGGTACGCGCATATCTGGTTCACTTAATTGAGCCAAAACAGATCCATCAAGAAAACTAACGAGGCAGTGTATTATTGATTGTGGGTGAACCACCATATCTACCTGATTGGCTGTCAGTGAGAATAGATGTTTGGCTTCGATTAATTCTAACCCCTTATTCATTAAGGTAGCTGAATCTATGGTTATCTTAGCTCCCATTTCCCAGTTTGGATGTTTGAGCGCTTGCTCTTTTGACACATGTTTCAATTGCTCCTTGGTTAACAAGCGAAACGGCCCACCGGAGGCTGTAAGTGTAAGTTTTGAAATTTCTGATATTTGATGTCCTGCTAAGCATTGAAAAGCTGCGGAGTGTTCTGAATCTACCGGTATCAGTTTGGTTTGGTGAAGCTTTGATGATTTCATAAATAAATCACCAGCAGAAACCAGGCACTCTTTATTTGCTAATGCGACAAGCTCTGTGACTTCCAAAGCTTTTAAAGTTGGTTTTAAACCTGCAACACCGACAATTGCTGCCATACATATATCAACTGGCCTTGTTGCGGCTTCAATAATGGCTTGCTCTCCGGCACCACATTTAATATCGGTTCCAGCAATTGCCTGTTTTAGTTCATCATATTTTTCTTCACAAGCGGTTGCCACAAATTCAACCTGAAATTCGATTGCTTGTTTTGCTAATAGTTGAATGTTTTGATTGCCAGTTAATGCGATGACTTGAAATTTTTCATTGTTACGTCTGATTAGGTCTAGCGTATTTTGACCAATTGTTCCTGTGGCACCCAATATGGAAACAGATTTTACAGAATTTTGATCCATAGTATTTCTTCCCCATAGAGGTTTTCTTTAGAGCTCCTTCGGTTGCCTATCAACAACCGTCTCGTAGAGCTCTTGCAATTGGTATTTCTGTGCTTTGCTTTTCACCAGAAATCGTTGCTGCATTCTAGATATTTAAAAATTGACCTTCACATTTATACGAAACGATTTTGTCCAATTTTTATAATTCAGTTCATCATATCTGCAGGCTTAAGGTAGCCAGATAAGTAGGCCTTCCCCGGGGTTTGTAGCATTATGCAATGCGGCAATGATTGCAGCACCGATGGCTGCAAAAATAACTCCATCTAATCGATCAAGAATACCTCCATGACCAGGAATTAAATGACTTGAGTCTTTTACTCCAAAATGGCGTTTAATAGCACTTTCAAATAAATCACCGCATTGAGCTATGGCTGAAAGAATTAAGCCGATTAAAGCTGGAAGTACGGGAGATTGATTTATTGAGAAAGCAAATAATGCCCCAATGAAAAATCCACCAAACAAACCTCCAAAAAAGCCAGACCAAGTTTTACCAGGAGATATAGCTGGTGCTAATTTTTTACCGCCAAAGTGCCTCCCCGCAAAGTAAGCTGTGGTATCAGTTCCCCAAACAATAAAAAACAGAAAGAGAATTGCATAAAATCCCAGATTTGGATCTGAGCGGAGATAGATAAGACTGAAAATAGGTAGACCAACATATAGTAGTCCTGAAAGGGCCCATTTAGATCGCCACCAATAGTGGGTTGACCATGCTGCTAAGAAGCCTGCGGCGCAGATTATAGCTGTAAACAAAAGCCATTCTTTTAAAAAATAAGCTCCGATTGCTATGGTGATTGATGCAACCTGTATTGTTAATTGAATGTAAGTATCATTATTTGTTAGCCGTCCCCATTCCCAACACATTAAAACTAAAAACAGGCTGCAAAGCCCCAGAAAGGCTGAAAAACTAAGCCATGACAAGTAGATAACCCCAGCTGCGAGAATAACGCCTGAAATGGTTCGGATTAGCAATTCTTGATTGAATATCTTTTTTGGTGGCGCTTTTTCACTTGGGGTGTCGCTAGCTGAATTACCGAACGTCTGAAGTAGGTCCTTAAATTTATCTTTCACGACGCAGACCTCGTACACACACCACCATATCTGCGATCACGTTTATGGAAAATATCTATAGCTTCTACAAATTTTTCTTTAGTGAAATCGGGCCAATTACAATCCATAAAAACAAATTCTGCATAAGCTAATTGCCAAAGAAGAAAATTGCTTATGCGGTATTCACCGCTAGTGCGAATTAAAAGATCGGGATCAGGCAAATCACTGGTATCCAAACTTTTACTTAAAAGATCCTCGGTGATTTCATCAGATGTGATAAGTCCTTTGTTGACTTGTTCAGCAAGGTCTTTCGTTGCTCGTATGATTTCATCTCGTCCGCCATAATTAAAGGCTACGGTTAGTTGAAGTCCTGTATTATCTTTTGTTTTTAATTCTGCCTTTTGCACCAGCTGGTATAGTTCTGATGATTGCTCTAAGGGCGCACCGATCATCCTGATGCGAACATTTGCTTTATGTAGGGTGTTTTCTTCACGCTCAATAAACAATTTCATCAGGCGCATTAGCTCATCGACTTCTGGTTTTGGTCTTGACCAATTCTCTGATGAAAAACTAAAGAGAGTTAGATAAGGGATAGAAAGGTCGATTGCTGTCTTTACTGTTGCTTTGACAGTATCGACCCCTTTTTTATGCCCTGCGGTTCGCGGCAAGCCTCGTTTAGCTGCCCAACGGCCATTGCCATCCATGATAATCGCAACATGACGTAATTCGTGACGCATTTCTTGCCTCAAATTATCGCTTTGATCATTCATAAATAACACTCTAATTGGGTTTATTGATATTAAGACAGTCTAAGACTGATTAATAAATAGACTAAGTAAGGCCAACTTCATCTCAATTGTTTTTTATACTTGCATAATTTCAGCTTCTTTAGTGGATAAAGTGCTATCAATTTCATCTACAAATTTCTTTGTTAAATCATCCACTTTGGCACCTAAACCGTGTTGCTCATCTTGACCAATATCACCGTCTTTTTCCTGTTTTTTCAAAACGTCCATACCGTCTCTTCGAACATTTCTAACCGCGACCCGGGCTTGTTCAGCGTATTTAGCTGCCACTTTTGTGAGTTCAGCACGGCGTTCTTCATTTAATTCAGGGATGTTGATACGAAGCGTGGCTCCTTCAACATTTGGATTAAGGCCAAGGCCAGATTCTCTGATGGCTTTTTCAACTGCTGCTACTTGAGACTGATCCCAAACGCTTACAGTGATTGAGCGTGGCTCTGGAACTGATACGGTTGCGACTTGGCTTAAAGGCATTGGTGAGCCATATGCCATTACATTTACAGGGTCTAATAAAGACGCACTGGCGCGACCAGTACGTAAACCAGAAAAGTCACTTTTAAGGGATGCAATTGCCCCTTTCATCCGTTTCTCAATATCGCTCAAATCGAATGTTCCGTCTGACATGATCTTTTCCTCTATGCTTTCTCTTTATCTTTGTATTTTTACTAACTTAACTTTTGACGTAGGTGGCTGTCACAGTGCCATCAACCATTTTTACTAAATTGCCTTCTTCATGAATAGAAAAAATCACCAGCGGTAAATTATTATCTCTTGCCAAGGCAATAGCCGCTCCATCCATAATTTTTAAATCTTTTGCCAGAATGGTATCATAGTCAAGTTCTTCGTAACGTTTTGCTGTTGGGTCTTTTTTAGGATCAGCTGAATAGACCCCGTCGACTTGCGTAGCCTTAGCCAAACAATCACAATTCATCTCAATCGCTCTTAAAGTTGAGGCTGTATCTGTTGTGAAATATGGATTTCCTGTACCGCCTACAAAAATAACAATCCGGCCATTTTTCAAATGATCGAGAGCATGATGTCTAACATATGGCTCGCATACTGTTGGCATAGGAATGGCTGACATAACAACGACATCAATATCAAATTCCTTCAACACACCTTGCAGGCCTAAGCCATTCATAACAGTTGCTAACATGCCCATATAATCAGCTGAGGCTCGGTCCATGCCCTTCGCTGCCCCTGTCATGCCGCGGAAAATGTTACCACCGCCTACAACAATGGCGATTTCTACCCCTTTTTTGGCAGCGGTTGCTATTTCGCTGGCATATTGACGGGTAGTTTCCATGTTGATGCCGTACTCATCATCACCCATGAGAGCTTCGCCGGATAGTTTTAATAATAGGCGCTTATATTTAGGGCTATCTGACATAAGGGGGCTCTCCTTCATTTTATTCAACGCTGCTCAAAAGCTTTATACGAACTCTTACAATTGCTCAATTTAAATAGCTAAAAAATCCTATCTTTTAATTCGAAGGCACTGATTAACTGATTTTGACACAAAAAAACCGGCTCAAAGATGTTCTCTGAACCGGTTTTTTTAATGTGTATAAAAATTAAACGCCTGCAGTAGCCGCTACTTCTGCTGCGAAATCAGATTCTTCTTTTTCAATGCCTTCGCCTAGTTCAAAGCGAATAAAGCCTTTGAATTCAATCGGAGCACCTACGTCACCTTCAGCATTTTTAATGGCTTTTTCAACTGTGTTCTCACCATCAATAACGAAGACTTGTTTTAGAAGAACAACTTCTTCATAGAATTTGCGGATGCGGCCTTCGATCATTTTTTCAATGATGTTATCTGGCTTACCTGATTCGCGAGCTTGCTCAGTCAGAACCGCTTTTTCACGCTCTACTACAGCTGGATCAAGCTCTTCAACAGTTGCTGAAAGCGGGTTGATCGCTGCAATGTGCATAGCAATTTGCTTACCTAAGCTTTCCGCCTTAGCAGCATCGCCTGTTGTTTCTAATGCGACAAGCACACCGATTTTACCAAGACCTGGAACAGTTGCGTTATGGATATATCCAGCTACAGCACCATTCTCGACTGATAATTGAGCACCACGGCGATAGTTCATGTTTTCGCCGATTGTACCAACCATTTCCTTGATATAGTCTTCAATTGACATATCTTTGCCAGGAAAGTTTTTATTGGCAAGGTCATCAACACCATTTTCAAGGCCGATTTCACCGATTTTTGTTACTAATTCCTGGAACTGTTCGTTACGAGCAACGAAGTCTGTTTCTGAATTCACCTCAACAACTACACCTGATGTGCCGCTTGTTTTAATACCAACAAGACCTTCAGCAGCAACACGGCCTGCTTTTTTAGCAGCTTTTGCTAAGCCTTTTGTACGCAACCAATCGATTGCTTGCTCTAGATTGCCGTCAGCTTCTTTTAATGCAGCTTTACAATCCATCATGCCTGCGCCAGTTGTATCGCGCAGTTCTTTAACCATGCTTGCTGTAATTTCAGCCATATCACTTGCCTCAAATTTGTGTTTAAATATTTTTTTGCTTCAGATGCCCATGTAGCATCCGCATTTTTGCTTCAGATGCTTTTTAGTGTGCCTTCAGGTTGCCCACAAGCAACCGGCACTGCATCCGCAAATTCCTAAAACCGTTGTCCACTTTTAGGTAACACGCTTTAATAAAATCACGAGGTAAGACCCTGTCATCAGGGTCTTACCTTATTTTGTATTTGCTTTAAGCTTCTTGAAGTTTTGTTGCTTGGCCTAGCCAATCATCACGTTCGATACGGCCTTTGAATGCAATAGCTTCATCGATTGCATCAGCTTGCTCTTTGCTTAATGTCGCTATTTGTTTGAAGTGGTAAATACCAAGTTCATTGAGTTTCTTTTCAATAACTGGTCCTACGCCATCAATCTTTTTCAGATCGTCAGCTTCACCTTCTGGAGCTTCAAGAGCTTTAAAGCCTTTGAGATCTACTGAGGCTGGAGCTGCCGCTGGTGCTTCTTCAACTGCTGTTGCTGCTTCACTTGAAACTTCTTCTTCAGTGATGGCTTGCTCGACAACTTCTTCTGAAGCACCGAGGTCCATACCTGAAGCACCTTGAGAGCGTTCAATGCCATCTAGCACTGATTTAACAATCAAGTCGCAATATAATGCAATTGCGCGGCCGGCGTCATCATTACCTGGAATTGGGAATGTGATACCTGATGGGTTTGAGTTACTATCAACAACCGCGATCACTGGGATATTGAGTTTGTTAGCTTCAGCAATAGCAATTGCTTCTTTATTTGTGTCGATGACAAAAAGAATATCTGGGATACCACCCATATCTTTTACGCCGCCGATTGCCTGGTTCAAACGATCACGTTCTCTTGTCATTTGAAGACGTTCTTTTTTAGTAAGGCCCTGAGCATCACCTGAAAGCAATTCATCTAACTTTTTCAGTCGTTTAATTGACTGAGTGATGGTTTTCCAGTTTGTTAGTGTTCCACCCAACCAGCGATGGTTGATGTAATATTGAGCACAACGATTTGCGCTATCTGCAATAGCGTCAGATGCGGCGCGTTTTGTGCCTACGAAGAGAACACGACCACCTCTTGCCACTGTATCACTTACAGCTTGAAGAGCTTGGTGTAACATTGGCACTGTTTGAGCCAAGTCAATGATATGAATGTTGTTGCGTGCGCCAAAGATATATTGGCCCATTTTTGGGTTCCAACGGTGAGATTGGTGTCCAAAGTGAACGCCAGCTTCTAGTAGTTGACGCATGTCGAATGATGGCACTGCCATGTTATTATAATCCTTCAGTTTTCCGGTTTAACCTCCGCGGGGACATGCACTAGTGTTTCAAATCATGAATTTACAAATAGAAAAACAACCCATTTAAACCTTAGGTTCAAAGAGACGTTTTCAGTTTTCAGATTATCAACATGCACCGGAGCGGTCGGGATGGCATATATTTCATATGCCCACCGCACCCCCGCGTGTGGAATGGAAGGGTTTATAGTGCTTATTTGATAGTATTACAAGCTTTTTATTGTGGTGTAGAGATCATTGAGTTGATTTAACTATGAAGGTTCATAGTTACCGTTAATTCTTGATGTGCCTTTCTTCGATGCTTAGACGATTTTAAGTTTCTGTGACTGATAAAACGCCTTTTAGAGTTCTTAAATCACTGGCACGCTCTAGTGAGACGCTATATTTACCTGGCAAATCCATTTCGACTTCTCTCTTAAAGTCATCTAGCATTAGGCCCACTTTAATTTTGCCACGTCCCTGATGATCACCCAGCGTTTTGGCCAACTCAGCCATATCCATCTCTTTTGTCACGGTAAGCTTCAACCCACGCAGCATATTTTGGGCGGCAAACTCTAATGATTCGGCTTTTTGCAAGCGCAAGCGAACGCTATCTTCTTCAACATCAGCTTCAACTTTTAATAAAACCGGTTGACCGCTTTCGAGAACATCGCGACAAGCTTCTAATGTATCTGAGAAGGTAATCGCTTCAAATTGGCCTGATTGATCAGAAAATTCAATAAATGCGTATAAGTTTCCAGACTTTGAGCGCCTCTCCCGTACTGCTGATACAGTGGCAGCTAAAACGCCAAGACCACCATGATTATCTAATGCCTTTTTCTCATAGTGAACCCATTGATCTACATTTAAACGCTTAAGAACAGCTTCATATTCGTCGAGTGGGTGACCAGAGAGATAAAATCCGACTGCATCATATTCACGTGTGAGTTTTTCCATCTCACGCCATCGTTGGACATTTATCAATTCTAAATCGGGGGGGCCTGCATCTGATGAGCCACCGAACAGGTCAGACTGTCCAGTTTTACGATCATTATGTAATTTAGTGGCTACTGCGGCTATTCGTTCTGCGTTTGCGTGTACTTTCGCTCTGTCTGGTTCTATTTGATCAAAAGCACCTGCGCAAGAGAGTGTCTCTAGCCCACGTTTATTAATGGACTTTGGATCAAAACGATTGGCAAAATCAGACAAGCTTTTAAACGGGCCATTTTCTTTTCTCTCTTGAACGATACTTGCTACTGCACCGGTACCAATATTTTTAAGCGCTGCCATCGAATACAGAATACTTTTTTCTTTGGGCAAAAAATTGATTTCAGAGGCATTGACGTCTGGTGATTTGGTTTCAATCCCAATTCTTCTGGCCTCATTTGCGAACATGCTTAGTTTATCTGTATTGCCGAGATCTAGTGTCATCGATGCTGCTAAAAATTCAACGGGATGATTAGCCCTTAAATAGGCTGTTTGATAGGCCAATAGAGCATAAGCTGCCGCGTGTGATTTGTTAAAACCGTAACCTGCGAATTTGTCTACTTGCTCAAAGATAAATTCAGCTTGTTTTTTATCAACATTGTTTTTTTCAGCGCCTTCAACAAACCTTGCTTTTTGGCGGGCCATTTCTTCTTTAATTTTTTTACCCATTGCACGTCGCAGCATGTCCGCTTCACCCAATGAATAGCCGGCCATAATTTGCGCGATTTGCATCACCTGTTCCTGATAGATGATCACACCATATGTCTCTTCCAATACGGGTTTGAGCATGTCGTGATAATAGTCAGGGACTTCATCCCCTTGTTTTCTTGCAATGTATGTTGGGATGTTATCCATTGGACCAGGGCGATAGAGGGAGACCATCGCAATGATGTCTTCAAACCTATCTGGGCGTAGTTTTTTCAAACTATCGCGCATGCCCGTACTCTCCAACTGGAACACGCCTATTGTTTCGCCTTTAGCTAAGAGCTCATAACTGGCTCTATCATCAAGAGGTAAATTCTCTATATCAAGATCTGTACCGTTTAAAGAAATGAATTCTCTGGCTTTTTCAATAACGGTGAGAGTTTTTAGACCTAAGAAGTCAAATTTCACCAACCCAGCCGGCTCAACCCATTTCATGTTGAACTGAGTTACTGGAATATCTGATTTGGGGTCTCTGTAGAGCGGTACGAGCTGTGTTAAGGGGCGATCACCTATAACCACACCAGCGGCGTGCGTCGAAGCATGGCGATAGAGCCCTTCGAGTTTAAGTGCTATTGTGAGGAGTTCATCAACGACTTTTTCAGAGCGACGTGCTTCAGCAAGTTTTGGCTCTTCAATAAGTGCTTCACTTAAAGTACATGGGTTTGCCGGGTTGTTCGGAACCATCTTACACAAACGATCCACCTGGCCGTAGGGCATAGAAAGTACACGACCGACGTCACGTAACACAGCACGGGCCTGTAACTTACCAAAGGTGATGATTTGTGCGACTTTATCATCACCATATTTTTGCTGCACATAACGAATGACTTCATCACGTCTTGTTTGGCAAAAGTCGATATCAAAGTCAGGCATTGATACCCGTTCAGGATTAAGGAAACGTTCAAACAGTAGACCAAACCTTAATGGGTCCAGGTCTGTAATAGTTAGAACCCAGGCTACAACTGAACCAGCACCCGAACCACGCCCCGGCCCTACAGCAATGTTATTGTTTTTGGACCATTGGATGAAGTCAGCAACGATTAGGAAATAACCTGGAAATTTCATAGAAATGATGATATCCAACTCGAAATTTAATCGATCTATATAGTCTTGTTTGGTTTTGTCTTCTGGTATTGTGATTTTTGATAGGCGGTCTTCTAAACCCTTTTCAGCTAAATCTCTTAGAGCTGTTGCTTCAGCTTCCAATTTTTCTTCGTTTGACATTTTGCCATCACTACTCAAATAGTTCGGTAGGATGGGTGCATGAGTTGTCGGCCGGTATGAACAACGTTTGGCAATTTCTATTGTGTTCTCTATGGCTTCCGGGATGTCTTTAAACAGTTCAGCCATTTGGCGAGCTGATTTTAAATGGTGGTCTGGGGTTAAACGTCTTCTGTCATCTTCAGAAACGTAGGCACCATCAGCCACACAGATCAAGGCATCGTGAGCTTCATAATCTTCCCGTTTGTCAAAATAGGCTTCATTGGTAGCAACCAAAGGGATATTCAGCGCGTAGGCCGTCTCAATGAGATTTTGCTCTCTTCTCTTCTCGCTTGGCCGGCCATGTCTTTGCAGCTCAATGTAAAATCTATCTTTGAATGTTTCTCTGAAAAGGGCTGCCCATTTCCCTGCTAAATCAGATTGATTGTTTTTGATGGCCAGATCTAAGGGGCCGTCTTCGCCGCCTGTTAAGACTATAAGCCCTTCTGAATGGTCGGCTAAAAACTCATAGGTAATAAAAGGATCTGTCTCGCCTGCAGTATCGAGAAAGGCGACACTTGTTAAGGCCATAAGGTTTTGATAGCCCTGTTCATTTTGGG
>Ga0209344_10000166_pt1 | contig 137627 bp, 125 predicted proteins | sample Cruoilmetagenom6_FD_187293 | JGI IMG/M metagenome (GOLD analysis project Ga0209344, IMG submission 187293) | Oil polluted marine microbial communities from Coal Oil Point, Santa Barbara, California, USA - Santa Barbara Oil Seep Sample 6 (SPAdes)... | ecosystem: Environmental > Aquatic >... | reverse complement strand
TTACACAAGCGGGTTCTGAGGTATCTGCATTATTAGGTCGTATGCCTTCTGCGGTAGGTTACCAACCAACATTAGCAACCGAAATGGGTGCGATGCAAGAACGTATTACATCAACAAAAAGAGGGTCTATTACATCTGTACAAGCGGTTTACGTACCTGCAGATGATTTAACGGATCCAGCTCCAGCAACAACCTTTGCACACTTAGATGCAACAACAGTATTATCTCGTAAAATTGCAGAGTTAGGTATTTATCCTGCGGTAGATCCATTAGATTCTACCTCAAGAATTTTAACGGCTGATATTTTAGGTGATGAACACTATGCTTGTGCTCAACGTGTAAAGGAGTTATTACAACGTTATAAAGAATTACAAGATATTATTGCCATCTTAGGTATGGAAGAATTATCTGAAGAAGATAAAATGGCTGTTGGTAGAGCTAGACGTGTACAACGTTTCTTATCACAACCGTTCCACGTAGCTGAGCAATTTACAGGTATTCCTGGTGTATTAGTAGACATTAAAGAAACGATTAAAGGGTTTAACCTAATTATGGATGGTGAATTAGATCACTTACCTGAAGCGGCATTTAACCTTAAAGGTTCTATTGAAGAAGCTATTGAAGCAGGAGAGAAAATGTTAGCTGAAGCATAGCCAAAGCTAATGCTGAACTTGTTTCGGCATCTCTAAATTGAAACTAGAATAAACATTAAAAAGACCTTGAAATAAATTCAAGGTAGTTAAACAAGTTTAACTATGTACTTAGAAATTGTATCACCAGAAGCCACATTATTTAGCGGAGAAGTTACTTCAGTAACAGTTCCCGGAGTAAATGGTGAGTTTGAAATGTTAACCAATCACGCACCTATTGTTTCTATTCTTAAAGAAGGACATGTAAAAGTTGCTGGTAACGTTCAATTAGAAGAAGAAGTTGAAGCAAAATTCACTAAATCTGATAAAGGCGTTTGGTTAGCAATCAATTCTGGAACACTTGAAATGAAAGATAATAAGCTAATTATTTTAGCAGATTAATCCAATCATTATATAAATAAAAAGCGCGAAATGTTTCATTTCGCGCTTTTTTTATGTCTAATCCGTAAAATATCACATACGTTTTACAGCTTCCAACTCTACTTTCAATTCTTGAAAGAGCATCATGATACTGCTTAATTTCAATTCTTTTTCATCGTATTCTTGAGTATTAATGCAACAGGTAAATTCCCAAATCTCCAAAATATTTTCACGTGCAATCAAATAAGGTTGATACGTTTTATTATCTGAGCTTAATAATAAATTTGACGCATCACCTTCTGGAATATAAACCCGCTTATACACCAAACCATCATCCTTAGTTAATATAATATACGTGCGTCCGCTTTTAACATCCATAATATCGTCCACAAACTTTGCCACTATAAACGCACCATCTTTTACAGGTAACATAGAATCTCCTTTAATAGGAAATGCACGATGTGTCCCTGTTGGCAAAAATGGTAACTTAATTTTTTGAAGCTGCTCTATATATTCTGGATCATCATAACCAGACAAATAGCCTGCAGATGCTTTTGCCGGTATAATCTCAATTAAATCCTCATTATCTTCGTTTACAGTTACAGGAAATAATACACGCTTGTTCCCAACCTCAATAAACGATGTGTCTTTTGCTTTACGCAAATCGTTTTTAACCAAAATATCAATAGGAATATCAAAGAAGTTAGACAGGTCTATCAAACGGTCTATTGGTGGCTCAGAGCGCCCTTCTTCATAAGACCCCACAACAGAGCGTGTCCAGTTAAGTTCGTCCGCAAAACGTTCCTGAGACAACTTCTTTAGCGTGCGCAAATGTTTTATATTGGCCTGAATGGGCTTCATTAATTTTTAGTTTTAATATTAATTACTACAAAAATAAGTAATAAAAACTACATATAATAGCCAATTTTAAAAACCAATACAACAGCTTAGCAATACAGTTAAAACCGTAATGCTTTATACATAAAACTAAAGTTAAAGGATTGAGGGATTATTAATAAACCTTTTTTATCACGTTGGTTACTATTCCCCAAATCACAAAATTATTATCTTCTGTGATTTTTATAATAGGATAGTTTGGATTTTCGGGCTGCAACCACACCTCTCCGTTAGAAACTCTAAGGCGTTTTACAGTAAATTCACCATCTAGAAAACATACTGCTATTTTATTATTTGCAGGTTCTAGGCTCCTGTCTATAACTAATAAATCATTATCATCTAAACCTGCACCAATCATAGATTGCCCACTTACTTTAGCGTAAAATGTAGCTTCCTTATTTTTAACTAACTCATCATCTAAAGACAAACGTTGCTCTTTAAAATCTTCTGCTGGTGATGGAAACCCTGCAGAAATTCCTGTATCAAAAAAATTAGTACCAGCTCCTTCAATGGCTTCTGGCATAAAAAACGTTAGATGTTGTGACTTATACGTTATCATATTTTAATTTTATTTGTCTTTATAAGAAACTTTTAAATGTGGTCTTAACCTTTTAGATTTTTCTTCGCCTATAGCTATACATAAGACTACTTAACAACAATTATATCATTAATATTAGTAGTATATCTTGGAGATAATCGTTCTTGACGCATTTTCCAAGTACGTTCTAAATCTTGATTTCCTAATTTTATTTTATTGCCTTTATATTTCCTATTTATAACATCTATTGCAGACATTAAAGGTTTATGCTTAGGATCTTCTTTATGAAACAAATCTAACTGAAAATTATCTGTAGGCACCAAACCGGTAACAATAACTCCTGCTCTTTTGTATTTTATCCCCTTTTTATAAATCGATTTTACTGCATTTACAGCTTGTGTGCTAATTAACAAGGAAGAATCTGTAGGAAACGGAAAACTAACCATTGTACTAATCTTATGCTGTTCTAAATCTTTTTTATGCCTATCACTACTTAGCATAACAATAATCATGTGGCAACTAGAGTTTTGCTTGCGTAATTTCTCTGCGCAACTTGTTGCAAAGGTAGAGATTCGTTCTTTTATATTATCGATATCAGAATAGGTATATTCAAAACTTCGTGTGGTAGCAATAGCGCGTTTTGTGGTTGGCTCTTCTAAAGTAATTTTAGAAACCCCTTCTAAGTCCTTTTTAAGTTTCCACTCGGTAATAGAAAATGTTTGTCGGACCCAATCATCAGATAACTGTGTAAAATCATAAGCTGTATGGCATCCTTTTGCTTTTAAGCGTTTTTGTAAACCACGACCTATTCCCCAAACGTCTTCAATCTTAATCCATTTTAAGGCTTTAATTCGAGATGCTTCGGATGCTATAACATAAACACCTTTAGTTTCTTTAGGAAACTTACGCGCAATTTTATTGGCAACTTTACTTAATGCTTTTGTAGGAGCAACACCTACACAAGTAGGAATACCGGTCCACTTTAAAATCCGTGTTCTTATTTGACCGCCGTAAGCTTCTAAATTATAATTTTCAAAACCTTTAAACTGAAGAAAAGCCTCGTCTATACTATAGATTTCAACATCTGGAGTAAACTGCTCTAGTATGCGCATTACACGACTACTCATATCTCCATATAACGGATAATTAGATGAAAACACTTTAATATTATGATCTTTACAAAAGCTTTCCCATTTAAAAATTGGAGCTCCCATAGGCAAACCAACAGCCTTAGCTTCATCACTGCGCGCAATAACACAACCATCATTATTACTTAAAATAGCAATAGGTTGATGACGCAAATTAGGATTAAAAACCCGCTCACAAGAGGCATAAAAATTATTACAATCTACTAAGGCATACATAATGTAAAAATACAAAAAGACCTTACAGGTTTTTAAAATCTGTAAGGTCTAGTTTAAAATTTATTATAAAATATTATTTAAACGTCTTCAAATACTTGTAATCTCCCTTTGGTCTTCTTTCTTCTGCTTAACCAAATAAGACGTCACTAATTCTACTTGGCGCCCAACCAAGCGTCTCGATTTGCTTTAGCCGCTTCAGATAAATCATCTAAACTTGAAATAGTATAAGACGTATCGGCATCTAAAGTTAGTTTTACAGTGCGTTGTTTTCCGAAGCGCTCATAAACCACATCAACAGTTTGATTCGGTTTTACTGTACCTAAAACCGTATTTAAGTCTGATGTTTCATTGATCTCAACACCATCTATTTTAAGTAACTTATCCCCTTTTTCAAGTCCTGCGGCATAAGCTCCAGAACCGACCATTGTATTACTTGTAATGACTTGATTCTTTAAACGCAATCCAAAAGCAGGCTGCTCCGTGTTTTGTTGTAATTGCACACCAACCGTTTTAAACAAGCTTTCAAAATCGGGCATGTCGCTTTTGTAGATATAATTGTTGAAAAAAGCATCACCAAATTCAGCACCTGCATAAGCCTTTAACGTTTGCTGTAAATCAGCAATGGTATAATAGGTTTCCGTTTTTCCGTAGGTGTTCCAAACCAATGCCATATAATCGTCTAGATTCAGGTTTTCGGCTCTAAGCGATAAATCTAAAGCCAAACCTAGCATACTGCCATACGAATAATAGGAAATAAAAGTATTGCCACGATTGATATCATCTACAGAACGTGCCGCATCTACAAACGGAGCTTGATAGCTCATCTCAATAGGATTAAAAAACTGTCGTCCTGGTGAATTCCAAACGTAATTAAACGTTCCTGTCAGCCCTTTTATATAATCTTCCTGTGCTATAATTCCAGCTCTGGTTAAGGTTAAATCGTCATAATAACTGGTAAAGCCTTCAGCAAACCAAAGCTCGCCACTCATATTAGCTGCTTCAAAATTAAAAGGCTCTAAACTTTGTGGTCGTATACGTTCTACATTCCAGCAATGAAAAAACTCATGACTAACAGTACCAATATTACGATCGGCTCCATCGGCTAGACTTCGTGTACTGGTGACAATGGTAGAGTTTCGATGTTCCATACCATCACCTGTAGCATTAGGAATATAACAGCCTAAAAACGTATATTCTCCGTAATCAAAAGTTGGTAATTCGCCAAAAACTGCTTTCTGTTGTAAGATTGTTTTTTTAACCTTTTCAAAATAATCATCAAACTCTGCTGCGGTTCCATTGTGATGTAATGCAAAATTGATCTTTTGACCATCTACCTCAAACGAACGTACCATATGGTCACTAATTTCCGTTGGACTATCCATAAAATACTGTAAGTTGTCAGCGGAATACCTGTTGCCTTCTACGAGCTTTAACTGCGTAGCAATTTTCCAGTTTAAGTCTTCGCGTGGTTTAAATTCAATGTTGAAGGTGTCGTTTTCCAAACTCGGAGCATACATAAACGTCGCTGGCATATTAAGATGCGCATGGGTTTCATCAACTTGTGCGTAGGTGCCATCTCCATGATTGGCATATAAGGTGTAATTGACTATGATAGTGCCATCGTGATTATTCACAATCCAAGAATACGGATCGGGACGTGTTGTTTCTAAAGCATTACCCTTCCCATCTGTAACCTTTACCTTATAAACATTCTTAGCAAATTCGTGAATAGCATAACGTCCTGGTGAGCTTCTAGACATTCTAAATTCAGCTTCACCGGATTTTAAACCTTTAAAAGTGGCCGTGATTTCAGCTTCATGATGTGCTGCATTTTCAAACGAAATGGTATAGCTTGAACTTCCTGTAGTTGTTAATTCTGTTACCGGATTTTTGTCTTCCTTGCAATTCACTAAACATAAAAAAGACAGTAATAAAATTAGGCTTCGCATCTATTCAATTTTTTAGACACCCAAGATACTAATTTTTAAAACCTTTTAATCTTCTACGTATTCTAATATATCACTAGGCTGACAGTCCAAAGCTTTACAAATCGCTTCTAAAGTTGAAAACCGAATGGCCTTTGCTTTTCCTGTTTTTAAAATGGACAGGTTCGCAGTTGTGATCCCAACGAGTTCAGCAAGTTCGTTGCTCTTCATACCACGTTTGGCTAATATGAGGTCTAGGTTGACTACTATGGGCATGGTTATATGGTTAAGTCGTTTTCTTCTCTTAGATATTCACCTTCTTTAAAAATCTCTGCCAAAATAAATGCTAAAAGTATATAAATTACAGGAGTCAATGATAAATGTGCAATAGTTTGACTTCCACTTTCAAATCGAAGCACAGTATAACTTATCAGAATTGTAACCACAATAATATAGATTCCAATCTTCCTAAACAGTTTTGCATTACGACTACTAAAGGTATGTAATGTTTTTACAGATAACATAATGGTTTCGAAAGCCCTAAGGATTAGAAATAGTAACACGGCAACACTAATGGCTTTAAAATAATTGATATACAAGGATACTGTTTTTAGTTTTCCAAAAGTATAAGGTTTTGAATCATATTTAGTATTCTTAGTATCCTCCTTCCAAACATCCGAGATTATAGTTGAAACACCTAGATAACTTGGATTAGCCTTTAACACAATCTCTTCATCTGCAAACCTGTCTTTATCAATTTGAGCATATATAAATAAGCTCGTAATACCTATTGCAGCAATTACCAATATGATTTTTAATAGCCTCGTCACCCAAATAGCGGTATTTAAAAGTGTGTTTTTAGTCATAATTAAACAGTTAAATCGTTTTCTTCTTTTATTGCCTTAGTATCTCTAAGGACTGTACTCATTAGCATTAAGAACAATCCCATTGCAATTATTAATAAATAGACCAATGTTTTTTCACTTAACCCAAGTACAACTTGCCGTTTATAAAACATATTGCCAATCTCATCAATAAACCATAAAGCTACTGAAGAAAGAATCATAAGTTTTCCGGAATTAAACATTCCACTTATAAGTTCGATATTATAAAAATCATTTTTTAATAACAATTTTGTCGCCTTTCTTAATTTCCAAAGCGCATCGACAAAAACAGCATAAACCAAAAGCTCTAAAAAGGTAAAAATATAAAGCATTCTTTCCGTTTTAAAAGTTAATGCATCATATTTTAAACCGATAAAATTTTGATTTACACCAAAGAGAATCATTGCTAAACCGAAAATCCCCAAACCAATGCTAATTAGAATAAGAATAATAATAACATTTAGTATCACATAAAGTGTTTTCGTAGAGTTCATAATTATCGTTTTACGATAACAAATATATAAAAATTATTGATAAACGATAATTTTTTTTATTAAAAATGATAATTTTCCCAAGATCTAGCAGGTTTTAAAAACCTAGCAGGTCTTTTTCCTATATTTGAAACATGATATCCAACACCATCATTTCAGAAAGCCCTAGACCTATTTGGCAAATTCCCATTGCTGCGTTATTTTTCACATTGGCTTTCGGGATTATGGGTTATAAAGTTTTTCTATGGGCAACAACCAACCAACCGCTAGGCATACGGTTATTAGATTTTGAAGGTGTTATTTATTTCACGGGTATTGGCGCCAGTTTTTGTTCTAGAAAACGCATCCATATAGACATTCCTAATTCTAGATTTAGACCAACCATAGAGGTTGGACCTTTAAAAATAGGATCATGGCAAACCATTAAAAACTATCAATATGTTTCTGTATTTCATCAACCCACAGTAGATGGTGATTATATATTTGAAGTGAATCTATGGTACGACAATAACAAACATTTTGAGCTGTACGAAGAAAATAATTACAAAGAAGCCTTTCTCATCGGTTTTGAACTTTCGGAACAATTAAATATCGATTTATTAGACGCCACAGTACCTAACGACTTTAAATGGATTAATAAAGACGAATGGAAAGCCAAAATAGCCTCTGGAAAAATTGATTAACTGTTTTTAGACTTGTCAGGTTTTAAAAACCTAACAGGTCTACACAAGAATAATTATCTTTACCACATGCAAGACACCTTCGTTACCATAGCCCGATTCCCCTATTCTACAGAAGCACAAATAGCAAAAGGACGATTAGAAGCCGATGGTATCGAAGTCTTTTTAAGAGATAATTTGACCATAGATACAGATCCTTTAGTGAGCCAAGCCATTGGAGGTGTAAAATTAAAGGTACTTGCCAAGGACGAAGAACGAGCTCGAGAAATTTTAAAATCAATTAAAGCCTATTCTGTAGACAACGAAGGGCATCCTATTGTTTGTCCCAATTGTAAAGGCGAACATATTGAAATGTACACCACCATTAATAATTTTAAATCCTTGATGTCTTTTCTAATTGGCCTCCTGTTATTTACACTACCTTTTAGTGCACGTTACCAATACAAATGTGAAGATTGCAAAACTGAATTTCCCATTAAAAATTAAGTACCTCATCATAAGCACGTTTCAGCTTTTTAATCACAATTTCAAGTTCGTCTTCATTTAAATGTCCAAATCCAAAACGAATTGCACAAGTCGTTTTATCTTGATATAAAATCGTTTTTGGAAGAAACAAATCTATACGCGCTGCTTCTTCGGCAAGCTTTACTAACGACAAAGGATGCTTAAATTGCAACCAAATAGCCAAACCTCCAGAAGGTTGTTCATAGCTTATAATACCATTAAAATATTGCTGCAAGTATCTACACAAGCAATCACGGCGTTGTTTATAGGTCACAATATTCTTTTTCACTAGCCTATAAATTTCACCTTCAGATATAAGCTCAGACAACATTTGCTCTTGTATTAAATCACCTTGCTCATCAAGTAAACTTAAATAGTTGTGAGCTTCGGCAATTAAATTATCTGGAGCTACCACAAAACCCGTTTGAAAACTAGGAAACAATGATTGGCCCATTTTACCCAAATAAATTACCATACCGTTGGCATCTGCGCTTGCCATAGGTAACATAGCAGATCCTTCAAACTGAAAATCGTAATCATAATCATCCTCAATAATAGCAAATCCATAAGTTTTTGCTAATTGCAAAAGTTGTAATCGTCTTTGAGCACTTAATGTTTTGGTCGTTGGATACTGTCTATGTGCACAGACATAAACACACCTAATGCTGTGTTTTATAAAATGCTTTTTTATATAATCTACATCTAAACCTTCGTCATCTACAGGAATAGCTTTTAACGCTGCTCCAGCTTCTTGAAAAATTGTATTTGAAGCATAATGACTTAATTGCCCAACCAACACCACATCATCTTTCTTAATTAATAGTTGTGATACAATGTACAAACTCATCTCTGTGCTACGCGTGCTTATGACATTGTTCGGATTAATACGAAAGCCACGTGTCGCATTTAAATAATTACACAATTGTGTTTTAAACACCGAAGGCGTTGCTACCGATGCCCTATTCCATTTATTAATTAAGGGTTTGCGTTTCATAGCAGCACTATACCATCTCGAAAACTGATGCACTGGATGCAAACGTAAATCGGGCTGACCATCATTAATTATATATTTAGCCGACGTTTCTTGAAGTGTAGATGCCAAATGAAACGATTTTTGAAATGGAAAACCAGCGACTTTAGGATAATTATAAGCACGATCTACACGCTCTGCTGTAGCTTTTATTTTTGCAGTAGCCTGCTCTGGTACCAAAACAAAAGTCCCTCTATTTGGTATAATATCTACCCAACCTTGAGAGGCTAATTCTTCATAAATAGCCACAGCAGTATTACGATGTATATTTAACAACTCACTAAAGACACGAGTACCTGGCAATTTGCTCCCTTTAGATAAATAACCACGTTGTATACCATTAATTATTTGCTGTGCTACTTGTATATATATAGGTTGCACCGAAGCTTTGTCAAAACTAACAAGCTGTTTTATAAGATCACTAACCGGACTATTCATTGTTTTAAAACTGGACTATCTTAATCGTCCGGAAAGTTACGACTTTTGCCTCGTTAAAACTTAGAACACAATGACAAATAAATACATACACCTTGCTTTTATAATGCTTTTCATATCTCAAATAAACGCACAAGAGCAAACCATAAAAACCGATTCTTTAAACGAAGTAATCATCACTTCAACACGTATTGATTTACCCTTCAAGGACAATTCCAGAACCATAAATATTATGACCTCAGCAGATATTAAAAGTAGTGCTGCTGTAACCATTTCAGATGTATTACAACAAATTGCAGGTGTCGATATTAGACGTCGTGGCACCGGAGGAAGTCAGGCCGATTTATTTATTAGAGGTGGTGGTTTCGATCAAACATTGTTATTAATAGATGGCATTAAAATGGACGATGCACAAACAGGGCATCACACCTTAAATGCGGCGCTTCCGCTTGAAGTCATTGAACGTATAGAAGTCATAAAAGGACCTGCGGCACGTGTTTTTGGACAAAATGCCTTTACGGGAGCTATTAATATTGTCACAAAATCGAGTTTAGATAATGCCGTGTCTGCAAATCTTGAAACGGGGTCTTTTGGTCAACTTAATGCTTCGGTAACCGTAGGTTCTGAATTAGAAAACTCATCACACATTCTTCATATAGGAAAAATGACCTCTGAAGGCTACCGAAACAATTCAGATTATGACAATTCTAACTATGTCTTAAAAAGTGTCTTCAACAAAAAAGATCAACCTATTGAAATGATTGCCACATTTTCTGAACGTAAGTTTGGTGCCGAAAATTTTTATACCACCAATCCTGCTTATAATGAATATGAAGAAACACAAAACAGCTTAATCGCCTTCACCACAAAATTTCAATCTGAAAAACTAAAAATTCAACCGCGTATCTATTGGAAACGCAACCAAGATATGTTTCTTCTAAAACGTTTTGAACCTGCATTCTTCAGAAATTTCCACCTGTCTAACAAAATTGGTACCGAAGCCAACGCGGCATACACCTCTAAATTAGGGATTACAGGCTTTGGAATAGACCTCTCTAAAACCTATTTACGTAGTAATAACTTAGGTAATCGCAACCGTTTTATGGCAACGGCTTTTTTAGAACACCGTTTTCAATTTATCAATAACCGTTTAGATATTACACCTGGTGTTGCTGTAACCTATTTTTCAGATTTTAAATTTAACGGATTCCCTGGATTAGATATCGGATTTGATATCACCAACAACCTTAAAGCCTACGGAAACATTGGATTTACCTATAGAATTCCGACCTATACCGATTTATATTACACAGATCCAAGAACTAACGGAAATGAAAATTTAGAACCAGAAGAAGCCTTTGCGCAAGAAATTGGTATTAAATATAACTCTCAAAAAATTAGAGCAAGTCTATCCGTTTTTAATCGCGATGCCAAAAACTTGATTGATTTTATAAGACCAAACACCATTGAAGAAATTTTTACTGCAACCAACATTGCAGAAGTCAATACCAAAGGGCTCGAAATTGATGTGGCTTATAATTTTGAAATAAATAGTTTCAACCAAACCCTAGCTTTTGGCTATGCCTATTTAGAAGATGATATTTTAGAGCAAAACGAAGAACTATCGCGTTATGCCTTAAACACCTTAAAACACCATTACACCACTAGACTAAGCACGCAATTGTTTAAAAACATTAGTCAAAGTATCGTTTACAAATATGCCGAACGCACCACAGGACAAACCTATAATGTTTGGGACGCTTCAATAATTATGAAATTGAACCAGATGGAATTATCCGTAACAGCAAGCAACATTTTTGATGCCGATTATATTGAATCTGGCTTTACTCCAATGCCACCAAGTAATGTCTTATTTGGTCTGCGTTACAAATTCCTTTAAAAAAAGAACCCTACTATAAACACCCCTAAAGTCCTCTCTAGGGGACAATTTTAAAAAAGAATCTTTCAGTTTTTTTTAAATCGCAACAGCGAGAGTGTCCCCTTGAGGATTAGCGAGAAACAAAATGTATTTTGTTTTAAAGCTACCGAGCGCAGCTCATAAAAGGTATTAAATAAATATTTCTCAAAATTTCTGTAACAAAATTCCTTCATCTGCTACCTATATATTGAAAGTGGTCTAAATCTCAAAACTATATTGAGACCCCAAAGTATAGAAACGACCGTACTTGCAATAACCATCAAAATTACAATTGACATTCCTAATTTGAATCTATTAGTATTCAAACTAAATTTCATTAAGAACTAAAAGATTTCAAAATCTTTAATGGTGGTTATCGCGGGACCGATTTACTTTCAAAATAAGATTGTATAATCTCACAATGGTCGTATATTTATTAACTCATTTCTAAACTAAATCTTATGGCTGAATGGTTTTCAAATTTAGAATTTCTATCCAAAATGTATTGGTTAGTGGCTATCATTGGCTCACTCATTTTCTCTATAGTTATGATTATGGCTTTTACAGGAGGAGATGCCGATGATATTGGCGACCTAGACTCCGATATTGATGCTGATGGAGCTGGTTTTCAATTTATATCTTTTAAAAACCTTGTGGGCTTTTTTACCATATTTGGCTGGAGTGGCATTGCATGTATAGACGCCGGACTTTCTACACCACTAACTATAATTGTTTCTGTGATTTGCGGACTGTTAATGATGGTAATTATGGCTTCACTATTTTATTTTATTAGCAAACTTTCAGATAGTGGTACTTTAAATTATAAAAATGCGCTCGATGCCGTTGGCGAAGTCTATCTAACTATTGGAGCAGAGCGCTCTAAAATGGGAAAAGTAACCGTAAGTGTACAAGGCACCATGCGCGAATTAGATGCGCTTACCGATGCATTAACCGAACTAAAATCTGGGACCATCATAAAGGTGGTCGATGTTACTTCTAACGGAATTCTCATTGTCGACCAAACACGGAAACCTATTGAACCTTCAAAACACATAAAAGACCCCTTATTGAGTAATGCTACTCAAAAGAAAATTTCAAAATAAAACTAATTCTTCAAATTTATAAACTATGTATTTACTAACCATTCAAGAAAATTTTAATCCCGAAAGTCTTGGCGGACCAATGCTTCTCATTTTTGTAGCACTATTTATAGTGGTAACCTTAATTATTTTAATAAAACGCTACAAACGCTGTCCTTCAGATAGAATTTTAGTGGTTTACGGAAAAGTTGGAGGTGGCCAATCGGCAAAATGTATTCATGGTGGAGCGGCTTTTATCATTCCTGTCATTCAAGATTATGAATTTTTAGACTTAACACCAATTTCTATAGAAGTAAATTTAGTTAACGCATTATCTAAACAAAACATTCGTGTTAACGTACCATCGCGTTTTACTATTGGTGTATCTACAGAACCGGGAGTTATGCAAAATGCCGCAGAACGTTTATTAGGTTTAGGAGCACAAGATGTTCAAGAATTAGCTAAGGAAATTATTTTTGGTCAGTTGCGTTTAGTCGTGGCTTCAATGGATATTGAAGAAATTAATAACGATAGAGATAAATTCTTAACTAACATTTCGCAATCTGTTGAAACGGAATTAAAGAAGGTTGGTTTAAAACTCATCAACGTAAACATTACAGATATCGTTGACGAATCGGGTTATATTGAAGCCCTTGGTAAAGAAGCTGCAGCTCACGCCATTAACGCCGCTCGTAAATCGGTTGCAGAGAAAACCAGAGATGGATCTATTGGTGAAGCTAACGCTGTACAAGACGAAAGAACTCAAGTAGCAGCAGCAAATGCACAAGCTGTAGAAGGTGAAAACACCGCAAAAATTGCCGTTGCTAATTCAGATTCCTTACGTCGTCAACGTGAAGCTGAAGCAGAACGTGTAGCAATCGCTTCAGAAAAAGTACAAAGTGCAAAGGCCTTACAAGAGTCTTATGCTGCTGAGCAAGAAGCAGAAACAGCGAGAGCAGAGCGTGAGCGTTCTTCTCAAATGGCAGATGTTATTGTACCTGCTGAAATTGATAAACGCAAAGCTGAAATTGATGCTGAAGCCGAAGCAGAACGCATTAGAAGACGCGCAAAAGGTGAAGCCGATGCTATACTCTTTAAAGCACAAGCCGAAGCACAAGGTCAGTTTGAAATCTTAACTAAACAAGCTGCTGGTATGGAGCAAATTGTAAAAGCTGCTGGCAATAATAGTAGAGATGCCGTATTATTATTAATTGCAGATAAATTGCCAGAACTTGTAAAAGTACAAGCAGATGCGATCAAAAATATTAAAATAGACAAAGTAACTGTTTGGGACAATGGCAGCAGTGGTGAAGACGGAAAATCATCAACCGCAAACTTCCTGTCTGGCATGTACAAATCAGTACCGCCATTACAAGAAATGTTTAATATGGCTGGTATGGATTTACCTGAATATCTAAAAGGAAAAGACAAAAAAGAGATTGAAGCAGATGATGCTAAGATTGAACCTTCTAGTAAAAAATAAACACTCATTATTTTGAATAATATGGTTCATAAAAGACCAGTACCAACGGCAAAGTTAATCTATGGTACTGGTCTTATTTTAATTGGAGGCTTTACTGCTATAACCGGAAATATTATAGGTATTATAGGCATTGCATTAGGGTTTTACTTCCTTAAATCTGATGGTATCGAAATTGATTTACAAAATAAGAAATACCGTAACATAATCAGTCTCTTTGGTGTATCATACGGACAATGGAAAGCATTTCCCGAAATAGAATATGTGTCGGTTTTTAAAACAACTCAAACCACAAGAGTTTGGGTGTCTACCGCAAGTACAAACGTTACAAACACTGTTGTAAAAGTCAATTTGTTTTACAATACAAACAAAAAGATCGAAGTGTATGTTTGCGATAATACAGATGACGCGTTTAAAATCGCTAAACAAATGGCAAATGCCTTAAATATTGATGTTTTAGACGCCACCTCACGCGAAACAAAATGGTTGTAAATTACATTGTTAAAGATTCACTTGCACTCTAAAAAACCATTAAAAACACCAATCGTTTCATATAATTTTCTGACATAAATAGAATTCTATTTGTATCTTTGCCCAGATTTTTAAAATTTATAAAATGAAAAATATTTTATTAGTAGTCGCTTTATTAGCTATAAGCTTTGGTAATGCACAAGCTTTTGAAGGTAAAGGAGATACTAAATTTCAAGTTGGTGCTAACTTTCAAGAATATGCTACAGGCATTAATGTAAGTTATGATTATGGTTTAGGTGAAAATATGTCTGTTGGACTTTCTTCTACTTATGCCTTAGGAATATCTGATGGTTTAGATGCCGATTTTGGAGATCGCTTTGATTTAAAAGCAAGATTTAATGCTAACTTAGGTAATGTAATTAATATAGATGAAAATTTTGATTTTTACCCTGGATTAAGCTTAAGCCTTAAAAACTTTGGTGGTCATGTTGGAGCACGTTATTTCTTTTCTCAAGGTTTTGGAGTCTATTCAGAAGCTTCATTTCCTTTAGCAAAATACAGCAACGATAAATCTAAAGTTGGCTACTACATTCACAATCAATTTGCTTTTAATATTGGAGCTGTTTTTAACCTGTAGGTAAAACAAAACATAAACCGCAGCGCAGTTAGCCCTAAGCACATCGCTTAAATTTTAACCACGCTACATAAAATACAAGGCCTTTTCACTCGATACCCATTCGGATGTAAAGGCTTTTTTTTATGACACTAAATGATATGGGCTGTCGGTAAAAACCTAACACCCCAAACCTAATCCCTAACACCTAACACCTCAAACCTAATCCCTAACACCTAATACCTAACCCCTAATCCCTAATAACACCTAACATTCCATCACCCATTCAAAGCCTCATTCAAGCGTTCATAAATCAAATGCGATTCCCAACCACGATACAATAAATAATCTGCCACTTTTTTCTTCTTCTTATAATCATTAGGTGCTTTAACCTGTGCGATACGTTTTTGCACCAATGCATCTAATGTTGCATAATAATCCTCTAAATCAATCTCATTTAAAGCAGCATCAATAGTGTATTTAGAAATTTCCCTAAATTTTAATTCCCTACGCAAGCGGTTTTTTCCCCATTTTTTAATTCTAAATTTTCCACGGACAAAAGCTTTAGCAAAACGCTCTTCATTTAAAAAATTATGCTGAATTAAATGTACGATAATAAGATCTATAGCTTCAGGAATCATATTCATATCACGCAGCTTCTGCCGCACTTCTTTATGGCAACGTTCTTGGTAAGCACAATAGTGTTCTAGCTTAGCTTGCGCTTCGTCTACAGTATAAGTTTTGTGTGAATTCATTGCCTCAAAAATACAATAGATTACGCACAATTACAGCGATATTAAAACTCAAAAACTAGCACTTATACCCTAGAAACAACACTCTAAAGATTGCATTTCATCGAAAAATGGCTTTATTTTATAGTAAAATACGCATAAAACTTAACAATTTGTTAATAAATACGTACCTTACAAGACACTGAAATACAGTGATTTTGATATATCTTTGTACAGTTAATCCCTTATTTATCCCTATGACTAAGAACTACCTTTTATCGTTTATATTATTTTGTTGTGCCTTTGTTTCTTTTGGACAAACAACTATTGCTATACAAGATTTTGAAACTACACCTGCGACTCCAACTCTAAATTATTCATTAAACACAGGTTCATTCACATCTTTAAGTGGTAATTCGGGGAGTGCTTTCTACCCTACAAATTCACCACTCTATACTAGTTCTAACACCTCTTGGAGTGTAAGTGACGACTACGTTGATGCAGATTTTGGCCCAATAGATATCAGAAACTATAATTCGGTTCAGTTAGAATTTGACTTAGCTTCATTTGCCAAAACTTCGGGGAATGGCGCTGATGGAGGTGATTATATCGATATTTATATTAGTTTAGATAATGGTGTCACATGGTCTTATGAACTAGAAATAACAGGTAACTCAAATGCTAGGTGGAATTTTAGTTCAGGTACTAATAGAACCATTACCTATGACGGAGATGACAATCCATCTAGTTATAGCAGTTCTTCTTCTAACCCAATAAATAATCTAATAATAAATATACCAGATGCCGTTGCTTCAACCACTCCAAATTTATTAGTTGGGTTTGTTGTTAATAACAACAATGTTGATGAGATTTGGAATATCGATGATATAAAAGTAACAGGCATCCCAACAGCCACTAACACACAAGTGCAATTTGCATCTTCAACCTACACCGAAAGCGAAGATGGTACGTCTGTAAACCTATGTGTAGATATCATAAATGAAAGTGCATCCTCAGCTACTACGGCACAAGTAGTACTAACATCTGGTACTGCACCGCACTTATCCTACACTACACAAAATATTACGTTTCCCGCCAATAGTAGTGCACAACAATGTGTTACGGTTAATATTGCAGACAACACCAATTGTGGCGACAGCACCGATTATACCTTTGAAATTCAAAACGTAGCTGGAGGAGACAGTGCCGCAGCAGGTAGTGTTGATGAAACTACGTTGAGTGTTACTGATGACGATGGAACTAGTGGTACAGCCTATATACAAGATTTTGATGGAGGAACTCCAACTTGGAATTATACAGGAGACGGAAATAATGGAGCTACTTACGGTAATACAGGGAACGGAAGAAGAATTTCAGATGGTGATTCGTTTACGCTATCTAACATCGATGTATCTAGTCTCTCGAATATTATATTTTCCCTTAAAAACGAATCTTCTGGCGGAATAGAGAATGCAGATGCTTTAGAAATATATGTTGCACTAGATGGTGCTAGTTTTAATGCAATACCAGACATTACCATTCAAGAAAGTGATACAGGTGATACATCTTATAATAAGAGTTGGAACTATACTGCTTCTGGAATTGCAAGCACTTCTGCGGGCACACCAGCAAATTTTTATGGTGATGGAGCAACAGGCTATTCTACTGTAAATATTAATATTCCTGATGGTACTTTTACAGTAAGTGTTAAGATTACAGGCAACACAAACAACACATCAGAATATTTTCACATAGACGATATAATTTTAAGTGGTGAGTCTTGTTCTACTATAATTTCTGATACCAATGTATCTTTTGTTTCCACGACTTCTACACTTACTGAAGATGGTATTTATATCGATGTCTGCGCCTCTATCGCAAACGAATCATCTACAAACGCTACAACCGTAGATATTACCTTAGATGGAGCAAGTACAGCAACCAACGGAACCGATTATGATGATGGAGCAGGAACTCCTGCTGCCATTAGTTTCCCACAAACACTTACATTTCCTGCAGGTAGTACTGCAGATCAATGTATAACTATATTTATCAGTAATGATGATAGCGTTATAGAGTCTGATGAAACAGTCGTTCTCAACCTTACCAATCCATCCGGAGGTAATGCTGCAATTTTAGGTGCCAATACCACACACACGCTAACCATAACCGATAACGATTTTTACGATGATTGTTCAACCTCTATAACTATACCTGTAAATAGTTCATGTATTAACCAATCCTTTACCAACGTTGGAGCAACCGATAGCGGTATTGCAGACCCAAGTTGTGGCGCCTATTCAGGTGGAGATGTTTGGTTTAACTTAGTAGTACCTGCAAGTGGATCTGTAACAGTTGAAACCTCTGAAAATGGTGGTATTACAGATTCTGGTATGGCATTATACACAGGTACTTGTGGCGCATTAACACTAGTAACATGTGATGATGATTCTGGCACAGGAAATATGTCTATGATTAGCGCTAGTGGCTTAACACCTGGTTCAACGCTTTACGTAAGAGTTTGGGAGTATAACAATAATGATTTTGATACATTCAATCTGTGTGCATATTCCGCTAACGAAATAGATGTAGAGCGTAATACGTTTGCTTCTATAGCCAATGGAAATGCTGCGAATACAGGTAATAATACTGTTTTTGGAGCTACTGAAGTTGGAGCTACAGCCACAGCAAAAAACTATTATATTAGAAATGAGGGTTCTGCTGATTTAAGTATTACGAGTATAGTATCTTCTAATCCTACTGAATTTGTAATTTCAACTAATCCTGCACCTATTGTAATAGCAGCAGGTGGTATTGTTGGTTTTGATATTGAATTTTCACCTTCAGCACTTGGCACAAGAACAGGTACTATTACTATTGTTAATGATGATAGCGACGAAAACCCATATACGTTTGGAGTGAGTGGAACAGGTACATGTGCAGCTGGAAGTATAACTATTAGTCCTGAATCAGGACCTGTAGACACTGTAGTAACAGTAGTTGGCACTAATTTACTCACTGCAACAGCGGCTTTTAACGGTTTAGCTGCAACAGTGACTAATATATCTGCAACAGAAATGGAAGTTGTGGTACCTGCTGGTGCTACAAGTGGTAGCTTAGAGATTACAGACAGCCTTGGTTGCCCTGCTTCTACACCATTTACGGTTATAGACTCACAAATTACGAGCTGCGAAGGAAATTCAGGTGTGGTTCCAACCGATTTATTTATTAGCGAAATTACCGATGCCACCTATGGCGGACTTAGCTATGTAGAAATATTCAATGGCACTGGTACTGCAATCAATATAGATAACTACTCTCTTGAAGTCATTGCGAACGGAGATGCAACAGCAGCAGCAATCAATATTTTTGATTTAGAAAATTATATAATGCCAAATGGCACTACTTATGTCATTGCTATAGGGAGACAAAGCCCTGTAACCCCAACCAATGCATGTACAGGAGTCACAGGAGGTTCTGGTGAATTAGCATCTAGTGTAAATGCTCAATTTTCTAGTGGTGGTATTAATAAAAAAACAAATAAACACGATGTAATAAGATTAGTAAACACTGGCACTACAGTTGATGAATTTGGTGTTTATCTAGATAATGACTGGATGGATTCTACAATAATCACTGGAGATAGAGGCTTTAACTTTAGACGTTTAAACACAGCCTCTCAACTTCCTGACCCAACATTTACCTTAGGAGAGCTTAGTAATTGGACAGTTATTGATTGGGTTGGTGAAGGCACTGCATCTTGTAGCGGAAATGATTATTCAGATATTGGACTTTTCGATTTTTCTACCGGAGTACCTCCAACCGTAACATTACAACCTGTTGCCCCTGCATTTGCTTGTACATTTTCTGCAAGTTTAACCATTGCTGGAACAGAAGGCTATACTGGACCAACTCCTGCTGATACGCAAGACTTAGCATACCAATGGTACTATAACGCGCCAGGAGATACGAATTGGACCGAAATTTTACCTGCTGACACGAATTACAGTGGCCAACAAACAGCTACATTAAATATAATAGATACAGCCAGTTTAGATGGTTATCAATACTACTGTCAATTAAGAGAAGATACGGCAACGTGTTTTGAAGCCTCTAATGCTGTAAAACTAGATGTACGCGTATCTATTTGGGATGGTACAGATTGGTCTTACCCACCGGATTTGGATAGATATGCAATCCTTAACTCTAACTACAACACCAGTAATGGCACAAATGGACAGGTTAGTTTTGGTGCCTGCGGATTGGTTGTAAATTCTGGAACCCTAACTGTAGACAACAGCAACTATGTTGAAATAATTAATGATGTTGTTGTACAAACTGGAGCGGCAATATTGATAGAAACACAAGCCGCATTCATTCAAAGAGGTGTTGGAGCTGCTGCTGGTAGTTTTACATTAAACGGAACGGCTACTTCACAAGTCAACAAACTAACAGCTCCTTTATCTAATTGGTATGATTACACCTACTGGAGTTCTCCCGTAGCCACAGCAGATGTAGATGCCTCATTATTTCCAGCAAGCCCATCTAGACGCTTTTGGTACAATGCCAACCTCTATATAGATAACGACAATGACGATATAGACGATGATGCTAATGACTGGACCTTAGCAACAGGAACAGGACAAATGATTGTAGGTCGTGGTTATGCTGCCACTCATAATAATGTTGGATTTATCTCAGGTAACCAATACCAATATAATTTTGAAGGAGCTTTAAACACTGGAGATTATACATATCCCTTAGCTTACAATGCTATTAACACAGATCACTGGAATTTAGTAGGAAACCCATACCCTTCTGCTATTAAGGTTAGAGGAGTAGATGGTTTATTTGCTGCTAATGCAGGAGCTATTAAAACTTCCGTTTATTTATGGTCTCATGACTCACCTCCTTTAGATTCAAATCCTGGTAATGAAAATTTAAATTTCAATTCTAATGATTATGCTATAATTAACCAAACTATGTCAACCGCAGGAGCAAGCGGCATCCCTCCGGGTAATTATATTCCTTCAGGACAAAGCTTTTTTGTAAGCAGTCTAGCAAACACAGACTTAATCTTTAATAATGCCATGCGTATTAGCGGAGACAATAGTAACAACTTGTTTTTTAGAAATTCAGCAAATAGTGATACCGAACCACTAGAAGAGGCTAGGCTTTGGTTAAATTTAACAGCAGATGGCGGTATTTTTAATCAGCTTGGGGTTGGCTACGTAAATTCAGCAACAGATGGATTTGATGGTCTCGGTTATGATGCCAAAAGAAATTTATCTAGCGGAAGTGATGTCATTATTTATTCTAAAATTGAAGGAGAAGAACATAGGCTCGCAATTCAAGGGAAAGCCATTTCAAGTTTAAATCTTGAGGAAATCATCAAAATAGGATTCGCTACTTCTATCGAAGAAAATCTAATTTATAAATTTTCTCTGTATGATTTTGAAGGACAGTTCTTAAACGAACACCCTGTATACTTAAAAGACAACCTATTAAACACCTACCACAATCTTAAAGATTCAGATTACACCTTTACGTCTGAAGCAGGAGAATACAACAATCGTTTTGAAATCGTATTTAGAACAGCTAACCTTTCTATTGAAGACCATTTAATCCATGCTAACGGTATTAGCATTACCGAATTAACAAATGGCGATGTAGAATTTAAACTCAATTCTAATCAAAACACAATTACTAATGTTGAAATTTTAGATATGTTAGGCAGACGCGTTTACAACTTAAGAGGTAACACTACTACTGAAGTATACAACCTATCACAACTGAGCCAATCTGCTTATATCGCAAAAATAACACTGTCTAACGGACAGGTCATTAGTAAAAAAGCGATTAAACAACAGTAAGATTATAATAATCTATAAATTAAAAGCCTCATGTAAAATGAGGCTTTTTTTATTGCCTAAAGCTTACATCAAAACAAGTATCTAAAGCTATTGTAGAGTATTTTACATAATAGGTTCACCCGTAGTTGCGTCGGGTTAACCTCGGGTTTGCGTCGGGTAAGACTCGGATAAACCACGGGCTTAACTTAGCTTAGCTACAAAACAAATAACACACTAAATCGTAAGATGTAAACCACTCACATTAAACATAGTTAGCACCAACTTTAAGTCAACACTGGTTAGAGTGTATATTTTAAAGCTAGTATAAGATTTCTACCTGCAGCTGCAATACCAGAAGAATACGGTTGGTAACGTTGATCTGTAATATTTTCTAAACTAGCCGTTAAACTAAGATTAGCGTTGTATTGGTATTGCGTTCTTAAATTAAGCGTATACCATGATGGTGCATACGGATTGCCATCAGAATCTAAGGCATAGATATAGTCTTTAGCACTTTCTGAAGGCGCAAGCTGATTAAAAGAAAGTTCGTTATTATAAACAACAAAAGCATTTAATTGTAATTTATTATTTTTCCAGATAAGATGTGTTCGTCCAAAATTTGGAGCTACGTGCCTTACAGGCTCTTCTAACCCATTATTATCTTCTGTACCACCAATTACATTATATTGAGAGCTTAATTTTAATTGGTTTGTAAAATTAACTTCCAATCCTGCTTCAAACCCATAAATCCATGCTTTAGAAGCATTTTGAATCGCCTGAACATCACTTAACTCACCATCATACATAATTTCTGTTGCACCATTTATGGTATAAGCTCTTCTAATTAAAGCATTATCTAAAAAGGTATAATAAGAGGCCAAGTCTAAAACCACTTTGTCATCAAAATTTAGTTTTAACCCCAATTCACCACCATAAGCATACTCTGCTTTTAAGTCTTTATTTGGCACTACTACAGCACCAGGCTCACTATCAAAGACCTTTCCAATATCATCTATGTTTGGTGCTCTAAACGCTGTAGAGGCATTTAATTTCCATTGAATCATATTGCTTGGCGACCACGTAATGCCTGCTGTACCAGTTAATGCACCTGTATTAATTTCAACATCATTAAAAGGCAAGTTTAAAAACTCATTATTGGCTGTAAAGTCGGCTTTAGCAATCACTTGATTAAACCGAAGCCCAGTTTGAAATACAAATTTAGAATTAGGCTTGTGTTTTAAACTCGCATAGGCAGCCACAGATTGCCATGTAGCACCATCGGGATAACGTGTAACGTTAGGAGCATTAACTTGGGTTTCAATATGTTCTTCATGCCCCTCAGAACCTACAATATTATGCAAATACTCTAATCCATAGAAAATACTTGTGGTCTCACTTAAATCCTTTTCTAAATCTAAATTAAACGACATAGCAGCTACAGACTCTGATCTTACTTCGCGTATGGCAGATTGATAATCTCTATCTTCTCTACTTTCTTTAAAATTTTGATAGGCTAAAGTGGTCTGAATTTTATCATACAAATTAGAATTACTACTCAATTTGGTCAATTGAAAGTTCCCCATAAACCACTGTTGCGGACCATAATTCCACTCGGCAGAACGTAAATAATCTCCTCTATATCTTATTAATCTATCGTACCTAGAATAATCAGATGTTGTAGAATAGTACAATCCAAAATCAAAATTAAGATTATCAGACGGCTCGTATCTAGCTTTTTGCATCAGGTTAATTTGGTCATAACCTGTTGGTATTTGTACCAACGGATTAGAATTAGCAACAATAATATCTTCCCCATTTGCACTTGCCACATATTCTGGCCTTATATAATCTGTTGGCCCATGACTTCCCATTCTTAAATCATCAAAATTGGTATAACTTACACTAGTTAAAAACGCCCACTTTTTATAACCTAAATTCACATCAAAATGTCCTGTCTTCTCTTTGTTAGCAGTAGAATATCTTGCTAAAGCATTTCCTGCAAGAAACAATTCATCCTTATAAGATAACTGAGGTTTTTTTGTATAAAAACTCATCACACCACCAATAGCATCACTACCATACACCACAGAACCAGCCCCTAAAGTTACCTCTGTATTTCTAATTGCAAAAGGATCTATAGAAATCACATTTTGAAGATTACCTCCTCTAAAAATGGCATTATTCATACGCACACCATCTACGGTAATTAAAAGACGGTTAGTAGAAAACCCTCTAATCATTGGGCTCCCTCCTCCCATTTGACTTTTCTGAATGTAAATATTGCCGGTGTTCTCTAATAAATCTGCACTTGTTTGCGGATTTGCAAGCACAATATCTTTAGCATTAAGACTCACAATAGTTTGAGGAATATCGCGCTTGTTTTGCTCAAACTTAGATGCCGATATAACAATTTGCTTTAAGTCTTCAACCTTTAAAGTAAGGTGTACCGTATTATTGTTTTTTGCAATTTCAGCTTTTGTGAGTTGTTGCTTTTCGTATAAAAAATCTTGAAAAAAGATGATTTCATCATCATTAAAAATAGCTAAAGAGGCTTCACCTTTTAAATCGGTAACTAGCGTTTTAGTCTTCTTAAGATTATACAGTGCAACTCCAGGAATTGGAGCAAGACTACCTTCTTCTAAAACAGTAACAGTTTGCCCAAAAACCGATTGTAAGAAAAGAACTAAAAAAATACTATACGCGAAGTTTCGCTTTAACTGCAAACTCATTTTCAATAAAATATTTTGGTAAATACGCCTAATGAAATACCTCGTTAAGCACCTGTAATGATTTAGGATTTTTAAAATTGCCCAAATGTAATTCAAAATAATGCAACAACATATTTAAAAACTCTTGTCTTTGTTTGCCGTTGATTTTTACAGTATTTAAAGTATCAAAATTTGTGCCTAACAGACGTTTTAACAGTGTTAAATTTTCGCCTGAAACGGAATAAATTCCGTGATTGATGCCTTCAAAAATTCCAGACTCTAAATTAAAATACAGATCGTTTGTATTCACGTTTTCAGGTTGAAATCCTAAATAGCGTGTTAATTTTAAAAGAAACAATAAATGAAAATTAGAAAACTGGTCTTCATTATCTAAATACTGAAGTGCTGCCGATATAAAATGAAATAAATCTTCATTCTTTTCTTCTTCTTTAAGCACATTTGAAAGTATTTCAGATAAAAACAATACAATTGAACTTTTATAGATGTTAGTGTGAAGACTTTTATAAATATAACTAAATTTTACTTCTTTTATAAAGTGAAGCGATTGATTAGGCTTGTAGTTTTCTTCAATTTGAAGCTGAGATAAAGCTTGATAATAAACCGTTTTAGACAATCCTTTTTTAGACTTTAAAACACCTCTTAACATATAACTTACCAATCCTCGTTGCTCAGTATAACACTTTACAATAAGATCATGATCTCTGTATTTTAATTTTGAAAGAACAATGCTATTGTTTTTTGTAAGCATGTTTATCTTATTATAAGGACTTTTAATACTTTGGTTTCAAAAGAATCTAAGTCTGAAATCAGTATTAAATACACGCCAGATCTCACTATAGAATTGCCCATGTTTTTACCATTCCAAACGGCAGTACCTCCGTCTATAGCAAAGTTATAGTTGTTATTTGAAGACCTTAAATTAACATTAGACTGTGCTTCGGCAACCAAATTACCTTCAATATCTGTGATTTTAATATTTACACTATCTGTAAGTCCGCTTATTTTTACGCCTTTATTAATGTCGTTAAGGTCATTAAAACCAAGTATATTATACTCTGGTCGTACAGGGTTTGGATAAGCAAAAGCGTTTTCTAAAGTATCTTCTGGCTTAGAACCTCCGGCTTTAAACGCCATTAATCCTCTTGAGCTTGCAATATATACTATACCATTATCTAAATCTAAAGCGATATCATTAATGCGATTTGAAGGTAGTGGCGAGTTATCTGTTGTAAAGTGATAAATTGTTTTTTGACCATCTGACGAAAAATAAAATACACCTGAATCTGCAGTTGCAATCCATTTGTTATTAGAACCATCAACTTCAATATCTGAAATAGATTGATTTTCTAAAAGCTCTTTAGGAATACCATCTTCCAAAATAATAATTTGACTTAGAGTTGGATTTGGATCTTCATAAAAGCCTATTGTATTATACAAAACTCTTAGCCCTTTTGTTGTCCCAACCCATAGCTGACTGCTATTATCTACCGCAACAGCAGTAAACCTAGAAAATGGGAGTACATTTTGAGCTTCTGAATTAATATTACGTAGCGGATTATTTCCTATACTTTCATTGTATGCTAGCAAACCGTTAGAATATGAGCCTATCCATTTGGTACCATTATTATCTATATCTATATCAAAAAAACCAAATTCGTCAGTTGTAGAATTTTCTATTATACTTGAAAAATCATGACCTTCCCAACTTCCTGTACTAGGATCATACGATTTTAAAGGATTAGGAGCACGTGACGTTAACGACCACAACACACCATTTCTGTCAAATATTGAAGCAGACACTCTAATGGTTGTATAATTTACTATAGGTTCTAACCCACTATTGTCTTGATTATACAATACAGTAGGTTCAAAATTATTTAATTCTAATATTCCATTTTCAAATGAACTGACAAAGACTTGATTGGACTTAAATGGATTTATAGAAATAGTATTGAGATTTTTTGCGCCCAAAACACTGTCATAAGGAATGTTTTGCCAAGTCTCATTTCTATAATAACTCAACCCTCGGCTTCGTTCCGGAGCGGGATCAAATGCAGATGTATAATCTCCAAAACTTGCCCAAACAAAATTTTCGGCATTTATCTTAAACGTTTCATTATATAAAGGCCCATTAGGCATAATATCTACGTAAGTACTGTTATCTGAAATCTGACCTTTTAGTACTCCAAAATTCTCTGTACCTATATATATAAAGTCATCTAATAGTGTTGCTGATGTAAAATTGGTGTCAAAATCTACAGTTGGCTGAAAACTGTTAACTAATTGCATATTTTCATCGTACACATAAACTGTATTTGTTGTTGAAAAAATAAAATTAGAACCCACTTCTTCTACATCTAAAGGTAATAAGGGTAAGGTTAATACGCTATTAACTGAAGCATCATTTATTTTATAAACCACAGCATTAGCTCTTACAGAATACAAAGAATTACCTACAGTACTCGCAGAATGATAGTTCCCTACAATAACGGTTTGCCACTGCTGAAAATCGATAAGATTAGGATTGGTTAAATCTGCTTTTTTTAAGCCATTATTATTTAAACAAGCTGCATAGATTTCATTATTTAAAATAGAAACTTGTTTCACTGTAATTTGAGAGCCACCATTACCAAGAAAATAGGTATCACCAAACTCTAATCCCTCTAAACTATAAATTGAAATACCATAATCCGTAGAAATATAAATTAAGCCTTCATTCTCGTAGAAATGATTAATACGTTTATTTAATGGAGTAATGTTTTGTTTTTCAAGAATATCAACAACTCTTAATACCGATTTATCAGTTTCAGAATATATCTCAATTAAGCCTGTTTCATAACCAATGAGTAAATATTGATATAACTCACTATAATAAATAGTTGTAATTTGTTCACCAGACAACCCTTCTACAGTCGTGATTTTAGTTATTTCATTAGTTAAAGTATCATATTCAAAAACGGCATTTTGGGCAGCCGCAAATATTTTATTCTCACCATTTACAACATCTATAATATTATTATAGGAATAATGCCCTTGCCATAACTCTGAGAAATCTTGACTATAACACGAGGTTGTTAAGCCAAATACTAGAATAAAGATTTTAAAAATAGTAATACGCATTCGTCAATTAGGTTTGGTCAAAGATATTTAATAGTAACGATATTATAATGCATATCATATATTATGTCAATAAAAAAAGCTTCCATGAAAAACACAGAAGCTCATCTTTTAATCGTATTAATTATTTAAACTACTCCTTGAGCTAACATAGCATCTGCAACTTTTACAAAGCCTGCAATATTTGCTCCTCGTACATAATCTACATAACCATTTTCATCAGTTCCATATTCAACACATGATGCATGAATATCATCCATAATTTGATTTAATTTAGCATCTACCTCTTCACGAGTCCAGTTGTATCGTAATGAGTTTTGGCTCATCTCTAAACCAGATGTTGCTACTCCACCAGCATTAGATGCTTTTCCTGGAGCAAACAATATTTTTGCTTTATGAAAGGCCTCAATTGCTTCTGGTGTAGAAGGCATATTAGCTCCTTCACTGACACAAATACAACCATTACTTAATAATTTTTCTGCGTCATCTGCATTAAGTTCGTTTTGTGTTGCACATGGCAACGCAATATCACATTTAACTCCCCAAGGAGTTTCACCTTTATGGTATGTTCCTGAAGAAAATTCATTAGCATATTCTGAAATCCTTCCTCTTTTTACATTTTTAAGATCCATAATAAAGGCTAATTTTTCGGCATCAATCCCATCTTTATCGTAAATATATCCCGAAGAATCAGACATTGTAAGTACTTTTGCACCAAATTCTATGGCCTTTTCTGCAGCATACTGTGCGACGTTTCCAGAACCCGAAATTACAACATGTTTACCTTCAAAACTGTCATTTTTAGTTGCTAACATATTTTTAGCAAAATATACATTACCATAACCCGTAGCTTCTGGTCTTATTAAAGAACCACCAAAAGAAATTCCTTTACCTGTTAACACACCTGTAAACTCGTTACGCAATCTTTTATATTGGCCAAACATATAACCAACTTCTCTTCCTCCTACTCCAATATCTCCTGCAGGAACATCTGTATTTGGGCCAATATGACGAAATAATTCGCTCATAAAACTTTGACAAAAACGCATGACTTCATTGTCTGACTTTCCTTTTGGATTAAAGTCCGAACCACCTTTACCACCTCCCATAGGAAGTGTTGTTAAAGAATTTTTAAATACCTGCTCAAAACCTAAAAATTTTAAAATACTTAGATTTACTGAAGGGTGAAAACGCAAACCTCCTTTATAAGGTCCAATAGCAGAATTAAATTCAACTCTAAACGCTCTATTAACTTGCGTATTACCGTTATCATCAATCCACGGTACTCTAAATATTATAGTACGTTCTGGCTCTACCATACGCTCCAATAACATTTTACCTTTGTATTTTGGATTGCTTTCAATAAATGGAATTACAGTTTCCGCAACTTCCTCTACAGCCTGCATAAACTCAGGCTCGTTACCATTTCTTTCATTTACGAGATTTAAAAAAGCTTCTATTTTATCTTTCATAAATTTATTTTTTTTGTTTTTGTTAAAGTCTTATACAAACAACTTATTATTACACAAATATCATTTTAATTAACATTAATTTAGAAATTTATAATATATTGTGTGTAAATTATAATTTATCTGCAAAAATAAGTGTTTAATTTATATTTTTATCTGTTTAATTTTTCAAAATCAACATTAATTCTTTTCTTTAAAGCATATTAAAGCATGCATTTTATCCGTTTTATTTGGTATTTCGTCGAGTTTTTATATATTTGCTCGGCTAAGAGTCTCAATTTTGAAATTACATGACACTATATATAAAAAAACTATTCATTCCACTTGCATTTTTTTTATCAATGCAACTAAGTTACTCGCAATTAGGCTTTTCTCACGAATTAGGTGTTATTGCAGGCCCTGTAGCTTATCAATCTGATTTCGGTGTACGTTCGGATTTTGAAACTAATGCTGGCAATTCAGGGATTGGTTTAGGTATTGTACACTACATCAACTTTTCTTATCGTGCTGATTGTAATTGTTATACTACAGACAAATACTTTAATGACCACTTTAAATTAAGAAGTGAAATCTCTTGGAATAAAACAAAACTTGAGCACTTCGGGGAATGGGTTGAGTCTAATAAAACATCTGAAAATGCCAATCGATTAAGAGGGCATTCTGGAGAGGCACAAAATTGGGATATAGGAATGCAATTAGAGTTTTTCCCAAGAAGTATCAGAGAATTTTCTGCTGGTGTTTTTTCATTCGCTCCTTTTGTTAGTTTAGGTGCGCACTATGTGTCATATAATCCTAGTGTTTATACCAATTATGTAAGCTCAGATTTTTCTAACCTTAATAACTTTGGAGATATAGATGACCCATCTAACTTTTACTCATTTTGGGAACCTGGTTCTGTAAGTGACAAAAGTGGTTCTGCGTGGTCTATAGTAAGTAGTGTTGGAACAAGATATAAACTTACCGTACTTTCGGATTTAATGGTTGATTTAAGATTCCAGTACTTTTTTAGTGACAAAACGGATGGTTTAGACCACCAACTTTCTTCTAATAAATCCAACGATTGGATGGTGTGGCTAAACTTTGGTTACATTTACTACTTAGATTAAACAATTTATAAATTATATAATACAAAAGACCAAATCTAATGATTTGGTCTTTTGTGTATTGTAGAACTAATGATAAAACTATCCTATGGCTTGTTTTAAATCTCCTATTAAGTCCGTTTCATCTTCAATACCCACACTCAATCTAATTAGAGAATCTACAACTCCTGCTTTTTCACGATCTTCTTTAGGGATACTAGCGTGTGTCATACTTGCTGGATGACCAGCTAACGATTCTACACCACCAAGCGATTCGGCAAGTGTAAAAATGTTTAGCTTCTCTACTATATTCATAGCGTCTTGGTAATTATTTCCTTTTGTAGTAAAAGACACCATACCTCCAAAATTGGTCATTTGTGATTTGGCGATAAGATGATTAGGATGATGCTTAAAACCTGGCCAATACACGTTTTCAATTTTTGGATGTTTTTCTAAATATTCGGCAACTGCTTTTCCATTTTCGCAATGACGCTGCATACGTACATGTAAAGTTTTTATACCTCTTAATGCTAAAAACGCATCTTGAGGACCACAAACCGCTCCACTTGCATTCTGAATAAAATACAAACGATCTGCCAAATCTTTATCTTTAACAATTAAAGCTCCCATAACCAAATCACTATGACCTCCAAGATATTTTGTCGCTGAATGCATAACAATATCAGCACCTAAATCTAATGGTTGCTGTAAATATGGAGTGGCAAATGTATTATCAACAGCTAACAGTACATCATGTCTTTTAGCAATTTTTGCCGTTGTAATAATATCTATAATATTTAACATTGGGTTTGTTGGCGTTTCTACCCAAATCAACTTTGTATTAACGTTAATGTAGTCTTCTACACAATTGGCATTTTCCATACCAATAAAATGGAATTTTACACCAAAGTCCTCATATATTTTAGTAAATAAACGATATGTCCCACCATATAAGTCGTTCGTAGAAATGACTTCATCACCAGGCTTTAACAATTTTAGAACAGCATCAATCGCTGCTAAACCAGAGCTAAAAGCCAAACCATGATTTCCATTTTCTATACTCGCAAAAGCATTCTCTAACGCCGTTCTAGTTGGGTTGTGTGTTCTAGAATACTCATAACCTTTATGACCGCCTGGAGTTGATTGTGCAAACGTAGATGTTTGATAAATTGGAGGCATTACAGAACCGTATGCAAGATCAGGTTTTTGACCTCCGTGTATTGCTTTTGTATTGAATTTCATAGTTTATAACATTTACGGCCTAAGCCATCTGAATTATCACCTTTAAATCACAACAAATTTAATGGATAATTCGTTCTATTCGAATCTATATAATACCTTTAGTCTTTGTTTAACAAAACCTCTACCAGTTTGAAACGTATAAGTCTTTTTTTAGTGTTTTTAATTCTTTTAAATTCATGTACTTCTGAATTTAAACCTGTAACCTTTGAAACCATTTCAATTGAAGAATCTTTTGATGCCGAAATTTCGGCAACCTACAGTAAAGCCAAAGGCAATAGCGACCTCAGCAAAACTATTAACACCAATGTTGAAAATGCAATTATTAAAACCTTAAGTACACCTGAAAATAAAAACAACTTAACCGATGTTCTAAAAGCTTTTAATACAGAATACCTTAGCTTTAGAAACGAATTTTCAGAAGGATCAGAACCTGTATGGGAACTTCATATTGAAACCGAATTAACCTATCAATCTGAAGAAGTGATTACAATAGCAATTAGTAATTACGAATTTAAAGGAGGAGCACATGGTAACGACCAAATACAATTTCTCAACTTAGACGCTAAAACAGGTAAAATTTTGAGCTTAGATGATATTATCACAAACAAAGAAAGCTTTACAACATTAGCCGAAAAACATTTTATAAAATCATTAGACAACAAAAAAGAAAACTTAAAAATGGAAGATTTCTTTTTTGGAGAATCGTTTCACCTACCTGAAAACATAGGTTTTAGTGAAGACGGACTAGTACTGCTTTATAATGTTTACGAAGTTGCTTCGTATGATAGAGGTTATACCGAGTTTGTAATTCCGTTTACAGAGACAGAATTATATTTAAAAGTTCATTAATCCTTTACTCCTCTTGTTAATCGTTTAATAAAAGGTTCAACGGTTAAACCTTGACCAACAATAGAAACTACCACGACAATATAAGTAATTACTAAAAATAATTCTCTATGCATCGCTGGGGTAAGACTTAGAGCTAATGCTATTGAAATTCCACCTCGCAAGCCTCCCCAAGTCATTATCAAATTTGTTTTTGGCACAAAATCTAAACGTTTTGAAAAAAACTTTATGGGTAACCATAGTGATATATAACGACACATTAATATAATAGGAATAGCTAATAATCCGGCATAAATGTATTTGCCTTCTAAAGTTAAAATTAACATTTCCATACCAATCATTACAAACAAAATAGTATTTAATAAGACATCTATTAGTTCCCAAAATTTATCCACATAAAGCTCTGTAGTTTCAGACATGGCAGAATTTCTTACGGTATCATTTCCAACAATAAGTCCAGCTGTAACCATCGCTAATGGTGCAGATAAATGAAATTTATGCGCTAACATGGTGCCTCCCATAACCGTTGCAAGGGTTAGAATGACTTCAATTTCATAATTATCAATAGAACGCATTAAACGATACGTAACCCAACCAAGAAAAAGCCCCAAAACAATACCACCAATAACCTCTTGTCCGAATAAGGTTGCAATTTCAGATAATTTAATCGCTGCATCTGGTTTGGCTGCAATCGCAAAAATAGTCAAGAATACCACGACTCCAACTCCATCATTAAATAATGATTCTCCTACAATTTTGGTTTCCAATTTTTTTGGTGCTCCTGCCTTTTTTAAAATTCCTAAAACAGCAATGGGATCTGTTGGTGATATTAACGCCCCAAATAATAAACAATAGATAAAATCGACATTTAATCCCATTAATTTTAACACATAGAACATCGCAACACCAACCAAAACTGTAGATACCAAAACACCTAAAGTTGCAAAAGCTAAAATTGGGCCGCGTTGCACTTTTAGTTGATTAAAATTAGTATGTAATGCCCCTGCAAATAATAAAAAACTCAACATAATATCTAACAAGACGGTTTCAAAGTCTATCATAGCTATAAATTCCCGCTCTTGAACCAATAAAGTATCATCAAACTGAGCAATACCAACTAAAACTACAGTAAAAACAATAGTAATAACCATTAAACCAATGGTAATTGGTAGTTTTAAAAACTTCACGTTTATATAGCCAAAAAGAGCAGATAACACAACTAAAATAGTTGCAATTGAGTAGTAATCCATAAATTGATATTTTTCTTAAAAGTAATAAAATTCGTTAGAAATACGGTTTCTTTGCATTTTGAAATTAAACCGTTTAGATTATGAACAAAATATACTATTTAAGTAACTGTAATACTTGTACGCGTATCATTAATGAACTTAATCTTCCTGAAGGCTTTCAACTTCAAGATATAAAGACAGAACCAATTACTACGCAACAAATTGAACAAATGCGAGAACTAACTAACAGTTATGAGAGCTTGTTTAGTAAACGCGCTAGACTTTATAAAGAACTAGGTTTAAAAGACAAATCGTTAACTGAGGACGATTATAAAAACTATATTTTAGAGCACTACACCTTTTTAAAACGGCCAGTGATTTTATATAAGAATCAAATTTTTATTGGCAATTCTAAGACAACAGTAGAAGCAGCAAAACTTGCTTTGCATGAATAGTAGAGGATTTGCCATTTTTGCACTTGTAATGGTACAAGTATTATATGGACTCAATTTCACCATTGCAAAAACGGTAATGAATGAAAATTTCATCAAACCTTTTGGGTTTGTACTTATAAGAGTAGCTGGAGCTACAGTATTGTTTTGGGCAATGAGTCTCTTTTTACCAAAACAAAAAATTGAAAAAAAAGACTATCTAAAACTCTTTGTCGCCGCCATTTTTGGAGTGATGATTAATATGCTGTTCTTTTTTAAAGGCTTAGAGTACACTTCGCCTATCCACGCCTCTGCCATCACCATTACAGTGCCTATTATAATTTTAGTTTTGTCGGCTATAATTCTAAAAGAAAACGTATCTAAGCTCAAAATCGTTGGAGTTACCTTAGGCTTAATAGGCGCGCTCGTTTTAACTATTTATGGTAAATCTAATAGAGCTGGCGACAATGTGCCTTTAGGTAATTTACTCGTGTTTTTAAATGCTATTTCGTACAGTATTTACATTATAATGATAAAAAAACTCACTTTAAAATACCATCCATTTACATTTATTAAATGGTTATTTTTATTTGGCCTTATTATGTTAATTCCGTTTGGATATAACGACTTAAAAGCTGTAGAGTGGCACACGTTTACACCTAATGCCATTTGGTCTGTTCTATTTGTTATTATTGGAGCAACTTTTGGAACCTATTTGTTTAACCCACTCGCATTAAACAAACTAAAAGCATCTACTGTAGGTATATTTATTTATCTTCAACCTGTAATTGCTGGACTCTTTGCTATTTCAATAGGCGCAGATTTTATAGACTCAGTAAAAATTGGAGCCATGTTACTCATATTTTTAGGAGTATTTCTAGTATCTAAAAAACCTAAAAACACCACTTAATTTGCCTCTAAAATCTAAAATATTTAAAAGCATTGATGCTATTCCACAATCCTATTGGCATAGCGTAAATTGCTGTACAAATATTTATTATTCGCCCGAATTTCTAAAAGCATTTGAGCGTGCCAATACAGATATTGAGTTTAATTATATCTTTATATTAAAAGACAAAGAAGCGATTGCTTTTGCTAATACCCAAATTGTAACTATTGGAATTGAAACCATTACTAAAAACATTAGCATGACTGATAAAATTAGACGCGTGGTAAACAATATGTTTTGCAATAATGAAATTCGTGTGTTGTTCTGTGGAAATGTGTTTTTAAGTGGTGAATATGGTACATTTTTAAAAGATGGTGAAGATAAAATTATCACATTCAAGGCCATTGCAGAAGGTGTAAAACAATTATCAAAATCTACAAAAAAACTAAAAGCCATATTCATAAAAGATTTTGAAAACGATTCTCTTCCTATTACAAAGCATTTAGAAGCCTATGATTACGCGGCTATGAACGTTGAGCCAAACATGATTATTACACTAAAACCTGAATGGCAATCTTTTAACGATTACACCAATGCTTTAAAATCTAAATACCGTGTAAAAGCCAATAGAGCTGACACAAAAAGTAAGACTTTAAAAGCGAAATTATTCACACAACAAGACATAGAAACACATAAAAATCAGCTTCAAGAATTATATCAAAACACTATTGATAATGCCGATTTTAACGCTCAAATTTTAAATCTTGACACCTATATTTATCTAAAAAAAGCCTTCAAAAATAAGTTTATAGTAAAAGGCTATTTTCTTGAAGATAAATTAGTTGGTTTTTTATCTGCCATGCAAAACGACACGCATCTCGATGCGCATTTTATAGGCATTGACTATTCACAAAATAAAGAATTTGCTATCTATCCAAGAATACTAAATGATTATGTAAGACTCGGAATTGAAACACAATCAACACAGATTAACTTAGGCAGAACTGCTTCAGAAATTAAAAGTACACTTGGTGCAAAACCAAAACCGTTAACTTGTTATTGCAAACACAAGCGGTATTTACCTAATCAGGTTCTAAAACCGTTTATTAAAAATGTGCAGATAAAATCCTTTAAGCAGCATTCGGTTTTTAAGTAAAACTTACATTGGCATAGGCTTTGGTCTTACGCCATGCTTACGTGTATCTTCTTTTGTTAAAACCTTAAAACTTTCAGACTTTGGAAATTTATGAGCCAATTCTAATAAAGGTTCTGGTAAAGCTGTTAATTTTCTCGCTTTTAAATCAATCCAAGCACCTTGCATTTCGCAATAGGCTAAATTTTCACCTTTATGGTTGTAAAAATTATGTTCAAACATAAATAACATACCATCTTCACTCAAACCAGAAACTTCAATAGTTACCGTAATTGGAGTACCCAAAAAAGATTCTTTAAAATAATACATGTGCTCATAAAACACTACTGGTCCAACATTGAATTTCATTATTTCTGGCATTGTAAACCCTTTTTCTGTAAAGAAAGCCATCCTAGCATGACTCATAAAGTTGGTATAAGCAGAATTAGCTAAATGACCGTTAGCATCAACATCGCTCCAGCGAATTTCAAATTGTTTTTTGTACATAGTTTTCTTTTCAATTTTGGCTTACAAAGTTATAAAAGTCTATTGTGAGAATCGGTTCATTTCTAAACTATTTAAAACCATTCAATTTTGTACCTTTGCACAACTTTAATTAAAGCATCTTTAATGATACAATCCATGACAGGTTACGGGAAATCTGTACTACAGCTCCCAACTAAAAAAATATCTATAGAATTAAAATCTCTAAACAGTAAGAGTCTAGATCTCAATGCTCGTATGCCTTCTATGTATCGTGCAAAAGAATTAGCCATTAGAAAATTAATTGCTAAAAACTTAGTAAGAGGAAAAGTAGATTTTTCATTATTTGTAGAAATCACAGGAGAAGACACCAGTTCTAAAATCAATAAAACAGTTGTTAAAGAATACATTAAGCAACTTAAAGAAGTGGTTGACGGAGATGCTACAGAGCTTTTAAAAATGGCCATTCGTTTACCAGATGCTGTAACAACAGAACGTGATGATATTGATGAAGAAGAGTGGTCTTTAATTAGTAAAGAAATTAATGAAGCCATTGCTAATATTGTTATATATAGAAAAGACGAAGGAGCAACGCTAAAACAAGACTTTGAAGATAGAATTGCCACCCTTAGACGTTTATTACAAGAGGTAATTACTATGGATCCTGATCGTATTGATGGTGTAAGAGCTCGATTAGAAAAAGGTATTGCAGATATTAAAGAAAAGGTAGATGAAAACCGTTTTGAACAAGAACTGGTCTATTACATTGAAAAATTTGATATTACTGAAGAAAAAGTAAGATTAGAAAACCACTTAGATTATTTTATAAAGTCGTTAAATTCTGACGATTCAAACGGAAAAAAATTAGGTTTTATCTCTCAAGAAATTGGAAGAGAAATTAACACTATCGGTTCAAAATCTAACTATGCACCAATGCAAAAATTAGTAGTTCAAATGAAAGATGAACTCGAAAAGATTAAGGAACAATTATTAAACGTACTCTAAATTAGTTGACCATCACAGTCGCGGTATACAGTAAAAAGTAAAACAATTTATTTTGTCAGAAATCAAAAACGAAATACAAGGCAAGCTTATTGTCTTTTCAGCACCTTCTGGTTCAGGAAAAACAACTATAGTTCGTCATTTATTAAAACAGCCAGAACTCAACTTAGAGTTTTCTATCTCTGCAACTTCACGTGATAAACGCGGTAACGAGGTTAATGGAAAAGATTATTATTACCTATCGCTTAAAGAATTTAAAAACCGAATTAAAAACGATGAGTTTTTAGAATGGGAAGAAGTGTATAGAGATAATTTTTATGGCACTTTAAAAACCGAAATTGAACGCATTTGGGCAAAAGGAAAACACGTTATTTTTGATATTGACGTTTCTGGAGGATTGCGGATTAAACGAAAGTTCCCAGAGCAAACTATTGCTATTTTTGTAAAACCGCCAGATTTAAACGAATTGGTGAGACGATTAAAAGAAAGAGGAGAAGAAAGTGAAGAAAAAATTAGTATGCGCGTAGCTAAAGCTCCTGCAGAACTAGCTACTGCTCCACTTTTTGATGAAATTGTGGTTAACTCTGACCTAAATAAGGCTTTGGATGATGCTTACAAATTGGTTTCAGATTTTATAGCGAAGTAACATGAAGATTGGTTTATATTTTGGCACGTTTAATCCCATTCATGTTGGCCATTTAACTATAGCCAATCATCTGGCTGAGCATAGTGATTTGGATCAGGTTTGGTTTGTAGTAACTCCTTTAAGCCCTTTTAAAAAGAAAAGCAGTTTACTAGACAACTACCAACGTTTAGAGATGGTACACCTGGCCACAAAAGACTATGACAAACTGAGACCAAGCGATATCGAATTTGGATTAAAACAACCCAATTACACTATTGATACACTAGCTTACCTCTTTGAAAAGTATCCTAACTATGAGTTTGCCTTAATTATGGGCGAAGACAATTTAAAAAGTTTTCATAAGTGGAAAAACTATGAACTTATTTTAGAGAACCACAATATTTACGTCTACCCTAGATTATCTAAAGGAAAAGTAGATACTCAATTTAATGATCACCCTAAAATTACAAAGGTTAATGCTCCAATTATGGAACTCTCTTCAACCTTTATAAGAAATGAAATTAAAAACAAAAAAAATGTACGCCCTATATTGCCAGAACATGTATGGCAATTTATTGACGAGATGAATTTTTATAGGTAACATTCCTGCGAACGCAGGAATTTAAAAATGATAAAAAGCATCTTCATAATGCGTCAATTGTTCCGTGGTTTTATTCTTTAAAACTGCAACAATATCAAAACGTGTTTCTAATTCTATATCATGTTCAAGAATAAAAGCATCCATCGCTTTTACCAATAATTTTATTTTGCTTGGAGTTACAAATTCTTGCGGATCACCAAAAAAATCAGAATTTCGAGTTTTCACTTCAACACAAATCATCACATTATTGTGTTTAGCAATAATATCAATTTCAGCTTTTTGAAACACATAATTACGAACTACAATTTCGTAACCCTTTTTTATAAGGTAATCTGTAGCGAGTTGCTCTCCTAGTTGACCAAGTTCATTGTGTTGTGCCATTTTCTTTAGTCTTTTTCTCTGTACGATACAAAAATTAATTCCACCTAAAAGTTAACAATCAATATACAAAATTGTATCATCTTGAAGCAATTTTACCTCATTTTCATCGCAGCATCTTTATTCAAAACCTTTATAAATCTTACAATTAGCCATATCTTTACAATCACTTTAAAGTTAGCCAAATGGTTCGTCATATTAAATGCCCTAATTGTGGCATCTATAACACAAATGCAGATTACTGTACCAATTGCAATACACTTTTATCTTATAAAAAAAGACGTGAATTAGCCTTTGCACAAGAAGAAAAAGAACGTCGAGAACGTGAGCGTTTTGAAAAAGAAGCCTCTCCTTCATTTTTTGAAAAACACAAAGACCATCGTTTTTTAATCGTACGTATTTTTGTAAAAATCACCCATTCTATTTGGATGGTATTTATGGCTATAGGCATGTTTATTGCTTGGTTAATTACAGCAATTGCAGCATGAAAATTTTAAAACATCCTATTTTCTACACAAGTATGTTAGTGGCTTTTGCAATTTACATAGCGCAGAAGTTTGTTTTACCACTACCCAATTGGGTGTACTTTTATGTCAATGACTTTTTATGTATGCCTATTGTTCTAAGTACGTGTTTAGCTGTTTTAAGAATCATCAAGAAAACCGAAGTGCTTTACGTACCAATAGGTATCGTTTTAGCCTTAACTATGTATTTTTTAATCTATTTTGAATGGTTAATGCCTCAAATAAACACACGTTATACTAGTGATCTAATTGACGCTGGACTCTACATTTTAGGAGGCCTTTTATTTTTTAAGTTTCAAAAACAATTATTCTGAAAATTTCAACGTCGTTTGCGCTTTACCGACTTTCAAGTCTAGAGTTCTCCCTAAAACCAAAGCACGATTATCTTTTTCGTGTCCCGCAGGCATATTAAACGTAATTGGAAAATCGTAGTCTTCTAAAGCATCTAAAATTAATTGCTCAACCGAAGCTCCCCAAAGTGTGGTATTCTTTCGCATTTTAGACATATCACCAACCACAAGTCCATTTAAATTATCAAAATAACCTGCACGCTTCATACTCTGTAGCATACGATCTATATGGTATTTGTATTCACCAATTTCTTCAATAAACAAAATTTTTCCAGAGGTATCGATACTCTCTTTAGATCCTAACATGGTATGTAACATCGTGAGATTACCACCAACCAATACCCCTGAAGTTTCGCCTACTTTATTATAATCAGATCCTTTTAAAGTATAATCCGTCGCATGGCCAAATAAAGCAGCTTTAAACGTATCTACAGATGCGGCAATTTCAGTTAAATCAGTGGTTAAACTCACACACATTATAGCATGTAACGACTGAAACCCTTCATTATGTACCTGGTTGTGTAATGCTGTAATATCGCTATAACCAATAACCCATTTCGGATTTTTCTTAAATTCTGTATAGTCTAACTTATCTAAAATCCTTACCGTTCCGTAACCACCTCTCGCACACCAAATCGCACTCACAGTAGGATTATCCATAGCGTTCTGTATATCTAAACAGCGCTCATAATCATCTCCTGCAAAATGATTAGATTGACTAAATACATGGTCACCAACAATAGCATACAAGCCCCAACTTTTTAAAAGCGCAACGGCTTGTTGCACTTCTCCTTCTCGACTTTTTAAAATTCCAGAAGGCGCTACAATAGCAACCGTATCGCCTGCTTTTAAATATGGTGGTTGTATTAATTTTGAAGTCATATCCATAGATTTATTAGTTTCTATTTGTGCTCTAACATTGGTATTCACAACCATAATAATAAGTAAAATTAGATATGAAAGGTACTTTTTCAAAATCATAAAATAGTTTTTGTAAATATAAAAAGTAAAAACTGAAGCCAATAAAATAATATAACGAATAACACTTTAAAAAAGTACTTCTGCATTTTCAACTTCAATTTAAATCAGTCAGAAGTTTTAACGCATAAAAAAAGAGATGATCCTATATTAAGACCATCTCTTTTTATAAAAAATTAGTACAATTATTAATTGAATAATGCTTTAGTTTTTGTTGTATTAGAAGCTGCTGATCGACTTAATTCAGATGAGTAATCAACAGACACTAAAGATCCTGTATAGTATCCCGAAAAAGAAGTTCCATTATAAGTCGTTCCTTCAAATTCAAACTCGTAAGAAGAACCATCATCTAAAACTGTAAACGTACCTGAATTTATTTCGAATGCATCATAATCTTCATCAAGAGTAGTTTCGATGATTACCTCAGCAGAGCTATATGTACCCGCTTCTATGCCATTCCCAAAGGTATACACACCCTCTTCCAAATCTTGTGAATTTGATGTAAATAATTCAAAATATACTCCAGAAAAAGTATCATTAGTAGGTATAGCTTCACCATCTACAATTCTAAGTCCTGAGTCTACTAAAGAAATATCAAAGTTATATACACCATCAAAATATTCGCCATAATCCGCAATAACTCCAGATTTTAATTGATATTCCGTATCACCATAAACTAATACACCTGAACCGCCAGCCGTTCCTCCGTCTCCATCATCATCACTTCCACAAGAAAAAGACACTAAGCTAATTGACACTAATAGAAAAAGTAATTTTAAATTCTTCATTTTATAAATTTGTTTGATTAAGTCGCCAAAAGTAAATTATTTTGTAAAAAATCAAAATAATCTGCTTTTTTTTCGACGAATCGTTTCTTTATTTCATTACAATTCACACTACAAAATGCTTACTTTTGTAGCTTCAAAAAAAAATAAAAACCATGTCGAAGAGATATACCATAACAGCAGCATTACCATACACTAACGGCCCAATTCATATTGGACATTTAGCTGGTGTTTATGTACCTGCAGATATTTATTCTAGATATTTAAGATTAACTGGCAATGACGTTGCTTTTATTTGCGGAAGTGATGAGCACGGTGTACCCATTACCATAAAGGCAAAAAAAGAGGGAGTTACTCCACAAGATATCGTTGATAAATACCATGCCATTATCAAGCAGTCTTTTATTGATTTTGGTATTACATTCGATAACTACTCACGTACTTCAGCAAAAATTCATCATGATACGGCTCAAGAGTTTTTTAAAACCCTTTACGACAAAAATGAATTTGTAGAAGAAGTGACTGAACAATTATACGATGCTGAAGCGAATCAGTTTTTAGCAGATCGTTTTGTAACAGGAACCTGTCCTAAATGTGGTAATGAAGAAGCTTATGGCGACCAATGCGAAAGCTGTGGATCGAGTTTAAACGCTACGGATTTAATAAATCCTAAATCAGCAATCACAGGTAATGTACCAACATTAAAAGAAACCAAACACTGGTTTTTACCTTTAAATAAACACGAAGATTTTCTACGTGAATGGATTTTAAAAGGTCATAAAAAAGACTGGAAACCTAATGTTTACGGCCAAGTAAAATCTTGGATTGACGATGGACTAAGACCAAGAGCCGTAACCAGAGATTTAGATTGGGGAATTCCAGTACCTGTTGAAGGTGGTGAAGGCAAAGTACTTTACGTTTGGTTTGATGCTCCTATTGGTTACATTTCTGCAACCAAAGAATGGGCTGCACGCGAAGGTAAAAACTGGGAAGATTATTGGAAAGACGAAGACACCAAATTGGTACACTTTATAGGAAAAGACAATATTGTGTTTCACTGTATTATTTTCCCATCCATGTTAAAAGCTGAAGGCTCTTATATTTTACCAGACAACGTACCAGCTAACGAATTTTTAAACTTAGAAGGTCAGAAATTATCAACCTCTAAAAACTGGGCGGTTTGGTTACCAGATTATTTAATCGATTTCCCTAATCAACAAGATGTGTTGCGTTACGCTTTAACGGCAAACGCCCCAGAATCTAAGGATAACGATTTTACGTGGAAAGATTTTCAAGCTAGAAACAATAATGAATTGGTAGCTATTTTCGGAAACTTTATCAATCGTGTGGTGGTTTTAACCAACAAATATTACGGCGGCATAATTCCTGAACCTTCAGACTATTCTACAATTGACGAAGAAACTTTAGCGGCTGTAAAAGCTTATCCTGCTGTGATTTCGAGCTCTATTGAACGTTACCGTTTTAGAGAAGCAAGTCAAGAATTGATGAACTTAGCACGATTAGGAAATAAGTATTTAGCAGACGAAGAGCCATGGAAAACGTTTAAAACAGATGAAGCACGTACTAAAACTGTAATGTTTGTGGCCTTACAGATTGCTTCTGCTTTAGCGGTTTTATCTGAACCATTTTTACCGTTCACTTCCGAAAAACTAAAAAACATTTTAAATGTGAACGATAACAATTGGGAAGATATTTCTTCAAAAGACATTCTTATTCCAGCAAACCACCAAATAGGAAAAGGGGAATTGTTATTCTCTAAAATTGAAGACGCGCAAATTGAAGCACAATTAGAGAAATTGATTGCTAGCAAAAAAGCCAACGAAGCTGCGAATAAGGTTGTAGAACCACAAAAAGAAGAAATTACGTTTGATGATTTTACCAAACTAGACTTACGTGTTGGTACAATCTTAGAGGCTGAAAAAATGCCAAAAACTAAAAAGCTTTTAGTCTTAAAAGTAGATACTGGTATTGATACAAGAACCATTGTTTCTGGTATTGCCGAAAGCTTTTCTCCAGAAGACGTCATAGGTAAACGTGTTACCGTTTTAGTGAATTTAGCACCAAGAAAATTAAGAGGTGTAGAAAGTCAAGGTATGATTCTAATGACGGAAGACGAAGGTGGTAATTTGGTGTTTGTAAATCCGGATATTGACGGAGTTAAAAATGGCTTACAAATTAGTTAGTATGAGATCGATATGGATTATAATTGTTTTTCTTGCTTTTAGTCTTCAACCATTAAAAGCACAAACCAATTGGTTTTCTATCGATACAAACAAATTCACAGAAGGCCAAGATTTAAAACAAGTTATTAATATTGTTAATGAACAAACCAACGAGCTTGCCGTATTCTTTAGGTATAAAACATTTATTGTAGCTCATATTTACAACAAAACAGCCAACATTGTAAACACCTTTAAAGTACAAACTTTGCCAAAATATGAACATAATTATTTTGGAGCATCGTTTATAAAGGATAAAACCTATACACTATTTTTTAAAAGTGATTTTGGAACAAAATTTAGTGCCTTAACTATAAATTTTAATACATCTAGTTTTCTGTATTCAGATAAGCTAGATATACCATTAAAATCTGAAAAAATAGTAGGTTCGTTTGAGTACAAATCAAAAACCCACATATTAACGACAGTAAAAAAAACCTCAAAATTAAAAATTTACCAACTTAAAAATTTCGAAATCTTTACAGTAAAAACTTTCGATTTTTCAAATACCAAATTTGTAACCTACAGAGGCTTTGACACCAATTTAAATGAAATTTTAAAAGGCCCAAATGCAGATCCAAGTGCATCTATGGTCAACCATGGAGAACCAACATCGCTCGAAATGGTTACGCAACACAACAAAATTTATCTTAATAAAGACAAACTTATATTAACGAGTGATATCGACGATTTACACACGAGGGTTATTTCTATCAATTTAGAAACTGAAGAACAAGCCTATCATAAATTCCCCAAAATATCCTACGATAGAAAGCATCGTGGTAGTAAATCGAATTCTTTTGTTTTAGACAACCATTTATTTAACATGTACATAACTAAAGAAAAACTCGATTTTTCTATTTATGATTTAACCTCTAAAACATTACTAAAAAACATAGTGATTTCGGATAAGGATTCTATTACTTTTAAAAATTCTCCCATTATTTTAGAAGGTGGCGACTTTCAAAGTTATAGGGAACTCGATAGAACCAAACAGTTTATGAGAAAGGTAACAAACTCAAATCCTGGGATAAGTGTTTATAAAAATAACGGTAAATATGTTGTGACTTTAGGCTGTAGCGAAACAACAACTACGTCACCATTTATGGTGTATTATGCAGGTGGTGCTATCGGAGGAATGATCGCTGGCATCACATCGTCTATCTTAACAACTAATTTTCTAAGCTATACCAAAACTAAATCTACGCGCATCGAATGTCTTTTTGACAACCAATTGAATAGTTTAGAAGGCTCAATTCCTCAAAACAGTTTTAATATCATTAATGCGTATATTGAAAGTAAACCTGACCTAAAATTTGAATTCAAATCTATATTAAAAATCAACAATAATTATGTTCTTGGTTATTTCGATAAAGATTCCGGCCTGTATAAATACCTTAATTTTTAAATAAAAATAGGCTTATTCCTGTTTTTGCTAATGCATCAATAATTTTTTCTTTACAAGTAAGCTATGCCTTACCCTTTAAGTAATTTTGAATTCAAACATTACTTAAAGACAATGAAAAAAATAGCAATATTATGTTTAACCCTTTGCTTTTTAGCATGTGGAACGTCAAAGACCGTTCGTCAATCTAAAAAAACGATTAAAGGGGATTGGACATTAACGTCTATAAAATCTTCAGCCATTGGAGATTTAAAAATTACACTTCTTAATGATGCCGAAAAAGCTTGCTTCGAGAATAGTATATGGCAATTTATACCTAATAACAACACAGGAACTTATACCCTGTTTGGATTAAATTGTTCCTCAGACAAACGATTTTTTGTATTCACCATAGATGAAGTTAATGAGGACACAGGATTATATAATTTCCTATTAAAACCCACCAACGAAAAGGGTAAATCGGAAACTAATACAGGATTCAGACTCGAACTCTCGTCTTTATCTGAAACCGCTATGCAGTGGCAACAAATGGTGACCTTAGATGGAAAGCCCATCACCATTATAATGAACTTTACAAAACTATAAATATTATGAAATTATTGAATTATAAATTAACATTAGCCATAACCTTATCATTACTTTTAGTACTGATGACCAATTGTAAGGCTATAGACAATGCAAATAACAAACAAAAAGGAGCAGCCATTGGAGCTGCAGGAGGAGCCATCCTTGGTGCTATCATTGGAAACAATGTAGGCAAAGGTGGCAAAGGAGAATTAGGCGCTGTTATTGGTGGAGTTGTTGGCGGTGGAGCCGGTGTACTTATTGGAAACAAAATGGACAAACAAGCCCAAGACATTGAAACTGAAATTCCTGGCGCAACCGTTGAACGTGTAGATGATGGTATTGTACTCACTTTTGATGAACAAAGTGGTGTTTATTTTGATACTGAAAAGTACAATATCAATGCTAAATCGCAAGAAACACTTAACAAATTAGCAAGTGTATTTACAGAATATCCAGACACAAACATTCTAGTCGTTGGCCATACAGATAGTTCTGGTAATGATGCTTACAACATGACCTTGTCTAAAAATAGAGCTGAAGCTGTAACCAATTACTTAACTGGAAAAGGTTTAAGTAGCGGACGATTTACAACACATTGGTTTGGCGAAGAACAACCGATGTACGATAATACAACAGCAGAAGGCCGTTCTAAAAACAGACGTGTAAATATTGCTATTGTGCCTAACGAAACAATGGTTAATGATGCGAAAAAAGAAGCCGGATCTAATGAATAACTTTTGCTAAAACTATTCGGCAATTACAGCAGAGTTAAATATATTACAGACCTTATAATTTTAAATGTATAAGGTCTTTTTTATGATGATTAAATATATAGTTAAACACACGCAATTAGCAGAAAAAAACATAAAAAGCACCATTCAGTTACTGAATGAAGATTGTACCATTCCTTTCATTTCGCGTTACCGAAAAGAAGCTACAGGAAATTTAGACGAAGTACAAATTGGTGATATTGTTAAATACAAAGAGTTATTTGAAGCTTTAGAAAAACGAAAAATCGCCATTTTAAAAGCTTTGGAAGAACAAGACGTTTTAACCGAAGACTTAAAACAAAAGATTGAAAATACTCAAGACCTCACCACGCTTGAGGATCTGTATTTACCCTTCAAGAAAAAACGAAAAACCAAAGCCGAAACGGCTCGTAAAAATGGCTTAGAACCTTTGGCTAAAATCATCATGAGTCAAAAGGCAAATGACATCGAATCTATTGCATTTAAATATGTAAAAGGCGACCTTTCATCTGTTGATGAGGCTTTAGAAGGAGCCAGACATATTATTGCCGAATGGATCAATGAACGTGTGGATATTAGAAACAATCTACGAAACCAATTAGAGCGTCATGCTCAAATTTCTACTAAGGTTATAAAAACTAAAAAAGACGATGAAAAAGCACAAAAATTTAGAGATTACTTTGATTGGTCCGAGAGCTTAAGCCGTATTCCTTCTCACCGACTATTAGCTATTTTAAGAGCAGAAAGCGAAGGTTTTATTCGTGTGAAGATTGAAATTGACGACGTACGTGCTTTAGAACATATAGACCATAGAATTATACGCAGCAAAAACGCCTGTGCAGACCAAATTGAACTCGCTATTTCAGATGCTTACAAGCGTTTATTATTTCCATCATTAAGCAATGAAGCCCTTCAAAAAGCAAAAGAAAAAGCCGATGAGTCTGCGATTACTGTTTTTGCCAAAAATTTAAAGCAACTCTTATTAGGCTCACCTATTGGCGAAAAACGCGTTTTAGCCATCGACCCTGGTTTTAGAACAGGTTGTAAAGTCGTTTGTTTAGATGCACAAGGAGCTTTAAAACATAATGAAACGATTTATCCACATGCTCCAAAAAACGATAGTATTGGTGCTATAAAAAAGATTTCCTCTTTAGCTGAAGCTTATAAAATTGAAGCCATTGCCATTGGAAACGGAACCGCATCTCGCGAAACTGAAGCTTTAATTCGAAAAATTCAGTTTAAAAACGACATCCAGGTGTTTGTGGTTAGTGAAGCTGGAGCAAGTATTTATTCGGCATCAAAAATTGCTAGAGACGAATTTCCCAATTACGATGTTACCGTTCGTGGTTCAGTTTCCATTGGAAGACGTTTACAAGATCCCCTAGCCGAATTGGTAAAAATTGACGCTAAATCTATTGGAGTTGGGCAATACCAGCACGATGTGGATCAAACAAAGCTTCAAAAACAACTCGATGTTGTGGTTGAAAATTGTGTGAATGCCGTTGGTGTTAACATTAACACCGCAAGCATACCACTACTCAGTTCGGTCTCAGGTATTGGACCAAAACTTGCAGAAAACATTTTTAATTACCGAAACGAAAACGGAGCCTTTACATCAAGAAACGCTATTAAAAAAGTGCCACGTTTAGGAGGAAAAGCTTACCAACAAGCAGCCGGTTTCTTAAGAATTCGCGATGCTAAAAATCCTTTAGATAATTCATCTGTGCATCCTGAAACTTATAAAATCGTTGAAAAAATGGCTAAAGACGAAGGGGTTTCACTTCAAGATTTAATTGGAAACAAAACTATTCTTCAAAAAATAGACTTAAAAAAATATTATACAGAAACGGTTGGTTTGCCTACGCTTCAGGATATTATAAAAGAACTAGAAAAACCTGGATTAGACATCAGAGAAACAGCCAAAGTGTTTACATTCAACCAAAACATAAAAACCATTACCGATTTACACGAAGGGCAATTATTACCAGGCATCGTTAATAATATTACCAATTTTGGTTGTTTTGTAGATGTTGGGATTAAAGAAAGCGGACTGATTCATGTGTCAAATTTATCGGATAGTTTTGTAAAGGACATTAACGAACATGTGCATTTACATCAGCAAATTATCGTCAAGGTTTTAGAGGTTGATGTGGCTCGAAAACGGATTCAATTAAAGCTTCATAACTAGATGCTCAAAATAGCTTTTCATCCTATATATAAACATCCACTTCCAGAAGGACATCGGTTTCCTATGGAAAAATATGAATTATTACCACAGCAACTTTTACACGAAGGCACCTGTACTCAGGCTAATTTCTTTCAACCAGAAAAGCCTAATGACAAACATATTCTTGCTGTACATGACCCTGAATATTATTATGATTTAGTGAATTTAACTCTAGATCAACGCGCTGCTCGTAAAATAGGATTTCCGTTAAGTAGAGCTTTAGTGCAGCGGGAAATATTGATTGCAGACGGCACAATTAAAGCTAGTGAATTTGCTTTAAAACATGGTATCTCCATGAATATTGCAGGTGGTACACATCATGCCTTTTCAAATCGTGGAGAGGGATTTTGTATGCTAAATGACCAAGCAATTGGAGCAAGGTACCTTCAACAAAATAGCTTAGCACAAAACATTTTAATTGTAGACTTAGACGTACATCAAGGCAATGGAACAGCAGAGATTTTTCAGAACGACGCTTCTGTTTTTACATTTTCTATGCACGGCAAAAGCAATTATCCATTTAAAAAAGAGCAAAGTGATTTAGATATCGCTTTAGAGAATGATACTGATGATTCTGCTTATTTAAAATTATTAGAAAAGACGTTACCAAACCTCATCGCAGAACAACAACCAAATTTTATATATTATTTATGTGGTGTTGATGTAATTGAAACCGACAAATTAGGAAAACTGAGCCTGACCGTTGATGGCTGTAAAGCTAGAGACCGTTTTGTTTTAGAACAGTGCAAAGCCAATCAAATTCCTGTTATGTGTAGTATGGGCGGCGGTTATTCCCAAAAAATCAAAACGATTGTAGACGCGCACGCAAACACATTTCGATTAGCGCAAGAGATTTACTTTTAATCTAAAAAGCAATTTTTCACAAATATTTTACCAACGGATTAACTATGCCTATCTTTGTGAGAAACACTACAAATATGTTATCAAAATCTATTGAAACCGCACTAAATAAGCAAATTAGAATTGAAGCTGAATCCTCTCAAGCCTATTTGGCTATGGCTATTTGGGCAGAAGTAAAAGGCCTAGAAGGTATTTCTAGTTTTATGTACAGCCAATCTGATGAAGAACGCGAACACATGCTAAAGCTTGTTAAATTTGTAAACGAACGCGGAGGACATGCACATATTTCAGAACTAAATGCCCCAAACGTAACGTTTACATCGTATAAAGCCATGTTTGAAAAACTTTTAGAGCACGAAATTTTTGTATCTGAAAGTATTAATGAGTTAGTTCATATCTCTTTACAAGAAAAAGATTATGCCACGCACAACTTTTTACAATGGTATGTTTCTGAACAAATTGAAGAAGAAGCAATGGCTAGAACAATCCTAGATAAAGTAAAAATGATTGGTGATGACAAAGGCGGATTGTATTTATTTGATAGAGACATACAACAACTTACCGTTAACTCAGCAGCAGACACACCTGGAGCATAAATGTTAAAATTTATTTAGATTAATTATAAATAGTTATTTTTGTCCTGAAAACTTAAAGATTTCCTTTTGCAGGAAAACTAAAGATGGGCAAAAAGAAGAAAAACAAAAAGTTAAAAAAGGAACGCATTAAGGTTCTTGAAGCTTCTGGTGTTGAAACACTTGGCAAAGTAAAAACCAAATGTTGTAAAAAATATAAAAAAGCAGAAAACAAGCGTTGTAAAAAATGTCCTTGTTTTGATTTACTCAAAAAAGTGGCTTAAACCTAAAACAACTCTTTTTTAAATACGTAATAAACTTCAAATCTACAATAGATTTACAAACGACAACAGCAACCCTATTGGTTGCTGTTTTTGTTTTTTATAGACTTTCCTAAATCATAAAAACACGTTATAACTACAATCTATAACAACGAGGTGCTTATCATCAATCACTATACTTGTATGTTATGTTGTGAGCATTAACAACGCAAAAAAAAGATTAACTATTAAACTCACTCAAAAAATAGAAATAACGCATTAAAATCATCTTTAATTCTCTTAAAACAAATTAAAAGTCACACCTAAATATTTTAAATGTATATTTATCATAATTCTATTTTTGTATAAAAACACATAAAAGTCACACCTTTATAAACAAAAATAATAAAGCCTAAAATTATTTAAAGTTTGTTACTTGTTTCTAAAGAAATGTATTGAAATGATAGCATCAGACCAATTAGTCACCTACATGTGGATTTTATTAGCAGTTTATGCTGCTGTAATCTTATTTTTTGTCATAAGAGGAGCACGAAAAAACACGAGCATTAACGATTATGCCGTAGGCAATATTGGCTTCCCATCGTGGGTTGTTGGTTTGTCTTTAGCCGCTTCAATGACAAGTGCCGCAACATTTATTATTAATCCTGGATTTATTGCACTCTACGGAATTTCTGGCGTCATCTCGTTTGCTATTGTATTACCAATTGCTGCATTCATATCGCTAATTGTTTTTACAAAAGGCTTTGTAAAACAAGGTAATGCCGTAAAAGCAACAACCATGGCGCAGTGGATTGGCAAACGCTATAACAGCAAGAATTATGCTTTTTTCTTTGGTATTATTGCCTTATTACTCATCACATTTATTGTACTCATCAATGTTGGGTTAACTCAAGTCATCTCAAAATCACTTAACATGGATCCTTTTTATGTGCTTATGGGAATTACCGTTTTTGTCTTTGGTTATATGATGTTTGGCGGCGCAAATTCTATGGTTTACACCAATACCATTCAAGCCATCATTATGTGTATTGTGGCGCTTATTTTAATTGGTTCGGGCTACGAATATTTTGCCGATGGTATCACTGGTTTTTTTGAGAAACTAAATGCAATCGATCCCAATTTAACAAAACCAACAAATACAGAAAGTTTCCTATTTCGAGATTATTTTGAAATCATCGTTACTCAAATTGTTATTGGAGTCGCTATTGTTTGCCAGCCTCATATAATCACAAAATCATTATTATTAAAAGATTCAAGTAAAATAAACACCTATCTATTTAGCGGCATAGCTTTTATGATAGTGTTCTTTTTAGTGGTTATTGTAGGCTTATATGCACGAATCAGTTTTCCTGATTTTATGGTCAATGGAGAAAAATTACGAATGGATGAAATTATCCCAACCTACGTCGTTACAAAATTTTCTGTAGGTGTAGGTCTAGTCATTGTTGTTGGATTAATTTCCGCAGGATTATCAACTCTAGAAAGCTTAATTCAGTCTTTATCTATTACCATTACCTCAGATATCATTACCCCCTTATTTAAAGATAAATTCACCGAAAAAACCATAACCATTAATAAAGTGGTGATTATCATCTTAGGCATTGTGAGCTTTTTACTAAGTTGGGAACAGATTAAAAACCCAAATGTAAGTGTGGCTATTTTTGCCCAAAATGGGGTTTATGCCTATTTTGCTGCTGCTTTTGTACCTGTTTTGTTTGGTACATTTTTAAATCATGTATCTACACGTTCGGTTTATATAGCTAGTATTACAGCTATTGTTGTTCATTTTGGAATTTACTACGGAAGAATTACACCTTATATGCAAGAGCCCGTAAATAACCCAGGTGTTTCGGCTGCTATCGGAATTATAACATCACTTATTGTAGGTTATATCATTTATAAAATAGATTCAAAAAAAGTAGAACTTGGACAGACTAGATTGGACAGCTAAATGGGCCGATTACACGCCTAATAAAATTGCTATAACATCGTATGATGCTAACAAAACCTATACGTATAGCGACTTGCATGTCTACGCCAATAGGTTAATTGAAAAATTTACAGCACTTAATCTCGAAGAAGGAGACCGAGTTGCCGTTTTAGCAGATCATGGCTTAGAATATATAGTGCTTTTTGTGGCTTGTCAACGTATGGGACTCGTTATTGTGCCTCTAAATTACCGTCAATCTGTTAACGAAATTTCTAAACTCGTCACCGATTGTACACCATGTTTATTTATTTATAATAACAATCACAAAATCAAAGCCGAACAATTACCTATTCAAAATTTAAAAGTTACAACTTTTGAGAAACTGGCTGATTATTATTTAAACTCAGAAAATTCTACAACCAAAACCTTCCAAATTAAAGAAGACAACCCGCTATTTATTTTCTATACATCTGGAACAACAGGCACACCAAAAGGCGTTATTTACACGAATAAAATGCTTTTTTGGAATAGCTTAAACACCTCCATGCAACTCGGAATTACATTTAGAGATTCCACTATAAACACATTACCGCCTTACCATACTTCTGGATGGAATGTTTTTGTCACTCCATTATTACACAAAGGCGCACATATTGGCATGTTAGAAAAGTTTGATGCCCAAAAAATATTATGTCTTTTAGAGCTCAACCAAACCACATTATTTATGGCATTACCAACCATGTTATTAATGATGCAAAAAACACCTGTTTTTAAGGACGTTAGCCTAAAAAAATTACGCTATATCATATCTGGTGGTGAAAAAGTACCTTCTGAGCTTGTGAGCTTCTGGAAAACCGAAAAAAACATTTATATAAGACCAGGCTATGGGCTAACCGAAGCCGGCCCAAGCATTACATCATTGCATCATGAAATGGCAGAACTAAAACCTAACTCCATTGGAAAACCCAACTTTTATTTAGACATTAAAATCGTAAATAAAGATGGAGCAATCGTTAAGCCAAATGAAGTTGGTGAACTCTGTATAAAAGGTGATATTGTGACACCTGGCTATTGGAACAACTCGGTAAAAACAAGTAATAAAATAAAAAAAGGCTGGTTATTTACTGGTGATTTTGCCTATAGTGATAACGAAGGATTTTTATATATAAAAGGGCGAAAAAACGACATGTATATTTCTGGTGGCGAAAACATCTATCCACAAGAAATTGAAGTCCACCTTGAAAATATCAAAGGCATAAAAAAAGCCGTTGTTCTAAGCATGAAAGATGAAAAATGGGGAGAATGCGGCATAGCATTTGTAACCTCAGCAAACAAAGACCTTTCGGTAACAAAAATTAGAGACGTATTAACAACTAACCTCGTAGCTTTTAAACACCCAAAGCACATATTTATTTTGGATGAAATTCCATTAACTAGCTTAGGAAAAGTATCAAGAAAAAAACTAACAAAATATTTTAACGCTATAAAATCCCAACAATGAAACAATTCGGAATAATATTAATAATTGCTCTTTTTAACACTACATTATTTTCGCAAAACACTAAAAAACCAATGAAAGATATACTTTCAGACTATAATTTTAAAACCCACATTACAACTTTAGATAGTTTAGAAATTAGCTACATTAAAGAGGGAAATGGAAAAAAAACATTACTCTTTGTACATGGTTTAAGCAGTAATTCTGATGCTTGGTCTAAAAATATTGTAACGTTAAAAAACGACTATACTTGTGTCGCCATAGATTTACCTGGTTACGGAAAATCTTCTAAGCCAAAAGCAGATTACACTCCTTCTTTTTTTGCGGAATTTATGCATCAATTCATTGAAAAATTAGAGTTAAAAAACATCATCCTAGTTGGTCACTCTATGGGTGGACAAGCAAGTATAAAATTTGCAACAACTTATCCTGATACTATTGAAAAACTGATTTTAGCTGCACCAGCCGGTTTAGAGCAGTTTACAGAAACCAATGCCACATTTATGAAGGCTTATTTCACTCCTGAAATGGTTAAAAACACAACTGATGCACAAATTGAGAAAAATTATGCTCTTAATTTTCACTCCATACCAGATGCGGTTTCAAATATGATAGATGACCGAATGAAAATTAAAGACGCATCCGATTTTGAAGCGCATTGTAATGCTATTGTTAATAGTGTTTCTGGTATGTTAGACGAACCTGTTTTTAAAGATTTAGAAAACATTTCACAACCAACTTTGGTCCTTTTTGGAGATAAGGATGCACTGATTCCTAACCGCTATTTTAATCCAAAGCTAACTATTGAAGACATTGGCAAAATAGCACACGATCATATTAAATCTGTCGAAGTTGAATTTATAAAAGACGCAGGTCACTTTGTGCAATACGAAAAACCAACAGAAGTGAATGCACTCATTCAGCAATTCACCAATAAAAAATGAAAACTAAGCTTAAAAAATTTACGGAATTTAGCAAAACCATTTTACCTAATGAAGCTAAATACCTTAAAGACAAATATCAATTTACAGATTCAGAAAAACGCCGCATTATTTCATTAGTAATTGCCAATGCCTTATCTCAAAATAAACCTATAGATTTTGATGATAAAATTGATAAACGAAAATACTCTTATATAAAAGTCTGGATTGAAAAGAAATTAGCAAGTATAGATGTTGATGCTACTATAGCTTGGATTATGTCTTTAAATAAAAAAATCCTCACAGATGCAATAGCTTCAAATGAAGAAAAAGAATTTTTACACTACATTTCTGCCTACAAAAACATTGAATATAATTTTCAAAATTTATACGAGCTTGCTAAAGAATACAAGTCTTACCTCTTGGTAAGAATGCGTTATAAAGACCATAAAACAGTTGCTGATTTTATAGAATCCTACAGAACACACTACAAAGAAGCTATAATTATTAAAGACAAATTATATGCAGCAACAACAGAAATCACCAACCAATACACTCTTAATAATAACGAAACAAAACACTTAGAATCTTGGCTTTTAAAAACTTTTAACGATAAAAATATTGATGGTAAAAACAGATATCAAGCCTTTGTTTTGCTCGCTTTTATGTACACTAATTATAATGAAAATGATAAATTAAAAATTATTTTCGATCAAATAGACTATTACTTCAATGAAGGCGAAATGTACTCTAGACGCATCTTATCTAATTATTATGCCAGCAGAGTTTTACTACATTCTAAACAAGATGAATTTGAAAAAGCAGAGTTTTATGGCTACTTATCCATTAGGCAAAATAATAATGACGCCTTAATGTACTTAAATAATTTAGTCGCTATTTTATTACGAAATCACAAACCTGAAAATGCATTTTCGCTTTTAGAAAATCATCATGATTTATATAAAGAAACCCACAATTATCATCAAAAAATAGGGTATTGTTCATATCAAATCCGTGTGCTATCTGAACTTAAAAAACATAAATTAGCTGAAGCTACCGCCAAAACCTTTCTAAAGAAATATAAGAATGAAGTCTTAAATCATCGTTGGCATCATTTTTTTACATCTTATATTAATGTGCTCATCATACTAGAAAAATACGAAGATGTTCTAAAATTAGCTTCAAAATTTAACCTTATAGAAAAGGAAAGTGAACGTCAGAAACAAAATAATTATGTACCAAATATATCATGGAGTATTTCACTTTCAAGATATATGGAAGGGCACATAAATTCTAAGCGTCTTTTAGATGAAATAAAAGCACCTCTTAAAGCTATTTGTCCTACAAAAAATCAAAAACAATTGATGATTAAGGTCATTGATACCCTTTCTAACAACTTACCTGAAGCCTTTTTAGAATTAAAGTCACACATTTAAACATTTCCACCAAAAACAATGCTTTTATTATGTAATTCTTAAAAAATTAGTATTTAAAATCAAAAAGTCACACTAATAAGCTCATTAATTTATTGCTTTTTATTCTCTATTTCATAATAGATTGCCTACAAACTAATAAATAAACTAACTTAATCAATTGTCTTATATTATGAAAAAACTATTTTTATTACTAACCCTCATTAGTACGTTTGCTATGGCTGCTCAAAATAGCGGTAGTATAACTGGGATAATTACAGAAGCAAGTGGCACTCCTTTATCTGGAGCAACCGTTTACATTAAATCTTTAGACAAAGGAACAGTAACTGATTACGACGGAAAATTTATTCTAGAGAATATAGCTGCAGGCACCTACGACATAGCGATCTCATACGTTGGTTTTGCCACCACAACTCAAAGCATTACAATAATTGCAGGTAAAGCCACATCGCTAAACACATCATTAAAAGAATCGGATAGTATTTTAAATGAAGTGATAATTACAGCAAACAAGAAACCACAAAAAATCACAGATGTACCAGCAACAGTTAATGTTATTACATCAAAAGACATTGAAGAATTTCCAAGTTTCAATATTGGAGAATTAGCCGCACGACAAAAAGGAGTTGATTTTGTAAGAAGTGGCGTATTAGGTACAGGAATTAACATTAGAGGATTTAACTCGGCTTTTAACTCTAAGAATTTACAAGTTACTGACGATAGATTATCAACATTAATAGCAACAGGTCTACCTTTAGGCTCATTCTCTACAGTAACTAAAGACGATATTGCACGTGTAGAAATATTATTAGGCCCTAACGGAACACTTTACGGCCCTAACGCCCATAACGGTTTAGTAAGTACAATTACCAAAAATCCAAGACAGTCTGAAGGAACTACTGTTGCCTTAGGTTTTGGTAATCAAAGTGTATTTACAACACGTTTTAGACATGCCGAAGCAATTAACGACAAATTCGCTTACAAGTTTCATTTTGAACATTCTCAAGGTAAAGAATTCAACTATGCAGATAGTGTTTATGTAGGCACTAAAGCATATAAAGAATTGGATTTGGACCGTGATTTTGAATCTTCAAAATATGGAGCTTCTTTATATTACAAACCATCAAAAAGTTCAGAACTTATAGGATATTACGGCCACAGTAACAATAATAATATTGGAATAACAAGTGCTGGTCGTAACCAAATCAAAGATTGGAGTATTGATGTTGCGCAATTAAAGTTTGTCTCTAAACACTTTTTCGCTAATACCTATTACACATGGAGTAATACTGAAGACACCTATGCTATGAACCAAAGAACACAAAACTACGTGTCGTTTATAGAAAATGGATTTTCAGAAGAAGAAGCTCGCGAACGCTCCTTTACAGAACAATGGTTTCCATTAGGCCCTGGTGTTGGTGTTCCACTTCAAAGAGGTGCACTTTTCAAAGATGATTCACAACGTTTTAATGCCGAAGCGCAATACAATAATAACTGGAATGATTTCTATGTAACCTTAGGAGCACAATACCAATTAGACATGGCAGATTCTAAAGGCACATACCTTTTAGATAAAGATGGTATAGATTTAGATCAAACCGGAATTTACACACAATTAGAATACAAACTAGACGATTCTGGATGGGGATTTTTATTTGGAGGACGACTTGACAATCACGAGTTATACGGTTCTAACTTTATTCCAAAAGTTGCCGTGACTAAAAAAGTAAATAACGGCACGTTTAGGTTAACTTACGGAAAAGGTATAGCTGTACCTTCTATTTTAAATCTTAAAGGGAATTTATTTGGTGGTTTAGTAATAGGTAACGGCGAAGGCTTTACATTAACAGATGGTACTAAAGTTCCAAAACTAGATGTTGAAACCATTAACTCTTACGAAATAGGATATAAAGGCCAATTATCAGATAAATTATTTATTGATGTTAATGCATATTACAACCAATCTGACAATTTTATTAGCCCATTAGTTACGGTTTCCGATGCTGCTAATGGCAATAATGTAACACATGTTGGTAACACACCTATTGGAGAAGTTGTTGAAGGCTCTGATGGGTCGTTTATTCTATCGTATTTAAACTTTGGACATGTAGACACATACGGATTTGATATTGGGCTAAACTATTATTTCTCTGATAGCTTTAGAGCTTCAGTTAACTATTCCTATTTTGGTCGTGAGTTAGATACCGACGATCTTGCTAATGACGGAAATTTAGACGGTCAGGTACTAGAGAGCGAACTACCAATTAATACACCAAATAACAAATTTAGTGTTGGACTTCACTATAACAAAGGAAAATTTTACGGAGCTATTTACGGGAGATTTGTTGAAAAATACGATTTCTTCTCAGGCATAAACGTTGCTGCAGAAACACAAGATCAGGATGGTGATGGAGTTAATGAAGTTGTTGAAAATGCTCAGGTAGGAAGAACATGGAATTATGGCCAACTAGGAGGCTTTACAGTAGATGCAAATGCAGGTTATAACATTACAGACCAACTATCAATGGGACTTAGTATTACCAACCTATTTAACGCAGAAGTTAGAGAATTTGTAGCCTCTCCAGTTATAGAAACACTAGCGTCTTTTGAGTTAAAGTACCAATTTAACTTAAAGCAAAAGAAAGCAACTGTTAACTAAGTTTCTAATCCATGTTAAAAATACAAGTTAATAATATAGCACTAGATTATGAAGATCATGGCAAGGGAAACGTCCTTTTATTACTTCATGGTTTAGGATCCACAAAAAAAGATTGGGACGCACAAGTCCCTTTCTTTTCCAAAACACATCGTGTAATTTCTGTAGATTTAAGAGGTCATGGAGCATCTACAAAACCTCAAGACGCCTACGGAGTAGAATTAATGACCGAAGATGTTAAGCAACTTTTAGACCAATTAAATATTAAAAAAGCAACACTAGTTGGGTTTTCAATGGGAGGAGCAATTGCTTTCGAAATGGCAGCAACTCACCCTGAATATTTAGAAAATTTAGTCATCGTAAATAGCGGTCCAGATTTTAACAATATGGGTAAAATTGGAGAGGATCTTTTAAACAAGCGAACCACGTTCTTAAAAACAAAAGGATTACAGGCTTTAGCAAAAGAAATTTCATTTAATATGTTTCCCGAAGACCATCAAATAGATCTAAGAAACGAATTTGAAACCCGTTGTAAAAACAACGATTATAATGCGTACTACAAATCATTTGTCACCTTAATGGATTGGGGTTTAGGCGATAAAATCAAAGACATCTCAGCAAGAACCTTAGTTGTAGCGTCAGACATGGATTACACACCTATAGTTTTTAAAGAAGCCTATGTTAATCGCATGCAAAATGCCACACTAGCTGTAATTAAAAATTCTAGACACGGAGTGGTTTTAGACCAACCCGATGCTTTTAATTTAGAACTTCAAAAATTTTTAAAACAATAGATATAAACACATGAATAAAACCGTTCTCATTACAGGAAGCACAAGCGGAATTGGTTTAGGCATTGCACAGCAATTTGCTAAAGAAGGCTACAATGTTATGTTTCATGGTTTAGAAGCCAACGGACAAGCTATAGCAAACGACATTGCTAAAACACACCATATAGAAGTCGGATTTTCTAATGCAAACTTATTGCAACCTAAAGCCATAGAACATTTAGTGACTAAGACCATAGACACCTTTGGAAGCTTACATGTACTTGTTAATAATGCTGGAATTCAATTTGTGTCACCTATTGAAGACTTCCCTAATCATAAATATGAAAATATCATAGCCATAAATATGAACGCTGCTTTCTACGCCTCAAAAGCGGCTTGGAAACAAATGAAAATACAAAACTTTGGAAGAATAATCAATATATCTTCCGTGCATGGCTTAAGAGCATCAGAGTTTAAATCTGCTTATGTCACTGCAAAACACGGTGTTATTGGCATGACTAAAGTACTCGCCTTAGAAGGATCCGAATTTAATATTACCTGTAATGCTATTTGTCCTGGCTATGTAAAAACTTCTTTAGTTGAAGGCCAAATAAAAGATCAAGCTAAAGCACACAGTATGACAGAAGACGAGGTTGTAGAAAAAGTGATGCTTAAAAAACAAGCCGTTAAACAATTTGTCCCAATTGAAGCCATTGCAGAAATGGCCATTTTATTAGCGAAAGATAGCTCAACAACCATAACCGGAACATCATTTGCTTTGGATGGAGGTTGGAGTGCTCAATAGTTGTTAGAAACTGTAATTTATATGTCTGTATCTTATAAACTTCTGCTATTTATAAAATCATACATTTAATAAAAAATAGGCATCAGAACCTTTAAGTGTTAGTCTAAAACTCTGGTGCCTTTTTTTCTTTATTTAGAGCGCTTCACAAATAATGCTCATGTTTTGTAATTTTATAGCTACTTATTAGACTTAGTAGCTATGACTCATACTTTTAAAGAATTTTCTACTAATGCCATATTCAATATTGGAAATGAAAACGACTTACTTCCATTTCAAAAAGCGAAGCAGTGTGAGTTTTACACTTTTATTTGGGCAAAATCAGAAGCCATCAATCTTATTATAGATAGTACCCCATTAACTATTCAGCCGCATAGTATTTTAGCCTTAACTCCCATTCAATATCTGCAATATATAGACGGTAGCGATGCTATAGTTTATCAATTTAACAGGGAATTTTATTGTATTAAAGATCACGACCAAGAAGTGAGTTGTGCAGGGATTTTATTTTTTGGAAACACAAATATTCCAATAATTCATTTAGACGCTGTTGAACAACAAAAATTTATAACATTACACGATGTTTTTATAGATGAATTAGAAACTGAAGATAATATACAAGCCGAAATGCTTAGAATGTTAATGGCTCGATTTATTATTAAAAGCACACGATTACTAAAAGCTAAAGAAGGCATCAGTGAAACTCCCAAAAGCTCTAAAGTAGATTTACTACGTGAATTCAACTTTTTAGTAGAACAACATTTTAAAACCGAACATAGTGTCGCATTCTATGCCGATAAATTGTTTAAGTCTCCAAAAACCTTATCTAATAATTTCGCTAAACTAAACAGAAGCCCTTTACAAATTATTCACCAACGTATTGTATTAGAAACGCAACGCCAATTAAGTTACACCGATAAAACAGCAAAAGAAATTGCTTATGATATTGGTTATGAAGATGCCTCTCACCTAAGTCGTTTATTCAAAAAATACACCTCATTATCGCCTTCAGACTACAAAAAGAGACTAAACTCTCTTAGTTAGGAAAAATTGACAAGCCATAGGGCAAATTCTTCATTTCACAACACATACTTCTATCGCATCTTTGCATTGTAATATTAAAACAATAACAAGATGACACTAAAAAACAAATCCATATTCAATCTCATAGAGATATTTACAAACAGCAGAAAAAAGATAGTAAACACTATTAATGCAGAAACGCATTGTGAGCAAAAACATATTCACGATTTCTATTGTGATGCCGAAAAGCCATTTATTGGCTAATTAATTAAAAAGGGAAATAATGACATGCTTTAAGGAATTACAACCATTCTTTAGCATTACAATTTCTAAGAACTTTGTACCAACAAAAAAATTGAAATAAATAATAAAAAACCTGAGTAAAATCAGAACAAAAATTAAAATTATGAACACATTTAATATTTTAACCAGAGAAGACGTTAGCGCTAATAATCAAGCTATTTTTGATAACTTAAAAAAAGCTGTAGGGTTTGTACCCAACTTATATGCAACCTATGCCCATAGTGATACTGCTTTAGAAAATTATTTAACATTTGCCAACGCAAAAACATCTTTATCTGCAAAAGAAAAAGAAGTTGTAAACCTTGCTGTAAGTCAAGTAAACGATTGTATTTACTGTCTTTCTGCACATACTGCTATTGGAAAAATGAACGGTTTTACTGACGAACAAATACTAGAACTAAGAGCCGGATTTTCTACTGTAAATGACAAATTAGATGCTTTAGCAAAATTGGCTAAAAACATTACAGAAAACAGAGGAAAAACAGACGAAACAGTTTTAGAAAACTTTTTTAATGCGGGTTACACCAAAGGAAATTTAATAGACACTATTGCCTTAGTTGGAGACAAAACCATTTCTAACTATATACACAGTACAACTCAAGTTCCTGTAGATTTTCCAGTAGCGCAACCCTTAGAATTAGAAACTATTTAATTAATAATAATCCATAATATTTTAAAAAAATGAAAAAAATTATTGCAATAATCGTCGTAGCATTAACCTTTACATTAACAGGAAAGGCACAAAACAACATGAAAACTGAAGCTGCCATTGTATCTTTAGAACAGACCAAAGGAGAGTTTACTCAAAAAACATTAACCTTAAAAGAAGGAGATTATATTTTTGAAATCGCTAATAAAAATGTTGGTCATCAAGTAGGATTTGTATTAGTTCCTAAAGGAGCAGATGCTTCTAAACCTGAAAACCATATTAAAACCGCTTATGTTACTAAAGCTGTAGAAAATAACACCAAAGAAACATCAAAAGTAACGACATTAACAAAAGGAGAATATGTCTATTTTTGCCCTCTCAACCCTACTCCTCAATACACTTTAACTGTAAAGTAAATTGTTAAATAGTATTTGTTAAACAAAAAGAGCAATCCGTTGGATTGCTCTTTTGTATTTATAAATTGAATTTATAATTATTTCCCTAGCATTAAAAGCTCATTACAAAGTACTTCTGTAGTGTAACGCTTTATACCATCTTTATCTTCCCAAGAACGCGAGGTTAACCTCCCTTCTATAGCGACTTCTTTGCCTTTAGTAACATACTTCTCTACAATCTGAGCCGTTTTCCCCCATGCAATCACATTGTGCCATTGTGTATCTGTGACTTTTTCGCCTTGTGCATTTTTATAACTTTCATTTGTAGCGATAGAAAATTTAGCTAAAATTTTTCCGGATTCAAAATTGGTGATTTCTGGGTCTTGTCCTAAGTTACCAATCAACTGTACTTTGTTTTTAAGTGTGTTCATAATTTCTAAAATTTAATGGTTAAACAGTTAATACTATCGAGTTCTAATGTTTCGACAATGCAAAGATGAAGTAGCTTGCAAATAATAATCGGTAGTTAACCGTTTACATCCGTTTGTAATCGTTTGTAAATAATTAAAACCGTCTAATCTATATTAAATCTGAAGAAATAATCTGTAACAACAAAAAAAGCACCCGAAATCAGGATGCTAAATTTCTAACATTTTGGAAGGAGACTGCTTCTTACCAAGTCAATGTGAAGATGTGCCTTGCAAATGTTTACACCTCAAAATTAAATAATACATATTCGTTTAATGTTACGTACTGATTTTATCTGTGTTAAGCTTGTGTTGCTAACATCTTTAATATTTTAAATTAATAGTAAGAGGTTTGCCTTTTATTGTACTTTTATAATTCAATTGACTAAGACAAAATTGATCGGTTATAATAGGCTTATTACCAATAAAAAGATATTTATCAATTATATATTAATACAAAAAAATACATTGTCAATCAATTCCTTTTTCGGTTATGCATTCTAATTGGGAAGCAAAACAAACGAATTGATTTAATACTACGCTAAACCAAACTATGAAACGACTGTTCAGTTACATTTATCCCGTTACAAAAACCATCACCTCTATGTACAGCGGAGAATTAGAAATAACTTGGTACAACGGTAAAAAACATCTTAATTCAGCTAACGCCAATTATAGTTACGGTTCCTTACAGCGTATTTTAAAATATGGCTTAGAACAGATTAAAATCAGCGACGTCAATTCTATATTAGTTTTAGGTATGGGAGGCGGAAGCGTCATAAAAACGCTTCAAAAAGATTTTAACTACACGCATAATATTGAAGCCGTAGAATTAGATCCTGTAATTATTGATATTGCTAATACCGAATTTGGTATTACAGAAAACCAACATCTTAAAATTCATTGTGCTGATGCGTTTTCATTCTTAGAAAGCAACACTAAGAGTTTTGACTTAATTATCATTGATCTCTACATCGACCTTTCGGTTCCTGATAAATTTCTAAGTACTGAGTTTTGGGATCATGTCCTTAAATCAAAATCACCAAAGGGATCATTACTATTTAATGCTTCAGTAAAAGAAACTGATAGCAATAACATTGAAGCTTTAGTGAGTTACCTCAAAACTAAGGTCTATAAAGTTGATGTTTACAAAAAAGTAAACAACACCAATACCATCATCATTACCAGTTCTTTATAATGTTATAAATTAGTATATTGTAAGGACTTAACTTAAAGCTATGCGAAAAAAATGTCCAGAATGCGGAGATGTAATCATTGGCAGAATTGACAAAAAATACTGTAGTGATGGCTGCAGAAATGCACAAAATAATCGTCTTAATAAAGATTCTAAAAACTTAATAAGGAATACCAATAACCGATTGAGAAAAAATTACAGAATTTTAGAAGCGCTTAATCCTAATAAAAAAATGAAGTGCTCTAGAGCCAAACTCATAGAAAAAGGGTTTGATTTTAATTATTTCACAAGCATATACACCACAAAAGCAGGTACTGTTTACTACTTTGTGTACGACCATGGGTATTTACCTTTGGAAGGTGAGTATTATGCTTTGGTAAAACGCGACGACTAAGAACTTCCTTTAGTTGTACTATTCCAATTCTCACCCTTAAGCTGTAAAGCCGCTTTTAAAATATCTTTTTGACTAATTTGACCAACCAATTTTCCATTTTCCACAATTGGGAAACGTCGTCTTTTAGATTGCAAGAACTTGTTTGCAGCATCAAAAACATCCATATCACCATCAATAGTCTCTACATTTGTAGCCATTCGTTTTTCAACATTATCATGCTCTAAAGGCATATTATAATACCTACTTTCACTTAATTGTTTTAAACAATCTCCCTCTGAAATAATACCAACCAATTCATTTCTACTGTTAACTACAGGTCCTCCAGAAATTTTATTATTGATTAAAGACTCTACCACTTCCTGCACAGATTGATCAGGTCTATACGTGATGAGATTTGTTGTCATATAGTCCCTGACCTTTAATTGTACGGGTTCAGAAGTGTTTTGCTGCTTTCGAGATCCTTGAAAACTTTTTATTGCCATAACGATTAATTTTAGAGTAAATACTAAAGTTACTGAAAATTAATTAGTTAACCAAGCAGAAGTTAAAACGAGTTAGTATTTTGTACATTTACAGTTAATTTAAGACTCTTTATCTTGAAAACACAAATTAGCGTTATAGGTTGCGGTTGGCTAGGCTTACCTTTAGCTAAAACCTTAGTTAAAGAAGGCTTTAATGTAAACGGTTCTACAACGTCTAAAGATAAAATAGATATCTTAAAACACTTTCAAATTAAACCGTTTACCATAACCTTAAGCACATCTGGAATTTCAGGTAATTACTCCCAATTTTTAACAGGAAGCAAGACCGTAATCATTAATATTCCGCCAGGTTTAAGAAAAAATCCTACTAAAAATCATGTTGCCGAGCTAACACATTTAATAGACGCGATTGAAAAACACGACATTACTAATGTACTCTATATCAGCTCTACTTCGTTATACAAGGATGAAGCTCATTTTCCTGTAAAAACAGCTAAATCTATTCCAAATGCAACATCCAATACTGCTAAACAAATCATAGCTATTGAAAATCTGCTTCGAGAAAACGCTAATTTTAATACTACTATTTTACGTTTTGGTGGCTTAATAGGCGAAGATCGGCATCCTTCAAAATTTTTATCAGGAAGAGATCATATACCAAACCCTAAAGCTCCAATAAATTTAATTCATAAAACAGACTGTATTGCTATTTGCATTGCAATCCTAAAGAAAGAACTTTGGAATGTTAGTCTAAATGCTGTTTACCCAAAACACCCTAGTAAAAAAGTCTATTATTCTAAGTACTGTAAAAAAGAAAACTTAGAGCTTCCAAAGTATGATTATTCTAAAGAAAGTAAGGGAAAAATTATTGACAGTACAACATTGGTACAACTTTTGAATTATACCTTTAAAGCAGAACACTAAAAGTGGTTTAAAATTATTAGTTTTATCCCATTAATTTTTGAATAAATAACAAACAATAAAGCCATTACAAATGAAGACTATTACAATCGCAATGCTTATGCTATTTTCAGTAAGTATGTTTGCACAAACTAATACAGAATTAAAAAAACACTACGAAGCTTATTATAAGCAGATGAAAAAGCAAGGTGATGTACAAGGTATAATTAATGCCATGACGCATCTCGACGTTTTAGAACCTTCCGTAGCTCGTAAAGATACATTAGCATACATCTACCTTTCTGAAGGACAACACATGCAAGCCCTAAACACTATTGGAGTAGAAAAAAATGCAACAGATTCTGATTTGAATGTTGAAGTAAAAGCTTTAGCTCTAAAAAATCTTAACCAACCCAAAATGGCTTTAGAACATTTTGAAGTGCTTTACGAACGCAGCCCAAATGTATATTTGGCGTACGAAATGGCAGATATGAAAATTCAGACGAAAGATTTGGCTGGTGCTAAATTAAATATTGATTATGCTATGGCAAATGTAACTGACGACATGAAACGTGCCTTTTACGATCAACAACAACCTTATGAAACGTCTATGAAAGCCGCTTTAATGTATCTTAATGGACTATTAAAGTTTTCAGAAAACAAAACCGCTAATATTGATATTGCTTTAAAATTTATGAACGATGCTTTAGCCATTGATCCTAATTTTAATTTAGCAAAGATTAGTAGAGAAGCTTTAGAAGCCCAAAAAGCCTCTGCAGCAGCTAAAAATAAAGGCTAAGAATATTAACATTAACATTAGATAAAAAAAATGCAGCTCAGTGGGCTGCTTTTTTTTATCTATTTTTCTGGCTGAATTTTGCCATAAACATCACTTTCTAATTTTTCATTAATCATGTAATTAAGATTAGAAAACGCAATAAACACTTCTTTTATCCCTTTTAATTTATCTTTTCTAGAGATATTATCTAATGTTAAGCTTTCGTTTAACTTTAAAAGTGTAGTTTCAATAATTGCATTTCGAGAAGTAATATGGTTTGTAGCTAACTCTTTTGGCATTTGAGTATTAAATTCTTTAATAAACTTCTTCAGCAATTCTTTTTCACCATTAAAAAACGAAAAATCGGCTTTCTTTAAATAGTTGATTTGCATGGCTAATTCGTGATACCTTTCCCATGTAACTATGGCTTTTTCACTTTCTGGGCTAAGCACATAATCCTTATAATCTATACCCTCAATAGTTTTTGCTGTTATAGGTGCATTTTGCTCCTTGTTTTCAGTTATCTTAACATCATTTGTATTATTATCATCACCGCAATTCGCTAATACAACACAGCTTAAAAATAAAAGAACATATTTAATTTTCATAAGTATTTACTAATTTGAATGTAAATATACTAAACTATCCTTTTTCAGGCTTTAGTATATGCTTTTGAAACTAAATTGAAATATTCGTAAAAAACAGTCTTTTTTCTGAAAATTTTAATATTACCAAGTATTAATTCTTATTACTTTTGACGATAATTTAAAAAGAACAGATGTCTTCAAAAATATTAATCATAGGTGCCTGTGGGCAAATAGGGACAGAACTAACAACCAAGTTAAGAGAAATCCATGGTGCAGATAACGTTATTGCTAGCGATATTAACACACGTAAATTAGAGTTAGTAAACGCTGGGCCCTTTGTAATTTTAGATGCCAAAAACTTTAATGCTATCAAAGATTGCTGCATTAACCATAATATAGACACTATTTACCTTATGGCAGCTTTACTAAGCGCTACTGGTGAAAAATACCCAATGGAAGCTTGGGATCTAAACATGAATTCATTATTTCATGTGCTTAACCTAGCCAAATCTGGACATATTAAAAAAGTATTTTGGCCAAGTAGTATTGCTGTTTTTGGACCAACCACTCCAAATCAAAACACACCTCAACACACCATTTGTGAACCAACAACCGTTTATGGTATAACCAAACAAGTTGGAGAACGATGGTGCGAATATTACTATAACAAATATGATGTAGATGTAAGAAGCATTCGCTATCCAGGTATTATTAGCCATAAAGCGATGCCAGGAGGTGGTACTACAGATTATGCTGTAGAAATTTATCACGAAGCTATAAAAGAAGGCAAATACGAGAGCTTTTTATCAGAAGACACTAATTTACCTATGATGTTTATGGATGACGCCATAAAAGCGACCACAGAACTCATGGCAGCTCCTTCTGAGAACTTAACTATAAGATCATCCTACAACTTGTCTGCTATCAGTTTTACTCCAAAAGAAATAGCTGAAAGTATCAAAGCAGAAATGCCTGAGTTTAAAATTTGTTATAACCCAGACTTTAGACAGGCCATTGCAGATAGCTGGCCATCGTCTATTGATGACAGCGTAGCTCGAAAAGACTGGAACTGGTCCCACGATTTTGATCTTAAAAAAATGACTTCTGAAATGTTGACGCAGTTGAAGAAGAAATATGAGGCTTAGACTCTATAATTAAAATTTACAATTGAAGAATCCTATCACAAGCGATAGGATTTTTTTTGTTTTAAATAACTTGAAAACTAAGTAATTTCAGCTACAGTAACTCTAATCACTTTCTTAAAACGTTGTATCTTCTTATTAATAGTTACCTGCTTTAATTTAGAATCAACCTTATAATAGTATTCAAGGTCATTAATAAACTTCATATCTAAGGTAGAAATAACTGTTGTTTTGAGTTCCATTCCCCTGGCTTAACCATTAGACCAGTTGAAAATACTTTTCGCTTTCCATTTAGAGTTAAACGGCAGAAAATAGGACATAAACTTAACTTATTCTTTTTAGACTTTATTAATATATACCTTATTGAAAGAGCTTGCAGTTTCATACCAAAAGAGTTTAGATTTATTTGGTAAATAACTCGGAGATTACAATAGACACCTTTTTAAAATTAATGGACACCTTTTTAGACACCTTTTTTTATGGTGACAGGTACCTGGATAAAAAAACTAAAGTCATTTAAAGAATATAAAAATTTTATATAAGATTCTTGAAATACTTATTATAACTAAGCATGGTTAACATTTAACTACAAAACACAAAAAAGCCACTACTTTCGTAATGGCTTTGTATGCTCCTCTTCTTAGGCTCGAACTAAGGACTGTAATTTACTGATATTCTTATTGTTATTTATTTTTAAATTTTTTGGGTGTCTTTTTGTATGCCTTATCTTCTTATTTTTTTGATAATAAGTTGTAACGCTAATTCAAGTTTTGGTAAATACTCAACTAAAAACTGATTGATTTAAAAATCAAACTTCTTATATCTATTATATCTAAAAATAAAAATCTAAATTATTATAATTAATCATATATGCCGCAGTCTATTGTTGAGTGGAAAGAGTAAAATAATCTACCTTTTTAACTAACAAGGGTTAAAACTAATATCTTATTTAGTTATCTCTTTTATATCAAAAAAATCATCCATCACAAATTCTGTAATATGTTTGTAAGAGATTTTGGATTCATCTAGTAAGGTATATTCTGTTATAGGCTTGCCTAAATCATTAATCATTTGTTCTTTTATCTCTTGATAAGGTATATTTTCCCAAGCCATAAGCTCTAGATAATGACTTAGTTTATCACAACCATTATCGGCTAAAAAAATAACCTCTGAGCCACCAAATAAATTAACAATTTGATATAATTCTTTTCTAAATTTAGTAAGATAAGAATATTTATAAAGCCCATAAAGCTCTCTATATTTTAACATAAAAGAGATATAACCCAAGTTAGGCAATAATGTAATATCGTATGGTGAACCTCCATTAATGTAAATTTCTAAGAAATCATTTTCATTTGTTGTCTCGTGATACCACGAACGCGCATCTGTTTTAGTAATTAACTTACCGTTATCGTCGCTATAAGTCATATAGGTATTACCAAAATTGAACGCATTTAATGCTTCTATTTTTTCATTGAGATACTCAAAAGATGGTTTTTGAGGTATGGTAGTATTTGATATAGCGTATAAAGATGTGGACATAGTGGTTTATTCTAACATAAAAAATAAGATTATAGCTTTAATTTATACTCATTTTCCAACCAAGTTAAAGACTTTTTAAGTCTAGTTAACTCTACCTCTAGCAAGCTCAAGATATGATTTGTATCTCTCGTAAGTTTTGAGTCTTTCATCATAATCGCGTGATATTCTCCCAACTTTAAGTACTGATTCAATTCTTTTGGACAATTCGGAATCTCCTTTGCTATCTCTTTTGTTAATACTTTCAATTGCTTGCTTTCTAAACTCTTCAAATTCGAGTTCAAGATTTCTTTCTTCTTCTTTAGCGTACTTGCCAAAATTGTCAATTTCTGATTTAATATCTCTTTCTTCTTTTTCAAGTTTTTCTCTATCGTTGTCAAATCTTCCTTTTGCTTCAATTTCAAGTTGTTTAAACGCTTCTGGTAGACCTTTGATTTCTCTTCTAACTCTATCGATAGCATTTCTAGTTGACTCTGATTCTGCCTCAATATCAATTTTTCTGATTCTAGATTCTGCTCTAATTCTTTCTGAAGCTTCTCCAATGTCAGAGTGTTCTGTAATACTTCTTGATAGGTCTGCTTCCTCTTGGTCAAACTCTCTTCTCTTGTTAAAATATCTTGTTTCCAAGTCTTTACCTTTCTCTTTAAGTTTAGCTCTTCTTTCTTGAACGTCTTCTTGTTCTCTTTCAAGCTCATCGAACCTATCTCTAAAGCGTGCGTATATTTCTCGCTCAAATCTTTCTTCCATTTGTTCCAATCCCTCTCTCTCTGCTTTTGTAGCGCTCTCAATTCTTGATATTTCAGATTCAAAGTGGTGTTCAGCTCTTCTGTAAGGTTCTGACTGAAGGCATTTTTTAATAGTTCGTAACGTGTTATTAAGTCTCGCTTTACGGCATGTGAGCGATTCTTCAAAAATTCTTCTTTGGTCTTCATCAAATTCCAATATTCCTTCTGAAGTTCCAGAGGAAACTCGTATATATTTGGTGTTTGCTTCGATTCCATTATATTCCCACTTTACTCGTTTTGTTGTTTTAAAATTGTCTTCAATTTCTTGTGCAGAAGATTTAGGAACTATAATACTAACCGTATCAATGCCTAATCGTCTTAACTTAATTTTCTTTTCTTCTTTTACTTTATGAGTGATCACTAATTCAATCAATAAAATAGGCTTGTTATTAGCATCAAAAAAAGTAACATCAGGCCTAATTAATAAGTATCTATCTTCAACTTCTGGATTTTTACCATATTTTAGAGCTCCGTTACTATCTTCATAAAAGGTTAATTGAGATTTAACCTTTTTTGCGGTTACAAATTTTGCTTTTTCTAACAGCATTGGTGCGCCATCTTCACCTCTTGATGGATATTTATAAACATTAGGCACTTTTATAGTTTTTACCCTTTGTAGAATATCTGTTGCTAACGTTTCTCTGTATTGACGATTACTAAATGTACAAGGCTTCTCGTCTTTTGCAATATCTACTGGAACGTGACGAAAATACGACCTATGGTTAATATTCTTTTTTTTAACAGCTTCCATTTGTTTATCACAACCAATACAGAAATAACCTTTACGTCCGCTTTCTACACTATCAATAAATAGGTGTTCTCCTTTTACATTTTTAGCCCAATCGTTATTAGCTTCTATGTCATATTTCTTTTCTTCTAAAGGCATTTATTATCTCACTATTTCAGTTTCTTAATTGCTGGTTGTAATGCAGATTCAAATTTTGGTAAGTATTCAATTAAAAATTCACTCATTTTATCCCAATCAGCCTTATCAAATAAATTAACACCTGTTAACTCATACTTAATACGACTCATTTTATGTTCTGCTAATTCTTCCCATTCCAAAGGTTTACCGAAATCATTTTCAATACTATCTTTTTGACTTAATAGTTTTTTAAAGTATTTCTTATTCTTCTCTTTGCTTGAAGATGTAATACCTAATTCAATTCTGGCGTATTTACTTGTTATTACAAAAGTGTAGTTTAAACCACTTATACCTGCACCAGCACTTAACCAATGGTCTTTTGATGCATTTACATTGCTAAATAATTCTGTATCTACGATTTGAGGTAATAATTGCTTCCAAAATTCTCTACGTACAGCAAATCTATTTTGTGCATCTTTACTTTCTTTGTCTTCATATTTTATAACTAATTCATCTTCAAGCTCAAATAGATTAAGTAGTTTTTTAAGGCTACTAAACTTTGAGTTGCTATCTAAATTAGATTCTATAAAATAGCCATTATCCAATTCTTGTGGTGTTCTAAAATCATTAGCATTTCTTGTAATTTTAAAAATGTCTGTTGCTTCTAATAATAGTTGTGGATTCTTTTCATATAGCTTCTGAATTACATAAACATACATTTGAGATATTACCTCTTCATCTACTTTAGTATTTTCAAAAATGAAATACTCTAACTTTTTATGAGTTGGTGACTCTGCATTAAATATGTTTTGTGCCTCACTATTATCTGAAACAGGAATAGTTACATTAGGATATTCCCAAATCTTTAGAAACCTATTGTAGATTAAATCAAAACGTTCATTATAGTTACTAATATCCCAATTGTCTATTGATTTAAGGTAATCATTCAGCCAAAGGCGACTAAAATTATAACCTTGTTCTGCACCTTGTCTGTTCATTGATTTTTTCTCTTGAAAAGACTTATTACTCAAAGCACCATTATTACCTGATAATGTTAAATTAGCTATTGTATTTACATACTTTTCTTTGAATTGAAAATAATCATCAGGTGTAATGTCTTTATTCCAATCGTCATTTGGATTTTGAGGGAAGATGTGCTCAATGGTTATATTCTCATTAGATGTATCTACATATTCGCGGTTATTAAAATTCTCTAATAACTCAAACATATAGTTTCTATTCTTCGATTGAATATTGTATAAATCTTTATCTCTTAATGCTGTTTTTAAATCTTCATCTGTTGGAAACTTTGCACTACCTCGTTTCTTTATTAAAGCTAATGCTATGGAATCAAAATATTCTTCTGTATCTACTTCAGAATACAATGTCATAAATATTTTATTTAAAGCGTTGGTAGGTAAGCCTACTACAAACCTACGCCAAGTATAAGTCTGTATTAATTTTAATACTCTAAGTAACTCATCATTTGTTATTAAGCCATTCTCTGCATCTTCAAATACTTGTAATAAAAAAGGAAATGCTACATTGATTTCAAGACGAGAAATATATTCTAATTCTCTTCTTATGTTATGTTCTTGAACTGTAGTGGGATTAATAAACTTTTTGTAGTGTGTAGAAAGCGATTTAATATTTTCTAACTCTTGATGATAGGCTTCATCCTTTATAGTGTAGAGTTTCTTGAACTCTATATACACTTTGTTTTTATTAGGTATCTTTTTATTACGTAATGTTAAGTAGTCTCTAATGTAAGAGGATACCAAAGATTTCTGTTTTGTTAAATCTCTTGCATTCTCTTCAATAGGATTCCAAATTTGCTCAAATACTTTATGTTGATTTTTTGGGTCTAAATCCATTAGAATATAATTCCTAATTAAATCGGATTGAGATAAATCTAAACCTGTAGAATTTAAACTCTCAAAAATACGTTGTGGGTCGTCTTTACCACGCTCTAGAGATATTTCGACAAATATGAGACGCTTTAAACCATTAAGTATCGTAGTAAAACTGTCTTTTGCAATTGCTAATTTGAAAAAATTAAAGTTTTCAATCACATTAGAATAATGCCCAAACTCATTTTCTGTGCTATTCATTATTGCTTTAAATGCTAATGAATTGGTATCTGTTTGCTTTAATTTTAATTTACTTGATTCTTGCTGAACATATTGATTTACTAAAAACATATTGTGCAACATATCTGCTTCTTGTTGCATACCATTATCTTTTGCAAAACGATATAATGCTACATATAAAATATTAATGGTGGTCAATCTTTGTTGGCCATCAATTATAACCAGCTCTTTAACCTCACTTGTGCTATATGCTCCCTCGTGAATAAAAACGATGCTACCAATAAAATGTGTACCTCTATCAGCTGTTTCTACAGCTATTATATCGTTTAATAATTCTTTACATTCATTATTTGTCCAATCGTAATTACGTTGATATACAGGTATTACAAATTGTACATTAGGTGCTTGTAAAAAATTAATAATTGGTAGTTCGTTCGCTTTCATTTATACTAAACTTAAAGTTGTATTGTAATTACTCGGTTTTCACTTTCAATTCTTGTAAAACCAAATTCTTTAATTAAGTGTGCTGAAATTTTATCTGAAGTTGGCATTTTTTCTTCAAAGTTATATTCTGGAAAATCTTCAGGATGTTCTCTTGCCCAATCCTTTGGTGTTGTTTCTATTAATATTTCATTTTCGAAATAAATAACATAATGCTTTCTATTCATAATTTAGGTGTATTTATAATTAAAAAAGGAATCATCTATTTTCTTGATGTTTTAAATAATTAATTAATATCTCTTATTCTACTATCTATATAATTCCACTCATCATCTGTTATATTCCATAGTTTGCATAATTGCTTATCTGTGTAAGTACCCTCGTATTTTTCTAAATCTGGAATAAAAGCAAAACATTTTTTAGTTACATCCTGAGAAACCACTCTTTGTAACAATAAGAATCTAACCACTTTTGTAAATAAATAAGATTTAAAAGAATTTACCTCTTCTTCAGAATCAGCAGAAAAAGCTATTATATATGTTTCTGTACAACATTCCCCAGGTTTTGCTATGCGAGTATTACCATCATAATAAAAACCAACAGGTTTAGTAAAATCTGTTTGACCTGCAATAGGTGATTTAGGAACTAACAACTTCCATTTATCTAAATAATTAAAGTTATCAGTTACATCCTTTTCTGAAGCATAACGCAATCCAATACGTTGAGTAAAATAACAAGGTATCCCTTTGTCTTTTGGTTTATAATTAGTTGGTAGACCAAAGGATTTTCTTGAAGAAACTACATTAGCTAATGTTTTACCTTTTTCTATTATGTCCAAGAATTTATTTAAAATAGGAATTGCTTTATTGTCTCTAATTAAAATATCAAAAGCGTCTAAAGCCCTTGTACCTGTACTTAATGTGCCATTTATATAATTTGTTATTGTCGTTTCCCCATTATATTCTTTGTCCCAAAGGAAATAACATAAACCACCTGCAATATCGACGTTTGTAAAGCAGTCGTTAGAATTAGGATAATCAAATAACTTAGAAATACTTTTATCATTAAGCATTGTTTCTCTAAATGTATCTAAACCTTTACCACCTGCATACCATCTTGCTGGCATAATTAAAGACACATAATCAGGTTTAATACTTTTTGCGATGTCTACAAAGTGATGATATACTGGTTTTGCGCTTACACTATTTCCACCATCCATAACTTGATATGGTGGATTACCAACTATTGCATTAAATTTCATATCGTTATTGTTATTTGCTTTCCTATAAGTTTTTCCTTTTCTAATTTTTTCGATGAATTTACCTGGTCTATCGGTTATTTGATGTACTAAATCTTCAAAGTAACGTGTGTTCACTTCTACATCTCTGAAGCCTACCAACGTGCGTTTCGTTATACTTTTTGCCATTGGTGTTTTACAAAGTACATAAACATTATTTGCTACTACTTTATCCCAAATTTGCTGTTGTTCTGTAACTGTTAGCTCGTTATATTCTTTATCAGGATAGGCTATTCTTATTGCATTTCGATAAACGCTATAAGCCATAAACAAAGGATACAAACCTGATTTTGAATTGATTTCAAGGATATTGCTCTCAGTACTATATACTTCTTCTGTTACTTTGTCTTGTTTTATGTATCGAGGTTCAAATGTTGTATTTTCAAATTTCTCATCAAAAAACACATAACCACCAAGACAATCCCCCATATGCATATTAACCACACGCCAAGGTGTTAATACGGTTTCTTTGTCTGGGTTTTTAAACTTGCTAAAGATTGCTGTGATACGCTCTATACGCTCTTCTATAGTTAAGTTATCCGTTGTTCTTGCTAATGCCCTAATACGTTTTCCAGCTGCTCTAAATACGTCTGGTTCATAGTATTTTTTAAACTTTTTAAAGGTGGTTTTGGTAACTCCTTTAGGCATAAACTCTTCCCAGGACTGGTTATCGACTAGATCCGCAAAATTATCAATAGTTAATTCCTTTTCTTCATTCTTAATATCTGCACCATAAATTAAAAGCGGCATACGTATAGAAATACCTCTAAGTATGGCAACTGCTGTATCTCTATTTTTCTTTTTCTCTTTACGTGCTTCTAAAAGTTTTTTCTCCTCTTCTGTTAGTTCGGTTTTTTTCTTCTTTTTAGCAGCTTCTAATTTCTCATATTCCTCATCCGTAAAGCCTTGTTTATTTACATCAATTTCATTTGTTTTAGGCATTGCTTTGGTGCTGCCTATTATTTTTTTGAGACCATTAAATTCTTCTAAGTCTAATTCCTCCAACTTCATCAGTTGGTCATTATTATATAAATTAGAATCTTCAAAACCATTATTAACAACGCGCTCTATGTAAACTTTCTTAAGTTGTTCCAACATAGAGTTTACGTTGTACTCTCTCATTTGCGTACCTTCAGCAGAAATAATAGGGCAAAAGTTGAGGAACTCCCCCATTATTTTACGGTCTTGGTCTGTTGTTTTTCCTGCTTTAGCAGACATTTTAGCAGTCTCGGCAATAACTTTAAGGGTTCTATCTGGTGCAAAGTCAAATACAAAACATTCCTCCTTAACCTTACCGTTTATGGTTGCAGGTGTTTGTACTCTAAAAATAGTTTGCATATAACTAGATGCAGAGGTGTTGTGAGAGCCTGATAACATAAAAACAGCTGTCCACGCCTTTACAGAAACACCTGTTGTAAGACGACCACAGGATAATGTAATTGTATAGGTTTTGTGGGGTTTATCACTAATAGCTTCATTAACTTTTTTAAGTGCATCATCGTTTGCTTCTTCTTCATCACCATCTCCAGCAACATTGACAATGTTAAAGTTACTAAAAACTGGATGTGATTTTAGTAGAGAACTTAATGCACGAGCCTCTTTAACACCAGGAACCATCCACAACGAATGTCTAAAGTTATCTCGATATTCCGCTGTAGCAAATGGGTAGTTACTTTCTGAATCACCTTTACAAATAAGATTTAGAAATTTCTTTACGTCTTTTTTATGTATAAAGTCGTCTGTTTCATCAACTCTAAAAAACTCTTTAAAATTGAAGGCAACATCTTCATCAACAAAATCATTAATAAGTTTCCCTAAATCATAAGTAAAAATATTCATCTTAGGCAATGAAGCATAAGGGTTAGGGTCACCAAAATGTATTTCGTCCCATTCGGCTTTTGCCTTTTGCTCCATTACATAATCCCAAGTGTAGATTTCTTCTTCCTTATAATCATCAATTAAATTAAATGGTGTCCCTGATAAGTGAAGAATTTTAGGATTGTTATTTCTTAGCCCATTTAAAACATTTCTACCAAGTTCTGTTTGTGTTCCCTCGTGAGCTTCATCTACAATAATAAAATCCCAAGCTGCATTAAAAATCTCATCATTTTTATCAAAATTACCGCCTACTAATTCAGAGCCTCTCAAATCTTGTATAGAAGCAAAATAGATGTAATGAATGTCCTCCTTATTACTTCGGTTTTCTAATACCAGAAATTCACCACCTTTATTTTTAGAGCCATAATGATAATACTCTTTATCATAAAATATTTTACCAAAATCCTCAAACCATCCAGAATCAACTACAGGTCTATGTGTTAGTATTAAAGTTCTTTTAAAATCGTGTTCTCTAATTACTTGAAGCGCTGAAAGTGTTTTTCCAAAACGCATTTTAGCGAACCATAGCATTTCATTACTCTTTTTGAATTGCTTTTTGGTTTTTGAGATAGCCTCCTTTTGTTCAGGTCTAAAAATTATTGGACTTTGATCAGTGGATATTTCACTTACATTTAAAGATGACTTACCCTGTTTAACTGCGGTAATAGCTTTTTTTACTGTTTCTAAATCCGTAATAACCCACTCATTAGCTTTATTCTCAATATCAAATACTTTTTTCTTAATACCTGAGCGGAAAAGAACATTTCTTACTTCGTAATCATTAAATGATTTAATTGTTTTATTATCAATATATATGGTAGATTCTGTATATAATAGTTCATAAGATATACCAGCGGTTTGGGTATACTGATTAATTCTTGCCTTTGCTGCTTGGTTTAGAATTTTAGAGTTTGGTTGTAGCCCAAATAAATCATCAGTATCAACTGTAGCTTCCCCTACTTTTAAACAGCCTAAGTGTGCGGTATCATTAATGCGAAATACATAAATTAACTTAGGTTTTAGAGATGATGTAAATTTCATTAATCTTAATTATTTAATAGGTCTATAAATTTAATCTTCTTGCCTTTACGTCCTGTTGCTTTATCTTTATTTGACCAGTCTTTTACTAAACAGTATATTCCATTATGTTTTTTGATATTTTCCTTTTGACAACCAGCACAAGGAAAACTTTTAACTTCTTCAATACCAAAAAACAATTCATTTGATGTATGAATAGTTTTGCAAGAATCAGGAATAACTCCTTTTATACCATCCATTTGCCAAACATTCCAAGATATTATGTATGCTATATATTTTATCGACTTCAATAATGGTTCTTTACCAAATTTCAGCGTGTAGTTTTCAATAAACGTAAAAAGCATTGCCTCTCTTGCTAATAACAAACTATCTCCTTGCCATTCATAGGCATAAGTAGATTTAAAAGCAATTTGCGCTGCTTTTAACCACTCACCAGATGTATTTACATTCTCATTTATTACTCTAAGTTTACGATCTAGTATTCCTATTCTTTCATTTACAGGGATAAATGCTCCTGTAGTTGTATCATAGCGACTTGTTATATAAGGTGCCTCACCACAAGCCATTTCAAGACGTTTATCTCGTATATAATCTTTCCACGTTTTATTTTTTGGAAAAGTTACTTTTTGAGGATTCACCTCCCAAGTCCAGCTAGCATCATCAAGCTCTACTTCTTTATTAAACACGTTTTGTTTCTCGAACCAAGAATTATCAATAAGATTATTTTGTGCATTACAAATCCAAGATGGGGTAAAAACTTCCGCCATATTTCTTGCTCTTGATTGTTGCAAGATTTTATCTTTTTGTACTCTTGGCATAATTACATTTCCATTATGACCTGTAATAGATTCAGGACTAATTTCAGATTTGTAATTATACGATTGACCTAAGTCGCTATAGTTATTAGTAGCCCATAAAATATTGCGTTGAGTTGTATGGTCTCGTAAAAGAACACCCAAAACATCAGGATATTTTTCAAGAATTTCGTTTTCTAATATGTCTACTTTTGCGTACAAATTATTGTCGTGAATTTTTAATTATATTAGTAAAATTAGCTCAATATTTAAGGTATAAGAACAAATATTTATTCTTTTTGATGTAACCATATAAAACCCTAACACTTTAATAATGTAATTAAGGTATGCAATAAAAATATAAATCTTTCTTACAAGACTACTATTATTAACGATAGTGTTTTTTTTTAAGATTGAAAAATAATAATTTGATTGGTTATTAATATACGGTTTTCCGTATTTACTTTCTAACTAAAATATCTAGATAAAAAAAAGAGCAGTATTTCTACTGCCCTTAATCTTTAAAATTTAATTATACTTCCAAATAAAACCTCCAGTGCTACTACATTCTTGTCTACATACTCTTGAAATACTAGATTTAGAAACTCCTGTTTGCCTTGAAGCTTCAGCAACAGATTCGTAAACTGCAATTTGCTCTCCTGATAAGGCATATTGGATTACTTTCTTCTTTCTTAAATCTTTTTTTAGATTAAAAGGAATACTAAGATTATAACTCCAATGATAACCTTTACAGGTTTTATTTTGTCCGTTACAGGTATTTCCTATACTTGTTTTATATGCACTAACTGCATTAGCTGCACTTTGTAAGCAGTCATAACTATTTACTAAACTACCATCACTGGTGTTATATTGGTAAACGGTCTTTTTTATTCCACCACCTGAGTCTGAATTATAACCATTCTCTTGAGAATTAAATTCTAATATATAGGATTTTTCTTTTTCAGCTAACTCGTCTACAGTACTTGCGGTATCTACTTGTTCCCAATTAAATACATCTTTTCCATAAGTACTTATAGCTTCATAAAATTTACCTTTTTCTTGTCTATTAGCTCTTTCTAAATGGTCTAATTTTCTTTGATGCACTGAATTACTAGTTGCTCCTATATAAATCCAGCCATTAATTTGATTTTCTGCTTTGTAAATTATGTAATTATTTTCTTTCTCCATCATCTTCTTTATAATACATAGATACATACTCTCCATGCTTAGGGTTTAAAATTTCCTTTTCATTAACTAATTTTTTTAAATACGATTTAACCTGTCTTTCTTGTATCCCTAGTCCATCAGAAAAATAATTGACTAAATCTTTAGTTTTATGCGTCATTGAACTATTTTTATTTAAATATTCAATTATAGTTGTTCGATTTGAATTATTTCGACGCCTATCACTTTTCATTAAAAGCTTATCCTCATAATTGTCCTCAGAATAATCAAGCCATACGTCATCTGTAATTTCAAACTCTCTCACAACTTCGTCATCACAGGAAGAATACCTAAAAAATACATTCTTTATGTATCTATAATTTTTACTTGTTTTATTGACACCAATGGCAAAATCAGATTCTTGGGCAAATACAGAACTACCTTTAATAGAATCCATCGTTATTGGTTTGTCGTACATTTTAGGTGTATGGTGAACACAAATCAGAGTTACACCTAAGTCATAGCATATACCTCTTAAACGTTGCATAATCTCTTCCGCAGTTTTACTGTCTTCAAGTGAACCATGATTCATTCTTGTGATGCTATCAATAAATACAATTTCCGCTTTAGATTCTTTAATGGTGTTTTTTAATTTTAACCATTCTTCTTTTTGATGGATATATTTAGAATAGTCAATTGCTTGGTACAAATAGTTCTCATTTAATACTTTTACTTCTTCTTCATTTAAAACTGCAAGTTGTTTTACATTTCTTTCTACACGATTTTCCCAAAATTCTTCTAAACCTATAAACATTACTTTTCTTGGGATACCAGACAATTTTTTACCAAAAAATTCATTTTTTCCAACAGCAAGACTCATCGCTAAATTTTCACAGAAAATAGTTTTACCACTCTTACTTGGTCCAAATACTATTCCAAATGATTTTTCTCTAATCCCACTCCATAAAAATTCAATTTTTGGTCTTTTTTTGAATTCAATCAACATTTCTTTAAAGGAAACATATCCTTTAGTTTCTTTTTCCTTCTTCATATTTTCAATTTATAAACCCTAACCGCAAAAACGGGTAATTTATCTTTACAATAATGATTTGTTACGGTTAATTCTATAGTAAATTATGATTATGAACTTATGAAGACCTCTGTATAATTTTTAGCATATAATTTGTATTTTCTTTCTTACCCACAATCAACTAACCCACTATTAATCAAATCATATAATACAAAAGTAAGAATATTATGACACTTTTTTGGGGACAACTTAACGTCCCTAAATATTGTAATAATCATCATTATTAAAAATTGACTTAAGTCTTTTCTCAGAAAAACTCGCAGAACGCCCCTCTGCATTTTCAAACGCATTAAGATGCTTTCTTGAATTTACTATTTCTACATACTCATTGTCACTATTTTTACATTCACATACCGAATCAATGATTCTCCCTAAATCGCCATCAGTAATATGTTTTATTTGCTTATTAGCTCTTAATAAATAAAAAAAGTATGTAACATCAGTTCTGTTCCAATTGAATTGTAGCTTATTGTTTAAATTAGGATAAGGGGCTTTAAGAAAGGCTTCTATTTTTTTCTGTAAAATATTCAATTGCTTTACCAATAACACTTGAACACCAATTGACAAAAATTTAGAGTTTTTAATATTCTTAGAAACCACATTGATTTTATTTAAGTAAACTTCCGCTAACCCATTTTGAAGTTCAGATGAAAATAAACTATTTGTATTAATTCTATTAATGAACCGAGCAAAATAAATCTTAGAAAGATTAGCAATCCCAGGCAATAAATAATCAGTCACAAAATCCTTATCAACATAATCTTCTTCCCCGCTGATAAAGTCAATTGACTTATAGGTTATTATTTTATTAGTGTAAGGCACTTCAACTTTATCATGCCACTGTTTTTCATCATACAATAAAAATCGGAACTGAAGTTTACAATAAGATTTCTCATCCATAAAATCGGAAAAACTGAAATTTGTATTCATAATTAAAAATTAATATTAATTACATTATATGCATTGACTGCACAATATATTGAAAATGTACACAATGCATACAATGCAATAAACATTCTGATTACTTTTCAGTATTTTTTGTTTTAGGACTAAAAAAAGTCTCAAAAGAATCTAGGAAAGAAAATACAACTTAAAAGTCCAATTCAAATTTGAATTATTATTTCTAACAGTTATTACCCTTATACTATCTCAAAATGAAAGTAGTAGTATGCTACATTTTTTATGATATAGACCGTTTGTAAATCATGCGTAACTTTAACCTCATCTACCATCACTTTCTGACCTGTGATTAACATTCCTATATCATGGATTACAAGTACTTCAAAAGGGCAATACAGAAGTTTCAATATATTGTTCCAGGTAACGATATAAAGCTCTATAGAAGAACTATATTTTAGTATTTCAGCTAATTCTTCATCACTCATAATTATTAGATTTTTTAAATAGCTACCTAATGAAAATTTCATCAAATAGCTATAATATTTATATGATGTAATAACTACCAGAGTCGTTTTTAAGTGATTCTACCAAGTGATTTACGTATTGGTATGTGTTAACGTTACGTTCAAAATTAGAATCGATATAACTACTCTTGTTCGCTTCCGTGAATAAATTATAGAGATTCCACATATTGATGTTTCCATCTTTACTTCTTTTAAAATTAGGGCAGTTATAATATTCTTTAACTACATTATTAATCTGACTATCATTTAACAGTAATGGAAATATACCTTGCTGCTCAGTTTTGCTTAAATGTTGAAACATTCTTGCCTTACCTACCAAATGCCCAAATTGCTCTTCTGTGAGTTCATAATTAGACATAGCTTCCAATTTAATTAAATGGTTGTCCATATCGTAGAGACTCAATAAATTCTGAATATTTTGATTTAAGTCTAAGATAGACCCAATCCTTATTTCATTAGTAAATCCATCTGTACTAATACACAGATTGGTACATACCTTATTTTGATATCCCACAAACATTTTAAACTTCTCTAGACTCTTTTTACTGTATAGATTCTCTTGATTATATGCTCTCACGCCTCCAATACACAATCCTAATTCATTACCGTTAATAACCTGCTTGAATTGAGGTAATTCAATAACAAAAGCACAACGTTCATAATAAATAGTTTTCTCATGGTCCAATAGCTCCTTTGCTGGTTTTCCTATTGCCGATGGAATTCTCCCCTTTACAACATGACTAACCCTTATATCTGGCATAACAGTTTGCGTATTTGGAAATTGAGATTTAATCACGTCTAAAGTTTCGTTAATAAATTGGTAATGACTTATCGTCGTTTCATTGTCTTTTGCAAAAACTGGAATTGTACACTTTTCTTTTAAGTGCTCTAATGTTACCTTTTCTGTGTTTGCTTCTATAAAATTAGTAGAAGTGCTTTTTACCACTTCCCTATGGTTTAATACCATACTACGTGCATTATTATTTGCTATTAACTCCATTCTGTGTTGTATTTGATGATTTAATGATTTTGTTAGCATCAATTAATTGATTTTCTATAGACTCTAACTGTTTTTTCCTTTCCAAAACCAATGGTTTCACCTCGTTTTGTACTGTTGAATACTTCGCATAGATATGTTTTAATTCTTCGATCGTGGTACAGCCTTTTACTTCTGCACTTATCTGCTCAATTGAAATTCCTTGATTACACCAAGCTATCAATTTTTTACCTGTAGCCGCATTAATTATAAACTCAGGCTTATCCATAAATAGACCAGTTCTATCTTTAGATGCCCTTACTAGATGTCGCTCATTAACAACCTCAAAATCTACAGTTAACTCATAACTAAAACCCTCACGAGTAATATCTTTCAAACCATGTTTTACAACTTTAGTTTTTCCATTTGAATCCCTATCTATAGAATAATCTATTTTTTTTCTCACAGTGGTTATAATGTGACATGTAGATTTTAAAATAGCATCTATAAAAGCCTGATGTCTAGGTGTTAGTTTTGCCCAATCTTGGAATCTACCACCTAACTGTTCATGTATTTGAAGACATCCTCCCTTTCCGTTCCACTCATGTGTAATACTATCAATAATTATCACTTCAACAGAAGCGTTTTCACATGTTTTAATAGCTTCAATATATCTTTCTGGACTATATGGTTCAGATAGAGATAAAACGTTATAATTTCCCAAATGAGAGTATAGACTTGCACTACCATTTTCAGTATCAATTACCGCTATTTTTGACCAATCATTTGTAATGCCATAGGCTAATAATAATGCACTAAAACTTTTTCCAAAGCCCGATGCTCCTGACAACCCAAGTCTTAACTTTACCTGATGTCTTTTTGCTTGTTGTAATTTCATATAATAAGAATTTAATTAATATACTTTTTCTGTTTTTAGACCATATAATTTTTTGATATAGTCAATAAAAAAAGCCCTAACCTAAGTTAGAGCTTCATGATTTTTTTTGTGTGTCTAATGTGAACTCAAAAGACTTCTTCTGCTGTTAACACATTATCTTTTACAATTCTTTCCTGCTCATCAACATACTCATACCGATGAGATAATCTAATAACCTCTCCTGTTTCTTTAACAGTGTATTCATAAGGGTCTACTTCTACTTTTTGAATTCCGCCATTTAATTCTGTTCCAATTAAAGACTTACACACAGACTCACTAAAAGTACACGCAACACTTGCAGTTCTAGCTGTTAAATAAATCTTCTCTGTTTCTCGGCTTTTTACAGCTTCAACTCCACCCTGCACAATTAGTGTACAGAATTCTTTTCCATCTTCAGTTTCATAAGTTTTGAAATCAATGATTTTTACCATAGTATTTTAAATTTAATGATTATACAAATTGGCTGGGGTATCCAACCAATTGCTACAAAGTGTGGGCGTGTTCTGTAGGTTCCTTATAGCAATGTAATTCTTATGTAAAAAACAAAGGGGGGAGGGTAATTGAAATTACTAATAATCTAATAGATTTAAAAAGTCAGAAAAAAAAAAAAAAAAAAAAAAAAAAAAAAAATATTAGAATGGAATACCGAGTTCTATACATTATGAAGAAAAACAAACTTAATTTAAATTTTTCTATTTTTGAACTAATCTTCTTTTCTACAGTTTTCCCATTCCTATCTTAAGTAATCTTCATACAATTATATCCTAATAAATTACTTATATTTTCTATAAATTCATAACGACAAAGTAATACATGATAACAAGCGTTCTTATTTAATTTTTATTCCTAAAGTTTAATAACTATAATACTCTATAGAAAATGAACCACTTTGGTCAGCTGTAATTGGGTAATTATCTTCATCATAGGTGTAATGTACTGAATAAATTATTTCACCATTCTCGTCTGTTACACGAACTAAATTATTTTTATGAAGAAAATCTATACCATATTCCAAAGCAGTGCCTGTCTCAATATTTATTATTCCAAATTCCTTAAATAAAATATATAAAGGATTTGGAGAATCATCAAATTCATAGATATAACCATCAGAATCTGAAATTACATTTCCATTCTCATCAAAACCCGTTGCGATTATAACATCAGGAAAACCTTGATAATAATTAGCTTCAGTAAACCTATAAACTCTATTTTGATCATCATAATCAAATGTCTGATACAGCACTAAATTATAATTTTCACCATCATACTCATAACTATCTAATCGTGTAAATCTATCATTAGAATCATAAGTATACTCAATCTTTCCAAAATGACTACCTACCGCAGAAATATCATCATTTAAGTCTTCTATATTCTGGCTACCTAATGAATATACTGTTGACACCTTGCCATTACTACCATATTCAAATTGATATTTCAAACCTGATACTTGATAAAATATTGCACTTTTAGGTTTTCCATTTTCATATAGTATAGTATCAGGATAATAATACTCACCATGTTGATCTTGAAACTCAGAATCTACGACTGAAGTCAAAAATTTCAAATTTGTAATTTCATCATTGGGTGAATTGTTTTCTTCTCCAGTTGAACAACTGAAAAATAGAATTCCTACTAACAAATTTTTAACTAAATTTTTCATAACTTATTTTATTTATTATGCTTTACTAAACCTATATAGCATTGATTATTTAATTACAAAAAAAAGACCTAACCACCTGTTTATGAAATACTTTATAAATATATAAGTATTTTAAAAAATAAACCATAAGACTAGCCTTTTAATTTAATATTTAATTCAACTATTACATCACTAATTTTACGTTGCACTATCTTACCATAACTATCTTGTGTAACTTTCATACTAGAATGCCCTAAAAGCTCACTAACAACTTCCATGGGTACATCATTGTAGAGTAAAACTGTACTTGCAAACGTGCGTCTAGCCATGTGGGTTGTTAAGTTTTTATCAATGCCTACAATTCCCGCTATTTCTTTTAAATAAGAATTATAACGTTGGTTACTTAATCTTGGAAACACAAATGTTTCTTCGTTAAATGATTCTATAATTTCAACAACTCTAGGTAATAAAGGAATTGATAAACTCTTAGAAGTTTTTTCACGCTTCATTTTAATCCATAAATTACCATCAAATCCTTTAACTATATTATTATGTTTCAAATTCATTAACTCTCTATAGGGCAAACCTGTATAACAAGAAAATATAAACAAGTTTTTTACAAATTGTAATCGCTTTTGAGCAAAAACATGATTCTCTAGTTTAATTAATTCCTCTGTAGATAAAAACACGACTTCTTTTTTAACCGTTTTAGGTTTATGAAGCATAAAAGGATTCTTATCTAAATAATTCTCAGCTACAGCAACTCTAATCACTTTCTTAAAACGTTGTATCTTCTTATTAATAGTTATTTGCTTTAAATGCTTAACCGTTTTATAGTAAAATTCCAGCTCAATTACGAACTGAAGATTTAACTTCTTTAACGGATAATCACTCGTATTGTATTTCCACTTTATAAATTCTGCTATATCATTTTTTATGTAGTAAAACTTATTCCATGTTAGCTGTTTAATATCAATACCCACAAGCGTTTTAAGCTTGTTTAAATAACTTTCAAAGAACTCTACAACTGATTGTTCTTTATACAATTTTTCTCCTTTAAAAGTTCTATAAATATCGTCTACACCAAAATCATTTCCTTGAATTTGAAGCAACAAAAAAGCCTGATTAATTTTATTATTAATCAAGCTTAGTTGTTTGTTAGCTAGTTGAGATGTTTCTGAATCACCTAATAGTTTCTGTTTTTTACTATCCCACATATCATGGTTAATAAATTGCTTAATACTAAAAGTTTTCCTTTTCTTTTTGTAGGTTATTCTACACAATAAAGGTGTAAGTCTTTTTTTATTGGTTTTAGACTTATTTAATAAATATAAAATTGTCATTTTCTTAGGTTTTATAAGGGTTAATAATGGGTGTCTCGTAAATTTTTATGGGTGTCGAATTTTCAGCCTAATTTGACGTAATTGAGAAGAATATCTGTATTTAATATAAGTTTGAGAAATTTACATTATGTCATAAGACCAACAATAGTAAGGAAAGTACAAAACACAAAAAAGCCACTACTTTCGTAATGGCTTTGTTTGCTCCTCTTCTTAGGCTCGAACTAAGGACCCTCTGATTAACAGTCAGATGCTCTAACCAACTGAGCTAAAGAGGAAGGTTATTTTTCGCGTTAGCGGATGCAAATATATACAGTATTTTCATTATTACAAAATGAAATATTATTTTTTTTAAAAAAATTAATTCGTGAGGGCTTTAAAAATATCATTACCGTTGGCAAACAACACTAAAGCTATTAAAATAAAGAAGCCTATCACTTGTGCGCGCTCTAAAAACTTTTCGCTTGGTTTCTTTCCAGATATTATTTCGAATAACAAAAACACCACGTGCCCACCATCTAATGCTGGTATTGGCAATAAATTAAGTATGGCTAACATAATAGATAAGAATGCGGTTAAGCCCCAGAAATCTTGCCAAATCCATTGGTCAGGGAATACATCAAAAATGGCTTTAAAGCCACCGACTCCTTTATAAGCACCTGTACTAGGTGTGAAAATTTTTCCTAATTGATCAAAATAACCAGAAACTTGTTCTTTAAATTTATCTACACCGCCACCAAAACTTTCTAAAAAGGTATAGTCTTTATGTATGATATCAAAATAACCTAGTTCTGCAAACCTTGAATTATGAGTAGCCAAACCAACACCAAACTTTCCGTTTTTATCTACCTCTAAGGTTCTGTCTATTTTTTCATCTTCTCTTAAAAATGTAGCTGTTACAGATTGGTTCTTGTACTCTAATAATTTATCTGCTACCTGATCAAAATAACGAATTTCTTCACCATTAAGCGCTAGTAAAATATCTCCTGTTTTTATATCTACACTTTTATTTATAGAAGTATCTGGTACAGTACCAACCATAAATGGAATTCGTAACTTAAAAGTTCCATTCTTTCTTTCGGCCGACGACAGCTGACCTAAGAAATCTTTTGGGAGCACAATTTCTTTCTTCTGGTTATCTCTAACTATAGAATACTTTTCGCCCTTTACTAAATTTTTCTTAACGTCATAATAGGTATCAACTTTCTCATCATTAATAGCTAATATCTTATCGCCATTTTTAAAACCAACATCTAAAAGCAATTCGTTTTCAATCCAAAAACCATCTTTCATACTGTCAGTAGTAACATCTGTATCTCCATAGGTAAAAGAAATAGCCACATAAATTACATAGGCCAAAATAAAATTCACCGTAACTCCACCTAACATAATAATTAAACGTTGCCATGCTGGCTTAGAACGAAATTCCCATGGCTGAAGAGGTAGTGCCATTTGCTCTTTATCCATACTTTCATCAATCATTCCAGCTATTTTCACATAACCGCCAAGAGGCAACCAACCTATACCATATACAGTATCTCCAATTTTCTTTTTAAATAGTGAAAATTTCACATCAAAAAAGAGGTAAAATTTTTCGACTTTAGTCTTAAAAAGTTTCGCCGGTATAAAGTGTCCGAGCTCGTGCAATACAATAAGCAAGGATAAACTGAGTAAAAATTGAGATATTTTTATAATAAATTCCATGTAATCTTTTTCAAATTTCGATGTGCAAAAGTAATGTATTTATCTCAAACGTATATTTAAAAAAAACATAGGAATACGTTAAAACAGCACCTTAGCTATATTTTTACAACTCTTTTAGTGATTGTCTTATCCTTTGTTTGAATTTGAACAAATAATAAACCTGACGCTAAAGTATTTAAATGAATTTGAGCGCTCCAATGGTGTTGTAATACTAATTGTCCTAAACTGTTATACACCTTAATCGTTTCAACCTCTATATGTTCGGGCTTTATAAGGTTTATTACAGAAGTTGTTGGACTGGGATATAAAATTATATCATCATCAAAATTAAAATCAGAGGTACTTAAACTTGCCGTATTGTTTTTTGAAATTAAATGGTAATCCGGATCAATTAACACCTCTTGAACTGTAAAATTGACCGTTTCAAAAAATTGTTCATTATTAATAGTATTGTTTAAAACAAGATCTAAAGATTCTCCAAAAGTTCCTAAAATTCTAATTGGTACTTCGGTTTCAAAAAAAGAAACCGAGGCATGACTTTGGGTTTGCGACACCATAAGTTGCAATTGGCTTTCATCTTGGTTCCAATTCACAGCATAAGTTGGATAGCCTTGATTATAAACCCAATCGTTAAAAAATTCATCTAAATCTTCACCCGTTGTCGCTTCCATAACATCAATAAAATCCTCTGTTTTAGCATAATCGTAAGCTAAATCTGGACTATCTAAATAATTTTGTAACCCTTGATAAAAGTCTGTATCACCAAGCTTTTTTCTTAACATGTGTAAAACCATAGCTCCTTTATTATAACTAAGGCGACTACTAAAAATCCTATTAACACTTGTAGTATCTTGATCTGTAAGATATACAGCGCCATGAGGCTGTGAGGTAATATTATTAACGGTCTGCTGTCGCCACGATTTAAAACTAGGTGCGCCATCTAAACCTTCAATAACCAATCCAGACAAATACGTTGCAAAGCCTTCGTTTAACCAAATATCTTTCCAACTTCCACAGGTTATTTTATTGCCAAACCATTGGTGTGCTAATTCGTGAGCAATAAGCCCTCTATTAAAAGAGCCCATAAAGGATATTGTGGTGTGCTCCATGCCTCCTCCCCAACCAAATTGGGCATGGCCATATTTTTCGTCTGCAAAAGGATATTCTTCAAACAAATTTGTAAAAAGATTCATAATATCTACAGTCACTCCAGTACTCGCTTGTGCACTTGCTAAATTTTCTGGATAGACATAATTTACAATATCAAATGGATTACCATTATTTGCTACTTCATGGGAATACACTTCATAATTAGTAACAGCTACAGCAATTAAATAAGCAGGAATGGGATGACCATGCTTAAAATGCGTGGTTTTCTCAGAACCTGTAACCACCTGGCTTTGCTCTAACCCATTAGATACTGCCACATACGGTTTATTCAATGGATTTAATACTGGAGTGGTAATATATACATCGATATCTTCTATCTTATCTATTAAATCTTGCTTACACGGCCACCAACCTTTGGCACCATAAGGTTCAGACAGCGTCCAAATAATAGGATCATTATCATTACCATGAGTGGTCTGCTCAAAAGAACCAAAACCAGAACTCACAGGATTACCAGCATAACTCACTGTTAACGAATCTAAAACTCCTTGCGCTTGTGTAGTTGGTAAGGTAATAATCAATTCATCATCAGAATTTTGCGTATAACTTAAATTGCTCCCACGCTGTAACACTTGAGACACAATCATATTATCTGCCAAATCAAAAGTGATTTCAGTCATGGCCTCCTTAGCTTCAAAATAAGTAGTGACATTACCAGAAATTGTTGCTACAGACGGATCTATATTTAATTCTAACCGATGGTATTTCACATCGTAATTTCCTGTATTAGCATTTTGAGCATTCATTATTTGGCGTAATGCTGAATTCGCTTCAGCTGAACGAATAGCTTGTAATGTCTCATTATAATCTTGTGCGTTTATATTTAAAGCAAATACCAAGATAAGGCAGCTAAAAAATCGTTTCATAGAGCTAGTTTTAATGTTAAAAATAAAGACTTTCTTGAGATTCAGTCGTATTTTTGCTCTTCAATATAGCTTTAATACACACGTAATGTCATTTCTTTCATTTTTTAAAGGGTATAAAAAATTCGGAATCTTTTTTTCAATACTTTGTATCATCATCATCGCAATAATATACAATGTATTAAATGTAAAACATCCACTTCCTGTTTATCAGCCTGGTATGGTAAGCGAAGAATTGGTAGACAGCACTATTCAATACCAATTAAAATACCACAAAATAGCTGATTTTAGCTTGACCAATCAAAATGGAGAAACCATAACTCAAGAGACTTACAAGGATAAAATTTATGTCGCCGATTTTTTCTTTACAACATGTCAAACAATATGTCCAATAATGACAGACCACATGTCTTTAATACAAAAAGAAATTATTAACGATGACGATGTAATGTTACTTTCACATTCCGTAACACCAAAAATTGATAGTGTCGCACAACTAAAAAAATACGCTAAAGAAAAAGGAGTTATAGATCGAAAATGGAATTTAGTTACAGGCGATAAAAAACAAATCTACGAACTCGCTAGAAAAAGCTACTTAGCCGTAAAAACCGATGGTAATGGAGATGCATACGATATGATACATACCGAAAACTTTATGTTGATTGATAAAAACCGTCAAATTAGAGGATTTTACGATGGCACAAAACCTGAAGATATTGACCAACTTTTACAAGATATTGAGACTTTAAAATCTTTTGGTGGCTCATAAATAATTGTAAAGCATTTAAATATTTATTGACTAACTTTTTAAGCTAATAAATTTCTATTACTTTTGCTTCTTTAAAATTAATCTAAATAAGGATAAGGTTGACATTAGCAGATCTAAAACGCGGACAACAAGGCATTATTACTGATGTATCTTCTATACATATTCCATTAAAACTTCTCGAAATGGGTTGTTTACCTGGTAATTTGGTAGAACTTGTACAAGTTGCTCCTTTTGCAGACCCAATGTATCTTAACATTAATGGTACGCATTTAGCCATTAGAAAAGAAACTGCTATTCATATTATAATTGAAACTGCGCATGAGTAAGCAAATCAACGTCGCGTTAATAGGAAATCCAAATACTGGAAAAACATCTGTTTTCAATGCACTAACTGGATTAAATCAAAAAGTTGGTAATTATCCTGGTATTACAGTTGAAAAAAAAGAAGGGATCTGTAAACTGCCACGAGGAGTAAAAGCACATATTATTGATTTACCAGGAACCTATAGCTTAAACGCATCATCTTTAGATGAAAACGTTGTTATTGAATTACTACTAAATAAAACCGATAAAGATTACCCTGATGTTGCTGTTGTTGTTAGTGATGTAGAAAATTTAAAACGAAATCTTTTATTATTCACTCAAATTAAAGATCTAAAAATTCCAACAATTTTAGTCATTAACATGGCTGATAGAATGGAATATAAAGGCATTTCATTAAATTTAGATTATTTAGAAACGCAACTTAAAACTAAAATAGCATTAATAAGTACGCGAAAAAATAAAGGCATAGACAAGTTAAAAGAATTAATAGCGACTCATAAAGAACTCTCTATTGAACCTTGTTTAGATGCCTCTACCATAGATAAAGCTTATTTTGATAACTTAAGAAAAGCATTTCCTAATCAATTATTATACAAGCTTTGGTTGGTAATTACCCAAGATGTCAACTTCGGAAAAACAGACCGAAAAACATTTGAAGCCGTTGAAGATTTCAAAACGAAGTCTAAAACAGACTTAAAACGACTTCAACAAAAGGAAACCATAAAGCGTTATCAATTTATAAACGAAACATTAAAATTAGGGCAAACTATTGACCTTAAATCGGCAAAAGACTTACGTATAAAACTAGACAGAATTCTAACTCACAAAGTTTGGGGCTACTTAATTTTCGGAATCATTTTACTCACCATTTTTCAAGCGATTTACGATTGGTCGAGTATTCCAATGGATTTTATTGATAGTTCATTTGCCTCATTAAGCGAGTGGACAAAGAGCACCTTACCTGAAGGAGCATTTACAAACCTCTTGGCAGAAGGTATTATTTCAGGACTTGGTGGTATTGTGATTTTCATTCCACAGATCGCCTTCTTGTTTCTGTTTATTTCTATTCTTGAAGAAAGTGGTTATATGAGTCGTGTGGTCTTTTTAATGGATCGTATTATGCGACGTTTTGGACTTAGTGGAAAAAGTGTTGTGCCTTTAATTTCGGGAACAGCCTGTGCTATTCCTGCTATTATGGCAACTCGAAATATCGAAAGTTGGAAAGAGCGCTTAATCACCATTTTAGTCACTCCTTTCACTACGTGTTCGGCAAGATTGCCTGTTTACCTTATTATTATTGCTTTAGTTATACCCGAAGGACGAATACTAGGATTAAGCTATCAAGCCTTAACTTTAATGCTCTTATACCTTATTGGATTTGGAGCTGCCGTTGGTTCTGCTTGGATTTTAAATAAAATTCTTAAGATAAAAAGTAAGAGTTTCTTCGTTGTTGAAATGCCAAATTACAAATTACCGTTATTTAAAAACGTTGCCTTAACGGTTTTAGAAAAAACAAAAGCTTTTGTATTTGGAGCGGGTAAAATTATACTTGCCATATCTATTGTATTATGGTTTTTAGCATCTTATGGCCCTGGAGACGATTTTAATAACGCCGAAACCATTGTTACAGAACAATACGCTTCAGAAAACTTATCTGAAGAGGAATTAAATCAAAAAATAGAATCTCATAAATTAGAACATTCCTTTATAGGTATTGCAGGTCATGCTATAGAACCAGTAATAAGACCATTAGGTTACGATTGGAAAATTGGTATTGCCATAGTGAGTTCTTTTGCGGCACGTGAAGTTTTTGTTGGAACACTAGCCACCATATATAGTGTTGGTAGCGACGAAGAAGAAACCATTAAAAACCGAATGGCAGGAGAAGTTAACCCAATACTTGGAGGTCCATTATTTAACTTTGCTTCTGGTATTTCATTACTGTTATTTTACGCCTTTGCTATGCAATGCATGAGCACACTTGCCATTGTAAAAAAGGAAACAAATTCATGGAAATGGCCTATATATCAATTAGTAATTATGAGCGGTTTTGCTTATATTGTAGCTTTAGTTGCATATCAACTTTTAATATAAATAAGCCTAAAACAAACTTATGAATACCATTATTCAAAACATATTAGTTTTTATAGCATTAGGTTTAGCCTTACTTTTTTTAGTACGTAAATTTATTTGGACACCTAAGAAAAAATCGGCTAAAGCTTGTGGAGGTGATGATGGCTGCGGATGTCATTAATTGTTATTTCAATCGCTTACTTTTTTGATTACAAATCTAATAAATCAACATTTTTAAAAGACCTCATAAATGGCATTCTTATATGCATTGGTCTTTTAATTTCGGCATTAGTATTTGTAGCTATATTTAATCTAACTTTGTTCTTGGAATGTTCTATGTAGGCATAGAAATCATTCTCGTATTCGTCCTAAAAGCCTTTATACAGCGTAATAACAATAGTAATAAATAAGTTGCTCCTATTTTTCTATAAAACCTGAAGGAACAGAAAATGTATCAGCATCTGGTGTTACAAACTTTACATTGTTTAACGTTGCATTACCGATAACTTTTCCTAAGCCATCCTCTTTAGACCATTCATAAAATTCCCAGTGATGTGCTATTGGTACACCATCTATCATTTTATAATTAGAGTAACCTATGGCATGCGGATCTGCCTCTGCCGCTTCTGTAGATTTATTAACCGTAACAATATAAGCCACGTAATCCATCATATGTGTTTTTGGATCGCTGTAAACAATATACCAATCATCTGGAGCATCTCCTGTATTGGCTTCAAACGTTAAACGTTGCGAATTGTATGTTTTATCATTAAGCTTTGCGCTTTCTACATCAGACCAAATAGTTCCTTGGTCACTCAATTTATTAGGAAATAATAAGAAATACATCCACGTGTAAGCATCAAATCGCGCTGCTTTATCATTTTTAAGGTTTGGCGAATGAAATACGTTTTCGCCATCATAATATATGAAAGCACCATCATTTAATGCCATCTTTCCTTTTATAGAATTGGTTAAATACGTCATTTTGCCACTAAGGCGTTCTTTACCACCAAAACTAATGACCATATCTAATTCAATAGCTTCTTTAGACAAAAATACGTCCTTATTATATGCCTCTTCAATAGTTTCTACAGGTGTGAGCATCTTATTTTCTATGGCAGACTCAGAGGTTTCTACTTCAACTGGTGCTTTCTTTTCGCTTTTGCAACTTGTTGAAACAATTAAAAGCAATACACAGACAATATTAAACTTAAACATATAAGACATATTTTGGGATTTTATTAAACGAATCGACCAAATTAGAGTGTAAAATGAACACAGACGCTTAGGTCTAAGAATTTTAAGATAAGTTTAGCGTTTTATGTGAAAATTCTAGCTAAAGCGGAATTAAACCTTCTTTAAGTATAAATTTTTAGCCACACTTTGAGAGACTACTATTTCCGAATCACCTAAAGTTAGCTTTATAGAATTATCATAAGGCTCTTTATGCTTCACTGTAATTATTGTGCCAAGTGCAATATTATTGCTGTCTAGGTATTTCAAAAATTTAGAAGAGGTATCATCTACTCCAACACATTTGTATGTAGAACCTACTTCGGCTTTAGCCAAAACTATTTTTTCAATATGCTTAAAGTTACCTTCCTTATCCGGAATTGGATCTCCATGAGGATCATACGTCGGAAATTCCAAAAATGCATCAAGTTCGTCAATCAACTTTTCAGACTTAATATGCTCTAAATGCTCTGCTACCTCATGAACCTCATCCCAAGAAAAGTTTAATTTTTCTACTAAAAACACTTCCCAAAGGCGATGTTTTCTAATAATATTTACTGCGACACGTCTACCGTCATCTGTCAAAGTAACACCTTGGTATTTTTTATAATCCGCATAATTCTTTTCAGATAGTTTTTTAATCATATCTGTAACAGAAGATGCTTTGGTCTGCATAGCAGAAGCGATAGCATTTGTATTTACCGTTTTTTCGCCATTACTACTTAAGTGGTAAATCGCTTTAATATAATTTTCTTCTGTTAGTGTAATCATAAGTTTATCGTGTTCTGCAAATATAGAAAAACTAAACTTCTTAAAATATTTTTAGACTAATCTAAAAATACTTTTATATTTGTACAAAATTAATCCAAGATGAGACTAATTAATATAATTATTTTTATGATTTGTGCTAATACAACAGCACAGTCAACTTTTAGTTTAGAAGGAAAAGTTCTATCCAACGGTAAGCCTCTTCCGTATGCAAATGTGTATATTGAAAACACAGATAAAGGTGCCACAACTAATGAGAATGGTGTTTTTAGCATCCCTAACTTAGCGCCTGGAAATTATTCAGTAGCTGCTTCTTTTACAGGGTATACTCTTCAAAAGAAAACGGTTATAATTAAAGCCAAGGATAGCTATATCACATTTAACTTAAACAAAGATGATGCACTTGATGAAGTGATTATCACAGGAACCTTAAAAGCGGTTTCAAGATTAGAAAGCCCTGTCCCTGTAGAGGTTTATACACCTACGTTTTTAAAGAAAAATCCAACACCAAATATTTTTGAAGCGCTTCAGAATGTTAATGGAGTTCGTCCACAATTAAACTGCAACGTTTGCAATACTGGCGACATTCACATCAATGGTTTAGAAGGCCCCTATACACTGGTTTTAATCGATGGTATGCCTATTGTCAGTGGATTATCTACCGTTTATGGGTTATCTGGAATTCCTAATTCGCTTATTGAACAAATAGAAGTAGTTAAAGGACCTGCATCTTCATTATATGGTAGTGAGGCTGTTGGTGGACTTATAAATGTGATTACCAAATTACCTGAAAATTCCCCTCGTTTCTTTGCAGATGCCTTTGTAACGGTTTGGGGCGAAACCAACTTAGACCTTGGTTTTAAAGCCCAAGTAGGTAAAAAAGCAACTGTTTTAGTAGGTACTAACTACTTTAAATTTGATGAACTTATAGATAATAACAATGATAATTTTACAGATTTAACTTTACAAGATCGCATTTCAATATTTCAAAAATGGGATTTTAAAAGGGCAAGTAACCGAAAATTATCTTTGGCTGGTCGTTACTTTTATGAGGATCGTTGGGGAGGTGAACTCCAGTGGAACAAAACGTATAGAGGTGGAGATGCTATTTATGGTGAAAGCATCTATACGTCGCGTTTTGAAATCTTAGGAGATTACGAATTGCCTTTGAGTGAAAAAGTAAACTTTCAATTTTCATATTCCGATCACGATCAAAATTCAGTATATGGAAACACTCCTTATTTAGCACAACAACGCATTGGTTTTGGACAGTTAATTTGGGATAAAAAAATAGACAAACACGACTTATTATTCGGAACTGCATTACGTTATAATTATTATAATGACAATACAACTGCAACCATAAGTGCCGACGAAGTAACAATGCCTTCACTATTCATTCAAGATGAAATTGCTTTCAACAAAAAGCAAAGTTTATTACTTGGTATGCGTTATGATTACGATAGCAGACATGGCAATATTTTTACACCAAGAATAGCCTATAGATACAAACCTACTAATAATGACATTATACGCCTTAATGCAGGTACTGGCTTTAGAGTGGTCAATTTATTTACCGAAGAACACGCAGCACTTACCGGAGCAAGAGATGTTATCATAGAAGAGGCCTTACAACCCGAAGAATCCTATAATATTACACTTAATTATTTGAAAAAATTATACCTAGACAATGGTATGTATTTTACCTTTGACACCTCAGCTTGGTACACGTATTTTACTAACGCTATACTACCAGATTACGACACCAATCCTAATAAAATTATATACAGTAACCTGGATGGTTACTCCACCTCTAAAGGCCTTAGTTTTAATGTCGATGCCGTTTTTGGCAGTGGTATAAAAGCGTCTATAGGTACCACTTATCAAGATGTTTCTCAAACTGAAAATGGCCAACGCATTAAACAAATTTTAACCGAACAATACTCTGGCGTATGGTCGCTGTCCTACAAAAATTACAAAACAAATTTGACATTAGACTATACAGGAAATCTTTACGGACCAATGCGATTGCCATTATTAGGAGATTTAGATCCAAGACAAGAGTATTCTCCAACGTGGAGCATTCAAAACATACAAGCAACCTATGATGGTTTAGATAATCTTGAAATTTATGCTGGAGTAAAAAACCTATTAAACTGGACACCAAATAAAGGAAACCCTTTTATAATCGCTAGAACAGATGATCCTTTTGATGAAAACGTTCAATTTAATGGTGATGGTGATGTCATTCCTACAACAGACAATCCATACGCACTAACATTTGACCCGTCATATGTTTATGGACCCAACCAAGGTATAAGATTATTCTTTGGAATGAGATATAACCTAAATTAATCATACAATTTTAGTACCTTCGTAATAAATATTTAGATATATGAAAAAAATAATTTTCTTCTTAGCTATCACGCTCATTTTTACGGCGTGTAAGGATGAATCTAAAGATAACGGCAAACTCAATATTGTAACCACTACGACCATGATAACCGATTTGGTTCAAAATATTGGTGGTGATATGGTGAATGTACAAGGTTTAATGGGTTCCGGTGTAGATCCACACCTCTACAAAGCCAGCGAAGGAGATGTTAATAAACTGGTTAAGGCAGATATTATTTTTTACAACGGGCTACATTTAGAAGGTAAACTCGTAGAAGTTTTTGAAAAAATGGGCAGCAAAACAAAAACTCCAATCGCTCTAGCAGATGCTTTAGACAAGCGTACACTAATAGGTTCTGAATATTTTGCTTCAAATTTTGATCCGCACGTTTGGTTCGATATTAATTACTTTAAACAATTTGCAGAAAAAACAGCGACCATTTTATCTGAAAGAAACCCTGAGAATGCTAAAACATTTGAAGCCAACAAAAACGCATACCTTACTAAATTAGAAACACTTCAAACTAGCATCACGCAAATTATAGCAACACTTCCCAAAGAAAAACGAATATTAGTAACTGCTCATGATGCGTTTAATTATTTTGGAAAAGCCTACGGATTTAAAGTGGTTGGTTTACAAGGCATATCTACAGCAACTGAAGCAGGTGTGCAAGATGTTCAAAAATTGGCTACATTTATTATCGAGAAACAAATCAAAGCCATATTTGTAGAAAGTTCTGTACCTAAACGAACAATTGAAGCCTTACAAGCTGCAGTAAAATCAAAAGGACACGATGTAAAAATTGGAGGCACCTTGCATTCTGATGCACTCGGAAATGCAGGCACAGCAGAAGGCACTTATATTGGTATGTTTGAATATAATGTAAACACGATTGTAAATGCTTTAAAATAAAATTCCTGCGAAGGCAGGAATCTCATTAAATTAGAGTTAAATCTCAAAAATGAAACTAGAATCAAAGGAAAATATAAAAAACAACGATACTACTGATAAGACTCCTGCTTCCGCAGGAGTAATTGCTGTAAAAGTAGACGACCTTACCGTTGCCTACAACTACAAACCCGTACTTTGGGACATCGATTTAGAAATCCCAGAAGGAGTTTTAATGGCTATTGTTGGACCTAATGGCGCAGGAAAATCTACACTTATAAAATCGATTTTAGGGATACTAAAACCTATTGCTGGAAGTGTTAGCATTTACGGAAAACCATACGAAAAGCAACGACAACTCGTTGCCTACGTGCCTCAAAAAGGAAGTGTAGATTGGGATTTCCCTACCACAGCATTAGATGTGGTGATGATGGGAACCTATGGAGGTCTAGGCTGGATTAAACGTCCTGGACAAAAAGAAAAAAAAGCAGCACTTGAAGCGTTGGAAAAAGTAGGGATGTTAGCGTTTAAAAGTCGACAAATTAGTCAGCTTTCAGGAGGACAACAACAACGTATTTTTTTAGCACGCGCTTTAGTACAAAATGCTTCTATTTATTTTATGGATGAACCATTTCAAGGAGTCGATGCAACCACTGAAATCGCCATCATTAATATTTTAAAAGAATTACGAAAAGCAGGTAAAACAGTTATTGTGGTACATCACGATTTACAAACCGTGCCCGAATATTTTGATTGGGTGACCTTTTTAAACGTCAAGAAAATTGCCACAGGACCTGTAAAGGATATCTTTAATGACGATAATTTAACGAAAACTTATGGCATTAACTATAAAGTAAGTATACAGGAATAAAATTAGTTGTCAGTTTTCAGTCGCAGTAAGCAGTGCTTACGCTATTGAAAACATGAAATCAATAAAAACATGAAATACGCATACACTATTTTATATGTCGAAGATGTTGAAAAGACCATGTCATTCTATGAAAATGCTTTTGGATTTCAAAACAAATTCATCACACCAGAGCATGATTATGGAGAGTTGCTTTCCGGTGAAACCACAATCGCTTTTGCATCTCATTCCTTAGGCAATTCAAACTTAAAAAAAGGCTTTAAACAACTTTCAACACATGAAAAGCCCAACGGAATTGAAATGACTTTTACAACTGAAAACATTGAAATAGACTTTAAAAACGCATTGGCAGCAGGTGCTGTTGAATACGAAAGTATCACCCAAAAACCCTGGGGACAAAAAGTAGGATATTTAAGAGATATTAATGGGTTTCTAATAGAAATTTGTACACCAATAAAACATTAAAGGCCATAAACTTAATCGAATACATAGAACTTGTCTTTACAGACTACACGCTAAGAACCATCACACTTGGAACAGCCATATTAGGAGCTGTTACTGGAATGCTTGGTAGTTTTGCTGTACTTAGAAAACAAAGTTTATTAGGAGATGCTATTTCTCATGCCGCTTTACCAGGTATTGCGATTGCTTTTTTAATTACTGGAGCTAAAGACAGTAATACGTTATTAATTGGAGCATTAATTAGCGGATTAATTGGTACGTTTTGGATTAGAGGTATTGTCACCAAAACCCACTTAAAATCAGATACCGCTTTAGGTTTAATTCTGTCTTTGTTTTTCGGATTTGGAATGTTGCTACTCACCTTTATTCAAAAACAACCTAATGCTAACCAAGCAGGATTAGACAAGTACCTCTTCGGACAGGCAGCTACCTTAGTAGAAAGTGATGTCTGGTTAATGGCTATTGTTACAGGAGTATGTTTTATAGTCATGCTTACCTTCTGGAAAGAGTTTAAAATTTTACTCTTTGATGCCGATTACGCCCAAACACTCGGTTTCAATACTAAATTTATAGATATTCTTATCACAACATTTATTGTTTTAGCTATTGTGTTAGGACTTCAAACTGTTGGAGTTGTTTTAATGAGCGCTATGCTCTTAGCTCCTGCTGCTGCTGCCAGACAATGGACAAATAGTTTATCAGTTATGGTGCTCTTAGCAGCACTTTTTGGTGCCTTTTCTGGGGTCTTTGGAACAGCAATTAGTGCGAGTCAAGATAATTTATCTACAGGACCTGTTATTGTGTTAGTGGCTGGCGTTTTTGTCGTGTTTTCATTTATATTTTCTCCTAGTCGGGGTTTATTATTTAAGCAAATCCGATTCATTAAAAATCGTCGCGATTTAGAACTACATAAAACACTCGCATTTATGCATCATATTGCAGAAACTCACGAAGATATTTCACATCCACACTCCATAAAACTTTTGAATAATTTTCAGGGTTATACACGTTCTACGCTTCAAAAGTTGGTAGATAAAGATTATGTTCAACTCGATGGAAATATGTGGAGTTTAACCAAAACTGGTTTTGACGCAGCTGCTAATTTGTACACTAAACAATCCACCGAAGATGAGTAGTGCACAACTAGAAATACAGCTCATAGCAAGTTTAGTGGCCATTGCTTGTGCCATTCCTGGGACGTTTTTAGTCCTTAGAAAAATGGCTATGATTAGCGATGCTATTAGTCATTCTATCTTACCTGGCATTGTTGTTGGTTTTTTTATAACACAAGATTTAAATTCACCTTTATTAATCCTACTAGCAGCTTTAACAGGTATTATTACGGTGGTTTTAGTAGAATATATCCAGAAAACAGGATTGGTAAAAGAAGACACAGCGATAGGACTAGTATTTCCAGCCATGTTTAGTATTGGCGTCATTCTAATTGCTAAAAACGCCAACGATGTCCATTTAGATGTAGATGCTGTTTTATTAGGCGAATTAGCCTTTGCTCCTTTTGATAGGTTACTCATTGCCGGAACTGATGTAGGTCCAAAATCACTTTGGGTTGTTGGCACTATTCTACTCATCACAATTACACTTTTAATTCTATTTTTTAAAGAATTGAAAATAAGCACCTTTGACAAAGGTTTGGCAGCATCCTTAGGGTTTTCACCAGCGATTATCCATTACGGATTAATGTCTGTATCATCCATAACAACTGTTGGTGCATTTGATGCGGTTGGAGCTATTTTAGTAGTCGCTTTAATGATTGCTCCCGCTGCTGCTGCCTATTTACTAACCACAGACCTAAAGAAGATGCTAGCTTTAGCCATAGGTTTCGGCATTTTTAGTGCCATTTTTGGCTATTGGGTAGCACATTGGCTAGATGCTTCAATTGCAGGCTCTATTACAACGGTTCTTGGTTTAGTCTTTTTATTGGTCTATTTATTTGCTCCTTCAAAAGGTATTATCGCCGTTATGTACAGAGAAAAACAGCAACGTACCGAAGTCTCTTTATTGACGTTTTTACTACACTTAAAAAATCATGATGAAATTGAAGAGCGCCACGTTAATCACCTCAACGAGCATATTAATTGGCAAAAAGTACGTGCTAAAACCGTTCTCGATTTAGCCAATAAAAATAATATGATTCATATTGAAGACAATATTGTGTCCTTAACTAAAAAAGGAGATGAATTCACGTCTAAAGCCATTGATTATATTATTACTAATGAAGATGCGCAAATTGAAGACATGAAGGATGACTTCTTTTTGTTTAGAGGATAAATTGGATTTATTTGTAATACTATTGAAAGCTTCAATACTTAATAACGACAGATGCCAATATTTTTAAACCATCATGAACCTATTAAATTATCTTACAGGTAAAAACGGATTAATCCTTTTAGGGTTTATTGTCCTATGTGTTTTTATCTATAACAAGTATAAAACACAACGCTACTTTAAATACATTGAAAAACGACAGAAAGAAAAAGAAAGGAAAGAATAAGCTTTTGTAACATCCTATTGTCTTCTAACAACTATAGACTTATTTAAACCCACGTTCCTTCTGAATATGCTCATAAGCTTCTTGCACTTGTCTAAACTTAGCTTCTGCACCTTCTTGATGTTCTTTACCTAAATGACCGACACGATCTGGGTGGTATTTTTTAGCCATAGTACGATATGCTTTTTTAACCTCCGTATCAGAAACTGACTTATCAATTTCTAAGATTTTATAAGCATTATCACTACTGTTATAAAACATGGCTTTTATGCTTTCGTAATCTCTATTACTAATTCCTAAATACCCTGTTATTGTATAGATTTGACGTAATTCATCTTCAGTAACTAAACCATCTGCTTTTGCAATTCCGAATAGAAAATGAAGTAATTGTAATCGCGACGCATGATCCATCATTTGCCTAATCTGCAAACACACTTGGCGTGTAGATATATTTTGTTTGGAAACACGCTTAAACAACTCAAAGGCTTTATTCGCTCTATCTTTACCGTACATATTGGTAAATTGTTGACGTACAAAATCTAATTCGCGTTGGTCTTGTTTCCCATCGGCTTTAATAACAATAGATGCTAAAATCAAAAGACTTACTTCAAAATCACCAGATTGTGTTTGTGATCGTGATGTACGTTGACCGTAATTTGGTGTTTTTCGATACGTATCGCGCTGTCTTCCCGATTGACGATCACCTATTAAAGGCGTACCGCTATCTGTTAAATTATCGACAAAACCACCCAAAGCTAATCCTATAATAGCGCCTATTGGACCGCCAAAAGACCAACCTAAAGCACCACCAATCCATTTTGCAAAACTCATATTATATTTTTGATTTTCTAAAGCTGTAAATATACTATATGTTAGTTGGATGAAAATGTAATTTGTTACGTTTTGTGCGCAACCATGTGTATAAATCTGTATCTTATAGGCATAACCAATACCTTAATATCATGAAAACTACTTTTTATATTCTAGCCTTGATGCTTCTTACACTAAGTTGCAATAGTGATGACGATACACAACAAAACCCAGTACCAACACTTCATGCAACGTGGTCTTTAGTTAATGTTACTGGTGGTTTAGCAGGTGTGAATGACGATTTTGAATCGGGTATAATTACATGGCATTTTAATAATGAACCCTCTGAAATTACCGTTACCAATAATGATACAAGTAATGCTATACATAGTGGTTACCCTTCTGGAACCTATAGTTATGAAGTCGTAACAACTCCTAATGACACCACTGTAGTTATTGAGAATACAGATTTAAGAATTATAAGTTTAACCATTAATCAACTCATTTTAGATGAAGGTATGGTTTCTGACGGTTTTCAATACACTTTTAATAGATAGTCTCAGTTTTTATTCAACGTTATTAATACTATTGAAAACCAAAATACCACAATTCAAACTGCTTACTGAAGACTAAGGACTGCCGACATATTTTCATTATCTTTGCAATTCAAAATAGATAAATTAAAATTTAAAAATATGTATCCAGCAGAATTAGTAAAACCAATGCGTGAGGATTTAACCAGCGTAGGTTTTGAAGAATTACACACATCAGAAGCTGTAGAAAATGCTATTGCTAAAGAAGGTACAACCTTAGTGGTTGTAAATTCTGTTTGTGGTTGTGCAGCAGCAAATGCTAGACCAGGAGCTAAAACAAGTTTACAAAACCCAAAAAAACCAGATCATATCGTTACTGTTTTTGCAGGTGTAGACAAAGAAGCTGTTGATGCAGCGAGAGCACACATGGTGCCTTTCCCTCCAAGCTCGCCAAGTATGGCTTTGTTTAAAAACGGAGAGCTAGTACACATGTTAGAACGCCACCATATTGAAGGTCGTCCTGCAGAATTAATTGCAGAAAATCTTAAAGATGCATATAACGAGCATTGCTAAAAGATAAAAAAAACGAAGTATTTAAACCACGATTTTTATCGTGGTTTTTTTGTACATAAATTGCAATGATTACCTTTGTTACATGAGAAAACTACTAGCCTATCCGCTTTCTATTATATTTTATTTATGCTTTGGGTTAACCTTGGTTATATTTCATATAATCCAATGGGTTAGCTTTAATGTATTTGGCTATAAAGCACTTAAGATTAGTGTAGATTGGCTACAATTTTTTATTATGCGCTGCCTTAACCTTTTGGGCACTAGAATCTCATTTTACAATCCTTATAATATTAGCACAGACAGACCCTTAATTATTGTTTGTAATCACCAAAGCATGTATGATATATCTCCTATTATGTGGTATATGCGCAAGCACCATGTAAAATTTGTTTCTAAAAAAGAATTAGGAAAAGGAATCCCAAGTGTTTCCTATAATTTACGTCACGGAGGCTCTGTTTTAATAGACCGAAAAGATGCGAGACAATCGCTATCTGCAATGATGACCTTTGGAGACTATATTGAAAAAACAAAAAGAGCAGCCGTTATTTTCCCCGAAGGTACGCGAAGTAAGAATGGTGTTCCAAGACCATTTAAAACCAAAGGCTTAGAAATGTTAATCAAAAAGATACCTTCTGCTCTCATTGTTCCTATTACAGTTAATAACTCATGGAAAATGTTACGCTACGGAAATTTCCCAATGGGAATAGGAAATCATATGAAATTTACTGTTCATAAGCCCTTAGAAATTATTAACTTTACAAATAAGACTGAATTAATTGAGCAAGTAGAACAAACCATTGTTGCTGCTATTGAGAATTAATTACCAAAAACACCATTAAGATGTCTCTAAAAAATGTAAGATTAGAAGTGATGCAGCATCTCGAAAAAGATGTACAATCGCTAATTGAAAAATATTTAATTCCTGTTGAAAAAATCTGGCAACCTACAGATTTCCTACCAGACTCTACAAAAGATTCTTTTCATGAAGAGGTTAGAGAAATTAGAGAATTATCTAAAGAACTACCTTACGATTTTTGGGTTGTTTTAGTTGGAGATATGATTACTGAAGAAGCCTTACCAAGTTACGAATCATGGCTTATGGACGTTGAAGGTGTAGGCCAAATTGAACGCAATGGATGGTCTACATGGCTAAGACATTGGACAGGTGAAGAAAACAGACATGGTGATGTTTTAAATAAATACTTGTACTTATCTGGTCGAGTAAATATGCGTGAGATTGAAAAAACCACACAATATTTAATTAATGACGGTTTTGATATTGGTACAGGCAGAGATCCTTATAAAAACTTTGTATACACAAGCTTTCAAGAGTTAGCAACCTATATTTCTCATAACCGTGTCGCTAAAATTGCCAAACAAAAAGGCAATAAGCAATTGGCCAAAATGTGTAAAATCATTTCAGGAGACGAAATGCGCCACCACCATGCGTATTCGGAATTTGTAGAGCGTATTTTTGCTATAGATCCTAACCAGATGATGATGGCTTTTCATGATATGATGAAACGCAAAATTGCGATGCCAGCTCACTTTTTAAGAGAATCTGGAGAGAGTATTGGTACGGCTTTTGAAGAATTTTCTAACACCGCACAACGTCTTGGCGTATACACGTCTAACGATTATGTAGATATCTTACAGAAACTAATTGACCGTTGGGAAATAGGAAAAATGACCGGACTTAATGAGGAAGCCGAAAAAGCAAGAGACTACTTAATGAAACTACCTCCTAGAATGTATCGTTTGTCTGAGCGCATGAAGATTCCGGAGAATTCTTATCAATTTAAATGGGTAGATCCTGCGTAATAATTTCGTATGACAATTTCTGATGCGCAACTCATTGAAGCTACTATTGATTTCGTTAAAACCGAACTCAAGAATGCTGAAGGTGGCCACGATTGGTTTCATATTGAACGCGTTTACAAAAACAGCTTATTAATTGCTAAGCACGAAAATGTAAATATTACAGTTGTGTCGTTAGCCGCTTTGCTTCATGATATTGCAGATCCTAAATTTCATAACGGAGATGAAGCACTCGGCTCTAGAATAGCCAGTACATTTCTATTAAAACACAATGTAGACAGTGGAATTATTGAGCACGTGACTCAGATTATAGACAACATGTCTTTTAAAAATTCATTTGATTTAAATACCTCTTTTACGTCTAAAGAAATGGAAGTAGTTCAAGATGCCGACCGCTTAGATGCTATTGGTGCTATTGGTATTGCACGTTGTTTTAATTATGGAGGGTTTAAAAACAGAGCGCTCCATAATCCAGACATTAAGCCTAATCGCAACATGACTAAGGCAGACTATAAAAACTCAGAAGCACCAACAATTAATCATTTTTACGAAAAATTGTTATTGTTAAAAGATCAGATGAATACTAAAACAGGACAACGCATTGCTTTAGAACGCCACAAGTATATGGAAGGTTTTCTAAAACAGTTTTTTGCCGAGTGGAACGGCGAAAAATAACCACATTAATGTGCGTTATATTAATCTAAACGAGCAAACTCCTATTCAATAACAGCCATTTCTCTGCGTAATAAATAGTTTCATCTGCAAACACATTCTTTATAACAAACTATTGCAACATCAATTTTAATTCACTTCTATATTTAGAAGCGCTTTTGCCTGTAAACTCTTTAAACAATTTATTAAAGTGCGAAAAATTATTAAAACCACATTCAAAGCTAATATCTGTGATACTCATTTGGCTTTCCGAAAGTAATTTTGTGGCATGTACAATACGGTATTCATTAACTAGCTTTGTAAATGTTTTACCTGTTACTTTTTTAAAGTAGCGACAAAACGCTGGAACCGTCATACTCACTTTATCTGCAATCTCATCTAAACTAATATGTTCTTTAAAGTTTTGGTTAACATGCTTAAAAATGACATCTATTTTAGCACTATCTTGTGGTTCTGTTTCAAAAGCAAAACCATCTGCATTTAAAATGGTATAATCTTCAGATTTAGCCAAACCATGCAACACCTCTAATAAAATTAGGATTTTTTTAAAGCCTTCTTTTTCATTTAACTTTTCAATCTTCTTTCCTAATTTTTGCTTTGTTTTAACGCCAAATAGAATGCCTTTCTTAGACAATTCAAACATTTTATTAATCGCTTCCATTTCTGGAATATCAAAAAAATGATCTCCTAAAAATTCAGGTTTAAACTGCACTAAGGTTTCTGAGCCATTTATGGTTAATCGATCCGTAAAACCATTGTGCGGTAAATTAGATCCTATTAATAACAGTTGACTATTATTAAAATAAGACAAATGATTTCCTATATGGCGCTTACCCTGTCCTTTATTAACATAAACTAATTCTATCTCGGGATGAAAATGCCAAAACGGCTTCTTTTCTTCTTTATAAGAGTCTATTTGATGCTTTCTAACTAAAATAGAACTACCAAATTCAGGGCTTATTTTTTCTAAAGTAGGTTTTCTTGTATTCATAACATATCAATTATTGCAAATTTAATTCTCCTACATTTTAAAACCTATAGCAGATTGATAATAATGTGCGCTATTTTAACCTAATATAATAATAAAATGGCACATAAAGTTAATTATGCATATAAATATGCCAAAATCAATGTTTTACACAAGTAATATTGGCAATACCTTTGTCGTATAAAATCATTTGAGCTGGAGTTGTAAATAACCTCTTCGACTTCAGTTTTAACCTAAAAAATGAAATATTATGAAAACATTATTTAAACACATTTTAGTATTAGCTGTAATGTTAGGCACATCTACGAGCTACGCAAATGCAACATTAGAAGTATTACCTTCTTTTAATAGTGTAAAAAAAGGGAATTCCATATCGGTTACTGACGCTAGTGGAAATATTGTATTTAGTGGTCTTATTAACTTTAATGGTAATATTAGACAACTATACGATTTCTCACAATTAAAGGATGGTATATATATGATTGAAATCAATAAGGATTTTGAAATTGAAATTAATACGGTAGAAGTTAAAAACAATACTGTACATTTTTTAAACACTGAAAATGAAAAGATTTTCAAACCTGTATTTAGAGTTCAAAACGACAAACTTATAATCTCTAAAATAGCTTTAAACAATCCAAAAATGGACATAGAGCTATATTACAATAACGAATTAATTTATTCAGAAACGGTAAATGGAAAAGAAATACTAAATAGAGTTTATAAATTAGACCATACTATTAAAGGAGAATATACAGCAGTTGTTAAATCTAACGCCAGAGTATTTACTAAAAACTTTAAAATATAGATTATTCTATTTTCTAAATTTAGAATTACATAATTGATTGTGGGGCACTTAAGTTCCACTTTTTTTTATTTAAAACGACACTAATCAACCCAAAATAAAAGTGTGGCGAATAGAATTTCAAACTTTAAAAATATTTGAGTTCGATAAAATTATAGCAAATTACCACCAATATATACTATTTTAACCTATTGATTCAACCAAAACCCTACACATGTTAATTCTGTATACTAATCTACCAATATGCTTGTTTTTAAAAAGGCAAAGCTGCTATAAATTTGCAGTATAAAATCGTTAATAGTTGAAGTGATGTCTTTAACAACACAAAACGATTAAAATTAAAGATTATGAAAACATTATTAAAAAACATCTTAGTATTAGCAGTGGTGTTAGGAACATACACAAGCTACGCAAACACAACAATAAACACAACATCACCTTCTAAAGACTTACGCAAGGGAGACCATATTTCTGTATCTAATAAGGCAGGAGAAGTTGTTTACAGTGGACGTATTAACTATAATGGAAACATAGAAAAGCTTTATGATTTTTCACAATTAGAAGATGGTATTTACACTATTGAAGTGAATAAAGACTTTGAAATTGATATTAACTCAATACAAGTAAAAAACAACAAGGTTACTTATTTAGAAACTTCAAATAAAAAAATCTTTAAGCCTGTATTTAGATCTGAAGATTCTAAAGTTATCATCTCAAAATTAGCCATGGATACTAATGAAATGGTTGTAGAGTTATATTTTGAAAATGACCTTATCCATACTGAAACTATAAAAGGAAAAGAGATTCTAAATCGCGTATACAAATTAGATCAAAACCTTAAAGGTAACTACACAGCTATCATTAGAGCAAATGGCCGTGTATTTGTTGAAGATTTTAAATTATAAATTGATTGTTTATAAATTAGTTTTATTTATTTAGTTAAAAAAGTGGGTTCTCTAATACCCACTTTTTTTTTGTTTAAAAGAGTTTCATTTGACCATCTTTACAAGGCTGATGAAGAGACGTGTTTAGCTTTGGCATTGTCTTATACTTAAAATATTTAAACCTCGCCAATTTTATTAAATCGTTAATCTGTTTGGCAATTTGCCCCTCGCCTTGCATACGTTTGCCATATCTACTTTCATTTAGTGTACCTCCATGGCAATTTTCAATTTGATGCAAGACTTTTTCTGCTCTATCTGGCATTGCTTTTATTATCCAATCTGTAAAGATTTCTCCAATAGCTCCGTTTAGCCTCACAATAGTGTGCCCAATACCTAAAGCCCCAGCTTCTGATACGGCTTTCGCCATAGGTAAAATCTCATGACTATTAATAGATGGAATGATAGGTGCTAACATTACATTTACTGGAACACCATTGTCACTTAATTCTTTTACAACCTGAAGCCGTTTTTTAATCGTTGCAGTCCGCGGCTCTAAAACTCGTCTAGTATCTTCTGATAGTGATGTTATAGAAATATTTACTGATATTAAATTGTCCTTAGCTAAGGCTTTTAAAAGATCTAAATCTCTTAATATTAAAGCATTTTTAGTAATGATACCAACAGGATGTTTGTACTTTAAAAACACCTCTAAACATTGCCTAGTAATCTCAAATTGCTTTTCGGCAGGTTGGTAACAATCGGTATTGCCAGACATAACAATAGTCTGCGCGTTCCAACTTTTCTTTTTTAAATGTGCTTCTAATAGTTTAGATGCATCTTTTTTAACTAATATCTTACGTTCAAAATCTAAACCTGCACTATACCCCCAAAACTCATGACTATTGCGTGCATAACAATAAATACAGCCATGCTCGCAACCTTGATACATATTCATAGAATAAGCCATACCAACATCTGGACTCGTTACTTTATTGACAATCGTCTTTGGAAATACATTAAGATATTGGGTTTTGTTTTTATCTGCAATTTCACCTTCCTTATGGCAAAACTCTAGAAAATCATCTCGCATTTCGTACGATAGCTCAAAAAAACGATTATGTGTGTTTTTCTGAGCGCCTCTTCCTTTTATATTAGATTTGGAATTTATCATACTATAAAATTAGTATGAAAACTGACTGAACGTGGCTACAGGTTGTAGTTTTAACGCTATTGATTTATTTAACAGTATTAAGTTTATACATAAAAAACCTTAATTTAAAAACTAAGGTTTTTTAAATTTGATTGCTGTTGTTCTTATTAATCTAATATTGGTGTAACGGTGTAACCTGCTTTTTTAAGTAAACTAATAACCCCTTGATCGCCACCTAAATGTGCTCCTCCAACAGCATAAAACACCGCATTATCTTTAGAGTAAGCTTCCATTTTAGGAATCCACTTATTATTTCTGTCATCTAGAAAACGTTTCATGCCTTCAATATCATCATTCATATAGTCGTCCATAAAGTCATACATGCCATCTACATCTTCCGCAAGATAGTATTGTAACAACTGGTTATAGAGTTCTTCGCTATTTCCATTGTCTACCATTTCAACTAAGGTATCTATTTGCTCTTCATAAGGATCTTCGTCAAAAGCATTAATCTGATCGGCTATGTTTTCCAACCCACTCACCTCTTTGTTCGCCGATTTAGCCATATTTATTATACTCATCTCATAACTCTCTAATGGTCCACCTCCAATTGCTGTCATCGTTAATACAGACATTAACATCATAGGTTTAAACGTATTGAAATTATTAACGCCTACACCTGTCTTCTCCTTTAAGTAAGTATCTAATATTTTAAATTCATCATCAGACATATACGTTTTTAACGATTCACCTTCGTTTAACATTGATAATTTCATGAAATCTACTTTGTAATTAGGATCATCCATATCAATCTCTAGCACCACTTTATCTGAAGATTCAAAAGCCTTTTGTACTTTGTCCTTTACGATAAAATCCTTTTTAGGTATCATATGTATGGTACCAAATAGGTAAGACGTTTTAATATTATCTCCTTCTATTTTCCACAAATTAGTTTTGGGATTATTCTGAGCTACTATGTTAAATGTTGTTGCGATAAATACAACAATGATGAACGTGATTTGATTTAATTTTCTCATGATTTTAGTTTATTAATGATTATGATTTAGCTTAATATTGTTATTAAAGCTTCTATAATTAATTTGATTAGGGATACCATATTGTTTTAAATTTCTAATTGACCGTTTTTGATTGTTACTGTTTCGTGCCTATCTTCTGAAATAATATCTAGGCTTATTAAGTTGAAGTTTTCAAGAGCTTCTACATCATTTACTAATAATTGATGAATCCGATTGGCTTCTTTTTGTAAGGATTCGTATTTGCAGTTAATTAAACTGAAACTTACGTGCTCTACAGAAAATCCTTTAGCTTTAGAATACTGCACTCCCTTAGAATACATATCCTTTGAAATGCTCTCGCAATGGCAATGCGTATTTAAAGAGGCTTCAATTTGATTTACCGTGATTTCATCAGCTGTATAGCTATCATAAAAAGCACTAAAAACACCTACTAGAAAAGCTCCTATTACCATAGCGATTGAGATGTAAATAATTTGTTTTTTCATTTTTAAAAGAGATTTAATTGGTTTGTGATTGTGAACCCAAAGTACCTTTAAAAAAACGCGCAAAACAAAGGAAGCATACCCAGTTTTAGAAAAACAGGGTGTAAAAAACAAAACCTAACTAGCTGAAATTAAAACAACTAACACACCAACAAGTAGTTTGGTAGCGTTTATATAATGAAGCCCCTAAATTTATAAATTTAGGGTAAAAATGAATGTATTTTAATCTAAAGCATTCAACTTTTTAATGTAGAACGACGGATTTAATCCAGTTTGCTTTTTGAAATATTTGGTGAAGGAATCTGCACTTTTATAACCTACTTCTTCAGCGATGGATTGAATAGAAAACTTTCTAAAACGCGTATCATTTTTGAGTTTTAAAACCGCATAGTTAATTCGTAAATCGTTGATATAGGCATTGAAATTTTTCTGGTAATGAGAATTTATAACCTTAGATAAGTACGACGTATTTGTTTTTATTTTCTTAGCTACATTGTATGAATTGCAATCTTGCCTTAAAAAATATTCTTGTTCTTCTAACTTATTTAAACCTTCGAGAATCTGATGTTTGGTAGCTTCATTTATATCCGAAGAATTATCTTCTTGAACCTCATATTTTACATCATCGCTAACAGAACCTACATTGTTTTCTGTATTTACTTTTTCTAATAGCATCTTAAATTTTGCTTCGTTTTTCTTTTTAAGCCTACTGAATCTAAAAAGAAAAACTAACAGAACAAGAATGATTACAACGGAAACCGCAACACTATATTTAAAGTTATTCTTTTCAGAATTTATAGCATCCAATTCGGCCTCAAAAGCCTTTAACTCTTGCTGTTTAAAAACAGCAACCACTGTATCTTGAATTTTATTAAGCGCTTCGGTGGTAAGAATATATTTTTCAAAATAAAAATTAGACTTTTCTATATTACCATTGTATTTATAGGCTTTAGCTAACATTTTATAATGGTCCTCCATAAAGCCTTCTTCCTCTTCAGACACCTTGTAATTATCTAATCCTTCTTGTAGAATTGTCTGGGCTTTTGCATACGCTTTTAAACCTATATACGCTTTACCATAAAGTCCGGAATAAACCAAAGATTCCAATTCACCTACTGGTAAACAATATGTTTTTGAGGTTTCAAAATTAGAAAGTGCTTCGTTATACTTACCATACAAGATATTGACTTCGCCTTGAGTTCTATACAGCGTTTTTGAAAAGCAACTATCCTTTACAATCTTATTTAATGCAATGGCTTGGTCTAAATAAGCTTTAGCAGAATCTTTTACTTTAGATCTTATATAAGCTAAACTTAAATAATATAATGTAACTGTTTCAGATTTTAAATTACTCTTATGAGTTGAAGAGGTAGGCTCTACACCTTTGCGTCTACTTAAAGCCAATGCTTGTTTAAGATAATTTATAGATGCTTCCCGATCGCCAACAAAAGATTTTACAAAACCCAATTGCATTAAAATGGCGCTTTCTAGCTCCAATTTATTTTGTTTTTTGGCCAAGGCTAAGGCTCTGGTTTGCATTTCCATGGATTTGCCAATACGTCCTTGAAAAAAATAACTGCGCCCTAGCTTATAGGTAATTGCAGCCAGCTCTTGCTCTAAAACATCCGTTGTTGCTAAGGCAAACATTTTCTCTTGTTCGGCCTCAAAAGTATCAAACTGTCTTAAATTAATTTGAAGATCAATAAACTTAGATAATCCTCGTATTGCTTCTTTTGCATTAGACTCCCCTTCTGCTTTTTGAATGTAATACGCGATTAACTCTTCAGTAAGCTCTAAGTCTTTTAGATAGCTTTTATCAATTAAACTAGAAAGATTATCGTAAGATTTTAAAAAAAGTGTATCGCGCTCTTGACCATTCAAACAGATTATAAATAGTGAACAAACAAAAACGAGAATTACTTTTTTCATTAAGTAGGTTACTTCCCTGGAAAATCAGCTTTACGTTTTTCTAAAAATGCCGTAGTCCCTTCCACAAAATCTTCAGTTCCAAAGCATTTTCCAAATTGTTTGATTTCTACTTTATAACCATCTTTTCCGTCTGTGTAATTAGCGTTTATCGCTTTTATAGCTTTACCAATAGCTACTGAAGAATTTCGCATAATTTTTCCTGCAATTTTTTCAGCCAAAGGCAATAATTCTTCTAATTCAACAACATGATTAACTAAACCGTAGTTTAAAGCTTGATTCGAATCAATCATACCTGCTGTCATCACCATTTCCATAGCTCTACCTTTACCTACTAACTGTGGTAAACGCTGTGTACCTCCGTATCCTGGAATCACACCAAGAGACACCTCTGGCAATCCCATTTTTGCATTACTACTCGCGACTCTAAAATGACAAGCCATTGCTAATTCTAAGCCTCCACCAAGTGCAAAACCATTAACTGCTGCTATAACAGGGGTGCTTAATTTTTCAACAAAATTAAATAGTAAATCTTGTCCTTGCGCAGCTAGCTTTCCTCCTTCTTCTACACTAAAATCTGCAAACTCGCTAATATCTGCACCTGCTACAAAAGCTTTCTCTCCACTACCAGTGATAATTATAACTTTAGTATCTGCATCAGCATCTGCATCCTTAAAAGCATCGTGTAGTTCTTGAATAGTCTCTTTATTCAAGGCATTCAACTTCTTTGGTCTATTGATAGTAATGGTTGTAATTCCGTTTGAGTATTCTGATAAAATGTTTTTGTAATTCATTGAAAAATTATTTTTCATTCCCATTGAAACTGGAAATCTAGTTGTTATATTCTTAAAATGTCTTTGCAAACACTATTGCCTCAACAATGGACTATAGTTTTTTTACTTAGAGATTTCTGCTTACACAGAAATGGTTTGACTCTTAGGGAAAGTTACCCTGAAAACAGTACCTTTTCCTAGTTGAGTTGTAAAGGTAATACTTCCATTATAAGTTTCCACAATATTTTTCACCATAGCTAACCCTAAGCCCATTCCACTAGATTTTGTGGTGAATTTTGGCTCAAATATTTTGTCCTTAGTTTCTTCGTTAATACCTGAACCATTATCTTCAATAGTAATATTTACATTTTCTCCTTCACTAAAGACACGAACATTTATTTTTGGGTTTTCATTAGTATCAGGAATGGCTTGAATACCATTTTTCACCAAATTAGTCACCACTCGTATTAACTGAGTTCTATCAAATTTAGCAATGATTTCTTCAGTTTCAGAATAAAACTCAATATAGTCTTCGTTAAAAATATCGAGCGCTAGTTTTACAATATGTACTACATTTAGGTTTTCACTTTTCTGTGCTGGCATTTTAGCAAAATTAGAAAATGCCGATGCAATTGAACTCATTGTGTCTATCTGCTGAATCAAGGTATTACTATATTCATCTACTTTTTTATGAATATTTTCATCTTCAGGATTAAATTTACGCTGAAAACTCTGTACCGTCAATCGCATAGGCGTTAATGGGTTTTTAATTTCGTGAGCCACTTGTTTTGCCATTTCACGCCAAGCTTGTTCACGTTCATTTGTTGCTAAAACCACAGCACTAGCTTCGAGCTCATCAATCATGCTATTATAAGAATTGACAAGTGTTTCAATTTCTTCACTAGAGGATTCAATCTGTATTTTCTTATTGCGCTTTTCTAGTCGCGTTTCATTCATTTTATCACTAATGGTTCTCAGTGATTTGGTGATGTATTTAGAGATAAAATAAGCAATAATAATAGCCACTAAAATCAATACTAAATACGCATAAGCCAAACGCATTAAAAATTCCTTTAGCTCTTTATTGAAAAAATCATCATTCTCTAAATAAGGTAAATTTAAGATTCCTAATGTCTTAAACTTTTCATCCATGATATAAGAATAAGAGGATTGAAATGTTTGTCCAGCCACTTTATTCTTTACCACATAACGATGTTCTAAAGTATTGGATAAGGTATTTAATATTTCGGCATCTAAACAGAGATCCGAAGAATCTCTTTGAATGGTTCGTTTTGAGCTTTTTAATAGTTGCCCCTCTAAATCGTAAAGGTTAATTTGTAAATTATGAATGGCATCAATTTCAAATATTTCATCCTTAAAAATTAAAGGAATATTCTCTGTTGTAACAGGATATGTAGTTTCACCAATAACAAAATTAATACTCTGCTTAATCGCTTTTTCTTTACGCTCTAACCGTTCTGTGTGATATTCTTTCGCCTCTTCACTATATTGATAGATAGTTACCGCAGCGATTAAAACCGATGCTACAAGCACTAACAATATCATAGCTAAATTTATTCGAGCTCTTAAGGATAGGCGTTTTTTACTCATAGAAATGCCCATGACGATGGGTCTCTTTTAATTCTGAATTATAAGTTTTAAATATAGCAATAATCAATCCAAAGACAACATGTGCAAATCTCAAATTAATAAACATCAAAATTTAACCTTTAAAGCAAGTATTATGCTTCCGGATTTTTAGAACGAATATGTTTATAAAGCTTAAAACCTAACATTAATAATATTCCTAAAACAATAATGCCTAGAACTCCAAAAATCCAATTGATAGAACTTTTTAGAATGACTAGAAAAACAACGGCAAATAGGATAAAAGTAGCGCCTTCATTCCAAATGCGCATAAAATTAGACGTGACTTTAACTTCATCGTTTTGAAGTTGTTTAAAATACATGTGTGTTTTAAAATGGTAGATAAACAACAGAATTACAAATAATAATTTCACATGCATCCAACTTTGTTGCAACCAACTTGGCATTAAAATTAGCAACCATACCGCAAATAGTGTTGCTAAAATTGCAGAAGGCCAAGTGATAATAAACCAGAGACGTTTGGCCATTAATTTTAACTGTGTACCTAAAATTTCTTTTTCTGGAGATGGCTTATGAAAAGCTTCTATTTGATAGACAAATAATCTTGGAATATAGAACAAGCCTGCAAACCAAGTAATCACAAAAATGAGATGTAGCGATTTTATATAATTATAATATTCCATAGAGTTAACGTTTATCTACTAATGTTTTTTTAATCTCTCTATTTAAAAAGTAACCCGTTACGATGGTTGACAATACATCTGAAATAGGAAATGCCATCCAAATTCCTAATTCCCCAAAATACAAAGGTAAGATATACATTAGCGGAATAAAGAAAATGGCCTGCCTTGTCAGTGTTAATAACAATGCTGGCAATGCCTTACCAACAGCTTGAAAATAGGCCGCTCCTATAAGTTGTAACGCTAAAATTGGAACAGCAGCGAATGCCCAACGCATATTATTTGGAGTGACCCGAATCACATCTGCATCTGTTGTAAACAACCTTGTAATAATTTCTGGAAAAAACATTAAACCAATAAACACTATAGTTCCTAAAATAGTAGCATATTTTATAGCCGTATAAATAGACTCCTTTACTCGCTCATATTTTTCTGCTCCATAATTAAAACCCGCAATAGGAATAAAGCCTTGTGTAATTCCAAAAACAGGAAACAACACAAACATCATCATCCTGCCAACAATAGCATAAGCTGTAATTGACGTTTCACCACCAAATCTAAAGAGCGCATTATTAACCAATAAGAACGTAACACTTACAACGGCTTGTCGTGCTAAAGTCACAAAACCTAAAGAAGCTATCTCAGATACAATTGATTTTTCTAATTTAAAATGCGAGAGATTGATTTTTAATTCGGAATTATCAGATAAAAAATACCAAAAAATAAATAGAAATGCGGCAATATAAGAACCTGTTGTAGCCCATGCTGCACCTGCCATTCCGTAATCTAAAACACTAATAAAAACATAATCTAAAACCAAGTTGCCAACGGACGGAATAAGCATCGCATACATGGCAAATTTTGGTTTTCCTTCTGCTCTTATAACGGTATTTCCCATCATTACAAACCCTAAGATGGGAACACCGTAGAGAATGATTTCATAATATACTTTTGCAGGCTCAAAAATATTGCCTTTACCTCCAAAAGCAGGAATTAGTGTATCTACAAAAACTAGCCCAAAGACAGCAAACGAAACGGTAAAAAGAAGTGTTAACGTTAGCTGGTTTCCAAAGGTTTTAAGTGCTTTTACTGTATTATCGGCACCTAAAGCTCTAGAAATAATAGACGATCCACCAATACCAATAGCCATTCCAAGTGCAGCAATAAAAAAAGACACAGGCAACACCACGTTAATCGCCGCAATGGCTGTAGAACCAATCCAGTTACCAACAAAAATCGTATCGACTAAGATATTTAATGACATCACCAAAATACCAATTGATGCTGGTACGGCTTGCCTAATAAGTAATTTGCCTATAGGCTCATTTCCTAAATCTTGTGACGATACATTTGCCATTACACGGCTTCGATTTTAGCAGTTGCCCATTCCTCTACGATATTAGCGAGCACATCGGCAAAATCGTCACGCTCGTTAAGGCAAGGAATAACTGTAAATTCTTCTCCGCCCATTTCGTGGAAAATTTCTTCACCTTCCATCGCAATTTCTTCCAACGTTTCTAAACAATCGCTCACAAAAGCGGGTGTTACAATAGCCATTTTCTTAGTACCAGCCTTACCCATTCTTTCAATAGTACGGTCTGTATAAGGTTTTAACCATGGATCAAAACCAAGTCTTGATTGAAACGTCGTAGAATAGGTTCCATTTTTTAAACCTAGCTTTTTAGCCACATTTACAGTGGTAATTTCGCACTGATGACGGTAACAAAATTCGTGTTGTTTGCTCCCCATTTTAAAACAGCACTTGCCATTCATTTGGCAGTTGCCATTAGTAATATCACTTTTGCGAATATGTCTTTCAGGAACTCCGTGATAACTAAAAAGGATATGTTCATAATCCAAATCATTCAAGGTTTCACCAATACTTTTTGAAAGTACATTGATATAATCCTCACGATTGTAAAATGCTGGTGTTCGTGTAATTTTTACTCCTGGAAAATGCTCAGCAACCAACTCATCTACTTTAACATCAATCGTTTCTGTTGTTGCCATCGCAAATTGTGGATATAGCGGAATGGTTTTTATTTCTGTACAGCCTTTATCTACTAATTCTTGTAACCCCTTTTTAATTGTCATGCTACCATAACGCATAGCCAAAGCCACAGGATAATCTACTTTTTGCTGCACTTTTTCTTGAAGTCGTTTCGAAAGTACAATTAACGGCGAGCCTTCTTCCCACCAAATTTTTTGATACGCTGCTGCAGATGCTTTAGGCCTGGTATTTAAAATAATTCCTTTAACCAAAAGCGTACGCGCCCATAGCGGCACATCAATAACGCGTTCGTCCATTAAAAATTCACCAAGATATTTCTTAACATCTTTAGGTTTAGGACTGTCTGGAGAGCCCAAATTGACTAATAAAATTCCTTTTGACATGCTTTTCATTTTCAACTACAAAAATACGATACTAATTGTAATACTTAATAACGGTTTGCATTGCTTTTATTTATCCTACTATCTTAAAATATTTTATATACTTTTCAGTTATACTCACTAAAACAAATAGCTTTATTATCAGCTTTTAATCGAGTTTAACTTTTTCTTTAAGGCTGTTTAAAGGATTTAAATATCTTTACAAGCCTTGACTAAATTTTATAATGAAAAGAGAAGCTTATTCAAAAGGGCATCATTTAAAGCAATGATTAATCGCGAATAGCATGTGACAATTAAATGTCAATAAACACAAGCACATGAAAAAATTCTTAGCACTAATACTTATTTTATTTACCACAATTGCATTTTCACAACAACAATATCAAAGTTTACTTTGGAAAATTACAGGAAACGGATTAGAAAAACCGTCGTATCTCTATGGTACTATGCACGTCAGTAAAAAAGTAGCATTTAGGTTAGACGATGTATTTTATAAAGCTTTAGATAAAAGTGATTGTATTGCCCTAGAATCTGACCCAACTACGTGGCCTGAATTTAATTATGAAATGATGCTTGGCCAAATGGCTGCTTATACTAACTATAATGAGGATTTCTACACCAATCTTTTTAAGCTAACCCACCCTGAAGAAATGGCCATTAGAGGTTCTGTACGTATGGACAACAATGCTGTAAATGCGTATTTATATAGAAAAAGCAGCTCTTCAGATAATTTTGAAGAAGAAACCTATTTGGATATGTTCATTTTTCAGGCTGGAAAGAAAAATAACAAAAAGATATATGCTTTAGAGGATTTAGAAGAATCTAGATATTTAACCACAAAAGCCGCTTATAACGCCAACAAAAAAGAATTAGATCCCTGGGTACAAAAACTATATGCTAAAGAAAATGCCTATTTAATTCAAGAAAACTTATATCGCGATAGAAACTTAGACCTACTCGATTCTATTGGAGCTGGAGTAAATACTGAATTCTTCCGCAAAAACATGCTCTATATCCGAAACGAGAATATGGTAATTTCTTTAGAAAAACTCATGCCAACCAAATCTGTATTTGCAGGAGTTGGTGCTGCACATTTACCAGGAGAACACGGCATGATTAACATGTTACGTCAACGCGGTTATACTGTAAAAGCGTTAACATCTAACCAGACAGATTATAGTAAAACAGAGAAAACAAAACTCGACAGCCTTTTTGTAACACCAGAATTACAAAAACACAGTACACCAGATGGATTCTTAAGCATTAACACGTATGATAAACTTAGGGAGTTTTCCTATGGAGGACAAAAATATTATCTAGACCCAGACATGACTAATGGTGCCTATTTAACTATCAATAGAATTAGTCGTTTTACCTATTTACCAAACGAAAAAGATAACATTAGCCTTAAAGAGATTGATCATTTATTATACGAAGATATTCCTGGAGACATCATTAAAAAGGAAGAATTAACCCAACCTTATCCTGGCATCAGCATTGTTAATAAAACCAAAAAAGGAGAATTTCAGAAGTACCATATTTATGAAACACCTTTAGAAATTATAATTATAAAATTTGCGGGTCGCAGTGATTTTGTATTAAAACATGAAGAAAAAATATTTAATTCTATAGCCCTTAAACATCCTTCAAACGCCACACAATTATTTGTATCTCCTGAGAAAAAATTTCAAGTTGATTTTCCAGAGTATTACATTTCTAGTAATATGCATAATTATGGTAAAAAGCTAGTAGAAGGCTACAAAAACGGAGCCTATTATTTTATTGAAGAAGCTGTTTTAAACGACTTAACATATATAGAAGAAGACAGTTTTGAGGCTAAATACTTCCACCATGCCTTATATAAAAACTACAAATTAACCGAAGCTGAAGGTGGTTTTAAAGCAGGCGATTACCGAACCTATGAATCGAATGCCATATTAGATGCCGACACCAACAAAAGGCTCTATTTAAAAACCATTGTAAAAGATGGCAGTTATTATTTGTTAGGTTATGTAGGCACAAATGAAGCTGATAAATCGGCATACTTTAAGTCGTTTAAGTTTAATAAAACAGATTATAAAGGATTTGAAAAAGTGACAGATACCTCTTTACATTTTTCGGTTTACACAAACGGAAAAGCGCCTTTACCAAATCCGTACAACTACAATGGAAGTAAAAAAACCAAAGATTACGAACAAACCATAAACGAAACCGTTTATTCTACCTATACTAACGAGCAAATCTCAGTATCAAGAACTAAGTTTCACGATTTACAAATGTTTCATAATGTAGATAGTCTTTGGAAAGATTTAGAAGACAAAGTAAATTATAGATCGCGTTATTATAAAACAGAAAAAGCATTTTCTATAAGCAATCGTTCATCTTCAAAAAAAGGTACTATTTACACACATAGTTTTACCTATTCAGATACTTTAAGCGCCAAGCAAGTATTGGTAAAAAACATCCTTAAGGAAGGAGTGCTTTTTGAACTAAAAACATTGATAGATTCTATTAGTGGACCTTCTAAGTTTGTCACTGAATTTTACGAGACATTCACACCAAAAGATACGCTTTTGGGTAAAAATGTGTTAACAGATAAAACCAAACTGTTTTTCGAAGCCTTACGAGCAAAAGACAGTATTGTTTTAGAGTCTTATAGCTTAGTTAAATTCAAGAAACATAACAGTAAAGACATTGTTTCTATTCTGAAGGATTTTGAATTTGATAAAGAACGCTTAGAGATAAAATCGCACCTCGTAGAACAACTTATTAAAATAGATTTAAAAAACAATTTACCATTTATAAAACAACTCTATCACGATAGCTATTCTGATCCACAAACTCAAACCTCTATTTTAGAAGGCTTATTAGATTCTAACACAAAGGCGTCTTATTCCATCGCTTTAGAATTAATGGAGCGTGATTTACCTTTAGGAAGTGTTAGTAGTATGTTTTATAACTATAAAGTAAAGGATTCTTTAGAACTAAAGGCATCATTGTTTCCTAAAATACTAGAATACAGCACTATACAAGAATACAAATACCCTCTTTACACCTTACTAGCTAAACTGAAAGATAGCGGAATGGTTAAGCAAAAAACTTATAAGAAATATAAAAACCAGTTGATTAATGATGCTAAAATGGAGATTAAACGAAATTTAGGAAACTACAATAATTACGGTTACAATTCCTATTCTCAAAATTTAGCGACTTATGTAAGGTTAATTTTCCCTTATAGAAACGAACGCAGTGCTCAAGATTTTTTTGAAAAACTGATGAATGTAGAGGATACAAATGCCTTAGTAAAATATTACGTATTGTTAACTAAAGCTAAAGAAACAATTCCAGAAGCATTAACAAAAAAGCTTTTAGAAGACGAAGAAAATCAGTATTTGCTTATAGAAAAACTAGATGACGCCAAGCTTTTAAGTAAGTTAAAATCTATTAATATCAGTCAACAACAATTCGCCAAATCAAAGCTCTTATCTGATGCTAATTTTGAAAAAGAAAAAGATTCTATTGCCTTTCTTTTTAAACGCGATTTTGTAACCGATAAAGGGAAAAACGCCGAAATGTATTTCTTTAAAATAGATAAAGACGATGAGTATTCTGGAAAGACTGAAGCTTTACATTACATCTCTTTTATTAAGCCAAAAGACCCTAAGCAACTATCTGTAGATTATTATTCTAAATCTGAAAGTTATGGTACCATCGTAGATAAAACCAAAGAGATAGAAGAACAATATACCGAAATCCTCAATTTAGCGATTTACAAGGATAGACAACGTGTTACGCCAAGTGGTGCTGATGGGTATTATGATTATTAGTAAAATTTACCCTTACAAGAAAGCATCCTCAAATTAAATTTACTTGTATTTTACAACTTTCTTAAAAAATTGCCTATTCACTAATTGAAAAGAGGCGTTTACTCAGTTATAATTGAAATAGTCGGTTATTTCTTATAAGTTTATATTCTGTTTAAAACAAAATATACGTGACTTTACGTATAGTATAGCACTAATAATTAATATATTTTAATACACTACTATTAAAACCAATGAAGCTAAAGAAACAAATTGTAATTAAAACTAAAAATAATGAAACATACATTTTTATTAATACTATTTACTTTTATATTTAGCTCATGTAAAGCTCAAATCACCCCATTATACCGGGCGAACCCCGATATGCCAGAAGGTACTCATTATAAAGATTTGGATAATGATCTCAGTCAATTTGAAGGCACCTGGAAATGGCAAAGAAATGACTCTATAGTTACTATTGTTTTACAAAAAAAAGAAGATGTTTACGATAGTAATTATAATCAGTACGAGGACTACCTTGTAGGAGAGTATAAATTTACAGTTGGAAATACGGTTATACAAGATTACCTGTATCGACTTGATGACAACACGTTAATAGGGTTAGATCATTATATTGCCGGCAATACAATATTACACAAAGAGCAACAACCAGTATGCGATGAATGCGCCATTAATCAAAGACAAGTATTTGTTTACTACCAAGATCCCCTTTATGAATATATAAATTCTGCTATGGTATTAAGACACAAGGTAGAAAATGGTGTAGAAAAAATAAATGTTGTATTCTATGCCTTTAACTATTATATACGTCCAACTGAAGAGTCTCCCTTAGAAAATAGAATTCCTTATGGAAATTATACGTTTATAAAGCAGTAGAAATTTTAATAGGCTTTGGTTTTAAGCCGAGGCCTTTTATTTTAATTATGAAAAAAATAATTATAATACTCGTTATAAGCTTATCAGTATACAACTGTAAAGCTCAGGTAATCTCTTTAGAAGAAGCAAACACCTATTTTTTAAGCGAAGATGAAGGCCTACCAGACCATGTTACTGGGGTAAAAGACATTAATAATACACTCGATGAGTTTTTAGGCGTTTGGACACTAGACTATAACAACAAACATTATGAGTTAACCATTACAAAATTTGAGAGTATGCTTGTTGATATCCCAAACGATATTTTATTAATTAAGCATAAGATCACAGATAATAATGGTGTAGTGCTAGATGATACCACTATCTTACCAAATAAGAGTCCATTAATTATGAAAGGACGGTTCTTCCTTAGTGATAATGAAACTTATTTAGTATCTTATTTTGGCTCAAATTCTAAATGTGGGCAATTTGGTGATGTAATCATATATATAGATAATGATAATGTATTAGGAAATGAAATGATTTTTCATTTTGATAGAGGTCATGATATTATTAACTCTAATGAGTGTACCGCACCTGTAACATTTCCTTTTCCTATAGATACATTTTTAACATTTACAAAACAGTAATTTATAAAAAGGCTTCAATTGTTATGTTGAAGCCTGAATATACTTCTTAGGCGTCGTCCCAAATTTCTTCTTAAAAGCGGCAATAAAATGGCTTCCTGTGCTGTACCCCACTTTTAGTCCAACTTCGTTAACATTATAATCACCAGATTCTAAGAGTTTACGTGCGACTTCCATTTTATAATCAAATAGAAAACTAAAAACCGAGTCACCATAAATTTGTTTAAACCCTTCTTTTAATTTTTTTAAGCTTAAATCTATGTCGTCTGCTAACTCTTGTAAGGTTGGCGGTTCTGCCATATTAGCTATAATAATATCTTTAGCTTTTTTAAGTTTAGCTACATTAACCTCATCCACTAAAAACGGACATTGTTCAATATCGGCATCCTCACTTCTGTTAAAAAACAAGCTTATTAATTCGTAAGCTTTACCTTTAAAATATAAAGACTTAATAGAATTATTAAGATTAAAACTAATCAACTGATTTAAAACAACCGCCATGGATGGAGATATTTTTCCATCCTTATAATACTTCTTCCCCTTATTATCATCTGTTAAAAAGGTAACATAATTCGCATCTTCAGAAAATAAGCCATGGAATTTTTTAATAGAAATCACTAAAGACACCAACCAAGAATGTGGTTTTAATTCTAAGTGAATGGGCAAATCGCGCTGTGGGTTATATAGTAATAACGATGTTTCTTCATCAATATTCAAGGTATAATTCCCTTGATTAAACATAAACGCAGCTGTTCCTTTAGTACAAAAATGAAACTGAATATAACTACTATCAATCTCGCGCTCAAGAATTTCAACCGTATCGTTCTCATTTTTATGCGTTAGCACAAAAAAGCCATCTTCAATACGCGTTTCTTCAAAAGTACCTTTAGCGATACTTTTTAAACCTATATTTTCTAAATTCATTTCATTACTATTTAGATTCGTTCTAAACAAAAGGCTAAAAAGCCATTGGTTTTACTACAAAAATATGATATTTATCATGTTTTAGTAAAAAACTAACCTAAAAAACCACAATCGATACTTTAAGTTCTTCTAGCGTTGTTTTTATTTAAATATCAAATTTACATTTGTGCTGCTACTTTCCAAAGTCAGGTAAACGAGCGAACGCAACACATGCATAATAAAAGCAAATATTTTTACGCTATAGGTCTCAGCTATAAAAAAGCAGATGCCGAAATACGTGGTCACTTTAGTCTAAGCGATACTGCTAAGCAAAATGTTTTATCGCAGGCCAAACAAAACGGTATTGAGAGTCTTTTAGTAATCTCAACATGCAACCGAACAGAAATGTACGGATTTGCAGAACATCCTTATCAACTCATTCAATTATTGTGCGATAACACAAAAGGGACCGTTGAAGAATTTCAAGACGTCGCTTATGTTCATAAAAACAAAGAAGCCATTAATCACATGTTTCGTGTAGGTTCTGGTTTAGATAGTCAAATTTTAGGTGATTTTGAAATTATCTTTCAACTTAAAGCTGGAGCGAGAGCTTCAAAAAAAGTTGGATTATTAAATTCATTTACCGAGCGTTTAGTGAATTCTGTTATTCAAGCAAGCAAACGCATTAAAAACGAAACGCAATTATCATCTGGTGCCACTTCAGTCTCTTTTGCCTCTGTTCAATACATAATGAAGAATGTTGAGAACATTTCTGAAAAAAACATTTTACTCTTCGGAACTGGAAAAATAGGAAGAAACACTTGTGAAAACTTGGTAAAACACACCAAAAATTCTCATATCACTTTAATAAACAGAACTAAAGATAAAGCTGAAGAAGTTGCTGGTAAATTTAACCTCATCGTTAAAGATTACGAGAAACTAGAAGATGAAATTAATACTTCAGACATTGTTATTGTAGCAACAGGAGCACAAAACCCTACGGTTTATAAAAGCCTAATTTCTACTGAAAAACCACTATTAGTTTTAGACCTTTCGATTCCTAAAAATGTAAACGAAGACATTAGAGAGCATGCTAACATCACACTAATACATATGGATGATTTAGCTAAAATTACAGATGATACTTTAGAAAATCGTAAAGCGTTTATTCCAGATGCTGAGGCCGTAATCTTAGAAATCACATCAGAATTCAATGCTTGGTTAGACACTTTAAAATTTGTACCAACCATTCAAGCTATCAAACATAAGTTAACAGATTTTAAAAACTCTGAACTTAATACACAACGCAAGAAAATTGCTGATTTTAATGAAGATCAAGCAGAATTAATTAGTAATAATATCATTCAAAAAATTACCAATCAATTTGCACACCATCTTAGAGAAGACAGTAACACTTCAGATGAAAGTATAGAGCTTATCAAAAAAATATTTCAGTTAGAAACTACCAATAATGTCTAAAATAATTCGCATTGGCACACGCGACAGCCAGCTCGCTATGTGGCAAGCAAAAACCGTTCAATCACAACTTGAGCATTTAGGTCATAAAACCGTCCTTGTCCCAGTAAAATCAACCGGAGATTTAGTACTCGATAAACCCTTATACGAACTTGGAATTACCGGAATTTTCACTAAAACTTTAGATATTGCCATGTTAAATGGGAGTATTGATATTGCGGTACATTCACTAAAAGACGTCCCAACAGTTCTACCTAAAGGTATAATTCAAGCGGCAGTTTTAAAACGTGGAAACATTAATGACACCTTAGTTTTTAAAGACAATGAAGAGTTTTTATCTGCTAAAGATGCCATTATAGCTACAGGAAGTTTAAGGCGACGAGCACAATGGTTAAACCGCTACCCAACACATACCATTGTTGGTTTGCGTGGCAACGTAAATTCAAGACTAGAAAAGTTAGAAAAAAACGACGATTGGGATGCTGCTATTTTTGCAGGTGCTGGTTTAGGCCGTTTAAACATTACACCCGAAAATTCAATTAATCTACACTGGATGGTTCCAGCACCAGCACAAGGAGCTATTATGATTACGGCTTTAGAAGCTGACGAGGACACTAGAGCAATCTGTGCAGAAATTAATCACGAAGAAACACAAATTTGTACGTCTATTGAGCGCGAATTTCTAAATCGCTTAGAAGGTGGTTGTACTGCACCAATTGGCGCTATTTGTTATATAAACAAAGAAGAAGAGGTTAACTTTAAAGGTGTTCTTTTAAGTAAGGACGGCACTAAAAAAATAGAAGTTACTAAAGTGGTACCTCTAGGCAAACATGAAGAGATAGCAGAATTCTGTGCCAATTATATCATTGGAAAAGGTGGTAAAGTTTTAATTGACGAATTAACGCAAGGTGACAAAATCACTAATATCTATTCCACAAAAAAACTAACCAACGATCAGCTAGCCAAGTTTCATGAAGCAGTGGTTGCTGAGAGTAATGATGATATTAAAATTAATCCTAACCGATTAAATAAAACTATCGTCCGTAATGAAATTGAGAACGTTATCATTACAAGTCAGAATACTGTAGATTCTTTACTTACTAATTTTTCACCTGTAGAATTACAATTCAAAAATATTTATTGTGTAGGTCGAAAGACAAAGCGAATGGTTGAAAAACGTATCGGAAAAGTAAAACATTACGAGCAGTACGCTAAAGATTTAGCCGAACACATGGCTGAATACATGGATGGTACCGAAGTGACCTATTTCTGTAGTAATTTAAGATTAGACACTATACCTGATATTTTATCTAAACACAACATCAAAGTCAACGAAGTTGAAGCATACGAAACTAAGCTTGATGCCAAGAAAGTTGAAGGAGACTTAGATGGCGTCATGTTTTATAGCCCATCAACGGTTCAAAGTTTTTTACAACTAAATGAAGCTAAAGGCATCGCATTTTGTATTGGCGAAACGACGGCTACTGAAGCTAAAAAATACTTTAAAGAAGTGAGAGTTGCTAAAGTTCCTTTGGTTGAGAGTGTTGTTGAGTTGGTGAATGAATTTTACAAATAGTATTACACCCCTAAAGTCCCCTCAAGGGGACAATTGTTCTATGAAACTTTAGAGGTTTATGATAAAAAATCTTATTTTCAAAATGAACATAATATTATCAGTTTACTCAATTTTAAATCTGTAAATTGTCCCCTTGAGGGGACTTTAGGGGTGTTTTTTGAAAAAATAATTAAAAAATAGATTCCTGTTTTTACAGGAATAACAGAAACATGATAAAGAACGATTTATTTTTAAGAGCATTAAAAGGAGAAACTGTAGAACGTCCACCAGTTTGGATGATGCGTCAAGCGGGCAGATACTTACCTGAGTTTATGGAAATCAAAGCGAAATATGATTTCTTTACACGTTGTCAAACACCAGAATTAGCAAGTGAAATTACAGTACAACCTATTCGTAGATACGGAATGGATGCTGCGATTCTGTTTTCAGATATTTTAGTGATTCCACAAGCGATGAATATTGAGGTACAAATGAAGCCTAATTTTGGGCCTTACTTACCAAATCCTATTCGCTCTCAAAAAGACGTCGATAACGTCATTGTTCCTGATGTAAAAGAGGCTTTAAACTATGTTTACGAGGCTATAAAAGCGACCAAAGAAAAGCTAAATGACGACATTCCGTTAATTGGTTTTGCGGGTTCACCTTGGACTATTCTTTGTTACTGTGTGCAAGGTCAAGGCTCTAAAAACTTTGATAAAGCTAAAGAATTTTGTTTTACAAATCCGATTGCTGCACATGGTTTACTGCAGAAAATCACAGATACAACCATCGCCTATTTAAAGGAAAAAGTAAAAGCGGGTTGTAATGCTGTACAAGTTTTTGATTCTTGGGGAGGCATGTTATCTCCTGTAGATTATCAAGAATTTTCTTGGCAATATATACAACAAATCATTGATGCCTTAAAGGATGATGCACCTGTTATTGCTTTTGGAAAAGGCTGCTGGTTTGCCTTAGATACAATGGCTAAATCTGGAGCTTCTGCTTTAGGTATCGACTGGACGTGTTCTGCAAAAAATGCACGTTACCTCACCGGAGGAAATATCACTTTACAAGGTAATTTTGATCCTACACGATTATTCTCGCCACCGGCAGAAATCAAAAAGATGGTGACTCAAATGATTAACGACTTCGGGAAAGATAAATACATCGTTAATTTAGGTCATGGTATTTTACCAAACATTCCATTAGAAAATGCAAAAGCATTTATTGATGCTGTAAAAGAATACAAAGCACAGTAAGTTTAATATCTATTATTGTAACTTAAAGCCTGTTTTAGCGTCTTTTAAGTAATCATCATCAAAAACAATAATATGATAAAGAACATATTAAAAGGTATTCAAGCCTATACTGGAACTTTCGCTTTAATTTCAAAATTAAAACTTTGGAAATACTTCGCTATTCCTATACTTATTAGCATTGTTACTGCTACCATTATTGGACTATCAGCTTATGGTTTTTCTGATAATATGGGGCGTTTTATAGCTAAAGTATGGGTTTGGGATTGGGGCAAAGAAACCTTTACTACCATTTCTACCTTTATTGGTGGTATAATGATAGTAGCTGTTGGTTTAATTCTTTATAAGCATATCATTATGGCCTTGTCTGCACCTTTTATGAGTCCGGTTTCAGAAAAAATTGAAACACACTTAACAGGCATCGACAAGCACAATCACAGAACGACCTCTTTTCAAGAACAACTATGGAGAGGTATTCGTATTAACGTTAGAAACTTAGGAAAGGAATTACTAATTACACTACCCATTTTATTATTGAATTTCATTCCGCTAATTGGAAATATTACATCCACAGTTATATTGTTTTTAGTACAAGCATATTATGCCGGATTCGGTAATATGGATTATACGCTAGAACGTCATTTTAAGTATCGTGAGAGTATTCAATTTGTAAGAAAATATAGAGGTGTTGCTATAGGAAATGGTATTGTTTTCATGTTGTTTTTATTCATTCCTGTTATCGGTGTTATCATCGTTTTACCCTTAAGTGTAACAGCTGCAACGCTAAAGACCGTTGAGCTTTTAAAGAATGAAAACCTATTAAACAAAGACCTTTCCAACATAGAAAAATGGAAAGCATGATAACAGCATTCAATAGTTTTGAAATCACCCCCATTCATGAAAGAGACGCATGGAACATTTGTAATTTTTGTGTCGCAAATGCAGATAGACTAAAACTATATTTTCCAAAAACTTTAGAACAGAATTTAAACCCAACCTTATCTCAACTCTTTGTTGAAAAAATGGTGAAACAGTTCGAAAACAAAGAAACGTTTCTATTCACATTAAAACATACTGAAACCAGAGAACTCGCAGGACTTATTTACATCAAGGAACTCGATTGGAACATAAAACAAGGAGAATTTGCCTACTGCATTGGTTATCCTTTTGAAGGGCAAGGCTTAATGTCTAAAGCTATTAATCAACTATCTCAACATGCTTTTACTAGTTTAGGTATAGAAACACTTCAGATTATTGCTCATAAAGATAATTTAGCAAGCGTAAAAGTGGCTTTAAAAAATGATTTCAAATGGATTAAAACCTTGGCTAATGAGTATACACCAATTGGAAAAGCACCTTTGGATATGGAATTGTATGAGTTAAATAAACAAAACACACGCTAAGACTTTGCAGGTTTTTAAAACCTAGCAGGTCAATCCTACACTTAATTCAAGACTAAATTTGTAATACAATGGAATTACTAAAAAAAGACAATTACTATCATATTTATAATCGTGGTATCAATGGTGAAACTATTTTTCAAGACGACAACAATATGTCTTATTTTCTCAAACTTGTTGAGAAATACCTAATTCCAAAAGTTAACATTCTAGCTTACTGTTTACTCAATAATCATTTTCATTTTGCTATTGAAGTCACAACAGACACCAAAGAAGTTAATCAAGCTTTTTCAAATTTATTTAATGCCTATACCAAAGCTTACAACAAGCAGAATTATAGAACAGGTGCTTTATTTGAAAGACCATTTAAAAGAAAGCACATTAAAGATGAAAATTATTTAAAACAACTCATTTTATACATACATAGAAATCCAGAAAATCATAATATTGTTGAAGATTTCAAATCTTATGAGTTTTCCTCTTTTAAATTATACAGTACTGAAAATACTACATTAATTAGCGAGAAAAAGCCATATATTATTGGGCTTTTTGATGACTTAAAGAACTTCAATATAACACATAACAATAATACACCGAACGAATTAAATATGGAATACGATGATTCTAGACCTGCTGGGTTTGAAAAACCCGCTAGGTCTTCAATAAAAGACCAATTCTTCAAATACATACACCAATTACAAGACACTATTACCTCTAAACTAGAGGAAATAGACGGCAAGGCTAAATTCCAAGAAGACCTTTGGGACCGACCAGAAGGAGGTGGCGGAAGAACACGCGTTATTGAAAACGGTGCTGTTTTTGAAAAAGGAGGTGTGAATATTTCTGGTGTTCACGGTAAGTTACCCGACAGCATGCAGAAATATTTTGGTGTAGAGGACGCCGATTTTTTTGCTTGTGGATTAAGCTTAGTCTTACATCCTACAAATCCAATGGTTCCAACAGTTCACGCGAATTGGCGTTATTTTGAAATGTATGATAAAGACGGCAATATAGTGGACCAATGGTTCGGCGGCGGACAAGACCTAACGCCTTACTATTTGTTTGAAGACGATGCGAAACACTTCCATCAAACTTGTAAAACGGCTTGCGACAAACACAACCCAGAGTTTTATGCTAAATACAAAGCGCGTTGCGATGAATATTTTTATAATGCACACCGCAATGAAGGTCGTGGTATTGGCGGTTTATTCTTCGATTATTGCAAAGCTACCGACGAGATGAGCATGCAAAACTGGTACGATTTTGTCACTGAAGTTGGAGATAGTTTCTTAGAAGCTTATGTACCAATCGTTGAAAAACGAAAGCATTTAGACTACACCAAAGCGCAACGTGACTGGCAAGAAATTAGAAGAGGACGTTACGTAGAATTCAATCTCGTACATGACAAAGGCACCTTATTCGGATTAAAAACCAATGGTCGTATAGAAAGTATCCTCATGAGCTTACCACCACATGTGCAATGGGTGTACGACCACCAGCCAGAAGCTGGAAGTGAAGAAGAAAAACTAATTAAAGTGTTACAAAACCCTGTAGATTGGACTTAATTTAAACAGACCTTCAGACCTAGCAAGTTTACTGTTTGACCTAGCAGGTTTTTAAAACCTAGCAGGTCTCTAAAAAATAACAACAATGAATTGCTACTGCGGAACTACCAAAACCTACCAAGAATGCTGCGAAATATTCCATCGTAACAACGGAAAAACAGAAACCGCTGAGCAACTGATGCGTTCGCGCTATAGCGCTTTTGTTTTAGCGGATGGCGATTATTTAATGGCAACGCATCACAGCTCTACACGACCAACAAAAGAGAGAAAAGCGATTGTAAAATGGGCAAAATCTGTTCAATGGATACGACTTGAGGTTTTAGAAACTACAAAAGGAACTGAGAACGATACAGAAGGCACGGTAACCTTTAATGCTTACTTTTTTGAAAATGGAAACGTAGATGTTATTCATGAAAAATCAGCTTTTGTAAAAGAGAATGAGCAATGGTTTTACTTAGGCTTGAGTCGATAGCAAAAACCTCAAAACTGACCTAGCAGGTTTTAAAAACCTTGCAGGTCTAACTTATCACTTCCAAACCAGAACCTCTTTAGTTACTTCCTTAAAAGCATTATACACATGAAACAATCGCGCTTTTAAAAGCAGTTTTCGACCTTCAACACTTCGTGTAAAAACCAATTTGCTTTGCCCTAAATAATGTTTCCAATGTTTTTGAAACACTAAGGCATTTTCTTTTTTATCGCCAAACAATTCCGGAACTGGATAGAAATTTTCAACATCTAATCGCTTTCTGAAAAAATTCGTCTTTACAATTAAATATCTTGGCGATTCTATAGGTTCTAAAAGCTCAGTCAACGCTTTTGCGAATAGCGAATTTTCAAGCGCATTAGCACCAACCAAATTACAAACCACATCGCCTTTTCCTAATACATAAGAATTCACGTTTATACTAGCTCTACCCGAAGTGATATAACCCAATTCATCTAAAGTATCTAAAATGGCTAATCCCATTTTCCCGATTTTCTTATACAAATACCCATAACGAATGTAGAGTTTTAACGCTTTCCAAAGCTTATACCCAAAAACACCAACAAAGGCCGCTAAAAGCGCATATATAAAATAAAAAACACCACGTTGTAAGATGAGATGAAAACTTTGAGCAACAAACTCAACATAAAACAGCATCATGGTAAATAACAATTCGACTATAAAAAAGCGAAGCACATCAAAATAATAGATTTGTTTCTGCTTTTTAAAAGGCCGTTGTCCGGAATGTAAAATCTTAACTTCTTTAGTTAGTTTCGTACCCTTTCCGATGGCATTGTCCCATTTTTCAGTAATTAAACCACGTTTTGTAGCGCGTTTTAATGTGGCATCATTTAGGGTTTCAATAGATTCTACCGAAATTTCATCAGGAATATTTAACCGTTCAAAACCATTTGAAATAAACGGAATCGTACTGTTGGTAACCCCTACAAAAGCTTCAAAGCGTCGTTTTAAGGTATCCACCTCTTTACCACCATCTAAAACGGTGGGGTCCACGCAGGCCAAATGCCAAATATTTCCGGTTTTGTTGGGTGCATTCGCATCTTTTCTGATTGCTCTTCCTCGCATTTGATTAGAAGATACAAAAGATCCTATAAAAGACGCTAGAATTAAACTGTTAATAGATGGAGCATCCCAACCTTCACCCAATAACGATTTTGTACCGACAAGAACTCTGATATAACCTGTTTCAAAAAGTTGGGTGAGAATGCTTACAATAGAAATTTTTGGCTTTCCTTTTGAAGTTACCAATAAAAAGGATTCATCTATTTGTAAGGACGAAAAGGAAAAGTCATCTAAAGATTCAATGGCTTCAAAATGCCTTAAAATGGATTGATGAATAATAACAATACTGCCGGAAAGCACCGCTAATTCTTCAGGCCTATTACAATAATAACGAACATATTGAAAAATAGGAAGCACACCAATTTTATCAATGTCTTCTATTTCTTCAGTTTTAATATTTAAAAATTCTTTTCGAATATAATCTGTTAGAATCACGCATCTTAAATCCCGTTTTAAACTCTTACGTTCGGCATTTACAATACTTACGATGCTTTTTAATTTGCTCGGACTGTTTGAAAGGGATTTATAAAGTCGTTGTTCCCCAATAAAATCAACTGAATTTCGTTCAAAAACATGAAGTCGTCTGAGTCGTTTTTCTAAAGCAGCAACGTAGACTTCCTGTTCAATTAATTGTTCTCTATCACTAACTAGGATATGCTGAAACAAAATACCCAACCAATGTAAATCGAGTTCAGGAAACTGAATCAGTTCTTGCTTAGCAAAGCCTAAAACTTCTAATTTGTGATGGTCAATTTCAAATCCACAAGCGTATAAAAAGATAAGAATGGCCGAAAAATATTCGGTGTTCGCATAGAGTTCTTCTAAATGCCAATTCGGGTTTTTATAAAAACGGTGTTCTATTAAAAAATTAATAAAGGTGTCGTCCTTTACTATTTCGTCTTTAAAATCGGCAATATCGCGTCTAAAATCAATAATAAAATTTATCTCTAAATCTTCGGGTTTTGAGAAGTAAACAAAATCTTGATGCGGACTTAAATCGCCTTCGCGCACCAAATCCGGAACCGCAATTTCATCATCAACCTCACCACAAAGTGTAAAATATTTAGACACCTCTGCTCTACTGCTATCGTAAGGTGGTG